>ERZ795043.22-NODE-22-length-257001-cov-361.118122_pt1 | contig 257001 bp, 186 predicted proteins | sample MGYA00375127_ERZ795043 | MGnify/ENA primary metagenome ERZ795043 (study PRJEB30172, sample SAMN05518447) | compost metagenome | isolation source: Feedstock adapted compost from Newby Island compost facility, Milpitas, CA | place: USA:Newby Island compost...
TCCACCGACAACCCGTTGGTCGTGCTCCAATTCACCCCCCCCGGCCCGCTGACCAACTCCCACCACACCGTCAACTGCCCCGGCTCGGCCGGCAGCCCGTCGTCGCTGACTTGGCCGCTCAACAACACCGGCTCCGGCAACCGAATCGTCCGGTCCAAACCGGCCTCCACCACCGGTGCCTGGTTCACCGGCAACGGCGGCTCCACCCACACCGTCACCTCGTCAAACGCACTCAATTCCCCGTCACTGGCCACCAGCCGCAGCACGTACTGCCCGGGCTCCGCAAACGCCACCTCTACCGACAACCCGTTGGTCGTGCTCCAATTCACCCCCGCCGGCCCGCTGACCAACTCCCACCACACCGTCAACTGCCCCAGCTCGGCCGGCAGCCCGTCGTCGCTGACTTGGCCGCTCAACAACACCGGCTCCGGCAACCGAATCGTCCGGTCCAAACCGGCCTCCACCACCGGTGCCTGGTTCACCGGCAACGGCGGCTCCACCCACACCGTCACCTCGTCAAACGCACTCAATTCCCCGTCACTGGCCACCAACCGCAGCACGTACTGCCCGGGCTCCGCAAACGCCACCTCCACCGACAACCCGTTGGTCGTGCTCCAATTCACCCCCCCCGGCCCGCTGACCAGCTCCCACCACACCGTCAACTGCCCCGGCTCGGACGGCAGCCCGTCGTCGCTGACCTGGCCCGTCAAAGCGAGGACGGACGGCAGGCGGACGGTTTGATCGGGACCGGCGTTTACCGAAGGGGGTGCGTTGGTGGGGTCCGGCTGAGGATTGGGCACGGTGTAGCTGACCTCGTTGGAGGGGTCGCTCTCGAGGCCGTCGGCCGTGTAGGCGGTCGCCACGAAGTAGTACGTCACCCCGGGTTGAAGTCCGTCAATGACGGCGTTGGTCACATTGCCCACGTCCACGCGCACCGGATGAACGCCGCTGGTGGTGCCGTAGTGGATGGCGTAGCCGGTCACCCATTCATCCGGGCTCGGATCCCACGCCAAGGCCACTTCTGCGGCATCCAGCGCGTTCGGACCTTGCGCCAGCCCCACCAGGAGTGCCAGCAGGCTCACTAGGCGGCGCAGTTGGTACAGCATGGTTGGCACGTCCTCATGCGTGTCTCCTTCCGGGGAAGCACCACCGATGCCAACATGCACACCGGCTGCGGCGAATCGCGGGGGACATCCACCTGATAGAGCCTCCCTCCCTGCGACGCAGACCGCGCCACCCCGGAAAAGGCCTGAAGATGAGCTTCGCGTGAAACGCCGGATCCCGGCTTTCCTTGGAAGCCCCGGACCACACCTCCCTGGCGGTTTCTGCCGATCCGTCTTCAGGGCTTGTGAACTGCCCAAAAACAGTGCACCGGCCGTCCAGGTTTGGGAAGCCTGTTTCGCGGCGGGCCGGCAGTTTTGGGTTCAGCTTATCCATTGATGGACACGTTGAAGTTTGGTTCATGGCCGGCGGCCCGCCGGGCGGAAGGGCCTGCGGGGGCTGCGTGGGGCAGGGACGGCTGGGCGAAACCGGGAAAGGTGACCGGGCCGGGTGGGCGCCTGCTCGCCGCGGGGCGGAGGTTCAATTCCCACTTGCGCGTCGCGGGCGTTCGGACTTCAATATGGATGTCTGCTCGAGGTGGCTGGATAGCTCAGTTGGTAGAGCAGAGGACTGAAAATCCTTGTGTCGGCGGTTCGATTCCGTCTCCAGCCACCATTTCTTTTTGTTCCCATGCGGCGCCGGGCCATCGGAGGCCCGTCTTGCCTCCCCTCGGTGACGGGGCTCTGTTCGGGGCAAGCTGCGCTTGTGTCCGCGTGTGGCGTGGTTGTGCCCGCGGGCGGCAGGTCGTAATCTGTGCGCCAAGATGGAACCCGCAGAGCTGGTGAAACTGGAGGAGCGCATTTTGCAAACGTTGCGCCGGGCTCGGAGCCGGCCCTTGACGGCCGGGGAACTCGGCCGGCGGCTCGGCACACCCGCGGTGGACGCAGCGATGCTCCACGCCGCTCTGGAGAGGCTCGAGCAGCACGGTCGGATTGCGCGGATCAAGGACGACCGTTACGTGCTGCCGCTGGACGCGGATCTGATTCCGGGCCGGATCCGGATCAACCGTCAGGGCAAAGGATTTCTGCAACCGGACGATCCCCGGCTGCCGGAGATCGTGATTCCCGAGCATGCGACGGGGACGGCGCTGCATGAGGACCGTGTGTTGGTGCGTCGCATCCAGCTGCCCAAGGGGCTGCGACCGGACGCCCCCGAGCCGGTGCGGGGCGAGGTGGTTCGCATCCTCGAACGCCGGCGCACGCAACTGGTGGGTACTCTCCAACGGAGCCGGCGGTTTTACTATGTGATCCCGGACGATCCCCGCATCCCTCATGACATTTACGTTCCGTCGCCGCGGGTGGGCGGGCGCACCGCGCAGATCGGGGACAAGGTGGTGGTGGCCTTGCGCGACTGGCCCTCGCGCGAGGCCAATCCCGAGGGCGACATCATCGAGGTTCTGGGCCGACCCGACGCACCGGGTGTGGACATGCTGGCGGTGCTGCGGCAGTACCAGTTGCCGACCGCCTTTCCCGCCGCCGTCCGGCGCGAAGCCGAATCCTTCGGCAACCGGGTGCGGCCCGAGGAACTCCGCGGCCGGGTGGACTGCCGGGCCGACCTGGTGATCACCATTGACCCTGACGATGCGAAGGATTTCGACGACGCCATCGCTCTGCAGCGCCTTCCGGATGGGCGTTGGAAACTCCGGGTTCACATCGCCGATGTGTCGCACTACGTGCGGCCGGGCACGGCCCTGGACGAGGAAGCGCGCAAGCGCGGCAATTCGACCTACCTGGTGGACCGCGTCATCCCCATGCTGCCGGAGGTGCTCAGCAACGAGCTCTGCTCGCTCAAACCGGGCGTGGACCGGCTCACCAAATGTGTGGAGTTTCTGCTCGACCCGGAGGGGAAGGTCCTGCAAAGCCGGTTTTACTCCGCAGTCATTCGCTCCAAACGCCGTCTCACCTATGCCGAGGCGCTTGCGATGATCCAGCGTCCCCCGACCGATCCGGTCAGCCGGATGCTGCACGACGCCCACCGGCTGGCGCAGAGCATCCGGCGCCGCCGGTTCGCCCACGGTGCGCTCGACCTGGATTTTCCCGAGGTGAAGGTCCGGCTTGACGAGCAGGGGCGCGTGGCGGCGCTGGAGACCGTGGTGCATGACGAGGCGCACCAGCTCATCGAAGAGTTCATGCTCCTGGCCAACGAAGCGGCCGCCCGCCGGCTCCGCCAACTCCGTCGCCCCGGCCTTTACCGCGTGCACGAGCCGCCCGATCCCGCGCGGCTGGAGGAATACCGCCAGCTGGTGCTCAGTCACAACATCCCTTGTGGGGACCTGCAGAAACGGGAGGAACTCAAACGCCTGCTTGAGCGGTTGAACCAGACCCCTCTGGGGCCGGCCCTGAAGGTCGGACTGCTCCGGTCCCTCATGCGCGCCCAGTACGCGACGGAACCGCTGGGACATTTCGGCCTCAACAAGACCGATTACACCCACTTCACGTCGCCCATTCGACGGTACGCCGACTTGGTGGTCCACCGCGCCCTGTTCCAGCCGCACGCCCTGCCCTCACGCGTGGAGCTGGAGGAACTGGCCGAACACCTTTCCAGCATGGAACGCAATGCCGACGACGCCGAGCGTGACAGCCGGGACGTCAAGCTGTTTGCCTTTCTGGAGGAACAGTTGCGGTCCGGCCGGCTCGAAGCGTACCCGGCCCTGGTCACCGACGTGCGGAATCACGGGTTTTTCGTGGACCTGCCGGCACTCGGTTTGTCCGGGATGGTGCCGCTGTCGCGTCTCAAGGATGATTTTTACGTTTTCGATCCCGACCGGAACGAACTGCGCGGGCGCCGGACCCGGCGCCGGATCCGGCTCGGTGACACGCTGCAGGTGGTGGTGGCCCGTGTGGACCGATACAAGAAGCAGATCGATTTCGAACCCGCCCCGGAGTCTGTGCGTTCGACCCGTTCCGAGGGGCGGAAGGCCGCCCATGGACGGGGCGGGCAGGGCCGCAGGCAGCGCCGGGCAGGCCGTCCCGCCGGGCAGGGCTCCGACGGTCGCCGGGCCGCCCGTGCCCCCGGCGGACCGCCCGAGGGGAATGGGAACCGACGCGGGCGTCGCCGGCGGCGTTGAAGGAGCACGGAACCTCTTGCGAGTTCGGATGTTCCACCGTGAGGGTGTCACGGGGCCGAACAGGCGGCCGGAGCCGGTGCTTGTGCAGCCGGCTGGATGAACAGCCCTTCCGGTTGAACAGCCGGTCCGGGTCATCCCCTCCGGCAACGCGTGGCGGGCTTGCCTCTGAACGGGCACGTAGTTCATGCTGGGCTCAAAACCAAGTCTGCACACCACGGAAAGGAGGAGCGATCGTGCATGGCGGGAATGTCGGAAACGGTCCGGAAGGAATTGAATCGGCAATTCAATCACGAACTGATGGCTGCCCTGCACTACGAGGCATTGGCCTGGTGGTGCGAACACCGGACGCTGCCGGGTTTTGCGCGGTTTTTCCGGAAGCAGGCGGCCGAGGAACGCGAGCATGCCGGGCGGATCGCGCGGCATCTGCTCGATCGTGGCGTGGAACCAGTGGTGGAGTCCGTGCCGGCGCCGCGTCACGACCTGGGTTCTCTCTTGGACGTGGCTCGTCACGCACAGGCGATGGAACAGAACAACACGCAGGGGATCCACGCGGCCTATGAGGCGGCCGTGGCGGCCAAGGATTACCCGGCGCAGGTGATGCTGCACTGGTTCATCCGGGAGCAGGTAGAAGAGGAGGCGTGGACGGCCGAGATGGTGGCGCGTGTGGAAGCGGCCAGTTGTGCGGGTGCGCTGGCGGAGTTGGACCGGCACATCGAACGGTATCTGGAAGAAAAGGACGACGCGAGCTGACGGTCACAGCCGCGTCCGGGTCGCGAACATGGCCCGACCGGCGGTGGGCCGGCGGTTCACGAGTCCGGCGAGGTGCCGGGATCGGGCGCCGGGTTGGTCGGGCGGTCGTCTGATCGTCCGGCCGGGCTTCGGGCATCCAGGAACTTTCTCAGTTCGGCGGCCAGGCGAGGCCCGAATCCGGGCACTTCTGCGATCTCCTCGGTGCTGGCCTGTCTCAAGCGTTGGACGGAGCCGAAGTGTCTGAGGAGGGCGGCCTTGCGCGCCGGGCCGATCCCCGGGAACTCGTCCAGCACGCTCTCGGAGATTCTCCGGAGCCGCAACTGGGCGTTGTAGGAGTTGGCTACGCGGTGGGACTCGTCGCGAATGCGCTGGAGCAGCTTGAGGGCGGGATGGTCCAAGCCGAGCCGGAGCGGCTCGCTTTGGCCCGGTAGATAGATTTCTTCGAATTCCTTGGCCAGGCCGATGACGGGGATGTGTCCCAGCCCGAGCTGTTCCAACTCGGCCCGGGCGGCATTGAGCTGGCCTTTGCCGCCGTCTATGAGGATGAGGTCGGGCAGTTTGGCGGGACCCGGTCGCGGGGGCGGCGTGACCCCCTGGCGCACGGCCCGGCTGGTCTGTTGGACGAGCTGTTGCAACTCTGCCGGGATGGGTTCGACGTCCCGGGTCGTGACCTTGTCGTCGGCCGGGGCCGGGCTCCGGGCAGCGGAGCCGTCCGGTGGGGGCTCACCGGCCGGGGGATGCCCAGCGGCCTGCAGCTCCTGGAGGAGCCGGCGGTAGCGGCGCCGCACGGCCTCGGCCATGCAGGCGAAATCGTCCTGGCCTTCGACGGTCTTGATCTGGAGGCGGCGGTAATGGGCGCGGTCGGGTCGGCCGCGGCGGAACCGGACGACGCTGGCGACCTTGAGTGAGCTGCTGATGTTGGAGATGTCGAATCCGTCAATGCATTCGGGCGGCGCGGGCAGTTTCAGCACCTCGGCCAGAGCGGCCAGGTCGCGTTCCGGATCCACGGCCACAGGGAGGCTGTAGGGAACGCGCTCGAACCGTTCCTGCTTGCGGGTCGTCTCTCTCAGGGCGAAGAGCAGGTCGCGCAGGTGGGCAGCGCGTTCGTATTGCTGGCGTGCGGCTGCTTCGCGCATGGCGGTCTCGAGTTGTGCCTCCGTTTCGCGGCAGCGCCCTTGGAGGAACTCGCAGGCGGCCAGGACCTGTTGCCGGTATTGTTCGGGCGTGACGTTCCCGATGCAGGGGGCGGTGCAATGCTTCAGGTGGGCATAGAGGCAGTGCCGGTAATCGGCCTCGGTCGGCATGAGCGGTGTGCAACCGCGCAGATGGAAGCGGCGCCGGGTCAGGTCCATGACCTGCCGGAGCGCGCGGGAGCTGGGGAAAGGCCCGAAATACAGGGAGCCGTCCGGTGCGCGGATGCGGGTGAACGTGAACCTGGGGATGGGATCGTTGAGGTTCACCTTCACCATGAGGAACCGTTTGTCGTCGCGGAAGCTGACGTTGTACCGGGGCTTGAGCTCCTTGATCAGTTTACCCTCCAGCAGGAGGGCCTCCGGCTCGCTGCGGACGACGTGGACATCGAAATCGTGAATGCTTTCGACCAGCGCCGTCAGTTTGGGATCCCAGGCCAGGCGGCGCGAGGGATGGAAATACTGGCTGAGCCGTTTGCGCAGGTCCCGCGCCTTGCCCACGTAAATGACCGTGCCGAGGCGGTCCTTCATGAGGTACACACCGGGCCGGTGGGGCACGCTCCGCAGTTTTTCCTTCAAATGCTCGGGTACGGTCATGGCAACCACCCCGCACTCCCGGGAAGCGCGAGGCCCGCCGTCGCGACCCGGCCGGGCCGGCGGGGCCGGTCCGCCCCGGGGATCCCATCCGAACGCGTGAGCTGGGCTCTCTGCATCGTGCTGAGGTTCATGCCGGGCACCGTGCTCGTTGGCCTGGCCGCGTTCGGCCAGCGGACCCGCTTGCGGTGGGTCCGCCAGCCGCCGCTCCCGGGCAGGACCGTAGCATGAGTGGGCGGCACCCGGCAACGGCACCGTGTGCCGGGGCGGAGGACCCTCGTTCGGATCCGAACCCCCGGCATGCTACAGTGGACTCGTGCAACGGATCGTCAAGGCGTGCCGGCAGAGGTTCGAGCAGTTGGCCCGGCAGTTCGGCGCCCGCAAGCCGGAGCGTGCGGTTCGGTTCTGGTGGGAGAGGGCGCGGAAAGACAGCGAGCGCCTGGGGATTCCCATGGCCGAGGCCCTGGTCTGGTGGGATGCCCGCCTGCAGGCGCGCTGGCGCAGGCATCAATGGCGCCGGCACGGTCGTCCCCTGCCGCCGGGGGAATCGTGGCTCTTGTATTGCGACGCCGGGCTGGGCGGGCTGGCGCGCTGGCTGTGGGCGGCCGGGCAGCGGGCCGTCTGGTGCCAGGAAAGGGACGACACGGATTTGATCCGGAAGGCGCTCCGGGCCGGTGCGGTGCTTTTGACGCCGGACAGCCTTCTGCTGGAGCGGCGTGTGATCCGGACGGGTCTACTGCCGACGCTCTGGGTTCCGCCGACCCTGCGGGTACCGGAACAACTGGCGCTGGTGTTCGAGCAACTCGACCTGCGGGTGGGGCCCCCGCGTTGCATGCGGTGCGGGGGCGCGCTGGTTCCGGTTCCCAAGGCGGCCGTGGCGGACCGGATTCCGCCCCGCACGGCCCTGTGGTTGGACGAGTATTTCCTGTGCGAAAGCTGCAACGGATTGTTCTGGCGCGGCACGCACTGGCAACGAATCCAAAGCCAACTCCGCGCGCTTGGTCTACCCGGGGCGGAAGCACGCTGAACGGCACCGGTCCGGGCCGCGCTTTTTGCACTTGCGCCGGGCGGGAACCGGGGGAAGGATAGGTTCGGTGATTCCGCGGATGTCTCCGGGCATCCGCGCACCGGGTGCGCGGTTAGCTCAGTTGGTAGAGCACCAGCTCGACACGCTGGGGGTCGCAAGTTCGAGTCTTGCACCGCGCACCATTTCTTTTTCCCGGCAGGGTTTGCTGCGCGATCCTGCGCTCCGTTGCGGCACGTGCCCCGGACCCGGCGCGGCGGCCGGTTCGTCCGATGGAGATGGTCCGGCGGCCTGTCCGGGAGGAGGCGAGCTTCCGGATTGCGTCTGGCCGGAAGGATGGCGAGGGCGTAGTGTGAAGCGGGCGGGCGCGATGCAGGGCGGGCGGAAGGCGTCCGGCACCGGTCGCGCCGACCCGGCAGGAGGCACGCCATGAAACTGGAGATCCGCAGTTCCGCATTCGAGTACGGCAAACCGATTCCCTTGCAGTACACGGGTCTGGGCCGTGACATTTCGCCCCCGCTGGAATGGAGCGGTGTCCCCGCCGAAACCCGGAGCCTGGCGCTGGTGGTCGAAGACCCGGACGCGCCGGTGGGCATTTGGTCGCACTGGTTGGTTTATGCGCTGCACCCGCAAAGCCACGGGTTGGCAGAGGATCAGCCCAAGACGCAGTACCTGGCCGGCGGAGCCAGGCAGGGCCTCAACGATTTCCGTCGCCTGGGCTACGGGGGGCCGCTGCCGCCGCCCGGTCCTCCCCACCGGTACTTTTTTCGGTTGTATGCCTTGGACTGCGAACTGGATCTGCCGCCGGGGCTGACGCGGGCGAGGCTGCTGGAAGCCATGAAGGGTCATGTATTGGCCGAGGCCGAGTGGATGGGGACATTCCAGCGGAAGTGAAGGGGCGGGATGGAGCCCCGGGTTGCCGCCTCCCAAGCGGTTCCGGTCACGGGGTTGACCAGCTCTGGCGCACCGCCTGTTGGACCCGGCGGTAATCGGGGAGTTCTTCGGCCGGCACCGGCCTGGCGGCCCAGAGGGTGGGGACCCTTTTGGGCACGCGCCAGCGCCAGTGTTCCACGTGTCCATCGGCGAACGAGAGGTTGCAGCCCTGGCCATGCCGGTCGGCCGGCACGTCCCACCATTCGCGGACATCGCCCCAGACGCCGATGGCGGGGATTCCGAACAACGAGTCCACGATGGCGTCCTCGTGCACGTCCAGGAAGACCATGAGTTGCGCCGGGGCGGGTGAGCGGATCTCGGTGAGCTTTTTGTAGGAGGGCAGGTAGCGCGACAGTTGGGGATCGTATTCGGGCCAGCCGTTGACGGACTGGCTCATGTTGTAGCTGCGGGTTCTGGGAAAAGGCAGCGGCTGGCCGTCCGGGGTTTCCACGGTGGAGCGGTCGGCCGGACAGCGGTAGATGGCCGTGGAACGGTTGTAAGGGAACAACAGGCCGTTCTGGATGTTGGTGGGTTCGACGTCCAATCGTGCGTTGCCGGGGCACCAGGAGGCCCCCCGGGCCAGCGGGCTGCCCGAAGTAAGGCTGTAAACCGAGTTGTTGGGTGGCAGCACATCGGCGTTGTCTCCCGCGTAGAGGTACCAGCAGGTCTGCAACTGACGCAGATGGTTCTGGCAGGCGATTGTCCGGGCGCGGTCCTTCGAGCGAGCAAGGGCCGGCAGGAGGAAGGCTGCCAGCAGCGTCACCATGGCCAACACCACCAGGAGTTCGATCAGGCTGAAGGCCCGGGGCCGGTTGTCATCACCGCTTTGGGGGCAGGCGTGATGGGCCGGTCCCTGTCGAACCGTGTTACGTAGCATCGTCTCGTCGGGTCACTATACCCGCAGAGATGGCTTCGGGCCATTGCGCAATCGTGCGGTCGCCACAGATGGCGGGAACTTCCGGGGGCTTGTCCGGCAGCCATGGGTCTGGTAGGTTCAGGCGTGCGCGTTTGGCACCGTCGGTCCTTGGGACGGACGGTGTCGAAGCCGTGGAGGGCCAATGTAGCTCAGTGGTAGAGCAACGGTTTCGTAAACCGTCGGTCGCCGGTTCGAATCCGGCCATTGGCTCCAATTCCTTTTTGTCTTCACACTTCCCCCTCCGCGAACTCTTTTCACCGGGGAAGCCAGTCCGGCGTCGGCAGGGCCGCGTGCAAGCAGCCCGGGCAGCCCGCCGGGCGGACGGGTTTGGCACCTGTCCCTGCAGCAGTTGCTCTGCCGCACCGTTGGGTCAGCCGGCCTGGTTTCAGAATCTGTACCGTAGTCCGGCGACCACCCGCAGATCGTTGGCTTTGCGTCCCGGTGGTGGGGAGTGGTTGTAGTTGTCTTGGAAGACCAGGCTGAGGCTGATCGTCTTGGTGATGGCTGCGTCCACGCCCACTTCGGCAATGATGAGGAATTTTGTGTCCCACTCGTCCACCTGCGGGATGTACTCGAGCGTTTGCCACAGGCGGGTGTTGGAATTGAGCTGGTACTCGAAGCGTTCGCCGGCGCGGAAGGCGGTGTATTGCTCGGCCGGGCGATCGGCGAGGTTTTCAAACACCCAGGAGGGCCCGATCTCGGCCCGGAGCTCGATGTTGGTACGTTGCAGGAAATACCAGCCCACAAGGGGGCTGACTCGTGCCCGGTAGTCCACTCCGGCGATGGCATCGTATTCGGCGTCCGATCGAAGGCCGAAGTACCCCCGCTGGCGGAACCTCCGATCGTACTGGCCGAAGCCGCGGACGTATTCGGCGGTTTTCTCGCTGTCCTGGTCCACGGTGGATTCGCCGTAACCGGCGGCCAAGCCGGCGCCCAGTTCCCAGCGTGGAGCCTTTTTTCGGGCATCGAGGCTGAGGTTGGCCAGGAAGGTCTCGCTGTTGCCGCGGGTGAGGGTCAGTCCGACAAACGCGCTGCCCTTCCAAGGGTTGGCAGGGGCGTTGGTGGGCCCGGCGGGGTTCGAGCCGGATTGGGCCCGGGCCGCTGGCGCCGTCAGACCCAGGCCCAGCGCGCTCCACAACCAGACGGTCAAACCGGCTTTTACCCAAGGGTTTGCTGAACGGACCGCCGTTCTCCGGATGTCACCCAAGCGATTCATGTTGGCCAACTTGGGCCATGTAGGGTCCGGGAGCAAGGCTCTCTTGGGCGCTTGGGCGGACCGATGCCACTCGCCGGAGCCGTGCGGGCAAGGGTCTGTTTGGCGCCCCGACCGTTCTCAGGCGGTTGCGGTCGGGCGGATTACGCGTGCGTTTTTACGCGGGCGCGCGCGTCTCAAGGTCCGTGCGTGCAGCCGGGGGTTGGAGAACCGGACTTCAGCTTCCGGCAAGGCGGTAACGGGCCAGTTGCCCGGCCAGCTCGATGGCGGCGCGCATGCTGCCGGGATCGGCCAGGCCGCGTCCTGCGATGTCGTAGGCTGTTCCGTGGTCGGGTGAAGTCCGGATGAAGGGCAGGCCCAGCGACCAGTTCACTCCGCGGTCGAACGCCACCGCTTTCAGCGGGGCCAGGCCCTGGTCATGGTACATGGCCACCACGGCATCGAACCGGCCCTGCAGGGCCTGATGGAAGACAGTGTCGCCGCTCAGCGGACCCGCGACGTCCCAACCTCGCTTTTGTGCCTCGCGCACGGCCGGCTCAATGAGTCTGGGTTCCTCGTCACCGAAGGCGCCGCCCTCGCCGCAGTGGGGGTTCAGCCCGCAGACCGCCACGCGGGCGCGGGGAAGGCGCAGCTGGTGACAGGCCTCCCGCGCACATGCGATGGCCCGGAGAACGCGGGAAACGGAGAGCCGCTGCGGCACCTCGCGAAGGGCAACATGGACGGTGGCCAGGGCCACGCGCAGCCACCGACCGTGTTCATCCGGGCCGAGCAACATCATGACCGGCTCGGGTTCGCCAGCCAATGCGGCCAGAAACTCGGTTTGGCCTGTGAAGGGAATGCCGGCTCGCTGGATGGCGGCCTTGTTGACCGGTCCGGTGACGATGGCGTCCAACTCGCCGCGGAGGCAGGCGCGGCCGGCGGCTTCCAGCCAGGCCACGGCCGCGCGCGCAGCGCGAGGGTCGCCCGGCGGCAGGTCCGCGGGCAGGGGGTCGGTCACGGGAGGGCTCAGACGCGCCCCGGACCGTCCCGCAGCCAGCCGATCGTGGAGCGCCGCCGAATCGGAACCGAGTCGCATCCGGCAGGCCCGATCCCACCAGGCGGCGTCGCCGTAGAGGACGAACTCCACCGGCGGCAGGGCCGCCGGGGCCGCGGCGTCCGGGGTGCCCGGATCACGAAGTGCGGCGGCGATGACCTCGGGCCCCACACCGGTGACGTCGCCGAGTGTGATGCCGATGCGGACGGGGCGGGCGGGCAAGGTGCCCGGAGGTGCAGGCTCGGGCGTCATCAAAAGTAACGAACGAAGGTCTTGGCGCGGAGTTTCTCGACGTAACGTTTCTGCAGGCGGGCGCGTTCCTCGACCAGGAGGGTTTGTTCGATCTCGTCGCGGACCTCGCTGAGGGGGCGGATGCGTTCCGGCCGGGCCTCGTCCACCCAGAGGAGGTAGCAGGCCTCCGGCAGGTCCACCACCGGACTGCAGGTGCGGGGTTGCAAGGAGAAGGCCACCTCGGCCAGTTCCCGGCGCAGGACCGACTGGGAGACCCACCCCCAGTCACCGCCCTGGGTGCGCTGGGCGCCCTCGGAATAGATGGTGGCCATTTCGGCAAAGTCAGCCCCATCGAGGATGCGGGACCGGATCTCCTCCGCCAGACGGCGGACCCGCCCGGCATCGTCGGGGCCGCGTTTGTTGAGGACGATCATGCGGAGTTTGACCTCGGGTTCGGCGCGGAATTTTTCCTGATGGGCGCGGTAGTAGGACTCGATCTTGTGCGGCGAAATGATCAGTTCGCGGGAGATGTTCCGGTTGCGAAGGACCTCGATGATGATCTGCTCGCGGATCTGGCGGCGGAACCGTTCCAGGGTGAGCCCCTCGGCCTGGAGGGTGCGGATCATGCGGAGGCGATCTCCGCCGAATTGTTCGCGCAACCGTTCTTGGAGGGCCTCCTCCACAATGGCCTCGGGAAGCTGGTAACCGGACTGTTCCCAGTCATGCAGGATGAGCTGGCGCTGCACGAGTTGCTCCGTGTTCTCCTCAATGAGCTGGTTGAGTTTCTGGCGGAACGTTTCGGGATCGTTTCTGTACTGGCGCTGCAGCAACCCGAGGGCGGGCAGCACGGAGGCGTTGACCTCCTCCAGGGTGATGACCGAGTCGTGGACGACCACGCGGATGCCGTTGATCAGTTCGGCTCCGGACAGCGGAGCAGCCGCCAACAACCCCAACAAGCCGGCAAGCGGGATGACTGACGCTTTGTTGTTCACCGCCTTCGGAGGGTAGAAGGCGGCGGACGCCGGTTCAAGTGCCGGGGCAGACCGCGCCTTGAACGGCCATCGCGCTGCTGGCACAATCGCCCATCGTGCGGGAACGGTTTCGGATCTGGACGGAAGCGCTGGAAACGTTCGTGCTCGAAGTCATCTTCGAGCAGCGACACGACTGGCGCGCCCGTCTGATGCGCGGTTTCCTGCTGGTGTGCTCGAAGATCTTCGGAGCCGCGGTCAAGCTCCGGCGTTTCCTGTACAACGTCCGCATCCTGCGGGACACCACGGTGGGCGTGCAGGTGATTGCCATTGGTAATCTGACCGTGGGCGGCACGGGCAAGACGCCGGTGGTGGAGAAGTTCGCGCGCGAGTTGCGGGACGCGGGACGCAACGTGGCCATCTTGTCGCGCGGGTATCGTTCCAAACCGCGGCCTTTTCACAAGTGGCTGCTGGACAAGCTGCTGTTCCGAGAGGACACGACGCCGCCCCGGGTGGTCTCCGACGGGCGTTCCCTGCTGCTGGACAGCGAAATGGCCGGGGACGAACCGTACATGCTGGCGTCGAACCTGCGGGACGTGGTGGTGTTGGTGGACAAGAACCGGGTCAAGGCGGGCCGGTATGCGGTGGAAAAGTTCGGGTGTGACACCCTCCTGCTGGACGACGGCTTCCAATACTGGAATCTGCAGGGCCGACGGCATGACGTGGTGTTGGTGGACGGCCAGCAACCGTTCGGCAACGGCCATTTGTTGCCGCGGGGGACGTTGCGTGAGCCGCCCTCCCACCTGGCCCGCGCCAGCACCGTCTTCATCACCAAGAGCAATGGGAAAAACGAGGAACTGCGCCGGATCATCAGCCAGATCAATCCGCGGGCGCCCATCATCGAGTGCGTGCACCGGCCGTTGTATCTGGAGGACGTGTTCACCGGGCAGCGTCTGGGGCTGGACTTTTTGCAGAACCGGCCGGTGGCCGCCCTCAGCGGGATCGCACAGCCGGAAAGCTTCGAGCAAAGCCTCACCGGGCTGGGCGCCGAGCTGGTCTATTCCAAACGATTTGCCGACCACCACCGGTTCACCGTGCAAGAGGTGCTCAACGTGATCAACCGGGCCAAACGCCGCGGGGCCCAGGCCATCATCACCACGCAAAAGGACGCCGTGCGGTTTCCCAAACTCGACCGGCGCGACCTGCCGATCTACTTCATGCGGGTGGAGATCGAAATCATCTCCGGGGCCGAGGACTTCCGCGATTGCGTGCGCCGCATCTGCTTCCTCTGATGGGCGAATGGCTCTTGTACGCGGTGGCGCGTGTGGTGGTGACGTTGTTGCAGGCGTTGCCGCTGCCCGTGGTGGCGCGACTGGGCCGGATGGGCGGCGCGTGCGCCTACTGGCTGGACGGCCGACACCGGCGGGTGGCGCTGCGCAATCTGACACTGGTCTTCGGAGGGGAGCGTCCACCGGAAGAAATCCGGGCCCTGGCGCGGGAACATTTCCGGCGCCTGGGCGAGAACTACTGTTGCGCGGTCAAGACCGCGGCGATGTCCCCGGAGGAGCTTCGACCCCACCTGCAATTCGTGGGGACGGAGGTCCTCCGCTCCGCAGTTCGGGGTCAGCCCCCGGCGAGCCGCGTGATTGCCCTCGGGCATTTCGGCAACTTCGAGCTCTACGCCCGGTTCGGCCAGTACGCGCCGGAGTTTCAGTGTCTGACGACGTATCGAGCGTTGAAGCAACCGCGGCTGAACCAACTGCTGATATCGTTGCGGGAGCGGTCCGGCTGCCGATTTTTCGAGCGGCGCACGGAGGCGGCGGCGCTCCGGGCGGCGATGCGGCCCACGGGTGTGTTGCTGGGTCTGCTGGCCGATCAACGGGCCGGTGCACGCGGTCTGGCCGTGCCGTTGTTCGGACGGCCCTGCTCCACTTCGCCCGCTCCGGCCCTGTTTGCCCTCCGGTACCGATGTCCGTTGCACGTGGCCGTGTGTTACCGGATCGCCCCCGGGCGGTGGACCATTGAACTGGGGCCGGAGATCCCCACCCGCCAGGGCGGAAGGCCCCGGCCGCTGACGGAAATCCTCCGGGACATGCACGTGCAGTTCGAGGCGGCCATCCGGCGGGATCCGGCCAACTGGTTCTGGGTGCACGACCGCTGGAAACATCCGGGCAGGCCGGAGTCCGTCCGGGCACGGTCCCCTGCGGCGTCATCCTGATGCCGCGGCGGGCGCGCGGCCCGGCGGCGCCGGGCCCGGACTCAGCCTGCCGCAGCCGGGCCGACGGGCGCCGGCAGCGTCAGCCGTGGCGCGTGCCGCTGGTTCAACGGGTTGTCCCGGAACCCGGACCGTTCTAGCCAGCCGGCCCAGTCCCCGATGAGGGCCAGGAGCTCGGGCACCCGGATGCCCTCCATGTCCGAAGGGTAGCGGCCCAGAAGGTGTGCGGCGCGGTGCAGCAGGGCCGCGGCCGGTTGCAGCCGGTCTTTCTGAAGGTGGACGAACGCACCCGCCAGTTGGATGAGCGCCTTGTAGAAATCCCCCTCCGGCGCCCGGCGCCGCTCCAACCAGAGGTCCTCCAGCACGTCGTGCGCTTCATAGAACCGGCCCTGGTTGAAACATTCGAAGTAGCCCAGATACCGCGCGTCCCGGTCGCGGCCGGTCCAGCCGGCACTGAGGGTCTGAATCTTCTCCTTTTTGGAACTCATCGGGCGGGCACAAGGTAGCCCCGGACCATCCGACAATCGAGAAGGGACCGCGTCCGATGACGGACAACCGGACGATCAACCGGGCAGCAACCGCCCAGGCGGGGGCTCAGGGGTCACTGGTTATCTTCGACCAGTCCATGTTGCGCCGGGCGGCGTAAAGCGCGAAGGCCTTTTCGTTCTGGATGAGCACCGCACGGACGACGGCCGAATCGTCCGCCCGGCCGAGGTCGAGGAAGCTGTCGGGGATGATCCCGATCCGTTTGTGAGCGTAGATGAGGGCGAATGTGGCCTGGGCCAGTGCGTAGTAGGGAAGGTCCTTGTAGGCGCCCTCGGCCACGTCTTCCACGGCATCGGCCAGAAACTCGAGTTGATCCACCAAATGAGGGAACCGGGGCTCCTGAATCTGCGTGAATTCCAGCTTCCACTGCGGCAGATGGCGCAGGACCTTTTCCACCACGGCCGGCGTGATGGAGCTGGCACCGCGGTTCACGAAGGCGGCGATTTCACCCATCGGCCGGGAGTGTAACCGGGCGGGAGGACTTGCCAAGGTCAAACCGCCCGGGCCGGCGGCCCGGGCGCTGACGAGCCCACACGTGGAGGGGCGGTGAACCAATCGCGCGGTTTTCCTTGCTGAGCCGATCGTCCGCAGGCGATACGCTGGGCGTGGATGAAGGAAGGGATGCCCTTGGAACGGGTGGACCCCGTGCACGTCCGGCGGAATGGCCGGTTGTGGCTGGACTTCGGGGGGTGCGACTATCTTCGGCTGGCCCACTCGCCGGCGCTGCGGCAGGCCCTGGTCCGCGCGATTCAGACGCACGGATGGAATGTGGCCGCATCGCGCCTGACCACCGGGAACCATCCGCTCTACGCGCGGGCGGAGCGCAAACTGGCGCGGTTTTTCGGGGCGGAGGCCGCGCTGCTGATGCCCACGGGTTACACCGCCCCGCTGGCCGTGGCGCAGGCGCTTGCTGGAATGTTCACGCTGGCCCTGGTGGACGAAGAGGCCCACGTCTGTCTGCAGGACGCGGCGGTGTTCCTGGGTTGTCCGGTCCGCGTCTTTCCGCATCGCGATGTGGAGGCGGTGGCTCGCTGGGCGCGCCGGGTCGGTCCAGGGGCACGTCTGATTCTGATCACCGACGGTTTGTTTGGCTGGAACGGTGCGGTGGCGCCGCTGACGGAGTACCGGCGCGTGCTGCCGCGGAATGCGTGGCTGCTGGTAGACGATGCACACGGAGCCGGTGTGCTGGGACGGCGGGGCCGGGGCAGCGTGGAAGAGGCGGGACTGTCGCGGCAACGCCTGATCCAGACGATCACCCTCAGCAAGGCGTTCGGGTTGTACGGGGGCGTGGTGCTGTGTTCGCGTGAGATCCGCCGCCGGTTGGTGGAGCGGGCCGGTTGCTTCGGCGGGGGCACACCGCTTTCGCCTGCCCTGGCCGCGGCGGTGGAAACCGCGCTGGTCGAGCTCCGGCGGGCCCTGCCGGGCCGCAGACGTGTGCTGCAGGAGGCCGCGCGGTTGCGGGCCCAACTGCGGGCGGCGGGATGGGAGGTGCTGGAGACGCCGGCCCCCATCGTGGCGTTGTTCCCTGCGGACCGGCGCGAGGCGCGGCGCCTGATCCGTGCGCTGGAGTCGGAGGGCATTCACCCACCCTGGACCGAGTACCCGGGGCGGTCGGCGGGTTACTTCCGGTTCATGCTGGCACCGGCGCACACGGCCGAGCATCTGGAGCGGTTGCGACGCGCGCTGTTGAGTGTACGGGGTGCGCGGGGCAGGCCGGACGCCGCCGGCCGCGGGGTACGCGCCGGATAGGTGCACCTGCGCCGGGCAAGGGAACGAGGCCCGGTCTGCCTAGCCGGGTCGGCCGTCGAGGCACTCCCGCACGGCCCGGGCGAGCGTCAGCGGACCGAACGGCTTGGCCAACATCCGGTCGCCGGGGCGAAGGTTTTTTTCATACGAAGCCACCTCGCCCGGATAACCGCTCATGAGGATCACTTTCAAATCCGGCCGATCTTTTCGGAGCGTCTCGATCAACTCGCTGCCGGTCATCCCGCCGGGCATGATCATGTCGGAGAGCACCAGATCGATCCGGGCCCGGTGTTGTTTCCAGAGTTCCAGCGCAGCCGGTGCGTCGGGGACGGGCAGCACGGTGTACCCGCGGGATTCAAGGGCCAACCGCACCATGCTCCGCAAACCGGGTTCGTCCTCGACGACCAGGACAGTCTCGTGACCGCCTGCCCCATCGGTCCGGACGATTGCCGTGTCCGAATCCCCGGAGGAGACGTCCTGCTCGGGCAGGAAGACGTGAAAGGCTGTGCCGCGGCCCTCGGTGGACTCGACCTCGATCCAGCCTTCGTGCTGTTGGACGATGCCGTGGACGGTGGCGAGCCCGAGCCCCGTGCCCTTGCCGACGTCCTTGGTCGTGAAGAACGGCTCGAAGATCCTGGGCAGGATCGCGGGCGGGATCCCGCAGCCGGTGTCGCGCACCGTCAGTCGGATGAAACTGCCCGGGCGGCGGCCGGGGTGGAACTGGAGCTCTCTCTCGTCCAACTCGGCACGGGCAACCTCGATTTCCAGCAACCCGCCGTGTGGCATGGCGTCGCGGGCGTTGACCGCCAGATTCATCAGCACCTGCTCCAGCATGCCCGGGTCGGCCATGACCGGCGCCTGACCCGGCAGAAGACGCATCTGCAGGGTGATGTCTTCGCCGATGATTCGTTGCAGCATCTTGGCCAGGCCGCTGATCAACTCGTTGAGGTCCAGCGCGCGCATTTGCGGCTTTTGGCGGCGGCTGAAGGCGAGCAACTGCCGGGTCAGGTTCGTGGCCCGTTCGACCGCTTCGGCGATCTGTTGGACCGCCTCGTGCAGGGACGGGTCGCCCAGATCGGCCTGCTGCAGCAGGTCGAGGTTCATCAGGATCAGCGTCAGAATGTTGTTGAAATCGTGCGCGACGCCACCGGCCAACCGGCCCAGGGTTTCGAGCTTTTGCGCCTGCCGCAACTGCTCTTCCAATGCCAGCTGTTGGGTGACCTCGCCCACATAACAATGGACCGTATGGTGGGTGGCGATGGGGTAGAACGACCAGGAAAGCGTACGGCCACCGTGCTCGGTCCGAACCCGGAGCCGGGGCTCATTGCGCTCCAGGCAGTCGCGGACGATCCGCGCCAGGTCCTCGGGGAAGAGGGCCTCGATACTGTCGCGCCCGAACGAGCGGGCGACTTCCGTCGCCGCCGGGTTGGCGTAGAGCAACCGGCCGTCGGGGCTGAAGGCCAAAACCGGGTTGGGATTCAATTCCGGGAACCGGGCCAGGTATTCGATCCTGGCCTCGGCCTGCTTCAACGCGGTGATATCCACCGCCGAACCATCGTAGTAAAGCGTGCGGCCGGTGGCGTCCCGGATGGCCACGGCACTCTCCAACACGTGGACAGGGGTGCCGTCCCGACGCAACCAAGCCGATTCCATGGCCACAATCCAGCCTTCCCGTTCGATCCGCTCGACGAAATCCCGGCGTGAGCATCCCGGCGCGTAGCCCTCGCGGTTCAAATCCCGACGGGCCAGGTCTTCAAACCGGTCGAAGCCCAGCATCTTCAACAGTGCCGGGTTGGCCATCACGACCCGGCCCTCGGGCGTGGTGCGGTACAGGGCCACGGCGGCGTTGTCGAAGAGGCTGCGGAATTTTGATTCACTTTCGGACAGGGCCGCCAGCAGTTCCTCTTTTTCACGCTCCCGTTCAAGCAATGCCAACCCCAGCGTCACGCCCTGGTCGAGGCCTTCGAGCACCGTAAGGAACGCCTCGTCCGCCAAGGCTTGCGGACGCACTCCCAACACCAGGACGCCCCAGATCCCCCCCTTCCACTCGAGTCGTACATGAATGCTGTCGAAGCGTGCGCAGACTCCAGCCAGACAGCAGTCCTGGCAGATTTCCGAAGCACGGCGCTTTTGCAACCGGTGCGAAGTGAGGGCCCGGCGGAAGCAGGCCGGCCACGGCCCGCAGAGCAGAGCACGACGATGGTCCTCCGAAAGTCCCGTGCCGGCCACGTGAACTTTGCCGGCAGGGTTTCCATCGGGCCGGACCTGTGCAACGAGGCTCCAGCGGACATCATCCAGTTCGGCCAACCGACTTGCCAACTCTTCCAGCCACGAATCCACAGTCGGGCTCTCCGCGCAAAGCGCCAGGATGTCTTTCAAAAGGCGGAAGAGGGACAGCAGCCGGGACGCATCTTCACGGGCCGCCGGGCCGGGCGCGGCAGTGTGGATCTCCAGTTCCAAGGCCTCGCCACTCCGAAACCGGACAGGACGCAACAATATATCCACGGGCTGGACCTTCCCGGAAGCGGTTCGTACCCGCACCCCTTGCAAACACGCCGGCTCTGACAAATGCAGACCGCAGAGTTCCCGCCCCCGGACCGGATCCGGTTCGTCCAACAGATCCAGAAGGGTTGTGCCCGGCCGAACCTCTGCCGGAAGACCCAGGAACTCTGCCGCAGCCCGGTTGTGGACCAACAACCGACCTGTGCCACGCTCGCACAGGAGAATCGGCAGGTCCTGGTCGTCCATGAATGCCAGGACGGTGTCGTCCCCGGCTGTCATGTTCATGGCCTTTCGCTCATCAGGGGCGGCACCTGCCCCCTGCTGCCGCCCCGCACTCGGCCGTCCGCGCTTGCGCCTGACTTCTTTATCGGTCTGTTCGCAATCTACCTTAAGACGGGAAAACAGCAACGGAGGAGCTTCGCCAAGCCGGGAATAGCCGGGCCGTTCGATACCCCGCTTCCGGGAGGCGGACTTCGCGGAATGCCATGCAGCGAGTGCAGACGGTCATGTGTGGGGCGAGGGACCCGGTGGGGAACGTTCTGTCTTTGTTCGGCGAGCATGGGCCGGTTCACGCATCTGGCCGGGGGAACAGGCAGGTCTGGACGGTGTGCGGCTCGTATGGTATCCGATTTCCCCGAGCATTCGCCCCGGAGGTGTCCGATGTTCAAGCTGGTCGTGAATCCCGGGACCGCAGCGGCTTGGGAGGTTCCGCTGGCGGAAGGGGTTCACACACTCGGACGCGGTTCGGACAACACCATCCCGCTGGACCACGAGAGCGTCTCGGAACGACACGCCGAACTCGTGGTGAGGAAATCCGAGGTGTGGTTGCGTGATCTCGGGTCCTCGGCCGGCTCCTGGCTGGGAGATGATCCCGTGGACGAAACGGTCCTGCTACCGGGGACGCGTGTACGGCTGGGTCAGGTGGAGCTGGAGCTGGTGGAAGCGCCGGCGGCAGAAGCGCTGACGCCGGACGCTCCCGCGGTGATCACCGCCTCACGCTCCTGCCAGCTCCATCCGAGGATTCAAGCGTTGTGGTGGTGCCCGCGTTGCGGCCGGTTCTTTTGTGCGTTGTGCGTGACGACGCAACCGGAGCGGGGTGCGGACCGCCCTTGTTGTCGGAGCTGCGGTGTGGCGTGCCGGCCGGTGGTGCCCGAGGAACCGGCCGACGCACGAGGGTTTCTGAAGCTGGCGGTGGAAGCCTTTGTGTATCCCTTGCGCGGACACGGTCCCTGGGTGCTCGGAGCGGGTACACTTTTCTTCGTTGTGTTGGAGGGGGTGGCACGGCTGGCTGAATTCCCGCTGCTGGGCCTGGTTTTGCTGATCCTGCTGGGCGTGTTCACCACCGGCTACCTGTTCCAGTACGTGAAGGAAATCGTCCACACCACCGCAGTGGGCCGGGATGAACTGCCTGACTGGCCCGATCTGGACGACTGGATGGAAGACATGTTGCGGCCGTTTGCCCAGATGCTGGTGCTGGGTGTGGTGTGTTTCGGTCCTGCGCTGGTGGCGGAGGTGTGGATGCCGGCCGGTTTGGAGGAGCGATTGGGGACGGCCGGCGTGGCAGGGGTTGTGTGGGGGCTGCGGATACTGGGCATGCTCGTGTTTCCCATGGCGATGCTGGGCCTGGCAATGGCCGACGGCCTCGCAGGTTTGAACCCGGTTCTGTTGCTGGGTTCCATCCTCCGCATCCCGGGCCCGTACCTGGTTGCGGCGGGGCTTTTCGAGGCGGTGATGTTCCTTTACTGGAAGGCACCGGATGGGCTGGAAAAGTGGCTGCCCGTGCCGGTTTTGTCGTGGATTGCGGGCTATCTGGCCGGCTTTTATCTGCTTGCCGTGGCCGCGCGCATCCTGGGATTGCTTTACCGGACGCAGCGGGACAGGCTGGGTTGGGAATCCGGTGCCAAGCGGTAGCGAACAAGGCGCCCGATCCCGGGCACCGACGTCCCGCGGGCGCGGGTTTGTCTCCGGCTGGTCGAGCCCGCTCTTGGCGCACCGCAAAAGAGGGCTTGCATCTTGCGCCGGCCGCGCTAAAGTAGAGGCGGCTGTTTGAGGAAGCGAGCGTAGCTCAGCCTGGTAGAGCGTCACCTTGCCAAGGTGAATGTCGAGGGTTCGAATCCCTTCGCTCGCTCCAATTTTTTTGTCCGGATCCGGCCCCATGAACCTTTCAGGCAATCGTCCCCGTGTTTTCCGCTCCGGTCGAAGGTGCAGGCCCGCATGGTCGGGTTTGCCAGTGGTCCTTGCCCTGCTGCAGGCCGGGGGCGTCCCCTCGAGGGGCGGGTCGGAATCGGCGGAGCCGGTCCGCTTGGGCAGTCCGGCCGATCACCTGCCGCCGCACATCCGGCAACTGACCTGGTTCGGCGAACGCGCCGACTGGTCGCCCGACGGCAAACGGATCCTGTTTCTTTCCAAAACGTTTGGCGATGCGATGGAACTGGACCTGGAGACGGGCCGGATCCGCAATCTGACGGCGCACTATCCGCATCACGGCTATACGCGGGCTTTGTACCTGGCCAACGGTGACGTGCTGCTGTCGGGGCCCGAGACGTTCGATACCCGCCAGCCCGGTGAAGCGCGGGTGCAGTGCTGGTTGTACGTGTTGAACCCGCGGGTGGAGGCGCCGCCGGTGCCGCTGGGCACCAAGTGCAGCGAGGGCCCGGCCGTTTCGCGGCGGCGACTCCACCTGGCATGGACGCACGTGGCGGCGCAGTACCCCGATGAAATGCCGCCCGGGACGTCCCGGATTTGGGAGGCCGACCTGGTGTACGAGGGCGGTCGTCCCCGGCTGGTGAACCGGCGTCTTGTGTTGGACAGCCGGGACCTGCCTTTTCGGTGCACGCTGGAGACGCAAAATTTCCGTCCGCCCGACGAGAAGGAATTCATTTTCAGTGCCTACGGTTATCAGGGAACCGAGGTGTGCGGGGTGAACCTGGAGACGGGCGCGGTCACCAACTACTCCAACGCACCGGATCAATACGACGAACCGGAGGGCATTTACCCCGACGGCCGTGCCACACTGGTGGAATGCGACCGGCAAAACCGGCGCGGCCCCGGTGCGGTGGACATCTGGCGACTCGAACTGGACGGCAGTGGCCGCTACGAGCGTCTGACCTTTTTCAGTGATTATGAGGGGTACAAGGCATCCAACCCCGTGGTCCGGGATGACGGCCGGTTCATTGCCTTTCAGTTGGCGCGCTCGAAGGACGCTGCGGGTGTGGGCCACGGGATTTTTCTGTTCGACCTCCGGGCATGGGCCCACGCGCAGGCTGCGGGCGGTGGGGCGGCGCGCTAGGCGGCCGCTCCAAGCACGCGGATGGGCGCCATGCGGAAGATGGCGCCCCGCGGCTGGTTGGGCACGTACTCGATGTCCCAGCCGTGGGCCAGCACGATCTGCCGGACGACGGCCAGCCCGAGGCCGGACCCCTTCGGGTTGGTCGTGAAATAAGGTTTGAAGATCTCGCTGCGGTGTTCGGGGGGCACGCCGGGTCCGTCGTCGCGGATCTCCAGTGCGATCTGGGAGGGGCCCAGTCGCACGGCCGCCACCTCGATGTGGCCCTGATGCGGGACGGCCTGCACGGCGTTGAGCAGAAGATTGAAAAGCGCCTGTCGCAACAGCGGTTCATCTGCTTCCACGGTGGGCAGGTTCTCGTCCACGCGGAGTTGGATCTGCTTGTCTTCCAAATCGGGCGCCAGTGTCCGCCGCAGCTCCTCCACAACCCTGCCCAAGGGCACGGCGGTTCGCCGGACCTCGCGCGGGCGCGAGTAGTTGATGAACTCGTTGAGTTGCGCCGTGACGCGGTCCGCTTCCTCCATGATTTGCCGGGCTCTGGCGCGCGGGCCTTCCGGGAGGGAGTCATCCTGGGCCAACAACTGGGCGGTGGTGCGGATGACGTTGAGGGGGTTTTTGGTTTCGTGGGCAAGCCCCGCGGCGACGACGCTCATTTCCTGCAACTGGCGGTTGACGGTCGCGGCACGTGCCAGCCGGACCTCCAGATCGGCCGTTCGGAGGAGGCTGCGCCAGGCCAGGGCAAACGCCGCCGTGGTCAATGTGACGAAGAAGGCCAGCACCCCGCGCTGCCAGAGGTCCTGGCGGCACCGCTGGATCATGGCGTCGGTGGAAAGGAGGATGACAAAACTGTGGAGGCCCTGTCGTTGGATGGCCTCGTGATACTCTTCCTCGCTCATCCAGAACGGGCGGCCGAATGGCGGCCGCCGATCGCGCGAGCGTCGGCTGCGAAACCGGTCTTCGTCCCGGTCGTTCCGGTCCTCGCGTTTGACTCCGTCCGGCGGGGGCGGACCTTCGGGCGGGCGAACTTCCCGGGTGCCGGGCTCGGACGGGGGCGGTCCCGGGCGGGGCCCGCTCTCGGGCGGCCGGGCGCGGTCGCGTCCGAACGGCGGGAGTTCCTCTCGGGACAGCACCAACGTGGGGGTCTCCGGTTCCGGTTCGCTGGTGAGGTTGGCGCCCAGGTCCACCAGGTTCATCAGGGCCACGAAATTCGGGCCCCAGTGTTGGCCGGTGGGGACCAGCCCGCGCAGGTGCACGTCAATGGGCTGGCCGGCTGAGGCGACGACCTCACCGGCGGCGTTGAGCATGGCTACGCCCATCAACTCGTCCGGTTTGACCAGCTCCTGGAGGGTGGATTCGAGGCGATCCTTGGGGATGATGCCGAACCTCCGCTGGGAGCGCAGCACGACGCCCAGGGTGGTGGAGATGTCCTGTGCGCGGCGGATGAGGGCCTGGCGCGCGTTCTGTCGCACACGCAGGTGCTCGCCCCATTGCCAGGCCATCAAGGCCGCCCAGACCAGGATCAGCAGCGCATAAACCCAACGGCTTTGCCGGATCGGATGCATAGGCGGCCGATGCACCCCTCTACCAGGGGCCGTGCCCGTCGGATTTCACGGGCAGGCTGTCGAGGAACCGGTACAGCTCCGGTTCATTGAACGCCCCGGGGAGCGTTTCGGAGTTCATGCGCTCGCGATCGGAGATGTTCACCAAGTCCTCCGGGTACTTCACGATGTAGGGAGTGAGGAAGATCAGCAGTTCGGTTTTGGCGTCGCTTTCCACTCTGCGTTTGAAGGCATTGCCCAGGAGCGGGATGTCACCGAGGATGGGCACCTTGCTCTGAGTGGCCATTTTGCTCTTTTGCATGAGGCCGCCGATGACGACGGTGTGGCCGTTGGGGGTGACGACCACGGTGTCGGCCGACCGGATGTTGATGACCGGCGCGGCGGCGGCCGCGTTGGTGCCGCTGGCGATGGCCACGCTCTGTTCGGAAAGGGCCGAGATCTCCGGCGAGATGATCATCTCCACCATGTCGTCCGAGGTGATGAAGGGTGTGACGCGCAGGATGATGCCCACGTTTTCGTAGGTGATGGAGTTGATCTGGTTGCCGAAGTTGTCGTAGCGGGTGGCGGTGATGAGGGGGACCTGTTGTCCCACGACGATGGTGGCCTGCTGGTTGTTCCGGGCCAGGATGGTGGGCCGGGAAAGCACCTCGAGCTTGCCGTTTTCCGCGATGGCGCGGAGGGTGACCTCCCAGTCGGAACCGAGCAGTCCGAAGTTGAAGGCGCCGCTGGTGGGTCCACCGGTCAGGGCACGGAAGGCCTGCTCGACGGTCATGATGGTGTTGCGGCCGATGTTCCGGTTGCGACTGCCCTGGATGCCGAAATCGAGGCCGTCGCGGTAGGTGGCCTCCAAGAACGTGACCTTGATGAGGACCTGCGGCTTGGGACGGTCCAGGTTGGAGATCACCTGGCTGACGGCTGCGGCGGTTTCCTCGTCGGTGATCACGATGAGACGACGACTCTCGGGGTCGGCGGTCACCAGCGCCTCGCCCACCTCGGTGGGGCTCGGATAGCCCAATGTGCCGGTCCGGGTGCCGGCCCCGGCGGCTCGAGCGGTCGTGGTGCGCGTGGTGGCGCGCGGCTGGGCCTGTGCCCACAGTTGGATCGTGACCCCCAACAGCAGGAGGGCAACCCCGAAACGAATGATTCGTGACGACTCTCTCATGGTGGTGTACCTACGGTTCATACGGATGCTGTGCCCCGCGGCTCAGCGAATGCCCTGGCCCCGGACGGCGCCGCCACCCTGGAAGCCAAAGCCCTGGTTGAAGTTCTGTTGGTTGATCATCTGCTCCTGGCGGGCTTCCAATGCCGTCCGATCCTGGCTTGTGGACGACGTACGCCGTGTGTTCTGGCCTTCGAACAACTCGCGCAGGATTTCCTCCGCGCGGCCGGGTTCGGCGTTGCGCAGTTCGTACACGAAGACCTTCTGTTTGCGGGCGGGGTTGCTGTCGAGTTGTTCGATCATGGCAGCGATCTGCGGCATGAGCTGGCGCGAGGCGGTGACCACCACGGAGCTGGTGCGCAGATCGGCCACCGCGATGACGCGGCTCTGCTTGAGGACGCGCTCGCTCGGCGTGTTGTTGTTCGCGCCGGGGAAGCCCGGCGGGAAGCGGCCGGGCCCAAAGAATCGACGCGGACCGGTGGTCGTGTTTTGCTGCGTTTCATCGGGGAAGAGGCTGGTGATGAGGTCGGCCATTTCCTGGGGATCCGAATGCCGCAGCGGAAAGACGCGGATCTCGGTGAGATCCTCCACGTCCACGTCGACCGCGGCCACCAGTTCCTCGATGGTGGGCATGAGATCCTCGGGTGCGCTGACCACCAGCGAATTGCTCCGTTCATCGGCCGTGGCAACCACGCGGCTGGCCCCGGGTCGGCCCTCGTTGGACTGTTGGCCGTCCTCGCCGCCTCCACCGCGGCCGCGCATGAAGGCGAAGAACCGCGCGCGTGGATCCAGGCCGCGGGCGGTGGAACTCTCGTCCGCGAAGACCTCCCGCAACACGTTGGCCACGGTTTTGGCATCGGCGTAACGCAGCGGGAACACCTTGACGACCGAGAGGGCCGACACACTGGTGTCGAGTGCCTTGATGATCTCGACCAGGCGCCGGATGTTGGCCTGAGTATCGGTGACGACCAGGGCATTGCCGCCTTCATTGGCGGCCACGGTGGCCGTCTCGGGGATGAGCGGTGCGAGATCCCGGCTGAGCTGCACCGCGTTGATGAAGCGGACCGGGATGATCTGGGTGACGATCTGATCGTCCTTGGGAATGGCCTCCGGGTCGGAGCCACGGCGGACCGGGATATCGCGTTTGCGCGCTTCCTCGCGCGTGAGCACGGTGAGGGTGCGGCCGTCGCGGATGACGGCGTAACCGTTGCGGGCCAGCGCACGGTTCAACACGTCGATGGCCTCGTCCTTGGTCAACGGTTGGTTGCTCCAAACGTCCACCCGCCCCTTGACGTCCACCTCCGGGATGATGATGAACCCGGCGGCTTCGCTCAGGTAATTGAGCACCAGTTCGAGGGGTGCGTTGCGGAAGTTGAGGCGCAACCCGCGTTCGCCATCGGCCACCACGTGGGTCGGCGGCGGTGAGACCTGCATGTCGGGTTCGGTCTGCCCGGCCGGCCCGGCGGTTTGGGCCTCTGCGGCGGCCGTGGCTGCCTGGGTCAACGTTTCCCCCGGGCCGGAGGCGGGGTTGGATCCGGCCTCGGGCGCAGCCGGGGCCGTGGGTGGAAGGTTTGTCGTTTGCTGGGCCTGCAGCCCGGTGCTCAGGAGCAGGCCGACCAGGCCAAGGATTGCTGTGAGTGTTTTCATTGTTCCTCCCTCGCTCGCCGTTCCATGAGTTTTCGCAAGATCTCGTCGGCGGCCCCGCCGGGTCCCGAAGAACCGGAGGAAACCGCACGCGCATCCGGGTTGGAATCGAACCGACCGCCGCTGCCACTGCCGGAGGAGGCGGCCAGGGGCAGGCCCACGGCTTCGGAGAGCTCCCACGGCCCGTCTTCCTCCCTGCGCAGGGCACGGCCGACGGGCAGCTCCCAGCGCTGGGTGTCCCCGGCAAGATACACCTTGTCGAACCGGATTTCCTGCACGGTCAACCCGGCCACCGTCTGCCCGGGCCGCACCGCACAGCGGTAATCGGGGTTCGAACCGTCGAAGAAGGCGATTCGGTCCGACCCGTTCTCCAGCACGCCCACCAGGGCAAGGGTGTCCACTCGTGCCGGACGGCGGGTGATCCGCGTGGGAGCGGGCCGCCCGCCGGAACGGGTGGAATTGAAGATGTTGCGGTCCACGATGATTCGGAATGCGCTGAGGTCGGCGGGGCCGGGGCGGGAAGAGACGTCCCGGACGGCCGGGGCGGCCTCACCCGGCACGGCTTCCGGTCGGGCTCCGGCCTGGGAACCGGGCGCCACTGTTACCGCGGGCGCCTCGGCGGGGGCGGGCGGTTCCTGGCCCACCAGGAGGGTCGCGCTCCATGAGAGAACACCTGCCAGCAGCGCGGCCGGGAGAATTCGGTGCCACGCGGCATTCGAAGTCCGGCCGATGCGCCGGAAGGCACGGCGGCGGCTCATCCCTTGGGTTGTGCAATCCGCTAGGCTCATCGGCGTGCCATCCTCGGGACGGTGTTGGAGACGAGGGCGCTGACCTGCAGGCCCAGGGCCAGTTGACTGCCGGTGTCGTCGCGCGCGGTCAGTTCCAACTGGTCCACTTTCACTGCGAGGGTGTCTCGCTCCACTTCGTACAGCAGCCGCGTGAGGGCGGCCAGGCTGCCGGAGGCGTCCACGCGGCATTCGAGCACCGGGGCTTCGTCGGCGGCACGACGCCACTGCGGGCGCACCGAGGTGACGGTGACCTGGCTGACGGCGGCCCAACGTTCAACCGCACCCAGGAGTCTGGCCTCCGCCTGGGACGGCTCGGCCGGCAGGAGGTTGGTGAGCATGTTCTGCCAGCGGGCCCGCAAGGAGGTTTCGCGGTCCAGCAACAGGCGGCCTTCATGGACCCGGGCACGGAGCTGGACGATCCGTTCGGAGCGTTCCTTCCACGATCGCGCCAGCGGCGTGAGCACGAAGCGGTCGGCCACGAGGAGTCCCACCGCGGCCACGGCGGCCAGCAGGAGCCATTGTTGGCGTTGGGTCAGGTTCATGAGCCGGTTCCCTCCCCCCACTGGAGGTTGAAGGTGAACTGCATGGGTGCGTTGCCCCGCATCTGTTCGACCTGGACGTTGCGCACCTCGGGAAAGGCGCGCAGCCGATCCAGTGCCCGCAGCAAGGCCGCCTGGTCACGGGCCGTGCCGGTGCAGACCACGCGGCCGTTGTCGCGAATCTCCACGGTCCGAGCCGAAAGGCTGCCGTCTTCCGGGAAGGCCTCGGTGAGGCGTTTGAGAACCGCCAGACTCCGGAATGATTCGTCGAACCACGGGCGGTACTGCCGGATACCCGCCTGAATGGTTTCCAACTCCCGCACGCGCGTCTCGATCTGCCGCCACTGCTTTTCCCAGTACCAGAGCTGGATCTGCTGGACCAGAAAGGCCGCTGCGAGGAGTCCGAGCACGCCTCCTGTCACCAGGCCGGCCGTGGCCCATCGGCGCGAGGCCATCCGGTTGCGAATCCTTTGCCAGGCCGTGGTCCGGGGAGGGAGGAACTCGAACCGCGCCCGTTCTCCTGCGAGGGCGCGCGCGGCCAGTGCAACCGTGACCGATGGAGCCAGGCCGTCCGGGACCGTCCGGCCCCAGAGTCGCCCCGGCAGGGACCGGATCTGGTCCACTTGGAATCCGCGCGGGCCCAGCAGGCTGCCGAGCTTTTCGGCTGCTTCGGTGGCCGGCTCGCTGCGTCCCCACACGCGGATTCGATTCACCTGCGTCTGCCATTCCGGCGGCAGTTGGGCCAGGCTCAGGCGAATCTCGCGCCAGAGTTCCTCCGCCTGCAGCACGCGCGCGGGGCCTTCCCATTCGAAAACACCTTCCACGGTCCGCAGCACGTGCAGGGCGCCACCGGCACAGATCTGCATCTGGACGCGGTCGGCCACAGGCAAGAGGGCAACCCAACCCGGGGCCGTTTCGGCGTCGGCAGGATCCAGGGCACACAACCCGGGCGCGACGCTCCAGAGCCGCAATTGGGCGGCTTGCAGGGCGGCCTCGTAACGCTCGGCCCGTTCGCGGCTGATGGCGAGCACCATCCCGTGCCATCCGCCGCCGGCCAAGGCAAACCGGCTTGTGGCCACGCGGAGTTCGTCCAGGGAATGAGGAAACGTCCGCTCGGCTTCCAGGAGCATCAGGCTTTGCTGGTCCTCTTCCGGCAGGTCCGGCAGCGGGAGCGAAAGGGCCAGCACGTGCTCCAGCGGCAGGTCAAAGACACAGAGCCGGGTGCGGATGCCGGCGGCGTCCAAGTGCTGCCGGATCTCGCGTCCCATCAACTCGGGTTCCGCCGTCAGCGGATCCAGCGCCAGGGAGGCCCGGGCCGTCTGGGTGACAGCCAGGCTGCCGTTGGCGCTTTCGACCACGGCGGCCTCGAGCTGGCCGCCTTCCAGCGAGAGTCCCAACACCCGGCGCGGGGTCCCGCGTCGGGTTTCCCACCAGCCGGCCCATTGCCGGGGCCAGGTGCCCGCGATCCGAGTCCAAAATGGGTTGGATTCTTTCATGGCAAAGTGGCCGGGTTGCGCCATGCGTCGGTGCGCGCCCGGATCTCGCGCATTTCGTCCAATGCCTGCCGGAGGCGTGGGCCCAAGGCCCAGCCGAGGTGGGTCAGGTCCTGGCGATACCGCACCTGCGGGACACCGTCGTTGACATCGAAGACCATGCGGACCCGGCGATAACCGCGGTCCTGCCGGCCGAGGGCGACGATATCGGCGCTGTAAACGGCGCTGCGCGCGGTCAGCCACGGTCCGGCCTGCAGGGCACGTTCCCGTCCCAGGACCTCCACCACCCATGCCAGGGAAGCGCGGCGATCCTGCCGGCCCAGGCGGTAGGCCACCAGGGCGGCCGCGCCGTCGGTGTCAATGCCCGGGATGCAGGCGAGGACCGGTTCCGGCGCGGTGTTCACGTTGACGAGGCCCTCGACCACGCCGTTGGTGGTGGTGAGCCAGGGATAGACCTGGTCGAACTCTTCCGGGGTCATTCCGCTGCGGATATAGAATTCCATGAGGTTGGTGAAAACGGTCGGGGCGCCGCCGCCCGGGCCGCCGGGTCCGCCCGGACCGACGCCCGGCGTGAGTTGGGCCAGGATCTGGTTGGCGCGTTCGGCACCGAACTGACTCTGGAGCAGTTGGGCGAGCGACTCCGGTTCGTTGACGTTGGTTCGGTTGAGGCCGGACTCCCGACTGAAGACGGTCACGTACTCCCAGAGACCCGGTTGCAGGCGGCCGTCCCGGTTGTCGCGGGGCGGGGTCGCATCGCCATCGTCTTCGTTGGGGTCGAGCACGCCGTTGAGGTTGGCGTCCTCGCCGTAGAGCAGTTCCATGGTCATGCCGTGGACCATGCGGAGTTCCTCCACGGTTTCGAACGGGGCGTTTTTGCAGCGGTAGGGCGGGTTCAACCGCAGATAGACCTGGTCTTCTGCACCGTTGACCTCGGGTTCGCTGTCGGCATCGCGCCAGTCCACGATGGCGGCGGCCACTTCGGGATAGAGCACCAGGTTGGTGAGCCGTTCGAGCATCTCGAGGGTGGCGGTGTTGAGATTGAGCTTGGACGCCTCGTCCACCAGCCCGAAGGCGGGCGTATCGCCCCACCAGGCCTCGTCGCTGCGTCCCAGGAGCCAGAAATGGGCTTCGCCCACCGGCACGTCTTCGCAATCCTGGGGGAAGAGGTCCGGTGGCCAGCCCGGGGCTTCCACCTGCGCCAGCAGATTGCTCACGTGGAGCATCGCGCCCTCGATGGCCAGCTCGGCCTGCAAACCGGCCACGCGATGGTCGGAGGCACGCAGGTTCAGGCTCATGCTGGAGGCGAAATAGAGCGCCAGAGTCACCAGCCCGAACGCCACCCACAGCACGATGATCAGGACGGATCCGTGCCGGAGCGCGATGGGATGAGAATGGGAACGTGGCAGCGTCATGCGCCCTGAGCCTCCGCAGCGGTGACGTTGTTGGTGAGGGGCCGGACCCAGACCGGCACCACCAGCTCCAGCGGAGCCGGCTCGATTCCGGTCTGCCTGTCCGGCAGGCGGGCGATCCGCACCCGGATGGCCAGCGGAAGGACCTGTGGCTGGAAGGTCGAGTCCCACGTGGGGAGCCACTGCGACCCGTCAAAATACTCGAAGCGCACCTCCTCCACGCGGTCCAACAGAAACTCCAGCTCGGGCGGTTCCGGTTGGGGCGCCAACAGGTTCCGCGTCACGGCGCGCACCAGTTCCCAGCCCTCGGACCGGTTGGTGGGATTCATGAGCCCGTAGGCCACGACCTGAACGTCTCCCCACGGGTGGAAGGCGTCCACGATGCCGCTGGCGGTGTAAAAGTCCGGGCTGACCCGGCGGGCGCCCAGACCGACCAGCAGATCCGGACCGGCGTTGGTCCGCTGTCCCTCGCTCTGCAACGGACCGAAAAACGTGCCGCCCGGCGGGACAAGGTTCTGCAGGTCCCGCCGCAACCGTGCCACGGCAAGCTCGACCGGACCGGCTTGTTCAACCGTGGCCTCCGTCCGGTCCCGGAGTCTTACCGCCCCGAAGAACACGCCGTGGATGGCGATCAGAACGACGGCAAAAGCGGAGACGGCGATCAACAGCTCCAGCAACGTGAAGGCACGGCCGCGCCGGTTCCGGCCCCGTGGCGGGACCTGATACCGGATGGGTAACGCGCCGCGTTTGACGGGTGCCTTCATTGGCTGGCGTCCACCAGGGTGCTGAGGTTCACCGCATATTCCCGGCCCTGCAGCGGGAAGGTGACCCGCACGGTCAGGACCCGCAGGGCCCCCTGCTGCCAGGAATCCAGCCGGCTTTCCCAACGGTACACGTCCGTGCCCTCGGCCACCTCGCCGCTCTGGGAGCCGCGCCGCCACTGGCCGGTGGCGACCAGTTCCTGAAGGACCCGCTCGCCCACGCGCGCGGCGGCGGCCCGGCGGAGTCCCATCTGTCCGGCGCGGGTGGCCACGTGCAGTCCTTCCACGGCCACCGGGATCACGATTGCCATGAAGACCAGCGCGGCCAGAACTTCCGCCAGTGTGAAACCGGCGCGCCTTTCAACGCTGTGCGTCCGGCACTTCATAGGTTTCCAGCTCGTACGCCAGGCGGTTGCGATTCCGCCGCACCACCGCCACGGTTTCGCCCGTGTCGGTTTCCTGGACGAACCGGATGCGTTCGGGGCTGAGCGGCCCCGGCAGGCCGTCCGGCGTGAAACGCAACACGTAACGGTCCGGAGTCGTTTGCCCTTCCAGGTTGCGAAAGACCTGCGCCCATGCCGCGGCCGACAGATCCGCGGGCGAGCGCGTCACGGCTGCGGGTTCCACCTCCGCCCGCACACTCGGATCCATCGCGTACTCGAGCGCGCGCGGGTCGGCCTCCTGCCAGGTCCATTCCGCCTGCAACCCGTAGCGGCCCGTTTCGGTGTCGATCCACAAAAGCATGGGGACACCCTCGGCCACCGCCCGACTTTGTGCGTAACGGGTCAGTGCCAGGAATCGCATCGCCTCCTCCTCCACCTTGCGCCCTTGAAAAAAGCGGGAAAGTGACGGAGCGGCCACGGCCAACACGGTGGCCAGCACGGCCATGACCAGGATCAGCTCGATCAACGTGAACCCCGCCAGCCAGCCAACAGGCAGACCGGGTGCCGTGCCGCCGGGAGCTGGTTTCCCGGGCGGATGCCATCGGCACACGGGTCTTGGCAGGCGGAGTGTCATGGGCGTCGGTCACCGGCCTGTGGAGCCGGTGCTCCAGTTGGTGATGTCGTCGTCCGTGTTGGGCTGGCCGTCCGGGCCCATGGACATCAGGTCGTAGCCGTTGGGGTTATGTCGGCCGGGACACTCGTAGATGTAGGGGCGGCCCCAGGGATCGAGGGGGATTTCGTTCTGGCGGAGGTAGGGCCCCTTCCAGTTGGGGGCATCCCGCGGCTGGATGATCAGGTCCTTCAACCCGTCGCTGCCCTTGGGATAGTACCCGTTGTCCACCTCGAACGCATCCAACGCGGTGGCAAATGCGGCCAATTGCGTGCGTGCCGCGGTGATCCGGGCCTGCTCGGTCCGGCCGGCGAACTTCGGCAGCACGATCGCGGCCAAGGTCCCCAGGATGACCAGCACCAACAACAGTTCCACCAGGGTGAACCCGCCCCGGGTTCCCCGGTCCCAGCGTCGTTCCGTCATTTTGGTTTTCATGAGTCGCAATACCGGTCCACCGTTTCACCGGATGTAGTCCTGCAGGGTGAAGATGGGCAGGACCATTCCGATGAAAATGGTCCCGATGAATCCCGCGATGAAAAACAGCATCACCGGTTCGGCCATGGATACGGCCAGCTTGAGTTGACGGTCCAGGTCCGCCTCGGTGGTGTTGGCGATGCGCGTCAGTTCCTGATCCAACCGGCCGCTCTCCTCCGCCACGCTGATCATCTCCAGGACCGACCCCGGGAAGAGCATCGGACAATCCCGCAGGCTGTTGCCGAGACCCTGACCCTCCTTGACGCGGTCGATGGACCCTGCGACGGCGTCCACGAGGATCTGGTTGCCCAGTGAACGTCGCGCCACCTGGAGGCCCTGGATCAGCGGAACGCCGGCGGCCAGCAGCGTCCCCAGCATCCGGCAGAACCGGGCCATGGCGTACTGCGCCACCAGCCGCCCCAGACCGGGCACCTTGAGAATGAATCCCTCCCAGACGCGGCGTCCGGCGGGTGACACGAGCCACTGGCGCAACGTCACCACGCTCACCACCGCCAGCGCCAGCACCACCAGGCCGTACGATCGAAAAGCATCGCTCACCGCCACGATGGCCCGGGTCAGTGCCGGCAATTGCCCGCCGAATCCGGCGAACAGGGTGGTGAAGCGGGGAATGAAATAGACCAACAGGAACACCAGCACGCCCAGGGCCAGCAGCAGCAGGATGCTCGGGTAGAGGAGCGCGGACATCAGTTTAGCGCGCATCTCCTTTTCCCGCGCCTGAAAATCGGCAATCTGCGCCAGAACCAGGTCGAGAAACCCGCCGGTCTCGCCCGCCTCCACCATGGCCACGTACACCCGGGGGAAGACATCGGGCATCTGGGCCATGGCGTCGGCCAGGGACATCCCGTCCACCACGCGGTCATGAATTTCCTTCCAGCGTTCGCGAGCCGCCGGGTGTGCGGTCTCTTTTTGCAGGATCACCAGGGCACGGCTGAGGGGCACACCCGCCGCCAGCAGGCTGGAGAGCAGCCGGGTGAAGTTCTCCAACGCGCGGGCGCCCACCTTCCGGGAGCCGCTCCAGGGCAGGCGCCATCCGGGTGCCGGGGCCGCCGGTGCGGCCGGCGCGGCATCGGCGCGGACCTGCCCGTTGCCCTTGGGCCGGGGACGGGCCCGGCCGTTGGTCCCGTCGGTCTGCTGGGTCAGCCGGATGGGGCGCCAGCCGCGGCTTTCGATCTGGCGAAAGGCCTCCTGGCGACCACCGGCCTCCAGCTCGCCCTCGACGATCCGTCCGTCCGCCTGCAGTGCCTTGTATTGAAATCTTGCCATGCGGTCCGCTTCACGAGGCGGCGGCGCCCAGGCGCTCGGCCACGGTCACGTCAATGCCCAACAGGCTCTGGTCCTTGGTCACCCGGAGCACCTCTTCCGGAGTGGTGATCCCCATGCGGACCAGCCGCCAGCCGTCCTCGGCCAATGTCCGCATGCCGGCCTTGCGCGCCGCCACCCGAATCTCGTCGGCCGAACACCGCTTCAACACCATCGAACGGATCTCCGGCGTGGCGTCCATCCACTCGAAGATGGCGTGCCGGCCGAAGTACCCGGTTTGCCGGCATTCCCGGCAACCCACGGCCCGGTACACCGGTAGATCCTCCGGCCAACCCAACTGCGCCTTGAACGCCTGTGTGGGCGGCGAATCGTCCACCTGCTTGCAATGCTCGCACAACACGCGGACCAGCCGCTGGGCCAGCACCGCTTCCAGCGAGGAGGCCACGAGGTAGGGTTCCACACCCATGTCCACCAGTCGCGTGACGGCGCCCGGGGCGTCGTTGGTGTGTAGCGTGGAGAACACCAGGTGACCCGTCAACGACGCCTGCACGGCAATCTGCGCCGTCTCGGTGTCACGGATCTCGCCCACCAGGATCACGTCCGGGTCGTGCCGCAAAATCGAGCGCAATCCGCGTGCAAAGGTCAGTCCCGCCTTCTCGGAGACCTGGATCTGGTTGACACCCTTGAGCTGGTACTCGACCGGGTCTTCGATGGTGATGATCTTGCGGGAGGCGTCGTTTATCTCCTGGAGCGCGGTGTAAAGGGTGGTGGTCTTGCCGGAGCCGGTGGGTCCGGTCACCAGGATGATGCCGTGCGGCAGGCCCAGCACGCGCCGGAAACAACGCAGTTCGCGCTCGGCCATGCCCAGTTCCTGCATGCCGCGCAGGGCGGCATTCTGGCGCAGCAGCCGCATCACCACCGCCTCGCCGTGCAGCATGGGGATGACCGAAACCCGGATGTCCACCTCGGCATCGTCCACCCGGATCTTGATGCGACCGTCCTGCGGCAAGCGTTTTTCGGCGATGTTGAGGTGGCTGAGGATCTTCACCCGCGAGACGATCGCCGGTTGGAATCGTTTCACCTGGGCGGGCACGGGGATTTCCTGCAAGACGCCGTCAATCCGGTAGCGGATCCGCAGTTCGTCTTCGAAAGGTTCCAGGTGCACGTCGGAGGCGCGCAGTTCGATGGCATCGCGCAACACCTGGTTGACGAACCGGATGATCGACGCGTCCTCGGCCGCCACGTCGAGGTTGGTCTCCTCCTCGCCCTCCTCGTCCACGACCTGGAACGGCGCCTCTTCCTCCAGGGTGTCAATGGTGTCGGCGCCCACGCCCAGGCGTTTTTTCATCTCGCGCTGGATGGCCTCGCTAGGGGCCAGGACCGGTCGCAGTCGCAACCCGGTCATGACCCGGAGGGTGTCCAGCGCCTGGGTGGCCAGCAACCGGCTGGTGGCCACCTCGACAAATCCGTTGACCCTGCGCAGCGGCAGCAGTTCCTCCCGCAACAACACACGGGCCGGGAACAGCGACAGAACCTCCTTGTCCGGCTCCACCTCCTCCAACGTGGTGAAGGCCAGCCCGTATTCCCGGGCCAACCAGCGCAGGACGTCCTCCTCGGAGCGGACCGGCGGGACCTGACCGGTCTCGATCTGCCGGAGCAACGACCGGGCGTCGGCGGGCGACAACTGCCGCCGCGCCAACATGCGGTCCAGCACCTCGTTGCCGATCGATTCGGTACCCGTCGCTTCCCGGTGTTCCGCCTTCATGGACCCGCCGATCCGTCCGAGGATGTTTGCCTCTTCGACCCGAACCTGCGCGAGTCAGTCGAGCCAGCCGTTGGCCACAGCGATGGCCTCCTGGCGCACGGTCAAAACCTTGCGCAGATCGTCCTGAGCCTTCCGAAGGGCCTCTTCCCTGGCCTTGCGCGCCTCACGATACTTGGCCAGCGCGGCCTTCAGCTCGGAGGCGGAGGCCTTGGACTCGATGGCCCGATTCAGAGCCTCCAGCTCCGGACTCGGTTGACCGAAGGCCGGACCCCGACCGGGACCACCATCGGGGCCACCCCGACGTGCCCGGCCGAAAAAGCCGCGGCCGCCCATCAGCTCGCGGCGCGCCTCCAACACCTTGTTCACCAGCGGCTCGATGGCCCGCCATTCGTTGTCGTCAGTGATCTCCAACTCCTCCCGCACACGTTCCATCATCCGCTGACGGAACTGTTCGGGATCGAAGTTCCGGGGTCCACGATCCTGCGCCATCGCAGGTGCCACCCCGCCCAACAGACCGGCCGCCAGACCGGCCATCATCATCGTACGCATCAGTCGTTTCATGGTCCTCTCACCGCTTTCTCTTTTTTTCGTTGTTCAACCCTCAACCTGGGTTCGGTCGGACAATCCGCGTGGCCCTCACCCCGAGGTGTCGGCCGCGAGTTGCCCCCTCGCCTTTAGCCGGTCCCGTGCCAACCCATCCTGTCCGGCGAAAACGGCCGTTCGAACCCGCCAACTGCGCAACCGTTGCGCATGCCCACCCCAAGCTTGCGCAACTTTTGCGCAGCGTGCCCCCGGCCCCGGCAGGGGAACCGGCCCGAAAAGGTACGAGCAGCCGCCACAGCCGGGTTACATCCCGGGAGGCGGATTCCATCCGGTCGGGAAGAGGCGGGACCGACCCGACCCCGGGCCAACCGCGGGGCGGATCGGGTTTTGGCATTGATCCGCAGGCGTGCCGCAGGGTATGGGAGCCGGATGGTGACGGCTGATTACGAGGCACGTTTCGGCGGGATCCGACGGTTGCTGGGCGCCGGTGCGCAGGAGCGGCTGCGCCGGGCCCACGTCTGCATCATCGGCGTGGGCGGGGTGGGCTCGTGGGTGGTGGAGGCGCTGGCGCGGACCGGTGTGGGGGCGCTCACCTTGGTGGACTTCGACGAGGTCTGCATCACCAACGTCAACCGGCAGTTGCCGGCCCTCACGGGCCACTTCGGCAAGCCCAAGGTGGAACTGCTGGCCGAACGGGCCCGGCTCATCCAGCCTGAAATCCGGGTTCGCCCCTGGCAAAAGCAGTACACTCCCGGGACCTCCGCGGAGATCCTGGGCGACCCCTACGACGCGGTGGTGGACGCGATTGACCGGCCCGCGCTGAAGGCCCATCTGGTGGCGGCGTGCCGGGCGCGCGGGCTTCGCGTGGTCTGCTCCGGCGGTGCAGGCGGGCGGACCGATCCCACGTCCATCCGGGTGGCGGACCTGGCGCACGTCACGCACGACCGGCTGTTGCAGGCCACGCGCAAGTGGCTGCGGTCGCGGCACGGGTTCCCGCGCGGGCCGGGTCGCCCCATGGGCGTGCCGTGTGTCTACTCGCCGCAGCCGCCGGTCTATCCGGCGCCGGACGGGTCCGTGTGCGCCCGGCCGGTTCCGGGCACCAACCTGCGTCTGGACTGCCGCAGCGGCTACGGCACGGCCTGTTACGTGACGGGCGCCTTCGGGTTCGCCGTGGCCTCGGTCGTGGTCCGGTGGATCGCGGAAGAAAGTTTCGCGGGCCAGACGTGACCGAACAACCGGAGGAAATTCTCCTCGACACGCCTGATCAGGGTTTCCATGGACCAACCGCGCAGTTCTGCAGCGAAGGCGTAAACTGCCGGCAGATTGGCCGGGTGATGAATCGGCCGGCCCGTAACCGGCTCGTGCAGGGCATGCCGGATCCGCTCCGGCGGCGGCAGTTGATCCGGTGCGTCCGTCTCGATCAACAGGCGGTCGGGCGGCACCCGCCGAAACGCCTCCCGCTGGCGGGTCTTGCGCTCATGAGCGTAGTACCCTGGCAGGGAAAAATAGGCGCCCAGCCCGGCCAGCGGTTCCACCATTTCAACCGGGCCGCCGTAGCTGTGAAGGAGGAACCCGCAGGCAGGTCGGGGGTGCGAGCGCAACAGGTCGTAAAGCCGGCCCCACGCACGCAGGCAATGGATGCTGGCGGGAACGTTCCGCTCGGCTGCCAGACGAAGTTGCGCGAGAAAAACCTCCTCCTGTCCCTCGTAGGGCAGGTCGGGTTTCCAGCGGTCCAGTCCGATCTCGCCCACGGCCGAGGGAATTCGGTCCAGTTGTTCCCGCAGCCGTTCCAGCCAAACCGGGCTGCGCCGACCGATGTACCAGGGATGGTATCCGAAGCTGGGAAGGACCTCCGGATGGTGCCGCGCCAGGTCCTCCACCGCGGGCCAGTCCTCTTCACAGGACCCGTTGACGACCATGGCCGCCACGAATTCCCGCCGGCACAGCTCCAACAACTCGGCCTGCCGGTTCCCGAAGCGCTCGTCCTGGAGATGATTGTGCGCGTCGTAGAAAGCCATCCGCGACGGTTCTGCAGAGTGGTCACTGCGGCACCCGCTCCACGCGGAAGGTCAGCGTGGCCGTCAGCGGCGTGTCCGGGCGCACGAGGATGTTGACCACGCGGCCGGTCAGCGCGACCTCGCGCGCACCGCGGGTTTCCTTGTTCCGACCCCGCACCGGCAGGAGCGCCACGCGCCCGGCGGGCAGGCGCACCTCGGCCGGGAAGGACAGATCGGCATCGTCCGCCTGCGGTTGGAAAACGTAGGTGACATCGGACTCGTTCTGGATCTGAACGTAGGCGGTGCCGGTGCCGCGGACGCGCACCTCGGGCGTGAGCACCCGGATCGACCGCTGGAAAAGGAGTCGCATGTGTTCCTCCCTGCCGATGAGTCGCCCGCCGGCGAACACCGCGGTGCGCCGGGCAAAGAGCGCCTCCCGGATGGCCTCGAGGGTGCGTTCCCGGGCGAACACCAACGTGACCGGCCGCCGGTCGCCGGCGTGCAGGTCGTAGTCGAGGCCCATGGGGTTGTGGATGTCGGAGTTGCTCAGCATGGTGAGATTCTTCTCCAGGCACCAGGCGTGGGCTTCCGGGTAGTACTCCCGCTCGTTCACGACCTCGATGCCGTGGAGCTGGTCCCTGGCGAGAATCTCGTCGTGTTCCGGGTACCAGCGGGCGCGGCCGTCCGGTTGCTGGCCCCGCCAGCCCGGATGGTTCCAGAAAATGAACGCGCCCTGACGCCGCGCCTCGGCCAGGGCGTCCCGCCAATCCGGCACGTCCAACCGGGTGGCGTCCTGGAGAAAGATGGCGTTGAGGTGGCCGGGGGGCATCGCCCGCGTGATTTCCGATCCCGGGATGACCATCAACCGAAGGGCTTCCCCATGGCTGCGGGCGATCTGGTAGGACCGGTTATGTGCCGTGGGCAAATCGTTCTTGTGCGGTTGATGTTCGATGTGATCGGTGATGGCAATGGCATCGAGCCCCTCGCGCCAGGCCTCCTCGGCCCGGATATCGGGCCAGACCTTGCCGTCCGAAAAGACGGTGTGAATGTGGAAGTCGCATTTCAGCGTGAGGAAGTCGGGCAGGTCGGGCAGCCGCAACGGCGTCCGCGCCCGGTCGTGGGCAAGCGATCTTCCACCGCAGGCAACCAACCAGAGGACCAGGCAGAGAGATGTGGGCCGGAACATCACGACCGATGAAGTTACCCTTGGTTGGCCCCGAGGTCAACGCCGGCGGATCCTGCCCCCGGCCCGGGCCCGAGCCGATGCGTCACAGAATCGTAACCAAATGGTCACAAACCCGTCATGGCCGGCCGGGAATTTGGAATCGGAAAGAAGAGTTTCGAGGGCCGGACGACACCCGGGTCTGGCAGGACAGGGCCCCGGCCGGCTCAAGACAAGCACCAAAAGGAATACCATGAAGAAGCGAGAATCGGGACGGAAACAACGGCCGGTGACGATCATGGCCGCCGCGCTTTTGACATCCTGGAGTGCGTGGGCCGCGCCTTTGCAGGTGGACCCGGATTTGCCGGAGTACCGGCGCGTGCCGGGCGTGTCGGGCAACCTGAACTCCATCGGGTCCGACACGCTCAACAATTTGATGACCTTCTGGGCTGAAGGTTTTCAGGCGGTCTACCCCAACGTGCGCATCCAGGTTGAGGGCAAGGGCTCGTCCACGGCACCTCCGGCCCTCATCGAGGGCACGGCTCAACTGGGGCCGATGAGCCGTCCGATGAAGGGGGCCGAAATTGACGCGTTCGAACGAAAGTTCGGGTACAAACCCACCGAAATCCGCGTGACCATAGACACCCTGGCGGTTTTCGTCCATCGCGACAATCCGATCGCATCCCTCACACTCGCCCAGGTGGACAGCCTCTTCTCCACCACCCGCAAGCGCGGCGGGCCACCGGTGGAACGCTGGGGCGATCTCGGCCTGACGGGCGCATGGGCCAACCGGCCCGTCTCGCTGTACGGCCGCAACAGCGCGTCCGGCACCTACGGGTTCTTCAAGGAGGTGGCACTGCTGGGCGGCGACTTCAAACCGGAGGTGAAGGAACAACCCGGCTCCTCTTCGGTGGTGCAGGGGGTGGCCAACGACCTGGCGGGCGTCGGTTACTCCGGCATCGGTTACAAGACCAGCGGGGTTCGTGCCGTCCCTTTGGTGGGACCGGACGGCCAGCCACACGAGCCCACCCTGGAAAATGCGTTGAACGGCAATTATCCGCTCGCGCGTTTCCTCTACATCTACGTCAACAAACCGCCGGGCAAACCCCTGGACCGACTGACGGCAGAGTTCCTGCGTTTCGTGCTCTCACGTGCCGGCCAGGAAATCGTGATCAAGGACGGTTATTTCCCGCTGCCGGCGGCCGTGGCGGAGGAGGAATTGAAAAAGCTCGAATGACCCGCACGAACGCCGTGCGGTTTCCACACCGTTGCCCATGTCCGTCCCGCCCCTGACATCCGCCGAGCCCAGCAGGACCACGCGACGGTACGAACCCTCGCGGCGCACGCTCTGGTGGGACCGGTTCATGAACCGGTTCATCACCGTGGGCGGTCTGGGGATCATCGCGGCGGTGCTGGGGATCTTCGTGTTCATTCTCTGGCAGGTCCTGCCGCTGTTCCGGTCGGCCCGCGTCGTCCCTTTGCAGGCGCTGTCCGTGCCGGGAGAAACCCCGCTGCTGCTGGGCCTGGATGAACACGGTCGGACGGCGTTCTGGCTGGACCCGCAAGGCGCGATCCATTTCGCCGATCTGGAGCGGGGCACCCGACTCGGCAGGCGGTCCTTGTGGAACGACGAGCCGGTGCGGGTGACCGCCTGGCGGTATCATCCCGGGCGTCAGGAGATCATTTGCGGCACGGCGGACGGGAGGTTGGAACGGGTGTCCATCCGGTTTCCCGCGCCGGACGTCGGTGATGCCGTGCCGGGTGAACCCCGGCTCGAGCTTCAAATGCTCCCCGAGCTGACCAAGCCCGGGCATCCGGTGCAGGCGGCCGATTACGGCGACAACGGCACCGACAAGTTGCTGGCGGTGGCCCAGGACGTGGACGGCCGGCAGGAGGTCCGAGCCGCACTGCTGACGCAAACGCGCGGCCTGCTGGGGGCCGGCCAGATACGCGTGGTGGCCACCTACGATCTGACCTCGCAGCTCACGGGACGGGTGGAACGCTTGCTGGTAGACCGCGACGCCTCCGGTGTGGTGGCAGCCACAGCGTCGGGTTCTGTTTTCTACTTTCACCGGGAAGGGCCGCGGCTGGAACTCCGTCAGGTGTTCCGGCCCTTCGATGACCGGCCGCGTCCCGAGGTGAGTCTCGCCGAGTACCTGCTGGGCGACGTGACCTTGGTGCTCGGCAATCCGGAAGGCCGGATCCGCCTCTTTTCCCTGCACCGGCCGCCCGGGCAGACCAATCGCGTGTTTGGCCTCATTCACACCTTCCCGCCACTGGACGGTCCGCCCCGGTTCTACGCCGCCAGTCAGCGGAACAAGGCCTTTCTGCTGGGCAACCAGCACGAGCTCCGGCTCTGCTACGCCACCACCGAGGCGATCCGGTGGGAGGATCGCCCGGACCACCCCGTGCGTTTGTGTGCCATCAACAGCAAGTACGATCGCATCGCGCTCTGGGACGACGGCGGCAAACTCCGCCTGCTGCGCCTGGATGATCCCCATCCGGAAGCCGGGTGGCGCGCGTTCTTCGGTCGCATCTGGTACGAGGGCGCCGAGGGGCCGCGCTACGAATGGCAGTCCACCGGCGGGTCGGACGCGTTCGAACCGAAACTCTCGATGGTGCCGCTGATCGTGGGGACGTTGAAAGGGACGTTTTATGCGATGCTGTTTGCGGTACCGGTGGCTTTGCTGGGCGCGCTATACGTGTCACAATTTGCGCCTCCGAAGTTTCGGAGCGTGGCCAAGCCGGTCATGGAGGTGATGGCCTCGCTGCCCTCGGTGGTGCTGGGCTTCCTGGGCGCGCTCTGGCTGGCGCCGCGCATCGAGACGCGTGTGCCGTCGCTGCTGTTGATCTTCCTGCTGGTTCCGTTGTCGGCCCTGGCCATGGGCGCGGTTTGGTCGCGGCTGCCCGTGCAGTGGCGGGTGCGGGTGCCAAACGGATGGGAGTTTGCGGCCCTAGCGCCCGTGCTGCTCCTGGTCATCTGGATCGGCTGGGTGATGGGCCCGGTGATGGAACGCTGGCTTTTTGTCGTGCCCGACCCGGTCACGGGCCAGAAAGTGGCGGATTTTCGTTTGTGGTGGCCGTGGTTCACCGGTGCGGATTTCCAGCAGCGAAACTCGGTTGTGGTGGGCTTCATGATGGGATTTGCCGTGATCCCGATCATCTTCACGCTGGCCGAGGATGCGCTCTCGAACGTGCCGGCCACGCTCCGGAGCGCGTCCCTGGCCCTGGGCGCCAGCCGCTGGCAGACGGCCCTGTACATCGTGGTACCCACGGCGGCCGCGGGGATTTTTTCCGCCCTGATGGTGGGGCTGGGCCGGGCGGTGGGGGAAACGATGATCGTCGTGATGGCCACGGGCAACACCCCCATCTTGAGTTTCAACCCGTTTTCGGGCATGCGGACGCTCTCGGCCAATCTGGCGGTGGAACTGCCCGAGGCACCCCACCACAGCACCTTGTACCGCACGCTCTTCCTCGGCGCGTTGTTGTTGTTCGTGTTCACGTTCCTGATCAACACGGCGGCGGAGGTGCTCCGCCAACGCCTGCGCGAGCGCTTCAAGACCGTTTGAGCCATGGCGATGCGATCTTCCTTCCTCCCCCGTGTGCGTCTGCCGGGTGAACCCTGGGTCTGGTTCACCGCCGTGGGACTCACGCTGGGACTGGCGATGATCCTCGGATTGCTCGGCTTGGTTCTGGTGGAAGGGTTGAAAGCCTTCTGGCCGCGCCGGGTGGTGGAGATCACCTTGCGGCCCGCAGGCATGGAGGGTGAACCCACGGTGATCGTGGGTGAACGCGTGCGCGACCGCGTCAAGGCAGGCCCGGCTCGCCCCGACCCTGCCGGGGGCCGGCCTGCCCGCGAGTGGCAGTTGTTCATCGGGAACAAGGATGTCCACGGCCAGTCGTTCCGGTACGTGGACGTGGCGGACATTCTCGAGGTTCGCCGGCCCCGGGGAATCCTGCGTTTCGAACGCACCGAGTATGGCCCTCTGCTGGCTTATCCGGTGGCGCTGCTGCGCCCGGGGGAGGAACCCCTGCCGGCCGCGGACCCGCAGTTCTTCGTCACCTTGAACCGCTGGGTGGCCGAGGCCCGGGAGCGCCGGCGCCAGATTCGCCATCTGGAAAAGCGCGAGATCGGCCGGATCAACCGCGAGATCGAATCCATCAATCTCGAACTCCGCAAGCTCGAGACCCGTCCTCTGGAAGACCGGCCGGCACCGCAGTGGCAGTCGCTCACCAACCGCCTGGCAGGGCTGGAAGGCAACTACCAGAGACTCGCCGCGCGGGCGCGTGAGCTGCGCCAGCTCCAGGAACGTGACCAACTGATCTGCCGCCTGCCGGACGGTCGCGAGCGTCACGTGCCGATCGGCCGGATCCTCTCCTGGTACGCACCCAACGACCTCGGCTGGTGGGGACGCCTGAAGGTCTTCGGTGCGCGGGTTTGGGAATTCCTGTCGGAAGAGCCCCGCGAGGCCAACACCGAAGGGGGCATTTTCCCCGCCATTTTCGGCACGTTCGTGATGACCGTGCTCATGAGCCTGGCAGTCACGCCGTTCGGCGTGGTGGCGGCGGTTTATCTGCGGGAATACGCCCGGCAGGGCTGGTTCACCCGCGCGGTACGCATCGCGGTGAACAACCTGGCCGGTGTCCCTTCCATCGTGTTCGGCGTGTTCGGTCTGGGGTTCTTCGTTTATTTCCTGGGAGGGCAGGTGGACCGGTTGTTTTTTGCGGATCGCCTGCCCACGCCGACGTTCGGCACCGGCGGATTGCTCTGGGCGAGCCTGACCCTCGCCCTGATGACCGTGCCGGTGGTGGTGGTCGCCACCGAAGAAGCGCTGGCAGCGGTGCCCCGATCGGTCCGGGAAGGGTCCCTGGCCTGTGGCGCCTCCCGCTGGCAAACCATCCAGAGGGTCGTCCTGCCGGCGGCCGCGCCGGGCATCCTGACCGGCCTGATCCTCGCCATGGCGCGCGGCGCGGGCGAGGTGGCGCCCCTGATGCTGGTGGGCGTGGTGAAACTGGCCCCGGAGCTGCCCATCAACACCACCTTCCCCTACATCCACCTCGACCAGAAGTTCATGCACCTCGGATTCCACATTTACGATCTCGGCTTTCAGTCACCCGACAGTGACGCCGCCCAACCCATGGTCTTTGCCACGACGCTGTTCCTGCTCGGACTGGTGATCGCGTTGAACCTGGCTGCCATCGGGATCCGCAACCATCTCCGCCGGAAGTACGCCACCGGCGCCTTTTAGGGATTGAGCCGATGAACAGCACCGTTTCATTCTCGAGGAGCCGAATGACGATGGAAAGGGACCCATCCGCCACTCCCGCGTCGGGCCGCAGGGAAGATCGTCCGATCGCCACGGCACCCGGAGGAGCACCCTCCGGCGCCGCCACGGACGGAGCCGATCCCCGACTCATTCAGATCGAGCACTACGATTTCTTCTACGGCGATCACCAGGTGCTGCACGACATCGAGCTCGACATCCCCGAACGGCGGGTCACGGCCCTGATCGGCCCATCCGGATGCGGAAAGACCACCCTCCTGCGCAGCATCAACCGCATGAACGACCTCGTGGAAGGTGCCCGGCACCGGGGCGACATCCGCATCCGCGGCCAGAGCATCTTTCATCCGCACCTGGAAGTGATCGCCCTGCGCAAGCGCATCGGGATGGTGTTCCAAAAATCCAATCCCTTCCCCAAGTCCATCTTCGAGAACGTGGTTTATCCGCTCCGGGTGGCCGGGGTACGCCAACGCTCCGTGCTGGAGGAAACCGCGGAACGCTGTCTGCGTGCCGCGGCACTCTGGGACGAGGTGAAAGACCGCCTGCACACCAGCGCCCTGGGGTTGTCGGGCGGGCAGCAACAACGCCTTTGCATTGCGCGGGCCATCGCCAACGAGCCGGAGATCCTGCTGATGGACGAGCCCTGTTCGGCGCTCGATCCCGTGGCCACCGCCCGCATCGAGGAGCTGATCCTCGAATTGAAACAGCGTTACACCATCGTCATCGTCACCCACAATATGCAGCAGGCGGCCCGCATCTCGGATTTCACCGCCTTCTTCTACCTCGGCCGCCTGGTCGAGTCCGGCCCCACCGAGAGAATCTTCACCAGCCCGAAACACAAACAAACCGAGGACTACGTCACCGGCCGATTCGGCTGAGGGAGACCCCGCCATGGAAATCCCGTTCGAACGCGAACTGAACGAGTTGAACGAGCGGCTGCTGACCATGGGCAGCCTGGCCGAGCAGGCCGTGCACCGGGCCCTGCAGGCCTTCCGGACGCGCGACGCCGACCTGGCCACCCGCGTGCGCGACGCGGATTCCGTCCTGGACCGCCTGGAGGTGGAGGTGGACGAACGGGCCATCGTCCTGCTGGCCAAGGCACCCCTGGCCCGTGATCTGCGCCTCGTCACCATGGCCATGAAGATCTCCCAAAACCTCGAGCGCATCGGGGACGAAGCCGCCAAGATCGCCAAACGCGCCCGGGCACTGGCCCATGAACCGCCCGTGCGCATCGAGGTGGACCTGGACCCGCTGGCCCTGGAGGCCCGGAGCATGCTCAAGGCCTCCCTGGACGCCTTCGTCCAGCGCAACCCGGACACCGCCCGATCCCTGATCCCGCGCGACCAGGCCGTGGACGCCACCCACAAGGCAATCCGCGAAAAGCTCATTGCCCACATGCAGCAACATCCGGAGGCGATTCCGCAGTGCCTGGAGATCCTGACGGCGGCCAAGTGCCTGGAACGAATCGCCGATCACGCCACCAACATCGCCGAGGACGTGGTCTACCTGTGCGAAGCCACCGACATCCGCCACATGCCCAAGCCCGCCGCGCCCCCGCCCTCCTCCGTCACTTCCTGAACCATGGCTGCCAAACCCTGCATCCTTGTCGTGGACGACGAACCGGAGACGCTGGAACTGGTGGAGATCCACCTCCGCCAGGCCGGGTTCGAAGTCATCGGCGCCGAGGACGGCGCCGCCGCCCTGCAGAAGGCCCGCGCACGGCTGCCGGACCTGATCGTCCTGGATCTGATGCTGCCCGAGGTGGACGGGATGGAAGTCTGCAAACTGCTGCGCCGCGACCCGGCCACGACCTCCATTCCCATCCTCATGCTCACCGCCCGGGCCACGGAGGTGGACCGCGTGCTGGGGCTGGAACTGGGCGCGGACGATTACGTGACCAAACCGTTCAGTCCGCGCGAGCTGGTGTTGCGTGTGCGCAAGCTCCTGGAAAGGCGTGCCCCGCCCGAAACGGCAGAAGTCCTGAACTTTGAGGATCTGGTCATCGACCTGCCGGCCCACCGGGTCATGGTCCAGAACCAGCCCGTCAACCTCACCGCCACCGAGTTCAAACTCCTGGCCACCCTGGCCCGGCGGCGCGGCCGCGTCCAGAGCCGGGAACAACTGCTGCGCGACGTGTGGGAATACGCCCCCACGGTGGACAGCCGCACCGTGGACACCCACATGCGGCGGCTGCGGGAAAAGCTCGGCCCCGCCGCACGGCACTTGGAGACCGTGCGCGGGGTGGGCTATCGCTTTGCCCCTTGATCCGGGCCCGGCCGGGCGCACGGTGAAAGCATGTGGACCGCCATTCTCTGCGGCTTGTGGCTGGCAAGTCTGGCCATCCTCCACCTGCTGTGGCGGACCCGCTATCAGCGCCTGCGGGACGAGTACGCACGCGCACGCACACGCTGGGAGGCCATGCACACCCAACTGGCCGAGGAAGCCCAAACCCGTCTGACCGCCATGCTGCACAATCTGAGCGAGGGGATCCTCCTGCTGGACTCCGACAATCGTGTGGTGCTGGCCAACCCGGCCTTTCGCCTCCTCTTTCACCCCCCCACGCCCCCGGAAGGCCAAACCCTGCTGGCCGTCACCCGGTGGCATGAGCTGGAGGAGATGACCCGCCGACTTCATCCCGATGAACCCGCCCGGACACAAGAACTGATCTGGGCCGGCCCGCCCGAACGCTGGTTGCGCATCAGCGCCGCCGCACTTTTCCACACCGACGGCCGACGGCTGCACACCATCCTCGTCTTCCACGATGTCACCCGGATCAAACAACTGGAGCGCGTGCGGCAGGAGTTCGTCGCCAACGTGAGTCACGAGCTGCGCACACCGCTCTCCCACATCAAGGGCTATGTGGAAACCCTCCTCTCCGGGGCGGCCACCGATCCGGGCCTGCAACAGCGCTGCCTCCAGACCATCGCCCGCAACGCCAACCGTTTGGAGCTGCTGATCGAAGACCTCCTCACGCTGGCCCAGCTCGAATCCGGCCAGGTGGCCCTCCAACTGCAACCGGTCGCATTGCGCGACTTCGTAGAGAAAATGGTGCAGGAATTCCAGCCCCGGGCCACGGCCCGGCAGGCCACCCTGGAAAACGCCGTGCCCCCCTTGTCGGTCCTGGCCGACCCGCTCCGGCTCGAGCAGGTCCTGGCCAACCTGCTCGACAACGCCATCAAATACGGGCGCCACGGCGGCCACGTCACCATTCGAGCCCGGCCGGAACCGCCGGATCATGTCGTCGTGGCGGTCGCCGATGACGGGCCCGGCCTGCCACCCGAAGCCTGCGAGCGCGTCTTCGAACGGTTCTACCGCGTGGACAAGGCCCGCTCGCGCGAGCAGGGCGGCACCGGACTCGGTCTGGCCATCGTCAAACACATCGTCCAACGCCACGGCGGACGTGTCTGGGTCGAAAGCCGGCCCGGCCAGGGCGCGACCTTTTTCTTCACGCTCCCCGTGCCGTCCGAAGCGGAGGCCCCCGTCGAACCCCCGCCGACACGGTGGCCCGCCAGGCCTCCCCGGCAGGTTGAATCCTGAGCCGCCGCCACACTAGGTCAGGAAACCCGGCAATCCAGAGGCACAAGGGCTGGGCCTCCCCTGCACCCCCGCCTGAAATGAACCCTCCGGCCGGCAGGGACCTGTTGGCAGGAGCGGGAGCACCCCGGAGCCTGCCCGACCTCTCGCGCACCCCGACCTCAACCGCTATCCTATCCGCGGATGATGAAACCGCTGGTGCTGGTAACGGCCGACGTGGATCCGGAGGGCGCCGAATTCGGAGACCGGTCGCTGAGTCTGGCCTGGACCTACGGCCGGGCGCTCGAGCAGGCCGGCGCTCTGCCGATCGTCCTGCCGGCCGTGACCGCCGAGGAGACCGTGGCCGCGCTGGTGGCGCGGTGCGACGGCGTGTTGTTGACCGGGGGATCCGATCTCAACCCGCAACTCTACCGCAACGGCCTGCCCGCCGCCCTCCGGAAGACGGTCAAACCCACGCCGGACGACGGGTGGCGCGACCTGGTGGAACTGTGGGTAATTCGCGAAGTGTTCCGCCAACGCAAACCCCTGCTGGCCATCTGCCGGGGACATCAACTCCTGAACGTGGCCCTGGGCGGCACGCTGATCGTGGATCTGCCCAGCCAACGGCCGCGCGGCGTCAACCACAACCAGCAGGATCGGAAGGACGACGTGGCTCATGACGTGCGGTTGACACCCGGCTCGCAGCTCCACAGTATAACTCGGACGCAGGTGCTCGGGGTCAACAGCACGCATCATCAGGCCGTGAACCGTGTCGCCGGCCTGTTACGGGCGACGGCCACGAGCCCGGACGGCGTCGTGGAGGGATTGGAACTGGCACCGGCGCATCGTCGCGCGCTGCCGTTCCTGCTGTCCGTCCAGTTTCATCCCGAGCGTTTGCAGGATCGGTATCCCGAACATCGGGCCATTTTCGCGGCTTTCGTCGAAGCCTGCGCAGCCCGGCAACAACCCACGCTATGAAGGCGAGAATCCTGTTGGTGGACGACGACCCGGACATGCGGGAACTGGTCGGGTCCTTCCTGAGCCAGAACGATTACGAGGTCCTGACCACGGACAGCGCCGCCGGCTTGCGCAGTCTCCTGGACACGGAGGCGCCGGACGTGGTGTTGCTGGATTACAAACTGCCCGAGACAGCCGGTGCCGAACCACAGGACATCGGGCTCACCCTCATGCCGGTCATCCGCCAGCGCTGGCCCGAAACGGAAATCATCATCCTCAGCGGGCACGGCACCCTGGACGTGGCCCTGGAAGCCGGGCGCCTGGGCGCCTATACCTTCATCAGCAAACCGTTCGAGCTCGGCAAACTGCTGGCCGACCTGAAATGCGCCCTGGAACACCAGGCGCAGCGCGCCGAGGCCAGCGCCCTGCGCGATGCCCTGGCCGCCTTCACCGGCGCCAACTCTCCCGTGTTCAAAAGCGCCGCCATGCAGGCGGTGATCCGGACGGTGGAACGGATCGCCCCCACCGACGTGACCGTCCTCATCACCGGAGAGAGCGGCACCGGCAAGGAGGTCATCGCCGACCTGCTCCACAGCCTCAGCCGCCGCAACAAAAACCGGATCATCAAGGTCAATTGCGCCGCCCTGCCCCGCGAACTCATCGAGAGCGAACTGTTCGGTTCGGTCAAAGGGGCCTACACCGGCGCCCACACCGATCGGGAGGGACTCTTCCGGCAGGCCGAGGGCGGAACGCTGTTCCTCGACGAAATCGCCGAAATGCCGGTGGACACCCAGAGCAAGCTGCTGCGCGTCCTGCAGGACCAGGAGGTCCGGCCCGTCGGCGGCTAGACCACCTACAAGACCAACTGCCGCATCATCACCGCCACCAACCGCGATCCCCAGGAGGCCATCAAACAGGGGAAACTCCGCGAGGACCTGTACTACCGCATCAGCACGGTCTCCATTCACCTGCCCCCGTTGCGCGAGCGGCGCGACGACATCCTGCCACTGGCGCAGACCTTCCTGCGCCGGTTCAGCGCCCAGGCCAACCGCAACTTCACCGGGTTCACACCGGCGGCCATCGAGCGGCTGCTCCACTTCGACTGGCCCGGCAATGTCCGGCAGCTGCAGAACGAGATCCAGCGAGCCGTGTTGCTCAGCGACGGGCCGATGATTGACGCGTCCGACCTCTCCATCGCCCGCACCCGCGAGGAGGACGGGACCTCGCCCGACACGAACTTCACCCTCCTGGAGGGCGTCGAACGCAACGCCATCATCCAGATGCTCAAGGAAACCGGCGGCAACAAGGTGGAGGCCGCCCGGCGGCTCGGCATCGGACGCCAGACCCTCTACAACAAGATCAAAGCCTACGGGATTAAGGTCTGATCCCTCGGGCTTGCGGCCCGGCAGGAGCCGGATGTCCACCCGCATCGGAACGGACCCACCGTCCGGCGGACCACGACTCATCGCATCACCGGTTCTGGCTCGGATACCGCGGCCGGTTCGGACTCACCCGGCCGGGGGCGCAACGGCTCGCCCGCAAACCAACGACGCAGACCCTGGACCAGGTCGTCGTACAACACGTACAGGCAGGGCACCAGAATCAACGAGATCAACGTGGCAAACAGGATGCCGTACCCGAGCGACAAGGCCATGGGGATCATGAACCGGGCCTGCCGTGACGTCTCGAAGATCATGGGCGCCAGGCCGCCAAACGTCGTCAGCGTGGTCAACAGGATCGGCCGAAACCGCCGCAAGGCCGCCTGATGCACTGCCTCCAGGGTGGATTCCCCGAGCTCCCGGCGGCGATGGTTGGCATGCTCAATGAGCACCAGGGAGCCGTTTACCACCACCCCGGACAGCGCCACCATCCCCATCATGCTCATCACGCTGAGGCTGTAACCCATGATCAGGTGCCCCAACACGGCACCCACGATGCCGAAGGGAATGCTCGCCATCACGATCAGCGGCTGCCCGTAACTCCGGAACGGCACCGCCAGCAGGAAATAGATGGCCATGAGGGCCAGCAGGAACCCGCCGTACAAGCTCTGCAGGCTCTCCGACATGTCCTGCTGCCGGCCCGCGTATCCGTAACTCAGCCCGGGGAAATCGCGCGCCAGTTGCGGCAGGATGGTGCGATCCAGCACCTCTTTGACCTTCGAAGTCTCGCTGATCGGATCCACGTCGGCTGTCACTTGGACGGTCCGGCGGCCGTCACGCCGCAGGATGGCCGTGTAGGCGCGGCCCCGCCGCGCCTCCGCGATGTCCCGCAACGGCACGTCCCGGCCCGAGGGCGTGCGGATGAGCAGATTCTCCAGCGTGAACAGCCGCCGCCGCTCCTCCTCGGGCAGGCGCACCAGCACCTTGACCTCGTTGCGGCCCCGCTGCTGCCGCAGCGCCTCGGCCCCGTAGAAGGCGTGTCGGATCTGGCGCGCCACCTCCTGCGGCGTCAGTCCCAGTTGCCGGCCCTCCGGCCGCAGCACGAAATCGAACTGCGGTTTGCCCGGCGTGTACCCGTCGTCCACGTCCCGCACGTGAGGCAGCTCCTCCAGTTGCGCGGCCAGGGCCTCGCTGGCCCGGTCCAGCACCTCGATGTTCTGGTGGCTGAGCTCCACCGTCAGCGCCGCGCCGCCACCAGGCCCGCCCCGATCCGAATAAAACTGCAAGGCCTGCACGCCCACCACCGACCCCACCCGTTCCCGCCACAACCGGGTGAATTCCGTCGTGGAAATCGGCCGTTGCTTCGGATCGGTCAGAAACACCCGGATCTCCGCCATGTTCTGGTTGATCACGCTGAGGAATCCGGTCACCAGCTTCTCCCCGCCGTGTTCCTCCGCCACGGCCCGGGCCGCCTGCAAGAGCCGGTCCCGCACCTCCGCGACACGCGAGACCGGACTGCCGTAAGGCAGCGTGGCCGCCGCGTAGGCATAGTCCGATTCGATCCGCGGCATCAGGATCAGGCCCATCCGACCGCTCAAGACCCAAGCCACCACCACCATCCAAACCGCAACCGCAACCGCCACCACCAACAATCGCCGGCGCAGGCAGGCGGCCAGAAAAGGACCGAACCGCCGCCCCACCCAGCCGGCAAACGCCGCTCCAAATGCCTGCTGCCCATGATGCAGGCGGGCGGTCAACCCCGTGCGCGGACGACTGCTCGTGTGCGCCAGATGAGACGGCAACACCAACAACGACTCCACCCAGGAGATCACGAACACCGTGATCACCACCAACGGAATGACCCGCCAGATCTTGCCGAACGTACCCGGCATGAAGTACAGCGGCAAAAAGGCCACAATGTTCGTCAAAATACTGAACGCCACCGGAACGGCCATCTGCCGGGCACCCCGGATCGCCGCGGTGACGAAGTCCACCCCGCGCTGGCGCATCTCGTAGATGTTCTCCCCCACCACGATTGCATCGTCCACCACGATGCCCAGCGCGGTGATGAACGCGAACATGGAAATCATGTTGAGCGTGACCCCCATGCCGGGCAGCAGGAGCATGGCCCCCAGGAACGACACGGGAATGCCCATCATTACCCAGAAGGCCAGCTTGAACTCGAGGAACAGCCCCAGCAGCAGCAGCACCAGACACAGCCCGTAAAAGCCGTTCTTCAGCAGCAGATGCAGTCGCTGACGATAAATCTCGGAAGCATCACTTCGAATGCTGCATTGGATCCCCGGAGGCAGCTCCGTCCGGATTTCGTCCAGCACCTCGCGCACGGCGTCGGAGACTCCGATGGGCGTTTCCAGGCCCACGCGGTACACCGCCACGCTCACGGCCGGCTGACCGTTGAACGTGGCCTCCACGTCCACGTCCTGGAACCCCTCGCGCACCTGCGCGATGTTCCCCAGACGAACCACGCTGCCCGAAGCCGTGGTGATGACCGGAATGTCGGCAAATTCCTTTGCCCAATCGCGGCGTTCCTTGAACCGCACCAAGACCTCGCCGGCGGGCGTTTTGAGTCCGCCCCCGGGCACCTCCACCGAGGTTGCGGCAATGCGCGCGGCGATTTCGCCCAAGGTGAGTCCGTAGGCGCGCAAATGATCCTGCGGCACCTCCACGTGCACCTCGTAGTTTCGCGCCCCCAGCAGGTCCACCTGCGTGATGCGCGGGTCTTGCAGCAGCCGGTCCCGAACCTCCTCGGCCACGTTCCGCAGCGTCCATTCGCTGGCATCGCCATGCACGGCCAGGACCACCACCTCCCGCCGCCGCATGACCAGTTCCACCTCCGGCTCCTCCGCATCCCGGGGGGAAGGTGATGATGCGGTCAATGGCCTGTTTGATGTCCATGTAGGCCTTCTGGGTGTTGGCGTCGGCGAGCAGCTCGATCTCCACCGTCCCCACCCCTTCGGCAGCCCGTGCGCGCACCTCCTTGACCCCCTCCAGACCTCGCACGGCCTCTTCGATGGCCAGGATGATACCCTGCTCCACCTCTTCCGGGCTGGCACCCGGATAGGCCACGCGCACCGTCACCAAATCCACGTCGAATTCCGGAAAGACCTCCTGCCGGATGCGCAGGCTCATCACCAGGCCGCCCACCAGGAAGAACAACATCAGCAGGTTGGGCGTCACCCGGTTGTGCACCATCCAGGCGATCGGACCTCGGGAGACGTGAACGTCAGAAGCGCTCATTTGTCCTCAGATGCCCGCCCGGGCCGCCGGCGAGGAAGCAGCCGCGGCCGGGCGTCCGGCAGCCCCAGACGATTCCGCCTCTCCGGCCACCCGCAGGGGCAAACCGGGGACAGCCGCCGGCAGTTCACTGATCACGATGCGTTCGCCCTCCCGCAAACCGCCGGTGACCCACAGGGTCTCCGGCCCCCGGAACGCCACTGCCACCGGCCGGATCTCCAATTCATCCTGCTCGTTCATGATCCACAGCCGGTCACCGTCGCGGAACCATCGCCGATCCACCTGCGCCGCGTAGAGCGTGCGGCCCACCAGCTCCATCCGTACCGCGTCACCCAGGAGAAGTGGGGAACCTTCCCGGCCGGCCTCGCGCACCCAGGGCTGTCGCACCGCCACCAGCAGCCGCGCCAGGCGACCGTCCTTCTCCAGGTCGGGCAGCAACTTCAACACCCTGCCCGACCAGGCGGCATTGGTGAACGAGGTGCCGACACGCCAGACGCGCGCCACCGAGCCCGTCGTATCGTTCCAATTCGGAATGGCCAGCCAGTGCAGATCGTCCACCGGCACGGTGGTTTCCACCCAGTACTCGTCCGTGCCGGCCAGCGTGGCCAGCGGGGTGGAGGGGCTCACCTGACTGCCCACATTGACGAACCGTTCCCGCACCACGCAGTTGAACGGCGCCCGAACGGTGGTGCGTCCAAGGTCCAATTTCGCTTGTTCCAATGCTGCTTCCGCCGCCCGAACGCGCGCCTCGGCCTGTCGAAGCTGCGGCAGCCGCAACACAAGTTCCCGATCCGCCTCCGGGATCTCGCGTCCGAGCAACTCGTATTCCTTGCGTGCGACGGCCTGCTGACCCTGTTCGAGCGCCAGCGCGCTGCGAGCCTCGACAAGCTCGGTCTCCCTCCGCGCCACCGCCAGCTCGAAATCCCGGGGATCGATCTGGAGGAGTTCGTCCCCGGCTTGGAAGCGGTTGCCGGGCAGGAAACCCTCCGCAATCCGGATCACCTCGCCGGACACCCGCGGGTACAGCGTCACCTCGCGTGCAGGTACCACCACCCCAAACGCCGGCAAGCGTACAGATTCCGAGGTGAACCGGGCCCGCACGGTCTCCACCAGCCTGGCCCCGTGGGTCACCGGCCGGCGCTCCACCTGCGGAGCCGTGCGGATCAGCCAGTACGCCACCGCTGCTCCCACGCCCAGGACCAGCAGCGGCAGGAAAAAGCGGTAGACCCGCCGCCCCACCGAGGGCGTGGCGGCCGACAGCGATTCCGAACCAGGTGCATGATGAGGGGGACTCATAAGGTCGGTCTCCCATTAGATGGACGATCCAACGCGGCAGCGGCAGAACCGGCAACCTCCGATCCAGACCGAGTCGGCCGGGGCAGTTCCCAACCGCCCGCCAGGGCCCGGCACAAGGTCACCCTCTGCAGTAGCAGGTCCCGACGCGCCTCCAACTCCGCCCGCTGCAGGTTCTGCTGGGTCAACAACGCGTCCAAAACCCGAAGGTAATCCACCGTTCCCTTGCTGTAACTGTCCCGGAGCCGTTCCACGGTACGGTCGGCCAGCTCCAGTTGCCACCGCAGGCTGGCCAGGAGCTCCGTCAACTGTTGTTCCCGAACCAGGGCGGTTTCAACCTCGGCCACCGCTTCCAATGCCGCCTGACGAAACTGGTGGAAACGCTCGGCCACGACCGCCCGGCGGTACGCCACCTCGGCCCGCCGCGCACCGCCGTCGAGAACGGGAGCCGTCAGATTCGCCGCCAGCGTGGCCAGCCACTGATCCAAAAGGACCCGGCTGCTACTGCCCTCGACGCCCGCCTGGGCGGAGAGGCTCAGCCGTGGAAGCCGGTCCGCAATGGCAGCGGCCAGTCGCGCGTCGGCAGCAAGCAGGGCCCGATACCCGGCCTGCAAATCCGGCCGGCGGAGGATCAGATCCGCCGGCACGCCGGTCTGCGGCAAGGGAGGGAGAGGAGGCAATGCCGATTCCGGTTGCGGAAGGGGATCGCCGGGGGCGCCGCCCACCAGTACGGACAATTGCTGCCGGAGGACCTCTGCCTCGGCCCGGGCCACCGCAAGGCTGCCATGCACACTCTCCAGCACCTGACGTTGCCGGAGCACGTCAGCCGCCCCCACCTGGCCCCGCTCGAAACGCGCCTCCACCAGCACCAACATGTTCGATTGCAACTGCGCCTGCCGTTCTCACAGCGCCACCAGGGCCTGTTGGGCCGCCCACTCGAACCAGGTGCCGGCGATCCGGGCCGAGAGGGTGAGAGCGGACACCTGCAGTTGGGCCTCGGCCGTCCGCGCATCCTGCAGTGCCGCCTCCCGCAGCGACCGGACCCGTCCCCAGAGATCCACCTCGTACGAGGCGGCCGCGCCCAGGAAGAGATCGGCACGCTGTCGCACGGAGTACCGGCCGTCGGCATCCGCGGCCCGCTCGTAGGTGCGGGAGCCCTGGGCCCGGAGATCCATCGCCGGTGCAAGCTCCGCGCCCGCCTTGCGCGCCAACGCCTCGGCCTGCTCGAGTCGGGCCCAAACCGCCAGCAGACCCGGCTGCCCTCGAAGGGCTTGCTCGATCAGCTCAGCCAGCACCGGGTCCTCGAAACTCCGCCACCACCGGTCGGGCAACGGCACGGTGCCCGAGCGCCGAAACTGGTCGGGCAGCCGAACCGCGGGGGGAGCCTGCCGAACCGCCGGCAGACAGCCCGCCCCGGCTCCAGCCAGGAGCAACCACCCGCACGCCCCGAGAACCGACAGGGCGCACGGGCGAATCGGTGGAAGGCGGGACCTCAGCACGGCATCCAAGCTGGCAGAACCTCGAGAGCGCCGGAAGTCACCTTTGGAAGAGCCGGCTGCGGCCGGGCGGCCGGCGGAAGTACCTGTCGGCGGCCGGACACGCGGGTTGGACCCGGCCTACTTGAGCACCGGACGCAGCACCAGGTTGCGATACTCCACACTCGTGTGATCACCCTGCAGATAGATCGGTCCCGGCCGGAGTTCGTCCGACCACAATGCACCGCCTGTGCAACCCAGCAGCGGCTGGTTGTCAATGATCCTGCGGCCGTTCAGGATCACCGTGACGTGCCGGTCCACCAGGGTAATGTCGTAGGTCTGCCATTCCCCGGCCGGTCGGGCCGCGTTTTCCGTCGGTGCAATGCGGCTGTAGATGGCGCCCATCCCGTGCATACTGGGCGGTTTGCCGTACGAGTCGGCCACTTGCACCTCGTAGATGCCGCGCAGGTAAATGCCGCTGTTGCCGTTCGGAGGGAGGCGCAGCTCCAGACGCAGATTGAAATCCTCGAACTCGCCTTCCGTCCGCAGGTTGGCGTAGGCAATGTGCCGTCCCTCGGGCTGGGGCGCGTCATTGATCAGCACGCCGTTAGCGGCCCGCCAACCGTTGCGGCCGCCGAACGGCCGCCAACCGGTCAGGTCCCGTCCGTTGAACAGCACAATCGGTTCACCGAATCGGATTCGGCTCAGGTCGGGCGGCGGTGGTAACGGCGGAATGGGCCTGCCGATGAAGCGGCGCGGTTCCGTCCATCCGCCGCGGGTCTGACGCCGTGTGGTGAACTCTAGGTGATCGCCCGCCCAGCGGCCCTCCAGGATTTCCTGTTCGCGCACGGTCACCTCGCGGCCTTCCGCATCCTTCTCCTTGCGCTCGTGCATGCGCGTGACCACGAGCGTGTCCCCCCGGACCTCCACGGCCTGCACGGGCACCACACTGCCGGCGCCCCACATGATGGAACCTGTCCAGCCTCCGTTGGTCCGGCTGATTCCCAGCCAACCGGCCCCTCCATCCGGCAGGGTGAGAGCAAAACGCCCTTCGAAACCGCGCGCGGCTCCGAAGACGCAACCGGCGGTCAGACACCATCCCAGTATCACCGCCAGAGGACCCACTGGTTCACAGAGACGTTTCATGGCCCGCAGTGAACGCCGAGCCGACCGGAGCTGCAAGTGGAATCCTCGCGCGCGCGGGGCCCGACCTCACCCGCCGTGTCTCCCGGACCTTCCCCATGCGGCGGTTCAAACGAGCCTGCGGACCGGCCACCGCGACCGGTCCGCAGGCGCACAAACGGAACCCGCACCCGGTGGTGCGGGCGAAACCCTGCGCGTCAGATCACTCGCGCGTACGATAGAACCGGCTGGTCTCGTTCGGTTCCACCAGATACGGCGAGCCGGGGTTACCCGGGACGTCCGTCCACGGGCCCGTGACCGCAGGCGCGTGCTGCAGGACACCGCGGTTCCATCGGAGTTCGATCTGGGAACCGACCCGCTGCACCGAGATCGTGGCCGGTTCGCTCGGAGCGAACACATAGGCCTTGGGCACGGTGTCGTTCCAGCCGCTGCTGCTCAGGTAGAAGTCGTCGAAGATCGCGCTGTAGGTGGCGCTGTTACCCAGCACGATCAGTTTGTCCATCACCGGCCCCATGCCGCCCAGCACGGCGTCCACATAGTAGGGATCCCGATCGCTCAGATACTCCGAGAACAGCAGGGTCCGTTCCGCCGCACCCTCTTTCTGGATGTAGACCGAGAAGGTATCGAACATGCCCAGGTTTTCGTCGGCATTGGTGATGTTGATCCAGACGTTGTAAACCACGCCGGGCTCGAGCGGTTCGGGCGCGAAGTCGGGTGGCGGACTGGAGTTGTTGCCGAACCAGCCGTTGCGGGCGCCGATGTACCAGGCGTTGGTGGTGATTCCGAGCAGGTCGTTGGTGAAGGCCGTGAAGTACACGACCGGACCGATGTTGAAGAACACGTCGCCGTAATTGCGCATGCTCTTGTCGGTCAGTCCTACCACGTTGGTCACACCGGTGGCCGTGGGCTCACCCGCAATGACGCGGAAGAACAAGGTCCGCGCCTGACCCGGTTGCACGGACAACTCGCGCAGCGGGAGGAACCCGACGCTGTTGGCGCTGGGCGTCCGCAGGGCGCGATGTCCGTTTGTGGTAATCACCTGACCCGAATTACCGGTGGCATCGTTCCAGTAACCTTGGGGCGCCAGCGGCCCCTCGGCGTATTGATCGAACGTGTCCAGGAGCACCCAGTTGGGTGCCACGCCGTCCACCACGGCCACCTGTGTGGTGGCCGACAGACTGTCCGCCCCCCGCCGGATGGTCAGCACCAGGGTCATCGGTTCGGTCACCGTGAGCGTCCGACTTCCGACACCCGCCACCGTCTCGGAGGTCACGTCGCCCAACGGGGTGATCTCCACCTGCGAGGCGTCCTTGCTCACCTCCCACCGCAGCGTGGTGGTGCCGCCGCGGACCACCGCCGGCAGATCCGTCCGGAACCGCGTGATCACCAGCGGCAGCAGGCGGGACGGCGGGTTGGTGATCTGCGTCTGTTGCAGGATTTGGATCTCCTCCGGCGTCAACGCCCGGTTCCAAACCGCCACCTCGTCAATCAGACCCGTAAACCATGCCGAGGCCGCCGCACGCCGGATCATCCCGATGGAGGTAGCCATGGCGGTCAGGGGCCGCACCGGCGTGATCTCCACCGGGTCCAGGAACCCGTCCACGTACAACTGGGCCCGCAGCAAGCCGGGACCGACCTGGCGCTGCACGAACGCGATGTGGTGCCAGGTGCCGTCGTAGGCCGTGCTGAACGAATGCCGGTGGTCGCCCACCGTGGCCCCGTTGTCGTTGCGGATGTAGATGTCCACCGTGCCATCCGCACCCGTGTTGTGGGTGCCAATGTTGAACAACGGATTGTTGTTGGTGATGGACCCCTCCGAGAACACCCGCCGGTCGGCCTGCGGCAGACCGTTCACCCAGAGGGACACGGTGAAGTTGGCATGATTGTTGATGGGCAGGTCATCTCCGGGATTGTGGATCCTCTCCAAGCCCTGTTGAGCCGCGCCGTTGAACTCGAAGGCATTGCCCCACCGACCCGCGACCACATTGGTCGCGCCCATGTTCACCAGGGTCATGTCATAACCGCTGACCAGGTCGGGCGTTTTCCCGCCCACCACGGTGTCCAGCGGCCAGTAGGCAATCAGTGAGTTGGTGAGGTTCGGCGGTGGCAACACCGCCAGTTCGAGCCGGGCCACCGCGCTGGTGGCGCTGCCCAACGGATTGGAAACCACCACGGTGTAATCGCCGGCGTCCGTTTCGCTCAGGGCCGGGAAAACCGGCGACGGCATGGTCTGCCCGAACAACGGTTCCCCGTCCTTGTACCACTGGAAGGAGAGCGGATCGCTCCCGGTGGCATACGCGTTGAACGTCCAGGTCTCGCCCACATAGAGGTTCGTCCCCAGCGGCGGGTCAATGGTCACCGTCGGCGGCGTGCCCGTGGCGCCGAGCAGATACCCGATCGCGTTGAGGAGCATCTTCTGGCCGTCCGGGAACAGGTCGAAAATGCCCGCACCATTGGAAGGCACGCCACCCGCCTCACGGCTGCCGGTGAGGAAAACCAGCCGTTTGGCGCCCAGAATCTCGCCGCGTCCGTTACCCGTGGTCAGGCCCTGGGCGAACTCGGCAATCACCACCAGGTTGTTGGCCGCATCCCCCGGTGTGCTGACGACGGCAAGTTGCGCCGCCCCGGCGATCAGCGGGTTGCTGCACAGGGAAATCCCGTTCTGCAGGATCGTCGCCCCGGTTAATGCATTGGTGTGCGTAATCCGGCGGGCGTAGGGATTTACCATCACGCCGTTGGCGTCCAAGTTCACACCGTTGAAGATGGGGTGAGTCGGCACCAGCGCCCGCAAAAAGACGTTCGAACTGGTGGTGTCCACCATCGTCTCACCCGTGGTAAGGCCCAAGCGCGAGCCGCTGCCGGTCCCTCCCCGGATGATGTAACCGCCCAGGATGATGACCGGTTTGTCCAACCCGTTCCAGAAAGCCGTTTCGTTGGCCTGCTGATAGTGACCGCTGGGCACGGACCGGCTTATGATGATGAGGTCGTTGGTCTGGAGTGCGTTGATGAAATCCGGGTTGGTGTCGGCACTGTCCATCGTCACCAGCCGGGTCACCGTGTGTCCGTTGGTTCTCAGGAGAAGGGTGTAACCTGCGTCGGGTGCGTTGGTGAAACCTGCGCCGGCGGCGCTGGCGTCCGGCTGGTCATCGGCCGGGTGAAAACTGACGAAGGCAATGTTGGCCGCAAACAGTGGGAGGGTTTGCAAAAGAGCCGAACAGGCGAGGACACGGAGAATTCGTTTCATGGCAGGCTTGGGTTTGGTCAACGGGTTGAACTCGCGTTTGGCGTTTCCACCGTAGACGGCCCCCGCCCGGGCTGTCAAGCGCCCGGGCATCGGCATGAAGACGTTCAAACTCGCGGCGGCCCGTGACCGGAGCGCCCCGCCGCGCCCGCGCCAGTTCAGCAGGGCCGATCCTTCGGTCGTTGTACATGCCGATCCGGGCAGGGGACCGACTCCAGCGGGCCCAGCCTTTATCAACCTGCCGGAGCTGCCGGGTTCGAAATCCCGGTCCAGCCGGAAAGAAAAAGCCCGGCCTTCCTCGCCGGGCCTGCAACGGTCAGCGCCAAACTCTCTCACAACCGGCGCCGGCGCAGCCCGACCAGGGCTACAGCGCCCAGCGCCATCAGCGCCGGCCCGGCCGGCTCGGGTACCAGTTGGTAGCCCACGCCGTCCAGCTAGGTTCGTTCGTTGACGTTCTGCTGGTTCCGGTCCGGTTCCATGTACACCGTGATGGTGGGACCTGCGACCTGTCCCAGCGACGGCGTCATCAACAGCCGGCGGTTGCCCTCCGAGATCATCACCTGGGTCGTGAAGGGATTGGGCGAGAGGCTGTCGCTGTAAAACGTGCCGTCCCCGCCGGTACGGAACTGCGTCACCCCGGGCGTGTTGGCCGTGTAAACCGGCAACTGACCCGGATCGTCCGACAACGAGGCGCCCACCCGCCAGCCGAAGCTGGTGTCGGTCCAAAACAGGACGTAAACGTTGTAAAACATCCCGGGCGGCGCCTCGGGCACGGTGAGGGTCGTCCGCAGCCGGGGGGCGGCTGTGTCCACCCCGGCCGCCACGCCCGCGTTCTGATAGATGGTGGCGAAGTTGCCGAAGGCGCGTTCGTCCCACAGACCGTCATTCGGCGTGGAGGTCTGGGGTACGGCCTCCCAAAGGCCCCACCCGCCATTGGTGAACTGCAGGGTGTTGCCGGTGGGACCATCCGTGATGTCCACGTAGGTGATGGGAGATTGGGCGGGAGCAGCCGCAACCAGCGCAGCCGCGGCGCCCAGTGTCGCTAGGTGCGTTTTCATACTTTTCCGGGTTTTCGTGCGGACCCGCACCCGACCAGAAAGGCAGTCCCTCAACTAGCAGATCGCCCCAAACCTGTCAATCCGTGGAGCAGCGGGCCCGGATGGCCACCACGCCGGCGCCCGGGGCAGCCGCCCGGTGCCTGCCAGCGCAGGCTTCGGTTCAGTGCACCAGCCGCGTGCCCATGGCGTAAAGGATCAACACCAGGAGAATCAGTCCCACGCTGAAGAAGAGATAACCCACGCCCCGGGCGATGCCCTTCCAGCCTTCCCAGTCGTCCCGGACCCGGAACTGGTCGAGTTTGCCGGAGGCCAACAGGCGTTCGTACCACCGCCGGCGCTCATGCAACAGCTCCGTCTTCGAGATGCGCCCGGAAAAGATCACGGTGTCCATCGGGAACTTCTCCAGCCGGAAGTGGGTGTTGAAGAAGTGAATGGTGAAGATGAATCCGGCGGCCAGAAGGGCCTCGTCGGAATGAATGATCAGGGCCACGTTGATCACCCAGCCCGGCAGAAACCGGGTGAAGAACTCCGGCCACCACATGATCAACCCGGAGGTGCCGATCATGAACACGCCCCAGAAAACCGCCAGATAATCGAATTTCTCCCAGTACGTCCACCGGTCGAACTGGGGTTTGGGCCCCTTGCCGAAGAACCAGCGGTTGTGGGCCACGAAGTCACGCCAGTCCTGCAACGTGGGCAGCATGGAATCGGGCCCGAACAACACCTCGCGCAGCCGGCCCGGCCGCCACCGACCGGTTTGCGGATCGCGCAAGGAGTGGCGACCGCGCCAGGCCTTGGCGGCCAGCGAAAGCAGGTGCAACCCGAAATAGAGGAACGTCACCAACGCGCCAAAGCGGTGCAACACCCGGGCGGTGTCGGGTCCGCCGATGATCCCGAACAGCACCCTGGCCCACTCCGTGTAGTAGAACTTCAGAGGCATCCCCGTCAGCACCAGCAGCAGGAAACTGCTGACCACCAGCAGGTGCAGAAACCGCTCGAAAGGAGTGAAGCGGGTGAACCACTCGTCGTCCTTCTGGGTGCGGATCTTGGCCTCGCGGAAGGTCTTCGAATCGTGCCAGTACAGGTAGAGCGTTCGAACCAGCCAGGCCAGCGTGTGCGCGCCGAAAAAGACAAACACGGCCACGACCAGCGAGGTCATCCCCACGAAGACCGCGTGCAACAGAGGATAGTTCTCGCGGTCCATCGGGTTGGCGTGCGGACGATACTGGGTGAAGCCAGCCGTGACGCCGGGATGGCACTGCCGGCAGGTGTTGAGGATGTTGGCGGCCGACAGGCGCGAGGCGGGATCGGACGCCGGCAGCACATCGTGATGGCCGTGGCAGTCGTAACAGGCCGCCACGTCCGGTGCGCGATTGGGGCGACCCAACACTATTGCCTTGCCGTGGTAGGTCTCGTGATAGTACTCGAGCCGATCCTGGTGGCATTGGCCGCACTTCCGGTCGCTGGTGGCCTTGAAATGGCCGGTGTGGGGCGGTTCGATCTCATGGGCCGAGTGACACGTGGTACAATCCGGAGCCCGCTTGTCGCCCTGGAGCAGCAGCCGGCCGTGGATGCTGGTTTCGTACACCTGTTGGACCCCCAGGTGACATTTCCCGCAGGTGCGCGCCACGTTCAGATGGTTAACCGGCGAGTCACGGTCCACGCTGCGCTTGATGTCGTGGATGCCGTGACAGTCGTTGCAGGACGGTGCCACCACCAGGCCCATTTTCAGCAGCGCCTGCCCGTGAATGCTGTCCTGGTAATGACTGGCGGCCTCCGGATGCTTCATCCGGTACTCCTCCGTCAGGCCGGGATTGCTGTGACATCGGGCGCATGTCCGCGGCAGGTTGAGCTTGAACACCGGCGATTCGGGGTCCCGCACCGGCCGGATGTCATGGGAACCATGGCAGTCCCAACACTGGGCGGCGGCGCTGGCACCGAGTTGATGGCTCACGCCGTGAATGCTGCCGGCATATTCCTTCGCCTCGGCCTCGTGACACCCCGCGCAGTTCGGAGGCGGCAACGGACTGGGATGAACCAGCTCCGGAATCCCCTCGTGACAATCCACACAATCGAGCACGGCATGGACCGACCGGGCAAAGGCGTTGGTGGGAAACACCAGCGGGATCTCCTGTCCGCCGACGGTCCGGGTCGTCGAGGGGTCCAAATGACAGTCCAAACAATCCGCCGAGGAAAAGGTGGGCGGCTCGCTCGCAACCTCTCCAGCCAGCCCCCGGCCGGCGGGCGCCCACGCGATCGCCATCAACAAGGCAGGGATCCAACGACGCAGGAAAGGCTTACCCCTGACTGGCAACTGGGAATTCCAGAGCATCTTACAAGCCGCCCGTGTGACAATCATAACAACCGCCGTCCACCTCCCCGCCGGGGTGCTCGAAAGGCTGGCCCTCGGGCGTCAGTCGTTTCAATGCCTCGCCATACCCCTGGGCAAGGATGGAATGGCAGGCGTTGCAATCCTTCACAATCGTCTGCTTCCCGTCAGGCGTGCTGTGCTCCCCCTCGTGACAGCGGAAACAACCCGGCCAGAACATGTGGCTGCTGTTGACCGGATACTTGTCCCACGAGGCCCGCATGTCCGGAAAGAAACTGTTCCGATAGATCTCCTGCACGACCGCGATGGCCTCGCGGATGGATTTCTGGCGATCCGGATACGTGTCGGGCGGATAGGCAGCCGCCAGGAACGTGGCGATCGTCTCCAACGCCTCGGTCCGGTTGGTATACTCCAGCGTCAGCACATACACCGCATTGGACTTGATCCACGGCAACGTCGGATCGATGCGCCCCAGCGCCAGGGCACGGTCCACCGCCTTGCTGGGGGCCTGATACTGATGCGCCGGACGATTGTGGCAGTCCATGCAGTCCATCGTGCGGATTTCAAACTTCGACGGGTCTTCCCCGAAGCTGGGCTTGCGATACTCCGTCACCACCCCCTGCCCGTCCACAAAACGCACCCAGGGAATGCTCTGGCGCGTGGGGTCCGGCACCCACTTTCCGTCCTCCCACCGGGCGGCAATGTACTGCACCAAGTTGGTGGGATGGACATGCCAGTGAATACCCTCCACCGGTCCGTGCCGCGGATCCCCACCGCCCACCTTCAAGGTCATCCGCACCACGAAGGGGGTGTTCGTCTCATCGGCCAGAAAGTAGTGAAACGTGCGGTCCAGATTCCCGATGAACTTTTGCGGCCAGTGACACTGCTCGCAGGTCTCCCGGGCCGGCCGGAGGTTTTTGATGGGCGTGGGTATCGGCCGCGGATACTTGTCCGCCAGCGTGGCATAAACCTGGTAGGTGCCGGATAGTTTCGATTTGACGAACCAAGTGGCGCCGGGTCCGATGTGGCACTCCACACAGGCCACCCGGGCATGCGGCCCCTGCTGATACGTCACCCACTGGGGTTCCATCACCGTGTGGCACACCTGCCCGCAAAACTGGGTCGACTCGGTAAAATGGTAGGTCTGATAACTCCCCACGGCCGACAGGAGCAGAAAACCGGCCGCCCCGCCGACAAACCACGCCAGGCGTTTTCGGTCGCGCGGCCGCGACAGATCAATGACCAGTTGAACCGGGCCCCCACCCTGACGGCTGCGCCGGCGCCGTTCCCACCACATCCCCAACACGGTCAGCACCAGACCCAGAAACAGGAAACCGGGCGTCACCAGGTACGTCAGGATCCCCAGGTACGGATTCCCAAACCGGGCCAGTGAATCCAACACAAACAGCAGCAGAAAAGAGAACAACGCACCACCCGCGATCACCAAACCGGTCAAACTCCACCAGTTCCGGATCAGTGGCGGTTGCCCTCGCCCCGGTTCGCGATTTCCGGTGTCAGGGGTTGTCTCCATGGCACCTCCGGTTTGCATGTTCGGACAAGGACCAACCTTCCCTATGCCCGCTCCGCCCACCCGGCGGCGGCCCGCACGGACCGGGACAGCCAGGCGTCGGGCCGGCGATTCACCTGCCCCACCGTGCATCCCGACCGTACGCCCGAACCCCGGGCGCGGCATTGCACCCATTGCTCAACCTGCAACAATTCTTGTCCCAGTCCCGACAGCTTCCGGCCAGACCGCGAATGGAAGAGGGCACCCCGAGGAAACAACCCGTGCCGAAGCCCATCCCGACCGGCGTCCGGCGGTGAAACACCAAGCCCCAGTGTTCCCCGTGACAGGACGAACCGGCACGCCGCGACACGACCCGGCTTGGACGCCAAACTGACGGGGAAAGCAGAGGCTTGACGGGACGCGACCGCGGTGCTGGAATGGCGACGTCCTGTCAACCAACAACCGAACGAACCTCGCGGAGATGCAAGCCATGAAAAAAATGCGCCTCCTCTCCCTGGCGGTGAGCCTGGCCGTTGTCTTGTCACTGAGCAGCGTGCGTCTGGCGGCACAGACGGGCTCGGTGGATCCGGGCCTTTCCTGGCTCGGCTGGATGAACGTTTACGAATTGGTGGGCGGAAACAGTGCCGGAAACTACCTCTTCGGTCAGGCATGGGACGTGAACGATCTGCCGGCCCTGTGGTCGGGTACGGAACTGGTCTTGAGCCCCAACACGAGCACTTGGAATCCGAGTGACCCGTACTGGGTCAACAACGGGCAGCCGAACAAGTGGATGGAGGCCAACTTCTATGTGGACATGGGCACGGCTTGGGGCGGTCAGACGGTCACCTTCTCCGGCCAGACCGTTGACAATTCTCTCGTGGCCCCGTACAGCGCGGTGGCTTTCATCAAGGAGTTCACCTCGAGCTACGGCTGGGTCGGGATGGATACCGCGCCGTTGAACTCGGGCTCCCCCTTTACGGTCACTCGCACCATCGCCGCCGGTAACGTGGTCCAATTCGGCTTCATGTTGACCGGTCCGAACGCCGACCCGGCGACCGTGGAGTCACTCGGCCAAGTGCGGATTGCCGTGGTACCGGAACCCGCGATGGCCGCCCTGGTCGGCATGGGTCTGGCCACCCTGGCCATCCGCCGCAGCCGCCAGCGCTGATCCTTCCCGGCGGCTCGATCCCCGCCTCGACCGGCCCGGTCGGGATCCGGCCGGAGCGCAGCCCGCTACCTTTGCCGGACCTTCGGAACGCGCTCGCGGGCGCGGTTCGAAGCTCCGCTTCGTTTATCCGGCCGCGGCCCCCGGAGGGCCGTCGTCCGCCCAAGAAAGCCATTGGCGCGCGGAGAGGCTTGGTGTTCAATGGGGGCACAGCTTGCGAGCCATGAACGGAATGAGCGAAGCCACAGCGTGGAACGGGAGCACGGGTCGGCCCTCGCCCCCTCCCCCGGCGCGGGTGCTGCTGGTGGAAGACGATCCGGATCTGCCCGAGGTGCTGGGGAGTCTGCTCGTCCATGACGGCATCGAGCTGGAGTGCGCGGCCACGGCGGCCGAGGCCTGGGAAAGGATCCGGGCGCGCGAACCGGAGTTGATTCTTCTGGACCTGGGATTGCCGGATCTGGACGGCCTGCAACTGCTCCAACGGCTGAAGGGCACGCCGGAGACGCAGCACATCCCTGTGGTGGTCGTCACGGCGTGGAACAATCCCCAGGACAAAGTCCGCGGATTCGAGGCGGGCGCCTCCGATTACGTCACCAAGCAGTTTGAAGCCACGGAGCTGCGGGCGCGCATCCGAGCGGTGTTGCGAACCAAGCGCCTGCAGGACCAGTTGACCCGGGCCAACCGTGAATTGGAGGCGGCCCGGCGCGCGGCCGAGGAATCCGCCCGCGCCAAGGCGGAGTTTCTGGCCAATATGAGCCACGAAATCCGCACTCCGATGAACGGTGTCATCGCCATGTGCGCCCTCCTGCGCGAGACACCGCTCAACCCGGAGCAACGCACTTACGTCGAGACGATCCATTCCAGTGGCGAAGCCCTGCTGAGCCTCATCAATCAAATCCTCGACTTCTCCAAGATCGAGGCCGGCAAGCTCGAGCTTGAACAGCGCCCCTTCTCGCTCCGGTCGTGTGTGGAGGAGGCGCTGGACGTGCTGGCCGCCAAAGCCGCCGAGAAGAAGCTGGAGCTGACCTACCTGATGGACGACGATATCCCCGAAACGCTCATCGGCGATCCGAACCGCATCCGGCAGGTCCTGGTCAACCTGCTGGGCAACGCGGTCAAGTTCACCCACGTGGGCGAGGTGGTGGTCACGGTGCGGCTGCTATCGGGCTCCGGCGGAACGACTTTCCCAGAGGCACCGTGTTGGTTGCATTTCTCCGTCCGTGACACCGGGATCGGGATTCCGGCCGATCGCCTGCCCCGACTCTTCCAGTCCTTTAGCCAGGTGGACGCAGCCACGGCGCGGCAGTACGGCGGGACCGGTCTGGGCCTGGCCATCAGCCGCAGCCTGGTCGAGGCCATGGGCGGCAAGATTTGGGTCGAAAGCGTGGTGCAAAAAGGTTCCACCTTCCATTTCACCCTTCCTTTGCGACCCGGGCCCGCCCAGCCTGCCGCGCCGCCGCCGGGAGTGGACGCCCTGCGCGGCCGGCGCGTGCTGATCGTGGACGACAACGCCACCTGCCGCGAACAGCTGACCCGTTCGCTCACGCGCTGGGGCATGCAACCCCACGCCATCGGCAGCCCCCTCCAGGCACTGCAACGGATCCAACAAGGCGAGAAATTCGATCTGGCGATCCTCGACCTGCGCATGCCCGAAATGGACGGCGTCACCCTGGCCCATCAGATCCGCAAACACGCCGGCGCGGACACGCTGCATCTGGTCCTGCTGAGCGCCATGGGCGTGAAAGCCGATGCGCCGGAGATCGCCGGCGCCAGGTTCGCCGCCTGTCTCATCAAGCCGATCAAGCCCCTGGTCCTGCGTGATACCCTGGCCCGCATCCTCGGAGCGCAGTCGGCGGTGCCACCGGCGGCGACCCCGGCTCCTCCCAAACCTGGCAAACTCGACCCCACCACCGCCCAACGCCTGCCCATGCGGGTCCTGTTGTGTGAAGACAACGTCATCAACCAAAAGGTGGCGCTCCGCCTCCTGCAGCAACTCGGTTACCGCGCCGACGTCGCCCAGAACGGCCTCGAGGCCCTGGCAGCCATCGAACGTCAGCCGTACGACCTGGTCTTCATGGACTTGCAGATGCCGGAGATGGACGGCCTGGCCGCCACCCAGGCCATCCGGGAACGACAGAAAACCGCCCGACCCGCACCCCACTTCGACCGGCGCATCGTCATCGTGGCCATGACCGCCAGCGCCATGCAGAGCGACCGGGACCGTTGCCTGGCTGCCGGCATGGACGATTACCTTGCCAAACCCATCCGACCCGAGGACATCCGCCGCGTGGTGGAACGCTGGGGACCCGTGTTCCAGCAAGCTCAAACCGCCGCGGCCGCACCCGCGGCCGATCCCCCGCCCGGCCAACAGTCCGAGTCCGAACCGGCGGTGGACTTCGACCGGTTGATGGAATTCGCCGAAGGTGACCTGAACAACCTCCAAGAGCTGGTCACGCTCTACATCCAGCAAACCACGCAACAGATCAACCAGTTGCGAACCGCCCTGGCCGCGGGCAACGCCGCCGAAGTCCGGCGGGTCGCCCATAGTTGCGCCGGGGCCAGCGCAACCTGCGGCATGCGCCGGATCACACCCATGCTGCGCCGAATGGAGGCACAGGCCGAGGCCGGAGACCTCTCGGAAGGCCCGCGCATGCTGGCCGAGATCGAACAGGAGTTCCACGTCATCCAGCAACAAGTGCAAGCCTAGCTGGCGCGGCAATCATCATCCTCAGCCTCTCCCCCCTCGCCATGAACCGGGTGCTTTTCATCGAAAACGACCCGGTGGTGGCCAACATCTACCGGAACAAGCTCACCCTCGAAGGGTTTCAAGTGGAACTGGCCGCCGACGGGGAGACCGGCCTGCAACGGGCCCGGGAGCTGAAACCCGACGTGATTGTGCTGGATCTGTTGCTGCCCAAACTCACCGGGCTGGAAGTGATCCGCACCCTGCGGGCCGAACCGGATTTTCAAACCATCCCCATCATCGTGCTGAGCGGCACCTACTTGACCTCCATGATTCAGGAAGCCTGGAAGGCCGGAGCCACCAAATGCCTGGCCAAATCCAGCACTACGCCCAAGGTGGTGGTGGACACCATCCGCACGGTGTTGAACCTGAAAGCACCGGCCGAGTCCGTCCCCGCCGCTCCCGCAGCCGCCCAGGCGGTCACCCTCCCCGCCGCTCCGGCCCCGGGCGCGGAGGATTTTCAGGCCGAGCTGCGCCGCGACTTCCTCAAAACACTGCCGCAAACCCTGGCGGCGTTTCGCCAGGCACTCCAGGCCCTGCACCGCGCCGCCGACACAGCCCAGCGGCTGGAACAGTTGCAGGCCCTCCAACACCGCGCACGGGCCCTGGCCGGGGGGGCCGGCCTGGCCGGCGTACCTTCCATGGCCCAGGTGGCCGATCTGTTCGAAGCCCTGCTGCGCGAGCTGGTGGGGAAACCCCAGGCATGGACGGCCTCCACGCTCCGCACGGTGGCTTCGGTCGTGGATTTCCTCCACTGGCTGGCCAATCGGTGTCACCTGCCCGAACTCCAAACCCTCCCCCAGGCCACCGCCCTGGTTGTGGACGACGAACCGCTCGCACGCCGCGCCGTCACCCATTCACTCGAAAAGGCGCACATCCGATCCGTGGCCGTCGAGGACGCCGAGACCGCCCTCCGCCTCGCCGGCGAGAACCGGTTCGATCTGGTGATCCTGGACGTGGATCTGCCGGGCATGGACGGGTTCACCCTCTGCACGCGCCTGCGCCGCCTGCCGGCTTACGCCAAAACGCCGGTGGTGTTCGTCACCAGCCTCAACGACTTCCAAGCCCGCACCACTTCCACCATGAGCGGCAGCACGGATTTCATCGCCAAGCCGTTTCTCTTTTCCGAGCTGGCGGTGAAAGGGCTGTTGTTCGCACTGCGCCACCAGATCGAGCAGCGGATGGCCGCCGAGCCGGGACCCGGCACCGCCCAGGCCGGCCCGGACGGTGAACCGGCCCGACTGGCACCCTGAAACGGTCGGAGCTACCTTTCAGCCGTTTGCGATGCGCGAACCGGTGTCATGCCTGTATGTCCACGTGCCCTTCTGCGCCCGCAAGTGCAGTTACTGCGCCTTCTACTCGGAGGCGTCCGACGGCGCGCTGATGGATCGGTACGTGCGTGCCCTGCTGCGCCAGCTGGAGACCGTGGCCGGCGATCTGCGCCCGCGCACCATCTTCTTCGGCGGCGGCACGCCCACTCTGCTCACCCTGCGGCACTGGGAACAGATCTTTCGAACCCTGGACCGGCTCGGTCTGTTGCCGGTGCCCGAGTTCACCGTGGAGGCCAATCCCGCCACGATCTCGGCCGACAAAGCCCGGCTGCTGCGCGAACACGGCGTCAACCGCGTTTCCCTGGGCGTGCAATCGCTGGACCCCCGGCTGCTCGAACGTCTGGGACGCATCCATACACCCGGGCAGGTGTTCCGTTCGTGGGACATCCTCCGCCGAGCCGGATTTGACAATCTGAACCTGGACCTGATGTTCGGCATTCCCGGCCAGACCCTGGCTAGTTGGGACGCCACGTTGGACGAGGCCCTGGCCCTCCAGAGCGAGCATCTCTCCTGCTACGAAGTCATCTACGAAGAGGACACCCCGCTGTTTGCCCAATTGCAGGCCGGCGCCTTCAGCGTGGACGAGGACCTGGTCTGCGCCCAGTACGAGCGCCTGCTGGAACGTGCGGCCGCGGAGGGCTTCATCCAGTACGAGGTGGCCAACTTCGCCCGGGATCGTCGCCCGCCGGCGCCGCCGGCCGCCTGGCCGTCGGGCGAATTCCCGGCGTTCGCCTGCCGCCACAACATCAATTACTGGCGCGCAGGCGACTTTCACGGGCTGGGCCCCAGCGCCACCGCCTACGTCAGGGGCGTGCGCACCCGCAACGTGGCCGACACCCGCGCCTGGTGCGAAGCCGTCGAACAGGGGCGCAGCCCCGTCGTCTTTCGCGAGGCCCTTTCCCCCCTGGCACGCGCGGGGGAGGCGGCCGCCTTCGGGCTCCGGGTCGTCACCGGCTGGCCCTACGACGAATTCCGGCGCCGAACGGGGTTCGATCTGCGCACCGAATGGGCCGCGGAACTGGCCGAGTTGGAACGCAGGGGCTGGGGCGTGCGCGAACCGGACCGGTTCCGGCTCACCCGGGTGGGCCTGCGATTTGCCGACGCGGCCGCAGAAATGATGTTGCGTCCGGATCCCGCCCCGGAATGCGACAGTCCCCGGACGGCCACCCTGCAGCCGACCCGGCCGGCCTGGAGCCCGGCACCATGAACCGCGTCCGACCGACCCTCTCAACCGCCCGAACCGGGGGCCGGCAAGGGCGGGCCCGGCCGGCTCACCGAACGCAACCGCTCCCGGATCATGTCAGCCCGCAGGATGTCGCGCTCCTCCGCCTGCAACTTCTCCGCGTGCAGCGACTGCAGATGGGCGGGCTGAATCAACAGGAACAACTCGTCGGTCAGCGAACGGTCCACACCCGGAAACATCCCCAGGTCCACCCCCAGCCGCATCAACGAGAGCATGTTCATGGCCTCCTTGGAGGCGATGATGTGCGCGTTGGCCAGAATCCCGTACGCCCGGCCGATGTGGTTGTACACCATCTTCGGGTTTTTCTCGATGAGACTGGCCCGGGCGTTCTCCTCGAATTCGATGAGCTGGCGCAGGACCTTGTCGAGCTTTTCCAGGATCGTTTGCTCGGACTCGCCCAGCGTCATCTGATTGGAGACCTGGAACACGTTCCCCAAGGCCTCGGTCCCCTCTCCGTAGAGTCCGCGCACCGCCAGGCCCAGCTTGTTGACCGATTGGATGATGGCGTTGATCTGCTCGCTCAACACCAGACCCGGCAGATGAAGCATCGCGCTCACCCGGATGCCGGTCCCCACGTTCGTCGGACAGGCGGTCAGGTAACCGTACTCGGGGCTGAACGCGTACTCGAGGTGCTCCTCCAAAAGACTGTCCAACGCGTCCAGCTCCGCCCAGGCCTCGCGCAATTGCAGGCCGGGCCGGAGCGATTGCATCCGCAGATGATCCTCCTCATTGATCATCAGGCAGAGGGTCTCCTGCCGGTTGAGCACCACACCGCCCCCGCTGGTCCGCGCAGCATGCTCGCGGCTGATCAGGTGTCGCTCCACCAACAGCTGCCGCTCCAGCGCCGAAAGCTTGTCCAACGTCTCGCAAAAGCAACCTGCCAGCGCGGGCACCTCCGCCACCGCACCGGCGACCTTCTCGTACACCTGCAGGCGGTCGGCACGCTTGGCCCAGCCCGGAAAGGGAAATCCCTTCAGATTCCGCGCCAGTCGAACCCGGCTGGACAGCACGATCCGGTCCTGCGGCCCGGTGCGACGGGCGACTTCCGAAGCCGGTGGCAGGAATTCCTTCAGTTCCATGGGTTCAATGTCCCCGCGGAGTCGTCAGGCGGGCCTGGAGTTGTTTGATCTCGTCCCGCAGCTCGGCCGCCCGCTCGAAGTTCTCCTCCTGGACGGCACGGGCCAGCTCCTGCTGCAGCCGTTGCAGCCGCCGCTTCAGATCCTCCACCCCCCGGTAGGCCTTCGGCACCTTGCCCACGTGGCGGACCCCCTTGTGCATGGTCTTGAGCAGATCGTCCAGCCCTTCGGCAAACGTCTGGTAACACTCGGGACAGCCGAACCGCCCCAGCTTCTTGAATTCCGCCTGGCTGAACCCGCAGTGGGGGCACCGCAGCTCGCCGCTGCGCGGCCGCGGTTCGGTCTCCTGCGACCCGCTCAAACCCAGCAACAGGTCCGCCAGAGAAAAACCCGTGGGATCGTTGACCCCCTTGCTTCGCGCGCACTCCTCGCAGAGGTCCAGCTTCTGCATCTTGTCCCCCACGATCTGGGTCAGATGCACCGTGGCCTCGCGTTCCTTGCACAAGCAACATTTCATACCCGTCCCGGATAAATCGGCTCGCCGCTGTTCCGGGTCAAGGCCCGGTACAGCTCCATCAGTCTCCGGGTGACCGGGCCGGGCCGTCCGTTGCCGATCACCCGCCCGTCAATCTTGACCACCGGCACGATCTCCGCCGCGGTGCCGGTCAGAAAACACTCGTCCGCGTTGAACAGATCGTACCGCGTCAGATTCGGCTCGCTCACCCGCCAGCCCTGTTCCCGCGCCAGGTCCATCACCACCCGCCGCGTGATCCCCCGCAGGGCACCGGCCGACAAGGGCGGCGTCTGCAACTCCCCGTCTCGAACAACGAAAAGGTTGTCCCCCGTGCACTCCGCCACGTACCCCTCCGCATTCAACATCACCGCCTCTTCGCAACCGGCATTGAGGGCTTCGATCTTCGCCAGAATGCTGTTCAGATAGTTCAGCGACTTGATCGCCGGGTTCACCGCGTTGTGCAGATTCCGCGTGGTCGGCACCGTGATGATGGACAACCCCTTCTCGTAGAACTCCTGCGGATACAGTTGGATCTTTCCGGCGATGATGATCACGGAGCCACGCTTGCAATTGTAGGGGTTCAACCCCAGCGTCCCCACCCCGCGCGTCACCACCAGCCGGATGTATCCGTCCCGAACCCGGTTCTGCCGGCACGTCTCCAACACCGCCTCGGTCATCGCCTGGGGCGTCATCGGAACCGGCAACAGGATCGCCCGGGCCGACGCGTACAACCGGTCAATGTGCTCCTTCAGCTGGAACACCCGGCCGTTGTACGCCCGGATCCCCTCGAACACGCCGTCACCATACAACAACCCGTGATCGAAGACGGAAATCTTGGCCTCGGCCTCCCGGTAGAACCTGCCGTTGATGTACACTTTCATGTCCGTCCCCGGCAACCTAGTGAAAGGCGTTGCCGTGCGCAACCCGACAGGCGCCAGTCGCCGCCGCCCGGCCCCGCACCCACCCGCACGCAAAACCTCCCCCCAAAGGCGTCCAATCGGCCGCAAACCGGAAAAAGAACCCGCCCGAAACGAGACAAAAAAGAAGTGGTCGGGGCGGTGAGATTTGAACTCACGACCTCTTGTACCCGAAACAAGCGCGCTAGCCAGGCTACGCTACGCCCCGACTCACGCCCCTATATATGCACGGCCGCCCGAAAAAAATCAAGAGGGCTCGCAAGGCCGCCCGCCCCGCCACCGTCGCCCGGTAGTTTCGGAACTTTCCAACCGACCGGCGCTGCCCTAGTGTGACGGTTCGGCAAACCGGCGCGACCGGTTTCCCGGCCGGGAAACCGCCTCGCCCGGGACCCGCAGATTCTATGGCATTGATCGTACAGAAGTACGGGGGGACCTCGGTCGCCAACACCGAGCGCATCAAAAACGTTGCGCGTCGCGTGGCCGATTACCATCGGCGCGGTGACCAGTTGGTGGTGGTCGTATCAGCCATGAGCGGCGTGACCGATGGCCTGATCAAACTGGCCAAGGAAATCACGCCCCTGCCGAACGAGCGGGAGCTGGACATGTTGCTGGCCACCGGCGAGCAGCAGACCATCGCGCTCACTGCGATGGCCCTGCATGCGCTCGGCGTGCCCGCCGTGTCGCTCACCGGCGCCCAGGCCGGCATCGTCACCGACGGCGTCCACACCAAGGCCCGCATCCGCAACATCACGCCCAAGGCGGTGCGCGAACTGTTGGAGTCCGGAGCCGTGGTCATCGTGGCCGGCTTCCAAGGTGAGACACCGGAGGGCCAGATCACCACCCTGGGCCGCGGGGGCTCCGACCTGACCGCCATCGCCATGGCCGCGGCCTTGAAGGCCGATCTCTGCCAGATTTACACCGACGTGGACGGCGTTTACACGGCCGACCCGCGCATCGTCCCCACCGCGCGAAAACTCGACGAGATCTCCTACGACGAAATGCTCGAATTGGCCAGCCTGGGCGCCAAGGTCATGCAGAGCCGGTCGGTCGAATTCGCCAAAAAATTCGGAGTCGTTTTCGAAGTCCGTTCCAGCCTCAACGACAACCCGGGAACCATCGTGAAAGAGGAAACCAAAAGTATGGAAGGCGTTGTGGTCCGCGGCGTCTCACTCGACAAGAACCAGGCCAAGGTCACCCTGGTGGGCGTGCCGGACCGCCCCGGCGTGGCCGCCCGCATCTTCAAGGCCCTGGGGGATGCCGCCGTCAACGTGGACATGATCGTCCAGAACATCAGTCACGGAGACGGCCCGCCCCAGACCGACCTCTCCTTCACCGTGGACAAGGCCGATCTGCTCAAGGCCCGCAAGGTGATCGAGTCGCTCCAGCCCGAGCTGGGTTTCCGCGAGGTGCTGGCCAACGAAAACATCGGCAAGCTCTCCATCGTGGGCGTGGGCATGAAAAGCCACACCGGCGTGGCCGGCAAAATGTTCGAGGTCCTCGCCCGGGAGGGCGTCAACATCGACATGATCTCCACCAGCGAAATCAAGATCTCGGTGGTGATCGATCTGGCCAGGGCCGAGGACGCCATGCGCGCCGTGCACGCCGCCTTCATCGGCTGACCGCCGCCCCGCGCCGGTCCCACCCGGCCGTACGGCCCGTCCATGCCCACCCTGCTCCACGTGCTGCTCAGCCCCGCGGAGTGGCAGGACCCCGCCCGCGCACCCGGCCCCGGCACGGTGGCCGTGGTGTTCGATGTGCTCCGCGCCACCAGCACCGCCGTCACCGCCCTCGCCCACGGCGCGGCCACCCTCATACCTGTGGCCTCACTGGAGGAAGCCATCGCATGGCGACAGCGCCGTCCCGACTGTCTCCTAGCCGGCGAACGCGGTGGCGTGCGGCCCTCGCCGGACCTCACCGGCGGGATTGCGTTCGACCTCGGCAATTCACCCCGGGAATTCCTCCCCGACCGTGTCCGGGGTCGTCTCATCGTCTTCACCACCACTAATGGAAGCCGCGCCCTCCGCGCCTGCCAGGCAGCCGACGCCATCGTGGCCGGTGCCTTCCTCAACCTCGGCCCCACGCTCGAAACCCTGCGCACCTTGGAACCGCCCCGGGTGACCCTGGTCTGCGCCGGCACCGGTCCCGACCCGGCGCTGGAAGATCTGCTGGCCGCCGGAGCCCTGGTGGACCGCTGGCGCACGGTTGACCCGGAGGTGCAAGTGACCGACGCCGCCGCCTTCGTCTGGCACGCGTGGCGCAGTGCCGCCCCCGACCTCATCCGTGCGCTCGCAGACTCAACCAATGCCCAACGGTTGTTGGCCCACCCGGACCTGCGAGACGACGTGGCTTGGTGCCTTCAACAAGACCGGTTCAACCTGGCCGTGTGGCTCGCCGGACCGGACGGAGGGCTGCAGGCCGGCGACCCCGCCGCAGCGGCAAAAGCGCTGCGCTCCCGCCAGGCCGGCCTTCCCCCCGCGGCCAGCCTGTGCTAGTCCATGGGCGTGGCCGAGCCAAGTCTGTTGCTCCTGATCCCCGCCTACAATGAGGAGCGCCGCATCGAGCCGGTGCTGCGCCGCTACGCCGAGTATTTCGCACGCCATTACACCGGCCCCTTCCAAATCGTCGTGGTGCTCAACGGCTGCCGGGACAACACCCGCGGCGTGGTCGAACGCGTCGCGCAAGACCACCCCTGCATCCGCTGGCTCGAGTTCCCCGAGCCCATCGGCAAGGGCGGCGCCTTGATCGAGGGACTCAAACTGGCCGCCCAGGCCGAGGCCATCGGTTACGTGGACGCCGACGGCGCCACCCCGCCCGAGGCCTTTCATGCCCTGGTGCGCCGCCTCCCGGAAGCCGACTGTGTCATCGGCTCCCGCTGGCTGCCCGGCGCCGTCCTACACATCCCCCAAAGCAGCCCCCGCCGCTTCGCCAGCCGCGTCTTCCACGCCATCGTGCAGTTGCTCTTCCGCATGAACATTCGCGACACCCAGTGCGGGGCCAAGGTGATGCGCCGCGAAGCGGTCGAAAAAATTCACGCCAACCTCACCATCGCCGACATGGCCTTCGACATCAACCTGCTCTACTGCCTCAAACGCGCCGGCTTCCGCATCCTGGAAGTCCCCACCGAATGGACCGACCAGATCGGGTCCAAGGTCCGCCTCTTCCGCACCTCGCTGACCATGCTGCTCTCGGTCATCCGCATCCGACTGATCTACTCGCCTTTCTACCGCTGGTTGCGCCCGCTGCGCCCGCTCGAAGCCTGGCTCTACAAAAAACTCCGCGCCCCCGTGCCGTTGCCCGGCCCTGACCCGTCCGCAATCCAGCCCGCCGCCACCCGGCAACCCACCAAACACAACCCCGCGCCCACCTCGCCCGGCAGGGACGGCACAACCTGAGTCCGAACCAGCGGGCCCGGAGCCAGCCCCCAGCATGCCCGAGCACCTCCCCCAACCAGGCAGAATCGAGTGGGCCCCGGATTTCGAGCCCCGGCCGGACCTGCGCGTGGTGTTGTTCGATTGGGACGGCACCCTCTCGCTGCTGCGATCCGGATGGGCCGATGTCATGACCGACCTGTACGCCGCCGCCCTGCCACCCCTGCCGGGTGAAACCGCCGAAGCACGACGCCGCCTGGCGCGGTCGGACATCCTGGGGCTCAACGGCCGCCAGACCCTCCATCAAATGATCCGTTTGACGGAACGCATCCGCGAGCGCGGCGGTCAGCCGCGCGAGCCCCACGAATACAAACAGGATTTCCTCCACCGACTCGCCGCACTGGTCGGGCCCCGTCAAGCCGCCATCCGCTCGGGCCGCACCCCACCGGACACCTGGCTCGTCCCGGGCGCACGGACCTTTCTGCAGCAGCTGCGCAACCGCGGGCTTGTCTTGCACCTGGCCAGCGGCACCGATGAGCGCGCCCTGCTCGAGGAGATTCAAATGCTGGGTTTGGCCGACTTCTTCGGACCGCGCGTGCACGGAGCCCGAGATGAATCCTTCACAAAAGCCGACGTCATTCAGCGCCTCCTCATCCAACATGCCATCCAAGGCCGACAACTCCTGGCCTTCGGCGACGGCGTGGTCGAAATCCGCGATATCCGGGCCGTGGACGGCCTGGCCGTGGGCGTAGCCGTGGATGAAACCGCACCCGACTCGGGCCGCCTCGACCCCGACAAACGCCGCATGTTGCGGGACGCGGGCGCCCAGGTGTTGATCCCTGATTTCCGCGATGGCCCCGAGCTCTTGCGCGTCCTGCTGGGAGAAACGACCCCACTGTCCGGCGGCCTCTGAACTTTGCCCCAACCGCCGGCAGATCACCCGCCTGCTCAAGGTGCCCGCAACCGGTAGAACACCGGCCCCGAATCGGCCGGCCAAACCCACGAGTTGGTAAAGGCAGATTCCGGTACCGGAAACCAGGCCGACGGATCGGTCAGATCCGTGGCATTGGTCTCCAGCAACCAACCGCGGTACAAGGCGGGCCAGCTCAATCGGCCGCTACCACCGTCCGGTTCCCATCGGAACGCCAGCCGTGGGCGTTCCTCCACCGGCACCCGCACCACCTCCAGGCGGCCCTGCCCCAGAAGGTTCGTGTTCCATCCCAAGCCGGGCGGCAAGACCGGCAGCGTCACCGAAGCCCACTGCACGGCCGGTTGCCCGTTCTCCAACCATGTGTACACCTCACCCGCACGGAAGGCACCCGGTTCTCCGCTCACATTGGTGAACGTCAGATGCGCCGTGCCCGTGAGACTGCCGGCCACCGCCAAAACCGCCTGCGTGCGGTGCAACGGATCCAACCCGATGCGCAGATGACTGCCGGGCTGAAATTCCAAGGCCTGAACCACGGTCAACCGGCCCAATCCACCCAGCCCGGGCGCGCACACGCCGCCGGGCTGGACCTGGGCCGTCCCGGCAATGGTGCCAGTCCCGCCCAGGACCGTCCCGGCACCCACCGTCACGGGCCCGGGCCCCAACACACCCGTCACCCAAAGGGTTCCGCCCTGCAACTGCGTGGCGTTCGTGTAGGTGTGCAGGCCGCCCAGAATCAGCGTGCCCGTGCCGTTTTTGACCAGCCCGATCGGCGCACCGTTGGTGGAGGCACGAATGGATCCGGTCACCCAGTGGTCGCCCGAACCCGTGAAAACCACGTTGCGCCCGCCGGTGAGAGCGCCGATGTACTGCACCGGCCCGAGCAGCCGCAACAGGCCGGAACTGGATTCGAACACCACCCGGTCGCCGCCCACGTCCAGGTACACCGGCCCGCCCAAGGTGTTGGTCCCCGCAAGATTCCGCACCGCCGCGGTGCCGTGGTTGCGGCAGTGGATGACCAAGGCGCCGCCCGCGCTGACACCACCCTGCGAACCGTCCAGCTCCAGGGTGGAAACGCCGCTGTTGTTGTTTCGCAGGCTCAGCCGTTGCAGCGTGGCCAGCGCACGCGGATGCACCGCCCGCACGATGCCCTCGGATCCTGCCGCGCTGCCGCTGTCCAGAAAGGCCGTCCCGGTCACGCTGTTGTCCCCTGCCAGCACCAACACCCCCGGCCCCGACTTGGCCCAACCGTTGGTCCCCGACAAGGGCACCGCCAGCGTCACAAAATTCGTCACGAAGATCCGCGGCGGTTCGTTCGTGCCGGAGTCCAGCGTCAGGACGGCATCGTTCGTGCCCGCCAGTGTCCAGCCCTGCGCACCGGCCTGATCGCCGAAGCGCAGCACACCGATCGTCTGGTTGGTGTCCAACCAGACCGTCCGCGCCGCGCTGATGTTCAGCGAGGCAAAATCCGCGGTCTGCCCCGCACCCGAGGCGATCCAACCGCCTTCCCACCGGGCCGGATCGCTCCAGAAACCGTCCGCGTCGGCCGCCCACCGGCCGCTGCCGCGCGTCGGTCGGACCCGCACCACCGCCACCGCATAATCGTTTTGCCCGGCTGCATCCGTCACGCGCACCGTGACGTACTGCGGCCCGGCCGCGCCGGCCTCCGGGACACCGCTGATCCCCCCGTCCAACGACACCTGGACCCAGTCCGGACCCGCCGCCTTCCGGAAACCCACCAGCGTGTCGCCGGGATCGGGATCGAAGGCCGTCCCCGCCAGCGTGGCAGAAAAAGGTTCACCGGCCACGGCCGTGCCAAGGTCGAACACCCGGTTGGTAAACTGCGGCGGCTGATTTGTCAGCAGCCGCGCAATCTGATCGGGCGTCATCACGTAGTCGGTGATCAGCACCTCGTCCAGCATCCCCGCAAAGTGCGGATCGGCCGGCCACTGACTTCGCCCCAGAAAATTGTAGCGGGGCCGGAACTGCGCGGGCGTGATGGACGTGGCCGCCGCGGCAACGCGCACCCCGTTGACGTACAGTTGCGCGCTGGAGGCGCTGAGCGTGACCGCCACGTGCGTCCACCGGTTGATCGGCAGTAGCGCGGTCTCCACGATCTGTTCGCTGCCGCCGTTACGCAGGCCGAACCGCAGGGTGCCCGCGCTGCTGCGCGGCGTGAGGAACATGTACTCCGTGGTGCTGTTGCCGAAATCAAAGATCCGTTGCCAGTTCCCGCCCCCACCCCAGTACACCCACGCGGCGAACGTGAACCCGTTGGCCCGGGCGATGCCCGCCGGCAGGGACACACGGGTCTGCACCCCGTCGAACACCAGGGCCTGGCCGCGCACGCCGTTGGTGAACACCGGACTCCCCGTGGTCACCCCGTGGTTGCCATGGCCCGATTCATCCCAAACATGCCCGTCAAAGGAATACTGCCCGATCCCGCGGGTGCCCGGATCGAAACCGGTCTGTAAATACCCGATGCGGGACGGCTGGTCCCGGTACACCACCCCGGCCGGCGTGAGACTCCCGTTGTCCCATTTCACGCGCCGGACGTCCTCCACCCAGTTGTACAGGGCGTACCGCTCCACCCAGGGCGTCTCCTCCAGCATCTGGATCATCGCTGCAATGCACGCCTGCTGCTGCGCAAAGGTCGGATCGGCACAACCGGTCCAGTTGGCCCCGTTGTTCCATTCAGTGATCCAGATCGGGCGCTTCACCTGGTCGTAGGTCGCCTTGAGAAAGTTGTAAAACTGATTGGCCGCTCCCGCCGGATCCGCCGGGTTGAAACACCAGTAGTAATGCACCGCCACGAAATCCACCCGCAGCCCGGCCGCATCCGCCTGCTGGATGAAAGGGTACAACCAGCCGTTGCGACCACCATCCGAAGGCGCAGGCGAACCTACGCGCAGCCCCGTGGCCAGCAGCTCCGGCCAGGCCGACAAGGCATCGGCCACGCTCAGGTTTGCCTGATCCGGCCGGTCCGGTTCATTGAACCCCAACAGATGCACCGAACCGCGCGCCCGCCAGTCCTGATTCAAACCCGGCCACCAGCGGTTCTGCCGAATCGGCACGTACTCCACGTCGGCGGTCGAGCTCTGGTTCAAGTTCCAGTTGTACTTCCAACCGACGTTCAACCCCGACTCGATGTCCCCCGCGATCCCCTTCTTCGAGGTCCAACGCCACGGAATCACGTACACGAACCGGACCCGACCGCTCAGTTCGGGCGGCAACACGCCCATCTCCACCTCCCCGTCGGCCGCCACATAATGGCGACTGTAACCCGTGCCGTCCTCCCGCTCGGCCAGCGTCACCGCGTACCCGCGCCGGAGGCGAAACGACCGCACCCCGTCCTGGAATGCACCGAGCGCGTTGCCGCGGTAATACACGTAGGACAGCAGCGAAGTGCTCGCCCCGGTGAAATGCGGCCCTTCGAAAACCTCCAAAGGCCGAAACCCGGCGCCGTGCGGCACCACCACCGTGCCGTCGCCGTAAGCCACCACGCGGCAGTTGCCGCCCGCCACCGCCGGCAACCGCTGGATCCGCACCTGCCCCAGATACGACGCAGTCACCTCGGAGGGGCGTACGGACGTGAACACCAGGTACGCATCCGGCGAATCCAAACTCACGATGCTGCCCGGCAACGGTTGCACCGCGGCTGTCAATTGCAGCTCACAGCGGCCGGTCACTACCGCAAAGGTGTTGGTCAATCCGGGAAACGTCACCACGCCCCCGTCGAACACGCGGTCCTGCGCAGCCAGTCGCACACCCAGCCCGAAAAGCATCGTCCACCAGAACCAGAACCGAGCCGGGCACCTCCTTGAAACCCAAAACCCACCTGCAGGCATGACGCCCTATCCATCGCACAATCGGCCCGGCCCGGCAACTCCCCCGTTCGGGGGACCCGCCCGCCACCGTCGCGCCTCGTGAGCCTCAATCGCCGCCCCACCAGCGAAAGAAGGCGCGGGACCGGAACGGACTCTCCGGGCCGATCAGGGCCGCCCGGCTCCTCTGCAGGTCCACCTGCACCAGCAACGCCACACTGTGCGCCCCGAACCCGTCCGACCGCAGTGCCCGCACTCCGTAACCGTAGGCCAGCGCCATCTGCCAGGCATCGCTCCGGTATCGCACCCCCACACCCACCCCCTGGTGCCACCGCCCCGCCAGCGGCACCCCGGGCAGATCATCCACCCACGCGGCCGAACCTGTGACCACTGCGTACCACCGCCCGGCCGGGTCCAGCGGCCAGGACAAGGACGCATGCCCCAACACAAAACCCTCGGCCGTCAATTCTTGGAAATAATAACCGGGCAACGCCACCGCAAACTCCGTCGCAAACGGCAGCACCGCACCCAACCGAAACGCACTCAACCGATCCGCCTGCGCGCTCCAGCCCGCCGTCACCCCGCCGGACAGATGCGCGCCCAGATCCGGATGGGTGTACGCCATCAACGCCCGGATCCACCACCGATGACTCCAAGACTCCAGCTCGCGGTCGCCCGCGAAACCGTACGCCCCGTGTGAACCCCGGCGTTCCAGTTCATACCACACCGACAGTTCCAGCGCCGACCGCGGAAACAACACCGGTTCGCTCCCGCCCCAGCGCAGACCGGTCCGCACCCGGCCGCCGAAATGATCCGGCGGCAGAACAAACCCGGCCGCGGTGTCGTCTTCCTCGTCGTACTCGGTGTAAAACCCCGAGAGCCGGACCAGGGCGTGCAACGGAACCCGCCAGCCCGGATCGAGTCGGTGATAAACGCCCGCCGAGACCGTCCCGCCGTGTCCCACGAACGATTCAGCCGGAACATACCGGCCGCGCTGGATCTCGTTGTAACTCTCGCCAAACCCGCCTCCGGCCACGCCAATGGCCACGTGTGTGTCACGGCCCAGTGCATCCCGTGCCGCCAGTTCGCTGTCCACATACACCGGCGCCAGTGCCAGCCGCAGCGTCAGGTTCGACCTCAAAAACCCGGGCTGATTCCGGTAGTAAAAGGCATAGCCCGAGAAAGGCGCATGCCCCTGAAAGGCCTGGTTGTAACCGAACTGGATCAGATCCCGGGCCACCGGATCCACCTGCGCACCCGCCGGCACGGTCGCAGCCACCGCCAGCAGCCAACCCATGACGAGCCCGAGACCGCGCCTTCCCCCTCCACACGGAGTGGCACCCGCCCACGCCCGAAACCTCACGTTCGTCCCTCCTTTCCTGTCGCCGGGACCAGTCCCTTCTTTCCGGAGGGATGAAACCCGCCGGGACGCAGACCTCGATCCCTCAGAACTGGTGCAGGAACCTGAGATCGTTTTCGTAAAACAGCCGGATGTCCGGAATGCCGTACCGCAGCATGGCAATCCGTTCGATACCGAACCCAAAAGCCCATCCGGTCCACACCTCCGGATCGTAACCCACCGTCTCGAACACCACCGGGTTCACCATGCCGCACCCGGCGATCTCCAGCCATTCCCGACCCATCTTCCGCGTCAGCGCGTTGCTGAAGTCGATCTCGTAACTGGGCTCGGTGTAACTGAAGTAGTGGGGACGAAACCGGATCCGCACGTCCCGGCCCATCAGCTCACGAAACACATGCTCCACCGTCCCCTTCAAATCGCCGACCGTCACACCCCGGTCCACGTACAGACCCTCGATCTGGTGGAAGGTCGGATTGTGCGTCGCATCGGCATTGTCCCGGCGGTAGACCCGGCCCGGCACGATGATCCGCACCGGCGGCGGCTGGCTTTCCATCACCCGGATCTGCACGCTGGAAGTGTGGGTGCGCAGCAACCACCGGCCGTGCGGCCCGGGGGCATCAGGCAGATAAAACGTATCTTGTGTGTCCCGCGCCGGATGGTCCGCCGGCGTGTTCAGCGCATCGAAGCAATGGTACTCGTCCTCCAACTCGGGACCGTCCGCCACCGCAAAACCCAGCCGCCGAAAGCTCCGGACAATGTCCTCCACCACCTGCGTCAGCGGATGCAACCGGCCCACCGGCCGCCGCCGACCCGGCAACGTGAAGTCAAACGGCACCTTGGGCCGGGCCGCTTCCAACTCCAGTTCCCGACGCCGTGCCACCAAGGCCGCCTCCAACTCCGCCTTCACCGCGTTGATCGCCTTGCCCGCGGCCGGACGTTCCTCCTTGGGCAGACTGCCCAATTGTTTCATGAGCGCCGTCAGCCGACCGTGCGAACCCAACCAGGCCGCCTTGGTCTGATCCAACGCGGCCAGGTCCCTGGCCGCATCAAACGCCGCCAGGGCCTCCTGCTTCAACGGTTCCAAATCATGCCACCATGCCATGCCGCGCCGCATTTAAGGGCAAACCCGGATCAAATCACAGCCCAAAACGCCGCCGCTCAGCCCGCCCTCATCAATCCGGGCAACCCCCAGCAGTGTCTCAATCGCCTTCCCCCTCCGACGAGGGAACCCTCTCGCCGGCGACCCGCACCCGACACAAAAATGCCACTTGTTCAATCCCCGGAAATCTGTCAGTAGTTTTACGGATGATGCGGGTTCCCCGCGAATGCGGGGCTCCCCACGACCGGGCCAGCCGGGGCGACCAGGTGCCATGCGCCCAAAACCCCGGTTGCAGCACCAACCGCGGTCCGGCTCGTCCGGACCGGGACACCGGCTGAAGCGGCGCAGCCGGGGTCACCCGCGGCAGTGACCCACTTATGAAGCAGGCGGTAAGCGGTAGACAGCGGCAACCGGAACCCGCAGCCCAAAACCCGGGTCCGGTCTTTGAACCTGTGACTTCCCCAACCGGGGCGGGTTCGCCCGCCCTGCTCGAAAACGGCCAGGCCGTCCTTGACGAGGCAGGCCGCATCCTCCGCGCCAACGACACGCTGGCCCTGTGGTTGCGAATCTCCCCGTGGGAACTGCCGGGTTGTTCCCTCCCGCGCCTGCTCGGCCAGCGGCATCCCGGCTGGGAAACCACCCTGCGCGACTTCCTCGCCACCGCGTCGGATTTCGACCGGCTCGAACTACCCGCCGACCTCGCACCCGACGCCGAGCGCCTGATCGTGGACGTCTGCCGCCACGGCAGGGAACTGTTCGTCCGCCTCGAAACCGCCCTCCCGCCGGCACGCGAATGGGAAAACCTCTTCCCACCCGACCGCTGGGGCCGCATGGCCGCGCATCAGGCCTACCAACGGCTCCTCCGCGCCGAGGCCCAACTCGAAAACCTCACCCTTCACTGGCCCGGCATCCTCTTCAGTCAACGACCCGATTTCTCCTTCCGCTACATCAGCCCGCGCGTCGAAGAACTCACCGGCGTGCCTCCGCAAGAATGGCGCCGCAGTTCCGAATACTTCTGGCGCGTGGTCCACGAGGCGGACGTGGACATGCTGATGAACCGCCTCCGCCGCGCCGATTGGCCACCCGAGGGCGGCGCCACCACCTACCGCATCCGCCACCTCCAAACCGGACGGGTCAGCTACCTCTGGGAATACCGTCAGCCGGTCCGCACCGCCGGCGGTCTCCTCCTCGGATATGAAGGGCTCTGGCTCGACATCACCCGCCAGACCATCGCCGAACGCCGGCTCCTGACCATGTCGTGGAAGGAAACCCTCGGCACCCTCACCCTCGGCTTGGCGCACGACTTCTGCAACATCATGACCGGCATCATCTCCCTCAGCGAGACCTACCAGTCCGAGCTGGAGGGCAACAGCCGCCTCCGTGAAGGGCTCGAGCTCATCCGCGCCACCGCCCTCGAAGCCAGTCAACTCGCCCACCGGTTCCGTCAGCTTCACCAGGGCACCCCCGGCGAGAAAAACTTCCACGACCTCAACGAAATCGTCCGCTCCATGGCCGATCTGCTCCGCAAGGTGCTGGCGCGGCGCGTCCGCGTGGTCACCGAACTGGCCGAGGGGCAGTGCCCGGTCTACCTCGACGCCGTCGAATTGAGACAGGTGCTGGTCAACCTGGCCCTCAATGCCGTCGACGCCATGCCCCAGGGCGGCCAGCTCACCTTCCGCACTTCCATCCATCAACAGCCCCCGCCCATCCCGCCCTTGCAAGGTTCGCTGCCCCGCCTGCCCCTGGTGGGACTGTCCGTGCAGGACACCGGCGTCGGCATCCCCGCACGACTCCTGAGCACCATCTTCGACCCCTTCTTCACCACCAAACCCCTCGGCAAGGGTTCCGGCCTGGGCCTCTACAACACCCGCCTCTTCGCCGAACGCCACGGCGCGGCCATCTCGGTGGAAACCGCCGAAAACCGCGGCACCACCTTCCACTTCTGGTTCCCGCTGGCCGATCTCCAGGCGGATCTCCAAGCCCAGCCGCCGGATCGCCGCACCGTCCGGCACACCCTCCTGGCCCTCGGCCCCGCAGGACCCGCGTTCGATCAGGTCGTCGCTCGACTGCGCGAAAACGGAATGTACGTCGCACCCGCCCACTCCGAGGCCGAGGCGCTCGAACTGCTGCACTCGCCCTATTTCCACTTCACCGGGCTGGTGCTCCTCTGCGCGGAAAACGGCCGGTCCTTCGGCCGGTTGCTCGACCGCGTCCGATCCACCAACCTTCCGCTCAAGGTCCTCTGCCTGGCCGCCTGCAACCAGGACGAACTGGACACCACCTTCCTCGAACGCGTGGACCTGATCCTGCCGGCCGACCTCCCCGCGCCGGAATGGCAGAACCGGATCCGCCGGCTCCTCGACCCAGACTGACCGATGAACCCAGCCAGCGAACCCCAACCCGATAACGAGTTCACGCCGCCGCCCATCCTCGTGGTGGACGACGAGGAAATCGTGCTGGCCGCCCTCCGCGAAACGCTGCGCCGCACCCCCTACGAGGTCGTCACCGAGGCCGATCCCCTCGCCGCCGTCGAGCTCCTCAAACAACAGGAGTTCTCCGTCATCATCACCGACCAGAGCATGCCGGGCATGTCCGGACTCGAACTGCTTGCCCGGGCCCGGCAGCTCCAGCCCTTTGCTACACGCATCCTCATCACCGCGGTGCTCAGCCTCGACACCGTCATCGAGGCCATCAACAAGGGCGAGATCTACCGGTTCATCGTCAAACCCTGGCTGCGCGAGGAATTCCTCGCCACCGTCAAAAACGCCGTCCAACGTTACGAACTCATCTGCCAGAACGCCCATCTCCAGGCCGCCACCCAGGAGATGAACCGCCAACTGGTGGAACTGAACCGCTCGCTCGAACAACAGGTCAAGCTCGTCGCCCAGCAAAACGAGCAACTCGCCCAGGTGAACGCCGCCCTCGAACGCAACCTCATGCGTTCACTGGAGCTCTGCGTGCACACCATGCAGACCTTCTATCCCTCCCTCGGCAGCCAGGCCCGCCGTGTGGCCGCGCTCTGCAAGGGCATGGCCCAGGCCGCACAACTCTCCCCCCACGACCGACGCGTCCTCGAAAGCAGCGCCCTCCTCCACGACATCGGCCTGGTGGGCGTCCCCCGCCACATCATCCGGCGCTGGCAGGACGATCCCCACTCCCTCAACCCCGCCGAAAAGGCACTCATCGAACAGCACCCCATCCTGGGCCAGGAACTGGCCGCCTTCACCAGCGACCTCGACCAGGTGGGCCAGATCATCCGCGCCCATCACGAACGATTCGACGGATCCGGTTACCCCGACCAGCTCGTCGGCGAGAACATCCCCTGGCTGGCCCGCCTCCTGGCCGTGGCCGTCGCCTACGCCTCCAGCCCCCTGCCTCCCACCGACGCCGCCGAACGCATCAAACAAGAGGCCGGCAGCGCCTTCGACCCCGAGGCCGTCCGCGTCTTCCTTCAGGCACTCCAAACCGTCGAGCTGCCCCGGCGCGAACGCGAGGTCACCCTGGCCGAACTGCGGCCCGGCATGGTCCTCGCCCGCGGCGTCTACACCGCCAACGGCCTCCTCCTCATCCCCGAAGGCCAGCGCCTCAACGCCACCTTCATCGAAAAACTCCTCAACCATCACCGGATTCAGCCGATAACCCAATCGCTGGTGGTCTATTGTTGAACCGGACCACCGCACAAAGGGTTGTGCCGCATGCTGAACCGGACCGAATCACACGACGCTCCGGGCACCGAGGCGGTGTGCCAGTGGTGGCAGGCCGCCTTTGAGGCCGCCGAGCATGCCCAGGCCGTCTGCCGCTCCGACGGCCGTGTCCTCCAGTTCAACCGCCGCGCCGCCCACCTGTTCCAGATCCCGCCCGGCACCGCACCCGAAACCCTCTCCCTCTGGCAATGGGTCGCGCCCCCGGCCGACCAAAAACTCCGCCGCGCCCTCCAACAGGCACCCCGCAAACCCGACATCCTCCACTCCGTCATCACCCTGAGGGAGGGCGCCCCGCACCTGCCCGTGGACCTCGAGTACGTGCCGCTCGGCCACGACCACTACCTGCTCCTCTTCAAGGACGTCAGCCGGCGACTGCGCCTCGAAACCCACATCCAACGCCTCATCACCGCCATTGACGCCACGCCCGACGCCTTCTTCCTGGCCGACAGCGACCTCCGCATCACCTTCGTCAACCCGGCCTTCCAAACCCTCACAGGCTACAGCATGGAGGAGGTCCTCGGCCGGCCCGACGCCTTCCTCCGCGCACCCTTCGAACAGGAAAAGGTGCAGGCCTACCTGGAAGCCGTGACCGAAGGCCGCGAATGGATCGGCGAGCTGGTCAACATCCGCCGCGACGGCTCCCCCTACCACGTCGAGGCCACCATCTCACCCATCGCCGACATGGCCGGCCGTTTCATGGGCTACGTGGCCTGCGAACGGGACATCACCCTCCGCATCCAACTCCAGGAACAACTCCGCATCCAACGCGACTTCATCCACAGCATCCTCCAGTCCCTCGACGGCGCCATCTACAGCCTCGACTGCGAGTTCCGCCTCACCCACGCCAACGACGGCTGGCGCCATCTGCCTGCCGAACACGCCGGCCTGCGCATCGAAGCGCCCCCCACACTCGGCCGCAGCCTCCTCGATTACGTGCCCGACCCTTCCCGACGCGCCGAGCTGGAACGCGTCTTTCGCGAGGTCCTCCAAACCGGTCGGCCCGTGGACAATCGATACCAAACCGCCGACGGCCGCCACTGGCTGCTCAAGGTCTCCCCCTGGGTGGACGGCACCCAGGTCCGCGGCCTCATCTGCAGCATCACCGACCAAACCCACTACCACGAACTGCAGCAACAGCTCTTCCAAGCCCAGAAAATGGAGATCATCGGCACGCTGGCCGCCGGCGTGGCCCATGACTTCAACAACCTCCTCCAGGCCATCCGCGGCAACTGCGGACTCCTCCTGCGTGAAACCGGCACCGACAGCCGCCTGCGCCGGGAGATCGAACAAATTGACCTGGCCGCCGCCCGCGCCGCCGACATCACCCAGCAGCTGCTCTCCTTCAGCCGCGAAAGCAACGACAACTGCGCCGTCCTCGACCTCAACCAGATCCTCCAGGAAGCCCTCGTCCTCGTCCGGCGCACCCTTCGCGGCAACGTCACCCTCGAAACCTCCACCACACCGGACACCCTGCCCGTCCGCATCGACGCCACCCGGGCCAGCCAGGCCATCCTCAACCTCTGCGTCAATGCCCAGGACGCCATGCCCAACGGCGGCCGCATCACCTTGGAAACCGAACGCGTCCACATCACCAACGAACAGGCCCACCGCCACAACCTCACCCCCGGCACACCCTACGCACGCTGTACCGTCCGCGACACCGGCACCGGCATCCACCCCGATCTGCTCCCCCGTATCTTCACCCCGTTCTTCACCACCAAGGGCCGCGGCAAGGGCACCGGACTCGGCCTGCCCATTGTCCAACGCATCACCGAGGAAGCCGGAGGCTTCATCGAGGTCGAAAGCGCCCTCGGCCAGGGCAGCGCCTTTCATCTCTTCTTCCCCCTCTCCTCCGAGCCGCTCGCAGCCACACCCGAACGGACCGTCCCGCCCCTTGCCCAGGGCCGCGGCCGCGTCTTGGTGGTGGATGACCTCGACCTGCTCCGAGATTTCACCCGCAGCTTCCTCGAGGCAGCCGGCTTGGAGGTCCTCGTCGCCGAAAGCGGCCCCGAAGCGCTCAAGATCCTCGAAACCGCCGAGCCACCCGTGGACCTCCTCTTCACGGACTACAGCATGCCCGGCATGAACGGCCTCGAACTCATCGAGGCGGTCCTCCAGCGCTGGCCCGCCATGCGATGCGTCCTGGCCTCGGGCTACCTCGACCCCGCCCTGCGTGCCCGTCTGAACCAGCTAAACGTCAGTGTCCTGGCCAAACCCTACGACATGCGCGACGCCTCCGAACTCATCACCCGCAAACTGGCCGAACCTGCCCAACCACCCGAATCCACCGGCTGAGCTCCGGCCCTCTCTACTCTACTCCGATCCCGCCCCGCCCACCGGCCGGCCACTCCGCCGGCTCCGCCCCTATACCCCATCCAACAACGGCCGCAAGAACCGGCCGGTGTGACTGTCCGGACACGCCGCCACCGTCTCCGGAGGACCGCACACCACCACACGCCCGCCGCCCTCGCCACCTTCCGGCCCCAGGTCAATCACCCAGTCCGCTTCCGCGATCAGTTCCGGATGATGCTCGATCACCAGCACCGTGTGTCCCGCATCCACCAACCGTTGCAGGACCCCCACCAACTGCTCCACATCGGCCGCATGCAAGCCGATCGTCGGCTCCTCCAGCACGAACAAATGCCCCTTCCGCAACTGCGCCGCCGGGCGGCCCCGGCGCCCACCCGGGGTCTCACGCAAACCGGCCAACAAATGCGTCACCAGTTTCACCCGCTGCGCTTCCCCGCCACTGAGGGTGGGACTGGTCTGACCCAGCTTCAGATAACCCAGGCCCGTGTCGCGCAGCGCCTCCAGCGCCCGCCGCACTGGAGGCACGGCACCAAACACCTCCAGCGCCTCCTCCACCGTCAGATCCAGCACCTCCGCGATGTTTCGCCCCGCGTATCGCACCTCCAACGTCGTCGGATGGAAGCGCGTCCCCCCGCAGGTCTCGCATCGCACAAACGCCGCCGGCAGGAAGTTCATCTGCAGCCGAACCTGTCCGGCCCCCTGACAGGCCGGACAACGCCCCTCCGGACTGTTGAACGAAAACCGGCCCGGACCGAACCCGCGCATCCTCGCCTCGGGCGTCCCCGCGAACAAGGACCGGATCTCGTCGAAAAACCCGACGTACGTCGCCGGAATGGAACGCGGCGTCCGGCCAATTGGACTTTGATCCACCTCATACACCGCACGCAGAGCCTCGAATCCGTAAACCTGCGGCTCCTCCCCATCATCAGCCGGGCCCGCCGGGCGGTCCGACCCGCGACCGCGTCCCCGGGCCAACGCCCGGCGCAACGCCGGCAGGAGACAATCATGCACCAGCGTGCTCTTGCCCGAACCGCTCACACCCGTCACCACCACCAATCGCCCCAGCGGGATCCACACTGTCAGGTCCTTCAGATTGTGTTTCCGGGCGTGGACCAATTGCAGCCAGGACAGTCCCTCCCCGCCCGGCCCGGCCCCGCTGCCCGGAGGCCACGGCACGGGCCGGCGCGATCCACGCCGCGGGTAGCGCCGGCGCATCCGCAGGTATCGCCCCGTCACACTGGCGGGATGACGGCGCAGCGTCGCCAGCGTGCCCTCGGCCACCACCCGACCCCCGTGAATCCCGGCCCCGGGCCCCAGATCAATCACCCAGTCGGCCCGCCGCATCGTCTGCTCGTCATGCTCCACCACCACCACCGAATTGCCCCGCGCACACAATCGCTCCAGGCAATCCAACAACCGTTCGTTGTCCCGCGGATGCAACCCGATCGTCGGCTCGTCCAGCACATACAACACGCCGCTGAGGTTCGACCCCAACTGCGCCGCCAGCCGGATGCGCTGGGCCTCCCCGCCGGACAACGTCGGCACCCCGCGGTCCAGATGCAGATACCCCAGACCCACCTCCTGCAGAAACCGCAGCCGGGTCCGGATCTCCGGCAGGATGTCCCGCGCAATCCGCGCCGCCACACCCGTGAAGCGGAGCCGCTGGAAAAACCGCTCCGCACGGTCCACCGGCAGCCGGCCCAGATCCACCAACGTCGGCCCGGCAGGCACACCCTCCGGATCGCCGGGCACCGGCAGCCGAACCGACCGCGCCAGCGGATTCAGCCGCGTCCCCCCACACTCCGGACACACCTCCCGCTCCTCCGCCCAGCTCCACCACGTCTCCTCGATCTGCTCGGCATCCGCCCCACGTTCGGCATCCGGCAGATAAAACAGCTCGCCGAACCCCCGGCACCGCGGACACCAGCCCAGTGGCGAGTTGTAACTGAAATGTTTGGGATCCAGCGGCGGATAGGAACGACCACAACCCGGACACGCCCGCTCCGTGGCATGCACCGTCAGATGCCCCGCCTCGTCCAGCGCAAACAGCACACCCCGCCCCACCTCCAGAGCCGCGTCCACCAGCGCGGCGTCGCCCGCCCCGGCCCGACCCGACCGCCCGCGCCCGGCGGCCACCCGCCCCACGACAATCTCCACATCGTGTTCGCGATACCGGTCCAGCTGCGGGAACGCATCAGCCGCCACGATCGTCCCGTCCACCCGCAACCAGCCGTAACCGTGGCGCGCCGCCCACTCGGCCACCTCCGTGTGAAAACCTTTCCGATGCCGCACCACCGGCGCCAAGAGGGTCAGCGGCCCGCGGCGCCGGCTCTCCTGCCGCAATTGGTTCAGAAGGCTCTGCCGCGTCTGGGGCGCCACCGGCAGACCACAGGCCGGACAATGCACCACGCCCAGCCGCGCATAGAGCAGCCGCAGGAAATGATGCACCTCCGTCACCGTGGCCACCGTGCTCTTGCCGCCCCCCCGACTCGTGCGCTGTTCGATGCTCACCGTCGGCGGCAGGCCCAGGATTCGGTCCACATCCGGCCGCGGTAACTGCTCCACGAACTGCCGTGCGTAGGCGTTGAGCGAATCCAGGAAGCGGCGCTGCCCCTCGGCAAAAAGGATGTCAAACGCCAGCGTGCTCTTGCCCGAACCGCTCACGCCGGTGATCACCACAAACCGCCCGCGCGGGATCACCACCGTCAGATCCTGCAGGTTGTGTTCCCGCGCACCCTGCACCACGATGGCGTTGCGCGCCGCCGCAGCCAGCGCCTGCCTGCCTCGCCTCATGCGCAGCACTCTTACCACCGCCACCGCCCGGACTCAAATCAACGGGAGATTGCGGCCCCTACTCACAAACCCCCTGGGTATGAAGTCCGAACCTCCGCGGGCCCATGCAAAAAGCGGGCGGCATGGGATCGTTTGCCGCCCGCGCGCTGCCACACACCCCATCGCTGTCATCGGATCAGGGCCCGACTCCGGAGCCGGCACCCGCGCCATCGGTGGGCATCGGCCACGGGGCCACCGCCGCTCCAGCCAGCTCACGCTCCATCGCGGCACGAAGGCCGGGGTCTTGAATCCACGGCACCCAAGCAGCAGCAGCGGCCCGGTCCATTCCTGCCTGGTGACGGACAAAAGTAACCAAGGCCACGTCCCGTTCGGGCGCCGGGGGCAACCGCTGGAGCCAGTCTAAGGCCTGATCGGGGTTCATTGAGACCCAGGATGCAACGAGCTGTTCAACCGCCCGCAATCTGACATCCGGGTCGGGGATCCCTTGCACGTGCCGGCTTGCTGAGACCGGATCGTACATCGCCCATTCTCCGAATACCTGAACCAGGACGTCCGCGGAAGTCTTCCCCGCCCCATGAGTCCGCCACAGCGCCCACGCTTCCGCCGGGTCCACTTCGGTGACAGAGCGGATTACCCCCTGCAGAAACGCGTCCCGTGCAGCCGGGTCTCCAATCCCTGCCATCCGTTGCAGGGCTTCATCCAGGTTGCTGGACCCCCAGATCCGTCCCAACCGTTCCAAAGTTCCCTGCCTCTCCAGTGGGTCCGGAATTGCATCCGCAAGTTCAAATGCCCGCACGGGGTCTGAGTAGGCCAGCTCGTTCACGACCGAAGGAGCCAGGTAGGATTTCAGAACCGGATCCGGGATTTGGTTCCACCACTGAAGGGCTCCATGGGAATCCTGCCGCACCCATTCCTGGAGCACCGTGTCCACCAGCCTCCTTTGCTCGGCAGGCCGCGGTGCCTGAAGAACCCATTCCAGGGCACCCACCGGATCCGCAGCGGCCATGTGTTGCACCAGTCGTCCCAGGGCGAGATCGCGGGCCGGGCCCTCGGGCAGGCCCAGTGCCCATTGCCGGGCGCCGCGCTCATCGGCCTGCGCATAGGCCGACACGATCTCGGGAATGATCTCCATGGCAAGTGGGCCCGGTGGCAGGCCTGCGGCTGCCCCCGCAGCCCGGGCGGGATCCAATTCAATCCACGCCCGAGCCATGGCCGCATACAACACGGGCTTTTCAACCTCGACCGACCACTGATGAACCAGCGCCCAGGCCTGTTGCGGATCCTTCTGAGCCAATTGCAGGAAGACCGATTCCAGCAGTGCCGTGCGCGCCTTGCCGCGCGGAAGTTCCCGAAGCTTCTCCAGCGCCTTCTCAGGTTCGTCAATCGCCCACTGCTGAAGGACCTGCGAGACCGCCTCCATCTTTGCCGGCCCGTCGGGAAGCTTGCCCACGTAGTCCCAGGCCGCATCGGGAGCCACCTGAGCCCATTGCGGCAGCCACAGCCGAAGCCCCTCTTCGCGGGCTGTCCCGGGCGGAAGCCTTTGCAAGAGTTCCACCACCCCCTCCGGGTCTGATTCCGGCCAGAACTCCACCAGGACCAACATGGCCCGGTTGCGTTGCAGCCCCTCCGGCAGGTTTTCCACGTGCGCCGCTGCCTCCCGTGGGGACACCTCGGCCCAAGATTGAAGCGCGGCCCGCAGGGCTGCCTCTTGAAGCGTACCGCCCCCGAGCTGCCCCACCGACTCCAACGCCTCCCGCGGCGAAAGCAACGCCCACGAACGGTACAACCCACTGACCGCTTCGTGGCCGACTGAAGGTGGAAGGTTCAGTCCGATCAGATGCCTCAAGGCCTCTTGCGGGTCGGAAGCCCCCCAGGCACTGAAAACCATCCCATAGCTCTTTCCCCGCATCAGCGGGGGCAGCTCGAGGCACCACTCCAGCGCCACCACAGGATCCGTGGCCGACCACGCCTCAACCACCAGGTTCACCAGCTCGTGCCGCAATGAAGAGGACGGCAACGCCCGAACCCATTCGCTTGCCTGAGACGGATCCTGCCTCAACCACTCCCGGCAACACATGACCAGCAGCCGGTCCCGGTCGTGTGAACCGGGCCACTCGACGACGCAACGCAACGCCGCAGCCGCGTCCCGCCGGGCCCAGAGCCCGATCAGAAAGGAGCGCAGTTCCTTCTGCGCCGGTTGTCGCAGCAACGAGTCCAGTTGCCTGACCACACTCTCAAGTTCACCGGCACTTAGCGACTCCAGGATTTCTTCCCACGCTGCTGACCTTCGCCAAACGCGACCTTCGCAGGCCAGTGAAATACGGCGCACAAGGTCCGACACTCGATCTGACGGACTACGGCCTTGCCGCGCCGACCGTCGCACCACAACATCAGACACGGACTGCGGAACCTGAGCTTCCGGGTGGGCGCGCGTCGTGGAATCGAAACGAGCCCGCCCGATCCACCCCAAGGTGAATCCGGTTGCCAAGGTCACTGCCACCAGAATGAAGATCCGATATCGCATGGGAGTGAAGCCCTTCGAAACACGTCAGACGCGACCGGGCACCCCGGACCCTCACTGGGAACCATTCATGCCGCTCCGACTAGATCCAACAGCTCAGGCCCGGGATGCCCCACCTGCCAGCGTCCTCAAGGCTCAGCGGCAGGACACGTTCACGGAATTGCCTGATCCGCCCGTGATGCTGTAACAACCACCACCGTTATTTTGTACGGTGCCAGCCAACACGCGGGTGTTGTACGAATCCTGCAGCCAGATGCCGATCCCACTGCAATTGCGGATGTAACAATTGTTGATCGTGGCATCCCGACTCTGGGTCAGACTGAAGATGCCCCGCCCGCAACGGTTCGCGTCCACGTAGTTCACCGTCCCCCGTCCGTTGCTGTTCGCCACGCGGAATCCCGCATATCCACCACCGTAATTGCAGTTGTAGGCGTAGACGGATCCCCCCGACCAGTTGATGGTGTTGTTGAGCAACAGCCCGCAGCCCGCCGAGTCATTGGCGCTCACCGTGCTCCAGTAAAACCCGTCCACCGTGTAGGTCTCGAGTCCGTGTGCCGTTTGCCCGTTGGAAGTGACGCTGTTGACGTTGATGTTCCGGGATCCCCCGCTCTTGCTGTCGTCAAATCGGAACGGCAGCCCCCCGGTCACCTGGGCGCTGCAACCACTCAGGGTAATCCCGCTGCTGCTCCTGGACCAAATACCGTAGCGCGGATTGCCTGCAATCCGAAGATTCCGGATGGTGACGTTGCTTTTCCGGTCCAGTTGGATCACGGAAATGGTGGACGATGTCCCCGTCGCCTGCGTCCCGCCGTAGTCGAGCGTCAACCCGTTCTTGGGCGCAATTCCGTAGGTCGGCTCACAGGTTCCGCTGTTCCGTATGTAAATGGTCCCGGAACTCATGTTGTCAATGCACGCCTGTATCGCGGCGTTGTAGCTCGGGCCGCTGTAAACCACGCTTCCATCCACTTTTCCGGTGTAGGTGGATCCCGAGCGGGTCACGTAGGCCGTGGCTGCATTGAGCTGGAGGCTCAGCATGAGGGAACACACTGTTAAGGATGTCAGCTTTTTCATGGTTGACTCTCCATTGTTTCGGGCTTTTCAGGGGCTGATCCTAGTGCGTTGCCCCCAATCCCGCCATGGCCAAAATTGGCCATCCCCCGGACATGATTCCACTGCCCCGCGCTCCGACCGCCACAAGTGCTCGGTCCGGGGAAGAGCGGCCGCTCCACCGGCCTTGCAGGCGCCCGGGGCCGCCCCGACGCGCCGATCGGCTCGTTGAATCCCGCCACGGTATCGAACGTAACCGAACCGCAAGCCGGACTCCGGAGGGTGTTCAAGAATGATAGGCCCAAACCCGTGGACCATGGCCGCGTCCCGATCAGACTTCCGGGGACATGGGCGGACGGATGCTCACTTTCCCCGTCGAGCTGCGCGTGCCCGGTCCGGTCTGCCAGGGGAACCCGGCCGACGAACCCTAGGCAGCCCGTGGCAAGCGACGCTCAATCCAATCTGTGGCAACCAACTCGGAAACTGAAAAGCTGGAAGCTCGCTCAGAACCATGCATCCTCTTGACTTATTTAGCACATCCGCTAATGATGCACCCATGAGTGATGCTGCACGCCTCAGGCCGTGGAAGGAACCAGCCCGCGTGTTCAAAGCGCTCGGGCACCCGGGTCGACTCCTCATCGTCGAGGAACTGGCCCGCGGGGAACGGTGCGTCTGTGAGCTGGCCGCCCTGTTGGGCGTGCGCATGCCCACCGTCTCGCGGCATCTGGCCCTGCTGCGCCAGGCCGGCATCGTAGAGGACGAAAAGCGCGGTCCCCAGGTCTTTTACCGACTGCGCACACCGTGTGTCCTGCGCTTTTTCGAATGTCTTGCTGCCGTGCAGGATGAAACGCCCGGCACCACAAGCGGCGTGGCGCTGCGTCAGAAAACCGGCGCCGCATCCGGACCTCCCCCGGCATCCCCTTCCCAAGGGAACGGCCAGACCCACCCGTCGCGGAGGCGCAAAGCACACGCCTGAACGAACGCGCCCCAAGCCAACAGACCACACACGGCTCGCCACCCGCCTCACCGGCAAACCCGCCAAAGGTGCACAGACCCGTCCCCCGAACCCACGGTGAGATCCGCCCTCAGACGCCGGACCTCGTGCCTTTGCCTCATGTATCCGGCCTTGGCGTCCACTTACGCCCCGATGCACTGCTCCGATTCCGCATGATGGCTCGACGAACAAGCACGGTGCATCCACCCAAAACCACGATGGAGCCCTGAGCAGCGGCCCGATTCGATCCGTCACGGTCCGATGGGGCCGGGGCATCGGACGAGACCCGGCTCGAACCTTGCGCGCTGGCAGCTTGCCCGCGGACGGCGGTGAAGTAGCATGCCTGCGTGCGAGTGTGGGCGTGGGTTCTCGCGCTGCTCGGATCGGCGGCGGCACCGGCGGTCGAAAAAACCGCACCCGCCGGAGACTCTTCCCCATGGGCGGCGCGGGTGTGGCAAACTGACGAGGGCCTTCCCGATAACACGGTTTACGGCGTGGTCCAGGACGAAACGGGCTATCTCTGGCTGGCCACGCACGGTGGGTTGGCCCGCTTCGACGGTGTCCGGTTCGAGGAGTTCTCGCTCACGCATCTGCCGGGCGTGCCGAATCGCGTGGCGCGGGCCCTGTACCGGGATCGGTTCGGGCGGCTGTGGCTCGGCATGGACCGCGGTCCGGTGGTTTGTGTGGATGGCCGTCGGGTTCGGGTTTACGGGGATCGGGACGGTTTGCCGGATTTGCGGATCGTGGGGTTTGCAGAGGAAACCTCCGGCGCAGTGTGGGTGGTCTACGCCAATGGAGGATTGGCCCGGATCGAGGGGGAACAAGTGGAACGCCATCCGGATCGGTCGGGCGCCGCCGGTGGCCGGGCGGTGCTGGCCACGGAGCCGGATGGCCGGCTCTGGTGCGCGCAAGGGAGCCGGGTGGGCGTGATGGAGCGGGGGCAGTTTCAACCTCGGTTCGAGCTTGGCGAACCGGTGGAATGCATGGTGGCGGCCCGCACGGGCGGGCTGTGGCTGGGAACTGCCGGAGGACTCTACCGCCTCTCCACCTCGTCGCCGGTGCAGATGGTGTTTCGATGGCCTGCGACGGGCAGGTCCTGGACACCGCGATTGCTGTGGGAGGACCAGGCCGGCGGGGTTTGGGTCGGCACCGGCACCCACGGGTTGGCTCGTTACGCCTCCGGCCGCTGGGAATGGGTGAAGACGAGCCACCCGGAGATTCTGTGCCTGACGGAGGATCACGAGGGTAACCTGTGGGTGGGGACGGCCGGCGGGGGTTTGAACCGGCTGCGTCCGCGGAGGATCGAGCTGTGGAGCACGGAACGGGGCCTGCCTTTTGCCGCCGTGCGTTCGGTCTGCGAGGATGTGGAGGGCCGGTTGTGGGTGGTGACGATGGACGGCCAACTGGCACGGGAGCAGGCGGCAGGGGGTTGGGAGGTCCTCACCCAGCAGCAGGATTGGCCCGGCGGCTCGGCCGTGTGTGTGGCATCCGATCCCGCAGGCGGGGTCTGGGTGGGCACGCGCGAACGGGGGGTGTATCTGTGGAAGGGAGGATGGACACGGATCCTCCGCCGCAGCGACGGGTTGGCGGACCCGGCCGTGCGTTCGCTGTGTGTGACCGGCCCGGGCGAGGTGTGGATCGCCGGCGGGGCGCGGCCATGGATCCAATGCTGGAGGAACGGTCGCTGGGAGACGTTTGCGCTGCCGGCCGGCACACGTTCGATCCGGGCAATGACGGTGGATGCGGCGGGCCACGTGTGGGTGGGCACGGCCGACGGCTTGCTGCTGGAAATCGAGCACGGGCGGCTGCAAAACCGGACGGTGCGCGTGGAAGGGCGAACCCCCTCGATCCGGTGTTTGCATGCCACGCCGGATGGATCGGTGTGGGTGGGTTACGCAGGGTACGGGCTGGGATGGTGGCGCGGAGGCAGATGGGTCCGACTGACGACGGCGCACGGTCTGAGCGAGGATTACATCTCCCAAATGATGTCCGACGGGGAAGGGCGGCTGTGGTTCGGCGGCAATCGCGGCGTGTTTCAGGCCTCGCTGGCGGATCTGGCCGCTGCCGCGGCCGGCACCGGATATGTGCATTCGATCTCCTACGGCCGCAGCGAGGGGTTGCCGGCATTACCCGCCACCTATGACAGTGCACCGGGCGCCGTGCGCCGCCGGGACGGCCGGGTGGTGATGGCCACGCGATTGGGTCTGGTGGTGATTCATCCGGGAGCACTGGCCCGTGACGCGGCACCGCCGCCGGTGGTGCTCGAACGCGTGACGGTGGACGATCACACGCTGGCGCTGTACGACAGTGAGTTCCCGCTCCGGATCCACGAGGGGCCGCCTCCAAGCGATTTGCGCCGATGGCAGGGTGAGCTGCGCCTGCCGCCGGGACCGCGCAAGGTGGAGTTCGCCTTCACGGCCCTGACCTATGCGGCTCCGGAGAACGTGCATTTCCGGTACCGCCTGGACGGGTTTGACGACGCGTGGGTGGAGGCCGGAACCAGGCGCGTCGCCGGTTACCCCCGGTTGCCGCCTGGACGGTACCGGTTCCGGGTCGCGGCGGTCACGGCAGCCGGGGTGTGGAGCGAAAGCGAGGCGCAGCTGGCCTTCGTCGTGCGGCCCTTTGTCTGGCAGACGTGGTGGTTCCGGGCCGGCGCGACCGGGTTGGTCGCCCTGGGCCTGGCCGGCGCCGTGCGCTGGGTCTCCTTCCGCCGGTTGCGCCGGCGACTGCGCGAGTTGGAACAGCAAACGGCCCTGTTCCGTGAGCGGGCACGCATCGCCAAGGACATCCATGACGACGTGGGCGCGAGCCTGACCCGGATCGCGTTGTTGTGTGACCTGGCCCAGCAGGGCCGGAGCGACGTCACCCAGGACGGTCCCCTGCTGGTCCGCATCGCGGCCACGGCGCGCCAGGTGGTCCGCGCGCTGGACGAGATCGTCTGGGCGGTGAACCCGCGCAACGACACGCTGGCCCAGATGATTGATTATGCCGGCCAGTACGCCGTGGACTACCTGCACGCGGCCGGTGTCCGGTGCCGGTTGGAGTTCCCGGAACCGACGCCGGAACGGCCGATGCCTCCGGACCTGCGACATCATTGTTTCCTTGCCGTGAAGGAGGCGCTGCACAACGTCGTCAAACACGCGCGGGCGACCGAGGTGCAGCTCCGGGCCCGGGTGGAACCGGAAGGGCTGTACTGGGAGATCGAGGACAACGGCCAGGGGTTCGACGCGGCGCCGGCACCTGCGGGCAGCGACGGTTTGCGGAACATGCGCCAGCGGATGGCCGAGGTCGGCGGTCGCTGCGAGATCCTCAGCAGACCGGGCCGGGGCACAACGGTTCGTCTCTTCGTGCCATGGCGGGACGACCCGCGCTGAATCGAACGTTTGGCCGATGGCGCCGGGGACCGTGCCGGGACATGCTCGGTGACGGGGAAACGGAGGAAGATGCCGATTCGCGTACTGATCGTCGAAGACAACGCCGGGATGCGGGAGAGCCTGTGCGCCCTGGTGACGCAGGCACCGCAGCTGGTGTGCGCCGGCGCGCACGCCACGGGAGAGGAAGCCCTGCGGCATCTCGATCAAACACTGCCGGACGTCGTCCTGATGGACATCCACCTGCCCGGCATGAGCGGCATCGAATGCGTGGTGCGCATGAAACTGCGCCGGCCGCAAGTGCAGGTGCTGATGCTCACGATGTACGAGGACAGCGAACTCATCTTCGAGTCCCTCCGGGCCGGCGCCACCGGGTATTTGTTGAAGAATCAGCCCGCCTCCGAGCTGATCCAGGCGATCGAACAGGTGCATGCGGGCGGGGCGCCCATGTCCATGCGGATTGCCCGCAAGGTGGTGGCCTACTTCCAACAGATCCACCAGCCCCGGTCCGAGGTCGAACAGTTGACCAGGCGCGAGCAGGAGATCCTGGCCCTGCTGGCGCGCGGCTATTTGTACAAGGAAATCGCCGACCTGTTGGGCATCAGCCTCAGCACGGTGCGCACGCACCTCCACACGATCTACGAGAAGCTTCACGTCCAGTCGCGCACGGAGGCGGTGGTGAAATACCTGGGCGCGGATCGCCATGCCTGAGGCGCTCCCGCCGTGCGGAACGAGCGCCGGTGGCGCGCGCGCTCGCGGGCGGACGCTCTCAGTCCGCTTCGGGCAGGGCAAATGCCACGTAAGCGTCTCCGGCGGGTGTCCCCATTTTTCCACCACCGCAGGCGATGACCACGAACTGGCGCCCGTTCACCTGGTACGTGGCAGGTGTGGCGTAGCCGCCCGCGGGCAGTCGCGTCTCCCACAACAGGCGCCCGTTGCGGCGGTCGAACGCACGGAACTTCCCGTCCCTCGTGGCGGCGATGAACAGCAGATCACCCGCCGTCACGAGAGGGCCGCCGTAGTTCTCGGTTCCCGTCGGTGGGACGCCTCGTGCGATCAGCTCCGGGTATTCACCCAGGGGGATCTGCCAGCGAAACTCGCCGGTGTTGAGGTCAATCGCGGTGAGCGTGCCCCAGGGCGGTTTGATGGCGGGGTAACCGTCCGGATCGAGCCAACGGTGATAACCGGTGGACACGAAAGGCACCCGTCCCAGCGGATGGGCGGGGGTGGCGGACCGGCGGATGGGCGCGGGCGGGGAAGCGGCTTCCCCGGTGCCGAGCAGGTGATCCGCCAACGCGGCCTTTTGTTCCGGTGTGAGGAAGGCGAAGGAAGGCATGCCGCCGCGGCCGGTCTCCAACAGTTGGAGGAAGCCGTGACGGTCCAGCTTGCGACCGATCTCGAGCAGCGGCGGCACCTCCTGGCCGTGGGCGGTCCGGCCCTTGCGATCCGTCCCGTGACAGGCCGCACAGATCTGCAGATAGAGCGAGGGTCCGTCCGGAAGTGCACCGCTGCCCGCTGCGGGCACCTCCACCATGGTCAGGACCCAGGGCATCTCGTTGGCGTTTACATACAAAACCCCTCCCGGGTCCACGGCTGCGCCACCCCATTCCGCCCCGCCGTCGAAACCGGGCAGGATGATGGTGCCCTCGCGACTCGGCGGTTGGAACGGCACGTGCGGCCGGAGCCGGGCAAACCGGTCCAGCACCGCACGGTGCGCGGCCGGCGAGCGGTCGGTGATCTCCGAGTAGGTGAACAACTGGCGGGCGAACGGGGCCGGGCGCAGCGGGAATGGTTGCGTGGGCCAGGCGGATTCACCCGGCAGATCACTCGCCGGCACGGGGCGTTCTTCCAAGGGAAAGAGCGACCGGCCGGTGAGACGATCGAAAACGAACACATGCCCCGACTTGGTGACCTGTGCCACCGCCTCGATGCGGCGCCCGTTCCGGCGGACGGTGCAGAGTGTGGGCGGGGCGGGCAGGTCGCGGTCCCACAGATCATGATGCACGAACTGGAAATGCCAGAGCAGCCGACCGGTCCGCGCGTCCAGGGCGAGCAGGCAATTGGCGTAGAGGTTCTCGCCGATTCGGTCGCCGCCCCAGAAGTCGTAGGTGGCGGATCCGGTGGGCACGAAGACGATGCCACGGCGGGTGTCCACGGCCATGCCGGCCCAGCAATTCGCGCCCCCGACGTGACGCCATGCATCCGGCGGCCAGGTCTCATGGCCCGGCTCGCCCGGTTGAGGAATGGTGTGAAACCGCCAAACCAACCGGCCGGTGCGCGCGTCATAAGCACGCACGTGCCCCGGCGCGGCCGGCTCGGGCCCCTCGCCCACTCTCACGGGCACGATGACGAGGTCCTCGTACAACGCGGGGGGCGAGGTTCCCGCCACGTAGAGGTCCCGCGCGTCGCGCCCCAGATCGTCACGCAGATCCACCCGGCCCTCGCGACCGAACTCCGGCACGAGCCGCCCCGTGCGCGCGTCCACACACAACAACCAGGGGCCTGCGATGTAGAACAACCGCGCGCGCGTGCCCTCTTTCCAGAGCGCCACGCCCCGGTTGATCCCGCCGTCGGTCCCGGGCAGACCCAATGCCACGGGATCGAACCTCCACAGCTCCCGGCCGGTTGCCGCGTCCAGAGCAAAGAGTTTCAAACCCGGCGAGGTCCCGTACAGAACACCCTCCACCACCAGAGGATTGCACTGAATCTGCGAGGGCGGGTTCGTTCGAGCGTCACCGCTCCGGTACATCCACGCCACCCTCAACCGATGCACATTGCGCCGGTGAATCTGCCGCAACTCCGAATAATGCGATCGACCCGGATCTCCCAGATACTCGTCCCAATCCCGGCCCGCACCGCCAACCACGGCTTGGCCGGCCACCTGGACCACCAGGAAGAGCCCGCAAACTCTCCGGAGTCGTTTCCCCAGCAGGCAGGCTCCACCCCTGCACCTGACCGCCCCTCTTTCGAACGATTGAGGACGTTCCATGGACGCTCGCAAGCCAACCACACGCCGCCCCGTCGGGATCCAACTGGCAACCGGCTCCCACACGCCTATGTCCCTGCTCCGCTTGCGTCAAGCCAAACACCACGGATCGCACCTTCCCCGCATTCCGGCCGGTGAGCACACGGAACCTCCGCCCTCGCCCCGGTCGCACTGATGCGAATCCCCGGCGGAAAGTTCGCGTGTAGACGCCCCCCGACGACCCCCTCGGCCCACTCTCTTGTTTCCACACCGACACAAAGCGCTGCACTCAGGCCCCCTCCACCAGTCCCCGCCCCCTCCCTTGCCGCGGGTTTCTCCCAACCGAACGGCGGCGCTCCGGTCGTACCGTGTCTCCCCGCACCCACCGCCCATCCGACTTCCCAGCCCCGCCCCGCCAAGCACCGGTGCCGCAGGGCCCACCGTCCGGACGGAGGCATTCACAGAGGAGCCGACCCCGGGGTCGTCCCACCCGCCGCCACCACGCCACCGCCCGCGCAGCCGTTTCGCAATCATCCACACAGGCCCCAAACCGGGAAAAAAAACACTCCGGAAGGCCGCCGCACCACGCGGACGCAGCATGCGTGGCCCACACGACGCGGCTCCTCTCGTGGATTCGGCCGCGGCCCACCGGGGCTCTGTCGTGCCGGGTCGGACCGGAGTGCGGTTCACGCGCAACTCAACGCACTCGTGCGCCGGATCAGGCGGGCGAGGAATCCGGGCAGACCCCGATTCCACCCGTGCGCGGGATTCACCGCCGGCCTGTTTCCCGCCCGCGCCGCCGCACGCCGTCCGTTCCGCGGTTCGCTCGCGACAGGGACCCGCCGGGGCCGCACCGGGCGGGCGCGGCCAGCCGCACCGGTCGGGGTCTTGACGATATTTCGTCGTTTGGCAATATGTCGAAAAATGCACGAGTTCTTGAGCATCACCCGGGCACTGGCCGACCCCACACGCGTGCGGGCGCTCCTGGCGCTGCGCGAGGGCGAGCTGTGCGTGTGCCAGATCACCGAGTTGCTCGGACTCGCCCCCTCCACCATCTCCAAACACCTGGCCATCCTGCACCAGGCCGGCCTGGTCACCCAGCGCAGGGAGGGGCGCTGGATCTACTACGCGCTGCCGGGCCGCCACGCGCCCGCGGCCGTGCGCAAGGCACTGGACTGGGTCGTCATGACGCTCGGCCGCTCTCCCGAGGCCGTGGCCGACCGCAAACGCCTGGCGGCCATCCGCCGATGCGACCCATCCGACCTTTGCCGCAAACAACTCCGCGCATGAAACCGCTCGTTTTGATCCTCTGCACCGGCAACTCCTGTCGCAGTCACATGGCCGAAGGCGTCCTACGCGCCGCCGCCGGCGATTTCCTCGACGTGGCCAGTGCCGGCTCGAATCCGGCCGGCTACGTGCACCCGTTGGCCATCCAGGTCATGCGCGAAATCGGGATTGATATCTCCGGCCATCGCTCCAAGCACCTGAACGAGTTTCTCAACCGCCCCGTCGAAACCGTCATCACCGTTTGCGCCAACGCCGACCAGGCCTGCCCCACCTTTCCCGGCCAGGTCAATCGCCATCACTGGCCCTTCGACGACCCGGCCAAAGCCACGGGCACCGACGAGGAGAAACTCGCCGTGTTCCGCCGGGTGCGCAACGAAATCCGTCGGGTCTTCGAGGCATACGCCGCCGGCCGGCGCGACCAGCTCCGCGCCGGCCAAAAACCCGCGGGGAATCAGGCATGAAACCCGCGCGCCACTGCCACGAAGCGCAGACCGCCGGTCTGCCGCTGTGCGAAACGACCACCGTTAGCGAACTCACCAGCTTGAATCGCAAATTCAATCCATCCACTCCATGAACAACGAACTCCACGCTCAGGAAATCCGTGAACAGGTCCGCGCCGGCTACGGCGCCATCGCCCGGGAGGGCGACTCGTGTTGTGGTCCGGCCACCTCTTGTTGTGGCAATGCAGCGCCCGACACCCTGGCCGAGCGCATCGGCTATTCCGCCGATGAACTGGCTGCGCTGCCCGAAGGCGCGAACCTGGGCCTGTCCTGTGGCAATCCGAACGCTCTGGCGGCACTCAAGCCGGGTGAGGTCGTCCTGGACCTGGGCAGCGGCGCCGGCTTCGACGTCTTCATCGCCGGACGCAAGGTCGGCCCCACGGGCCGCGTCATCGGCGTGGACATGACGCCGGAAATGATCGCCAAAGCCCGGCGCAACGCCGCTGTGTACCGCCAGCAAACCGGGCTGGACAACGTCGAGTTCCGGCTCGGAGAAATCGAGCATTTGCCCGTGGCCGACGCCAGCGTGGACGTCGTGATCTCCAACTGTGTCATCAACCTTTCGCCCGACAAACCGCAGGTCTGGCGCGAGATTGTCCGCGTGCTCAAACCGGGCGGGCGTGTGGCCGTGTCCGATCTGGCGCTGCTGCAGCCGCTGCCGCCGGCCATTGTCGAAAGCGTGCAAGCGCTGGTTGGCTGCATCGCCGGCGCGGTGTTGGTGAGCGAAACCGAGCGCATGGCGCGCGAGGCCGGCCTGGTGGACATTGTGCTGACACCGCGCTCGGATTACGTGGACAGCATGGCCGATTGGCAAGACCCGCTTTACCGCGAAATCCTCGCCCACCTGCCGCCCGGCACGAAGCCCGGCGACTTCATCACCAGCTTGCAAATCACTGCACGGAAGCCGGATGCTGCTCGCTGTTGCGGCGGCCTGGCTTGACGACTCGCGAATCACGTTTCACACGTCACTTCCCATGAGCGACACTGTAGCCACAAGCGACACAACAACGCTCAAGCAAACTGCGCTGCCCAAGCGGCTGAACTTCTTCGAGCGTTACCTGTCAATCTGGGTGCTGATCTGCATGGCCGTGGGCGTGGCCCTCGGCAAACTGATGCCGGGCACGGTCGCCGCCCTGAGCCGGCTCGAATTCGGCCAAGGCTCGCAGGTGAACATCCCCATCGCCGTGCTCATCTGGCTGATGATCTACCCGATGATGCTCAAGATTGACTTCGGCTCGCTGGTGGGCGTGACCAAACGCCCCAAGGGCCTGCTGATCACATTGTTCGTCAACTGGCTGGTCAAGCCCTTCAGCATGGCCTTCTTCGCCTGGGTCTTCCTTCAACACGTCTTCGCCGCCTGGATTGACCCCGAGACCGCCCGCAACTACACCGCCGGCCTCATCATCCTGGCCGCCGCGCCCTGCACCGCCATGGTGTTCGTCTGGAGCTACCTCACCGATGGCGACCCGGCCTACACGCTGGTGCAAGTGGCGCTCAACGACCTGATCATGCTCTTCGCCTTTGCGCCCATCGTGATGTTCCTGTGCGGCGTGGCCAACGTGGTCGTGCCCAGCAAAGTGCTCATCACCTCGGTCGTCGTGTTCATCGTCATCCCGCTGGCGGCAGGGTACCTGACGCGCACGCTGCTGCTGAAGTCGCACGGCCGGGAATGGTTTGAAAAGAATTTCCTGCCGAAATTCCATCCCGTCACCGTGGTGGCGTTGCTGGCCACGCTGGTGCTGATCTTCGCCTTCCAGGCGGAGAATCTGACGACCAAGTGGTTCGCCGTCGTCCTGCTGGCCGTGCCGATTCTGGTGCAGGTCTATTTCAATTCGAGCCTGGCCTACGGCTTGATGTGGCTGTTCAAAGTACCGCACAACGTGGCCTCGCCCGGCGCGCTGATCGGCGCCAGCAACTTCTTCGAGCTGGCGGTGGCCGTGGCCATCACGCTGTTCGGCCCCGGTTCGCCCGCAGCGCTGGCCTGCGTGGTCGGCGTGCTGGTCGAAGTGCCGGTGATGCTCTCGGTCTGCAAGCTCTGCAACGCCACGCGCGCGTGGTATCAGCGCGGAGCGCAAGCCGGCGCTTGAATTTCGGTCCACACCGGCCACAGGTTGGGCGTGCGGTTCTCGCAACCCGTCGGGTCCCGCGGATTCGCTGCCCTCCGATCGTGAAGAGTACGTTCCCAGCGCGCCGTCGCCACCGGCGATTGCAGGTCCGCCTGCTCTGCCACCCACCCGTGAACCGAGCGGATTCGCAATCGGACGGTTCTGTTGCCGGCGCCACGCGAAGTAAGACGAGACCGCCCCGGTCCGCAGGCCCCCGGAAAAGCTTGGCCGCCCGGTTCGGCCCGCCCCGCGACCACTTGCCAGCCGATGTCCTCCCGCACGCGATCCCGGATGGACCGGGCCCCGCCCGAATGGGCCGGACTCTCTTCCCACGGCCGGAATCTCACACGCGAAATGCGCGCACAGCCAACGTGGTGAAAAGCGCGCCAAACCCCGTGAGAACCGTCAGCGGCCGGATCACCGCCGTCCAGCCGGCTCCGAAACTGATGAGCTGATGCAGCGCGTCCATGGCCCAGCCGGTCGGCAGGAAATGGGCAACCGTCTTCAACGCGCCCGGCGCAACCTCCAGAGGCCACCAACAGCCGCCCAGCGCGGCCATCAACAGACTGGCCAGCACGCAGATGCCCACCACGCGATCCTCGCTGCGTATCGCGCTGCCGGCCAGAACTCCCATCGCGGCAGCCACCCAGGCAAAGAGCAGCAGCGTCACCAGCACGGCCGGTAGGTTCGCACCCAGCGGTACGCCGAACAGAAAGCGTCCGGTCGCCAACAAAAAGGCAATTTGCACCCCGCCCAGCAGTCCGAGCCCGTAAAGTTTGCCGGCGATCATCGCGCCCCGTGGCAGGGCCGTCGCCGCCAACCGGCGCAGCACGCCGTTGCGCCGCTCGGCCGCCAGGGCCGCACCGCCGAATACCGTCAGGTTCATCAACAGGTACATCACCAGGACGCCCGGCAGCGAAAAATGGAAGCCGGCCGGCACGGGGCGACGACCCGCGAACCGGCTTTCCAAGCGCACCGGATCTTCCAGGGACAGCACAGATCGCCAGGCCGACTCGTTCGTCACGGCTGCCCAACCGTGGCGCGTCACCAGCTCGAGCAGGTGGCCGTTCATGGCCATGACCGTACGCAGCAAACGGAATTCGATCAGCGCATCCCCGCCCGTGAGGGCATCACTGACCCGGAAGAACTCCACCCGGGCGGTCTCGCCCCGGCATACCCGCTCCGTGAAATCGGCCGGGATTCGTATGCCGCGCCGGGCGCGTGCGCGTTGAGAAGGGTCCAAAACCGCCGTCCCTTGCGCCCCCAATTCGTCGAGAAAGAGCCGACTGAGAAAACCCCCATCGTGATTCTCCACCAGAACGGGCGGCCGGGGATCGGCAGGGTCGTCCGCACCCCGATTCGCAAAACCCATGAAGTACACGAACGCCAGGGGCATGAGGAACAGCCAGACCGTCGCCATCCGGCTCCGCAGAAAAAGCCGCAGATCATTGTGGCCCAGCGTCAGGATCGCCCTCATGGCACCCCGCCCTCCGCAAAACGACGTCGGAACCGCCAGGCTGCCACGCCCAGCAGAGCCAGGCCCAACCCCACCAGCCGCAGCAGCACAAGGTCCCAGGCCGGCGAGCCGCTGCCGAACTCCATCTCCCGCAGGGTCTGCGCCAACCAGGCCGTCGGCAACATGGGCGTGATGTGGTCGCGCACCCAAACAGGGAGCGACTGCGGCGGAAAGGCGCAGCCACCGGCCAATCCCAGCGCCATGACCACCAGGTTGTCCAGCGCGTCGGCCGCCCGTGCATCCGGCACGAACGCAGCAAACAAAGCCGAGAACCCGGCGGCAAATACGGCGTATCCCACCACCAAGAGAGCCATCACCCACGGACGCTGCCAGGCCACTCCAAATACCAGGCCGCCCCCGCCCAAAAGGATGACCGCGCTCAACAGCACCATGGCACCGACGAACACCCCCTTCGCCACCAGAAACGGCCACAGCCGATCATGCAGCGTGTGGTAGCGTTCGAAGGTGCCGCAGGCCAACTCGCGGTGCAGGTCCGACCGGGCCGTGTTGGCCTGAAACAGCAGGAACATGGTGCTCAACCCCACCAGGAGGTAACCGAACAGGTTCACGCCCGACACCGTACCCGAAACGCCGGACCGCTCTTCTCCGGCGGACCTCACTTCACGAGTGTACCAGACCCGCGGCGGATCCAGGTAGGGCCTCAGGGTGTCGAGTTTTTCACCGGTGCGGACAATCAGATCGGCCACGCGCCGGTAATCCGCGCCGCTTTCCAGCGCCTGGCGCCAGGCGGGGAACTCGGAACGCAGATTGCCCGCCACGGCATTGAGTCCGGTCACCACCACCCCCAACAACTCCTCCAGCACGGCCGGCTGAAGGCTTTGGGCAGGGTTCTTGATCAGCTCCAGCCGAACCGGTGTACGGCCGGTGAGGTAGTCGCGCGTGAAATGCGGCGGCAGGATCAGCACGGCGCTGAGCTGGTTGGCCTCCAACCGGGCCAGGGCCGATGTCCGGTCCAGCACCACCGGCTCCCAATGGCCCGCCGCCTGCCCCTGCAGCAGTGCACCCCGCAAAAACCGGCTCAACGCCGAGTCGTCCTCATCCACCAGGGCGAACCGCACGCGTCCCAGTCCCCTGCCCTCGCTGCCTCCACCCCCGAAGATCAGTCCCAACAGTGCGGTGATGGCCAGCGGAATCGCCAGGTGGATGACCCACGGCAGGGGATTCCGCAAAGCGCGGCGCAGGTCCTTGGCAACCAACAGGCACAGCAGGTTCATTCACGCAGCTCCCGCCCGGTGAGCTGAAGAAACACGTCGCTCAAACTCGGGCGCTTGACAGTCACGTTCTCCACACGGGCAGGAAGGCTCAACAGGTCGCGCAGGCACTCCACCGGATCGCGGGCGTCACGCGCCGCGGTGACCATGTGGTCTTCCGTGAGTTGAATCACCCGAAACCGGTCGGCAAACCCGGGCCACGCCTCGGGCCGTGCCCCGCGCAGATCGCCCTCCAGTACAAACAGCCGGTCACCCCCCACCCGCTCCCGAAGCCGGTCCAGTGTGCCTTCGACCAGCAGGCGTCCCTGGTCAAGGATGCCGATGCGCTGGCAGAGTGCCTCGGCCTCCTCGAGGTAATGCGTCGTGTACAGAATGGCCGTGCCTTCGTGCCGGAGGTGCCGAATGAACTCGAGAATGCCCAGGCGTGCCTGGGGATCAATGCCCACCGTCGGCTCGTCCAACAACAACAACCGGGGCCGGTGCAGCAGCGCACAGGCAAGATTCACCCTCCGCTTCATCCCGCCCGAGTAGGTCTTCACCGGCTCGCGCGCGCGATCGGCAAGCGAGAGAGCCTCCAGCAACTCGGTCGCGCGCCTGCGGGCGTCCCGCGACGAGAGGCCCCCCAGGCGCCCCCAAAATTCCAGGTTCTCCCGGGCGCTCAGCTCCTCGTAAAGGGCCAACTCCTGGGGAACCACACCCAGGATGCGCCGGGCACGCTGCGGGTCCGCGCCCAGGGGCCGTCCGTCAGTGAACACCTCCCCGGAGTCCGGCCGCAAAAGACCAGCAATCATGGCAATCGTCGTGGTCTTGCCGGCGCCATTGGGGCCGAGCAACCCGTACAATTCTCCGGCACCCACCTCGAAGCTGACGCCGTCCACCGCGCGAACCGCTCCGAAGCTTTTGCTGAGCCGCTCCACGCGCAGAAGTGACATGCCCGAAGACAACTTGAAAACCCGGCTCCAGACAAGTCCAACCCCAGCCCCTGCGGGGCCGGTTCAATGCCTCCGCACAGCGGCCGGTCCGTGCCTCTCGTCGGGGCCGGACCACGCCCGAAGCAACCCGACGGCGAACGATTCGCGCAGGGCCCGGCCCGGATCCGCCGCGGCAGGTTCGGGATCGGCGTGCCCGTTGCTCCGGCATCCCTGGGCCGCCTGCCGGGTAAACCCCGCCTCGGCAAGGTCGGTTTCGGGCCCCGGCGACCCGGCCACCCCCTTGCGCACACCACGGGCCTTGACATTCTTAGCCAGTTGGCTAAATATCTTTGCGACATGACACAGAGCTGGTCCCTCCCACGGCGCCAAGCCCAGGGACACCGCCCCGGGCAGACGGACGGGCACCACCGCCACGTTCCGGCCTTTCGCGCTTCCCAACAGGGATTCCTCCGCCACGCAAACGAGGTCCCGGCCCGGAAGCCCCACTTTTCAAGGCGTTTCCCGCCCTGCCCCGCGGCGCGACCAACAGCGCGCAAACATACCACAGCAGTCCGCGGACGCTTCCGAAGCGAGCCTCCGCGGCTTTGACATGGGGCAATTCGCACACATGAAAACTGATTGGAGCAAGGAATGGAAACCGCTGGCTGCAATCGTGGCCGTGTTCCTGGCGTGCTTCTTCCTGCCAGTCGGAACACCCCGATTTGACAACGCAATCCGGGAGTCCCTCGAACTCGTCAAGTGGTATGCGCGCGAGCATGTCATCATGTGTTTGATCCCGGCATTCTTCATCGCGGGGGCGATTGGCGTCTTTGTCAGCCAGGCGTCGGTGATGAAGTATCTCGGGCCAAAGGCGCGCAAGGTCCTGGCCTATGGCGTGGCTTCAGTTTCGGGCACAATTTTGGCGGTGTGCTCCTGCACGGTGCTGCCTTTGTTTGCGGGGATCTGGCGCATGGGCGCGGGACTGGGGCCGGCCATAGCGTTTCTGTATTCCGGCCCCGCGATCAACGTGCTGGCCATTATTCTCACGGCGCGGATTCTCGGGCTGGAGCTGGGCGTCGCGCGCGCCGTCGGTGCGGTGGCGTTCAGCGTCGTCATCGGCCTGGCCATGCACCTCATCTTTCGCAAGGAAGAACAGGCAAAGGCCGACGCCGCGGTCATGACGCCCGAGCCGGAGGTGAAGCGTCCCCTGGGGCAAACCGTGATTTATTTCGCCACGATGATTGGGATTCTGGTGTTTGCAAACTGGGGACGGCCCGCCGCGGACGGCGGTTTCTGGTACGCGGTCTGGAGTTGGAAATGGCGCATTACGGCAGCCTTCGCCGTGGCCCTCGGCATCGTGCTGGTAAAATGGATCCGTGTGCCGTGGTGTAAGGTGTTGGCTGTGGCGATACCCACAGCCGCTCTGGCGGCTGCGTTTCCCCATGAGCCGATGATTGCCTTTGTCGCCGGCGCGCTTGGACTGTCAGTCATTACCAGCACCAGCGAGGGTGAGGCGGGGGACTGGTTTGCGGCGACGTGGACGTTCGCGAAACAGATTCTGCCCCTGCTGCTGCTCGGAGTGTTGGTGGCCGGCCTGCTGCTGGGCCGACCAGGCAACGAAGGGCTGATCCCCAATGCCTGGGTAACCCGCCTCGTCGGTGGCAATTCGCTCGGGGCGAATTTCTTCGCGTCGGTGGTCGGCGCGTTCATGTATTTTGCCACGCTCACCGAGGTGCCCATTTTGCAGGGCCTGATCGGTAGCGGCATGGGCAAGGGCCCGGCCTTGGCACTGCTCTTGGCTGGTCCGGCGCTTTCGTTGCCCAACATGCTGGTGCTCCGCAGCATCATGGGCACGAAAAAAACCGTTGTGTACGTCTCGCTCGTTGTCGTCATGGCCACCATCACGGGCATGATTTACGGCGCGCTTTTTTAACCAACCACAACGAAAGGAATCATCATGCAACTAACAGTCATTGGACCCGGCTGCGCGCGGTGCAAAACCCTTGCGCAGTTTACCGAGCAGGCCGCAAAAGAACTCGGCCTGCAATACGAACTCATCAAGGTCACCGACCTCAAACAAATCATGGCCTTGGGCGTGATGATGACGCCCGCGCTGGCCATCAACGGCACCGTCAAGGTGGCCGGCAAGGTTCCCAGCGTAGCTGAACTCAAAGCCTTGCTCAGCGAGGCTGCTGGGGCGGAAAAGTCGGGAAGTAAAACGTGAAGCGGTAAAGGACCGGCATGCACCACAAAAGCATCGGCTTCATTGGCGGGGGGCGCATCACGCGCATCTTTCTTGCTGGCTGGGCGCGCGTCGGCAAATTGCCCGCCAACATTGTGGTGAGCGATTGCAATGCCGATGCGCTCGCCCGCATCAAGGCCAAGTGGCCCGAAGTGCAGACGGCCTCAGTTAACGCGGCGGCTGCCGGGCAGGACATCGTGTTCCTGGCCGTGCATCCGCCGGTGCTGGCGGAGGTCTGCGGCGGCATCGAAGGCGCGCTCAAACCGGGTGCACTCGTGGTGTCGCTCGCACCCAGGTTCACCGTGGCCAAGTTGACCGAGCTGCTGGGCGGGTTTGGGCGCATTGCGCGCGTGATTCCCAACGCGCCTTCGATCATCGGCGCAGGCTACAACCCGGTGTGCTTTGCGGCGAGCCTGACCGAGTCTGACAAGTCCGAGCTGAAGGGGTTGCTTGAGCCGTTGGGCGAGTGCCCCGAGGTCGCGGAGGAAAAACTCGAGGCTTACGCCGTGATCACCGCGATGGGGCCAACCTGCCTGTGGTTTCAGCTCCAGGCACTGCGCGAGGTAGCGGCGGGCTTCGGCCTGAGGGATGCCGAGATTGTCCCGGCCCTCAAGCGCATGGTCTGCGGCAGCGCACGTACATTGCTCGAATCGGGCCTCACGCCGCCCGAGGTGATGGACCTGATCCCCTCAAGCCGCTGACCGAGATGGAGGCGCATGTGAATGAACTGTATCGCGCGCGCCTGCCCGCCATTTACCAGAAGATCAAACCATGAACGCAGTGTTTTTCCATCGCAGGGCAGATTTCCAGTCTACCGTGACGCGGGGTTCAAATTCGGGAACGCCGCGGGCTGCTGGGAGTGGTTCAGGTGACCACATGCTGCTGACCGTAAGCCGGGACCAACCAGATTGGAAGCCTGAGCTACGCCCGCCTGTACGAAGTTCGGTTCAAGCTTCAACACACGTTAACTCTCATGAAAACGCAAGTTAAGCTCCTAATCGTTGCCGCGTTGGCTGCAGCTGTTATTGCTGCGGTCGCGCTCAAGCAAAAAGGCACAAACGAGTCTGCACCTGGTGGCACCACGCCACCGCAGACTGTCCAGGCGCCATCAGCCAGCCAGACACCTGACGCGTCAGGCGTGTCCACGGCCGCGCCGCCGCCTACTATTCCGAAAAAGCTGCCCAAGTTGCTCGATCTTGGCGCTGACAAGTGCATTCCGTGTAGAATGATGGCGCCCGTCTTGGAAGAGCTGAAGCGCGAGTATGCCGGCCGCCTGGAGGTTGAGTTCATTGACGTGTGGAAGAACCCTGACGCAGGCCGGCGCTACGGCATCCAGATGATCCCCACGCAAATCTTCTACGACGCCGAGGGCCGCGAGCGGGCGCGCCACGTCGGATTCATCGGCAAGGAAGACATCCTGGCCAAGTTCCGTGAACTGGGGTTGGACCTGGGCGGCGAGGCGGCATCTGGCAAGCCGGCCCAGTAAACTGCGGCAAAGCTTCATGTCACCGTGGCTGGCCAAGCGTGGGTGATTGTCATGCGCCAGGAATTGGGTGTGGATAATGCCGGTCTGGCTTCCGTGAAGGCGTGGCCGGCTAGCGAGGGTGAGACATACATGGGCAAATAATGAAACTCCGGGCGCAGATCATTTTCCTTCTGGCGGCTCTGCTGTTGATGATGGCGGTGGCGGTCATGCGCCGCGGAAATGCGATTCGCCACCAAAGCAACGGCGGCGCATGCTGTCCGTTCACGCTTTTGTCCGATTCGCAGTCCGTTGCCCGTAACACGAATCAGGTCGTCACCAACGCCGCAGCGCACACCGTGACGGCCTATTACTTTCACGGCACGGTCCGCTGCGAGACGTGTCTGCTGATCGAAGCGCTGGCCCGGGCCGTGGTGGAGCAGCAGTTCGGCGCTCACCTGGCGGCAAAACGGCTCATTTGGGAATCGGTGAATTATGACCTGTCTGAAAATCGGCACTTCCTGACCGACTACAAGTGCCCTGTCCCTCCCTGGTCTTGGTTCTGCGTCAGGAGGGCAAGCCGGTGCGATGGAAGTTGCTGCCCGATACATGGCAACTCGTGCATGAGCCCGACAAGCTGATCAGCTACGTGGAGTCGGAAGTGCGGAATTTTCTGGATTGGCAGGAGCAGCCAATCGGCCCCCATCAAACTGGTGTTTCGTATTCTCCAAACGACCCGTGATCCATGGAACAACTCTTCACCACCCTAAGCCGTGCTGTCGAAGGCACGCCGTTGCTCGCGTTGAGCGCGGCGGCAGCCTGGGGCGTGTTGAGTATAGTCCTCAGCCCGTGCCACCTCGCCAGCATCCCGCTCATTGTGGGGTTCATCAGCGAGCAGGGCCAGGTGACGGTTCGGCGTGCGTTTTGGACCGCGACAGTTTTTGCTGTGGGCATACTCCTTACCATCGCGGCCGTTGGCGCGATCACAGCAGCAGCGGGTCGCATGATGGGCGACCTGGGCCGGTACGGGAACTATTTCGTTGCCTTCATCTTTTTCATTGTGGGGCTGCATATTGTGGACGTGATCCCCATGCCGTGGTGCGGGCCGGGCCAGGTGGACATGAAACGCAAGGGCCTGCTAGGGGCGTTCATTCTGGGACTGGTGTTCGGTGTGGCTCTCGGCCCGTGCACGTTCGCCTACATGGCCCCGATGCTGGCAGTCACCTTCAAGCTTGCGGCAACCAATTTTGCTTACGGCGCGCTGCTCCTGCTCGCCTACGGCATCGGCCATTGCAGCGTTATCGTTGCAGCAGGCACATTTACTGAGCTTGTCGAGCGCTGGCTCAGATGGAACGAACGGTCAAAAGCAGTCACCATTCTGAAAACCATTTGTGGGGCATTGGTTATGCTGGCAGGCCTGTGGCTGGCTTATACTGCCCACTAGTCGTGTGGGGGAATAGTTGCCCGTCCACGTATGACACGTGCGTTGGTTTTGATTAGAACCTATCCCTAAACCGTCGTTGTAAGTCGTCTGCCGGCGTGGTGGGAGGCGTGTGAGGCGAAGATCAGATGGTACACATCACACCGAGGAGACCTTCCCGGAGCAGGGAAAGTGGCTTGTCAGGCTTGTGGATGGCTAACCAGCACAAAGGGCGACCAGCGACCCGGGGCCGCAACAAAACAGCTGCATCAACACGATGGCAGGAAAGCTCTCTTCGCAGCTCAGCCCAACACCTGCCGCACCAGCAGAAACGCGCAGGCCATCTCAAATACGCCTCAAACGCCCGGCTCGACTTCTCCCACCGGATGCACAGCCGCCGAAAATGCCGCAGCCGGGCCACCGTACGCTCCACCACCCACCGCCGACGATACCGCCGCAGCGACCGGCCGTCCTGCGTGCGATTCTCCGGCCGGCGACTGCTCCGGTGCGGCGCAATCAGCTCCATGCCTCGCGCCGCAAACGCCCGGTCCAGTGCATCGCTCTCCCAGGCCTTCTCGCCCACCAACCGCTCCGGGACCTCCTTCGTCAGCATGAAATCGAACCACCCCTGCGCCAGAGTCGACTCATGCGGCCGGGCCGAACAGCTCTGCACCGCAATCGGCAATCCCCGGGCGTCCACGGCAATGAGGATCTTCACCCCCTTGCCCACCTTCGTGCGCCCGATCCCGTCGCCTCCACCACGTGCCGGACAAAACGCCGCATCCGGAAAGCATTCATACAGTCGATACTCCCCCGCTCCTCCACCAGTTGCCCGGCCTCCTGCAACAGCCGCTCGAACACTCCCTCCCGCACCAGCCGTTGGAAGAACCGGTGCCCGGCGCTTTTGGTGCCGAACTGTCGCGGCAGATCCTTCCATTGGACTCCGTGGTCCAACAACCGGAAGATCCCGGCCAGTGCCTTGTGCTTGTCGGTTCGGGGGCGGCCGCCCCTGGGGTTCTTGGGAGGATCCGGAATGCGTGCGCAAAACCAATCCAACAGCCTGTCTGTAAGTTTCAGCACGACTGCAGGATGACTAAGTCACAAATGCTTGTCAATGGTTTTGGGATAGGTTCTAGTAGCGCAGGTTTCCAACCTGCCGTATCGCCGACTTCCAGTGGGCGGGGTGTGGTCATTCGAGGCGCTTTGGAGAGTTTGCAGCTTTTGCGGATTGGAAATCCGCGACACAGCAGACTGGAAGTCTGCGCTACGCTTGGGTGCAGCGCTCGACTTCGCTCGGTTCACGCCATGCGCTGCTCCAAGGCCCATCCTCCGGCCGCTGGCAAAGTCCCGCGGTAACCGGATTGTTTCGGATATACCGCGCGATCCTCGCTCGTTCCTTGTCGTCCCGCACCCAATGGTCAAACGATTCTGGCTGCCAGAACCGTCCTGCGGGCAGCCCCAGCATTCGCTTGGCGCGAGTGGTTGCGTGGACTGCCATTCGTTTAACTCGCGCTTTTTCGATCAGCCAGTGCTGCTGGCCGCGTTCTCGCCTGACGACGCCCGACCTGTGTGGACGCCGAATTACACGCTCCTCGGCTATTCGATCGCCGCCGTGCGGCTGGGCGCTTTTCGGGAGGCGACGCTCAAGCCAATCTTATACGCGCTACTGGCTTTGCTGCCGGGCTTGCTGGTCATCCTTGGCTTGCGAAACGTGGCGCTGCGGTATGGCGCGGTAACACCGCAAACGGCCGTCGCGCTATCCTGGCTTGCCTTGGCGGGCTTGGTCGTGGGCGGATTGCTGGTTGTGCGCACGCCCGGCCTGGCGGAATACATGACCGCCCGCCGGTTCACGCTCGATGCAGCGCATTTCTGGATCGGCATGGGAGTGTTGCTCGTGGGCTTGGTCCTCGCGCTGCAGCGTCCCGTCAACGGCGGAACGGCAGGCACGCCGGCGGTTCTCGGCAAAGCCTTGTGGGTACTGCTGGTGCTGACCGGTGCGTGCGGCGCGCTGGTGCTTTGGAGGTCTGGATGGCTCGCGACCTTGACCCGCTGGGCTTACACCGGCTTTGATGCCGGCCTGGTTCTGCTCGCGCTGGTGTCCGTCCTCACGCTGGTCCTGCGCCTCGGCAAACCCGCTGCGCCGGAGACCGGCCTGGGACAAACAACACCAGCAACCGTGTGAACGCGGAGTGGACCAATCCGGCATCCAATCAGTCGGCCCAAGGCGCGGACGCCTCCGTTGGGCAGGCACATTTATTCGTCACCGGCGATGAGCCTTGCGGCCTCGTTCAGACTCAGAAACTCCACGGTATGACCATCGCACTTGCGTTGGAATCGTGGATGAGCGTCGGTCGTCACCACCAGCAGCCGAGCCTTCGGATAGTTTCGGGCGAAAGCCCGCAATCCGACGGGATCAAAGTCCCGGGCCGACCATTTGCATTCGAGCGCCAGAACCGGGGCGCGGCGCGGCACGAAAATGAAGTCCACTTCGTGGCCCTGCTTGTCCCGCCAGTAACGGACGGCCGAAGATTGCGTGCGGGCCAGCAGTTCGTTGAGGACGTAGTGTTCCCAAAGCACGCCCAGGTCTTCACGCCGGAGATCCGTCCAGCCCCGGTGGGCACACACGAAGCCCGTGTCAAACCCATAAACCCTGGGCGCGGCAATGATTTCGTGACTGCGGCGCGAACTGAACGGGCGGACCACAATGGCCACCCCCGTGGCTTCCAGCACCGCCAGGTAATTCTGGATGGTCGTGCGGCTGACTTCGCACGGCGCGGCGAATCGGGTGGCCTCGAACAGCCCGCCGCTCTGGGCCATAAGCAGTTCCACGAACCGCTGAAACGAGGCACGCTTTTCCAGCCGGAACAGTTCCTGGATGTCCTTGGCCCAATACGCGTCCATCCACTCCTGAAAATCCCGCTCCGGCAACTCCGGCGACAGGAAGAAAGGCGGCAGCCCGCCGTGCAACAAGCGGTGTGGCAGGTCGGTGTTGCCAAACGGCTTCAGGTCCGACTCGATCATCGGGGTGAGCCACACGTCGGCCTTGCGCCCCGCCAAGGTATCGCGAAACCGGGCGCTCGCCCCGAGCGTGGACGAACCGGTTGCCAGCACGCGGACGTCCGGGAAATGATCGGCCGCGATCTTGAGCAGCTCGGAGGGATTGGGCAGCCGATGCACCTCGTCCAGCACGACCCTCTTGCCGCGCAGCCCGGACAGGAATCCCTCCGGGTCTTCCATCGCGCGACGCACGCGCGGCAATTCGCAGTCGAAATACTCGACCCGCTCCAGGCTTTGGGCCAGACAAGTCTTGCCCACGCGCCGGACGCCGTGCAGCCACACGATGGACCGCCGCGCCCACTGACGTTCCACCAGGTTGATCCAAAATGGGCGTTTTACCATACGTTTGTATGTTGGCGTTTGGTCACACCAAATGCAAGTTCGCTGACGTTTGGAAACTGCCGTGCCGCCCGCCTTTTCGGGCATGGGAACGCAGGGGGAACACCCAGCCGGCCGCCAGGCGGCAGACACACCTTAGCGCAGACCGGCAGTCTGCTGTCTCGCCGATTGGTGGTGGGCAGAGGCTTCGACGCAACCGGGGATTCGCGGGTGACCCATCCGTGCTGCGGCAGATTTGCAATCTGGGCTACGTCGCTCTGAGTTGCGCCCTGCTTGTCATACTCGCCTGCCTGGCCTTCTCGCTCCAGGCCGCAGAACCCTCTGCTCCGCCTTCACAAAACGCCCCTCCGCTGTCTGCCAAGCCCTGGCATTCGCCGCTTAAAGACATCAAGGCCGGTCCCGGCAGGCTCGACTTCGGCTTCAACCTGCGTGCCCGCTACGAATACCTCGACAACTTTAACATCCTGTACTACGGCACGGGCGCGGCGGACGATGTCCTCCTGCTGCGCACGCGCCTGAGCGCCGATTACGGGTTCACTGATCAGGCGCACGCGTTCATCGAGTTCCAGGACGCGCGCTATTGGTTGAGCGACCTCGCACTCTCCGACCTCGGCCGGTCCAGTTCCTACTGCGCCCAATTCGATCTGCGGCTGGCTGTAACCGTCCCGGCAGAGCCGGAATTGGAAAAGGGCATCCGCTGGACACATGAGAACGCAACAGCCCGGCGCGGAATCAGCGCCCGCCCGTCAAGGAACAGGATGAACACGACTCTGCTCATCGCTCTCTTCGTGGTGTTCGTGACATCGGGGGTCTTCTCGATGTTCGGCAAGGGCGGCGGTTCGCTCTACACACCGGTGCTGGTGGTGCTCGGCATGGTGGTCAGCACCCCGGCTGCTGCTGTGCCAGGGCGTGCAGATTTACTTTACAAATCAGCGTTGCTGGTCTCTTCCCCTGTTGCTCTACGTCGGCTTGAGCGTACTGATGCAACGACACTTTTCCGCCTTGCCCGGTGCAAGCCTGTCACTTCATGAAACGCCTCGCCCAGCTCCTCTCCGCCCTGGCCCTGCTGGGCACGTTGCTGCCGCCGCTCTTGTTCTTTGCTGATCCGCTCGATCTGGCCGCTGCGCAAGGCTGGCTGCTGGGCGCGCCACTTCTCTGGATCGTCGCCACGCCGTTTTGGATGGAGCATCGGGCGTCGTCATGCTTTGCAGCCGCTTTTTGATGCCGTGCCGAGCTTTGCCGAAAGCTTGACGCAACAGATTGCAGGTGCTAAGAACGGCTCAACCTGATGCTGCAAAAGTAGTTGAGTTCCTTTACAGATCACAATCGTTCCCGCTTAACGGCCAGCTCGGATGGTATGATGGTTCTTAATATATGAGCCGTACCCGGACCCACATCAAAATACGAACGCCGGGGCCGATCATCAGATTTCTGCTCAGCACTTCGCCAGCAATCATCGCAGGTGGCTACGGCTTAAAGTGTATCGTGTCCATGCACGGGAAAATTCCCGTGCATGAACGCTACACGCCGCTTTACTCATTCCATTTTGTAGATGTGAAGGGCACGGCAGCCCTGTTGACCGGACTGGGAAATATTGGACTCGCCGTCTTTACCGCTTTGTCCTGTGGCTTTCCGCCCGATGAGGATCGCTCTTGGACTTGGCGTGTTGCTCGTTTCGTTCTCAGATGGGGAAGCTTGCTCGGGGGATTCTTTGCTTGGCAGGCGGTTTACAAAATGCGGTCATGAACAAAAGCGCGTTCACCCTGATCGAGTTGCTCGTGGTAATCGCGGTCATTGCGATCTTGGCGGCGTTGTTATTACCCGCACTGAATCGGGCGAAAGAAAAGGGGAGGCGAATTGTTTGCCAAAACGATCTTCGCCAGCTCGGATCGGCGTTGAATATGTATGCCGAGGAACACAACCAGTATCCCACCTGCTTTCGCTGGCTTCCGGCGGGGCGTGGCGCTGCTGATCCGAAGGGTTCGGCGGTGAGCCTTTGGAATGCGCTAATTCTACCGTATCTAGCCAACAATTCGGAGGTTTTTAATTGCCCGTCGTTTCCATCCTTTTTCCGTTGGACAACCGATCCCTCGGCGCTGGGTTATTTGTATCCAACAAACATCGAGGGCAACCGTCCATTCTGTTACGCCATCAACGCAAATGGCGTGTCGATAGCCAATTGGGGGCTTGTCAAGGCAACTCCACTGAATGCGGACACCGTTACTCGCCAGCCAAGCGAAATCCGAATGCCTTCGGATATGATTGCGATTGGCGACGAGATGATCGGAACAACACATACCGGGTCCGGCAATTGGGTGACACTGACGGGTTGGGGTGTATTTCACGGTGTTTACCTCCGAAGCAGGTTTGACTCCAGCCGCCCGGTGGGAGTTGGAACGGTACACAGCCAGGGCGCGAACATGGTCTTTCTCGACGGCCACTTGGAATGGAATCGTTGGTGGAAGTGGGTCGAATTCAGCAACGCCGCTGCCCGCCGCTGGAATTATGACAACGAACCGGATCCGGAAGTGTGGGGCAAATGAGCGAGGATGTGAGAGCTTACTTCTTGCTCGCAGCTGCACTTGGCATCGCAGCCTTACTGTGGTTTTTGGGTGCAATGTGGTTTCGTGAAGCCGTGAAACGAGATTTGTGGGAACGCGGCTGCGAACCACTCCACATTCGGTGGGTTCCTTTTGCCTATTGGGCAACTGGGTGGTGGAACACAATACCATTTCGAGTCATTTACAAGGATGCACAAGGTCGCCTTCACAAAGCCCATTGCTGCGTTTATCAAAAACTGACGGGAACGCCATTCGGCCCTCTGCGCGTGGAATGGGTGAAAGACGAATTAAGAGATTTCATTGATGTCTGAGCCCTGATCGCAGTGATCGCAGGCTGTTGAAAAGTTTCGTTGCCCCGGACGGCTTTGTGCTGATGATACTAGGTGTGCCTGGTTATGCGTGAACGAATGCGGTTTTCAGCCCGCCCGCGCCGCCCGCGGCGGCACTTTCGCCCGCCGCACCGGCTTGCGCACGCCGGCTAACGCCATACTGAGGTGCGCTATTTTTTGGCGCTCGCACAGTCCTCAGCACTGAGCATTTCCGGGGAATTGCCGGACGACCAGGGCTGCCATGCGCACTGGCGGCCTGTTGGGCACTTTCGGCGAAAACAATGTGCAATTTTGCAAAACGCAAATATACAGGACGCCGTCACGGTGATGAAGACAACTCTGCTCGTTGCGTTCCTTGTTGTGCTGGTGAGCTCGGGCATCTTCTGGATCTTCGGCCAGCGCGGCGGTGACGCTCTATGTGGTACACAACGTGTTCTACGCGGTGTGTGCAACCGTGGCTGGCCGGCTGGCGGATCGCTTTCCCAAGCCGGTCGTGCTTGCCGGCGGACATGGTCTGGCCGCGCTGATGACCGGCATCTTCATCGGGCTGCCACCGCATCCGGGGACCCTTGTGGCCGGGTTCGTTCTGGGAGTTATGTTGCCGTGGAGGAGACGCTGGAGGATTCGCGTTGTGCGGAGTTGGTGTCTCAAGACCAACATGGGATGGCCTTTGGATGGCTTGCCCCCGTGGACCGGGTGGAGGACTTTCTCTCCAGTGCGGTTTTGGGCGCATCGTGGACTGCGTTTGGGTCCGGTGGGCCTTCCTTTACAGCGGCTGTGTGTTTACCGCGGGCGCATGGTTGGTCGTGCGATTGCGCGGGCAATCTCGTTCGTGAGTGGGAGGGAGGCACATACGGGCAATCCCCCAGATGACGGAATGCTCCAATCAGGAGCGGACGGGTGGTTCGGCGGGCCATGGGCGCAGCGCCTTCTCGTTCCGGACCATTTTTTCCGGCGGGCGGCCCCGCAGGGCAAGAGGTCATGCGGGAATTGTACCTTCGGCGGGGCGCGCGGCATCAGAGTCTCGCGGGCCACAGGCGCGGTGGTGGGCGCTGTTGGATGCCGCGGGGCGCCGATCCGTGCGAGGCGGGATTGTGTCACGACCGGCACGCCGGGGCTCAGGAGGGGATGGGGTCCTACCCGAAACCGTTGTGCTTGACGTGGAGAGGGCATCGTCGTCTCTGATCAGGGCATGACGCGACGCGAGTTTCTCCGGCGCGGGCTGCTGGTCACCGCGGCGGGGCCCTGGATGCTGGGGCGAACGAGGGGGGATGAGCCGGCCGAGCTGGATCTGCTCGGTCAGGCGGAGGATCGGATCCGGCGTCACCGCAGGCGTCGTCGAACCGTGATCGTCCGGAATGCGGAGGGCCGCCCTGTGGCCGGTGTGGGTGTCCGGGTGGAGATGGTGCGACACGAGTTCCTGTTCGGTTGCAACCTTTTTCAGTTCGGCAGGTTCAGGGACGATCCACTCGAGCAGGATTATCGCAGGCGTTTTGCGGATCTGTTCAACTTTGCCACGCTGGGCTTCTACTGGAGCTGGTACGAACCCCGGCGGGGGGAACCCGCTCACGAGCGCGTGGAGCGCGCACTGAGCTGGGCAGGTGAGCATGCGATTGTCTGCAAGGGACACCCTTTGGTGTGGGATCATCCGGCCGCCTCGCCCCGTTGGTTGCCTGAGGAGGACGAAGCCCTGGCGCGGTGCGTGGAAGAACGCGTGCGTGAGATTGTGGGCCGGTTTCGTGGGCGACTGGAGATTTGGGACGTGGTGAACGAGCCCACCCATCTGCCGGACCGCGCGAATCGAACGCGGATGGCCCGGTGGGGGGAGAAGTTGGGACCCGTGGCCTACGCGCGTCGGCCTCTCGAAGTGGCCCGTTCCGCCAATCCCGGGGCTCGGCTGCTGGTGAACGATTACCGGCTGGATCAGCGGTACTACGAGATTCTCGATGCTTTGCGTGGTCCCGATGGGCAACCGCTCTACGATGCGGTGGGCCTGCAAAGCCACATGCACGGGGGCCCCTGGCCGCTTCGAAGGATCGAACGGGTATGCGAGCAATTCGCCCGGCTGGGGCGGCCGCTCCACTTCACCGAGGTGACGGTGCTCAGCGGCCCGCGACTGGGGCCGGGCGAGAACTGGGGGCCAACGACGCCGGAACTGGAACAACTCCAGGCGGAGTACGTGGAGAAGTTGTACACGACGTTGTTCGGGCATCCGGCGGTGGAGGCCATCACCTGGTGGGACTTGTCCGACCGGGGCGCCTGGCAACGGGCCGCGGCCGGACTGCTGCGTGCGGACATGTCACCCAAACCCGCTTATGAACGGCTGCAAAACCTGCTTCGGCAACGCTGGTGGACGCGTGCCGAAGGCACAACAGATGCTGCAGGTGCGTGGAGTTGTGAGGCGTTTCACGGGTGGTATCGGATCGTGGTTACGGACGCGGGCGGTCGGGAACGGATCCGGGAAGCTGACTGGGGGCAAAGGGCGGCGGAGGTGCTGGAAATCCGGATTTGAGGGGGTCTGCCGATTGCCTCGTGGGGCCCTCGTGCGGGCCTTGGACGGTCCGGATGGGCAGGAGGCGGGGCGTCGGACGAGGGCGTTCGGTAGTCCTTGACCCGGGACGCGACGGTTTTCTTAATAACGCTTATGAAATCGCGGTCATGGGCAATTGGTCTGGTGGCAGGTGGGCTGGTCGTGTGTGAGGGACACGCCGAGAATCTCCTGCGCAATTCTTCCTTCGAATCGGGACAAGGGGACCGGCCCCGGGGCTGGCGAACCGAGACATGGGCCGGGCAGGCAAACTTCCAGTGGGTTGCCGGCGGGCGCAATGGCGAGCGCAGCGTGATGATCTCCTCGCAGGCAGGCGCCGATGCGGCCTGGGCGACGACGGTGTCGGTGGATCCTTTTGCGCGATACCGTCTTTCGGGATGGATCAGAACGGAGGAGGTGGAGCCGGTCCAGGGCGGCCGTGGGGCTTTGCTCAATGTTCACGGGTTGTCTGGCGCGGTCACCCCGGCGGTGACCGGCACGCGCGACTGGACGCGGGTCGAGGTGGAGTTCGATGTCGAGGATCAAACCGAGTTACAGATCAATTGTCTTTACGGTGGCTGGGGCCGCGCGCGGGGTCGGGCCTGGTTCGATGACGTCGCGTTGGAGAAGGTGGCACAACGGCAACCACCGGCGCCCCGGATCGAAGTGGATGCCGCCCGGGTGGGCGAACCGTTGTCCCCCCTGGTCTACGGGCAGTTCATCGAGCACCTGGGCCGCTGCATCTACGGCGGCATTTGGGCCGAGATGTTGGAGGACCGGAAGTTCTACCATCCGATCACATCGAACTACGCGCCCTACACTTCTCTGAGGAACACGAAATACCCGGTGGTAGGGGCCTCGCCCTGGGAGATTGTCGGTTCACCTGACGGTGTGGCGATGACCACCAACGCGCCGTTCGTGGGCCGGCACACGCCCCTGTTGAGGGAAGGCACCGGCATCCGCCAGCACGACCTCGGCGTCACCGCGGGCAAGGAGTATGTGGGTTACGTCTGGCTGAAACCCGCCGAGAGACGCCCGGGACGCGCGCGGATCACCTTGCGCTGGGGCAAAGGGGATTCCGATGCACAAACGGTGGAGATCCGGGTGCGCGGCGGCGATTACCGGAAGTATCCGTTCCGTTTCCAAGCCGGGCTGACGACCGACGACGCCTCGTTGGAGCTCCGGGCGGAGCAGGGTGATTTGCTCGTGGGCACGATCTCGCTGATGCCCGCCGACAACATCCACGGTATGCGCGCGGACACGCTGGCCCTGCTGCGCCAACTGGCCGCGCCCATCTACCGCTGGCCGGGCGGGAACTTCGTCAGCGGCTATGACTGGCGCGACGGCATCGGCGATCGCGACCGCCGGCCGCCCCGGACCAACCCGGCCTGGACCGGCGTCGAACACAACGACTTCGGCCTGCACGAATTCATTGACTTCTGCCGCATGGTGGGTGCCGAACCGCTTGTGACGGTGAACACGGGCTTCGGCGACGCCCATTCGGCGGCCGCCCTGGTCGAATACTGCAACGGACCGGTGGACACCTACTGGGGCCGCCAGCGCGCCCGCAACGGGTCGCCCCAACCCTTCGCCATCCGTTATTGGTGCGTGGGGAACGAGATGTGGGGACCGTGGCAGCTGGGTTACATGTCCCTCGACCATTACGTCATCAAACAGAACTGGGTCGTGGACAAGATGCGGGAGGTGGATCCCACGATCTTCTGCATCGCCTCCGGCAATGCGGGTCCATGGAGCCGCGGATTGTTGGAGCGCTGCTCGGACCACATGGAGGCCATCGCGGAACACTTCTACTGTCAGGAACGGTCCGGCCTGGCCGCGCATGTGCGTCAGATCCCGGACAACATCCGTGCCAAGGTGGAGTTTCACCGCCGGATGCGTGCGGAACTGCCCCAACTCAAGGGCAAGGACATTCGCATCGCCATGACGGAATGGAACTACTGGTACGGCCCGCACGTCTTTGGCGAGCTGGGCACGCGTTACTTCCTGAAGGACGCGCTCGGCATCGCCGCCGGCTTGCACGAGTACGCCCGGCAGAGCGACCTCATCCATTCGGCGTTTTACGCGCAAACGGTCAACGTGATCGGCGCCATCAAAACCAGCCGGCGCAACGCCGCCTTCGAGACCACGGGCTTGGTGCTGCTGCTTTACCGGCATCAGTTCGGTGAACTCCCCGTGCAAACGCGGACCGAGGGTCTGATTGACGCCCAGGCGGCCTGGAGCCTGGACCGGCGCCGGTTCACGCTGGGCATTGTGAATCCCACGCTCCAGTCCCAAGTCATCCCGCTCGAAATCCGCGGTGCGAAGCTCAAACAGAGCGGCAAGCGCTGGCAGATCGCCGGGACAGACCCGCAACTCTTCAATGACCCGGACGAGCCCCTGCGCGTGCGGATCGAGGAGGTGCCGTTCGACGGCGCCACCGACCGCATCGAGGTGGCGCCCTGCAGCGTGACCCTGGTCTCCTGGGAGGCCGAGTAGGCTCGCCCGTCCCGCAGGCACCATCCACCGGCGGCGGCCTCCGGCTTCATCCGGCGGCCCACCGGACGCGCCCTTGCGGCTGCGCAGAGGGCGGCCGGTGCGACGTGCCCCGGCGGTCCTGGGGAAAAACATCCGCAACATCGGAGACGATCGTGCGGGCCGCGCTACGAAGTGTTCGCCCGTCTGGAAGCGCGCATGCGCACATCGCTCCGCCCGGGAAGGTGGAACCCAGAACCGGGGCGGCCGGGCCGGCCCTGGCTGCGCCCGACCCGCGCCTGCCACAGTGCGAGCCGGATCCGATAGGCTTGGCCTTGCGAGGGCAAACCGGCTCCCGGGTGCACGACCCCCGACTGCACCGCCCGGAGGGCAAGGCCGCATGGGAAAAGCTCGTGGCCGCGGGCGGGGGCTCGGCGCCGCAACCCTCCCTGAGAAGTGAGCCCGGGCCCATGATGCCGCCCAACTGCCGGAAGGGCCCTGGACGGCGGACGGCTCCGCGAGCTCAAGGGCCCGGTGCCGGAGCGCAGCAGGCCGGTGCGGGTGGGTATTCCGAATAGGCCGGGGTGCAACCGGCCGCTGGTCCCCGCGGTGCAAGCTCGGTAGGGTTTAGGGCGGAGGTGCATGATGCTTTTCCTGCGGATTCTCGTTTGCCTGCTCCTCGCAGGGTTCGGCCGGGGGAACAGCCCGGCGCAGGAACCGTTCGATCCAACCGGGTACCGCCACAATGCCCGTTTGGTCGTGGTGGGGCTCGAGGGCGACGAAGTCCTCACCGACTTTCCGCTCCTGGTGAAGTTCAGCACCAACTTGCCGGGGTTCGGCTACAGCCAGGTCAGATCCCCCACGGCGGCCGATCTGCGTTTTGTGGATGAGTGGGGCAACGAGTTGCCCTCGCAAATCGAGGTGTGGAATCCGGCAGGCGATTCCTGGGTGTGGATCCGCACGCCCGTGCTCAGCAACGGGCTGACCTTGCGCGCCTGGTGGGGCGCCGACGGCGTTTCCGAACCATCCTACCGTCGCAACGGCACGACCTTTGCCGGCCCGGGCTTCGCTGCCGTCTGGCACATGGAGACCAACTACATCCGCGATGCCACGGGCAACGGTTACCATGCCCGACGCATCCCGTTGCCCGCTGCGGTGCAGACCGTGCCCGGAGTGGTGGGGCCGGCCCAGCGGTTCAACGGCCGTGTGGGAAACAACAACCGGATCGTCGTGGGCCCGGCGTTGCGCGTGCCCGCGGCCTTTACCGTCTCGGCCTGGGTCTGGTTGGAAGACGAGATCCGGGACGGCGTCATCCTGGCCAAACTGGGCCGGATGTTCTTGTGGCAACACGGCGACACTTTCCGGTTCGAAACCGCGCCGTGGGGCGGGGACACGCGGTTTCCGATCAGTTCGGCAGGGGGACTGCGACGCTGGATTCACCTGGCTGCCGTGCAGAACGGCGTGCGGGCGGAACTTTATGTGGACGGCTCGCGCGTGGCCACGTGGCAGAAGAGCTCGCTGCCGGCCATGGGCAGCGAGGAATTCTGCGTCGGCGGGGGTTGGGACCGGCTCTTCCATGGGATTCTGGATGAATGCCGCGTCGAATCGGTCCCACGCAGTGCGGCCTGGATCCGGGCCTGTTACCGCAACCAACGGGAGCCCGAAGCGTTTGTGGCCTTCGTACCCGGTGCCAACCGGTTGCACATCGTCCGAACCGAAACCGGTGCGCTCCAGTTGCGGTGGCTGGCTCGGAACGACCGGTTGGAGCGGACCGACAACCTCGGCCCCGACCCGGCTTGGACAACTGGCGACCTGCCGGAGCCGGTCCGGGAAGGCGAAACCAATCACGTGACGATCCAGCCGGCACAGCCCCGGCAGTTTTTTCGGCTGAACGTGTCCCTGCCGGGATTCTCCGTGGACCTGCCCGCCGGCGAGCTGGTGGTGACCCAGGGCCTGGCGACCACCCGCTGGCTGAGCTTGCATCCGGAAGAGGGATTCGCCGCCTGGATCCGGTTGGAACTGACGAACCTGCCACCCGGCGTGAGTGCCGAGCTGCACCCGTCCACTCTGAAAACGGGCCGTTGTCTGCTGACACTCCAAGCCGATCCGGATGCAAAACCCGGAAGGTTCGAGATGCGCCTGCGAGTGCGGGGCGGTCTGCAGCAACGAGAGCTGCCGCTCCGGGTGCAAGTGGTGGCAGACCCGCCCGACGCACCCTATACCTGGCCGGCGTACGACCCCGACCTGAACTACCATTTCGCCACCGAGTACCCGGATCTTCCGGCCCCCACCAACGTGCTGGACGATTGTGCCGGTGTGACGACCACCATCACGCTCCCGGGCAACTGGTTCTGCTTCCGATTCGGGCCGGACAAACATCCGCTCGTCACTTCGAACGCCTGGATTCCCATGCTCCGGCGCCTGCACGAGGAATTCGTGTACTACCGGGAGGTCATGGGCTGGCCCCCCGACAAACGGGCCAAGCGAGGGTACTACAGCAGCGTTTACCTCTACGGATCAGGCACCTGCGTGGGTGGCCGCCCCGACGACACCGGCGGTTGGATGGGCAGCATCACCCACAACCACGAATCCTGGCCCATGATCCTGCTCTCGTATTATCCGGTTTACTCGTTCGATCCTGCGTGTCCCTATCCCGACCGCTTCTGGCAACAGGACGCGGTCATTCACGAGGCGATCCACGCGATCCTGGCCGACATGCCGGGCTGCAAACAGGCCGCGTGGTTTCACGAGGGCGGCAACACCTGGTTGCAAAGTGAGGCCACCGCCCGGCGCACCGGCAATTACTCCAGCATGGGCTGGCTCAGTGCCGGAGCCATGATCGCGCCCTTCATGCCGATCGAGTGTTACAGCGGCTGGCTCCAGGATGACAGCTTCGGCGGTCCATCGGCCGAGGGGGTGAACCTGTACTCGAACGGGGTGCAGATTTGCACCTGGCGAAATCTCCTGGGCGGCACGCAGTATGGTGAGTGTTTTGCGCGGTTCCTGGGCGAGATCGTCTCGCCCGGAGCGGTGGCTTGGATCTGGCGCCATTGCACCAACCGGGTGTTGGAAGGGCTGGCGACCGCCCCGCACGGTCTCGGCCCGACTCAAACGCGACGGTTGATCCGCGAGTTTCGTGCCCGCCAGGTCTTCTGCGACTTCGGCCGTTGGTCGGCGGCTTTCCGGCGGTTGTTGGACGACAACTGGGGCCGGACGATCCGCGCGGAGTGGGAACCGTTCTGGATCGATACCCCGCCATGGACGGCCCGCTGCTATGTCGTGACGACCAACCTCAACGGCACCCTGGTCCCGGAATGGCGGACCCTGCCCGGTTGGTCAGGCGCCAATCAGATTCCTTTGCTCACCTCCAACGCCACGGGTACGGTCCGCATCCTTTTCACCCCACTCGGTTCGAACCTGACCTGCCAGTTGGTGTACCGCGCCACCGACGGTTCGGTCGTCTACAGCAAACCCGTGGGATCCGGGCCGGTGAGTCTCACGCCTCCCCCGGGCAAGCCCATACGGAACAACGTGGTCGTGGCGGTGGTGGTCAACAGCGACTATCGCTACCTCGGCGAGTTCAGTCGAACCAACAAATTCGATTACCGGCTCACCATCGCCGGACCCGGCACGGCAGGCGTGGTCCGACCCGCCGACATCGCGACGCGTTGGTACCGTTGAGTCGGGGCTCTCCTCCCGGGGCCCCTGCCGGGCGGGCCGGGAAGGCGGAAAGGTCCCGCCGGATTCCCGCATGCCGTGCCGGCCTCTTTCACAACCGCAGCCGAAACCCACCTTGGAAAACCACCTCTGCCAGGGTAACGGCCAAAAAGATCACGCTGATCACCGCGTTCAGTCGGAAGAAGGCCGTTTGCACCCAGTTGAGACTGCGACGACGGGCGATCCAATGTTCCAGCAACACACAGAGCAGGATCAAGAACCAGCCCACCAGGTAGGCGACGCGGAACCGGCACAACAGGCCGAACAACAGCAGCAGCGCCATCATGATCATGTGACTGAGGAAGGCCGCCAGCAAGGCGTTGTGCGGGCCCCAGGCCACCGGCAGCGAATGCAGTCCGTGCCGGCGGTCGAACTCGAAATCCTGGATGGAATAAATGATGTCGAACCCGGCCACCCAGAAGATCACCGCCGCTGCCAAAGCGGCCATCCGCAGGCCGTCCCACCATGTGAGGTCGCCACCCTTGACGGCCAACCAGGCCCCCACCGGTGCCAGCGCCAGCGCGACCCCCAGGAACACGTGCGTGTAGGGGGTGAACCGCTTGGTCACCGAGTAAAAGCAGAGCACGAACAACGCCACCGGCGACAGCACGAAACAGAGCGGATTCAGAAACCAACTGGTGAGAACCAGTCCGGCCCCGCTCAGGGCCCACAAGGTCCAAGCCGACGCCAGACTGATTTGGCCGGTGGGCAGGTGCCGATGCGCCGTGCGCGGATTCAGCGCGTCGAACCGGCGGTCCACGATGCGGTTGAACGCCATGGCGCAGGTCCGTGCACAGACCATGGCCGCCACGATCAGTAGAAAGGTGCGCCAGCCCGGCCAACCGCGGTTCTCGCGCGCGGCTACCGCCATGCCCGCCAGGCCGAACGGCATGGCAAAGATCGTGTGCGAAAAGCGCACGAACGAAAGCCATTTGCGGATCTGGGCGATCGGCCCCCGCCGCGGCCGGGGCACGGAGGCTACCTCCCGGACGACCGGAGCCCGGTCGGCAAACGGAACCGTTGGTTTTTGCTCGTTCATTCCAGCTCTTCCGCCCAACGCGGGACCAGCCGGTGCGGCACGCCCAGGTGATCCAGCACCCGTGCCACCACGGTGTCCACCACGGCCTGCACCGTGGTGGGACAGGTGTAAAACGAGGGGTTGGCCGGCAGGATCACCGCGCCGGCCTGCAACAGCAGCTCGAAATTCCGCACGTGGACCAGATTCAGCGGCGTCTCCCGCGGGACCAGGATCAGTTTGCGCCGTTCCTTCAGCACGACGTCCGCCGCACGAAGGAGCAGGTCCTCGCTGTAACCGTGAGCGATCCGTCCCAGCGTCCCCATCGTGCAGGGGATCACCACCATGGCGTCCGGCGGGTTGCTGCCGCTGGCAAAGGGCACGTTCATGCTCCGGGCGTTGTGGACGCGCACGCCCGGCGCCAGGCGCAATCCCCCGGGCAACTCCGCCTCGATGACCTGCGGTGCATAACGGCTCAGCACCACGTGCACCTCGTGCTGGTCCGGATCCAGATTGTCCAGCAGGCGCTGCGCGTACAGCGCGCCACTGGCGCCGGTGATGGCAACCAGGAACCTCATGGGATGCGTCCACCCGCAGGGTGACCGTGCCCGGTGGAGCTCGCCCCGGCGGGCGGCACCGGGCGGGGACCGACCGGGCGGCGCCGGACAACGCGGCAGCGGAGGTGCGCGGGCGGGCGGTTCATGTTCGGGGCCGGTGATCCTTTCGTGCCAGGGCCCGGCGCAGCTCCAGCTCGCTTTCGCGCCGTTTGATTTCCTCCCGGCGATCCACCTGGGATTTACCGCGGGCAACGGCCAGTTCGACTTTGACGCGACCGTTTTTCCAGTACATCGAGAGCGGCACCAGGGTGTGACCCTTGGCGGCGGTCAGGCTCTGGAGCCGGTGAATCTGGTGTTTGTGCAACAGGAGCTTGCGGTCGCCCTGGGGCGCGTGATTGGTCCAACCGCCGGGCTTGTACTCCTCGATACGCGCGTTGCGCAACCAGACCTCGCCGTTCCGGACCTCGGCCCAGGCCTCCCGCAGGCTGGCCCGTTTCTCCCGCAGGGCCTTGACCTCCGTACCCCGCAGCACGATTCCGGCCTCCACCGTCTCCACGATGTGGTAGTCGTGCCGGGCTTTCGGGTTGGTCACGATCCGGTCCATAAACTACAACTGCCAGAAGGTCGCCCTCCTGGCCAGTTGCGGTGTGGGGTCAACGTGGGAAACCCGATCAGCTCCGCCGGGTCCGGCGCCGGGGCTTTTCTGCGGGTGCCCCTGCCTCGTCGGCTTCGGGGAATTCCCAGACAATCTTTCCCTCGGCGATCTCCAGCAGCGCGATGTCCGTGGCGTCCATGTTTGGATGATGGGCCACCTGCGGGCGGCTCAAACCGCCCGAACCGGAGAGCAGTTGCCGGACCCGTCGGGAAACAATGTTCACCAGGATGTTCGGGTCCCCGACCTTTTCCAGCGCTCGCTTGCAAAGTTCGGCGTTCATCGTTGGGCTCGAAACGTCCAGAGCCCGTACAGCATATGGAAAACCGGCGGCGCCGCAACCGGAAATTGGCACCGGCAGAAGACCTCGATTCAAGAGGGCGGGCCCGACCGGGCAGGTCCGCGCCCTTCCTGCCCCTGCCGGGCGGGTCGCTACCCGAGCGCTTCGCTTCTCCGGAGGGGATGGGCCGGTGAGCCGGTGGCTTTCGCGGCAGCCGGGCAAAAGCTTTTGACGGCCCGGCGGGGGGTCTGGTTAGCTGGCGCGCCGCGGCGCGACCTCACGCAGCAGCAGACAATCATGGACCAGGTCGAGATTCATGAAACCGCCCGTCCCCGATACCCACCCGGTTTTCGGCTCCGAAGGGGATGGAACTGGGGTTGGCTGGGGTTGCTCTACACCAGCTTTTACATGTGCCGGTACAACCTCTCGCTGGCCAACCCCGAGATCAGCCGGGAGTTCGGGTTCAGCCGGGAGCAGATCGGTCACATCATCAGCGCGGCCCTCCTGGCCTACGCGTTGGGGTTGATCGTCAACGGCGCCCTGGCGGATCGGCTGGGGGGCAAACGGGCCATGCTCATCGGGGCGGCCGGCACGGTGGCGATGAACCTCCTGTTTGGCGCGGCGTCGTTCGCCGGGATGCTCGGCCTGTTCGTGGCCATCCGTGCGTTGGACGGTTACTTCCAGTCCTTTGGCGCGCCGGGCATGGTGAAGATCAACACGGCCTGGTTCGCCCGGCGCGAACGCGGCCGGTTCTCGGGCATCTTCGGGTTCATGATCAATCTGGGGCGGTTTGGCATCTTCACGCTGGGTCCGGCCTTGCTGGCCGGGTTCAGCGTGGCAGGGCTGTTGCAGGTGCCGCCGTTGCACTGGCGCTGGTTGTTCTGGGTGCCGTCGGTGCTGTGCGTGCTGGTGGCCGTGGCGGTGGCGTTGTGGGTGCGGGAGACGCCCGAACAGGCGGGTTACGCGGGGGTCGTACCGGACACTTCGCCTTCGGATCACTCGGCAGTTGCGGAGGCCCCGGGCGAGGTGCGGGCCAAGATCGGCGAGGTGTTGCGAGCCGTGGCGGGTCAGCCGGTGGTGTGGATCACGGCGGCCGCCTACGCCTGCACGGGTGCGGTGCGCCAGGCGGTGGACCAGTGGTTTCCTCGGTACATGCAGGACCTCTACCAGGTGGACCTGCGCTCGGCGCAGTTTCAGTTCCTGGCGTTCCTGATTCCATTCATGGCGTCGGCGGGTTCGTTGCTGGCGGGCTACGTGTCGGACACGCTGTTCAAGGGGCACCGGGCGCCGGTGGCTGCCGTGCTCTATTTCACGGAAACGGCGCTGATTCTGTTGGCCGCCCGGTTCCACGGTGTCACGGCGGCGATTGTGTTCCTGGTGCTGATCTCGTTCACGGCCAATTCGACGCACTCGATCCTGGGCAGTGCGGCACCGATGGACATCGGTGGACGTCGCATGTCCGGGTTCGCGCTCGGGGTGATTGACTCCTTTCAGTATTTCGGCGGCAGTCTGGCGGGGATCGTGTTGGGCCGGCTGCTGGATCAGAACCTGGGCAATTACTTCTATTTCATGGCGCCGTTCGGGCTTATCGGGGGCTTGTTGATGGTGGCGGCTCATGGCAAGTTCGGCTCGTCGCGTCCCCGCAGGGGCGCGCAACCGTCATGAGCCGGCACCGCCACCGGCGCGGCCGGTTCTGCAAATCCCACATTGCCCATGAATGCGAGGCCATATTCCGAGGCTGATTTGACGCGCCGCAGTTCGCCGGACGCCCACGCCGGCAGGTTCGCTCCTTTCCAACCGCACACGCGGGGCACCGGCCCGGGCGGGATCACGCGCCGGCGGTTCCTGGCCACGGGCGCGGCAGCGGCCGGATTGACGCTGTTGCGGCCCGGGCTCGTGCGGGGCACCGCGGCGCAGGAAACGCTGACGCTCGGCCTGATCGGCTGTGGCAACCGGGGCCAGTGGATCGGCGAGTTGTTTCTCAAGCATGGCGGTTACCGGATCACCGCCGTGGCGGATTACTTTCCCGACCGGGTCGCCGAGGCGGGGGAGAAGTTCGGTGTGCCGGAGCAGGCGCGGTTCACAGGGTTGAAAGGGTACCTGCGGTTGTTGGAACAGCCGGTGGACGCGGTGGTGATCGAGACGCCGCCCTGGTTTCATCCGGCCCAGGCTTGGGACAGTGTGGAGGCGGGCAAACACGTCTTCCTGGCCAAACCCATCGCCGTGGACGTGCCCGGGTGTCGCCGGATCGAAGAAGCCGGCCGCCGCGCCACGGAACGAAAGCTGTGTTTTCTGGTGGATTTCCAAACCCGGGCGCATCCGTCCTATCAGGAGGCGGTACGCCGCGTGCACCAGGGCATGATCGGCGCGCTGATCAACGGTGAGGCGAGTTATCTGTGCGGTCCCACATGGCGTCACATGGACCGGCTGTTGCGCACCGATCCCACGAACCCGGAGATCCGCCTCCGTGCGTGGGGTGTGGACCGCAAACTCAGCGGCGACGTGATCGTGGAGCAGAACATCCACGCCATTGACGTGGCCACGTGGTTTTTGGACGCCGCGCCGGTGAGCGCGTGGGGCAGCGGCGGCCGCAAACGGGATTTTGTGGGCGACTGCTGGGACCACTTTTCCTGCGTGTTCCGTTTCCCGAACGATCTGCTGGTGAATTTCATTTCCAAGCAGGTGGGGTCGGGCATCGACGACATCATGTGCCGCGTGTACGGGTTCAAAGGGTACGCCGACACGCACTATTTCGGCCGGGTCATGGTGCGGGCGGACGACGACCTGTTCAACGGTGGGGAACTGGCGAACCTGTACACCGACGGTGCGGTGAACAACATCGCCGAATTCCATCGGGCCATCCGTTCGGGGGACGTCTCCAATCCCACCGTGGCACCCAGTGTGCGGAGCAATCTCACCGCCATCCTGGGGCGCACCGCGGCCTACCGCCGTGCGGAGGTGACCTGGGACGAAATGCTCCGGGCAAACGAGGCGTGGGAAGTGGACCTGCGGGGGTTGAAAGAGTGAGCGGGGCGGCGCCGGTTCGCTGAAGTTTGCCAGGCTCGCCTTCGGCGGCTATGGTGGCGCCATGGGCAATGACGCTTCCCGCAGGTGCCCGAGCCCCGCACCGGCAATGGTCGTCCCCGAACGGGACGCAGACGTCGTTGCGTGGTCCATGCCATGCAATCCCGTCCGCACGCGGCGCCCCATGCCTCGAGGTTTGCCCGGTCTGGGCGCGGTTCTGCTGTTTTTCCCAACTGTCCTGAAGGGTCAGACGACCATCCCCCAGGCACCGCCACCGGCCCCGCCCGTGGTATCGAGGGACGTGTTCGCCGCGGGGGAAGTGCAGCATGACCCGCCGCCCGGCGCCTCGCTGTGGTCCATTGGCGAGCCCACCGACGAGGAGCAGCTTTACCTCGAGTACATCAATCGCGCGCGGCTCGATCCGGCCGGCGAGGCCGTTCGCCTGGCCAACACCACCGATCCGCAGGTGTTGTCGGCCTATTCCTTCTTCCAAGTGGATCTCGTCAAGATGCAGGCGGACGTTGCGTCGCTGCCGCCGGTGCCGCCCCTGGCCATGAACGCCCAACTGCTCCAGGCGGCCCGCGCACACAGTTTGGACATGGCCACGCAGGGGTTTCAGGGACACATCGGCTCGGACGGGTCGGACCCGGGCGATCGGCTCACGCAGGCGGGTTATCCGTGGATCACGTATGGTGAAAACGTTTACGCCTATGCGCGGTCGGTCTTCCACGGCTATGCAGGTTTCGAAGTGGACTGGGGCACCGGTCCCGGGGGGATGCAGGATCCGCCGGGGCACCGTCTCAACATTCACGGGGCCAACTTCCGCGAGGTGGGAATCGGCGTGGTGAACACCAACCATCCGGATGTGGGCCCCCAGGTGGTCACCCAGGATTTTGCCACCCGTTCGGGCGCCACGCCCCTGATCACCGGTGTGGCGTACTTCGACCTGAACACGAACGGTTTTTATGACCTGGGCGAGGGCATCGGAGGGATCGAGGTGGTCGTGAGCGGCAACAACTGGTACGGTCGCACCGCCGTGTCCGGAGGATACGCCGTGCCGGTGCCCGGCAACGGGTCTTACACGGTCACATTCAGCGCACCCGGGCTGACGCACGTGACCAACGTCAGCGTGGTCAACCTCGGGAATGTGAAGCTGGACCTCACTCCCCCCTACATGGCCCCCCATCCGGCAGGGCCGGACCCGGCCGCGCTCACCAACCAGAACCTCTACACTTGGAGCCCGGTGGCCGCGGCCACCAATTATCAGTGGGAATCCAGCCGGTTGCTCAACGACCCCTTTTTCGAAGGCGGCGAAGGGGATCTCTCGCAGGTCACATTCACGGTGTCAGAGGGGTACGATCCGCACGTGACCGGCAGGGTCGCCTCCGGCAATTTCGCTTTTCACCTGGCGCATCCATCCCCGGCCACGGCCCAGGTGTTGCAACTCAACCCGGTGTTCTGGATCCGGGCGAACAGCCAGGTGCGATTCGCGTCGCGGCTCGGCTGGGCGACGCCGAATCAGATCGCGCGCCTCCAGATCAGCACCGACGAGGGCCGCACATGGAACGAGCTCTGGAGCCGGGCCGGCACCGGCGACGGCGGACAGTCCGCGTACAGCACCGTCACGGTCCCGCTGTCGGCTTACGCCGGGCGGGCTGCCCAACTGCGTTTCGTCTATGACTTCACCGGCGGCCAGTATTTCTACCAGACCTCGACCGACGTGGGCTGGTTGGTGGACGACATCCGCGTGGAGAATGCGGGCCGGATCCTGGATGGCACGGTGACCGACACGGGATCCCAGGCACGGTTTGTCTTTGTGCCGGGAACCACGGAAACGTATCTGCTGCGGGTGCGGGCTCAACTGCCGGGCCGCACGCTGCCCTGGGGACCCGCGCGCGAGGTGCAGGTCCGGGCGCTGGCGCTGCCGACCCTCCGGTTCGCGTGGCCCGTCACATGGAGTGGGGGCGTGTTCACGGCAACGTTCGAGGTCGGTGCGCCACAGGCGGGGATGACGTTCCGGCTGTGGCGGGCCCCGCAGCCCGCGGGACCGTGGTCGGAAGAAACCGCGGCCGGGTTCGAAAGTCTCTCCGGCAACACGCTCTGGAAGGTGACGGCTCCGGCCCCGGCCACGCAAGGCTGGTACCGCCTGAGCGTGAACTGAGACAGTCTCTCCGCACGGGCCGTCTGGGCTCCGGCTCAAACCGTGCGGGAATGACGCCGCTGTTCGGGCGGGGGCAGCGTGTTGTCGAAGCACATCGCGATGTTGCGGATGAAAAGCCGCCCCGTGTCGGTCACCTCGAATCCACCGGGTCTGCGCCGGATCAGACCGTCGGCTTCCAGCGGGGCCAGCGAGGCCAGTTCGGGGGCGAAGTGGCGTTCGAAGTCCACCCCGAGCCGGGCGGACATCTCGGCGTAGTCGAGGCCGAGATCGCACATGACCCGCATGATGGTCTCGCGCCGCCGTTGATCCTCCTCGGTGAGGAAGTAGGCGCGATGCAGCGGTGCTTCTCCCGATTCCACCGCCTGTTCGTAGGCCGGGAGTTCCTTTTGATTCTGCCAATACATGTCCGGTGTCTGGGAAATGCTGGACATGCCGAAGGCGTAGATGTCGGCCCCGGCGCGGGTGCTGTAGCCCTGGAAATTGCGCTGCAACTTGCGCTGACGCTGGGCCACGGCCAGTTCGTCGGTGGGCAGGGCAAAATGGTCCATGCCGATGTACACGTAGCCGCCGTCACGTGTCAGACGTTCGATGACCAGCTTGAGCAACTGCAGTTTGGTCTCCGGCGCGGGCAGCAGATGCATTTTTTCCAGGATCCGCTGGGCAGGTTTGATCCAGGGCACGTGGGCGTAGCTGAACACCGCCAGCCGGTCGGGCCTCAGTTCCAGCACGATGTCCAGCGTCCGGTTGAACGATTCGACCGTCTGATGGGGCAGGCCGTAGATCAGGTCCAGGTTGACCGATTGGAAGCCGAGTTCGCGGCACCATTGCAGGACCTGCTCGGTCAGTTCGCGCGGTTGGATCCGGTGCACGGCCTTCTGGACCTGCGGATCGAAATCCTGCACGCCCATGGAAGCCCGGTTGAACCCGACCTCGCGCAGGGCGACCAGGTGGTCCCGTGTGAGCCGCCGTGGGTCGATTTCCACCCCCGCCTCGACGTCCGGTGCCAGTGTGAAATGCCGGTGGATGATCTCCCCCAGACGCCGGATTTCTTCCGGGCGCAGAAAGGTGGGCGAGCCGCCCCCCCAATGCAGTTGCACCACCTTGCGCCGGGGATTGAGCAGTGCTGCCATACGGGCCACCTCGCGGCCCAGGGTTTCCACGTACCGCCGGCCCTTGTCATGGTTCAACGTAATGACCGTGGTGCAGCCGCAGAACCAGCAGAGCGTCTCGCAAAAGGGGATGTGAAAATAGAGCGAAAGATCGCGCTCCGTCCGGTTGTTCTCCCGGATGCGCGTTTCCACCTCCGACCAGGGAATGCCTTCGCGGAAATGATTGGCCGGAGGGAAGGAGGTGTAACGCGGACCCGGCACGTTGTACTTGCGCACCAGGTCCAGGTCCACGGACAGCATCGTCATGAGGTCAATCTACCGGCTCCGACCGTGGCTGCAAACCCTCGCACGGTGTCCACGAGGGCCTGGATGGCGTCCAGGCGCGCCCCGGGCGGTACACCGTGACCCAGATTGAAAATCCAGCCGGGCCGACCGCACATGGCGTGCATCAGCCTGGCGACCTCCGACCGCACGACCTCCGGTGCGAGCGTCAGGACGAACGGATCCAGATTGCCCTGGACCGCCGTGGTGGGGGGTAGTTCGGCCGTCACATCGGAAAGTTCCACCTGCCAGTCCAGGCCCAGCACCGAGACCCCCGGCAGGAGCAGCCGGGACCACGCGCCGTGGTAACCCCGCGCAAACACGATGACGGGGACCTGCCCGGCCACGGCTTCCACCACCCGGCCCAGCCAGGGAAGCGCCGCCTCGGCGTACAACGTCGGCCCCGCCTCACCGGCCAAACTGTCAAAAAGCTGGACGGCGTCCACCCCGGCTTCGATCTGCATTTGCAGGGCCTCGATCACAGCCCGTGTCAACCGGTCCAGGAGCGCCTCGTAAAACGGGCGGTCTACCCACCACAACCTTTTGGCCCGCACCCAGGCATCGGCGCTGCCGCCTTCCAACGCAAAGTTGGCCAGTGTCCACGGCGCCCCGGCAAAACCGAGCAACGCGGTCTGATCCCCCAGGTGCTGCCGCACGCGTCGGATGGCGTCGGGCAGATAGGCCAGTCGTTCCCGCACCCGACCCGGATCGAGCCGTTCCACGTGCCGCGCGGTTTCCACCGCAAAATCCATGGCGATCCCGCCTTCTTCCCGGAAGCGGTATCCCTGGCCGAGTCCTTCGTTCACCACGAGGATGTCGCTGAAGAGGATGGCCGCGTCGAAACCGAACCGGCGCACCGGCTGCAAGGTCACTTCCGCCGCCAGCTCCGGCGTGCGAACCAGGTCCAAAAACGGATGGCGCCTGCGGAGTTCGCGGTATTCCGGCAATGCGCGCCCTGCCTGGCGCATCAGCCAAACGGGGGGCCGATCCACCGGCTGGCAGTGGCAGGCGGCCAGAAAACGTTCTCGTGCGGTCATGATCGCAGGTGCGCAGGTTGGGCACAAAGCGGCGCCCGGGGCAAGGACAACGCCGGCCGGACCGGTCTTCCAGGGAACCGGGCTCCGTCCACTCCCCGGCACAAGGTCTGACTCTTGAGCCCTTGCGTCCCGGGTCGGGCGCGGGGTTGGGGCGGGCTGGTTGCGGCGGCTGCGACAGGCCAGCCTGCGCCGCCGGGGCCTACCGCCCCGCCGGGGAAGCGGAGGGGCCGTTGGTCTGAGGCGGGGAATCCGCCGCGGATTCCAACAGGCGCCGGGCCCGGTCCAACCCGCCCAGGTTCCACAGGCGTGTGTAGCCCATTCGGGAGAGCTGACGTTGCGCCAGAGCGCTGCGCCGACCGCTCCGGCAGTACAGCAGCAGCGGTTGGTCCTTGTCGGGAAAAACCTCCCGGACGCGCTCGCTCAACTGATCCAGCGGCAGGTTGGTCGCACCGGCGACGTGGTCTTGGCGATATTCCTCGGGGGACCGGACGTCCACGACGCCTGCGCCCGCACGGAGCCAGGCACGGAGCTCATCCAAGGAGCGTTCGTCCGGCTCCGCCGCAGACACGCGCCACCTGCCGATGAACAGGGCAAGGACGACCGCAGCAGCCAGGCACGGCAGGATGAGCAACCAGAACGTATTCGGCCCCGAATTCATGGTTTCCAACATGCACCAGGGGCCGGGCCGTTCAAGCCGCCGTGTCCCGGTTTTTGGTCATCCGGAGCCGGCCGAAGTGTACCCTTGCGGGAGGGGCACCGGGGCCGGATCCGCTGGGGCGTTCCCTGGCTGTTTGCCCTGTCAAAAAGCGGCGCCGGCCGGCAATCGGCGCATCCGGATCCAACCGGGCATTCGGGAAAGCAGCGGCCTGGAGGGTGTGTGGGCGGGTTCGAACCTCGGAAAGCGGGCGGCGCCGTCCGTCAACCACCGATGGCGGTCATGGGGCGACCGGGTTGATAGCAGGACCGGAATTCGTGCTCGCGCGGTTTGACGGCCAGGGCGTGACGGAAGAGCCGGCGCAGCGGTTCGTCATCCGGCGCGCGCAGGGCCTCGTGAAGGTTGATCTCGTCGTGGTGGCCCAGGCAGGGTCGGAGCCGGCCGTCGGCCGTGAGGCGCATTTTGTTGCAGGTGTCGCAGAAATGGGTCTGGGTCATGGCGCCGATGAAGCCGATGATGGCGCCGGTGCGGACCAGTCGGTAGTAACGGGCCGGGCCGTGTCCCAGGCGTGCGTCCGGCGCCGGCACCAGTTCGTCCTCCTGTTGCAGCCGTTCCATGACCTCCTCCACCGAGAGAAAGTTTTCCGGCGTCAGCACATCGCGCGAGGTCAACGGCATCAACTCGATCAGCCGCAGCGGGAGCTGATGCTCCGCACTGTACCGGATCAACGGCCAGATCTCCTGCTCGTTGACGTGACGCATGAGGACGGTGTTGAGCTTGACGCGTTCGAACCCGGCCTTTACGGCAGCCCGGATGCCTTCCAGTACCGGTTCGATCCGGCCGCCGGTGATGCGGTGGTAAAGCGCAGGGTCGAGGGCATCCAGGCTGACGTTGACGGTGCGCAATCCCGCTGCGCGGAGGTCGGCCGCCAACGGGGCCAGTTTCACGCCGTTGGTCGAGAGCCCGATGCATTCGACGCCCGGGATGCGCGCCATTTGACGGACCAATTCCACCAGGCCGGGCCGGAGCAACGGTTCCCCACCCGTGAGGCGGAATTTTCGAAAGCCCAGTCCGGCCGCCACCCGCACGATCCGGAGCAGGTCGGCATCCGAAAGCCCCTCACCGGAAGCGATCCAACCCTTGTACTGGTGCGGCCGGCAGTAGAGGCACCGCTCGTTGCAGCGGTCGGTGACCGAGATCCGCAGATAATCGATCGTGCGTCCGAAACTGTCCATGATTGCTTCCGCCTTTTCACCGCCCCCGGGTTGCGGCGGGCCCGCGGCCCGGATGCCGGCGCGCCGGTTCGTTGCGCGAAAACTAGACCTGATGGAGGCGGGGAACAAGCCTGATTGATCCGGACCGTCAGGACAGGAGAGACGAGCCCGGCGACGCGTTCCCGACGCAGACGGAGGATCGGTCCGTGGCGACCGGAGGATCAGGAGGTCGCCGCCGCTGCCTGTTCGGCGTCAGCGGGCACGGGTAGCCGCCGCAGGTAGCGGACGTGATGGACGTCGGGCGAGTCGCCGGGCTCGACGAGGGCTTCGAGCTGGCCGGCCTGCTGCAGGATGGGCCAGGCCACGGCATCGGCCGCCAACCAATCCAGTGGATACTGACGGCCGCCGTGGGCCGCCGGGCTTGAGGGCTCCGTCTGGGACAACTCCCGGACCAGGTCCGCCACGGTTCGGTGCCCGATGTTGATCAGCCAGGCCAACAACGCAGGGCGCGGATGCCGGAAAAGGTCCGGGTGCAGGAACAGCAGTTCGCGGGGCAACACGCGCAGCGCGTAGGCCGGGGCTGTCCACCACGCGGGATCGCGATGCGGATATTCCCGGATGGTAACGAGCTTGCGCAGCGCACCATGAAGACGCGGGTCCAACGACCGAATCAGTTTGGCCTCGACGAAATCCACGCGCCCGGCCCGGTTGAATCGGTGCGTGACCTTGATGCGGCCCCGCTGCCCGTTGAACTGGCCGTCGTAGCAAACCGAGAGAAAAGCGTGATCGTAAACGGACTGGACCTGCATCCAGCAACCGGCGGCGTAACCGGCATAATCACGTTTGGCGGCATCGGGCGGCGTGGCGCGGGTGCGCAGGACCTCCCGCAGTCGTGCGAGTCGTTCGAAGTATTCGCTGTTGGGAGGGAAACCCGAGTCGCGGAGGAACTGCTCGAACTCACTCAACTGGTTCCACTGCGGGCCCGGCCCCGTGTGAAGGATCTTCTCCAACCATTCCAACCTCCGGCGCGCCCATCGCCGCGCCTCGCGCGTGGGACCGGACATGACCGTCAGCGGCTGCATAAGGGTTTCCGGTTCAGGTTGCGCCTGGCCATCCGCCGACAGCCCGCCTTGCCTGCTCATCGTTTCGCCAGTCTGTCCACAAGTCCAGTCGTGCAGATCGCCAGGCGCGCCGATCGCTTCAAACCAGGTCCACTCTAACGCGGGGACGCAAACCGACAACTGTGCGTTTGGATGCACACCCCCGATCTTTTTCACCCGCGGGCCCGGGCCGGGGAACGGCGGAAACGGCACCACCCGGCCCGGCGCGGGTCTTCAGATCATCGGCCGGCACGACGCCCGGCGGTGTCTCCTGCGGTCGGCCGGTTCTTGCCAGGATCTGTGGCGGTTCGGACCTGAAGATTGCGAGCGCCGCCCCGCTCCCGGTTCACCCGCAGTTGCGGCGGACCTGTCTCCCCTCCGGAGCAGGCATGCCCCCGACGTATCCCCGGTGTTCAAGGGGAGTCACCGGCCGGGGGCTTTCTCACGCCCGGGGATGCGCCGCGTCGTACACCCGTTTCAGCCGCTCGGTGGTCACGTGGGTGTACACCTGGGTGGTGACCAGGTGGGCATGCCCGAGCAGCTCCTGCACACTGCGGAGGTCCGCCCCGGCTTCCAGGAGGTGAGTGGCGTAGCTGTGCCGGAGTTGGTGGGGTGTGATGTCGGGATCGAGTCCGGCCCGTACCAAGTACTGTTTCAACCGGCGTTGCAGCAGGCCGGGCGTGATGGGTTGGGGCGACCCGTCCCCGGGTTTCCTTTTGGCAGAGGGCCGCCCGGCCCGGGGCGAATGCGATTGGAACACCGGATGGTCCGGCGCCGGCGGCTGCGGCAGCAGCGACCAGTAGGTGCGAATGGCCTCCAGGGCGGGCCGGCCGATGGGGACCAGCCGTTCCTTGCGACCCTTGCCACGGACCCGAACCAACGCCTCCTGCCAGTGCAGGTCGCCTGCACGGAGCTGACACAGTTCACTGATGCGCAGCCCGCAGGAGTAAAGCGTCTCCAAAATGGCGTAATCCCGATAAAACGCCTCGCGCAGGGGCGGTCGTCCCCGGCGGGCCACCGACGGTTCGTCTCGCCCGGCCGTTTCCAGCGCCTGCAACGGGGCCCGCAGCAGTTGCAGGAGCTGCTCCACGGAAAGATGCCGCGGCAACCGCCGGGGCGGTTGGGGCAGATGAAGGTCGTGCACGGGCGAGGCGGCCACATGCCCGCGGCGCGCCAGAAAACGGTAGAAACTGCGCAGCGCACTGAAGGTCAGGCGGATGGTGATCCGGCCGAGGTTCTGCCGGGCCAGGTACCGGAGGAACGACCGGAAATCATCCCGTTCCAGGCGCGGCCAGTTCGGCGGTTGTCCCTGTTCCGACCGGCACCACCGGGCGAAGGTCTCCAGGGCGTGGCGATAGTTGCGGCAGGTATGGGGCGAGGCGCCCCGTTCGTGAGCCAGATGTTGCAGGAAGGATTCCACCAAGGGATCCGCGACCGGCTCTCCCGACGGAGCGGGTTGGGACGCGGCAGGCGCGTCGGGCCGGCGGTCGTCAGCCGGCTGGGCAAGTCTGGAGCCCTCGTTCATGGACCTGGATGCCGTGCCTTGCCCGGGGCGGCGGACGTGTCCGCCCCGCCCGATTCCTCCTGTTCACCTCGTTCGGGAAACTCGTACTGGAGTTTCCCGCGCGGACCGAGGACCAGATAAGCTGAAAAAGGCCGGCCGGTCTTGGAAGAAACGAATTGCCGCAGCAGGTCGGTGCGGCGTTCGGTCAGGAGTTTGCGCACCTGTTCGGGCTCCAGCGGTTGCTGGTGCAGCACCCGGGGCAGCAGGAACGTGCACGGTTTGTCGCTGTCCTGGGTCCCCTCGCACCGGTAATCGGCCGGCGTCTCGAACACGCGGCGTTTGCAGCGGGGGCACGAGCCGAGAGGCGTGCAGGCGTTCAGGTCCACCGGTTCGGCAGTCTGGCGCTTCGGTTTCGAAGTGCGCCGGCCCTTGCCGGCTTCGCGGGGGGCGAACTCGAATTTGACATCGCCGTCTTTCAGGACCAGGTGCGCCTCGAATCTTCGGTGGTTCCGGTTGGAAACGAAGCCGCTCAGAAGGTCGCTCCTGCCCTCGGTCAGGATCTTGCGCATCTGGGCGGGTTCAACCGGCTGCTGCAGGATCACGCGGCCCACGCGGAAGTCGCAGCTTTTGTCCGGACCCACGGCCTTTTCGCACACGTAATGCATGCCGGCCTCGAAGACGCGGCCCCCGCAACGCGGACACGGGCCCAGCGGTTCCTGGTTCGAGAAATCCGCCATGGAGGAGCCTTCGCCGGAGGCGCCGCCATCGGCCTCGGCACCCTTGTTCTGGCCGAAATCGAATTCAACCCGCCCGGCGTCGGTCAGCCGCAGGATGGCGCTGAACGGCCGGCCGGTCCTGCTGCGGAACCCCTGCAGGGGGCCGATCTGGCGGTCGCGCAGCAGTGTCTCCACCTCCTCGGGCTCGAACATCCGCCCTCCCAGGATCTTGGGCACCGAGAATTCGCAGCCCGGCTGGACGCACTGGTAGGCCTTGTATTTTTCGTGCACCTCACCCCCGCACTTCGGGCAGGGGACCTTGAGCACGCCGAAATCGCCGGGGATGGTGTCGAACTGATACTGCCTGGCCCGCTCCACGATGCGCCGCGTCATTTCGCGGATGCCCTGCATGAATTCCTCGCGGCTTTTCTGCCGGCGCTGCACCTGCCGGAGCTGGTACTCCCAGTCGCCGGTCAGCTCGGGCTTGGTGAGCTCCGGTATCCCCAGGCCGTGCAGCAGCTCCATCAGGGCGAAGGCCTTGGCCGTGGGAACCAGCTCGCGGCCCTGGCGCAGGAGGTACTTTTCCTGGATCAATCCCTCGATGATGGCCGCCCGGGTGGCCGGTGTGCCCAGGCCTTTTTCGCGCATGGCCTCGCGGAGTTCGTCGTCCTCGACCAGCCGGCCGGCGCCTTCCATGGCGGTCAGCAGCGTGGCCTCGGTGAACCGCGGCGGCGGCTTGGTCTGGCTGGCGCGGACCTCGATCTCCCGGGTTTGAACCGTCTCGCCCGGTTGCACCGGTGGCAACTGCGGGTTTTCGTCGTCGCTCCGGCCCTCGCGTCCGTACACGCTCAACCAACCGGCCTTGACCAGGACCCGGCCCACGCTTTTGAACGGTTCGCCCGCCACGCGGGTGATGCGCGTGGTTTCCAGAAACTCGGCCGCCGGATAAAACACCGCCAGAAACCGGCGTGTGACGAGATCGTAGATTTTTTGTTCGCCCTCGTTCAGGCCGCGCGGGAGCTGCGGCGTGGGGATGATGGCGAAATGGTCCGTCACCCGCGCGTTGTTGAACACGCGCTTGTTGGGGCGCACCCAGTTCTGTTGCAGGATCTCGCCGGCCCACGGGGCGTAGGCCGTGCGGGTGAGATTCTCCAGCGTGGCACGGACCGTGCCCAGATAATCCTCCGGCAGGGCGCGCGAATCGGTGCGCGGGTAGGTGATGACCTTGTGCCGTTCGTAGAGGGCCTGGGCGATCTGCAGGGTGCGATTGGCACTGAACCCGAACCTCGCGTTGGCCTCCCGTTGCAGGCTGGTCAGATCGAACAACAGGGGCGGAGCCTGGGTGGAGGGTTTGCTCTCCTCGGTGACCTCGCCCGGTTGACCCAGACAGCGCCGGCGCAGGGACTCGGCCCGCGCCGCGTCCCACAACCGCTCCGGTTTCAGGTCCGGGTCGGCCTCGCGAGCCTCGGGTTTGACGAATGATTCGTCGAACCACCGTCCCGTGTAGGTGCCGGCGGCGCACTCGAAGGTGGCGACGACCTCCCAGTACGGCCGGGGGACAAACCGCCGGATCTTTTGTTCGCGGTCCACCACGATGGCCAGCGTGGGGGTTTGCACGCGGCCCACCGTGGTTTTGAAAAAGCCGCCCGAACGCGAGTTGAAGGCGGTCATGGCCCGCGTGCCGTTGATGCCCACCAACCAGTCGGCCTCCGCCCGGCTCAACGCCGCATCGGCCAGCGGCTGCAGCTCTTCGTCCGGACGCAGGTGTTCGAACCCCTCCCGGATGGCGGCCGGCGTCATGGACTGCAACCACAGTCGCTTGATCGGTTTGCGGGTGCCGGCGTACCGGATGATGTTGCGAAAGATCAGCTCGCCTTCCCGTCCGGCGTCGCAGGCATTGATGATTTCGTCCACGTCGTCGCGCCGGATCAGCCGCACCAGTTGTTTGAGCCGCGCCTCGCTCTTTTCGATGGGCATCAGGTCGAAATGGTCCGGCAGGACAGGCAGGTGGTTGAAACTCCACTTGCCACGGGCCGGTTCCACCCCCTCCGGCGGGGTCAACTCCAGCAGGTGCCCCACGGCCGACGCGATGATGTACCGGTCGTTCTCGTAGTGGTCACCCACCTTCTTGCAGCCGCCCAGCGCCCGCGCAATGTCGGCGGCCACCGACGGCTTTTCTGCAATGACCAGGGCCTTGCCCATAACGTTTCGTGGCAACAATTGGCTCGCTTTTAACGCCAAGCGACCGTCCTGTGCAATGCCAAGTTCCGGTGCAAGGGCTGCGCGCCGGCATCCAAGGTGCACCCGGCCGGGAGAAGTGCAACCATCCCTTCCAGGCTCAGAGCCACGGTCGCAGGTTGTCGCCGCGGACCTTCCAACGCCCGTTTTTGGGGAAGCCCGGCTGGGGCTCCGGCGGTGCGCCCGTCCAGCCGGCGGTCATCATCGCCACGGCCGCCAGCAACCCGCCGTTACCCGGGAGGTAGGCTGTCAGCCCCGGCCGCTGATAGTTGTGTCCGTTCGGGTGGTACCGGTTTTTGACTGCAGGCAGCAACAGGGCTTCCACCGCGAGTTCGGGTTCGCCGCACCGGGCTGCCGCCATGGCCGTGAGGGGGAAATCCCAGCCCCAACAGCGGTCCCATTGCCAGACCTCCATCACGCGCCGAACGCTGCGGCGCATGGTCTGGCGGTCCACACCCGGTCCCGGCAACATCCCCAACGCCCCCAGAAGAGCCGGGTGCTCCCAGTTCCACCGGGTGTAGGTGTCGGTCATCCCCTCCTGCATGAGGTACAGGCCATCGGCCACGGGCAGGGGCGCCAGTCCCTGCAGCACGGCTTCCCAGCGCGGGTCCGGTCGCAGCCCCAACCGCCGACGCCACCGTTGCGCCGTGGTCAGGCCCCACCGCCAGTAGGTCAGTTCGAAGGTCGGGTTGCGCGTCGCGCGCGGATCGGTGTTTTCCGAAACCGTCTTGAGGGGCGGGCCAAGCACGTACCGGCCCGTGGCAGGGTCCCGATGGGCGAACGAGGCCATGAATTCGGCCGTTTCGAAGACGACCTCCCGCCAGGTTTCCAACGTCTCCCGCACGGGCCGCTCGCGCCAGCACAACTCGGCGTAGTAGATGGGGTGCGGCTGCTGCCAGATCAACAACGGGCCGACCGTCGAGGGGGAGTCCCGGCCTTCCGGCCCCACCATCTTGGGCCAGCGCGCCCCCCGATAGCCCTGGCGCCGCGCCAGCGCGCGGGCCTCCGGCAGGATGGCCCGGTAATACGGCAGCGCCCGGGCGAACAGCTCGAACCGGTTCCATGCCACGAAATGCACCGCATGCCACCAGTGCATCTCCAGATGGAACTTCCCGTACCAACTGTTGAAGAGCAGGCCCGTCTCGGCCGGCGGCAGACGGCCTGCAGAATGCAGGGCCGTGTTGTACTGGGACAACACCACGCGCCGTTCCAACTCCTGCGCCCGCGGATCCGTGCTGCCGTCGAAATCCACCGCCCCGCCCTCCGACCAGAACGCATTCCAGTGCCGGGCTGCAGCCCGGAACGTCGCTCCCACCGGGGGCAGTCGCCGTGGCAACGGCTCCGAACCGAACGCCAACACGAAACGCAGCCGCGGTGCCCGGGTCCGCATCACCCACTCGTGCGCTCCGCCCTCCTCCACCACCGCCTTCCCTTCCCAGCACCAGGCCACGTGGTACCGCGTGCCATCGAGCATGCGTTCCAGCCGCAACTCGTCCGGTCGCCGCCGCTCGACCCGCGTCGTATGACGCTCCGGCGCGGACCAATCCGCCATTGCCACGGCGGGGGATCCATAGGGAAAGCGCAGCACCACCGCCAGGCTTCCCTCCGCCAGCGCCCCCGACTCGATCTCCACCGCCAGCAGATCCAGCTCCGGATGACAGCACGATCGGACCCGAACCGGAAGTCCCCCCCACTCGAATCGGCTGGTGAGCAAGCCCTCCCACAGATTCAGGTGTTGGTCCACCTCCCGGATCTCGTCCGGGCGCAGAGGGCGCAAGGGCCGTTCTCCCGCGACAAATGCCAACCGACCCAGATGCAACCGGTGCGGATTCTCCCGCAACCAGCGGAACAAATCTTCCTGACCCTCGGCCCGCGTGGCGTAGCCCACCTTTCGACCGTGGGTGTCGTATTCCTCGTATCGGAACGAGGCCGGGTCCAACCCCGGTGGTATCGGGGTCGTGTGCCAGGCCCAGTCCGCCGTGGTGCACAGGGGAAAGTCTTTCTCACACGCCTCCGCCAAGGTCTGCAGTCCGGTCACATCCGCCGTGAACGCGAACCGGCCGTTGCCCACCGTCAGCGCCCCGTAAGGATCAAACCGGGAAAAGCGCGGCTCATGACGGCGCACAATCGCACGCCGATCCAACCCCGACCCGCGAACACGCCATGCCGGCAGCATCCACCCACTGCCGGCCAGCGCGGTCAAACTCCGGAGAAAATCCCGTCGATTCAGCCGCCTCATGCCGGGGTATCAGGTTGCGTCACCGCCTCCTCGCGTCCAGCCCAATGCACCCGGGTCGCGCTCGCGCCCCAAAACCCGGCCCGGCCACCCAAACCCGCTTGATAGAGGGATCCCCAGACCCGCTTCACCCGCACCCAAGCCCCGGTCGCCGCCGAAAACTGCTCCCATGCGATACCGCCCTCGAGCCTCCCCGCCTGTCCCACCCGCGCCCGAAGCTGGCGCATCGGCGCCGCCAGCCCGACCACCCTCCGGACTGATGAAACCGGCGCCTCACTCCCGCCTCCCGTCCCTCGGCCGATGCCTTGCTCCTCACACCGCCCTCGCAAACCCGCCCATCCGCGTGATGCCGGGAGTGAGCCCAGACGGGACGGCCGGCGCAGCATCTTCACGGCCGATTCCCTCCGGGTTTTGGAGGATCCGAAGGCGCACACGGATCAGCCGGATCTCGGAGGAAGCCTGCACCCTGCACCGTGCCCCCGGGGCGGCCCCTCCGGCAGCAACACCTCATCGCCTGGACGTTCATTCCAATACCTCCACGCTTTTCGACCGGTTCACGTATCTTTCCCGGCTCCGGCCTTCCCCCGGCCGATGCTTCCTGCAGGCGCCCTCCCAACGACAGAACGGAGCGCACGCCCCCCGTGCGGTGGAGCGCACCGGACGATCTGCCACTGCCGCCCGACCTGGAGCGACAAAGCGGGCCGGCCTTTCGCTTCAGGAGTTCTGTGGGCCCGATCCAATCAGCTCAACGGCGGGCCGACGATCTCGATCCCATACAGGGCCGCAGCCTGCGTGAGCCTCTGGATCGCCTCGCGAGACGGAGCTCCCGCAGCTTCGGGCCGCTCCGGCCGTTGCGCCGGGCGGCCCATGGCGCGAACAAACCGTTCGAAATCCCCATGCACCGTCACGGTCAGGAACCGGCCGCCCTCGGGTGACTCGGCGCGGTAAGTGTGGGCCACGCCCTTGGGCACAAGCAGGATGTCGCCCGGGCCAGCTCGGTGCTCCTGATCCCTCACCCTCACGCGGAATTCACCCTCCAGGATGTGGAAGATCTCATCCTCATTATGGTGAACGTGTAGCGGTGGTGAATCGCCATGAGGCACGCGATGATCGAGAATCGCGACGCCATCCTGGCCGTCCGAGCCGGAGACGCGGATCGTTACGAGTGAATCCAGAAACCAGAACTGAGTTGTCCTCATAATCATCCTCCACGCGGTTGTTGGTGTGTGGTTGTCGATCCTTCGGAGCCGACGGAGGCCCTACGATCAAGCTGAGCGACCGGCGCCGGGTGAGGGTACGAAACCACGCGCACCATACCGCCGGCCCGGTCAGGTGTCGAGTCCCGGACTCAGCGCCGGTTCGCTGCAGCAGAACCCTTTCATCTGCGTGGGGCGGAGGGGTCCGAAGAGCGCCGTGCGCTCCCATCCAAAACCTCCGCCGAACTCCGGCGCGCCGGCAAACCGCGCTTCCCGGCGCCGCAAACTCAGCCGGAGGCGCCTGTCCGGTCGGTTGACTCCCCCCTCCGCAACAACCCGCCTTCTCGGGGCTGACGCTGACCCTCTGGATCTGCCACCGCACCAGCCGGCCGGGTTCCTTGCTCCAGCCGGTGTGATGCTCCGGCGAAAAAACTGCCGGGGCAGCCGCTCTTGCGCCCGCTCCAGGATGCCGCCCGGATTGCCTTTGAGCCCCCCACAGAACGTCGGCTCCCAACTCCTGCGTCCCAAAGGCACCGGACTCCTGCCGGCCATGCATCGCAGCGGCGGTCGTCAGCGAGCGCTGCAGCTTTGGCTGCCCGTGGCGGCTGAGCCGTTTCAGACACAGAGCGGGGCTCGCGAGGCCAGGCTGGGATGGCGCCTCCGAGCCACCAGGACCGGGAAACGGCTGTTCTTGACCCCCCGATGCAGCCGCCGGACCCGTGGGCGCGGGGTCCAACCGATCTTGCGATCCCGGGCTGGGACGTGCGGGGCCGGCCCGCTGAAGGCGATCGGGGCCACCCATCGGCCCTCGACCTCGGCCACGTGGCGCAGGTGGCGGCCCCCGAGGCGGGCACTGTGCAGGTAGGTGCTGCTTTTCCAGCAGTTCATCGAACCGGACGTGTTCGTGTTCTTCGATGAGCCGCACGCGGACCCGCCGGAGCCATGCCTTCTCGGAGCTCGGTGAGGTTTGCTTCATGCCGCGGAGCTGGCAGAAAAGGGAGGGCAGGTTTGGCTCGTTTTCGAAAATGCCACCTCCCTCAGCCACTTCTCCTCGCAGATGAAGCCGGGCTGCGGTGCGTGGGTTTCTGCGGGCTGTTGGCAACGCGAGTTGGCTCGCGCGGTTGACGTTATCTCTTCTCATTCCTACGATTCGGTCCATGAATAGTGGCTCACCGTGCGGGTCGGGGCCTCGGGGGGGTGTTTTTGCGAGGTGCCGTTCCGGGCGGGAGGGGTCTCTGGTGAGGCGGCTTGTGGGCACGGGGGTGGGGCTGGCTGCGATGGTTTGCGGGTGGGTGGCCTGTTCCTCGCTGGACCCGGGCACGGTGGAACCACCCCGGATCGAGGGGGCGCACCTGGTCGGAAACACCGCCTGCTACGATTGCCACACCAATCTGGTCCGGATCTTTCCCGCCAGTGCGCACGCGCGCGTCCCATTTCGGATCCCGGGCACGCACGAGCCCGCCGGATGCGAACTCTGCCACGGGCCGGGGAGTCTGCACGTGGCAGCCGGCGGCGGGCGCGGCCGGTTCATTCTCAACCCGGGGCGCGACCCGCAGATCTGTCTGGACTGTCATCTGGACGTGGCCGCCGATTTCCGGCAGCCCTCCCGGCATCCGGTACGGGAAGGCCGGATGAGCTGCAGTGACTGTCACGATCCACACGGCATGGACATCATGAAACCGGCCGGTGGATCGGGCTGGGCCCGGCTCAACGAGGGCTGTGCCGGTTGTCACGAGGCCCAGGCGCGTCCGTTCGTGTTCGAACACGAGGCCCTGCGCGAGGGCTGCACAATGTGTCACACCGCGCACGGTTCACCGCACGCGGCCCTGTTGACCGACCGCGACAGTCACCTCTGCCTGCAGTGCCATGTCCAGACGCCCGGACCCGGCGTGGCGTCGGGAAGAATCTTCATCGGCCAGGTGGACCATACCGACCGCCTGCGCATGGGAACCTGTTGGAGTGCCGGCTGTCACACCGCCGTGCACGGATCGGACGTTCACCCCCGGCTGCTCTACTGACCATGTGTTCCTGGTGCCACATGACGCGGGCCTGTTCCCACCGGGCAAAGACGTACCGCGCCGGCCTTGTCGGTTGCGCAGCCGCCCTGTTGCTGACGGGTGTGGGACGATTCACCGTCGCGCAGGGCGGGGAACCCACCTCTCCAACCAGCGTCCAACTGCCGGCCCCCGCCGCCGGGCCGGTGGATTTCGAAAGGGACATCCGACCCATCCTCGAAAGGTCCTGCCTGCGTTGTCACGGGCCTGAACGACCGCGCAGCGGCCTGCGACTGGACACGCGCGAGGGCATACTGGCCGGCGGTGACGGCGGGCCCGTGGTGGTCCTCAGCAACAGCGCCGCCAGCCGGCTCATTCACGCCGTGGCGCGTTCGCCCGAAATCTCCGAAGACCTTTGGATGCCGCCGGAGGGGCGCACACCGCCGTTGAGCGCGGAAGAAATCGGACTGTTGCGGGCCTGGATTGATCAGGGCCTGCCCTGGACGTCCGGGCCGCCGCGTCCCGCGGACCGCATCGAGGTGACGGTCGGCACCGGCTGGCGCGGTGGATCGGGTCCCGCCAGCCTCCTGCGCTCCGCGTGGCAACGGCCCTCGGGTTGGGACGGCGGGTTGGAGAACCTTTTCTGGTCGCACCAGCCCCCCGAAGGACCGCGTTTCACGCTTCACGCCCGCGCGCTTCGCGACGATGCCTTCCTCCAAATGGACGGATGGTTGCCCGAGTGGGGCCGGGCCAGCCTCGGCGTCAGCCAGTACCGATGGTACGGTCCCGACCGCGGCCAGTGGCCGTTACTCCCTTCGGGAGAGGTGGGCCTGTTGGACAGGGAACCGGCGCTCGACATCGGCCGCGCCCGGGTCACGCTCGAACTTGATCGGCGCAACTGGCCCGGACTGCGCCTGGGTTACGAGCACCGGTACCGAGACGGCTCGCGGGCGATCACCTCCTGGTCCGCCCCGCCGGACGGCACCCCCAAGCGCCTGCTCTGGCCCGCTTACGAGGTCGTGGACGAGGAAAGCCACATCCTCCGTTTCCATGCCCACCATGAAGTGGCCGACTGGCGGTTCGAGGAAGATCTGCGGCTGCAATGGACCGAACGCCATACCTCCCGGACCAATGCGCTTTTCAATCCGCCCGAGGGCGATGCCCGGTTCCTCACCCGCGTCACGGAGACCCACCAGAGTTTTCAAGCCGCCAATGCCGTTCGGTTCGACCGCGCCTTTCGTCCCTGGCTGCGCGCCACCGGCGGTTACCTCTACAGCCGGTACGACGCAGACGGGTCGTTTGCACTCGACGAAGCGCCGCTGAACCCGGCTCCCGGCGTGGTGCGCCGGTGGCGCAGCCCTTCGATCACCCTTGAGCATTCCGCCCACGTGGCGAACGCCAACCTGGTGGCAGGCCCCTGGGCCGGCTGGACGATCGTGACGGGTGTACAATCGGAATGGACCCGCCACCACGGATTGGGCCGGGCATCGTTCGACTACGAACTTTCGCCAGACGAGTGGTTTCTGCAGCCCACGCTTCAGGAGAGCGCGCGCGACCGGTTCGTCCTGACCGAACGACTCGGTCTGCGGGGGGAACCGATCCCCCGCAGCGTGGTTTTCGCCGAAGCGGCGGCGCAGCAGGACAAGGTCGAGCTTTTCGAGGAACAACCGGGAGGCGACACCCCGTTCCGGCGGGACACCCTGGCCGAGGGCCGGGCATGGGACCTGCGCGCAGGCTTCGACACCACCCCGCTCCCGAACTTCACCCTGAGCGCGTCCTGCCGGTGGCGACTGCGCGACACCGATTTCGATCACCGGCAGGACGTCGTACCGACCGAATTCGGCGATTTCCCGAACTCCGGGTACCCGGCCTTCATCCGCGACCGGCATCACCGGACCGAACAAATCGAAGCCCGACTGACCTGGCGCCCGGCGCCCCAGTGGCGCGCCGCGCTGCTCTACCGCTTTCTGAGCAGCCGATCGGAAACTGCGACCGACCCCCTGGACGGTTTCGACCCGGCAACCTTCGAACCCGTGCCGGGCTTTTACACCCCCGGCACGCGCACCTTGGGCGCGGAGTCCGATGTCCACGCGTGGACCCTGCAACTGTCGTGGCGGCCGGTCACGCGGTGGTCGTTCCGGCTGCAGGGCTCGTTGCAGGACCAACGCATCCGAAGCGCGGTGGACGACGCGGCCACGCTCCCGGCCTGGGCGGGACGCTCCTACCGCCTGCAGGGGCTGGCCCGCTGGACGTGGAACGACCGGACGGAGGCAGAGTTCAGCTACGAATGGGCCATGAGCGACTTCCACAGGGACACCCTCGAAACCGTCCTGCCGATCGGCGTGCTGTGGCGGGAGCAGTACGTCAGCCTGGCCGTGCGACGCCGGTGCGGCGAACGGCTGACCGTGGGGCTGCGTTACGGACTGTGGAAATATGACGAGCCCACCTCCGGCGGAGCGAACGACGTGCTGGCGAACCTGGCCTGGGTGAACCTCACCTGGCGGTGGCAGTGACCCGCACCCGCCCGGGCTCAGCGCGAGGTCTCCCCCGCCCGGGGCGGATACTCCGCCACACACTCGCGCCCCACAAACAGGCCCAGGCGCAATTGCCCGGCCCGCTCCACCGGCAGCGGCCGGCGATACCGCGGTGACGTCGGCGTCACGGGCGATCCGTCCAGGGTGTAACGCACCACGGCCCGGGGCAGCCGTGATGCCGTGGGCGTGCCCACCGCGGTCAGAACCTGCACACCGGCGTCGGTCTCCACGGCGGTGAGTGCAAACACCACCGCCTCCGGCTGCGGGTTCTCCGTCACGAGCAGGCGCGACGCCACGCCCGCCTCCGTAGGCAGGTCGGGTTCCCCCACCAGCCGCACCGGTCCCCGGACGCCGAACGCGACGGGCTGACCGTTGGTGGGGACCAGCGTGCCGTGTTCATCCCGGAGTTCGGCGTGCACAAAGACGGCGTCCTTGCCGTGAACGCCGAACGGTACACCGGCCAGATCGAACCACAGGACCAATCGGGCCGACTCCCCGGGGGTCCGGACCTCGTGCACGGCCACCGGCTCTCCCGCCCGGTAACCCACCGCCCGCAGGGTGCCCGGGATGAAATCGGGCAGCTCGAAGGTGAACGGTGGATGCCGGAGATGCGTGCTGGTGCGGTCCCGGTCGGGCCCCCGCCGGCCGAATGACACGCCGTTGCGGAAGAGTTCCACCTCCTCGCAGTTGCTGTAGATTCGCACCCTGCGGGGCGAATCCGGCCGGTGATACGACGCGATGAAGACGAGTGGTCCGACCGGCCGGCCGAACACCAGCTCCTCCGGATCCCGCTGGGTTCGGTAAAACCACCAACCGAACTTCGGCAGCCGGAAGATGTCCATGCAACCCGAAGCCTCGATGTCCGGCGCGTATCCGCGGTTGTAGTCGAACATCACCCACAGGCCGTCGGCAAAGGCCGTGGTTTGAAGGTTGTCGTTGTGCGCCTCCTGAAAGTTCAGCGCCTGTTGCAGCATGCGGGTTTCGCCGTCGCCGCGGCGTTGCCGGCTGTTGCGTTCCTCCGGCTTCAGATCCTTCCACAGGTGCTGCTGCAGGCCGGCGTTTTGCGCGTAATATTCCCAGTCGCCGTACTCGCTGACGACGCACGGCAGGTTGGTGATGCCCTTGCAGCCGCCATGTTGTCGTGCCTGCAGAAAGACGTCGTAACCGCGCTGCCAGCCTGCCGTGTACATCTGATCCCCGGGGTACTCTTCATGCGCGATGGCGTGAGCGCGTTCGATGAACGCGCGCGGCTGATGGCTCTCGTTGAGGGAAACCTCCCAGAGGACCACGGAGGGATGGTTCCGGTCGCGCCGGATCAGCCGCCGCACCTCGCGGAGTTTCTGTTCCGCAAAGCGTGGATCGGGATTGAAGTACTGCCAGCCCATCAGACAGTTCATGACCAGCAGCCCCACCTCATCGCACGCCTCGAGGAAGGCGGGCGACTGGGGGTAGTGGGAGAGCCGGACGTAATCGAACCCGGCTTCCTTGATCTTGCGCGCGTCCCGCCATTGGGCCGCATCCGGCACGGCGTTGCCGATCCACGGATACTCCTGATGCCGGTTGACCCCGTGGAGGAACATCTTCCGGCCGTTCAACCAGAACCCGTCGGCGGTGATGCGAATGTGACGGATGCCGATCCGTTCCTCGTGCGTGTCCGCCGCGCGATCGTCCTCCACCAGCTCCGTCTGCAACCGGTACAGGTAGGGGTCGGCCGGCGACCAGAGGCGCGGCCGGGGCACCGTCAGTTCCTGCACCACTGTCAGATCCTGTCCGGCCGGCAACCGGGCGGGTCGTTCCGCTCGCGCGACCAGCCATCCCCCGGCATCCCGCAACGTGGTGCGCAGTTGGAAGACCCGCTCCCCGTCGCCGGCATTGCGCACGTGCGTCTGGACGCGCACCACGGCATCGGTCTCCGTCACCCGCGGATAGGTCACGAACACGCCTCCGCCGGCCGGGCGGTCGGCAAGGATCGGGTCCGTGATGTGCAGCCGGTCCTTGTAAATCAGGGCGGCCGGCCGGTACAAACCGCCGTACAAATTGAAATCCAGGTCCCGCAGCGGTTTCGGACCCGTAAGAGGGTTGTCCCGGTTGTCCAGGCGCACGGCCACCAGATTGGTCCGTCCCGGCTGCAACAGGCGCGTGACGTCCAGCACGTAGGGAAGATACCCGCCCATGAACCGGCCCGCTTCATGACCGTTGATCCAGATCCGGGCCTCGTTCATCGCCCCCTCGAACCGGAGAAAGGCCACCCGATTCGAAACCTCCGGCGGCACGTAAAACGACTTCCGATACCAACAGACACCCTGCCACTGCGGCGACTCACTCCCGCAGACCAGGGCCTCGATCCGCGGCGTGTGCGGCAGAGTCACCGGCTCCCACGCCGTGTCATCGAAACCAGGTCGCTCCGCACCCGGGACATCGTCGCGCAGGAACCGCCAATCGTCGTTGAACGGCTCGGCAAGGAGCGCGACCACCGTACCCGCCAGCCCAAGCAGCGCAGTTCCTCCTGCAAGCGTCCTTGTTGCCATCATGACTGTGTTCCGCTCGAAAGATGAGTAGCCCCTGCGCGCGGGGAGCGGGCGCGGTTTCACGGCGACCGTAGCCGGTAAAACGCGGCGGGACCCTCCCGCGGCAGCACGGCGCGGTAGTCCAATGCCTCGGCCGCCGGCTCGACCGCCACGGGCTGCCAGATGCTGTGAGGGGCCACACTGGTGGTGCTGACCAGGATCATGCCGGCCCCGCTGAGCGGCCATTGCAGTTCCAGACCGCCGGGTTTCAACCGGCCGTGCAGCCGAACCGGTGCGGTCAGACGCCCCAGGGCAGCCGCGGCGGGCAACACCTCGCCGCCGGGACCGAACAAGGAACGGCGATCGAACCCGGCCAGGCGCCAACCCCACAACGATTGGTACTCGGCGCCCCACCAGATGATGCCCCGGCCCAACCCACCGGGCACACTTTTCACCACTTCCGCCAGCGCACGAACATACTGCACCTGGCCGTTGGTCGTGGGCGGAATCCCCCAGAGATCGGAGTCACCCTCGAAGGGAAACGCCGTTTCCACCACGATCACCGGCTTGCCGTACCGGGCGGCCGCGTTGTGGAGCGTCTGCCGCAGGTCCTCCAGACTGCCGTGCCAGAAGGGGTAATAACTCAGCCCGATCAGATCATAGGCCACGTTCTGGGACTGCAACCGGTCGAAAAACCAGCGCGTCCCCGACCAATCCCCGCCCCGGTCAATGTGGATCATGATCCGCGGCCCGCCGGCGGGAACGGCATCGCGGATGCCCTGGATCGCCGAGCGCAGCAGTTGAGCCAGGCGCGCCCATTGCACGGGTGTGTCGTTGGTGCCACCGACGTGACCGTGAGGCCACAGCATGCCCTGGGTGATTTCATTCCCCACCTGCACATATTCCGGCAACACGCCTGCGGCTTGGAATGCATGAAAGACGTTGCTGGTGTAATTCCGCACCGCCAGTACGAGTTCCTCGAAGCTCAGGTTTGTCCAAGCCGCCGGCAGGCGTTGTTTTCCAGGATCGGCCCAACTGTCCGAAAAATGCAGGTCCAACAACAGCCGGTGCCCGGCGTTTTTGGCGCGGACGGCCAGGGGAACGGTGTAGTTGAGATTGTTGATGGCGTTGTAAGGATCGGCGGCGGCCTGCTGGGCACTGCTGGTGAACAGCCGGAGTCGGATGCAGTTGATGCCCAGCTCGCGCAGGATCACCAACGCGTTGGTGGCCAGTCCATCGCGCCGATACACCACGCCGCGATCCTCGAAGAATCGGAGGTGTGACATGTCCGCCCCGGCCAGAAAGGGGAGATCCTCCCCGCCGGCCTGGGCGGGTTCGGCCTGCACACTTCCTGCCACACCGGCCATGATCGCGCAGGCCAGCAAAGCCACACCCGGCCGTGGTATCCCACATGGCCGGCGGTTGCCCAGACTTCGGAACACTCTCACGGCCCGATCAGACGATAGAAACGTGCCGTGCCGTCCCACGGGCCGGACCAGGTTCCCACGCCTTCCGTACCCGGCACATCCGTCCAGGGCCCCGTGATCGCCGGAGCCGACTGCAACCGTACGCGGGGCCCGGCTGCCCATCCGAGTTCCACCATGCCGCTGTCACCGAGTTGGATTGTGACCGGACCGAGTGACGTCACGTCGTTGAGATACGCCAGAGGGAGCGCCACCGCGTTGGTGTCGGCGAACGTCCATGTGCGATCGCCCGTGGTCTCCCACGTGGCGCCGTTGATGACGAACTGATAAAGCATCACGCTGCCCGGCGCCTGGTTAGTGGTCAGGAAAGTGCCCGTGTAGATGTAGGGTTGGGAGGGGCTGTTGGTGAGCTGGAACCCGCCGACCCAAGCGCCCCCCGCGGTGGTCAGGAAGGAGCCCCGGGCCTCGACGAAGTCGGTCTCCGGATTGAACCACCCCCGGGCCACCGCCACGCCCATGTGCACCGAGAACGTGACCGGGATGGGCACGGCGGGATGGGTGACATCGTTGAAAAACACCACCGGCAACACGATCGGCTCGTTGGTCATCACGAAGGTGCGGTTCGGCCGGCTCTCCCAGTTGCCGTCCATGATGAACTTGTAATTCACTGTGGCCCCCACCGGGGCGGTGATTTCGAATGTGCCCACCCAGAGGGCCTGGTTGGTGGGGGTGGGCGCCAGGAGATGGGTGCCCAGGTTGGCCCAGTCATCAATGGCATCGCCGGAAACCGCCAGCGTGCCAAACGAGGGGTCGAAGACCCCGTTGGCAATCTGGACGCTCATGTCCACCTGGAAGGTCACCGGCTGCTTGTTGGTCACCACCTCGGTGATGTCGTCGAAGTACACCACGTCCAGCACTGTGTCGGATTCAGGGACCTGAAACCATCGGTTTTCCCGGGTTTCCCAAGCAAAGCCGGTGCCGGACCGCAACATGACAAACTTGTAGTTGGGCCACGTGCCCGCCGGCAAATCCAAGGTGATCTCCCAGATGTCGGGCTCGGACGTGCTGCGCACCATCAGATCCTGCGTGGTGCTCCAGTTGTTGAACGTGCCGGCCAGATACACCAGGTCCGTCTCCGGGTTGAAGCGGCCCATGGCGATTTGCACGCTCATGTTCACTCGAAACGTCACCTGCACCGCCCGGGCCGACAGGGCCGCGCCGGACAGCGCCAAGCACATCAACAGCATCAGCATCCGCGGTTTCATGGTGGGTCCTCCTTTCAAGCCCGAGGCCGCCGGCCCCGGGGTCGCGTCGGGATTCTCAATAAAACGCCGTGTCCACTCCGGTGTACTGCCATTGGATTTGTTGTCGCGGCCGGGTTTCCACATGCCCGTCCGCAAAGCCCAGGTTAACCGATCGCAACTGCCCATTGGCGGAATGCCCCGCTCCGGCCCGGTTCACGTCGCGCAGGCTGCCGGGAGTGAAACAATAGTCGCTGATCACTGGCTGGATACGGGCCACGGGATCATCCGGTCGGGTGGGCCAACCGATGGTTTCCCGGCTCCGGCCGGGATCAGGCGAGGGAAACGTGACCCGGGGCGCGCTGGCCAGGGGCCGCGGCACCCACCAGGCATGTCGCAACACGGCAAACGTCCCGTTGTAAAGCATGCCGGCGTAGAGGTTCAGGTCCTCCGGGGTGCTGATGGGCCGGTTGTACCGCCGTTGGAACCATTCCTGAGCCTCCTGCCATTCCTGGGGCCGGACCGGACAAAACCACAGCGGCACCGTCAACCCGTACGGCGCCAGCGCCGGAATCATCTGCAGCGACACGTCCCAAGCGTTCTGCCCGGAGACACCCCCCACGGGGAAGGACGGCAACCGACCCCGGGCATCGTCGCCGCTGTACATGGCGTGAACCACGCCCCATTGACGGTAGTTCGAGGTGCAGTGAACGACCTTGGCGCGGAACTTCGCATTCCCCAGCGCGGGCAGGAGCATTCCGGCCAGGATCGCGATGATCGCGATCACCACCAGGAGTTCGATCAGCGTGAAGGCCCGCTGCCGGGCGGGTGTTGTTGGATCCATCCGGTTGGCCATGGCGCTCACGCTGCGCACCCCCGGGCACGCCGGCCGCGCCAGCCGCACCAGAGTGCGCCTCCCACCAGGAGCAATGCCGGGAACGCCGGCTCCGGCACCAGCGTGTAACTCAGAACGTTTTCGCCGGAATCGTACGGATTGTTGTTCCAGGTCAGCGGCACGGTGCTGCCGGCCGCGTCCAGGACCGAGTTACCGTCCGAGGTCGTGTAAACATCGAACCGGAAGGTGTCCCCCAGGTTCAGATTCAATACGCTGAACGGCAGGGCCAGTGTGACCGAGCTGGCATCGGTCGTCACCGTGATACCGGAATCCGACACGGCGTTCCAGGCCGATCCGTCCCAGACACGCACCTCGGCTCCGGTGCCGAAGTTCATCCAGCTGCCGATGAAGTAATCCATCCCGCCGACGCTCATCGAGATGGGTTTGCCCCAGGCGTCCGGCCCGGTCGTGTTCCCGCCAGCCGCCGTGTCCAGCCCGATCAGATACTTGGCCCAGTCCACCGCCAGCGGGTTGTCGGCCAGGTTGATGCGGAAGCTGAGTGTCGTGCCGTCGTTGTCCACCTCCACCGAGGTGATGTCCAGGTAACCGAAACCTTCAGGGGTGAAATCACCGGTTGCATCCGGATAGACCGTGGCAGCCAGAACCTGCACGGTGGCAGCCGCCAAGACCAAGGTCGAACAGAACGTCGTTTTCATAGGCGCCTTGCCGCGTTGCATGAACGGTCTCTGTCCATCGCGCGATTACTACTCTACAGCGGCTCGACCGACCCCCGCCACCCTCACAAATGTATGGTTTTTCGGCGGGTCCAAACTGGAGAACCGTCATACCCGCTTCGGAAAGGACGCCTCCGGCCGGCGGCCGCAGAGGTGGGAGGGCAGACGGCTGCCAGGGCCGGGACTTCCCGAGCAGCGCCCCCCCACACATGGGAACCGCACGCGATGTTGCCTCCACAGACGTGTGGCGACAGGGACAGGACGAAACCCGTGCTGCTAGGCCGGTGCCAACCGGTCGCCTCGCAGAAGCACCGGCCCCCGATCCGGCAATGGGCGATGCGACCGACGCCTGCCCGGCAGCAGCCTTCAGGAGGCGGAAGTCGGTTGCGAGCCTGCGGGGTCCCCGGCGGCGGTGGGGGCATGGGTCGCTTCGCCACGCACGGCAGGTGGTGGTGGCGGCGGGACCGGCGGAGCCACGGGCCGGAGCAGGGCCCCCCGGCGGAAATCGGCACCGCGGCGGTTTAGAGGCGAGACGGCCCGGGGCCGGCCCAGGAAAAAGTACAGGACCGCCCCCAGTAAATGCGTCACACACAACACCACCGTCCAGGAGATGCGCTCTCCATCATTGAGACCCGGATTGCGCAGCGCGTGAACGAGCATCCAGATCCAGAACACGAAGAGGCCGACCGTGACCATCAGGCCCACCACGACCAGGAAGGCGGTGAGAAGGATACTCAGGATGGCTGCCTCGGGTCCGGCGAAAGCGAGCATGACTCAGGTGGTGACCGAAGTTGAGGGCTGAAGTGGTTGACTTTCCGGCGCAGGTGCGGACTCGGGCCTTTTCCGCAAGGCCGGGACCTGTTGCAGCAGCTTTTCGAGATTCACGCCGGTAAGGCTTTCCACCACGGGCGGCAACTGACCCAGGATCTGCGCGACGTCGCCGGTCAATTTGCTGGCGCCGCCCCCGGGGCCGGCGTTGATGATGACGATCTTCTCGGTCTTGCTGAGCGGCTCGGCGATCCGTCCGGCCAGGTCGGGCAGCCCTTTCATGATGAGCTCGATCACCGCCGCCTCGTTGTACAGCTTGAACGCCTCGGCCTTGAGCCGCATGGCCTCGGCCTGGGCACGCCCCTGAGCCTCGATCACGGCTGCTTCCGCCAACCCGCGTGCCTTCTGCGCCTCGGCTTCGGCCAGGCCGGTGGCCTGGATGACTTCGGCCTGGGCCAATCCCGTGGCCTTGGTGGCGGCGGCCTGTCCCGCGGCTTCGGTCTCCAGCTGGTACTTGCGGGCATTGGCGAGGGTTTCGACCCGGTAACGTTCCGCATCGGCCGGGCGCTGGACGGTGGCCTCCAATTCGCGCTGTTTGCGTTTGATTTCCTGTTCCTGCAGCTCGATTTGCTTCTGCTTTTCGACGATCTGGACCTGCACCTCCTCGGCCTTCACGAGCTGGCCGGTCTTGAACTTTTGCAGGTCATACGCCAGGTCGGCCTCGGCCCGTTTACGGTTCACGTCGGCCTGGAACTCGGCCACGCGCATCTGATAATCCCGCTGGGCCTCGGCGATCTTGGTTTCGGCGGCAAACCGGGCCTCCTGACCGGCCTGCTGGGCCTGGGCGCTGCGGATGGTGGCGTCCCGGTCGGCCTCGGCCTGTGCGATGACCGCGTCACGTTTGACCTGCGCGATGCGCGGTTTGCCCAGAGCATCCAGGTACCCCTGACTGTCCCGAATGTCGCGGATGGTGAAACTGACGATGGCCAATCCCATGTTGGCCATGTCCCCCGCCGCCACTTCCTGCACCTTGGCGGCAAAGGCGTCCCGGTTCTGGTAGATGTCCTCCACGGTCATCGTGCCCAGAATGGCCCGGAGATGACCTTCCAGGGTCTGCGTGGCGATGTTTCGGATCTCGTCCACCCCCTTGCTGAGGAACTGTTCGGCCGCCGTGGCGATGGAAATGTCGTCGCCCTTGACCTTGATCTGTGCCACGCCGTCCACGCGGACCGGCACGCCCTTGACCGTGTACACCTCGGGCGTGACCACATCGATGGTCATCAGCTCGAGCTTCAGCACGTCCACCTTCTCGAGGACGGGCCACACGAACACGCCGCCGCCCTTGACGATCCGGTACCCGACCTCCCGCACCGTGCCGTCCGGGTCCACCACCTTGCGTTTGCGTCCCGAGATGATCAGCACCTCGTTGGGACCCACCTTGGTGTACCGGCGCGCCCAGATCGCCAGGAACAGGAAAAACACAATCAGCACCGCTCCCACCCCGAGGATCACCGGCGACCAACTGAACTCAGCCGCCAGCCACAGGGCAACCGGTTCCGGACTCTGCAGGTTCATGCTCGCTGCTCCTTACTCGATGGGTTCCACGTAAAACACCGTGCCGACCATCCGCTTGATGCGGACGGGCCGTCCCGCCGGAATGGCCACCCCGCCCTCCGAACGCGCCGGCGCCGAATACCGTGTGTTGGCCACCACATAGGCAATCTCACCCACGCCATCGGCCGGAATGGGCGTAATGACCGAAGCGGTAGTGCCGATCACTTGGGAAACGCGTGCCTCGCTGGAGGCCTGCGTCTTCTTGAACATCGTGTTGAAAAACCAGAAGGTCAGCCCGGCGATCACCCCGCCGGACGCAGCCGCCAACGGCGCGCTGATCCACACGCTGCGCGTGGCCTCGATCCGCGTAAGAATCAAGCCCGCCGCCCCGAAAGCCGTCACAAAACTCGCCATGACGGTGGGACTGAAGAACGAAACCCCGGGCAGACCGCTGTCGGTGATGCCGGCCTCGGCGTGGCCGCCCGTGCCGATTTCACCATCCCCGCCGAAGATGTGCCCCAGAATCGCGCTCACCAGGGAGAACATCAACCCGAGCACGAGGCAGATCGCGTAGATCCAGATTTCCATAGCCGGGCCGTGATTCGCGACTCGCGACCAGTAAAGTCCCGGCCCGGATTCGTGGCAAGTGCGAACCCGGCAAGGCACACGGCACAAACCTCCAACGGCCCGGATGGTTCGCCCAAAAAAACGCGCGCCGCACCACACCCGTCGTACCGTGCCGTGCCCGGTGCGAGTTCCTTCAAGAGGCGGGACGTCCCGTTTCGCCGCGGTTGTCTCCCGCCCGCGCCCCAAAAGCCGTCACCGGCAGGGGCCCTTCACCGGCGTTCGGATCCTACTCATCAGCCGGTTCCAATCGGACGATCCGATCCGGCCCGTTCAACGCGACGTACAGGTATCCGTCCGGCCCGGTGCCCACGTGACGGACCCGGCCGATTCCCTTGAACAGGATCTCCTGCTCGGCCACGGCATGGCCGCGAATCTCCAGTCGTCGCAGTTCCTGGGAGGCCAGCCCGGTCACGAAGAGGTGATGCCGCCAGCGCGGGAAGCGCTCGCCCCGGTAAAAGTCCATTCCACAAACCGCGATCGAGGGCGTCCAGTGTACAACCGGTTGTTCCATCCCCTCGGCGGCCGTGCGCGCGGTGATGGGCGTGCCGTCGTAGTTCATGCCGTAGGTGATCACCGGCCAACCGTAGTTGCGTCCCCGCAGGATCACATTCAATTCATCCCCGCCTCGCGGACCGTGTTCGGTTTCCCACAGTTCGCCGGTCACCGGATGAAACGCCAGCCCCTGTGGGTTGCGATGCCCGTAACTCCAGATGGTGGGGAAGGCCTCCCGCTGTCCCGCAAACGGGTTGTCGGCCGGAATGCGTCCGTCGTCGTGGATGCGATGAATCTTGCCGTTGGGACGGCGCAGGTCCTGGGCGTCGGGACCGTGCCCGCGTTCGCCATGGGAGAAGTACAGGCAACCGTCGGGGCCAAAGACCATGCGGCAGCCGAAGTGGATGTTGCCGGGACGAAAACTCCAGAGGGGCGCCCGCCAGACGACCTCGGAGTCCGTCCAGGTCAGGCCCCGGAGACGACCCCGAATCAGGGTGGTCATGCTGACGTCCCGACCCCGCTCGTCCCGACCCGGCTCGCTGTACGCCAGGTAGATCCAGCCGTTGGTGGCGTAACCGGGGTGAACCGTCACCTCCATCAGCCCGCCCTGGCCCCGGTACCGGACCTCCGGCAGGCCTTCGACCGCTTCCGGCAACAACCGTCCATCCCGCACCAGCCGCAGGCGACCGGGCAGCTCCGTCACCAACATCGTGCCGTCAGGCAGCCAGGCCATGGACCACGGCGTCGCCAACCCCTCCGCCACGGTCCGAACCCGGAACCGGTGTAGTTTGCTCCCGACCACCTGATCAGGCCGTGGCCGGGCATAGCGGGCGGCCGCGTGTCGTGCCTCGGTGGCCTGTTCCCGGATGTAAATGACCAGCGCACGGATCTCTTCGTCGCTCAGCACGTTCTTCCACGGGGGCATGCCGTTGAGCTCGTCCCCGTCTCGAATCACGGCGAACAACGTCGCGTCGTCCCCGTTGCCGTGAACCCATTCGTCATCCAGCAGGCTCCGGGCCTGGCCACCCCGCAGGTCCGGGCCGTGACAGTTGGCACACAGTTCCTGGTAAAGAGAGGCCACATTGCGCCGCGCACCCTGCGCATGCGCCTGCGACAGATCCCATCCGAGCAGCACCAACACCAACAACCAGCCGAGGCTTCTCATCCGGCCGATCCCGCCGAGGGAAAGATGTTGACTCATCATTGTCACGAGCGGCGCGGAAGTTGGACCGCAACCGTGGTTCGTGTCAAATGATCCGCAGCAATCCGGCACCGTTCATCCGCACCGGAGCGGGATTCCCATCCAAACCCCTGTCCCACCAGCCGAACTTCTATGCGTCCCCCACCGGAAAAAAATGCGTCGGCCGGTCAGGCCCCTTCACAGGCGAATCTTCATCGCACCTGGCAAAGCCAACCATCCCCTGCCAGCCAGCCCTCCGGCCACCTGCAAAGAGGGAGCTCCGCGCGCAGCCGGGACGGCCACGGGCAGCCCCCCTCGGTGCGGGCAAAGCCGGCAGAGAGGCGCTGAAACGCGAAGTCACCGGAAATACCGGTCACGAATGGGGGGCTTGGGCCCCCTGCGCGCCCTCAAACGGACACCATGCCGCCCGATCCCGGGCAGATGAGACGTGAGACACCTCGCACCGCGCAGAAGATCCGGAGCGGGAACAAAGGATACCGGCACACGGGCCGGGCACTCTCCGGCCTCCAGGCACCCGGCCGATGAAGTCTCCGCCTCCAGCACCCCGGACACACGGGGAGAAAAGGACCGTCATAACAGGCCTTGGCACCCTTTCTTTCTCCTCTGTGTTTCCGCGGCGAAGAGCTGAAAGACTCCGTCAAGGTAGCCGGCCGTGGAACCTCTGTTTGCGCGTGACTCCTGTGCCCGGGCACAGCGATCCGCCGGGTCAGCCGATCCTTCCGCGGTCGCGGAATCTCAAGCCTGAAGGTCTGGACGTGCGCGAGCGGTCGGCCCGTGACTACACGCGGCTGCCGCCCGCGGCGCGAATGTCCAGCGCCTTCCATGGCCCTCACACGCCGGGCGTCGGATTTGCCCGATTGAGGAATCCCAGCTGACCAGTGTCGTCCCCACGGTTCCGGGTTGCATGCGTCCCAGGCACCAGCGGGGAGTGCGCGGAGAGCAGGGCGCGCACGCGCGCGCGTCCGGACGGCGCCGGTCGATCGGCGGCGGTTTCCCCAACCGTCCAATTGCGAAACGGGAGGGGAATGTTGGGGGCTGCTCCCGCCTGCTCGCAATCCTGGAGGGCGCCGCCCCGTCGCAGGCCCCTCAGCCTTTCTGCTGCCGGATCTTTTCCTTTTCAGCCTCCAGCTCCTCCTGGAGCTTCCGCCGCTCCGCCGCCAGTTCCTGCTCCAGAGCAGCGGCCCGATCCCATTCGCCGGCGGCTTTGGCCGAAGCGATCCGCTGTTGGAACGCGATCTCCCGTTCCGCTATGCGCGCCTTGTACCGCGATTCCACCTCCGCAATGGCCCGCTTTTGTTCCTCCGTCAACGGCGTCAACGGTGCGGTCTTGTTGAGCCGTTCCATCGCAATTTCGTAAGCCGTCTTCATGGCATCCTTGCTCCCGGGTTGCTGCGCTTCCGCTCCATTCGAGCCTGATCTTGCACGCCCGACGCCCCCGACGTTACCTGCGGGGCTGCGCTCCTGCAACCGGGACGGTCCTCGCACCGCCCGACCCGCCCGACACCGACGGCTTGCGTCTTCGGTTCCCACGCACCCAGACCGATTGGGCAGCGGTGCCCAGCCACACCGAGGTTGCCATCGCCACCCCGTCAGGTTTTCTTGGCGCGGTGGAACTCAAGTTTCAAGCCGTGGACCTCGTCCTGACGCACCCTTGGGAAATCGCCAACGTGCCGGTCACCCGTACCCAGACGGTGGTGATCGTCGCCTTGCGCGATGCAGACGGCGTGGTGGGCTGGGGCGAGGCCGCGCCTTCCGTGCGTTACCGTGAGAGCGTGCCCGCGGTGCTCGATGCCCTGGCCCGAGTGGACGCGCGACAACTCTCGTTCGCAGACCTTGGGGCCAGCAGGTGGTATCTCGACGGGCTCGAGCCCATGCCAAGCGCCGCCCGTTGTGCACTGGACGTGGCCCTGTGGGACGGGGCGGCGCGTCGGGCCGGCCGCGCACTTTACGATTACCTGGGACTGGGTTTCGAAGAGGGCCGGCACGTGAGTTCCTTCACGCTGGGATTGGACGACCCGGCCGTCATGCGTCTCAAGGCACAAGCCGCGGCCCATCTCCCGGTACTGAAGGTGAAACTGGGCGGACCCAACGACGCAGCCGTGTGGTCGGCGGTGCGCGAGACCGCCCCGCAGGCGCGCGTCCGGGTGGACGCCAACGAGGGTTGGCCCACCCCCGAACAGGCTTTGCGAAAGCTCGAATGGCTCGCGCGCGATCCCGCGGTGGAGTTCGTCGAACAACCTATGCCCGCCAGCCGCCCGATCGCGGACTGGATCTGGCTCAAGGAACGCTCGCCCCTGCCCATCTTCGCCGATGAATCCTGTCAGACCGCGGCCGATGTGCCGCGTTGTGCCGAGGGTTTTCACGGGGTGAACGTCAAGCTGGTGAAGGCCGGGGGCCTGACCGGCGCACGGGCCGCCCTGGAGGAAGCGCGGCGGTTCGGACTTCGCACCATGCTGGGGTGCATGATTGAAACCAGCGTGTTGATCAGCGCCGGCGCGCATCTGGCCGGTTTGTGCGATCACCTCGACCTGGACGGAAACCTTCTCATAAGCAACGACCCGTTCCTCGGGGTCACCCAGGAGGCGGGCCGGCTGACGTTCGCAGCCACGCCGGAGCGCACCGGCCTGCGGGTCTGCCCCCGGCCGGGAACGCCCTTCGCCAGCTGGCTGACGGACTGACCCGGGCCGGGACCGGCAACCCCCGAACCTCCCGGCCGGGGAGCTTCGGATGAAACCCATCGTTTCCCCGGCTCGGGCTGGCCTGCGTGGACGCGTCGCGCCCCCACTCCCAGCCTTCCATCGTCTTTCTGTGCCGCCGTGGAAGCAGGTCCCTCTCCACCCCGGTTTGTCAGCCCGACCGTTTCAAAGAGGCACTTGACAAAGTCGAGAGAGAGAGAGAGTCGGCTCTGGATATGCCTCGGCCTGTGCGCCAGCATCGTACACCCCAGCGACAAGGGCCACCGGCCAACGATCTGCCCGACACGTCCGAAGCCCGAGCCGGTTCGAACCGCCTCTTGGAGCCAGGGAAAGGAAGAAAGCGAACTCATGCCGGTCCTGCCGTTGCCTTGGGATGCGCCTTGGCGACGGCCCTCCCGCTTTGTGCCGGAAGCTCCGGTTCCCTTTCCGATCCTTTTCCCGCCTTCCTCACCCTCCGGACGGCTTCTGCACCGTTTCGGCTGGTCTTCGAGGTGCAGCACGATCCGAATCGGCGGGGCGCCGGGCCGCTGGAGAAACGCCAGGGAGGGTAATTCAGTCGAACATTATTCGGATCCTTTCGAAGCGTTCGTTCAGGGAAACAGCTTCGGGGCGTTCCAGACCCCATTTGCTTACCGCACCCCGAAAGGCCGGGTGTTCACGGGCAACAAGATTCACGCCTTTTATGCCCCTTCGAACCTGCATTGGACGCTGACGCCGGATGTGGACGTCAACCTGGCCCGCGGGCCGCTGGAAAGCGAGGGAGGAGCGGACGCCAACCCCTTTGTTCGACTTCGAGAAACTCCGGGGGAATACGACCCGCCACCTGGTTTCCCAGGTCCACCTTTGGCTCCAAGCCACACTGCGGCTGGGAATCCCTGACTTGTACACCGTGCAATGGATCTACGGGAACCGTGGCGTGCTGGTGGTTTCCACGGGACAGTTGAAAAACGTCACCTTTTCCATCCGGGGGAATGCGCTGGACCGGATGGAGGTCACCGGCCCGGGCAACATCAAAGAATGGGTGATCGAGTTTGCCGATTACCGATCATGGCCGTTCGGGTCGTACCCCGGCACTCTCACTCGCTGCCGCATTGTGCGGCCGGGCGTTCGCTTGTTCGACAAACGATTTCATATCCATCAGTTCGAGTGGTGGCCCGAACCCCTCGAGGCATCCGCGTTTCTGCCGGCCTCCAATCCGTTCGTAACCCGGGGAAGCGTGACCGTGCCGGAGATGATCCTTTATGAAACCACCCAGGGTTGGGTCCGTGTCGGCGGCGGGCATGGACAGACACTGGCGGCCCCGGCGCCCGTGCCTGCCATTCCGGGCGAGCCGGCGGCCGGCGGCCGATCGGCTTGGCACACCACGCTCCTCTTGCTTTGGCTGGCTTTCGCCCTCGGAGCCCTTGGCGTTCTGTTGCATCCCAGATGTCGAACTCGTGGAAAGGAGAACCCACCATGAAACAGCCAATTGTTGTTCCTGCCGCAGCTTGCCATGCTCCGGGCGGCGCCAGCCCCCGGGTGCTTTCCGGTGCGCTGTTCGCCATGGTCCTCGCGGCTGCCGGTGCATGCTACGTTCAGACGAACGATGTTTGTCTGCCTGCGGGACATTGCCTGACGCCTCCGCGCGGCACCACCCCTTGCTACCTTGCCGAACTGGACATCTGGGTCGACTGGCCCACGGGGGTCCGACTTCGCCAGGACGCCGACTTTCCGGGTGTAACAGTGCTTCCTTACGCCTGCTGGGATGTGATCCATCGTGTGGAAGGAAAGGACGGTTTCGTGCGCTGGCCGGCGACCCGGCAGGTGGAGGTCGTCGAACAAACGGTGGATCCCGTCACCTGCACGTGGAGCGTGCGCATCACCACGCGGGACGTCTCCTGTGAGGCGCGTACCCCGGCCGGTAATCCCTGCAACGGAACGTTCGCGCCTCCACCAGGCTCGTCCGGCGCGTGAAGAGGCTCACTGCCGCCGCACCGGCCTGCTCGCCGAGGTTGCAGACGGCAAAAGGCCACGGGAAACACCTCCATTCGAGGCTCGTTGGGCCCATCAGACCGGAGTGGGACGGACGGGAAATGTCAGGCCGCGGCGGGTGCGGAAGCGCCGGCGGCGCGGCGTTCGAGCCAGCCCAGCATGCTCTCCAGGATGAACCGACCGTCGGTACTGCCCAGAATGGCCTCGCAGGCCCGTTCCGGATGGGGCATCAGTCCCGCCACGTTCCCCTGTTCATTGCAGACGCCGGCAATGTTTCGCAACGACCCGTTGGGGTTGGCCTCCTCCGTGCACTCACCCGCCGCATTGCAATAACGCCACAACACCTGACCCCGGGCCTCCATGGCGTCGAGCGTCTCCTCGTCGGCATAGTAACAACCCTCGCCGTGGGCGATCGGGATCCGCAACGGCCGGGCGGGATCCGCCCGCCACGTGAACGGAGACCGCGCATGCTCCACCCGCAGAAACACGTGCTCGCAGCGGAACTGGAGGGAACGGTTCCGCACCAGCGCCCCCGGCAGCAGACCGGCCTCGGTCAGCACCTGAAACCCGTTGCAAATCCCCAGCACCAGCCCGCCCTGCTCGGCAAAGGAACGAACCGCCTGCATCACCGGGCTGAACCGGGCGATGGCCCCGCAGCGGAGGTAGTCCCCGTAACTGAATCCACCGGGAATGATGACCGCATCGGCCGGGCCCAGGGAGGTGTCCCGGTGCCAGGCCAGCCAGGCCGAGTGCCCGAGCACCCGGATGGCGTGCACGGCATCCTGATCACAATTGCTGGCCGGGAACTGTACGACCGCCACGTTCATCCTGCCTGCCCCTCCGTCCCTCAGTCCACGATCTCCAGGTGGTAATCCTCGATGATCGGGTTGCTCAGAAACTTGCGGCACGCGTCGTCCAGTGCACGTTCGGCCGTGGCACGGTCGGTGCCGGGTTCGAGCTCGATCTCGATGTATTTGCCCACGTGCACGGCCCGCACCCCGGTGTAGCCCAGGTGCGCCAGGGCATTCTGCACGGTCTTGCCCTGCGGATCCACCACCGCCTTTTTCGGTGTCACAATGATGCGTGCCTTCATGTGGTTGTGCGCCGAACAATCGCTCTCCCGAAAAACCGGCCCGCATCTTGCCGGGGCGCGGCCCGGCCGGCGAGCAAATTTCCCGGGCCGGCCCCTTGGGCCGTCCAGGGCTCGGAGAACCCGCCTCCGGCGTTGAAGGCACGTTAACCTCCGGTATCCTGCCGCGGGCATGAACCGCATCGAACAACGTTTTGCGGCCCTGCGCCGGGAGGGCAAAAAAGGCCTCATCGTCTACATCGGGGCCGGTGATCCCGACCTGGACGCCACACGGGAACTGGCGCTGGCCTTCGATCGCGCGGGCGTGGACATCCTCGAACTGGGGGTACCCTTCAGCGATCCGCTGGCCGACGGGCTGGTGAACCAACTGGCGGCCCAGCGGGGATTGGCCTCCGGCACCACGCCGGCCGGCGTGCTGGAAACGGTGGCGGCCATCCGCCGGGAATCTCAAATCCCGGTGGTGCTCTATCTGTACTACAACCTGATGCACCGCATGGGGGTGGAACGATTCGTCCAGCGGGCGCGCCAGGCCGGGGTGGATGGTTTGCTGGTGTTGGACCTGCCGCCGGACGAAAACGAGGGTTACGAGGAGGCCATGCGCGGGGCGGGCCTGTGCCCCATTTATCTCGTCGCACCCACCACGCCGGACGAGCGCATCGCCACCATCGCCAGACGGGCTTCCGGTTTCATCTACTACATCTCGCGCGAGGGCGTGACCGGCATGCGCGATCAACTGGCCGACAACATCGGGACCATGACGGCGCGGATCCGCGCCCACACGGACCTGCCCATCGCCATCGGGTTCGGCATCTCCACACCCGAACAGGCTCGAACCGTGGCCACGCTGGGCGATGCGGTGGTCGTGGGCAGCGCGGTGGTGCACCGCATCGGCCAACTAGGGCGCAGCCCGGAATTGGTACCGGCCGTGACCGGTTTCGTGCGCAGTCTGGTCGAAGCGGTCAAGTCCGTCTGAACATTTTGCCCCTCGGCGGCGAGTCGGGTGGGCCGAACCTTCAAACGCCGGGTGTCTGCACCGGCACTGCCCGCGCGGTCCAGGTGTTCAACGGCTTTTCGTCCCTGGCCGGTGTACCGAGCCTGCCGAGGAGTTCCAGCGCCTGCCCCACCAGATAGAGAGAACCGGTCACCACCACGAGGCGCTCCTCCCGCACCTGCGCCCAAGCGGCGGCCAGCGAGGAACAGACCCGCACGGGCAGGTCCGGCGCGGACTCCCGACATGCCCGGGCCAGTTGGTCCGGATCGGCACTTCGCTCGCTGGGAATCGGCACACACAGCACCCGCGCAGCCCGGCGCGTCACAAGGCGCGCAATGCCGGCCAGGTCCTTGTCCGCCATGACACCCAGAACAAGAACGGGTTGGACCCCGGGATACTGTTCGTCCAGTGTGCGGCAGAGCGCCTCCATGGCGGCCGGGTTGTGGGCGCCGTCCAGAACCAGCTCGCCGCCGCCGGGCAGGCGCAACCGTTGGAAACGGCCGGGCCAGAAGGCCTCTTGCAGACCCGTCTCCAAAGCCGTTTGGGACACGGGCAGTTCGTGCTGCAGGAGACGCACGGTCTCGGCCGCCAGAGCGGCGTTTCGCCGCTGATGTTCCCCGGGCAGGGGCAGAGAGAGCGATTGCAACCACGCGGCTTGCGCGGCCTCGCGACCGACGAATCGCAGCGGGCAGCCCAGGCGCAGCGCCGTGGTGCGGATCACCTCCAGTGCCTCCGGCTCGTCCGCGGCGGTGAGGGCGGGCCGGCCCGGTTTCAGGATCCCGGCCTTTTCCGTGGCAATCTCCCGCAGGGTGAACCCGAGCCACCGCTGATGATCGTACTGCACGTTGGTGATGACGGCCGCCAGCGGGGTCACGATGTTCGTGGCGTCCAACCGGCCGCCCATGCCGGTCTCCCAGATCACCACGTCGCACTGTTCGGCAGCAAAGTGGAGCAGGGCCATCAGCGTCACCACCTCAAAAAACGTGGGATGATGATCCGCCGGAAACTGCCGCAACCAAGGCTGAATCTGCTCCAACAGCCGGACCACTGCGCCTTCGGAAATCGGCCGCCGATTCACCTGGATCCGCTCGCCAAACCGCACCAGGTGGGGTGAGGTGTAAAGCCCCACGCGGTAGCCTCCGTGCCGGTACACGCTCTCAAGAAACGCGCACACCGAGCCTTTCCCGTTGGTGCCGGCGACGTGGATGAACCGCAGCCGTCGCTCAGGATGCCCCGCCAGAGCGGCCAGGCGCCGGGGATTCTCAAGCCCCAGTTTCGCGCCGAACCAGCGGAGTCCATACAGGAATTCGATCGCCTCGTCGTAGGTCATGAACCCTCCCCGGGCCGGTCAGGGCGTTTCCAACGTGGCAACGCCACCAAGCCGGTCCGCCGGGCAGGCGGTACATTGGAGCACCCAGGTGGGTCACGCAAGTGCCCTGCGATTCACAGCCCGACCCAGTGCAACCCCAACCACGCCAAGCCCAGGAAGAAGAAGAACCCCGCCACGTCCGTCACGGTGGTGAGGAGAATGCTCGAAGCCAGCGCCGGATCGAGCCCCACGGCGCGAAGACCCAGCGGGATCCACACACCGGCCACGGCAGCCGCCAGTTGGTTCAGCACCATGGCCACGCCGGCCACCAGCCCGAGGGCCGGACTCCCCTTCCACCACCAGCCGATCAGGCCCACCACAATCCCCACCGCCAGCCCGTTAAGCAAGGCCACCAGGAGCTCCTTGAACAGGGCGCGGCGACCGTCCTGTGGGGCCAGTTCACCCAGAGCGAGATCGCGAATGATCACGGTCAGCGTTTTGCATGCCGGCGTTGCCACCCTGGCCGGCGATCACGGGGAGAAAAATCGCCAGGGTGGTCCAACGGGCGATCGTGTCCTCGAACAGACCCACCACGAACGCGGCCAGGAAAGCAGTCGCCAAGTTGATGTACAGCCAGGGCAGCCGCCGTTTGACCGAGTAAAACCACGGGGACAGCGCCCGTTCCTCCCCGGACAGACCGACCATCAGTTGCATGTCCTCGGTGGCCTCGCGGCTGACCACCTCCAGCACGTCGCTGGCCTTCACCACGCCCACCAACCGGCCCTCGGCATCCACCACCGGCAGCCCAAGGTAATGGTAATGTTCGAAAAGCCGCGCCAGTTCCTCCCGATCAGTCTCGGCCCGCACGAATTTCACGTCCGGATTCATGATCTCCGCGATCCGCCGGTCGGACCGCCGAAACACCAGATCGCGCAGGCTTACGATGCCCACCAACCGCCGGGCGGCATCGGTGACGTAGAGGTAGGTGATGTCCTCCGGGTACTCCTCGCGGGCCTGGGCCCGGAGCACTTGCAGGGCTTCCTCCACCGTCATGTCCGTTCGCAGGGCAATGAAGCGGTTGCTCATCACCCCGCCGACGGTGTCCTCCGGGTACTGCATCAGGGCCCGGAGACCCTCGGCGGACTCGGGCGAAAGCTCCGCCAAGACCTCGCGCCGGGTGCCGGCTGACACCTCCTGCAACAAATCGGCGGCGTCCTCGGGCGGCAGGGAACTCAACAGACCGCTCAACTGGTGGGCGTCAAATCCCTCCAGCAGCCCGGCCAGCCGTTCGCGGTCCACTTCGGCAAGTGCGGCCGCGGCCTTTTCCGGCGGCAGTTGACGCAGCAACTCCCGCGCCTCCTCGATATCCAACCGTTGGAGACGATCGGCCAGGTCCGCCGCATGCAAGTCAAGGTATTCCTTCAGAAAAACCGGGGTTTCCTGAGTCATGCTTTCCTCTCCCGTGCTTCGATTGTAACGGCCCGGGATCTGCCCCCGGCACGGGCAGGGCAACGCTGTCCACGCGCGCTGCAAGCCCGTCCCGCCCGTCCGGCCCCACCAGCAGTCCATTTTGACCCGGCCGACCCTGACCAGGCAAACCCGCCCTGCCCGATGCCCGAGTGCGCGGCTCTTCCAGACCGATCCGGACCTGGCCGCGGTAGGTTTTCCTCTCCTTCCCCTCTCCATCCGCCCGTCGGCGGCGCACCATTGCGGCGGGTCCCGGCTTCCCGGCTTCCCCCACCCGATACACATTCTTAAGCTTCCGGGACCGGGCCGGGATCCAAACGTGGCCCGGATGCAGATGCAGGTCATCATGGGGCGTTCATCGGATGAGTCGGAAGGGCGGGTCCCGAAGCGGCAGCCCGGGCGCCGCTGGATACCGACCCTGCTGGTTGCGGGCACCGTCCTGGTCTTGTTGGCCTGGGGCCTCCGACCGGGGCCGGAACCCGTGGAAGTCGGCAAGGTCGTGCGCGGTCCCCTCGAGGCCACCTTGCGCGAGGAGGGCAAAACGCGGCTCAAAGAGCGCTACCTGATCAGCGCACCGGTCGCCGGCAGGCTCCGGCGCATCTTCCTCAAGCCGGGCGACCCCGTGCAGGCGGGTGAAACCGTGTTGGCCCGAATCGAACCCCTGCCTGCAGCGTTGCTCGACCCACGGGCACGAGCCATGGCCGAGGCCCGCCGCGACGCCGCGCGGGCCGAACGCGATCGCGCCCGCGCCGCCTGGGACTGGGCGCAGGCGGAGGCCCGCAGGGTCCAATCCCTTTACGAAGCCGGCTCCGCCACCCCGCAGGAACTCGACGCCGCCGTGTGGCGGGAGAAAGACGCGGCCCAGCAGTTGAACGCGGCCGAGCACCGCCTGCGCATGGCGGAGGCGGAACGAAAACTGTTCCCGGACGCCGCCGAGGGGGCACTCCCGGAAGGGGAACAAGTGGAACTGCGTTCCCCCGTGGACGGGCAGGTCCTGCGGGTGTACGAGCCCAGCGCCCGCGTGGTGAGCCCCGGCACGCCCCTGCTCGAGGTGGGAGATCCCGGCGATCTCGAAGTGGTGATCGAGGTGTTGTCGCAGGAAGCGGTGCGATTGCAGCCGGGCATGCCGGTGCGGTTGGAACAGTGGGGAGGCGAAACACCTCTGCAGGCGCGAATCCGGAGGATCGAACCTTCCGCATTCACCAAGGTGTCCGCGCTCGGCGTGGAAGAACAGCGGGTGCGGGTCATCGCCGACCTGGTCAGTCCGGTGGAACAGCGCCCGGGCCTGGGCGATCAATACCGGGTGGAAGCGGTGGTGATCGTCTGGTCCGGGAACGACGTGCTGAAGGTCCCCTTGGGCGCACTGTTCCGGCGCGGCCCGGACTGGGCGGTCTTCGTCCTGGAAGGTGGCCGGGCGCGGTTGCGCCGCGTGGTTCTCGGCCACCGCAACGAACGCGAGGCCGAGGTCCGGGAAGGTTTGCGCGAGGGCGAGACCGTGATCCTCTACCCCGGCGAGCGGGTCCACGAAAACCAGCGGATCCGCCCGGTCTCAATCAGCCCGTGACGGACCGGCGGCCCTGGGAAAGGCACTCCACCGGCGCCTCGCCCAGAACGCCCGCCAGCACCCGTGCCAGGGCCCGACCCGCCCGGCGCGATTGCCGGGCCAATCGCCACAGCCCCACCCACGCCCGCGGACGCCGCCACACGGCGCCCGTCAAACCGAGCAGATCCAGCGAACCGTCCTCCCGGAGGAAGGCCGGGAAATCGAGCGGCAGGTCGTCATCGGCACCATCCGAGATGGCTCGCACGATCGCCACGGGTACCCCGGCCGCCCGGCAGGCGCTTGCCACCGCCTCGGACTCCATGTCCACGGCATCGGCACCCGTGTCACGCCGGAGTTCCGTCTTCTCAGCCGCGGTTCGCAGGATCCGGGTCGTGGTGGTGAACCGGCCCGGAACGGCCCCCGCGGCACGCAGGCGCCGGGCCCAGTCCGGATGTTCGGTGGCGAAAAGCACCGTGCCCGCCGGCAGGGCGGGGTTCAGTCCGCCGGCAAACCCGGCGTTCAGTACCAGCATCGGCCGGCTCTCCCGCAGCCAGCCTGCCACCGTTCCGTGCGCCCGCTCCGGCCCCATGCCGGTCACCCGGATCTCGACCCCGGGGACGGCGGACAGCTCCCGGCGCAAGGTCCCCGCCTCCACCGGCAGGGCGCAACAGATCCAAACACCGGCCGGGCCAACAGAGGAACGTGAAACATTCACGGGACGGACCACTCGGCTGGTTTCATCGCTCGTACCGGGTTGGCCGGCGACATGAGGCGGTGACGCGGCCGGGGCGGGCGCGTTCACTTGATACCCGCGAGGCGCTCGCGCCAGAGCCGGTACAACTCCACCGTGGCGCGGACGTCCCTCAGGCAGTACTCGGCAACCTCGCGATACCGCCCGGCGGCCAGCAGGGCGCCCACGTCGCGACCGGTTACCCCGTGCGCCTTCGGGGAATCGATGCCGAAGGCCTTGCAGTAAAAGTCCAGGTTGAACCGCCGCGCCGCCCCTTCCCTGCCGCTGACGCCGTAGAAGGTCAGTTGCTCCGCCAGATCACAGTGCGGCGAGGTGGCAAAACGGTAGCCCAGCCAGTCCTTGCGGCTGATGGGCACGTTCAACAGCGCCGACCGCAGATAAAGGAACGGAACATCGAAACTGCGCCCGTTGAAGGTGACCACCTCCTCGTAATGCCGGGCCACGTCCCAGAACGCCGTCAACAACTCCACCTCGTCCATGCAGGGCACAAACTCCACCGGCCCGGCCTCCGCTTCCTCTTCATAATCCTCCGCCAGGAAAAGCACCTGTCCGCGCAGGCTGTCGGCGTTGAGCATGGCAATGCAAACCACCCGGGCGGTCAACGGCCACAGACTCATCTGCTGAACAATCTCCTCGCGGCGTTGGGACCGGGCCGCCTCGTCGGGCAACCGCTCGGCGTCGCGAAACAGAAACTCGCGTTGCGCCTCGTCGAATTCCTCCACCGGCAGTGCGACCGTTTCGATGTCGAACACCAGACACGCCATGGCATCACCCCAAAAAGAAAACCAGGATGGGAGACCGGCAGACGGTTGCCGGCACGGTCCTCCATCCTGGTATTCGTCAGCCCTTATTTCTTCTTCTTGGCAGCCTTTTTCTTGGCAGCTTTCTTCTTGGTTGCCATCTCGGTTCTCACCTCCATTCCAACCAGGGTTGATGGTTCCACGGTTTGAGGACGGGAAAAGCTGAAGCGGAGAGAAGAAGAGGCGTGGCGGTGAAGGGTGCAACCCGCTTGCAGTTGCGAGTGATGTGCGCCGTTGCCATCGCTGTCCAAGCGCGCTTCTACACAAGCAAGCGTCATCTTGGCAACAACTTTTTGAATGTCGGACAAAAAAAGCGCCGTCGCACGCGGCGACGGCGCTCCCTCCGAGTCGGCCGCGCGGGTTCACGCACCGAACTTGTCGAACATCCGCGCGTTTGCCTGCATCAGTCGCAGCAGGAACCGCGCTTCAAAGATGCCGAGTGAACCGCGGTTGGCCTCCGCCTCCGTGAACCGTTGCGCACCGTCGGAGCCGCTGTAGCGCGAGTGCAGCAGCACCGGCTGCGGATGCCACGAGTGCCCGCGCACCACACACGGTGTGGAATGATCACCCGTGATCACCAGCACGTCGGGCTTCTTCTGCAGCAACACCGGCAGCGCGGCGTCCACCTCCTCGACCGCCTGCTTCTTCGCCTCGAAGTTGCCATCCTCGCCCGCCTTGTCGGTCGCCTTGTGATGGATGAAGAAGAAATCGAAGTTGTCGTACTCGGCCAGGTAGCGTTCGAACTGCTCGCGCACGTTGCGCGGACCTTCGAGCTTCGTCATGCCCACCAATTGGGCCAGGCCCTTGTACATCGGATAGATGGCCAGTGCGGCGGCACGCAACTGGTACCGGTCATGAAACGCGGGGATGTGCGGTTGATGCGCGATCCCGCGCATGAGGAATCCGTTGGCAGGTTTCTCCCCCGCCAGCACCGGCAGGGCCGCCTGGTAAAAAGCCTCCACCAGCCGCGCCATCTTCTGCTGTTTCGGGTTGGCAGGATCCCGGGGCTCGGCCTTCGGAATGGGCAGACCCTCGCGGTTGGGATCGGCATCGGTCAGCGGACCCTCCAGACCGGGACCGCGGAAGACCACCACGAACCGGTGTTCCTTGCCCGGTTGGATGATCACCTCCGTGTCTTCCAGCCGGCGGATGCGTTCCTGCAGGCGCGCGCACAGTCGTTCGCACACCTCGGTGGGGATCCGCCCGGCGCGCCGGTCGGTCACGATCCCCTTTTCATCCAGCGTGGCGAAGTTGGCCCGGGCGCAGACGTCCCCCGGTTGCAGATTCACACCCAGCCCCAGCGCCTCGATCACGCCGCGTCCCACCTGATACTCGATCGGATCGTACCCGAACAGCGCCAGATGCCCGGGACCGCTGCCCGGCGTGATCCCGGGTGCCACGGGGATCATCCGGCCCAGGGCCGACTCGCGCGCCAACCGGTCCAGGTTCGGTGTCTGCGCCGCCTCCAGCGGAGTGCGCCCGCCCTGCTCGGGCGTCGCCACGTCCCCCAGACCATCCAGGACCAACAGCACCAGTTTCGCTCCCGTCTTGATCGTCAGCTCCGAATAGAGATCGTCCAGTTTCATTGCCACCCTTCTTCCCTTCGGCCGCCACCGGACCCGACCAGCGGCGCAACCGCTCCCGGCCGGCGCCACGGCCATCCGGTGCATCTTGATCGCACGCGCGAAAGGTGGTCAAACCGATTTCCCCGAACGCGCTGCGGAGGCGTCCGCCTCCGCCCCCATGCGCGGAGCCCCAGCCCCCGTCACACCCAGCCGACAAAAGAAGGTTTGAAGCGCGACCGTCTCTTGTGTCGTCTATCAATCTTGGACCTATGAAAACGTCGCGTCGTGGATTCCTCACCCTCACCGCGTGGGGCATGGTTGCCGGGGCCGCTCCGGGCATGCTGCGTGCCCAGAACCTGCCCCGCCCGCCGCAGCCGGCGCGCCTGCGCCTTTCGTGCCAGGAAGGAGTGGCCCCCGGCAAAACCCTCACCGAGAAGCTCGATTTCCTGGAGGCACACGGTTTCGAAGGGATCGAACCCTGGGGCGGAGGACTGCCCCGCCGGGTGGAAGAGTTTCAAAAGGCGCTTCGCGGTCGAAAGATCCGCGTCAGTGCGGTGTGCGCCGGGTTCGAAGGGGTGTTGATAAGCGAAGATGAGCAGGTCCGACAAAAGGCGGTTCGTTCCATCCGCGAGATCCTCACCGCAGCAGGGGCCCTGGGAGCGGTGGGAATGATCGTGGTCCCGGCCTTCAACGGCCAGACCAAGCTGGGCCACGTGGAGGCCAGGGAACTGCTCGTGCGCCTGTTGCCCGAGCTGGGCGAACACGCCCACAAGGCCGGCACGCGCATCCTGCTGGAGCCCCTCAACCGCCGGGAAGCGTGGTTCCTGCGGCAACTGGCCGACGCGGCCGCCATCTGCCGGGACGTCAACCACCCGGGCGTGGCCATGATGGGAGACTTCTGGCACATGACCTGGGAGGAACCCAGCGACTTTGCCGCATTCGTCGCCGCCGGGCCGTACCTCCAACATGTCCATATCGCCAGCCGAAAAGAACGCAAGATGCCAGGCGAAGATCCCGGCGACGATTACACCGACGGCTTCCGGGGTTTGAAGTTCATCGGCTACCAGAACTTCATCAGCTTCGAGTGCGGTAGCAAGGGCGATCCCCACCAGAGCATCCCCGCCGCGGTGCGCCTGCTGCGCGAACAGTGGCAGGCCGCCTGAACGGGGGATCTGACACCGCCCGCGCCCCCGGCCGGTGACCCCTGCGGAGCCCGTTCCAAGACCTTCCGACAAACGCGCGAGCCGGTGCCCACAACAGAATGCCCGGGGCGGCAGCCGTCAGCTCCGGGCGGAATCCTCGCCGGAAGGTCGGTTCTCGGGCTCGGTGGCAGGAGGCGTTGCCGCCACCTCTTCAGAAGCCACCGCCGGGGTGGTGGAGCCGGTCCCGGCCTCCGGTTCCGGTGTCACCGATGCCGGAGCATGGCCGGCTACGAAGCCGCTTTCCGCCTGTGCGCCGGAGTTCTCCAACGGTGCGGGCGCGGCCGGCGGGGTCCCCGGCTCTTCGGTCGGGCCAGCCCCTCCGGCCGTCTCGGGGCCGGTCGCAACAGCCGCGGGCCCACCAGCCGCAGCACCAGCCACCGCACCGGCGGCTTCGAGGGCCTCAGCCGGGCCGCCACAGGGCGGCTGCGGCGCTTCGGACGGCGCTTCACCCGCAGCAACGGCTTCGGACGCCGAGACCGCTGGGGAAGGAGCCGCCTCGGCCGACGGGGGTGGAACCTCGCCCGGGCCGCCCACAGGCAGAGCACTCCCGGCCGCCGCGGAGCTTCCCGCCCCTGTCCCAACCCCGGCAGGCACGGACGCGGGCGCCTGCCGATAAGGTCGGATGGACTCGATCCGATGCCGGTGCACGGCACCCTGGACCTCGAATTCCACCTCTTCGCCCGGCTTGTGCCCCATCAGGGCCTGGGCCACCGGAGAGAGGTAACTGATGATGCCCCGCTCGGGATCGGAATCCCACGCACCCAGCACCGTCAGGGTCTCGCGTTGCCCCGTGTTCAAATCCGTCAACTCCACCACGGTGCCCGGCCCCACCGCATCGGAGGGGAAATGGGAGAAATCGGTGCCGCGTGCCCGGACCAGTTGAGCTTCCAGTTCCTCTTTGCGGCGCATGAGGATCTTCTGCATCTCCTTGGCCGCCTTGTACTCGTGGTTCTCGCTGAGGTCGCCGTAGCTGCGTGCGATGGCGATCTCGCGGGAATTGGCCGGTATGCGCTTGTGCACCAGCTCGTCGTATTCGGCCCGGCGCCGTTCCAAGCTTTCCCAGGAAACCCAGAACCCGGTGTCCTGCCGGCTCTGTTCGCCGGCAATGAGGGATTGGATGGCCGGATGGCTCTTGACCAGCCGGGCCAGCAACGACCGCTTGTCCATGTCGTCGAACACCGGCGAGAACTGCAGGGCGCGGGTGAGGTCCTTGATTACGTCAATGTCCGCCGCGGCCGTCAGATCGGCGATCAGATCCGCGTCGTCGAGGATGAAATCATGCAGGCGGCTGGTCCGCTTTTCGTTGAACTGGTCGCGTTCCAACGCCGTGAGCATGGCGCGGAACACCTCCGGCCCGAGAATGTCCGCAAAGGCGTCGCTGCGTTCCCTGGCCAGCCACAAAAGCAGCTCGCTGCTGGCCGTGTGGTGGCTGATGTGCCGGGCCACCGCCTGTTTGACCTCCTCCAAGTGCCCCTCCTGGGTCAGCAGCTGGACCAGCTCGCGACAGACCCGGGCCGAAACCTCGTTGAGCGAGTCGAGCAGAATCTGCGCCCAACGGTCGGGCCAGGCCTCCCGGAACGTCTCCAGCGCACGCCGGTGTTTGGCCGCCGGCAACGCCTCCAGGACCGGCCCCGGCTGTTCCCACGCGCGCCACAGATCCACGGCCGTCAGTTCACCTTCGGCCCGCGGCAGGCCCAGTTGGCTGCGGAGATCGTCACGGACGAAAATCGCCTCCATGGCCACCGCCGGCTGGGTACGTTGATGAGAGGCGATGTCCTCGTTCAGCACCTCGATCAGACGGCGCCCCACCCGTTCGCGATCCGCCAGGTCCTCCAGACTCCGCAGGATCTCACCCACCACGCCCAGCCGCGCCTTCAAGCCCTTGGCCGACTCGAACGTCTCCAGCAACTGTTCGTCCAGCGTCCGCTCGGTTTCCTCGTAGACCACCGGCTCGGTCTTCTTCAGGGGGACCTTGAAATGGCCGTCCTTTTTCATCTGCCGCCGGACCTGGTCCCACCACGCCTTCCAGTCTGCCGGGATCACGTCCGGCACCAGCACCTGCTGGATCTGCTCCACTGTGGCCCGTCCCCCGTAGCTCTGCAGCACGATGCGAATTAGCTCCAAAGGTTGCGTGGCCGCCATCTGCCGCAGCTCCTCCAGATGCAGCGCCTTGCGCGCCAGAATGTGCGTCGCTGGAATCGGCTTGAGCGCCTCGGAAGCAAACGCCAGGTCCATCGTGTGCCCCGGTCGACCGGGAAAATCGATTGTAAACCGGGCAAACACCGGATCAATCGACCGGATCCGACCGAACCCCCAACTGCGATGCCAGCAAAAACCACAGGTCGCCAACCGCACCAGCGGTTCGATGTGGCGGGGTTCGATCTTGCCCGCCAGGGCCAGTTTCTCGAATTCTTCTCGCATAGAACGGGTTTGGCTGCCTTGTCACCGTTTCCAGCCGGGACAGCAGGGCCATAATAAACGCGGTGAGCGCTCAAAAACCAAGAGAAATTGCCGTACGCATCCTGAACCAGCACGCCCGTGGCGGGCTGTTCCTCGACAGCCTGCTGGAGCGCGAACTGGCCACGCACACCCTTTCCCCGGCTGACCGGCGCCTCTGCCAGGAACTTGTCTACGGGGTGGTCCGTTGGCGCGCCACCCTTGACTGGCTCATCGCACGCAAAACCGGCGATCCCCCCCAACCCCAGCGCCTGCAGGACATCCTCCGGCTCGGGCTCTATCAGATCTTTTGGCTCGACCGCATCCCCGATCACGCCGCCGTGCACGAAACGGTCGAACTGACCAAACGCAGCGGCCTGGCCGCACAGGCCGGCTTCGTGAACGCCATCCTCCGCAGCTACCTCCGTGAGGCCGGCCCCACCCGCAAGCTCCTGCAAGACCTCCAGATCACCGCCCCCCACCTCGGCTGGTCCCACCCCGAATGGTTGGTCCGCCGCTGGCTCGACCGCTGGGGACCCGATCGCACCCGCCAACTACTCCACTGGAACAACACCCCGGCCCGCAACTACGGCCGCGTCAACCACCTCAAAACCTTCACCGCCGATCTCCTCAAACGCTGGCGCACCACCGAAAACGTCGAATGCGACGTCTTCCGCCGCGACTGGTACGAGGACGAACTCGTCTACGAACTACGCCGGCACCCGCCCCTGCACAAGATGCCCTCCTTCCAAGAGGGCTGGTTCTACGTCCAGGACCCCAGCACCCTCCTGGCCGTCTGGTCGTTGCAGGTCCGCCCCGGCCTCCGCGTGCTCGATCTCTGCGCCGCCCCGGGCGGGAAAACCACCTACATCGCCCAACTCATGCGCAACCAGGGGCGCATCCTCGCCCGGGACAACGACCCCGAACGCCTCGAACTCCTCCGCGAGAACTGTCTCCGCCTCGGCGTCACGTGCGCCGAAATCCAAACCGCAGACGCTCCCCTGCCCGACTGGGCCCGCGCCGGCTTCGACCGCGTGCTGGTGGATGCGCCCTGCTCCAACACCGGCGTCCTCCGCCGCCGCGTGGACCTCCGCTGGCGCCTGCAGGGCGACGATATCCAGCGCATGCCCGCCACCCAGCTCCAGCTCCTCCGCCAGGCCGCCTCCCACGTTCGCACCGGCGGACTGCTGGTCTACAGCACCTGCAGCCTCGAACCCGAGGAGAACGAACAGGTCGTGCGGGCCTTCCTCCAAACCGTGCCCGGCTTCAGCCTGGAGCACGAACGCATCCTGCTCCCCTTCGTGGACGCCGTGGACGGTGCCTACGTCGCCCGCTTGCGCCGCAAGTCCTGAACCGCCTCCCAACCGGTGGCGACCCTCAGGCCTTGCCGGGCGGAATCCGCAGCTCCAGATGCAGCTCCCGCAACTGCCGCGGCTCCACCGGCCCCGGCGAATCCGTCATCAAACACGTCCCCTTGGCCGTCTTCGGAAACGCGATCACGTCCCGGATGCTCGACGTGCCGCACAACAACGCCACCAGCCGATCGAACCCCAGGGCGATCCCCCCGTGCGGCGGCGCACCGTAACGGAACGCCTCCAGCATGTAACCGAACCGCGCCTTCACCAGCTCCGGCGGCAACTGCAGGACATCCTCGAACACCGTCTTCTGCACCTCCGGCTGGTGAATACGAATGGAACCCCCTCCCAACTCCACCCCGTTGACCACCACGTCATAATGCTGGCCGCGCACCCGCCGCGGGTCGGTCTTCAACAACGGGATGTCCTCCGGCACCGGCGCCGTGAAAGGATGATGGCTCGAATACCACCGGTTGTTCTCCTTGTCGAAGCTCAGCAACGGGAAATCCTCCACCCACAGGAAATCGAACCGCATCGGGTCCACCTTCAACCGGCCCTCCCGCTGCAGCCATTCGACAGCCTGCAACCGCAGCCGGCCCAGGATCTCACACGCCACCTGCCAGTCGTCAGCCGCAAACAGGATCAGGTCCCCTTCCTCCACCTTCAGCCCCGCCTGCAGCGCTTCCTTCTCCGCGGGACTGAAGAACTTCACAATGGGCGACTTCCACTCGCCCCCCTCGACCTTGATGTACGCCAGGCCCTTGGCGCCGAACTCGCGCGCCAGTTGGGTCAGCTGCTCCATCTGCCCCTGCGTCACGCCCGCCAGTCCCTTGGCATTGAGGGCCTTCACCACCCCGCCGGCTGCCACGGCCTGCTGGAAAACCTTGAAGGCGCTGGACCGGAACGTCTCGGTAAAATCCACAAGCTCCAGCCCCCAGCGCGTGTCCGGCTTGTCCGTCCCGAACCGGTCCATCGCCTCCCGAAACCGCAACCGCGGGAACGGCCGCGCCAGCTCCAACCCCAGCGCCACCTTCCAAATCCGCGCCAGCAACCCCTCCACCAGCGCGTAAATGTCCTCCCGCTCCACGAAACTCATCTCGATGTCAATCTGCGTGAACTCCGGCTGCCGGTCCGCCCGCAGATCCTCGTCCCGGTAACAGCGCGCCAGCTGAAAGTACCGTTCCACCCCGGCCACCATCAGGATCTGTTTGAACTGCTGCGGCGACTGCGGCAGCGCATAAAACAGACCCGGATGATTCCGGCACGGCACCAGAAACTCGCGCGCACCCTCCGGCGTGGACTTGAACAACGTGGGCGTCTCCACCTCCAGAAAGCCCTGCTCCTCCATGTACGCCCGCGTGGCCATCGCCACTTTCGATCGCAACTTCAGATTCCGCAGCATCTCCGGCCGGCGCAGGTCCAGGTAACGATACCGCAACCGCAACTCCTCGTTCACCCGCGACGCCTCCTCGGGATCGTCCACCGGAAACGGCAGCACCTCCGCCCGGTTCAACACCTCCAACTCCCGCGCCACCACCTCCACCTCCCCCGTCGCAATCTTCGGATTGGCCGTCCCCTCCGGCCGCCGCCGCACCGTCCCCGTCACCGCCACCACACTCTCCGGCCGCAACGACGACGCCCGCTCGAACAACTCCGGCGACACCTCCGAAGGATCAAACACCGTCTGCGTCCGGCCCTCCCGATCCCGAATGTCCAAAAAAATCACGCCCCCCAGGTCGCGACGGGAATGCACCCAGCCCACCAACGTCACCGTCTGACCCACATGCTCAAGCCGCAGCTCGTTGCAATGATGCGTGCGCTTCATCGTCCCCAAGCTTTGGGAAAAACATTCGCCAGAATCCAGAGCAAACCTCGGTTCCTACAACCCCCACGACCCCGGAACAACCCCGTCGCTCCCATCCAGCCCCAACGGCCCGAGATTTGCACCTTGTCACCCCGGGCATCAGGACTAAAGTGAGCCCGTGCAGCGCCTGTCCATGGCCCCTCTGAAGACCATGACCCGACCCGGCGTCCGGACCGGCGCCCCGGCGGCACACCGGCACGCCCCGCGCCGGGGACTTGCCGCTGTGCCCGGAACCCTTTTTCCCATCCTCGCCCTGACCGCCGCCCTCCTGCTCCCGGCCGCGCTCCGCGCCCAAATCACCGTCCAGGTCGAACTGGCCCAGCAACAATTCCTCCCGGGCGAACCCATCCCCGTCGCCGTCCGGATCACCAACCTCTCCGGTCAAACCCTGCGCCTCGGCGAAGACAACGAATGGCTCCTGTTCGCCGTCGAGGGCGAAAACAATCGTGTGGTCCGACAACTCGGCCAGCCGAGGGTGGACCAACCGTTCACACTCGAATCCTCCCGGCGGGCCACCGTGCGCCTGGACCTGGCCCCCCACTTCGAACTCAACCAGCCCGGCCGCTACGAACTGCGCGCCACCGTCCGCATCGCCGCCTGGGACCGCGAGTTCAGCAGCCCGCCCGCCGAGTTCTACATCATCACCGGCACGCGCCTCTGGGAACGCGAATTCGGCCTGCCCTCTGCCGAGCCCGGCTCACCACCGGTCATGCGCAAGTACATCCTCCAGGAAGCCAACTACCTCAAACGCAACCTCCGCCTCTACCTCCGCATCACCGACCCGGCCGAAACCCAGACCTTCCGCGTCGTCCCCTTGGGCCCCGTCGTCTCCTTTGCCAACCCACAGCCCCAGCTCGACCGCGCCAGCAACCTGCACCTCCTCTTCCAAAACGGCCGCATCACCTGCGCGTACTACGTCATCAACCCCCACGGCGACATCCTGGTCCGGCAAACCTGGCTCATCGCGGGGTCCCGACCCCGCCTGACCGCAGACGCCGAGGGGCGCATCCTCGTCGTCGGCGGCCAGCGCCAGTACAGCCCGGACGACATCCCGCCCTCCCTCTCCCGCGCCACAGCCCCCGCCACGCCCGCCGAGTCCGGGACCGAACCCGCCCCGCCCAACCAGCCATGAGTCCCGCCCGCCCACCGGTTGGGCCCGCGCCCACACCCCCCGTCGGCACACGCGCGCCAGGCACCGCTGCACGCGGCTTTCCGGCTTATGCAAGATCCACGCTGCACCCAACTGGCTGAACTCCTCGTCAACTACTCCGTGGCCGTCAAACGGGGCGATCCGGTCCTCCTGGACGTCACCGACGTCCCCGACACCATGACCATCGAACTCATGCGCGCCGTCCGTCGCGCCGGCGGCATCCCCATCGTCGAAACCCGCCACAGCCGCGTCACCCGCGAGCTCCTGCGCGAAACCAACCCGCGCCACGCCGCCCTCGTGCGCGACCTCGAACTGGCCCGCATCAAAAAAATGCGCGCCTACATCGCCATCCGCGGCACCGACAACATGAACGAGACCAGCGACGTCCCCGCCGATCGCATGGCCCTCTTCGCCCGCATCACCCGGTCCGTCCTCAACTGGCGCGTCAACAAAACCCGCTGGTGCGTCCTGCGCTGGCCCACACCCAGCCTGGCCCAAAGCGCCGGCATGAGCACCGAGGCCTTCGAAGACTTCTACTTCCGCGTCTGCACCCTCGACTACCGCAAAATGGCCCGCGCCATGATCCCCCTCTGGAAACGCATGAAACGCGCCGACCGCGTCCACATCAAGGGACCGGGCACCGACCTCACCTTCAGCATCAAGGGCATCGGCGCCCAAATGTGCAACGGCCTGCGCAACATCCCCGACGGCGAGGTCTTCTCCTGCCCCGTCCGCAACTCCGTCAACGGCGTCATCCAGTTCAACACACCCACCCTCTACGCCGGCACCCGCTTCGAAAACGTCCGGCTCGTCTTCCGAAACGGACGCATCGTCGAGGCCACCGCCAACAACACCGAACGCCTCAACCAGATCCTCGACACCGACCCCGGCGCACGCTACACGGGCGAGTTCTCCCTGGGGTTCAATCCCCACATCCTCCAGCCCATGTGCGACATCCTCTTCGACGAAAAAATCGCCGGCTCCCTCCACCTCACCCCGGGCCAGGCCTACGAGGATTGTGACAACGGCAACCGCAGCGCCATCCACTGGGACATGGTCCTGATCCAACGACCCGAATACGGCGGCGGCGAGGTCTGGTTCGACGGCGAACTGATCCGCAAAGACGGCCGGTTCGTGCCCAAGGACCTCCAGGGCCTCAACCCCGAACGACTGGTCTGAAACCGCCCGGCCGCACGGCGCCACCCGGAGCGCGCCCCCGCCCCCGCCAAACCAGGGGCACCGAAACCGCCGCCCCCGCGCTCAGTCCGACACCACCCGCACCGTGCGCTGTTGCGCCGCCCGCTTCCGCTGGTGCTCGTCCAAGATCTTCTTCCGCAACCGCAGGTGGTGCGGCGTCGCCTCCACGTACTCGTCCGGCCCGATGTACTCCAACGCCCGTTCCAGCGTCAGTTTCAGCGGCGGACTCAGTTGAATGCCCTTGCCCTCCCCCTGCGACCGCATGTTCGTCAGGTGCTTGGTCTTGCACGGGTTCACCAGCAGGTCCTGCTCCCGTGCGTTCTCGCCCACGATCATGCCCTTGTACACCCGGTCGCCCGGCTCCACCATCAACCGCCCCCGCTCCTGCAACGCGTCCAACGCGTAGGCCGTGGCCACACCGTCCTCCATGCTCACCAGCGACCCGTTCCGCCGCGCCGGTATTTCCCCGCGGTCCGGACCGTACCCGTGGAACAGATGGCTCATCACACCCATCCCGCGCGTCAAATTCACCAGGTCCGTCTCGAACCCGATCAAACCCCGCATCGGTATCAGCGCCTCGATCGTCACCTGGTCGCCGTGCGGCGTCAGTTGCTGGATCTCCGCCTTCCGCCACGCCAGGTTCTCCAAAACCGCGCCCATGCTCTCCTGCGGCACCTCCAGAAACAGCCGCTCGATCGGCTCCAGCAGGTTCCCCTCCGCATCCCGCCGCCACAACACCTCCGGACGCGAAACCAGCACCTCGTAACCCTCCCGCCGCATCTGCTCCACCAGGATGGCAATCTGCATCTCGCCGCGCCCGCTCACCCGAAACACCTTGGGATCCTCCGTCTGCTCCACCCGCAACCCCACGTTGGTCCGCACCTCGCGCTGCAGCCGCTCCCAAATGTGCCGCGCCGTCACCAGCTTGCCATCCTGTCCGGCCAGCGGACCGTCGTTCACCGCAAAATCCATCTGAATCGTCGGCGGATCCACCGGTATGAACGGCAGCGCACCCCGCTCCGGCTTGTCCGCCAGCGTCTCCCCGATCGCCACCGTCTCGAAACCGCACACCCCGACAATGTCCCCCGCCGGCGCCTCCTCAATCTGCACCTGCTTCAAACCCTCGTAATGAAACAGCGCCGTCACCCGGCCCTCCGTCACCCGGCCGTCCCCGTGCAAACACACCGCCGGCTCGCCCACGCGGATCCGGCCCGCCATCACCTTCCCCAACGCAATGCGCCCCAGGTAGTCCGAATAGTCCAGGTTGGCCACCAACAACTGAAACCCCTCACTGGCCCGCGCCCGCGGCGGCGGGATATGCCGCACGATCGCTTCGAACAACGGCTCCATCGTGGCCGTGTCATCCTCCAACCGCAGCCGCGCGTACCCGGCCTTCGCCGAGCAGAACACATACGGAAAATCCAGTTGCTCGTCCGTCGCATTCAGCGACAGAAACAGCTCGAACACCTGGTCCAAAGCCCACTGCGGCCGCGCATTCTCCCGATCCACCTTGTTGATCACCACGATCGGCTTGGCCCCCGCCTCCAGCGCCTTCCGCAACACAAACCGCGTCTGCGCCTGCGGCCCCTCCGCCGCATCCACCACCAGCAGCACGCCGTCGATCATGTTCATGATCCGCTCCACCTCACCCCCGAAATCCGCGTGACCCGGCGTGTCCACAATGTTGATCCGGTAATCCTTGTACCGAAACGCCGCGTTCTTGGCCCGGATGGTGATCCCCTTCTCCCGCTCCAGGTCCATCGAGTCCATGATCCTCTCCTCCGAGGCCTTCGCCTCGTTGGACCGGAACGTCCCCGACTGTTTCAACAGACAATCCACCAGCGTGGTCTTCCCGTGATCCACGTGCGCGATGATCGCGATGTTCCGTATGTGCTGCATATGCTTCCTTGACTCGAACCCGGCCGTCCCGGAACGGCCCGCCCATCCCCGGACCTCCCCCGGCGGACCGCGTAAGATGCGCACCGGCGCCCTCCCGTCAAGCCCCCTCGACCCGCCACCCCCGCCGGACCGGTCCCTCACCGGCTGCGCCCGGCCGCATCCGGCAGGTCCCTTGCCGTCCTCCGGCGCACTCACTAAGCTGAATGAGACGGAAGCCCCGGGCACCGGCTCGCCGCCGGCACCCGGACCCGGTGCGGACCGTTCCAACCCCGCAAGAACGGGCGTTTCAGACTGGAATGCCGTCCGGCCCGGACAAACCAACGCGCGGCCCAAACAACCCGACCAACCCGAGCAACATGAACCCGACACAAGAACCCACACCCCTCCAGACGGGGAATCCGGTCGAATGGCCGCCTCCGGAATACCGCACCCTCGTGCTCCTCGTGGATGACCAGGCCGTCGTGGGCGAGGCCGTCCGCCGGGCCCTCGCCGACCAGCCCGACATTGATTACCATTACTGCGCCGATCCCCGCAAGGCACTGAACCTCGCCCTCCAACTCCGACCCACCGCCATCCTGCTGGACCTCGTCCTGCCCGGCACCGACGGCTTCACCCTGCTCGGCCAGTTCCGCGCCCACCCCGCCACCCGCGACGTCCCCATCCTCGTCCTGTCCGTCCACGACGATCCCCTCATCAAAAGCCGGGCCTTCGCCCTCGGTGCCAACGATTACCTCGTCAAACTCCCCGACCCCGTCGAACTCGTCGCCCGGCTCCGCTACCACTCCCGCGCCTACCTCAACCAACTCCAGCGCGACGCCGCCTACCGCGCCCTGCGCGAAAGCCAGCAGAAACTCATGGAAAACAACGCCGCACTGCTGGCCCTCAACCAGAAACTCGAGGAGGCCACCCTCGCCAAAACCGAGTTCCTGGCCAACATGAGCCACGAAATCCGCACCCCCATGAACGGCGTCATCGGCATGGTCAACCTCCTGCTGGCCACCGACCTCACCGAGGAACAACGCGAATACGCCGAAGCCGCCCGTCACAGCGCCGAATCCCTCCTGGCCATCGTCAACGACATCCTCGACTTCTCCAAAATCGAGTCCGGCAAACTCGAGCTCGAAGCCCACCCCTTCGAACTCCACGCCTGCATCGAAGAAGCCCTCAAACAGGTCGCGCCCAAGGCCGCAGAAAAAAACCTCGACCTCGCCTACCTGCTCGACGACCGGCTCCCCCGCGTCATCATCGGCGATTCCACCCGGCTGCGCCAAATCCTCCTCAACCTCCTCAGCAACGGCGTCAAATTCACCCACACCGGCGAGGTCGTCGTCGAGGTCCAACCCGCCCCCACCGAATTGGCCCCCCGCACGCCCGCCACGCACACACCAGACCCCGCCGACCTGTCCGTCGGCTGTCTCATCCACTTCTCCGTCCGCGACACCGGCATCGGCATCCCGCTGGAAAAACAGGACCGCCTCTTCAAATCCTTCCAGCAGGTTGACGCCTCCACCGCCCGCCACTACGGCGGCACCGGCCTCGGCCTGGCCATCTGCCGCCGCCTCTGCGAACTCATGGGCGGCCGCATCTGGGTTGAAAGCGACGCCGGCAAGGGCGCCACCTTCCACTTCACCATCCAGGCCCGACCCGTCTCCACCTCCACCCCCGCCTTCTGGCAATGCCCCCAGCCCACCCTCACCCGGAAACACCTCCTGGTCATCGAGGACAACGGCACCAACCAGCGCCTCATCCGACACCGCGCCAACCAGTGGGGCCTGCGCGTCACCACCGCCACCACCGCCGCCGAGGCGCTCCAACTCTTCGAAACCCAAACCGGCTTCGACCTCATCCTCCTCGACCAACAGCTCCCCGGCACCGACACCCTCGCCCTGGCCGCCGAACTGCGGCGGCTGGCCGGACCTTCCGTCCCCGTCGTCCTGCTCTCCGTACTCCCGCTCCGACAGGAAGACCGCCGCGCCGCCGAAGCCGGATTCAATCTCGTCGTCCACAAACCCATCCGCCCGGCCCAACTGCTCGACACCCTCTGCCGCGCCCTGGGCGTCCCGGTCCAACGCGAAAAGCGCACACCGGCACCCCCGGTCCTCGACGCCACCCTCGCCCAACGGCTTCCCCTCCGCCTCCTCGTCGCCGACGACAACCCCGTCAACCTCCAGGTCGCCCGCACCATCCTCCGCAAACTCGGTTACCAGGCCGACACCGCCACCAACGGACGCGAGGTCCTCGACGCCCTCGGGCAGAAGGAATACGACATCCTTTTCCTCGACGTGCAAATGCCCGAACTGGACGGACTGGAAGTGGCCCGGCTCATCCACCAACGCCTGCCCCGCGAAAAACGACCGCGCCTCATCGCCATCACCGGCGCCGCCTTCGCCAGCGACCGCGAAAAATGCCTGGCCGCCGGCATGGACGATTACATCTCCAAGCCCATCCGCCTCCAGGACATCCAAAACGCCCTCGAACGATGGGGGCCCACCCGACTTCGCGACTTCGACACCACCACCTTCCTGGCCCGCATGCCCCACGCCTCCCCCGACACCCTCCTCGACCGCTCCCTGCTCGAGGAGCTCCGCCAGATCCCGGCCGGCCAGGACTTCAACATGCTCCAGGAACTCATCGATCTCTACCGCCAGACCGCACCCCAGCAACTTCAACAGATCCGCCAGGCCGTCGCCGACCCCACCCAGCTCGCCTTCCAGGCCCATTCCCTCAAAAGCACCAGCATGAGCCTCGGCGCCCGCAAGGTCGTCGCCCTCTGCCAGCGCATCGAACGCGCCGCCCGCAGCGGCCAGACCGACACCGTCCCCCAACTGGTCGCCCAACTCGAAACCGCCCTCGAGCAAACCCTCGACGAATTGGCCTGCCTCCGCGATTGACCCGCCCCATGCTCCTCCGCCCGCCCCGACTCGAACCCGGCGACACCATCGGCCTGGTCGCCCCGGCCGGACCCGTCCGATCCCGCGACACCATCGAACGCGCCATCGCACGCCTCGAACAACTCCACTACCGCGTTCTCCCCGCACCCCACCTCTTCCACAACAACGGTTACCTCGCCGGCTCGGACCGCCAACGCCTGGCCGATCTCCACCGCCTCTTCCGTCATCCACGCGTCAAGGCAGTCCTCTGCGCCCGAGGTGGCTACGGCTCCGCCAGGCTCATCCCCGGCCTCGATTTCGACCTCGTCCGCTCCCATCCCAAAATCTTCATCGGATACAGCGACCTCACCGCCCTTCACGCCGCCCTGCATACCCGAACCGGACTCGTCACCTTCCACGGGCCCATGGCCGGACCCGACCTCGGACGGCGCGACCTGCCCGCCTTCACGCTCCAAAGCCTCCTGCAAGTCCTCACCCAGCCCCGTGCCCCGGGCAGCATCCTCCATCCGACCCAACGCGCCGGCATCCGCACCGTCCGCAAGGGCCGCGCCACCGGCCCCCTCCTGCCCGCCAACCTCACCCTCCTGGTGTCCACCCTCGGCACCCCTTACCAACCGGACTTTCGCAACCGCATCCTCTGCCTGGAAGAGGTCGGCGAGCCCCCCTACCGCATCGATCGCATGCTCACCCAGCTCCTCCATGCCGGGCTTCTCCAACAAGCCGCCGGAATCGCCATCGGTCGCTGCGAAACCTCCACCTCCGGGTCCGATGCCGCCCGGGCCACACTCGAAAGGGTCTGGGAGGAAAGATTGCGTCCCCTCCGCAAACCCGTGCTCATCGGCCTGCCCTTCGGACACACACGCTTCAACGCCACCCTGCCCTGGGGCGTCCGGGCCGAACTCGACGCCACCCACGGCGACCTCCGAATCCTCGAACCCGCCGTGAGTTGAAGGCCCCCGGCCGCCTCTCCAAACAAAAAGGGCCCCGGCAAGCCGCCCTGCTAGCCGGAGACCCTTGTGCTCTGCCACAAAACGGCGCAAAGGCGGGTAAACGCCGCCGTTTTCCTGCTCACGGCAACGGATGGATCTCGATGTTCCGGTACGCCACGGGACCGTGGTTGCCCTGGAACATCAGCGGACCCAGAGGCTTTTCCCGGCCGTCCACACCGCCGGGGGTCGGACCTTTCATCTCCACGTTCTCGTGGATCACCACCCCGTTGAGGATCACCTTCTCGAACCGCGCATTCGCCACCTTTTTCCCCGAGGCATCAAACCTGGGCGCGCGCCAGTGAATCTCCACCGTGTTCCATTCCCCCGGCGCGCGATACTTCGGCCGCCGCGGTGGTTGAGCCCCGTAGATCGCGCCCATGTCACCCGGCCCCGGCCGGTCGTCCTTGCCGTAACTGTCCAGCACCTGCACCTCATACTCGCCCATCACATAGATGCCGCTGTTGGAGGACTTCGGCACCATCACCTCCAGCTTGATGACCGCGTCGCCATGCAGCGCCTCGCTGTAAAGGTCCAGTCCCTGGCCATGCCCCGGTGTGGCGTTGATGAGCTCCTGCCCGCCCGGTTCCACCACCAGCCGTCTGGGATCGCTCGGGTCCAACCGGGCCGTCCCCACCGTCCAGTAGTTGCGTTGATTCCCCTCGGGTTTGACCTTCCACCCCTCCAGATTCTTCCCGTTGAACGGCCGCAACACCTCGGCCGCCCATCCCTGTCCGCACAGGGCCAGCACCATACCACCACAGAGAATCAGCAAGGTCGTTCGTTTCATTCTTCCCCTTCCAGGTTGAGGTTGGTTCCATCCGGTTCGGCTCCGGCTCCGGCCCGTGCGGTCCGGCCCCGAAGCCACACGGCGGTTGGACGCAAAACTTTCCCCCTCTCTTCAACCGTCCAACCGGCGCACACCTCACCCTCCGGCCGGACGCCCGCCCTGGCGGCCCGACTCCAGCTCGCGACAGTACGCCTCGTAAGCCTCCCGCAGTCGCGTGGCATCCACGGCACCCCGGTGGATCCACACCCGGTAACGCGCCCGAATCACCTGACCGGCCTCGAACGTCGCCGGCTCCACCCCCGGCCAACCCAGGCACAAGACGCCGTAATGCCGCAACAACCATTGCGGCGGATAATCCGGATGATCCGGCGCCACGAAAATCGCCGCACCACTGGTCCGTCCCTCCGCCGTCCACAACCGTGTCAGGCCCGCCCACGGCAGATTGGTCATCGCCAGATCCTCCGAAATCCGGCCGGCCGGAATCGTGATTGCTGTGTTCGTGCCCGGAGCAAAGCGCAAGGTCAGTCCGCCGTAACTCTTGCCCTCGGCACCCTGCAAGGTCAGCGGCCCTTTCAAAACCCGCCACTCAAACGCCACGTCCACCGCACGCGTCCCGTCCCGAACCGGATGCACGCGGAACCGCACGGTCTCGTCCACAACCTTCTCCTCCCCCACATACCACCCGTTCTGCACCTCCAACCGTGCCTCCCGCTCGGATGCCTCCCGGCGGATCCAACGCTCGAACTGTTGCCGAATCCCCTGTAACAACCACAAATCATGATGCGCATCGCCCACCCGGACATGAGGCCAGGCCCAGAACAAGCCACGGTGATGGCGGTGATCCGCAGGAAAATCGTCCGTCAACACCTCCCCGTCCACACCATACAAAGGATGCACATACGTGCTGCGCGCATAACGGTCTGGCACGCCTTCGCGCCGGATCACGCCGTGATTGTACACCAACACGCGTCGGTCGCCCTCCCACAGGCCCAAGGAGCTCTCGCTCACCGGGGCAAACCGGAACCCGGCACCCTCGGCCGCCCGCACCGCCGGCCCGGTCCACCCCGCCAAACCCAGCACCAGAAACACGCCCAGCCGCCGGACGCTCTTTGCCAGGCACCGCTTGCCCGTTCGTCGGTCTACCCGTTTCATGGCGTGCCCTGTCGCTCCTTCACTTTCACTCTTTTCCGCGGGTCCCGCCGCTCTCACGCAAAATCATAAACCAGCACGCGCGTGCAAACCCGCTTGAACACCTTCTCCACAAACTCCACATGACCGGGATGCACCTGATAGGCATCATGCGCCGCCTTGTCCTGAAAAACCACGTTCAGCCCCACCTGATAACTCTGTTCCACCACCGGCCGCGCGCTCGGAACCATCCTGCCCACGTGGAAATGCACGATCCCGGGGATCGGTCGAAGGTACCGTTCGGCCGCCTCGATCAACTCGTCCGCCGCACCCGGCTGCTGCGGGTCCGTCCAGAAAATCACCACATGCGAAAACATGTTCGTCCTACCCCGCCGGTGCCGCTTTCTCCAACCCGGCCCGGCGCCGCCCAGCCTAAAAGCACCCGTGCTCCCGCGCAAATGCAAAGCCACGCCCTCCAACCGGCGCCGGAGATGCGCAGACCTGGAGGCTCTGCGCACACCCGATCCTTCCACGGAAGACCGGCGCAGCTTCGCAAAGCCGGTCGCCTGCGCGCCGGCACGCCTTCCAGCACCCGGAACGCGTTTACACCGGCCGGCCGCCTCGCCTAACCTTCCGCCGGCTCGACAGCCCGTGAGGAAGACGGCTACGATGCAACGGTTGCTTTGTTGGCTCGGCGTCCTGGCCTGCTGCGGCAGCCTGGCTCCGCAGTACCTCCCGGCCTTGCCCGAGATCCAGGAAACCGACTTCGGCCACCGCCTGCACGCGGACGGGTTCCTCGATGCCTGGTGGTGTGAAGCCGCCCGCAAGGTGGGTCGCGATCGTCCCCCGCCGGTGGAATCCTCGGACCTCATCCGCATCCAGGCCGCACGGAACGAGTACGAATCTCTTCAACTGGTCCTGCGACCGCGAACCAACCTCACCGTCCGCTCCATCCGCATCGGCCCTTGGACAGGCCGGGACGGCGAGGCCACCGGTGATGAACGGGAATTGCCGGTCCGGATCCGCCGGGTGGATTACGTCCCGGTCCTTTCTCCCAGCGATCGCTGGGGCGGGGCCGGAGAGTGGCCGGATCCACTGGTCCCCCTGCCCGAAAACCTGACCCTGCCCCCCGACGTCAACCAACCTTTCTTCGTCACGGTCTTTGTCCCCACGGACACGCCTCCGGGTGCCTACCAGGCGACGTTGTGGGTCGAATTCGAGGAAGGCCCACCCCTCCTTCTGCCGGTGTGGTTGGAAGTCTTCACGTTCGCGCTCCCCGAGATGACCCATACTCAAACGGCCTACTACTCGGACGTCCATGTGGATTCCACCTGGCACCGATTGTCCACCCTGGAACAGCGCCGACAAACCTGGGACCTCTACATGCAGATGTACCGCCAGTATCGCATCGCCCCCTACTCGCCACACTGGTACGCCCCCATCACCTGGAGCTACGCCAACGGACAGCTCCGGCTCGACTTCAGCGCGTTCGACGCCGCCATGAGCCGCTATCTCGACGAGTTCGGATTCAACGCCTTCAACCTGTTCGGTCACAAGTCTCCGCCCTTCCCCAATCCTCTGGACGGATCCTACGCCTACGGAACGAACTGGTTTGAGCGATTCGCGGAACTTATGGACCGCATCGGACATCACCTGCGACTCCGCGGTTGGATGGATCGGGCCTACTGTTACTGGGCGGACGAACCACAAGGCAGTCGTTTCTACGAAATCATCACGGGGATGGACGCCCTGCGTGCCGCGGTGCCGGACCTGCGGCGTTTGCTCACCTTCAACGTGCCACCGGCGCAACCCCACGACGATCAGCTGAACACCCGCGTGGACATCTGGACACCCATGGCCCACATCGCGGTCAGCCCGCGGTTTACCAACCGACTGGCCCTGGGCGAGGAACTTTGGTGGTACGTTGCCGTGGGTCCCACCGCGCCCTACCCGAACTATTTCATCGATCATCCCGCCGTGGCTCACCGCATTCGTTTCTGGGCACAAAAGGCCCATGGCATTACCGGCGACCTCTACTACGCCATCAATATGTGGATGGGGCGCAACCCTTGGGAGGTCACCCGCACCTGGAGCTGGTCACCCGCCAACGGGGATGGCGTCCTGGTCTATCCGCCCACACGCCAGCCTCCCACCGAACCCGTTATCGCCCCTCCCACACCCACCCTGCGCCTGGAACAGGTCCGGGACGGCCTGGAGGATCTCGAATACTTTTGGCTGGCAGATCAATGGTTGCAGCGTTCAACCCTCGAACAGGGCCCGCACGCCCCGGTCATCCGGCAACTCCAACAGGCTCTCTCCAACGCTCTGGCCCTCGTGCCCCACGTATCGCGCACACCCCTGGACCTGACAGCCTTGTTGTACCACCGCCGCACCCTGGCAGAATCCATCCAAATGGTGGACGATGGGCGGCCCTGGTGGGTCCAACAACCCGTCTCCAAGGGCGCGGCCTTGGGCGAACGATGTGTCCTCACCGCGGAAGCCCTCGGTTGGCCGCCCCCGCAATACCAGTGGTTTTTCAACGGCGCGCCGCTTCAGAACGCCACCCGCCGCCAGCTTGTGCTCGAGTCCTTCTCGCCCGAAACCGAAGGCGAATACTACGTGGTCGCAACCAACACCCGAGGCGCCATCACCAGCCGCGTCGCCCGAATCCTTGGGACCTGGTCCCGACCTCCCGTCATCGTGCACCAGCCACAGGACCGCCTGGCCCCGGAAGGCGCATCGGTCGTCCTCTCCGTGACTGCAGTACCGGAGGAAGCGCTCGGTTACCAATGGTACCGGGACGGGCAGTCGCTGACCGATCCCGCCGCCCGCAGGGCCGTGCTGGACCTTGGTCGTGTCACGCCGGCCGACAGCGGCCTCTACCACGCAGTCGTGTGGAATTCCCTGGGCGCTACCACTAGCCGCGTAGCCTCCGTAAGCGTGTTCGGACTCTGGTCTCACCAAACACCGATCGACTTCACCCACCCGTGGGCCGTGTGGCTCGCGCCCTCCCAGCCTCCGGCCGATTGGGTGCGGCCCGACTTCGACGACTCTTCCTGGCCCGTCTTCGGAGCCCCGCTCGGCTTCGGCCCGTCCGACCTGGTAACCCAACTCGACCCGCGGGTGGATCGGCTGCCCCATACACTGGCACTGCGCACTCGCTTCTATGCCCACTGGAGCCCGGAACCTTCTGTTCAGATTCGCATCCGTGCCGCAGATGGTTTTGCCGTCTATCTCAACGGCCAAAGAATCTTTGCGTGGCAGGCGCCCGAAGGACCCGAACCGCCCTGGGGACCGGCCACCGCCCCCGCACCCGCAGAGACCTCCACCATGGTCGTACCCATCCCGACCGATGCGCTCCAATCCGGTTGGAATACGCTCGCCGTCAGCCTCCACCGTTTCATTGCCGACGATCCACCCGTTGCCTGGTGGAGCTTCGATCACCCGGACGGCTGGTGGCAGGACGAACGGGAATCTCACCCCCTCAGCGTGCACGGGACCGGCCCCATGCCCGACGCGGGTCCCCACGGCAACGCCCTCACCAACGCAGGATCCACCGGTTGGTTGGAAACGCCGGACACGCCCGCACTGCGCGCCTCCGGACCCTTCACCGTCGGAGGCTGGTTCTCCTACGGGTGGCAGACGGGCGACGATGCAGCCAGCATCGCCATCGAAAAACCGGGCGAGTTCGCACTCTACTACACCGGTACCCGAACCAACCGTTACGGGTTCCGGGTCGGCAACACCGAAGTCCAGGACCCCACGCCGGGAACGCTCCCGGGTCAATGGCGGTTTGTCGTGGGATGGTACGACGGTTCCCACGCATACATCCAGGTGGACAACGGGCCCGTGTCGGCGATGCCCGCCTCGCCCCCGCAACCAGGAGATCAGCCAGTCCGACTCCTCCGCCGCACAGGCCCACTGGGTGGGTTCGCGGCCGATGACGTCTTCTTTTTCAACCGGCTGCTGGCAGCCGAGGAACTCGAGGCCATCCGCCGCGAGCGCATGCGCAGCGTCGTGGCCCGACAAAGGGCGGATTTCCACCTGGCCCTGCAACTTGCCGGCAATGCCGCGCAACCACCCATTCTCACCAATGCCTGGCCCGCCCGCATCGTGCATCGGGCAGGTGACCCCCTGTGGCTCAGCCTCACTGCCGCGAGCGCCTGGCCGGTCGCATACCACTGGCTCAGAAACGGAACGCCGGTGTCCGCCGCGGCTCAACCTACCTTTGGATGGAACCACCCGACCGTCCAAGACAGCGGCTGGTACAGTCTGGTCGCCAGCAACGCCGGCGGAAGCGTGACCAGTCCACCCGTGCACCTCCTGGTCGTGCAACCCCCGCAACTCACGCTGCAACCGGACCCACAAAACAGCGGCTGGCGGCTATCCTGGACCGGAGTGAACCCCGATGTGATCGGCGTGCTGGAAACCTCGACCAATCTCACCAACTGGACCGAGTGGCGCCGGTGGGAACCCGGAACCTGGCCCCCTTCGGCAACCATTCCCTTACCCCAAGAAGGACATCGCCGGTTCTATCGGATCCGACTGGAGTGGTAAGGGCGGCGGTTGCTGCACCCCGCCTCCCACGGCCCCTTCACGACCGCCTTCCGGCCCGACTGGCCCGGCGCAAAGAGGTCGCGAATCCCGCCCTTGCAGTGTACCCTTCCACAACCGGTGCAGCTTCCGGGCAGCCGCGCCGCGGTGCCCGGGTTCCCACGACCGACGGAACCCGCCTGCAGTGGCGTGCCCCGGCTCCGAATACGCGAAACAACCATGAAACCCCGCATCCTGGTAGTGGGCAGTTCCAACACGGACCTCGTGGTCAAGGTGCCCCGCTTGCCCAGCCCGGGCGAGACCGTCCTCGGAGGGGAATTCGCTTCCGTCGCCGGGGGCAAGGGCGCCAACCAGGCCGTGGCGGCCGCTCGCGCCGGCGGCGAGGTGACCTTCGTCGCCCGCATCGGCGATGACGCCTTCGGCCAGCTCTCCCTGGAGGGCCTCCAAAAAGAGGGCATCCACCTCGGTCACGTCGTCATGGATTCACACCACCCCTCCGGCGTGGCCCTCATCCTGGTGGCCGCGGACGGCCAGAACTCCATCGCCGTCGCCCCCGGCGCCAACGCCCATCTCTCCCCCGCCGATGTGCAACGCGCCGCCCCGGCCTTCCGGACCGCACAAATGCTGCTCGTCCAGCTCGAGATCCCCCTGGCAGCCGTGCAAAGCGCCCTCGAACTGGCCGCCCACCATCGGCTGCCGGTGCTCCTCAACCCGGCACCCGCCCAGCACATCCCCAACGAGTGGTTCCCTCACATCACCTACCTCACCCCCAACGCCCGCGAAGCCTCCGCCCTGTCCGGCATCGAGGTCACCGACCCCGACTCGGCCGCCCGCGCCGCCGCCCGCCTCCGACACAAGGGCGTGCCCCACGTCATCATCACCCTGGCCGAACAGGGTCTCGTCGTGGACGCACCCCGCCTCCACAAACATCTCCCGGCGTTCCGCGTGAAACCCGTGGACACGACCGCGGCCGGCGACGTCTTTTGCGGCGCGCTGGCCGTGGCGTGCACCGAAGGACGTCCCCTCCTCGAAGCGCTCCGCTTTGCCCAGGCCGCCGCGGCCATCTCCGTGACCCGCTTCGGCGCCCAGCGCTCCGCCCCCACCCGCGCCGAAATCCAACGATTCTTGGAGGAACACTCCCGCGAACCAGCCTCGAACCGCCCCGGAGAAACTGCCTAGAACACCCGCCCCGGCACGCTTGCGTCCAGCGGCCCGCCCACGTGCCGGGCTGCCTACACCGTCGGCAACCTCACGCCCACACGCTCGGCGATCCGTCCTGCCAACTGCCGGAAATCCCGCCCACAGTCCAGTACCGCACGCGTGTGCCCGCCAAACGCACCATCTGCGGGTGTCAGCTTGAACATCGGTTTCCGCGCCTCCTGAGCCATCGGCATCAGGCTCCGATAGTGCTTCAGCGTCGCCAGGCAGTGCGGATCGTTGTCCGCCGACAGGGATTCCGCGGAAACCTGCTCCTCCAGCACGGCTTCATGATAGGTGGGCGCGATCCGGGCCATCCAACGCGCATACGCACGCACCGGCCGGTCCAGCCGGATCGCATGCTGCAGGATCACGTATCCGATGGGGCGCATGGTTCCCCCGGGAAGATCCAGGCCCTGAACGGGATTGCGCTTCCGACGATCCGCCCACTCGCGCTGCCAACGGCGCAGCGTCGGCCCGAGGTTTCGCAACCCCTGCAACGAATACAGGTCGGGAGCCAGCGGAACCACGACATGATCACTGGCTACCAGGGCAGCGCGGTTCAGCGCACCCAGATTGGGTCCCACATCAATCAGCGCAAGTTGGGCACCGAAATCCCGTGCCGCACCCATCAGTACGCGCCACAATGCCGACAACACGCGGAAGGCACGTGGCTTCCCGTCCAGACATTCCGGCCACTGACTCGACAATTCGTCCTCGACCAGCGAAAGCCGCAGGTCACCCACCACCAGGCCCAGGCCGGGCGTCACCTCCTCGACATGCGCCGGCGCAATGTCACCCGTCCCCTCCATCAGCGGGCACAACGCCGCGTGCAGCGTTTTCCCACCCTCCCACAGTTCCTCCAGTCGGTCCTCGTCCTCCACGCACATCGCGGTGAGGTTCGCCTGCGGGTCCAGGTCGGCCGCCAACACCCGCAACCCCAGCTCCGAGTACATCCACGCAAGGTGATAGACCAGCGAGGTTTTGCCGACGCCGCCCTTGTTGTTGAAAAACGAGACGGTGGGAACGGTGTTCATGCAGCAGGGTAAACGGTCACCGACACATGGGTCGGGGCCAATTCAAAGTCCGGTGGAGGATTTCCGTTCTCGGCCAGTCGCTTGCGGGCCAGAGGGATTCCCATTCCAAAACGCTGGGCAAAACCAAGATGGTGCATGACTTCGGCCACGAGCGGGTTCCGATAGTCTGTTACCCCGGTGCCAAAGTTCTCCTTGTTCACCTGCCCGTAAAGCCCGCCCGGACTCCACACGCTCACCCGGTCCGAAAACCAGTGTACCCGCACGGGAGCGTGGGTCCCCTCATAGTTACGATGCATGACCGCGTTACGAACCAGCTGGCGCAGGGCGTCCACTGGATAATCGACCTGCCTCTGCTCGCGCACCACCCCGCTGACCCACGTCCGGATCGAGACGTTCAGCTCCAGGAGTTCGTCCAGCAAACGCAGCACGTCTTCCAGCCGACCCGTCAACGTTTTCTGGTCACGAATCGCACTCGTGACGTCAGCGCCCTCGAACCGCACGAACTGGATGTAGGCACCCGGCAACCAGTCCTGCACTTCGCGCCCGAATCCCAGCAACCCTCCCCAGGTGGGGCGGCCATTTCGCATGAGCCGCAGAGAGTGCAGCTGTTGTTCCAAGGGCCGCCGGTTAGCCTCGAGAATCTCGGGTGCCACCGCCCGTGGCAGGTATTGCGTTTTCACATAGTCCAGGTCCAGATCCTCCATCGTTGCCTCAGGGGCGGGTCGGTGGTCGAAGGGAAGCTGGGCGGCACGCCGTCGCTCGACAAGCCGAAGCTCCTCCTCTGCCGAAGCCACCCGATTCGTGGGACCCACGCGGACCCAAACCCGGCCTCGATATCGCACCGGTGTTTCCGGCGAAGGGTGGACGATCACCAACGCGATGTCTGCGCCCTGCCACTGGGCCCGCCGCACCTCCATGTGAGGAAGCGGCAAGATCGATCCCTCATCCCGCAGAGCAGCAAGGTCCCTGAGTACTTTGTCCGTCACCTGAATCCCCGTCGGCCGCCCCTGATCATCCAACCCCACGACGAGATATCCCGGCCGGCCGTGCCCCGGCAGATCATTCGCCATGGCACAGACCGTCTCCCGCAGGTCGCCGCTCCGCGGCGAACTCTTGAACTCCAGCCTGTCAGATTCACCCTCTTGGATCAGTTGTACCCAATCGTCCATGGATCCGTTCCCAAACCCAAGAAAAGCCAACGCGACCGCGAGCTCAAGGTCAACCTCCACGAAAAACCGTGCCCGCGGCATGCGTCCGGAAACCCGTCCCCACCCGTGTTGTGGGGACGGCAGGAAACGTTTGATGCAAAGCGACCCTTCAGCCGCTCCACTCTCAAAGACGCTCCACAACGACCCTGGCCGCGCCCTTCCGCAAAAACGCTGCCCCCGGCAGCCCGGGAATTCCTAAAACCCGCCCACGCTCTCCGGCAGGGCCGTGCCCTCCGACATCGCGATCTCGGCTCGCAGCAAATCGTGCAGTGTAAAGATGCCGACCGGAACAGAGTCTCCGCCCTCGCAAATGATCAACATGCCCAGCGGCGACTCCAGCAACAGGCGCTGAGCCTCCCGGATCGTGGTGTGCGGACCACACACCGTGGGACGTTCGAGCCTCGGAGACCTCCCCTCCCGCAAGGCCGCCTCCGCTTCCCACCGCGTCAGCACCCCCTCCAGCCGACCGTCCTGCACCACCGGGAACCGCTCATACGGATACGACCGCAGCAACTTCCGCAACGCCTCCGGCTCCACCGAGGTCGCCACCACCGGCCCCGCCGTCATCAGGGTCGTCACCGGCCGTTCCTGCCATTCCCGAATGCCGCGCGGCGGCACCAAATGCTCCACCCGGTGACCATCCTGCACCAGCAGCGCATCGTAGAAATTGTGACGCGACATGCGCCGGCTGACGGCCTGACTGATCAACGCCGCCACCATCAGCGAGGGCACCAACTCGAATTCGTGCGTCATCTCGAACACGATCAGCATCCCCGTGATCGGCGCCCGGACCACCGCCCCCAGACAGGCGCTCATCCCCACCACCCCCAGCAGGACCTGATCGTCCGGTGTCAGTTCCAGCGCCCCGCCCGCGGCACCACCCATGAGCAAACCGCACATCCCGCCCAAAAACAGCGTCGGCGAAAAAATCCCGCCGCAGCCGCCGAACCCGTAACACGCCACCGTGGCCAGGAACTTGGTCGCCAGGAGAATCCCCGCCTGCGTCCACGGCAACTGATGCGCCAGCCCCGCCGAAAGATCTTCATACCCGAGACTGAACACCCCCAGCCTCCCGGTCAGCAGAAAAACCGGCACCCCCACGGCCCACGTCACCAACCCGCCCAGCGTCGGCCGCAACCACATCGGAATCCCCGAGAGCGCACGATGCTGTCGCTGGTTCCGCAGTGCCAGCGTCGCCTTCTGAAACGCCACCCCCACCAGGGCCGCCGCCACCGCCACAAAAGGCACCATCCCATACACCGCCCAGCCCGAAGGCTGCACCGGCTCCAGGGTAAACGCCGGTTGCCGCCCCACCACCGCATGCACCGTGAACGCCCCCAGCACCGAAGCCAGCAAGACACTGCCCAGAATCCGGCTGTTCAGGTCCTGGACGATCTCCTCCAACACGAAGGTCACCGCTGCCAGCGGCGTGTTGAACGCCGCCGCCAACCCCGCAGCCGCACCCGCCGCCGTCGCCAACCGTCGCGACTGCTTCGGCTCCCCCATCACACCAGCCGTGCTGGAAGCCACCGCCGCCGCCAGTTGCACGCTCGGACCCTCCCGACCCAGACTGGCCCCGCCACCAATGCTCAACACCCCGGCCACGAACTTCACCCACGCCACCCGCCACGGGATGTAACCAAAGTCCTTCCAAAAGGCCACCTTCACCTGGGGAATCCCGCTCCCGCGCGCCTCCGGACAAAACCGGTACAACAACCAGCCCGTCACCGCCCCCGTCCCCACCACACACGCCAAACTGCCCCACACAAACACCCGCGTCGGACCCTCGCTCAGCCGTTCCAACCCCGCTCGATACACCGCGTGCGCGGCCACCCCAAAAGCCACCGCCGCCGCACCCGCCGCCAGCCCGTACACCACCGTCCCCACCACCAACTGCGTCCGGCGGGGCCAGCGCCCCCATGTCTCCCGGCCCAGCTCCCGGGCCCGATCCCAAAAGCGCCTCAGATCCATCCAGCCTCAAAAATCGCGCCGGCTCCGCCATCCCGGAACCGGCATGCCCTGCCTGCCAGTCTGGGCCCTCAACCGCGAAACGCAAGCAAACGACCGGCACCCACCCGTCGTCCCCACGCATCCGGCACCGGCCCCCGGTCCCGAAAGATGACGAACCCCGAAAGCGACGCCGACCCGAAACCCGTTTCACCTCGATCCACGCACCGGACCGGCATCCTCAATCCACACCGCCCGACCGCGGTCCGACCCTGTCAGCACCGGCCGCTTCCCCGCCGGCCTCCGCCCGCAAACGCCCCAACTCACGCCTCGCCCGCCACCGCGCCAGGTTCCACGTCCGCCAGTCCCAAACCGGTTCACCCCAGCGACGCACCCACGCCCTCTCCAACAGCTCGCGTTGTTCCGGACGGAGTCGATCCCACATCCGCGCGATCACCGGCACGGCGTCGGCCCGCAAACCCGCCAGATACCTCACGTCCAACTCATGCCCGCGCGTCACCCTCGACAGATTCACCCCTGCCGCCCACGCCTGCGGGTTCAGCCCGCCCACAAGCCACACCCACAGCATCCCCGCAAGCCACGCCACCGGCAAAAAGCGCTCCTCCCGATCCCGCAAAACCGTGCACGCAAACCACACCAGCACCACGCCCACCCACCCCAGAAATGCCGCTGCGTAAATCCGGCTCTCCGTCAAACCGAACCGGGCCACGTACAACATCAACCGCTGCACCGCTGACACCATCACCCACCCCACCCACACCAGCAAAAACACCGCCAACACCCGGTACACGCGGCCCCCGATGCCGTCCCGCCGGTCCAGCACCGCGTGCCCTCCCCACAACACCACCAGAACCAATCCTGCTACCGCCACCAGCTCGAAAAACCCCTGCCGGGCGTATTCGGCCACTGTCAGACCCGCCGTCCCCAGTACCGTCTCCAGACCGCCGAACCAGTACCGAAACTGCGCCACCGCCCAGATCGCAAACATCAGGTTCAGCACCCCCAAAGGCAGCGCCACAGCCACCCAGCCCGGCCGCCGAAATTCCAAACCCCGGACCGAACGCCGAACGACATCCCCACGCGTCTGCCCGAGCAACCCCAAATAACCTCCCGCCAGCCCACCCAGCCCCATCGTCACCACCACGTGCGACACCGGCTTTCTCCAATCCCAACCCAGCAAAACATCCGTCCAACGCCGGAACAACGGATCCCCGGCCCGCAACAACGCCCCAAACACCACCAACACCACCAGCCCGAGCAACAAGCCCACCCCCACGCTGACCCATGTCCGCCTCCGCCGGCCCGAACATCCCGCATCCTCACCCAGCCGCCTTATCCACGTGAGCGCCACCCCGACAAGGCTTGCCAGGTCCTCCAAACCGTCCACGATCACACCACCCGCCCGCAGCCGTGAAAGCCGCGTACCGCGGCAACCCAGCCACCACCACAAATGTCCCCCAAAAAATGCCAGCAGGCCCAGCACACGAAGGAATTCGCTGTCCCGCCACACCCACAACCCCAGGCACGCCAACCCGAGCCCCAATCCCAACAAGCCGGCGCCACGACTCCCGGCCCATCGGTCCCAGCCAAAAACCCCCGCCGCCCCCGTCAACAACCCGCCCCACAGGAACGCGCCCAACCCCCAGGGAACACCCCGCAGCCACCAGTCGCCCAAAACACCCAGCGCCACCCCCGCAGTCCACAAATGCCGCGCTTTCATGATCATTCTCCTCACCAGCCCACCTCGGACACGCCAAACCACACAGTAGTCAACGGACCGGCCCCTCGACGCGCCTGCAGCTAAGACTCGCCCGATGCGTGAACCGTTCAACCCCAATCTGCTGACGATGCCCGCCAACAGCTCGCCTGAAGCCATGGACTACGAAAGCCATCCGACCCTGCCCGCTTGTTGCCTTTCCTCGTCCTCACCACCCCGGCGCCGGCTTCGCCAGAGAGCCGGCGTGGGAAACGTTGGTGGCTCGAAAATGACTCGGACCTGCTGGGCCTTTTCCTTACGCGCACCGGTGACTTGGACCGAACCTCGGCAAGCTCCGAAAAGGCCTGGCTGCGCCGGGTGCGCGTGCGGTAGATCGAAGAAAGCGAACGCGCCCGCTTCGATGAACTGCTCCAAAAGCACCACTACCTCCACAACGCCCGGCTGGGCGGACGCAGTCTCCGCTACGTGGCCGAGGTCGATGGCCAGTGGGTGGCCCTGATCACGTTCAGCGGGGCGGCGCCGCACGTCAAAGCCCGGGATCGGAAGATCGGCTGGACTGCGCGCCAACGGGTCCGGCGGCTGCATTTTGTGGTCAACAACAGCCGCTTTTTGGTCCTGCCGGATCGGGGTCGCCATCCCAACCTGGCCTCGCGGGTGCTGGGGCTGTGTCTGAGGCGGCTCAGCCGGCACGGGCAGGCGCGCCGGTAGAGGCGCTGATTGCCAGCAAGGCCATGTCTATCCAGCGGGAGTCCGAGGCATTCGTGACGCAGAACCGAGGGCCGACCCCCTCCAGGGGCTCGAAGGCAGCCACGGCGGCATGCGGGAACGGGCGCAACAGGGCCTGCCCCGGCGATGTTTTGCCCGGGTTCGGGGCGCATCGCCCCCGGCCCCCTCTGGCCCACGCAGATGCAATGGCCCTGCGGGCGGACTTTTCAGGGTTTCGAAATGACTTTGACAGTTGGGAGCACTCTCCTAATCTGAGTGCTCCGGGTTTGCAAGCGAGAGAATTCTTATGGCAAAACTGACCGTTCGGGATCTGGACGTGCGCGGGAAACGCGTGTTTGTGCGGGTCGACTACAACGTGCCGCTCGAAGAGCGGGACGGACAGATGGTCATCACCGACGACACGCGCATTCGCGAGACCCTGCCGACGCTGCGGCTGCTGATCGAAAAGGGCGGCCGCCTGATTCTGGCCTCTCACCTGGGCCGCCCCAAGGGCAAGCGCGAACCCTCCATGTCCCTCCGGCCCGTCGCAGCCCGCCTGGCCGACCTCCTGGGACGTCCGGTGGCTTTCGTGGACGATTGCATCGGGCCCAAGGTCGAACAGACGGTCGCAGCGTTGAAGGACGGTGACGTCCTGCTGCTGGAAAACGTGCGGTTTTACCCGGAAGAAGAGAAGAACGACCCTGCGTTTGCCGAAAAGTTGGCCGCCCTGGCGGATGTCTACGTAAACGACGCCTTCGGCTCCGCCCACCGGGCCCATGCCTCCACCGAGGGCGTGGCGCGCGTCATCGCCCGGCGGGGCGGCCTGTGTGCCGCCGGCCTGTTGATGGAACGGGAACTCAAGTTCCTCGGAGACGAACTGGAGAACCCGGCACGGCCCTTCGTCGTCATCCTCGGCGGGGCCAAGGTCTCCGACAAAATCAAGGTCATCGACCGCTTGTTGGAGAAGGCCGACACGATCCTGATCGGCGGCGCCATGGCCTACACCTTCCGCCTGGCACAGGGCTACCAGACCGGCAAATCGCTGGTGGAACCCGACAAGGTGGACGTGGCCCGGGCGGCGTTGGACAAGGCCGCGGCGCGCAAGGTGCAGTTCCTCCTGCCGGTGGACGATGTGGTGGCCACGCCGGTCGAAACGGGCAAGGTGGACAAGAAAGGCCGGCCCGTCATCGAGTACCAAAACCCGCGGGTGAACACCGATCCGAACTGCCCGCCGGACGCCGCCGGCCTGGACATCGGCCCCGCCACGGTCAAGGCCTACAGCGACGTCATCATGCGTGCCCGCACCATCCTGTGGAACGGGCCGATGGGACTTTTCGAGAACCCGCAATTCGCCGCAGGCACCAACGCCATCGCCCACGCCGTGGCCCAGGCCACGCAAACCAACGGCGCCCTCAGCATCATCGGCGGCGGTGACAGCGTCAAAGCGGTCAACAAAGCCGGGTTGGGCTCGCAGGTCACCTTCATGAGCACCGGTGGCGGCGCCAGCCTGGAGTTCCTGGAGGGCCGCGAACTGCCGGGCGTGGCCGCGTTGACCGACCGGCCGGAAAGCAGCGGTGGAAGCTGCGCCTGCTGCTGTGGCTGAGCACCCGCTCCGCAGCTCATCCCCGAGCCGAACGGAACCGAACAGAAACCGGCAACCCGCAAAGAAAACCGAGGCTGCAGAGAATCGCATGGAAAAGGAACGCAAGCTGATCATCGCCGGCAACTGGAAGATGAACAAAACGGTCGCGGAGGCCGTGGACCTGGTGAAGGGTCTGAAGCTGGAGCTGGCCGGCGTCAAGGAGGTGGACCTGGTCGTTTGCCCGCCGTTCACCGCCCTCTGCGAGGTCTCCAAGCTGCTGCTGGACTCCAACATCCGCCTGGGCGCCCAGAACATGAACGAAAACCCGGCCGGGGCCTACACCGGCGAGATCGCCGCCTTCATGCTCAAGGAGTTCTCCGTCCGGTACGTGATCCTCGGACACTCGGAGCGCCGCACCTACTTCGGCGAAACGGATGAATGGGTGGCCCGCAAGGCCCGGGCCGCTCACGCCGCGGCGCTCAAACCCATCGTCTGCGTGGGTGAAACCCTGGAGGAACGCGAACAGGGCCGTACCGAGGCCGTACTGGAACGGCAGGTCCGCGGCAGCCTGGCCGGTCTGACCCGCGAGCAAATGCTGGAAACCATCATCGCCTACGAACCGGTCTGGGCCATCGGCACCGGCCGCAACGCCACGCCGGAACAGGCCCAGCAGGCCCACGCATTCATCCGCGGTCTCCTGGCCGGGATGTACGACGACACCGTCGCACGCCGCGTACGCATCCAGTACGGCGGCAGCGTGAAACCCTCCAACGCCCGCGACCTGATGTGCCTGCCGGACGTGGACGGCGCCCTCGTCGGTGGCGCCTCCCTGGAGGTCCGCAGCTTCGCCGACATCGTAAAGAACTCCATCTGATTCACTCACCATGGGCTTCTTCATCGGATTGCTCACGTTCCTGCTGGTCCTGAACTGTCTCCTGCTGATCCTGCTGGTGCTGGTCCAGTTGCCCAAGAAGGAGGCAGGCGCGGGACTCGCCTTCGGCGGCTCGGCCACCGACGCCCTGTTCGGAGCCGGCACCGGCACGGTCCTGACGCGCATCACCAAGTATTGCGCCGGCCTGTTCTTCATCCTGACGATCATTCTCGGAATCCTCCAGAGCGCGCACCACCGCCGCTCCACGCGCGAGTTCCAGCAACAGCTTCAAACCCAGACGACCGCGCCCGTCCTCCCCGGCCCCGGCACCACACTGCCCGCGGCCGCGCCGCCGCCCGGGCCCACCAACCCGGCAGGCACCCCGGCGGTGTCGACCCCGGCAGGAACGCCGCCGACCACCAATCCGCCCGCACCGGCCGGTACCAACGGCACCGGAAACTGAACCGGCCTGCGGCAGGCCGGGGATGCGTGGGCTCGGCCGCCCCTTTCCCGCAACCAACCGGGCCCGGCGCACGAAACGACCCCGCCCCGCCGGCTGAGGATGATCCATCGCAAGCATTGACACAGGGCCCGATTTGTGCTGGAATACCGGGCCCCACTTGAGGGGCAAACCATGAGTTACGCAGTCATCGAAACGGGTGGCAAACAGTATCGGGTGACCACGGGCGACACGCTCGAGGTGGAACGCCTGCCGGTGGAAGCCGGCCAGACGACCACCATTGACCGCGTGTTGCTTGTCAATTTGGACGGTCAGGTCCGCGTGGGCACGCCCACCGTGGCGGATGCCGCGGTGGTGGCGGAGGTGGTGGCCCACAAGCGCGGCGAAAAGAAGATCATCTGGAAGATGAAACGCCGCAAAGGCTACCACAAGTTGCAGGGACACCGCCAGGAACTGACGGTGATCAAGGTCAAGGAAATCAAGGCTTGAGGATCGGTTTATGGCACACAAAAAGGGTCAGGGGAGCGTCCGGAACGGCCGCGACAGCAACAGCAAGCGCTTGGGCGTCAAGGCGTTCGGAGGCGAGTTCGTCACCGCCGGCAGCATCCTGGTGCGGCAGCGCGGCACCAGGTTCGTCCCCGGCCTGAACGTCGGCGTGGGCCGGGATTGGACGTTGTTCGCCCTGAAGTCGGGCCGCGTCTCATTTGACAAGGGCGGTCGCCGCGTCAATGTGATTGCGGAGGCAGTGGCCGCGGGATCGCCCGCCGGCAACTGAAGCCGATCGCGCAACGTCTGCCTGCCGGCGAGGCGCAAGCCTCGCCTTTTTTCTTGGATCCACCAGGTTCCTGACCGGGCAGGGGCGCGCTCGGGCAAACCAACCGGACCCGACGCATCCGGATCGAAACCGAATCAAACGTGTTCGTCGACGAGGTCAAAATCTACGCACGCGCAGGACACGGAGGCCGCGGTTGCGTGGCCTTCCGGCGGGAAAAATACCGTCCCAAGGGCGGGCCGGACGGCGGCGACGGCGGTGACGGCGGCAGTGTCATCCTGCGCGCCGACCATGACCTGAACAACCTCATCGCCCAGTACTACCAGCCCCGGCTGATCGCAGAGGACGGTGAACACGGCCAGGGCAAGGGCATGAAAGGACGGTCGGGCCGGGACCTCATCGTGCGCGTGCCCTGCGGCACACTGGTCTGGCGGCTGAGCCCGCCTCCGGAGAAACCCACCCCTCGGGGAAAGGGCCCACCCACCCGCCTGCCCACTGCGGTCCGACCCCTGTTGCCCTACGCTGGCCGGCCCGAACCCGAACGAACAGCCTCGCCCCTGGTGGACAAGGCACACGTTCCCGGACCGGTCCGGGGTGAGTTGGTGGCCGACCTGACCGAGCACGGCCAGGAATTCGTCCTGTGCCGGGGCGGCCGCGGCGGGCTGGGCAACAAACATTTCGCCACCCCCACCCAGCAGGCCCCTCGCTTCGCCCAACCGGGCGAGCCGGGAGAAGAAGGCGAGTTCCTGCTGGAACTGCGGATGATCGCCGACGTCGGCCTGGTCGGCTACCCCAACGCCGGCAAGTCCACCCTCCTGACCGCCATCTCACGGGCCCGGCCGAAGATTGCACCCTATCCGTTCACCACGCTGCATCCGCAGATCGGCATCGTGGAATACCCGGACTACCGCCGGCTGGTCGTCTGCGATGTGCCCGGCCTGATCGAAGGCGCCCATCGCAACGTGGGCCTCGGACACGCCTTCCTCCGACACATCGAACGCTGCAAGGTGCTGCTCATCCTCCTGGACATGGCCGGCACAGACGGCCGCCACCCCTGGGACGATTACCACCACCTGCTGGAGGAGCTGGAACTGTACGATCCCTCGCTTCTGGACCGACCGCGACTGGTCGTCGCCAACAAAATGGATGAACCCGCGGCCGAGGCGAATCTGCGCCGTTTCAAGCGCCGCGTCCCGCGCACGCCCGTGCTCGCCATCTCCGCGGGGTTGGGCGAGGGAGTGGAACGACTCAAGAAGGTCATGCGCCAGGCCGTGGAGGCAGCCGGTGCCGGCGCACCGTTGCCCTTTCGGGTGCCGCGTTGAGCCGCCGGCAGGCCCGCCGCAATTCCGGCTGCCCCCGGCCCGCGGCGGCGCTAAAGTGACCCCATGTTGAAGGCGGGGATCATCGGCCTGCCCAACGTGGGCAAGTCCACCTTGTTCAACGCGCTGGTCCGGGCGCACCTGGCCCCGGCGGCCAATTATCCTTTCTGCACCATCGAGCCGAACCGGGGCGTCGTCGCCGTCCCGGACCCGCGCCTGGACGCCCTGGCCCAGGTCGTCGGTGTCGAAACGCGCATACCCGCGGCCATCGAGTTCGTGGACATCGCCGGACTGGTCCGGGGGGCCTGCCGGGGCGAGGGCCTCGGCAACCAGTTCCTGGCCCACATCCGCGAAGTGGACGCCCTGGTGCACGTGGTCCGCTGCTTCGACGACCCCGACGTGGCGCACGTCACCGGCACACCCGACCCCCTCCGCGACATCGAGATCGTGTTGACGGAGCTGATACTGGCAGACCTGGAGGTGCTGCGCCGGCGGCGCGAACGCCTCGCGCGCGAGATCCGGGCCGGAAACAAGGCCGCCCAGACCGAGGACCAGCTCTGGCAACGCGTCCAAACCCACCTCGAGTCCGGCCGACCCGCCTCCACCGCCGGTCTGTCCCGGGACGAAGAAACCCTGCTCTCCGCCTGTCCCATGCTGACCGCCAAACCGACCGTCCTTGCCGCCAACGTGCGGGAGGAGCAACTCGCGCGGCTCGATTCGGATCCGCGCGTGCGCGCCCTCCGCCAATACGCACGCGAACATCACGGCTGCGAAACCGTCGCGGTCTGCGCCCAATTGGAAAGCGACCTCGTGGACCTGAGCCCCGCCGAGGCGGCAGAGTACCTCCGCAGCCTTGGCGTCACCGAAACCGGCGTGAACGAACTCATCCGCGCCACCTGGCGCCTGCTGAACCTGCGGACCTTCTTCACCTTCAACGAACGCGAGGTCCGGGCCTGGACCATCCCGGCCGGCACACCCGCCGCCAAAGCGGCCGGGAGGATCCACACCGACTTCGAACGCGGCTTCATCCGGGCCGAACGCGTCTTCTGGAAAGACCTGGTCGAAGCGGGCTCCGTGGCCCGCGCCCGCGAACAGGGCCATTACGCCCACGAAGGCCGCGACTACGAGGTCCGGGACGGCGACGTGCTTCTGTTCCGCTTCCATGTCTGAGGAGGCGGAACGGTGTGAAAAGCCGGTCTGATGATCTGCCGGGCGGCATGTCGCTCGGGACCGCACCCGTGCAAGCCCGGCAGGGTGCCGCCCGCCGGGAACGAAGTCGGGAAAAGCACGCGGTTGCCGCGGGATTCGAAGGGCGTGCAAGGTTCGAAAACCGTGGGTTTCGCACCCGGTCCGGGTTGACAGCCCCTCGGGGGCCATGCTTTGATTCCTCACGAACTAGGACGGAAACCTAAACGTGGCTTATGAGCAACCAGACCACTCCCACCTCCACCGTCTCCCTGCTTCAGGAACGTCGCACCTTCCCGCCCCCGCCGGAGTTCGTCCGGCAGGCGTACATCAACGCCGAGCAATACCGGCAGATGTACGAACGGTCCGTGAAGGACCCGGAAGGCTTCTGGCTGGAGCAATGTGAGGCGCTCGAATGGTACAAGAAACCCACCGTGGCCCGGAAATACGTGTGGAACACGAAGGAACGCAAAATCCAACATACCTGGTTCGAGGACGGCGAGCTCAACGCCTCGGTCAACTGCCTGGACCGACACGTGCGTAACGGCCGGGCCAACAAGGTGGCGCTCATCTGGCAGGGCGAACCGGAAAACGAAGTGGTCAAGCTCACCTATCACGAGCTGCTGGAACAGGTCTGCCGGTTCGCCAATGTGCTCAAAAGCCTCGGAGTCAAACGCGGGGACCGGGTCAGCATCTACCTGCCCATGATCCCCGAACTCCCCATCGCCATGCTCGCCTGCGCCCGCATCGGCGCCATCCATTCCGTTGTCTTCGGCGGCTTCAGCGCCGAGGCACTGGCCGGTCGCATCAATGACTCCACCTGCAAGATCCTGATCACCGCCGACCAGGGCCTGCGCGCCGGCAAGCAGATCCCGCTCAGGAGCATTGCCGAGGAGGCCCTTGCCCATTGTCCCAGCATCGAGAAGGTGGTGGTGGTCCGCCGCACAGGGGCAGAGATCCCCTGGAAGGAGGGCCGGGATCTCTGGTGGCACGAGCTGATGGCCCAGGCACCCGCCTGGTGCGAACCGGAGCGCATGAAGGCCGAAGATTACCTCTTCATGCTCTACACCTCCGGTTCCACGGGCAAACCCAAGGGTGTCGTGCACTCCACCGCAGGCTACCTCCTCCACGTGACGCTCACCACCAAGTACGTGTTCGACATCAAAGAGGACGACCGGTTCTGGTGCACGGCCGACATCGGGTGGGTGACCGGCCACAGCTACATCGTCTACGGGCCGCTCTCCAACGGGTTCACCAGCCTGATGTTCGAAGGTGTGCCCACCTGGCCCGACCCGGGCCGGTTCTGGAAGATCGTCGAAAAGTTCCGCGTCACCCAGTTCTACACCGCCCCCACCGCCATTCGTTCCCTCATCCGGCAGGGCGAGGAATGGCCCAACAAGTACGACCTCAGCTCCCTCAAGGTCCTCGGCACGGTGGGCGAACCGATCAATCCCGAGGCTTGGATCTGGTACTACCGCGTCATCGGCAAGGAACGCTGCCCCATCGTGGACACCTGGTGGCAAACCGAGACCGGCGGGCACATGATCACGCCCCTGCCCGGGGCTCATGTGCTGAAACCCGGCAGCGCCAGCCGCCCGTTCTTCGGCGTCGAACCCGTCGTGTTGCGCGACGACGGCACCGAATGCGGGCCCAACGAGGGCGGCAAACTCTGCATCAAGAAACCCTGGCCCGGCATGGCCCGCACCACCTGGGGCGACCACGACCGGTTCATCGACACCTACTTCACCATGTACCCCGATCTCTACTTCACGGGGGACGGCGCCCGGGTGGACGAGGACGGTGACTACTGGCTGTTGGGGCGCATCGACGACGTGGTCAACGTCTCCGGCCACCGCATCGGCACCGCGGAGGTGGAGAGTGCCCTGGTCAGCCATCCCAAGGTGGCCGAGGCCGCCGTGGCACCCATGCCCCACGAGATCAAGGGCCAGGCGCTCTATGCGTTCGTGACATTGAAGGAGGGCGTGGAACCCTCCGAAGAGCTCCGGAAAGAACTCATCGCTCACGTCCGGAAAGAGATCGGCCCCATCGCCACGCCGGACAAGATCCAGTTCGCCCCCGCCCTCCCCAAGACCCGCTCCGGCAAGATCATGCGCCGCATCCTGCGCAAGATCGCCGAAGGACAGCCCGACCAGATCGGCGACACCACCACCCTGGCCGATCCCTCGGTGGTCGAAATCCTGGTAAAGGGCCGGGTCTGAGCACACGGTTCGTTGCGGGAGGACGCCGCCGCGCCGGTGTCCTCCCGCCTTCCCTCACCGGGCAGTTTCCGTACCCGTCATTCCGGGCACCGCCCGGTCCTGCATGTCACACGCCTGCACGGGCCAGACCACCCTGGCAGCCCACCCCGGGGCCTTCGCGGTGTGAGCCCTGCTGGCACCCGAAGAGCCCCCACAGTGCGGCTGCGGAGCACCTGCGGCCTCGCACGGTTTTTGTGTGCGGGCACCGCATGCGGTGACGCGACTGAGGAAAAGAGGACAAGGGGCTTGCGCCAACCCAGACGATGCGGCGCGTCAACGTGAGGCTTCTTCGATGACCGGCAGCCCCAGGGCACGTTCCCAGCGCGCGCGCGCGACCACGCAGTCGCGCAAGGCCTGCACATGGATGGAGCGGGCCTCGGTGAGCGCGGTCTGGGCGCTGAGCACGTCGAGTTGCGTGCCTGTCCCGGCGGCTGCGCGGCTTTGCGCCAGGCGCAGCGCCTCTTCGGCCTCCTCCTGCACCTTCGCCGTGGAGGCCAGTACTTCCTGCGCCTCTGTCAGGCGCGAATAGGCCGTGCGCACCTCGAGCTCGATCCGGCGCCGCATGTCCTCCCATTCCACCCGGGCTCGTTCCCTGCGGGCCTGTGCTTCCAAGACGCGGCCGCGCGTGGCCCCACCGTCGAACAGGCTCCAGCGCAACTGGGCCCCGGCCAACCACCCGCCGATGCCCCGGTCCAGTTCATCGCGAAAGGTGGGGCTGTGCACGTCGTAGCCGGCAAAGAGTTCCACGGCGGGTTTGTATCCGGCCCGGGACTGGCGCACAGCTTCGGCCTGCAAGGATTCGGCATGACGCAACACGGCAAGCTCGGGCCGTTGCTTCAAGGCCTGTTCCAATCCGGCGGTCAGGTCGGGTCGCGTTTCGGGTGGTTCGAGGCGATCCGCCGGTTCCAGGGGCAGGTCATCGGAAAACTCCGCCGGGACGTCGAAACCCAGGAGATGTGCCAGTTGTTGACGGGCGATGCGGAGGCTGTTTTGGGCGCGGATCAGGCGCGGCCGCGCATTGGCGAGTTCGACCTGGGCACGGAGCACGTTGAAACGCGGGACCGTACCGGCCTCGAATCTCTGCCGGGTCTGACGGAGTTCCTCCTCGAGCAACCGGACCGACGCCTCCTGCACCCGGACCATCTCCGCGGCCAGCAGGACGTCGGCATACGCCGTGCGCACCGCCAGCACGGTGTCGGCCACCGCGGTTTGATACGCCGCCCGGGCCTGCTGCTCGATCAGACGCGCCGAACGCCGGGCCGAGGTGAGCCTCCCACCTTGATAAACAGTTTGCACCAGTCGAATGCCGGCCGACCATTGATCGTTGGGGAAGGCGAGGGGCAGGCCCGGCACGGGGAACTGTTCGACGCCCCCGCTCTCTCGCACGGTGTAGCCGGCGCTCGCCTCCAGCCGCGGCCGGGCCACCGCCCGGGTCTGAATGGCAAGGCCCGTCGCAGCCTCCAGCTCCTGGCGGGCCTTGCGCACCTCGGCGTTGTGGGACAATGCCAGGTCGAGTGCCTCCGCCAAAGTGAGTGGCCGCTGCGGCCAGGGAGCGGGCGGCTCGGCTCCACACGCCGGTCCCGGGATCCCCGCGGCCAGAACAAGTGCCATCATTGAACCCAGCGCTTTCATCCCGATGTCCGTTTGATGTCCGTTCGCCGACCTGCGAGCCGCGTCAGCAGCTCCATCCTGAGGCTGAGCCGCCGCTTCGCGCAAGGTTACGCGCGGCCGGGCCCGGGAACGCTTTCACAGACGGGGTCGCTCATCCAGGGGCAGGCCCTCACCCGGACGAGGTTCCCAGCTTTCCCTTTTCAGGCCGCCTGAACCCATCCCCGCGATCGAGTGGTACGCAAAGGAAACGGCCCTGTCACACCGGAATCCTGCCATGCTTGCTACGCGTCCCGCTTCGGCCCACCATGGCGGCGAAATGTCGGAGTTTGGCCCGCGGATCCCAAAAAAGGATGAGCTTTTGGCAACGCGGGCCAAGCACGGGCCGATGGTTCGGGCATTTTGCTGGGGCCGGGCGAGCTGGGCAGGTGATCCGCTCCCCGGAACATGAGAAGGTTGGGCCCGGAGCCTGCCGGGACGAGTGACGTCCCCGGTCCCGTGCACGGGCCCGGTACGCGGAATGTTATGCTGGAATCGCTGCTTTCTCCGAACACGGTGGCCGTGATCGGGGCTTCCCGGAGCCCCGGCAAGGTGGGGCATGCTGTGGTGGCCAACCTGCTGGCCAGCGGCTTTCAAGGAACGATTGTGCCGGTGAACCCGCAGGCGAACGAGGTGCTCGGGCTGAAGTGTTATCCGAGCCTGGACGCCTACGGGAAACCGGTGGACCTGGCGGTGATCGTGGTGCCGCCGAAGGCGGTGATGGAGGCCCTGGAGAGCGCGATCCGTGTCGGGGTGAAAGCCGTGGTGGTGATCACCGCAGGGTTCAAGGAAGTGGGTCCGGAAGGTGCGGCGCTGGAGAGGGTGTTGGTGGAACGCTGCAAGGCGGCCGGGATTCGTCTGATGGGTCCCAACTGCCTAGGCGTGATGAACATTCACCACCGGATGAACGCGACGTTTGCGGCGGCCCTGCCGCCGCCGGGGCCCATCTCGGTGATCTCCCAGTCCGGCGCGCTTTGTGTGGCGATCCTGGACTGGGCGGTCAAGGAAAGGCTCGGCCTGAGCAAGGTGCTCAGCATCGGAAACAAGGCCGATCTCAACGAGGCGGACTTCCTGGAGGCACTCGCGCAGGACAAGGAGACCCGTGTGGTCGTGAGCTACCTGGAGAACATCACCGACGGAAACAAATTCCTGCAGGTGGCCGAGGCGGCTGCGTCGGTCAAACCGGTGATCGTTCTGAAAGTGGGGATCACGCAGGCCGGTGCGCGGGCCGCATCGTCGCATACGGGGAGTCTGGCCGGGGCGGACATGGCCTACGGGGCGGCGTTCAAACGGGCGGGGGTGATTCGCGCGGTGCATTTCGAGGAGTTGTTCGACTATGCGCGTGCCTTCGCGGCCCAGCCGCTGCCTCGCAACAATCGGGTGGTGGTGATCACCAACGCGGGCGGTCCGGGCATCATGGCGGCCGACGCGGCCGAAAGCTGCGGCCTGCGGATGGTGCCGCCCTCGGAGCCGATCCGACAGCGCCTGCGCGAGGCGCTGCCGCCGGCTGCGTCCGTGGGGAATCCCGTGGACGTCATTGGCGATGCGGATCCGGACCGCTACATGAAGGCGTTCGAACTCATTCAGGAGGACGAGGGCATTGACGCGATCATCGTGCTGGTCACCCCGCAGAACATGACGCGGCCCACCGAGCTGGCGCGGCGCCTGATCGAGGCGCACCGGGGGGTCAAACCGGTCCTGGCCGCGTTCATGGGCGGCCAGGAGGTGGCGGCGGCGCAGGAACTGTTGGTCGGTGCGGGCATTCCCAACTATCCGTCGCCCGAGCGGGCGGTGGCCGCGCTGAAAGCCATGGTGGATTACGCCGCCTGGCGCAACCGGCCGCCCCGCGTGGTGGCTCGGATCGCAGTCAACCGCCGCCGCGTCAACCGGGTGCTCCAATGGCATGTGCGCAGCGGTTCCCCCCAGGTGGGCGAGGTGGAGGCCAAGGAAATTCTGCGCGCCTACGATTTCAACGTGCTGCCGGGTCAACTGGCCCGCAGCGCGGACGAGGCGGTGGAGGTGGCGGAGCGCATCGGCTATCCGGTCGTGCTGAAGATCTCCTCGCCCGACATCATCCACAAATCCGATTTCGGAGGCGTGCGCATCAACCTGGCCACGGCCGACCAGGTCCGGGATGCCTTCGACCTGATGATGGTGCGCATCCAGCGCAAGGCGCCCCGGGCACGCGTGCGGGGTGCGTATGTGGAGAAGATGGGGCCGCGCGGGCGCGAGGTCATTCTGGGCATGACGCGCGACCCGAACTTCGGTCCCCTGCTCATGTTCGGTCTGGGGGGCATTTTCGTGGAGGTGATGAAGGACGTGACGTTCTATCTGGCCCCCATCACCCAGGACGAGGCGATGCAGATGCTCAAGAGCACGCGTTCCTATGCGCTGCTGCAGGGGGCCCGCGGGCAGGAACCGGTGGACCTGGAAGCCATCGCCAGTGCCCTCCAACGCATCAGCCAACTGGCCACGGATTATCCGCAGATCCGGGAATTGGACATCAATCCGTTCGTCGTCGGTCCGGTGGGCATGCGACCGTACGTGGCCGACGCGCGCATGACCCTTTCCGGCATCGAACCTTCCCGCCATGAGCAAGTCGCCCATTAAATACGATCCGAACTGGAAAGAGAAATACGCCGCCCAGATCCAGACGGCCGAGGAGGCCGTCCGGCGGATCCGCCCCGGTCAACGCATCTTCGTGGGCACCGGTTGTGCCGAGCCGTTGACCCTGGTCCGGGCGCTGACGGCCCGGGCAGCCCAGCTGCCCGACACGGAAATCGTTCACCTGCTCACCTTCGGCGAAGCGCCGTACGCGCACCGGGAACTCACGAAATACTTCCGCGTGAACTCGTTCTTCATCGCCGAGAACGTGCGCGACATCATCCAGGAGGGGTTGGGTGATTACACCCCCATACATCTGTCGGACATTCCGCGCCTGTTCCATTCCGGCCAACTGCCCCTCGATGCGGCCCTCATCCAGGTGACGCCGCCGGATGAAAACGGCATGTGCAGCCTCGGCATCTCGGTGGACATCGTCAAAAGCGCCATTGAAAACGCCTCGCTGGTCATCGCCCAGGTCAATCCCAACATGCCCTGGACGCACGGGGACTCGCTGGTGGACGTGCTCAAGCTGGACGTGCTGGTGCCCTGTGAGGATCCCCTGGTCGAGGTGCCGCCGGCGGAGGTGACCGACGTCACCCGGCAGATCGCCGAGTACATCGCGGCCCTGATTGACGACGGTTCGACTCTCGAACTGGGCATCGGCAAGATCCCCCACTCGCTTCTGGGTTTCCTGGGCCACAAACGCGACCTGGGGATCCACACCGAGATGATCACCGACGACATCATCCCGCTGATCGAATCGGGGGTCATCAACGGCAAACGCAAGACGCTGGACCGCGGCAAGGTGGTCACCAGTTTCTGCCTCGGCACCCGCAAACTGTACGATTACATCGACCGCAACCCAGTCTTCTCCTTCCAGCCCACCGAATACGTCAACGACCCCTACATCATCAGCCAGCAGCACAAGATGGTGGCGGTGAACGTCGCCCTGGAGGTGGATCTGACCGGGCAGGTTTGCGCGGACTCCCTGGGCTCGAAATTCTTCAGCGGGGTGGGCGGCCAGGTGGACTTCAACCGCGGCGCGGCCAAGGCCCCGGGTGGCAAGGCCATCATCGCCCTGCCCTCCACCGCCCAGAACGGCACCGTTTCCCGCATTGTCACGCGGCTCAGCCCCGGCGCGGGCGTGGTGACCACGCGGGCGGGTGTCAACTACGTGGTGACCGAATACGGCGTGGCCTACCTGCACGGCAAGAGCGTTTCCGAACGTGCGCTGGCCCTCATCAGCATCGCCCACCCCAAGTTCCGGGCGCAGCTGCTGCGCGAGGCCATCGAGGCCAAGTATCTCTCGGCGGAAATGGCCGACAAGGAGGGCAAGATCATCATCGGACCGAAAGAACTCCGCACCACTCTGCTGCTCAGCGACGGGACGCTCATCAATTTCCGGCCCATTCATCCCACGGACGTGCCCCGCATGCGCGAGCACTTCTACAGCCTGTCGCAGCAGTCCATCTACTTCCGCTTCATGCAGGCCGTCAAAGACGGCGTCATCCCGCGGCGGCAGATCGAGGATTTCGTCTACATTGATCACCGCAACGACGTCTGCATCGTGGGCGTGCTGCCCGATCCGGCCGGGGACCAGATCATCGCCATCGGCAGTTATTATCTGAACCCGAAGACCAACCGGGCCGAGGTGGCCTTCACGGTGCACGATGCCTGGCAACGACGCGGCATCGGCACCTTTCTGCTCAAGCACCTTATGCGCATCGCCCGCCGCAACGGCATCAGCGGGTTCACCGCCGAGGTGCTGGTGGAAAACAAGGCCATGCAGGCAGTTTTCAACAAGGCCGAGTGCAAGGTCAGCAGCCGGCTCGTTGGAAACGTGTATCACTACGACCTCGAATTCACCTGATGGACCGGCCCGGTCCGTTCCCGCCGGCCGGTTGAAAGCCGCCGATCCCTCGCATGAGCGAGTCCGCGCAGGTGCTGGTATACGCCCCGGAGACCGAGAAGCTCCGGTACCCACCGGATTGTCCCTTCAAAACCGAACGGGCCACCGCCACGCGAGGCCAGCTCCTCGGCGCGGGACTGCTCGGGACCGGAGAGCTGCGCGAGGAACCGTGTCGCCCGGCCTCCCGCGCCGAGCTCGAACGCCTGCACACGCCGCGTTACCTCGACCTGCTCCAAGCCGCCGCCGCGGGTGAACTGACCCCGGAGGGCCTGCACGCCGGGCTCGGCGCACCGGACACCCCGGTCTTTCACGATCTTTGGGACTACGCCTGCTGGGCCTGCGGCGCGGCTCTTCATGCCGCCGACCTGCTCCTGGAAGGCCGCGCGCGCGTGGCCTTCAATCTCCACGGCGGGTTCCATCACGCGCACGCGGACCGGGCCGGCGGTTTTTGCTACCTCAACGACGTGGCCCTTGCCTGTGAACGCCTGGCAGCCGCCGGCCGGCGCGTCATGTACCTCGACCTGGACGCCCACCACGGCGATGGTGTCCAAGCCTTTTTCTACGCCCGGAACGACGTCCTGACCGTCTCCCTGCACGAGTCCGGCAAAACCCTGTTCCCCTGGGGCGGGTTCGAGCACGAACTGGGCGAGGGACCCGGCCATGGTTACAACGTCAACGTGCCCCTGCCGGCCCAGACCTATGACGAAGCCTATCTGCGTGCCTACCGCACCATCGTTCCGCCGTTGATCGAGGCTTACCGCCCTGATGTGCTGGTGGTGGAACTGGGGATGGATATTCTGGCCGGCGATCCGCTGACCCATCTGCAGATGACGAACAACGTGGTGGTCGAAATCGCCCGGCATCTGCGCCAAACCGGTTTGCCCTTGTTGGTCAGCGGCGGTGGCGGTTACCAGTTCGAACCCACCGTGCGCGGCTGGGCACTGGCCTGGCGCACCCTGGCCGGCCGCGACGACGAGGACGCGCTCAGCATGGGTCTGGGCGGGGCGCTCATGAGCACGCTCGACTGGGCGGGGGGTTGGCGCGATCCGGAACGACCCGTGCCCGCCGAAGTCCGGGAAAGGGTCGAATCCGAACTGGCCAGGACGCTGGCCACGCTGCGGGAGATCGTCCCGCTGCTGCGGCAGCGCTGAAGGCCCGCGGCCGGCGTGCCATCCGCAGCCTCCCCGGCCGGGCTTCAAAAGGGGAAATCGTCCGTGCCGGGCAATCTCGGCGGCGGGGTCTCCTTCCATTTCTGGGCTCGACCGTGTTCGGCCCAGCCGTGCACCACGATGGCGCGCACGGGGCGCACCGGACACGCGTACTCGCAGGCGCCGCAGCCGATGCACAGTTCCGGGTGAAGCTCCGGCACCCGCAGGTGATCCCGGTACGGCCGGGTCGTCACGGCCTGGGTGGGGCAATGTTCCGAGCAGGCCGCACAATCGGTACCCTGCGACACCACCACGCAGCGGTCCAACGTGAGCTCGGCCTCGCCGATCTTGGTGAGTTTCTTCTCTTCCAAGGGCAGGGGCCGGATGGCACCCGTGGGACAGACCTCGCCGCACCGGTGGCAATCATAGTTGCAGAAGGCCCGCGGATAGTCCATGCGCGGCCGCATCAAACCCGCCCGGCCCGCCTCCCAACCGGCCGGCTGCAACACACGCGTGGGACAGGCGGTCACACACAAGCCGCAGGCGGTGCAATGGCGGAGGAAATCGCGGACGCCCACCGAACCTGGCGGCGTGGCCCGCACCGCTGCCTGCACCAGGGCGGTCGGAGGTGCCGGGGGCCGCACTTCGCGAGCCGAGGCGGCGGCACGCCTCCCTCTCAGCAGGGCAGGCCCCCAGACGAGCAACCCTGTCAGCTGCATCAAAAAGTTGCGCCGGGCGGCGTTGGCCACCGGCTCCGAGGCGGCTTCCGGACGTGTGCGCCGTGCAAACCTCACGGCCTGCTCCGGACAAATGCTCAGGCAGTTGAAACAAAGGACACACCGCGAGAAGTCCAACGCTTGACGCCGCAGATCCACGCACTGCGCCTTGCAGACCTCCAGGCAACGAGCGCACTTGCGGCATCGCGACGGCGCCAGTTGCAGCTGCCAACGGGCACGTCTTGCCAGCCAGCCCAGCAACGTCCCCACCGGGCAGATCGTGTTGCAGTACACTCGGCCCCGGGCAGCCGCCAAGGCCGTCACCAGCAACAACAGGGCGCCGGCGATCCCCGTGGACCAACCCCAGCGCCACGGGACGGGCACCCGGTACCACCCCTCGATGCCCAGCGCCTGGAACGCGGCCGTGGCGGCGTTCGAGATCCAGGCCGCCAACGGCCGAAACCAGAGGGTGGCGATCCGCCCGAAGATGCTGTACGGGTCCAGCCACGCCAACAGGATGGCACCACCGGCCAGCGTCCCGCCTGCACAGAGCCAGAAAACGGCCGCGCGCAAGGATTCCTTTGCAGGCACGAACGGCAGGCGTGTGGGACCCGTCAGCCTGCAGCGCACCCACCAGACGAGGTCTTGGTAAAGGCCCAGCGGGCACAGCACCGAGCAGTACACGCGCCCGAAACCCAGGCTCAGGGCCAGGATGAGAATCCCCGCGACGGCCGTGCCGGTCCCCGCCACCAGCGAAAGCCACGAGGGAATGAACTGGCTCCGCGGCAGCACGCGCACCAGCCAGGAAGGCGCCCATTCCCGAACGTCGGTGAAGACCCAGAGAAACGCGGTGAACACGGCCACCGCCACGGTCACGCGTATCCGGCGCGCCCCGTGCGGTCGGGCCCTTTCATCGGGGCGGGCCGACCAACCGCATGACGCGGCCGGGGCCGGGTCGGGGGCCCGCGCCTGCCCGCCGGCGGTTCCGGAGTTGCATGCCCGGCCCTGTGACATGTTCGTGCCGGTATCGCCCCGGGCCGCCAGGGCTGATCAACCGAGCCGGATGCGCCGGATGTCCACCCGGTCGAGGTCCGCCGTACCCAGGCCCATCCGTGCCGCCAACGGTATGTGCGCCACCTGATCGGGCTCCAGGTTCAGCATGCGCGCACCGGCGGCGTCCACGGCGACGGGATCGGGGGACACCAGCAGCGTTCGCATCACGACGCAATCATCCGCGCTGCGGCCACGGGGGCCGTTGCGGACCATGGGCTGGTAGGCGTCCAGGATGTTGAGCTCCGGCTTGCGAAGCGTGGGAAAGTCGGCGATGCACTGGTGCAGGTCCAGCCGGTGATACGCCCGGCGATCCCAGACGACACCCATCAGGTTTTTCAAACATGCGGTGATGCGCGCGCCGCCGTGGGTTTTCAGAACGGGCACGTTGATCACGACGTCGGCATCGAGGTAGAGCCGGTGGACTTCCGCCTCCTGCAACTTCTGTCCCCGAGGGATGCGCACCTTCCGGTAGAGCGACTCGTCCTTTCCGTTGATCATCGTGGCCCCCGCCTTGCGCGCCGCGGCTTCGATGCCGCTGGTCTCGTATGCGCGCCGCCATTCATCCACCGGGTTGTCGAAGATCTGCACGCTCCTGGCACCGGCCTCGTAACACAGTTCGACGATCCTCTGAACCAACTCCGGATGGGTGTTGGCGCCGCGTTCGGGTGGCACGTCCCAGCCGATGTTGGGTTTGACCAGCACGGTCTGGCCGGGCTTGACAAATGCCTTCATGCCGCCCCACTCGGCCAGGGCACGATCCAACATGGCGGCGCGCTCGCCGTCCCGCACGGCCACCAGCACGGAGCGCTTGTCGGCGGCGCCGCCCGGAGAAGAGGCTGCCGCGGCCGCCCCGGCCGGCTCCGCCGAGAACAGACGTTCCAGACCGCCCAGGGAAAGGACCGCACCTGCTGCCAGCGAGGTCTTCAGAAAATCGCGCCGCGTTTTCATGGTTCCTCCATCGTCCGGGGCGCATGCACGCGACCCCTCGGCGCCACCCTAGGACCTCCGTGGCGCCCTGCAAGAGACCAGCCGCGCAAAAGCCATTCCGGGAAAAAGAAAGCCAAGAAAGGTAAACTCCCGGCCTGCCCCGTGTCGGTCCGGGGTGCTTCAGCGTCGGGCACGGACGGGCCCGGGCCGGTGTGACGGCTACTCGATCAACCGCGCGCGGTAGTACCGCACGGAATGCTCAGGCGCCGCGGAGTCGAAGAACATCACCGAGTCCGACTGCACCCGCCAACGACCCACCTCGGTCCATTCGCGCAGGTCCGCCGATGCCTCCACGGCGTACAAGCGACCGGGTTCACCCAGCAACACGGCTTGGAACTCGCCCTCTTCCGTCCAGCCGAGGCCCACGAGGCGGGGCGGCTGCACCACCTCCAAGACGGCCGGCTGGCTCCACACGGTTCCCACCGGATTGCTCACTGCTACCGTGTACGTTCCGGCGTGCTCCGTGGCGACCGGGTCGAGCACCAGAACAGGCTCCGTGGCGCCTGCGATAGGCGTTCCGTTGAAATGCCACTGATAGCTGAGCGGCGGATCGCCGCTGGCGCTGGTGTGGAATTCGAACCGGCTGCCGGGCACGGCGAACCCGCCCGCGGGCTGGAGGGTCAGCACCGGCGGCGCCTGCACGGTCACCCGCGCCACGGCGCTGGTGCTGCCGGCCACGTTGGTCACGATCACGCGGTAGAGGCCGCCGTCGGTGGGTCCGGCCGAGGGGATCCGGAGCGTGGCGGCGGTTTCGCCGGGCAGGTCCACGCCATCGTGCTGCCATTGGAAGGCCAGGGGAGGCGTCCCGGTGGCCTCCACCCGGAGGGTGAACTCCGCGCCAAGCGGGACGGTCAGGTCGGCCGGGGCTTGGACGATCTGGGGCGGCACCCAGACGGTCAGCGTGGCCGGGGGACTGAGGACCGTGCCGTAGGGATTGGAGACCCGGACGCGGTACGAGCCGGCCTGATCGGGCGATTCCACCGTGAAGGTCAGCACCGGACCGATGGCCCCGGCAAGCGGCGTGCCGCCATGGTACCACTGGAATTCATACGGGGCCGGTCCACTCACCTGCACGCGGAACTCGGCGGTGTCGCCCAGCCGGAGGGCCAACGATTGCGGTGGCTGCAGGATCACGGGCGGTTCCTGCCCGGCCGGTGCGTTCGTCCGACCCGCCGTGGGTGCCTCGGCCTTCCAATGGACGGGGTCGTTCCCGTAAAGGTCGGGTCGAATGCGCTGGAGCGAGGCGCCACCCCCGGCCGCAGCGTCCGGCCAGGGCGGTGCAGGCCGGTAGGAAACCCGGTCCACCGGATAGTACGGGACGTAACCAGCGTCCGGATGTGGGGGTGCCTGGGGCGTGTCGGGTTTCAGCAGCTCGATGGTTTCCCCTGCGTTGTCCAGGCGGCCGTCCCAAGGCCCCACCACGGGCACATCCGTCACGCCATGGCGCGCTTGAAAGAGTTGCAACAGCGCCTGGTTGGTTTGCGGATCGAACGGGACGACCAGGAGATACCCGCCCGGCGGCAGCGTCAGGCCGGGTGGGAACGCGAACCGGATGGCATTGGCGAGACGCCAACGGTTGGTGGGGTGTGCCGGATCGTACAGGGGCACGTTGGTCGTCGCCAGGTTGTAGAGTTCGATGAATTCCAGTGATCCACCGTCCCCCGGGTCCAAGTCCTCCGGTGGCTGGTAATGAATCTCGTTGATGACGACGGGACCGATCAAGGGCGGGGCATTGGAAGCGCCGCGTCCGGTGCGGAAATGCTCCAGGCTGGAAGGCTGTGAGACGCCGAACGTGGGCAAACTCAACAGCGTAAAGTCGTGGCCCTGGCTCGTGGGGTGGATACCCCAGGAAACCCCGTTCGGCGCGGGCCCGAACACGGCGCTGGCGCGTGCACCGGTGAGCGTGCCGTCGGGCCGGGCTTCGAACAGGTGGACCTCGTCGCCGTGGGCGGAGTTGAAGCTGAATCGGGGCGGCGCGTCCTGTTCACCGTCCGGCGAACCGAAGTCGGCCTGGTAAAACACTTGATATCCCCGGGCCGGCAGGACCGTGCCGTCCGGGACGCGATAGCGCTTCGGATCGGTGGCACTGTCGCTGAGGTACCAGCCGCTGATGTCCACAGGGCTGTCGCTCAGGTTCAGGATCTCGACCGCGTCTTCGAAAGGCGGGTCGGTGTGGGAGAGCACTTCGCTGATCACCACGTTGGTCAGGAGGAGGTAATTGGGCGCACCCGCAGAGGGAAGGGTGAAGGCGGTAATGTTCGTGCCGCCATCGGGCAGGCGCCCCTGGGAGATCCCGGGCGTTTGCAGGCCGAAGGCCACGAAATCGAGCAATTGACCGTCGGCCGAGTAAAGCAGGAGGCACTCCCCGAGCGAGTCCAGGGCAAAACTGACGTGGTGCGCACCCGCACCGCGGTCGCCATCGGCCACGAACCGGACCCAGCCACGGCCACTGATGAAACTCAGCGGGGGGACGATGAAACGGGTTCGGCCGGGAATGGACGGGTCATCCGAGATGCGGAGTCCGTCGAGGCGGATGGGGCGGGCATCGGTGTTGTAGAGCTCGAACCAGTCGGGTTCGGCCGGTGCAGCGGCCAGCCATTCGTTGATACGGAGGGCGGACACCGGACCCAGTTCCGCCGGCGGGGCGTTCGTTCCACCGGGTGTGGCGGCTGCGAGCAGGGCCCAGCCATCCTCGGTGCGGCCCAGCGGCAGGTCCCGTACCTGCGGGCCGTAAGCCACGCGATCCACCACCCGACCGGGCGCATTGAACAGCAGGACCTCGTCAGAATCGCCATCCAGGGCGAAACCGCTGTTCAAGTCCGGCTCCCCTTCCCCGCTGGGTGCCCGGTCGGGGTCACACCACACCACGAGGTAGCCCCCGGGCGGAATGCTTGTCCCGGGCGGGAAGGTCCAACGGTTTCGGCCGGTGGCGGGGCCGCGTCCGAGCGCCAATCCGGCCAGGGAGACAGATTGGGAATTCGGGTTGTAGAGCTCGATGAAATCGGCGTACCGGCCCCAGGGCGCCAGTGCGGCACGGTTGTTCCGGGCCAGGATTTCATTCAGATAAGGCCCGTTCCATGCCGGGAGGTAATTGGGTGCGCCCGGGCTTGCGGAACCGGGGAATGCCACCACCGTCGGGGCACCATCCGGGTACCGGCCCTGGGAGATCCCCTCGGCTGCCGAGGCATACGTGATCCGGTCCATCACTTCGCCGTCGGCGCTGTACAAGGTCAACGTTCCCCCCTCGGCCGGCAGGGCGAACCCCAGCGAGTCCGGCCCGGGTTCCGGCTCGGCCCGGAGCTGAACGTAGCCACCGGGCGGGACGAAGGACAGCCATCGGAGTTCCACCACGGCGTGGGGGCTCTCCATGTACAAACCTCGGAGAGCGACCGGTGCGTTGGTGTCGCGGTTGTAAAGTTCCACCCAGTCGAATCCCCCGGGCGGGGCGTTGGCCAACCATTCGTTGATCACCAGGTTGGTGGGCGAAGCCAGTGCGGCCGGTTGATTGCTCGCGCCGGGTGTGGGCCGGCAGAGTTGCCACTCGTCGTTCACACGGCCCAGCGTGAAATCTGCCAACTGCAGTCCGAAACTGAGTGCATCGACGCGGTTGGTCTGCGGATCGTGGAGGAAGACGTGATCGCCGCGCCGGCTCAGGGCAAAGCCGGTGTGCAACCCGGGGCTGTTGGTCCGGTCGTCGCACCACACCACGAGGTAACCACCGGGGGGCAGGGTGATCCCGGGCGGGAACACGTACTTGCGCGGGTCACTGTCGTCGCTGAGGCTCCAACCGCCCAGATCCACGGGTAGCCCGCCAGGGTTGTGGAGTTCGATCCAATCGGGAAACGCCCCGTCGTTCGTCACCGACCCGGTGTTCTCGGCCATGACCTCGCTGATCCGGACGGGCACCTGGGAGGGTGCGGACCATGCGACCCAACCCGGCGTGCCGTGGGGCTGGAGGCCCGCCCGCCACGCCGCCGGTGCGCTGGGATCGGCAGCAGGATCCACCAGCTCGAGAGTGGCGCCGCTGCCGTCGGCCGCCCGTGGCCAGCCATTGTCATCGTCGTACTGCACGGTCAACACCGGCCGGCCCTGGCGGTCCAGAAGGCGCAACCGTTCGCCACCGTTGGCCAAATTGCCGCCGAAGTAACCGAACACGGGCACGCCCGGGTAGCGCGCGGCAAATGCCGCGGGATTGGCGTTGTTCGCCAGGACAATGACCCCGCCGCCGGCCAGTTCGGTGCCGATGGGGAAGACGAATGAAACCCCTTCGAAACTGAAGCCGCCGAGGTCCAGGGGGCGTGTCCCGAGGTTCTGCAGCTCGATGAACTCGTAGGCCTCGCCGCCGGGGGGGTTGTAGTTGATTTCCGTGATGGCCAGCGGGAGGGTGAGCTCCGCCACGCGGAAGGTCGCCTCGTTGAGGGCGCTCCAGGTGCCGCCGGCCAGCACACGAGCTTTGATGGTGACGGTGTCACGCAGGACAATGGGCTCACTGTAAACCTGCGCAGCGGGGGCGACGGTGCCGGCGTAGTACACGCGCGGGTCGGTCCCGTTCGTTGTGTAATAAATGGTCCCGCTGGTTCCGGGATTCCGCAGCACCAGCAGCGTGTCGCGGGCCACCGGTCCACCGGCGGAGACCGGCCCGGTGACGCTTCCCAACCGGAATTCCGGCGGATCCACGCTGGGATAGAGACCGGCGGCGCGGAGCTGGTCCAGGACGATCCGGGGCCGATTGACGAAGTACGAACTGACCATCCGCTGGTTCTCCGGCTGCCAGTGGGTCTCGCGCGTGTACAGGACAAAGGTGCCGTCCTGCCACGGATGGACGTCCCGCCGGTAATCACCCCACCGGCAGGATTCGGCCACGATCGGCCGATAAAGAAGGTTGGACCAGTAGAGCCAGCGGGCGATGTTCGCCTCGGGCGTGAGCGCGCCGCCCGGGGCCAGCATGTGCTTGTAAACCCGGTCGGCGAAATCCAATCGGTACTGCGCATTCTCCACCAGTTTGGCGTGCAACCCGGCCGGCACGTCGGTGTTGGCTACGCGATTGACGTCCTCGTTCAGCAAAATGCACTCCCCGTCCCAAGGGAAAAACTTGAAGGTGCCACCGGGCCGGCGGGGCCGCACGGCGTGCCAGTTCTTGTTGAATCCCCAATCCTGGTGCCCCACGAAAAAGTGCAACAGCACGTAGTCAATGTACTGGGGCACGTCGAGGTACTGTTTCATCTGCTCGTAGCGCGCGTTGTCGGACAATCCGGTGAGATTCACCATGGCGTTGTACACCTCGGCCGTGCCTGCGCGCAGGAGCCCCTGGTCATAAGCGTCGTATTCGTCGTCGTCCCCGCCGTAATAGGCCGCGCCGAAATGTTTGGTGGGCTGCTCGCTGATGTCGTAGACGCCCCAGTAAAGGCCGTTCAGGAAAAGGTGTACATATCGGTTGTGGCTGGCGATCTGGCCCATATCGCGGAAGGCCTGTTTGATCCAGGCGTCACGGAAACGGCTGGCCCGACTCCGCTGATAGGCCCCTGCCCCGTTGTTCGGGCTGTCCGACCAATGTCGCCAACTGGTGTTGAAATCGGGCCGCAACACCAGATCGTCGAACCGGCTCACGGGCGACCCGGGAAAGACCGGGTACTCCAACACGGCGGGCCCGAAATCGCCACGGAAATTCAATTTGAAGCCGTGCTTGGGATTCTTGCGCGGTTCGCGGCTGGCATTGCCGTGGGCCTCGATCCCAGCCGAGGTCACAAACGCCGTGCGCCCGTCCGGCAACACCATCTCCACCGACACCGGCTTGTTGGGGAAATTTTTGTTCACGACGTTGGCCGACCAGTAGAGGCCGGTGGACTCGAACAGGTCGGCCGGATCCATGACCAGCGAAAGCACCGGCAGTTCGAGCAGCCCTTCTTTCAGGTCCTGCAGCCTGGCCGGGTCCACAGGTGAGGCGGGATCATCAGGGTCCACCCGCAAGGGATCCCAGTCCATCTCGTAATCGGCCGGCACCATGTTGTTGGGGAAACTGTTGTAGGTGCCCCAGGTCTGGGGGAAACCGGGCGGGTTGTTGGGCTGGCGAATGACGCTTTCGAGGAAGAGATACGTGTGCGTGACGGTGCGGGAGGGGAGGTGATCGGGCGCGAAGGCTGCCACGCGGAGCACGGTGGTGTTGGTGATCCAGATCGGGCCCGTGTAAACGGTGCCCGTTGTGGCCGTGGGTTCCCGCCCGTCGGTCGTGTAACGAAGCGTCGCTCCCGCGAGCGGACAAGTCAGGTGCAGGAGGAACGGCTGATCGAACCAGCCGCGGGCCACGCCGGCGTGGGGCTCGGGCACGATCCCGACCAGCGAGGTCCCCGCATTGGCCGCACCCGGCGTGGGGACGGCGAAATACCGCCACTGACCGTCGGCGGCCCGACCGTAGGCGATGTCGGTCCTTTGTTCCGGGTAGGCAGGCGCCAGGGCCGAGGCGGGCTGATGGGGATCGTCGGGTCGGTACAGGGCGAGGAACTCGCCAAAGTCGTTGAGTCGGAAGTTCAGGTGCAGCCGGTTGGGACTGCCCGGATTGCGCCGGTCCTTGCCCGAGGCAAAGACCACCAGGTACTGACCGGGGGCCAGGGTCACGGCAGGGAAGACCCATTTGAGCGGGTCATCCGGGTCGTCGCTCAACGACCAGCCCAGCAGGTTCACCGTGTTGCTGCCGCGATTGTACAGCTCGATCCAATCCTGCGGTTCGCCGTCCTCGTCCCGCAGCCCGGTCCGGTTCACCGCCACGAACTCGTTGAGGATCACATCTCCCGAGAAACCGGACGGATCCACCTGGATGCTCCAGCTCCCGCCCGCAAAAGCATTGGGCGGCTGTGCCAGGTCGGCGATCCCGTGTGAGGGCGACCATTCGAGTTGCAGGGTGCCGGGCCTTGGAGGATCGAACGTGAACACGTAGGGGCCTGCGCCCGAGCCGACGACGGCGGTGGCCGGCCGGCCCTGCACCTGGAGGTCGGCAGCCTCCACGCCAGCCACCGGTTCGGTGAACCACACCTCCACCCTGGCCAGTTGGCCCACGGTGGCGCCGGGAGCCGGGGCAAGTTTCAGAATCGAAGGCGGCACCGTGTCGGCCACTGTGTAGGTCCAATGCGCCGAGGGCGCGGTGGCGTCGAAGGGTTGTCCTTCCAGATCGGTGATGCCGTGGCCTTCGTCCCAGGAAATCGCCACCAGCCCGGCCGGCGGGGGCGCAAATTCGAACACGTACACGTTCGTCCCCGGAGTCCCCCACACGCGCACGGCCGGTTGATCCTGGATCCAGAGATCCGGGGCGTCCACCCCGCGGACCGGTTTGTTGAAGGTCAACACCACGCGGCTGAGGTCCGAGACCCTGCTGTCGCGTGGCGGCTGAACGTCAACCAGCTCCGGTGGTGTGGGCGGTGCCCGCAATTGCACAGTCAGGCGGCCATCCCAGCGGAGGTCGGAGCTCGTGCGCGACACGTTGAAGACCTGCACCGCCAAAACATTGGTCCCCGGTACGAGGTAAAGCCCGGGAGCCGCCGAGGCGGGAAACGATTCGAATGTACCGGCCTCATGACCCGCGGAGGCCAGGGTGGTTACCGAAGGTTCCGTGGGGCCCACGTTGGCGCGGGCGATCTCGGTACCATTGACCCAGGCCACGAAACCGTCGTCGTAATTGGCCTGCAGTTCCACCCGCTCCACTTCCGCCGGTGGGTTCGTCAACACGAACGGGATGCGCAGGAAAATGCAGGTGTAGTTGTACCGCATGTCGGGGATCTCGGTCCCCACGGTCAGCCCGTCGCCGTAGTGAAACGGGGCCGGGCCGGTCGGCCACGCAGAATCGTCAAAGGCCCGCTCTCGCCAGGCCGCGACCGGGTTGGACGCCTCGTTGGTCCCCTTTCGCCAACGCCAGACCGCCCCTTCGGGAACCAGGGTCAGGGTCGCTTGCGCCCAGAGGATGCCGGCGGTTGCGAGGAAGATGCCCGGCGTCAACCACCGCCGGAGCAGCACTACGAGAGAAGATGACGATGACAGGAGCTTGCAGTTCGATCGGTCCCGCCGCACCGGGTCCGGACCGTCTCCGTTTCGATGCACCCTGGCGAGGTCCACGGCAGCGTAATCTAGAGGCTGATGGCAGCTTCTGCCAATGGATTCTGGCCGGCGGAAACCCGCCGGGATCGGTCCCGGGCGGGATCGGTCCTCCCGGCGGCCCGCCCGACACGGCGGCCTCCCTCCCTCAGACGCCTTCCAGGTAAAGCGAGCGGTTTCGCCAAAGGTAGATGGCCCCGCTCCACAACGTCAGCACGACCGCCAGCCACAGCATCACCAGCGCCACGAGCGGCACCCAGGGCAGGAACCAGGCCGAAAGTGACTCCGGCCACTCCCGAACCGCCAGCAAGGTCAACAGGGCCACAACGGCGATCATCTGACTGGTGGTCTTGTGTTTGCCGTATCGTTCGGCGGCCAGCACGAGCTGGCGCGACGCCGCCAGCAATCGCAGGCCCGTAATCGCCAGCTCCCGCACCACCACCACGATCGCCATCCAGGCATGCACCTGCACCGGCCAGTGCGGGTCCAACCGACCCCGTTCGATCAGCGCAATGAAAACCGCGCACACCAGCACCTTGTCCACCAACGGGTCCATCAGGACGCCGAACGGCGTGATCTCACCGCGGTCCCGCGCGATCCGCCCGTCAAAAAAATCCGTCACGGCGGCCGCGATGAACAGAGCCAATGCGGCCGTGTCGGCATAGGGCAGCTGCAACACCAGCAGCAGGACCAGCAGCACCGTCAGACCCAGGCGCGAAACGGTGAGCTTGTTCGCCAGATTCATCACCTGGATGGTTCGCCACTCCCCGGGCCCGGAGCAAGCCCGGACCGTGATCCTTCCCGAACCGGGGTTGGGAAGAGTCCGCAGCGTGGGCGCAAACCCTCGACGATACCGCGGCGCCGGCGCGCTCAGCCGGTGCTGTTCACCAGTGCGGGTTCATCCTCAGGTTCCGGCGAACCGCCGTTTCCGCCCGGGGCAGCCCCGGTTCCGGGAGCCTGGCCCACGTCCCCGCCCGGGCGGTCCTGCCCGGCGCGATCCGCGACGCCACCGCCGGCGTCCTCGCGGCGGAAACGGACGCTGACGATCTTGCTGACGCCGCGTTCCTCCATGGTCACGCCGTACAGGACATCGGCCATGCTGATGGTCCGCTTGTTGTGCGTGATGATGATGAACTGCGAGTGATTCAAGAACCGCTGCAGAATGCGGAGAAACCTGCCTATGTTGGCCTCGTCCAGCGGGGCATCCAACTCGTCCAACACACAGAACGGGCTGGGCTTGACCTGGTAGATGGCAAACAGCAGTGCGACGGCGGTCATGGTCTGTTCGCCGCCGGAAAGGAGACTGATGGTCTGCAGTTTCTTTCCCGGAGGCCGCGCCAGGATTTCGATGCCGGACTCGAGCACGTCGCTCTCATCCATCAGACGCAGATCGGCACTGCCGCCGCCAAACACCTCGGTGAAGAGCGCGGCGAAATTCCGCCGGATCTGCTCGAAGGTTTCCAGAAACATCTGGCGCGTCTCGCTGTTGATGCGCTGGATCACCTCCAGCAGGCGCGCCTTGGCCTGGACCAGGTCCTCGTATTGTTGGGTGAGGAACTGGTGCCGCTGCTCGGCCTCTTCATACTCCTCGATGGCCACGAGATTGACCGCGCCCATTTCGTCGAGCCGCTTCTGCAGGGCTTCCACCTGCCGGGCCACAGCGTCCCAGTCCGTGGCCAGGCCAGCCTGTGCCATCTCCTCCGGGGTCAGCACCTGGACCCGCGCGGGGCCCTCATCCGCGTAGGTGATGGTGATGCACTCGCTGCGGACGTCCTGGAGGCGGACCTGATACTTTTCCTCGATGCGGCGGCAGAGGTTCTCGATCTGGAGCTGGTGCTGCGCGCGTTCGATCTCCAGCCGGCTGCGGCGCTCCTGCAACCCGGCCAGGCGCTGCCGGGCGGCGCGCAGGTCGGCCTCCACCTGTGCCAGCGCAGCCTCGCGTTGCGTCCGTTCCTGCTCGCGCGCAGCCAACTCCTCGTTGAGGCGCGAGCGCTCGGACTGGAGCCGAACGAGTTCTTCACGGGCCGACTGCGCCTCCTGTTCGGCCTGTTGCTTTCGCGCGGCGCTCTCACCCAGGTCGTTCCGGCAGCGCTCCGCCCGCGCTGACAGCTCTTGGAGCCGTTGTTCCAGCGCGCCGACCTGCTGCTCAACGGCTGTCACCCGCTGTTGTTCAGCCGCCAGGGCCACGCGGGCGTCACTGAGGGCGGCCTGGGCCTGTTCGCGTTGCTGCCGCAACTGCTCCAGACGCGCGGACAGACCCTCGACGCGGGAACGAATCTCCGACTCCTTCTCCTCCGCAGCGGCGATTTGCGCGGCCCACCGGGCGCGGCGCTCCCCGGCTTCCTCCAGCTGGCGGGCCAGGAGCTCGGCCTCGTAGTGGACCGTCTCGAGTTTGCGCGCGAGTGCCTGCCGGGCGTTCTGCAGCGCCCGCAATTCACCCTCGCGCGTGGCAATGGCGACCTCTTGCTGTCGGAGCTCGGTTTGAGCCTGCTGCAGGCCGGCCTGGAGAGCGGTCTGTTCACTGGCCAACTCCCCCCGCCGACGCCCTGCGGCCGCGACGGCCTCGTCCAGCCGCGCCAACTCGCTCCGCAGTTCGGCAATCTGATTCTTGCGCCCAAGGATGGAGGCGGGTCCCCTGCCCTGCCCCTGGCCGTTCAAATACCCGCCGGTGTACACACCATGCCGGCTGAGCAGTTCGCCCTGCAGCGTCACGAAATCGCATCCGGCCTGTCCGTTGCAGAGATGCGCGGTGGCGGTGGCCAGGTCCGGCACGATGTAGGTCCGCCCCAGCAGCGACTGGAGCAACGGTTGCACGCGCGGATCGGCCTCCACAACGTCCAGAGCGCGGATCGCACGGGAGGTGCCCTCACCCGCATCCCCTGGGGGATCGGCCGGCGCCGGGGACTGCGGCACGGAGTCGGGCCCCGGCCCCGCCGCGGGTCCGAGCCGATGCTGCAGAGACAGCGCGGCCACGCTGGCCCGGCCCGCCTTGTTCCGGGACAGATCGGCCAGAATCGACTGCGCAGCCTCCGGATGCTCGGTCAAAACCAGTTGCAGGTGGTGCCCCAGCGCCTGCTCGATGGCCACGACGTACGCGTCCGGCACGCGGATGTGATCGGCCAGCGACCCCAGGACCTCGCGGGAGCGGCGCAGCGCCGCCAGCGCACCCGGATCATACCCCTCCCGGCTTTCCTCCAGTTGTTCGAGCACCCGCAGGCGGGAACGGATCCCGGCCTGGCTCTGCAGCAGCTTGTCCAACTCCGCCGCGGCCGCCGCCAGTTCCTCCTGAAGCTGGCGCAGCCGCTGTTGACGTTCCGCCACCACACGGCGCCGCGATTCGGCGTCCTCCTTCTCGCGAGCCACCTGGGTCTCGAACTCGGCCAGCCGGGCTTCCAGCCGATCCCGCTCGGTCTCGAGCTGCAGCTTTTCGGCCGCCAGCTTCTCCTGCTGCGCCAACCGGGCCTGCTGCTGCGCCTCCGTCTGGTGCAGGTTGTTCCGCAACCGTGCCAGCTCCTGGGCGTGGTGGAAGGCCTCCGACTGCGCCCGGCGCAACAGTTCCTCGTGCCGCCTCAGCTCCTCCTCGACGGACTGCAGCGCCTGGCGCCGCTGCTGATGCGTGGCTTCGTTCCGGAGCAAACCCTGGCGGGCTTGTTCGAGCTGTTCCCGCGCCAACCGCAGGCTTTCCTCGGTGATCCGGTGCTGTTCCTCCAGGTGGGTCAGTTCGGCAAAGGCCTGCTCGTCACGCGCCACCAGCTCGCGAATGCGTTGCTCGCAAAAAGCAACCTGTTGCTCGCGATGGTCCATCGCCGCCTTGATCTCCGCTGCCGACTGTTGCAAGCGCGTCAGGGCCGACAGCAACTGATTCAAGCCCTCCCGCTGCTCCGCCAGGGCCGCCTCACCGGTCTGCACCGCCGACTCGGCCTCCGCAATGGCGCCCAGACATCCGGCAAGGGCATGCTCGATCTCCTGCAGCTCGCCGGACCAGACATCGTACTGGTGACGCGCAAGCTGGGTCTCCAGATGCTGCAGCTCCGCCTGCAGGGCCCGGTAGCGACGGGCCTTGCCCGCCTGACGCTGCAGGGAACCGATCTGTCGCTTGACCTCGCGAATCAGGTCCGAAACCCGCAGCAGGTTTTGCTCGGTGGCCTCCAGCTTCCGCAGCGCCTCGCGTTTCTGGGATTTGAACCGGGTAATGCCCGCCGCTTCCTCGAAAACCAACCGGCGATCCTCCGGCTTGCTGGACAACACCTGCGTGATGTTGCCCTGCGCCATGATGCTGTAGCTGGCACGCCCGATCCCCGTGCCGGCAAAGAGCTGTTGGATGTCCCGGAGCCGGCACGGCGCGCGATTCAGAAAGTACTCACTGCCGCCGTCACGATAGACCCGCCGGGTGATGGTCAGCTCGTGAAAGTCCAGATTCAGGCCCGCGGCCCGGAGCTGGGCCTCCTCCACCCCACCCAGCGTGAGCGACACCTCCGCCATCCCCATCGGCTTGCGCAGGTCCGTCCCGTTGAAAATCACGTCCGCCATCTCGGTCCCGCGCAAGGCACGCGCCGATTGTTCCCCCAGCACCCACCGGATCGCGTCGGCCACGTTGGACTTGCCGCAACCGTTCGGCCCCACAATGGCCGTCACCCCGGGCTGAAAGCTCAACGTCGTCTTCTCGGGGAAGGACTTGAACCCCAACAACGTCAGACTCTTCAGGTACATGCGCCGCTTCAGCGAATCAGACCTGCCCCAGCCCGTAAAGAGCAAACACACAACAGACTGGGGTCCGGTTGTTGTCGGAGCACAAGCTATTGAGGGGAGGAACCGATTTGAAAAGTTGTGCCCTCAACCGTCAAAAACACTACACTCAACTGTCAGTCGGACCTTTTTATACACGCGTCAGCCACGTTTTTCCAGTCCAGTTTTTTCCCGGCCGCAGACCGCCGCCGCCCGCTCCATGCCTTCTTGGGCAGGCCCCGCCCAACAGCAAACCGCCCCAGCTCCCCCGCCCTGCCCTGCGCATGCCTGCAGATTCTGCGGCCCGGCTCACTTCGCCCCTTGCGATGCCCCCAAAAGCGGCCGGAGTGGAAGGCGGGACGGGCGGCTGCTGGGCATCTGCCGTGGGACGGGCCGCGTCGTCGCGGGCCGCTGGCGCGCCTGTGCCGCCCGGAACGGCCGATCCCGATTTGAGGGCGGTCGCGGCCCATGGTATAAGTGCGTGCCTGCATGAATGCGCAGATCATGAGCAGTTGTGGACCGGTTCGGACCCCGGGCGTTGCAGCCCCTGAACCCGACGTGATGAGTTTCCCCGCCTTGGGACTCACCTTGGACCTGAGAGGGATCCGCATACCGGCTTCCTACCGTGAACGGATGGCGCCCGCGTTCCGCAAGGCGTTCGAAGAAATGCGCGCCCTGGAAGCCGGCGCGATTGCCAACCCGGACGAAAACCGGATGGTGGGACATTACTGGCTGCGCAATCCCGACCTTGCACCCACCGAAGAGATCCGGCGGGACATTCGCGAGACCCTTGCCGCGGTCAGGTCGTTCGCGGCAGCCGTGCACCAAGGTCAGGTCGCGGGCCAGGATGGACCCTTTCGGCACCTGCTGTTGATCGGCATCGGGGGATCGGCCCTCGGACCGCAGATGGTGGCACATGCGCTAGGCGACCCGGGGCGGGACCGACTGCGGCCGTGGTTTCTGGACAATACGGACCCCGACGGGATGGATCGCGTCTTGCGGCAGCTTGCGCCCGAGCTGGGGCGGACGCTTTGCGTGGTGATTTCAAAGTCGGGCGGCACACGCGAGACTGCCAATGGGATGCGACGCGTGCAGGTGGCCTACGCGCATCGGGGGTTGGCATTCAACCGGCACGCGGTGGCCATCACGCAGCGGGGCAGTCGTTTGGACCGCGAAGCCGAGACGGGCGGTTGGCTGGCGCGGTTTCCGATGTGGGACTGGGTGGGTGGCCGGACCAGTGAGACCTCTGCTGTGGGCCTTTTACCTGCGGCACTTCAGGGTATCAATATCGATGAACTTTTGCTAGGTGCGCGCTCATGTGACGTTATCACACGCTCTGCTAACGTTAACAGTAACCCCGCGGCAGCCCTCGCCTTGGCTTGGCATTTCGCCGGTGACGGGCGCGGTGCCAAGGACATGGTCGTCCTCCCCTACAAAGATCGGCTCGAGCTCTTGGCCAAGTACTTGCAACAACTCGTCATGGAGTCCTTGGGAAAGGAACACGACCGGGACGGCCGGGTCGTTCACCAAGGATTGACCGTCTTCGGGAACAAAGGCACGACCGACCAGCATTCCTACGTCCAACAGCTCCGGGACGGATTGCCGAACTTCTTCGCCACTTTCATCGAGGTCCTTCGGCACCAAGACGATGCGCCGGTCCTGATGGAAACCGGCGTAACGGCCGGTGACTACCTCCACAGCTTTTGTTCCGGCACAGCCCGCGCCCTCGAAGAAAAGGGGCGGGGAGTCATACGGATCTACGTGGAGACCCTTTCGCCCTTTACACTCGGCTGCCTGATCGCACTGTACGAACGGGCAGTGGGGTTGTATGCGTCCCTCATCAACATCAACGCCTACCACCAGCCGGGTGTGGAGGCCGGCAAGAAGGCCTCTGAAAGCATCATCGCGCTGGAAAAACGCTTACTGGAGCTTTTGCGATCCCGGCGCGGATGGCCGCTCACGCCAGCCGAGGTGGCCCAAGCCATCGATGCGGCGGATCGAGTTGCCGAGGTGCGTGAACTTTGCTGGGTCCTGTCGCACAACCCGGCCAGCGGCGTACAATATCTCCCCTTGCAACAAGAAGGCAGGTTCCGTGCGTACTGAATTTTTTCGGTATCCGGTTTCCTACGACGTGATTGTTGTGGGTGGCGGACACGCCGGGATCGAAGCCGCCCTAGCCTCGGCCCGGATGGGATGCCAGACTCTGCTGCTTACCCTGAATCCGGACTCGATCGGTCAGATGTCCTGCAACCCTGCTGTGGGCGGGTTGGCGAAGGGCAACTTGGCGCGGGAAGTCGACGCGCTGGGTGGGGAGATGGGGATCAACACGGACATGACCGGCATCCAGTTTCGGATGCTCAACACGACCAAGGGTCCGGCCGTATGGGCGCCTCGGGCGCAGTGCGACAAGAAGGCCTACCAGATCCGGATGAAATGGGTTTGCGAACGGCAAGAAGGCCTTCACGTCATGCAGGCCGAGGCGTCCGACCTGGTGGTCGAAGCTGGCGAAATCGTCGGCGTCCGAACCACCTTGGGTGTGGAATACCGGGCCAAGAGCGTGGTGGTCACCACCGGGACCTTCTTGAAGGGGCTGATGCACATTGGGTCAACCCAGATCCCCGGGGGCAGGGCAGGGGACAAGGCCGCGCTGGGGATCAGCCAGGCCCTGCGGCGTCTGGGGATCGAACTGGGTCGCATGAAGACCGGCACCCCGCCCCGGCTGCTGCGCAGCTCGATTGACTTCTCAAAGACCGAAATTCAGCCCGGAGACGAGCCACCTCCCTGGTTCTCGCATTGGAAGGACGAATTGTTCCACGTGGAACATTCGGTGGTTCGGTTCCCTTGGCGCTCCGCCAGCGATCGATACCCTCCCGGTTCGGTCCTCGCCCAACTGGGCCACCAGCTGCCCTGCCATATCACCTACACCACCCCCGCAACCGCAGAAATCATTCGAAACAATCTGCATCGCTCCCCCCTCTACAGCGGCGTCATCCAAGGAGTCGGTCCGCGTTATTGCCCCTCCATCGAGGACAAGGTTGTCAAGTTTGCCGACAAAGACCGACACCAGATCTTCCTGGAGCCCGAGGGTGCCCACACGGAGGAGGTCTACGTAAACGGGCTCTCCACATCCCTTCCCTTCGATGTCCAGCTGCAACTCGTCCGTACTGTGATCGGTTGTGAGAACGCGGTGATGCTTCGACCGGCCTACGCAGTCGAGTACGATTATGCGCCGCCCACCCAGCTCACACCCTACTTGGAAACCAAGGTTTGCAAGGGACTTTTCCTCGCCGGCCAGATCAATGGAACCTCGGGTTATGAGGAAGCCGCCGCCCAAGGCATCATCGCAGGCATCAATGCCGCCCTTCGCGCAAAGGGCCGGCCGCCCATCGCCTTGGGCAGGGATCAGGCCTATATCGGCGTGCTCATTGACGACCTGGTCACCAAAGGCACGGCCGAACCCTATCGGATGTTCACCTCGCGCGCCGAGTACCGGCTCCTGTTGCGACAGGACAACGCCGACCTGCGCCTTTCTCACATCGGTTATGTAGTCGGCTTGCTGCCCCACCGCCGGTTCGCACGGGTGCAGGCCAAGCAGCAAGCCATCGCTGCTGAGCTTCAGCGACTGCAGACCAGTCGGTACGGAACCCTCACGCTGGCACAGATTCTGAGCCGGCCCGAGGTCCGGTACGGGGATCTCCCCGGGGCTCGAACCGATCTCGACGCGGAGGTCATCCATCAAGTCGAAGTCGAAATCAAATACGCGGGGTACATCCAACGCCAGTTGCAAGAGGTCCAGCGGTTCAAGTCGTTGGAAGACAAGCAGATACCTGAAGACTTCGACTATGCCAAGGTGGTCGGTCTGCGCAAGGAGGCCCAGCAAAAGCTTGCAGCCATCCGACCGCGCACACTGGGCCAGGCATCCCGGATTTCGGGTGTGTCACCCGCCGATGTGGCCGTGCTGACGGTCTGGCTCCGCCGGCACGGCCTCTCGAGCCCATCCGCCCCTGCCCGGGCCTCCTAATCCTTATCTTGCCTCATCGCCCGGCACGAGCCGGATCCACTGAGCACAAAGAAAAGCGATAAATCGCCCCGGCTTGCCACTGGGCTTCGCTCTTGGCCGGGGCCAGGAAGTTCACCATACCCGGCTCGTCAAGATGAGCCTTTTTGTCCCTGTTCGCCGCTGCGGGCTCGTCTGCTGGCCGGGCCACATTGTCTCTCTTGACCTGCGCAGGTGCCAGGCAGCCTTGGTAAATCGCAATCGCTTCGGCCGCCTGCCTCCGCTTGGCTTGGTCCTGGCCTTTCGAGGCCAGCTTGGCCATGAACAGCGAAATGCTCGCCTTGGAATCCGGCGAATGCCCGTATTTCCCGCAGAAATCCCAGTAATACCGCAGCTATTTCCGGAAGTCCCCGCGGACCTGAGGCACCACTGCCGCGGCGTCCAAGGCCTCCTCGAACCGAGCCCAAACTTGCGAAGGAACTGGCCTCACGAGCGTTCAACTTCGAATGTGGTTAAACATTTCATATGGGAACCTTTAACCACATCAAAGTGGCACCAGTCAAGCTCGCCGAACGAAAAAAGTGAAATCCTCCTTGACATCGCTCGGCGCAAGTGTTTAAATCGTTCCGTGTTTAAGCCCTCCGGTAGTCAGTTCAAGGCAAGAGCATGGGCTACGGGAGGTCTCTATTGGTTAAACAGGCTTAAACGGCAGGATAAACAGGTCGGTTCAATTACTCGTTAGAGCGCATATGCGACCGCGTCAACTCGTCCAGGCTTGGGTGGAAGCATTCAACCGCGCAGACGCTGACGCCCTAGCTGCCTTCTATACGGACGACGCAGTCAATCATCAGGTCGCTGAGTCGCCAGTGCGCGGGCGAGGGGCGATTCGAGAGATGTTTGCTACCGGTTTCGCCTCCGCGAAGATGGTCTGTATCGTGGAGAACATCTTCGAGGACGGCGAATGGGCCATCCTTGAATGGCGGGATCCGCTAGGTCTTCGTGGCTGCGGGTTCTTCCACGTTGTCGGTGAGCAAATCGTGTTTCAGCGCGGGTACTGGGACAAGCTCTCCTTCCTACGCGCACATGGTTTGCCTTTGCCCGACAAACGGTGAGGTGAACACAGATGCGCTCTAACCAGCGCTTCGAGCCGACGGCTGCCAGCGTACCGCTGGCAGTACCCGCCTCGCTTTGCTCGTCGGCCGCGGCTCAAGCGCAGCGTTAGCCCGTGACGTCGCGGGCAAATCGAACACGCACAGCAACCAGAAACGCCCACCCTGAAAACCAAAACCAGAACAACGAAAGGAATCGCAATCACACTGACGGCGCTGGCGTTGGCCAGCGCGAGCTTCGCTCAACTCCAAGAACCGCCCAAACCAGGCACATATTATTCGGCCAAGGATTTCGAGTGGAGTCCTCCGTGGCCCTTCAATCCGCATCCAGAGCTTGATGCGGTCGAGATCGCACCAGGCATTTTCGTCTTTGACGACACGGCTCTTCCCGACACCCCGGAGCAGGCGGCGGCCAGAGCCAGACACGCAGCCGCCGTTGAACACGCCAGAGTTCTCGCCGCCAATCCGGCGTTGGCGGAAGCCGAGCGCGCGGCGCGGCAGGCGGCGCAAGAAGCGGCTTGGGAAGCAACCTATTTGACAGAGTTTGCGCCGTGGATTGTCACCGACGAGCGTGACGCGCTGGGCAACGTAACCACCCCTGCCAGTCTTGAGGAGGCGCGCAAAAGCGTGCTGCTCAAGCTGGGTGAGCAAACTGCCAAGGACGCCCAAGCGGCCAAGGAGCAAGTGGCGGAGTTCGTGCGGACGAATACCATCGGCTTGCCCGAATCGTGGACGGATGCCGAAGGCCGACGGCATATCATTGACCGGATCAGCCCGGAGGGCACGCCCTACATCAAACACGGCCACAACCTGGGTTCCGCAGTCACGGTCGGGGCAACCAACCTCTGGCCCGGCGGGCCGCTGGGGTTGGGGTTGACGGGCACAAACGTCTTCATCGGCCTTTGGGACGAAGGCCATGTACTGACCAATCATCAGGAGTTCACGCAAAGCGGCCTGCGCGTGTCGCTCATGGATGTGACCGGAAGCGTTCTCACGAACGACCACGCGACGCACGTGGCTGGGACGCTTGGCGCATGGGGTGTTGTCGGCACAGCCCAGGGTTTCTCACATCGGGCACATGTATTAAGCAGCGACTTCGAGGATGACTTTGTAGAGATGCCACCGATTGTCAGCACGAACGCGGTGCGGATTTCCAATCACAGCTACGGGTACGACTTCGGATGGTTTTATTACCAAGGTACGTGGTACTGGCTGGGCGAAAACAACTGGAGTTCCACCGAAGATTGGCAGTTCGGATATTATGACGGCGTGGCCCGGACGAATGACATGCTCATCTACAATGCGCAGACGTTCCTGCCAGTGTTTTCATCAGGGAATGAAAACTGGGCTGGCCCCACCACCCAACCTGTGTGGCATCTCGCAAGATACGGCGGGGTTTGGCAATGGTCGAACACGATCCGTCCTTTAGACGGGGGCGTGGAGGGTTTTCACACGGTCAACAGCTACGCGGTGTCCAAGAACAACCTTGTCGTCGGAGCCGTTGAGAAGATTCCCGGCGGTTACACCAACCCGGCCAGTGTTTCGCTGGCGTGGTTCAGCAGCGCCGGGCCGACCGACGACGGACGCATCAAACCGGACCTGGTCGCGGCAGGCATCGGGCTTTACTCCTCCACCTACACCAACACGACCTCCTACGGAACGAAGTCCGGCACGAGCATGGCCGCGCCCAGCGTGGCGGGACTCGTGGGTTTGTTGACCGAGTTGCACCAGCGGCACTTTGGGACGCAGCAGCCACTGCTGGCCTCTTCGCTCAAAGCGGTGGTCTTGAACACCACCGACGAGGCGGGTGCAGCGGCAGGGCCGGATTACCTGCACGGCTGGGGCCTGCCGAACGCCACACGGGCAGCTCGGCTGATGACCAACAACATCCAGAGCCAATCCCTGGCGCACCTGAAGGAAGTGCGGTTAGTCAGCGGGGATTACATCGAGTTCCCCATCGTGGCGACGAACACGCAGCCGTTGCGGGTGATGATTTGCTGGACCGATCCAGCGGGGACAACGCCACCCGCCGGCTTGAACCCTACCAACCTGATGCTGGTGAACGATCTGGATTTGCGGCTTATTAGCCCTTCAGGGACGACCAACTATCCTTGGGTGTTGAATCCGGCCAACCGGACGGCGGCAGCCACCACTGGGGACAATTTTCGGGACAACGTGGAGCAGGTGGAAGTGACCAACCCGCAGAGCGGGGTGTGGCTGGTGCGGGTGACGCATAAGGGCCAATTGCGGAATGACCAAGGCCAGGTGGCCGACCAGCGGGTATCCATCGTGTTATGGGGCAACGTGGCGCAGCCGCCGATCTTGCCGCGCTTTAATCACATTGCGATGGTCAGTTCCAATGCGGTGAGCTTGCGGTGGGACTCCGAGGTCGGTCGGGTGTATAAGGTGCAGCACCGGGACGATGTGGCGTCCGGGGCGTGGGAGGATTCGACGGGCGAGATCAGCGCCACTAAGACCAACACTGCGGTCACGCTGACAGCGGACTCGGCCAACCGCTTCTACCGTCTGGTTCAACTGAGGTGAGCATGTTGGCGACGCACCACTACGGGCGGACAGGCTGGCGCGGACTGGCGCTCGCGTCAGCCCTCAGCCTCGCAGCATGGTTGAGCGCCTCGGCGCAAGGCACGATTGTTTACAACCGGATGCCCTTGAACATCGTGCCCCCGCAGTTTCCCTGGGACGCGGAGGGGTATCGGGCGATCCCGGCCCTAGGGCCGGGTGATGCGGGGTCAGTTGCCGTGGACATCAACCAGGACGGACAAGATGATTACTTGTTTACCTGGGGGATGGATTTTGGGATGCGTTGCTTGGGTGACAATAAGGCAGCGGGCTATTTCCTTACGCCGTGGGAACGTGCCCGCGCAAGAGCCCTACCAGCCGATGCCGAGATTGGTCCTAGCATGTCTCCCGTGGCTTGGATTGGAAACCCAGAATCCCCGTTCGGTTTGGGCCTCTCAAGCTGGCGGGACATTGGCGATCCAGACTTCATAGGCATCGGCGAGTTCGCGGGCGTCGAGTCGGCGTATGCCGGTTTGCAGCTCCAGATCAATGGGAACACGCACTACGGCTGGATTCGCTTGGGTGCTCCACTGCCATTTCTGAATGGGGGCTGGATTTACGACTTCGCGTACGAAACTCGCCCCGGCGTGCCGATTCTGGCAGGCGCAATTCCGGAGCCTTCGACATGGGCGTTGTTGATTCTCGGAGGAGGTTTGTTTGTTTGGTACAGACGAAAAGGAAATGCAGGAAGGGGCTAACAAGATCACTGGAGCGAACAGCCGCCCCGCTTCTCCGCTCGACGCCGGGTGGCGGTTCGGATGTCCCTCGTGCGCTCCAGCGTTCCTGTCGGCGGCTGTCGCTCAGTTCTGGCGTTAGCCACACCACGGAGAGCGTCTTGGACCCGAAGATCAAACAGTCGTGGGAGGAGTTCCTGAATCCGGAGGTCATGCGTCCACGTCTGATCGCGGCATCCATCTACATTGCTGGGTTCGAGATTCTCAAGGACTCCATCGTGGGTCGCATCCGCGACTTCTTCTGGACCGGCTTCGATGGGTCCGGCGACAAGATCGATCCCAAGTACACAGCTGACGTCCTGGCCCGGAATAGGAGCCCGGTCTACGCCAGCCTTGACTGGCTGAAAGACCAGAACGCGATCGATGATCATGACGTTGAGACCTTCGATCGCGTGAAGGGCTGCCGCAACAACCTCGCTCACAAGCTACTCTCCGTCCTTGGCTCGGAGGGCTTGCCGGCCGAGTTTGCGCAGTGCTTCACCGATATGGTCGCACTGCTTCGTAAGATCGAGGTCTGGTGGATCACCAACGTTGAGATCCCAACCGACCCAGACTTCGACGGCGCCGAGGTCGATGAATGCGGAATCGTTCCGGGTCCGGTCATGACCATGCAGCTCCTCATGGACATCGCCCTTGGAGACGACGAGAGAAGCAGGTACTACTACGATGAGTTTCGGAAGCACACAGCGGGTGGCTAACAACAGCATGCAGCGGACGGCGCTACGCGCCGCTGCTGATGCTGAGCGTTGGGCACCGTAATGGTCTACGCAGGATTTTGGCGCCGTTTTGGGGCCTATCTCGTTGATGTCATCTGCATAACCGTGCTGACGTCAGCGTCTTGGTGGATAAATGAGCAAACCCGGTTTGGGATGCTCATTTGGTTTCTCCCCGGGTTTCTAATCGGCATCTGGTATCACGTCCATCTCGTTAAGCGGTATGGCGGAACACCAGGAAAGCTCGTTCTTGGCGTGCGTATCGTGAAGTTGGACGGCACGCCGGTGGGCTACAAAGAAGCGCTCCTTCGATATTCGCCTCTGCTCGTCCTTGCCGCCTATTGAACGCGGCTTTCATTGTCGCGACATTTCGCATTAGCGACGCTGAGTACCTTGCCCTTGAGTGGAGACCACGAATGGAACGGTTGGCTCAGCTCACACCTGCCTGGTACAAACCGGTCCTGATCTTGGAAAACATTTGGGTCTGGAGCGAATTCATCGTGATGATGACCAATAAGAAAAGGCGAGCACTGCACGATTTTCTCGCTGGCACACTCGTAATCGTGAAAGACGGTGCCCAACAAGGTGTTCCAGCCGACCAGCCTCGCCCTACGGGCTCGGCTGGCGGCTGAACACCGGCGTTATATTGGCTTCCCCTTGATCGAGGCGTTGGACAGCTTCAGTTCGGTGCTGGAAAGTTACAATCTGGAAACCCTGGCACCCATCTCCACCCCTGGCGGGTACAATGCCGGTGCCTTCCGCGGTATTGTCCGGCCCAGTGCGGACATCTACGCCTTCCGCGTGGTCTCCGCCTTCGCGGTGCTGGATGACCTGACCTTTGCCACCAGCGTCATTCCCGAACCGGCGGAAACCGCCGTGGCGGGGGCCGCACTGGCCGGGTTGGGCGCGGTGCTGCTGCGCCGCCGCAACAAGAAGGCCTGAGCGCACCCACTTGCGACAGAGGTTCACCGGGAGCGGGCTGCGGCCCGCTCCTTGCTTTTGTCCGGGGCCCAGGCCAGGGCAGCCGGTCCCCTCGCTTGACAGGCCGGGAGGTAGTCCGCATTTTGGCCGCTCGTTTTTCCGGCAACATCTCGCAGGCCATGACTGAACCGCACAACCTCTTCGGCACCCGGCGCGCCTTTGACCCGGGCAACGGCCAATCCGGCCAACTCTACTCCCTGCCCGCTCTGGAGGAGGCCGGCGTGGGACCGGTCTCCCGTCTGCCCGTGTCGCTGCGTCTGGTGCTCGAGTCGGTGCTGCGCAACTGCGACGGCGTCCGCATTACCGAAGAACATGTGCGCGCGCTGGCCCAGTGGGAGCCGCACGCCCCGCGCACCGCGGAGATTCCGTTCGTGGTCGCGCGGATTCTGCTGCAGGACTTCACCGGGGTGCCGTTGCTGGTGGACCTGGCGGCCATGCGCTCGGCGGTGGCACGGTTGAGCAAGGACCCGGGCCTGGTCGAGCCGTTGGTGCCGGTGGACCTGGTGGTGGACCACTCGGTGCAGGTGGACTTTGCCGGCAGCCCCGACGCGTTCCGCAACAACCTCGAGATGGAGTTCTTGCGCAACCGGGAGCGGTACGCCTTCCTCAAGTGGGGGATGCAGGCCTTCAAAACCTTCCGCGTGGTCCCGCCGGGCATCGGCATCGTCCACCAGGTCAATCTCGAATACCTCGCCCGCGGCGTCCTGAAGCAGGGCGACCTGTACTACCCCGACACGCTGGTGGGCACCGACTCGCACACCACCATGATCAACGGCCTGGGCATCGTGGGCTGGGGCGATCAGGGCTGTTTCGTCTGAGAGTGGAAGTGGCTGAAGGGAGGGAGGAGGTTGCAAA
>ERZ795043.24-NODE-24-length-253428-cov-20.986107_pt1 | contig 253428 bp, 235 predicted proteins | sample MGYA00375127_ERZ795043 | MGnify/ENA primary metagenome ERZ795043 (study PRJEB30172, sample SAMN05518447) | compost metagenome | isolation source: Feedstock adapted compost from Newby Island compost facility, Milpitas, CA | place: USA:Newby Island compost...
ATTCCCTGCACCCTGATGCGGGGAGGCACGTCGAAGGGACCCTACTTCCTGGCGAGCGACCTGCCCGCCGATCCGCAGCTCCGTGACCGCGTGCTGCTCGCGGTCATGGGCTCGCCCGATCCGCGTCAGATCGACGGCATCGGCGGAGCGGATCCGCTCACGAGCAAGGTTGCCATCGTGTCGAAGTCCGAGCGGCCGGGCGTCGACGTCGACTTCCTCTTCGCGCAGGTCGGAATCGACAAGGCCTTCGTGGACGTCAATCCGAACTGCGGCAACATGCTCGCCGGCGTGGGGCCCTTCGCGATCGAGAAGGGGCTCGTCCCGGCGAAGGATCCCGAGACGAAGGTGTCGATCTACATGGTCAACACCGGGAATCTGGCCGTCGCCACGGTGCAGACGCCGGGCGGAGTCGTGCGCTACGACGGCGACACCGCGATCTCCGGCGTGCCGGGGACCGCGGCGCCGATCCGGATCGACTTCCTCGATACGGCCGGCTCGGTATGCGACTCCATGCTGCCGACGGGGCGGACGCGCGACCGCGTCGAAGGCATCGACGTCACCTGCATCGACAACGGCATGCCGGTGGTCGTGATTCCCGCGCAGTCGCTCGGCAAGACGGGTTACGAATCGCCCAGGGAGCTCGAGGCCGACACCGAGTTCCGGAAGCGCCTCGAGGCCGTGCGCCTCGCCGCTGGGCCCCTCATGGGCCTCGGCGACGTGCGCGAGAAGGTCGTTCCGAAGATGACGCTCATCGCCCCGCCCCGCGCCGGCGGTCACGTCTGCACGCGCACGTTCATTCCGCACAAGTGTCATGCCGCCATCGGCGTGCTCGGCGCGGTGAGCGTCGCCACCGCCTGCGTGATGCCGGGCTCCGTGGCCGAGGGCATCGTGAAGGTACCCAGCGGCAATCCTCTCATCCTCTCCGTGGAGCACCCGACGGGCGAGTTCACCGTGACCCTGGAGGTTTCCGGCACGGGCGAGAACTTCCAGGTCGGCCGCTCCGGAATCCTGCGCACGGCCCGCGCGCTCTTCGAAGGGCACGTCCTCGTGCCGCGCGCGGTGTGGGACGGAACGCGCGGCAACGGCTGAAGGAAGCGCGGCGCCGGTCGCTCGGCGCCGCCCCTATCCCGCCTGGTGCTTCAGGCCGCGGGCGCGGTCTTCAGTGCCTGATCGATCAGGAACAGATCGGTGAGCAGCGCGCGCACGTGCACCGACGCGTTCAGGTTGTCGACGAGGAGCGAAGGGATCTTCGCCCTGCTCAGCACGAGCGCGATGGCGCCTCGCGCCACCCGTGCATCGTTCCCCAGTGCGTCGAGGAACGGCTGCACGTCCGCGGCTGCCCCGCCGCCGGCGGCTGCCGTCGCGGCCAGCTCGCCGAGCCCTTCCAGCGCTGCGTGCATGTCGGACAGAGTGCGACGCGCGTCCGAGCCCTGATCGTCCTGGCGACCCTGCGCCGCGTAGGCGAGCAGGTACTCGTAACCCTTCTCGATGACGTCGATCCGACGTCTGAGCTCGTCGAGAGCGCTCACGATCGCCCCGCCCTGCGCCCCGGCCAGCGCTCGAGATCGTGGTATGCACCGAGCTCTTCGCGCGTGACCCAGCCGCGCGTCATGGCGCGCAGATACACCCGCTTCTCGGGCAGCAGACCGAAGTAGATGTGGATCATCACCAGGGTGAGCGTCGCGAGCGCGGCGAGCCCGTGCAGCAGATAGACGACTCCCCAGGTACCCGCGGCGAGCAGATACGGATCGCGCTTCCAGAACGGCGTGTCGATCTTCGCGAGCATGATGACACCCGTCACCACGGCGACGACTACCGCGAGCCCGAGCGCGAGGTGCATCAGCTTCTGCGCGAGGGTGTATTTCCCGGGCAGCCGCACGGGTTCTCCCGGCTTCGCGCGCGCAGCCTGCAGCGCCTCGCTCACGTCACGGGGCCGGATGAGCATGCACTTCGGCCGCTGCCAGAAGAGCGACCGCACGAGGTGAAAGAGCACCAAGAGCGTGAGCACCAGACCCGTCATCCAGTGGATGGTCACCCACGAGAACTCGACGCCGACGACCGGCAGCAGCCCCGTCGCGAGCAGCGCGAGAACCGCGACCGCCGTGACCCAGTGGAACAGCCGGTCGATGCCGGCATGCCGCTGGATGCGCGCAGCGCTTTCCGCGGAGCGTTCCGTCACGTGAGCTTCGACAGCCATGCGCTTCAGCTCCGCGCGCGGCGCCTCACGAGACGCCAGATCGCGTGTCCCACGATGACCACGGCACCGATCCCGAAGGCCACCGGCAGCAGATCCCACGACACGCCTTCGAGGACTTCCTGTCCCCACACGTCACGGCTGACCCGTACGAGCTCCATGGCGTTTCCTTCCGCTCAGGCCGCTGCGCGGATCGCCCGGCGGACCAGGTTCTCCATGAGCGGGATCTTGAAGTGGTTGAAGTTGAGCGGCGTCGCTCCCTGCACGGCCGTCTTGCCGGCGAGCTGCGCGAGCTCCTCGTTCGGCTCGCTGCCCGTCACCGTCTGCTCGACCACCTTGAGACGGCGCGGCACGCATTCCACCGCCCCGCAGGCCATGCGGACGTTCCGGATGACGCCGTTCTCGAGGATCATCGCCGAGGCGATGCTCACGAGCGCGAAGTCCCAGGCCTCGCGGTCGGACACCTTCTCGAAGTAGAACTTCGCGCCGGCCCATTCGGCCGGGAAACGCACGGCGGTGAGGATGTCGCCCGGCTCGAGCACCGTCATGCGGGTGATGTCGACGGCGGGACCGATGAAGAACTCCTCCGCGGGAATCACACGCTCGCCGCTCGAATTGCGCACCACCATGCGCGCATCGAGTGCGACGGCCGCCGTTCCCATGTCCGACGGCGACACCGCGACGCAGCGGCTTGCACCGAAGAGACAGTGCTCGCGGTTCTGCCCCTGCGGCGTATCGGCATAGCAGGTGTTGCCGCCCGCTCGGTAGCAGTTGACGCCGTAGCGGTAGTACCAGCAGCGCGCGTCCTGGCAGAGATTGCCGCCGAGAGTGGCGGCATTGCGGATCTGCGGGCTCGCGACGCGGCGGGCTGCGTCCGCGAGCAGACCGTACTTCTCTCGCACGATGGGCGAACGCTCGATCTCGGTGAGCGTGGTGAGCGCGCCGATCTCGAGCCCTTCGGGCGTCTCGCGGATCCCCTTGAGACTCTCGATTCCGCCGAGATCGATGAGCGCTTTCGGGCGCTTCACGCGGTCCTTGAACCAATCCAGGCTGTCGTACCCGCCGGCGATGATCCAGCCGTCGCGGCCGAGCCGTTTCGCGAGATCGAGCGCGTTCTCGAGGCTGTCCGGCTGGTACAGCTCGAAATGCGGCATCATGTCCCTGGACATCTGCGGCGCTCCTACTGCGTGTGGACCTGCAGGGGCTTGTGGGACTGACTGCGCCCCGCGGCGACGTTGATGATCATGTCGGGCAGCACCGGCGTGCGGTTGAAGACGTGCCCGCCGAGCGCCTGAGAGATCGCGCACAACAGCGCCGCGGCCGCGGCACCCATCGGCGGCTCGCCGATACCCTTGGTGCCGAGCGGACTCGTGGGATCGGGCTTGTCGACCGCATCCCACTGCATCTCTGCGGGTACGTCGAGGTACGTCGGCGGCTTCGCCTGATACAGGCCGACGTTCGCGGGCAGCCCGTTCTGCGGGTCGTACACGATGTGCTCGAGGCACGCGAGACCGAATCCCTGCACGGAGCCGCCCTTGAGCTGCGTGGCGAGACCCATCGGGTGGATCACGCGGCCGCAGTCGCCGACGGTGAGGAACTCGAGAATGCGGTGCTGACCCGTCTCGAGATCGACCTCGACCTTCGCGAAAGCCACCGCGAAGGCCGCCGTCGCTCCCCCGGGCAGCGTATCCTTCGCAACGCCGATGAGACCCGTGCCGGCGAGTGCCGACGCCGATGCCCGGGTGATCGGATGAATGTCCTGCGGCAGCTCGTGCCCGCTGTACCTGCCGCCCAGATCGATCGCGCGCTGCGCGGCCTCTCCATAGCCGAGCCCGCGTGACGGATTCGATTTCTGGAAGACGCGCGAGCCGTCGACGTCGTAGTCGTCGGGTGACCCGCCGAGCTCGCGCGCGGCGATCTCCTTGAGCTTCGTGAGCGCATCCATTGCCGCGACATAGTTCGTGCGCGACATCGTGTACGACGTATTGCTGCCGAACTGCCCGATGTTCCAGGGCAGATGACGGCGGCTGTCGCCGCGCTCGACGATGCAGTTCTCCCAGTCGACCTTCAGCACCTCCGCGGCAATGCGCGCGGTGGCCGAGTGCGAGAACGTGCCGAGATTTCCGACGCCGGTGTGGATGTGGAGCTTGCCGTCGGGCGTGATGCGCACGAGGCCGTCGAATCCGAAGAAGCCTGCCGGGTGATACGCCTGCCCGACGGCGACGCCGATGACCTTCGACCCGTCGCGCTTGCCGTTCTCCCTGAGCTTCTCGCGCCAGTTGAAGCGTGCGGCGCCCTTCTCGAGCGCCTCGCGCACGTACGCGCTCGTCACCGGACGGCGCTCGCCGCCGACGGGAGAACCGGTCACGGGCGCGTTGCGGAGCCGGATCTCGACGCGATCGATGCCGAGCTCACGCGCCGCACGGTCGAGGAGCGGCTCGACGATGCAAGCCATCTGGTTCTGGCCCGGACCGCGCTGTGCCGTGCGCGATGGCAGGTTCGTGTACACCGGCACGGCCCGGAAGCGCATGGCAGTCGGCGTGTAGACGAGCGAGACGGCCTCGCCGGCGCCGCGGAAATCCCAGAAGCCGTTGTTCGCCGCGTTGTCCTGCACGATGAAGAGGTCCACCCCGAGGACCTTTCCGTCCGCGCCGAACCCGATCCGGATGCGGCCCTGGAAGCCGTTGCGCGCCGAGCCGATGAAGTACTCTTCGGCGCGGCTGATGCGCATCATCACCGGGCGGCCGAGCTTCTTCGACATGAGCGCCGGGATGGCCATCGACGGATAGGCGCTGCCCTTCGAGCCGAAGCCGCCGCCGCAGTACTCCGCGATGAGCACGACGTCCTGCGGATCGATACCGAGGTACTGCGCGATCTGCGGAATCGTGTACGTATGGCTCTGGAGCGACGCGTGCACGAAGCACTTGCCGTTCTGCCAGTACGCCATGCAGCTGCGCGGCTCCATGCTGTGGTGAGAGTTGCTCGCCGTGACGAACGTCTCGTCGTAGACGATCTTCGCCTTCGCGAAAGCGGCATCGAGGTCGCCGTAGCTCCACTCCTCCACCGCCTTGCCCATGGGCAGCTTCCCTTCGCCCGCCCGCGCGAAATCCGCTGCCGTCCACTTGAGCGTCTGCAGCTCGATGCCGACGTTGCCGACGTTGCCGTCCGAGCGCGCGTTCGGCCCGCCGGGGAACAGGCTCTGCAGCGGATCGATCGTGAAGGGCAGCGGCTCGATGTCCACCTTGATCTTCTCGATCGCGTCCTGCGCGGTTGTCTCGTCGACGGCAGCGACCGCGAGGATCGGCTCGCCGACGAACATGGGCTCCTTCGTGAGGATCGGCGCGTTCGGCGCAGGTATGGCGGGCACGTCGTCCGCCGTCAGGATGCCGAGCACGCCCTCCATCTTGAGCGCCTCCGACGCGTCGATGTTGCGTACCCGGCCGTGCGGCATGGGGCTCAGGAGCAGCCGGCAGAAGACCATGCCTTCCGCGCGGAAGTCCTCGGCGTACTTCGCCTGACCCGTGACCTTCGCGACGACGTCGTGCGGCGTGAAGTCCTTTCCGATGTGCTTGTAGGCCATCTTCAGGTCTCCGAGGGCTGGGCGGCCGCGCGCATGACCGCGTTCAGGTAGTTGTCGTACGCGCCGCAGCGGCAGAGATTGCCGGAGAGTGCGATCCTCGCCTCCTCACGCGTGGGACGCGGGTTCTGCCTGAGCAGCGCCACGGCCGCCATGACCTGACCCGGCGTGCAGAACCCGCACTGGGGCGCGAGCTCGTCGACGAAGGCCTGCTGCACCGGATGCAGCTCGCCGTTCGGACCTGCGAGCCCCTCGATGGTGACGACCTTGCGCCCGCGTACGCTGTGCGTGAGCGTCGAGCACGAATAGTGCGCCACGTCGTCGATCAGCACGGTGCACGCGCCGCATTCGGCACGGTCGCACCCGAGCTTCGTGCCCGTGAGCCCGAGCTTGTAGCGCAGCGTCATCGCGAGCGTTTCCTGCGGCAGCACGTCCACGCGCCGCACCTCGCCGTTCACGTTGAGCGAGATCAGCCGCTCGACGCCGCCCGCGACCGACGGTCCGCGTCCGCAGCCCTGCAGTCCGCCGTACACGTAGACCGCCGCGGATGCCACGGCACCCGAGGCGATGACGCGCTTGATGAACTCGCGCCGCGAATACCTCGCGGCCTCCTCGCCGGCCGCGGCGGTCAGTGCCGCGGCACCGCCCCTGTCTGACTCGTTCATCGGTGTCTCACCTCTTCCGCCACACGGCGGCGTCGGTCGAAATCCGGCACGCGGTTCCGAGCCGCTCCCGCGTTCAGCGCCCGCGGCGCGCGTCGAGCTTCGTCTTGAGCCGCGGATACACCCGCAGCGCGTTGCCCTCGAAGATCTTGTAGCGGTCCTGCTCCGACAGATTGAGCGCGTCGATGTAGCGCTTCGTGTCGTCGTAGTGGTGACCCGTCCGCGGATCGATGCCGCGCACGGCGCCCACCATCTCGGAGCCGAAGAGGATGTTGTCGATCGGCACCACCTTGAACAGCAGCTCGATGCCGGGCTGGTGATAGACGCACGTGTCGAAGAACACGTTGTTGAGCAGCGCCTCCTCGATCGGGGGACGCTTCATGTCCTGCGCGAGGCCGCGGTAGCGGCCCCAGTGATACGGCACCGCGCCGCCGCCGTGCGGGATGATGAACCGCAGCGTCGGGAAGTCCTTGAAGAGGTCGCCCTGGATGAACTGCATGAACGCCGTCGTGTCGGCGTTGATGTAGTGCGCGCCCGTCGTGTGGAAAGCGGGATTGCACGAGGCCGTGACGTGCACCATGGCGGGCACGTCGAGCTCGACCATCTTCTCGTACAGCGGATACCAGTAACGGTCCGTGAGCGGCGGCGCGTTCCAGTGACCGCCCGACGGATCGGGATTGAGATTGCACCCGATGAAGCCGAGCTCCTTCACGCAGCGCTCGAGCTCCGCTGCACTGTTCGCGGGCGATACGCCCGGCGACTGCGGGAGCTGGCACACGCCCACGAAGTTGTCGGGGTAGAGCGTGCACACGCGGTGGATGAGGTCGTTGCAGATCCGTGTCCACTCGAGGCTCGTGCGCTCGTCGCCGATGTGATGCCCCATGGCCGAAGCGCGCGGCGAGAAGATGGTGAGATCGGTACCGCGCTCGCGCTGGAACTTCAGCTGCGCGTTCTCGAGACTCTCGCGGATCTCGTCGTCGCTGAACTTCGGCGGGCCGCTGGGGCGCCGCCCGGGATCCGTGAGCCCGGCGATCTGCGCCTCGCGGAATTCGGTGAGCGCCTTCGGCGCGGTGGTGTAGTGCCCGTGGCAGTCGATGATCATGGGTGCTCGGTCGTGTCGGTGGAGGCACGGCTGCAGCCGTGCCGGGAAAACCTGTGCCTTCGCGACGCGCGCCTTCGATTGCAGCGCTTGTCGCGCCGGATGATACCGAAGGACGCTCACCGGCGGGAACTGCGCCGGGCAGACACGCGCGACTCGCTTCGCTAGCATTCGCGCGACGGAACAAGGAGCGAAAGCGAGATGCAGACACGACTTCTCGGAGCGACGGGCGAGCGCCTCTCGGCGCTGGGTTTCGGATGCATGGGCCTCGTCGGCTGGTACGGCACGCGCAACGACGAGGAAGCACGCGCCACGCTGATCGAGGCGATCGATCGCGGCATCAACCACCTCGATACGGCGGCGAGCTACCAGGTCGGCGAGAACGAGCGCTTCGTGGGCTCGATCATCCGGGACCGGCGCGACCGCGTCTTTCTCGCGACCAAGTGCGGGCTGGCTCGCGGACCGGGCGGCTCCGTGATCGTCGACAACAGGCCGGAGACGATCCGCAGCTCCTGCGATGCGAGCCTCGAGCGGCTCGGCATCGATCACATCGACCTCTTCTACCTGCACCGCATCGACAAGACGGTGCCGATCGAGGAATCCGTGGGGACGCTCGCGGAGCTCGTGCGTGCGGGCAAGATCCGCTACATCGGGCTTTCCGAGTGCAGCGTGCAGACGCTGAGGCGCGCCTGCGCGGTGCATCCCGTCGCCGCGGTGCAGAGCGAGTACTCGGTCTGGACGCGCGATCCCGAGGACGGACTGCTCGACGCCTGCCGTGAGCTCGGCGTCGGTTTCGTCGCCTACAGCCCGCTCGGACGAGGCTTCCTCGCCGGCAACTTCCGCCGGCTCGAGGACCTGCCGCCGGACGACAACCGCCGCTCGCAGCCGCGTTTCCAGGACGAGAACGCCGCGCACAACGCGCGCATCGCGGATCTGGTTCGCGAGTTCGCGGCGCGCAAGGGCTGCACGCCCGCGCAGCTCGCCATCGCATGGGTGCTCGCGCAGGGAGAGCACATCCTGCCGATTCCCGGCATGAAGACGCGCGCCCATCTCGCCGACAACCTCGGCGCGCTCGAGGTGAAACTGACCGCGGAGGAGTGCCGCGAGATCGCGGCGCGCATCGACGAGCTGGGCGTGCGCGGGGACCGTCACCCGCCGGCGATGATGCAGGCCCTCGACCGCTGAGGCCGGCGGCCCGCAGCCGCGCCGGCAGGCGCGGCTGCGTTCAGCCCTGCGCGAGGAGCTGCTGCTCGATGCGGTGGAGCGTGCGCATCGCGTCGAGCGCCTGAGCGACGCTCGCGTTCGGCTCGCGCTTCTCGCGGATCGCGTTGATGAACTCGCGGTCCTGCAGCTCGATGCCGTTCATCGACACGTCGACCTTCGACACGTCGATCGGATTGCCCTTGCCGTCGACCAGCTCGTCGTAGCGGGCGATGTACGTGCCGTTGTCGCAGATGTAGCGGAAGAACGTGCCGAGCGGACCGTCGTTGTTGAAGGACAGCGACAGCGTGCAGATCGCGCCCGACGGCACCTTCATGAGGATGCCCATGTCCATCGCGATCTTGAGCTCGGGATGGTACGGGCCCTGCACGCCGAACACCTGCGACGCGATCTCGCCCGTCTGGTACTGGAACAGGTCGACCGTGTGGCAGGCGTGGTGCCAAAGCAGATGGTCGGTCCAGCTGCGCGGCTGGCCGAGCGCGTTCATGTTCGTGCGGCGGAAGAAGTACGTCTGCACGTCCATCTGCTGGATCTTGAGCTCGCCGGCCTTGATCTTCTTGTGGATCCACTGGTGGCTCGGGTTGAAGCGACGCGTATGCCCGGCCATCGCGACCAGGCCCGTCTCCTTCTGAACCTTCACCAGCTCCTCGGCGTCCTTGAGGTTGTCCGCCATCGGGATCTCGACCATCACGTGCTTGCCGGCGCGCAGGCACTGGATGGCCTGCTGCGCATGGAGCTGCGTCGGCGTGCAGAGAATGGCCGCTTCGACGCCGGGCTGGGCGAGGCCCTCCGCAAGATCGGTCGTGGCGTGCGGGATGTTCCACTTCTTCGCCACTTCCTGCGTCTTGTCGAGCTTGTGGCCGACCAGCGAGACGACTTCCACGCCCTCGATGTTCGACAGCGCCTCGAGATGCTTGATGCCGAAAGCGCCGGGTCCTGCGAGACAGATCTTCATTCGGTGCTTCCCTTGTTACTGGCTGCTCACGCCGCCGCCTTGCGCGGCGACTTGTCCACGTTCTCGAGAATGATGTGTCCGAGCGCCGTGTTCGAGCACGGCACGTGATAGAAGCGGTACACCTCGCGCACGTTGTCGTCGAGCGCACCGCGCATCACGAGCCACATCACCATCTCGATGCCCTCGGAGCCCGTTTCGCGCACGTACTCGATGTGCGGGATCTTCGTGAGCGCGATCGGATCCTTCGTGAGGTTGTCGAGGAAGCGCGTGTCCCATTCCTTGTTGATGAGTCCGGCGCGCGGCCCCTGGAGCTGATGCGACATGCCGCCGGTGCCGAACACCATCACCTTCAGGTCCTCGGGCCAGGACTCGACCGCCTTGCGGATCGCACGGCCGAGATCGAAGCAGCGCTTGCCGGTCGGCGGCGGGTACTGGATGACGTTCACCGCCAGCGGAATGACGCGCACGGGCCACTCCTTCGGCTCGCCGAACAGGAGGTTGAGCGGAATGGTGAGCCCGTGATCGACCTCCATCTTGTTCGCGATGGTGAGGTCGAACTCGTCCAGGATGCAGGACTGGGCGATGTGGCACGCGAGGTCGGGGTGTCCCTTGACCACGGGCACCGGACGCGGACCCCAGCCTTCGTCGGCCGGAGGAAACTCCTCCGCGCAGCCGATCGCGAAGGTGGGAATCAGCTCCACCGAGAACGCCGAGGCGTGATCGTTGTAGACCACGATCACGACGTCGGGCATGTTCTCCGCCATCCACTTCTTGGAGAACTCGAAGCCCTTGAAGATCGGAACCCAGTAGGGCTCGTTCTTCTTGTTCAGATCGATGGCGGCCCCGATGGCGGGCACGTGGGACGTGGTGACACCTGCAACTATTCTGGCCATGTTCCTACAGTTCCGGATTTGACTTGCTGCGATTGCCCTTCGGGCTGCGGCCGCCCTCGAGCATCATCCGCGCGTATTCCTCCTGCGAGGCGCCGGTCATCTGCGCCGCGACGTACTGATAGGACAGGCCGTCGGTCGAGAAGAGCTTCGCGAGGAAGTAGATGTTGCCCCCTTCCGCGATCATCGCGTTCCAGTCGCGCTTGAGGACCGCCTGACGCTGGGCCTCGGTGAGCGGGAAGCGCTTGAGGTACTCCTCCTCGTTCGCCTTGAAGGCCTTGCGGTTCTCCTCCTTCATCAGCGACATGCAGAACATGTTGAGGTGGAAGCCCTTGCGCGACCGGTGCGCGTTGAAGAGCGTGGTACCGGGGACGTCCTCGAACTGGTCGAGGTAGTCGTTCTTGAACCTAGGTTCGGACATATTCCAATCCTTCAGCCCGTGAACCCGTACAGGCGGTGAGGGTTGTCGACGAGGATCCGCTTCTGCATCGCCGGGTCGGGCATCATCAGCGGAATGAGATCGACCAGGTCGCCGTCGTTCGGCATGTACCTGGTGATGTTCGGATGGGGCCAGTCCGTGCCCCAGAGAATGCGGTCGGGCGCGGCCTCGATGAGCGCCTGTGCGAAAGGCACCGCATCGGTGAAGGGCGGCCCCTCGCTCGAGATGCGCTCGGCGCCGGAGATCTTGACCCAGCACCGCTCGTTGTTGCGCAGGAGGTCCAGCAGACGCTTGAACGGCTCCTGCTCGAGGCCGTTCTTCGTGGGCACGCGGCCCATGTGATCGATGAGGAACGGCACCGGCAGCGAGTCGAGGAGCCTGGCGTGCTCCACGATATCGCTGGCGTCGAAGTGCAGATCGACGTGCCAGCCGAGCGGCTTGATCTTCTCGATGGTGCGATGGAACTCGCCCATGTCGGGCATGCCGCCCAGGTGCTTGACGAAGTTGAACCGCACCCCGCGGAAACCCGCCTCGTGCAGGCGCTCGAAATCCTTCTCCGTGAAGCTGTCGTCGGAGTTGGCGACGCCGCGGTACCTGCCGCCGCTCTGCGCGATCGCATCCACGATCACGGTGTTGTCGCTGCCGTGACAGCTCGCGTTGACGAGCACGGCGCGCTCGAGGCCCAGAATGCTCTGCAGCTCCTTGAAGCGCTCGAGCGGCGCATCAGGAGGCGTATACGAGCGGTTGGGCGCATACGGATACTTGTCGCCGGGTCCGAAGATATGGCAATGAGCGTCGCACGCGCCCGGGGGCGGCTGGTATTTCGGCTTGCGCGTATTCGGATCGGGTGGCCTGCAGGTCGGGATTTCGCGCGTCACTTCTTTTAACGTCCTCCGTACTGAATTTGTTATCGTAGCGAGCGGGCGGATTGTAGACAATCCGAACGGTAGAGCTTTCGTTCCAGGCGCACCATTTTCGGGAGTTCTCATGGCCGTACAGCACGCATCAGACGACACCGGGCTCAGGTCGGATTTCTTTCTGCTCATCGACGGGGAGCTCGTGACGTCCGGTCGCTGGTTCGACGTAATAGACCCGGCAACGGGTGCGCCGTTCGCGCGCAGCCCCGAGGCGGGACGCGCCGAGCTGGATCGAGCCGTGGCTGCGGCGCGGCGTGCCTTCCCGGCCTGGTCCGCGCTCTCCTTCGAGGAGCGCGCCGCGTACATCCGGCGGCTGTGCGATGCGCTTCGCAAGCACCAGGACGAGCTCGCGGAGCTCCTGACCCGTGAGCAGGGCAAGCCCGTCGGCCAGTCGCGCGACGAGATCACCCGCGCCGCGACTCAGTCGGAGGGCATGACGAAGATCCAGATTCCGGTCGAGACGCTGGTCGACGACTCGGAGCGGCACATCGAGCTGCATTACGTGCCGCTCGGGGTGGTCGGCATCATTACGCCCTGGAACGCACCCATCAATCTCGCCGCCGGCCCGCTGACGGCAGCTCTCTACACCGGCAACACGGCCGTGCTGAAGCCCTCCCCCTACACCCCGCTCAGCACGCTGAAGGTGGGCGAGCTCGCACGCGAGATCTTCCCGGCCGGCGTGGTGAACGTCCTTGCCGGTGGCAACGATCTCGGGCAGTGGATGACCGAGCACCCGGGCATCGACAAGATCTCCTTCACGGGCTCCGTCGCCACCGGAAAGAAGGTCATGGCGGCGGCAGCGGGCACGCTCAAGCGCATCACCCTCGAGCTCGGCGGGAACGACGCCGCGATCGTGCTCGAGGACGTCGACCCGAAATCCGTCGCCAGGAAGCTCTTCTTCGCGGCCACCGTGAACTGCGGCCAGGTGTGCATGGCCGTCAAGCGCATCTACGCCCACGAGAGCATCTACGATGCGCTGTGCGAAGCGCTCGCGGACGAGGCTCGCAATGCCAAGGTGGGCCCCGGCATGGAGCCGGGCGTTCAGATCGGCCCGATCCAGAACCGCATGCAGTACGAGAAGCTCCTCGGGATCCTCGAGGACACGAAGCGCAGCGGCGCACGCATTCTTGCCGGCGGCGAGGTGCCGAAGGGGCCCGGCTATTTCTTCCCGCCCACGATCGTCGCGGACATCGACGAGAACAGCCGCCTGGTGCAGGAGGAGCAGTTCGGGCCGATCGTCCCGGTGCTGAAGTTCAGCGACGTCGAGGACGCGATCCGGCGGGCGAACGCCACCCGGTATGGACTGGCCGGGTCCGTCTGGAGCCGCGACATCGCGCGGGCAACCGCCATCGCGGCGCGCCTCGAGGTCGGTACCGCCTGGGTCAATCAGCACCGTGCGACTTCCGCCTTCGTGCCCTTCGGCGGCGCCAAGGAATCGGGCATCGGCCGTCAGTACTCGATCCTCGGCCTCAAGGGCTACATGGAGCCAAGGGTCGTGAGCGTGCTGAAGCAGGTGCCGTAGCGCCGGCTTCGGTCAGGCGAGAGACCCGGACCGAACCGCCGTGCGACCGACCGGTTCGGCGCCTTCGTACGGTCGCTCTCCCCTGCGGTCGATGAATTCCTCGGCCCAGATTTCCGTTCCGATGGCGGTCCACGCGCGCATCGCGCCTTCGGGCACGTAGCGTTCACGGCGCCGGTAACCACGCAGCGCGTCGAGTGAATGCGGATCGATGAGCCCGTGCTCGCTCACGCGCTCGCGCGTCAGATACTTCCCGATCAGCTCGTCCAGCGCGTCCGCGAACTCCACGTCGAACCGCATGCGCATCGGAAACTTCTGGAACGACGTGAGATCCGTGTCGACCAGCTGCCTGAGCGCGCGGCGCAGCGCGTACTTCTCGCGCCAGCCGAAGATCTTGTAGCGCTCCGGAACGCTGAAAGCGACGCGGATCGTCTCGGGGTCGAAGAACGGCGAAGCGAGCTCGATCCCGGACGCGGCGAGGGTCCGCTCGAGCTTCGGCAGCCACTGCGCGGAGTCCTGCTGGATCTCGCGCTGCAGATACTCGTTGAGGAACTCGTCCGACACCGGAGGCAGATCCGTAAGGGGCGCGCGGAACGTGGCACCGACGATCTGCGGCACGGGCGGCAGCATTCCCTTGAAGTACAAGGCACACATGAGGCGCGACAGCCGATCCCGCGGATCGAAACCCGTCTGGGTCACGCTGTGGAACTCGTGCAGCGCGCGCCGCAGCGGCGGGAGCAGCTCGTACAGCCTCAGAATCTTGTAGTTCGGCATCCCCGCGTAGAGTGCATCGGCGGCGGCACCGGTGAACATCGTGTCCACGTCGGCGGCCGCGACGCGACCGAGCTCGTAGAACTGCACGGTTTCGGTCCGGGCGATCGGTGCTTCGAGGTGCCAGATGACGAGCGGCAGCGCATCGGCAAGATGACGCGGCGTCACCTCGACGACGTGGTGCTTCGCCCCGATCCGGGAGGACACCAGGGAAGCCGTGCGCACTTCCGGATCCTCCATGCCGCAGCCGGCGGTATAGGTGTGGAGCTCCGCGTCCCCGAGATGGCGGCTGCAGGCGAACGCGACGCCTATGGAATCGATGCCGCCGCTCAGCGCGACGCCCACACGACCTGCGGCTTCGAGGCGCCGCGCAACGGAGCTTTCGAAAACGCTCGCGATGCGCGCAAGGAGCGACTCGAGAGGCTCACGGCTCACCGCGAGCGGCGGAGCGGCCGCGTGCGCGACCTGCCGCGGCTCCCCGCGCGGATCGATCGCGAGCACCTTTCCCGGTCCGACCGAGCGCACCGAGCGGAAGAGCACCGTGCCGTCCATCGGCAGGTACTTGGCGCCCTGGACGCGCTGCAGAACGTCGCGATCGACGGTGGCGTCGAAGCCCGGCAGCGCCATCAGCGCCTTGTATTCCGAGGCGAATGCGATCCCGCCGTCTTCGTAGGCCGTCCAGAAGAGCGGTTTCACGCCAAGGAGATCGCGGCCGAGGAACAGCGTCTGCGTGAGCCGGTCCCAGAGCGCGAACGCGAAGTCACCTTCGACGTGCTCGATCAGGGATGCGCCGAACCTGCGGTAGCATTCGAGGAGCGTCTCGGCCGGCGAATCGTTCCCGCTGCGCTCGGCATCGTTCTTTTCACGAACCCACCCGTCCACGACGAGCGAGTATCGCGAGTCCGAGGCCACGTACCGGCTTCGCGCCCGCCCTGCGGCGGCGAGCATCACGCCCCGGGCTGGATCGGCAAGCTCGTATTGCTCTCCCCGGTGCCGCAGCCGCTCGTACATGCGGCCCATCGTCTCGTGAGACGCACCGCCGACCGTGCCAAAGATCGCACCCATGGCAACGCCTCCCTGCGCCGAGCACCGACTGTGGGTTCCCCGGCACGTGCCATACGTTCAGCGCACACTGGAAGGTAGCACGCCGTGGACCCGGAGCACGAGCCGTGCAGACGGTGAGCCGGAGGGATCTGATGCGCTGCGCTTGCTCCCGCGGCCCCGCATCGGGACAGAATTAGCGGTCCTGACAGAACCAACGGGTGCGTCATGGCAGACACGATCTTCCGCAGGATCATCGACGGTGAGGTCCCGTGCCACAAGGTGTACGAGGACGACAAGGTGCTCGCCTTCCTCGACATCAATCCGCTGTCGCGCGGCCATACGCTGGTGATTCCCAAGGAGCCCGCGGAGACGCTCGACCAGCTTTCGGACGAGTCCGCGGCTGCGCTGGGCCGCGTGCTGCCGCGCATCTGCCGTGCCGTCATCGCCGCGACCGGGGTCCGGGAGTACAACGTGCTCGAGAACAACGGGCGCGGCGCCCACCAGGCGATTCCGCACGTGCACTTCCACATCATCCCGAAGCCGGACCGTGAGCAGGGCCTCGGGATAGGCTGGCCCGCGAAGTCCCTCGACGCTGAAGAGGGACGCAAGCTCGCCGAGCAGATCCGGGCCGCCCTGACCTGATCGTCATCGTCGAGGAGGTGTGCCGATGCTGGCGCGACTCGCGCTGCTCATCGCCGCTTTCGGTGTCGTGCCCGCCCTTTGCGCGCCCGGCTACGCCGCGGCTGCGGACAGGCTGCCTGCCCTGCCGAACGCCGTCGTCGGCCAGGCCGCAGGCATCCGGGTGATCATCGAACCGGACGCATGGACGCGTAACCCGCCCGACCTCGAGCGCTGGGTGACGCCGCTGCGGCTCACGATCGACAACGAAAGCAGCCATCCGCTGCGCCTGCGGTTCGAGGAGCTCGTACTCACCGACGGCTCGCTCGTGCTCCGGCCCGTCGCGCCTCACGTGCTGGCGCGCCGCCTCGCGGAGAACGACTCGTCTACCGCACCGCCTCCGGCGCAGCCCGTCCCGGCGGCACCGAGCTCGCCCCCTGCTTCTTCGCCTGCAACTTCCCCCGCTTCGCCGCGGTCGGATGTCATGACAGTCGGCCTGCGCGAGGGCGTCGTCGCGCCGGGCGATCGTGCATGGGGCTTCCTCTACTACGAGAGAGGCGATGCACCGCTCGAGTCGCTGCGATTCGAGCTCAGGCTCGTCGATTCACGCACGGGGGAGCAGTTCGGCACCTTGCGCGTTCCGCTCGGGCGCGGCTGAAGTCCACGGTCGCGTGCCCGGGGCGTTTCACGGCACGAGCGCAAGCCCTGCCGCCGCTCCCTGGAGTAGCCGGAACGGGCTCAGCTCCGCTCCCCGGTGCCTGCGGACAGTGGAGCCGGCATGGAAGCAGGAGGGAACGAGGTCAGGACGGTCCTCGAGCGGAGCCTCTTCCGCCCGATGTACCGGGCAAGGCGCGCGCTCGTCAGGGATGCGCTCGGGCTGGAGGAGCGCGTCGAGGAATACGTCGCGCGTTTCGTTCGCATTCACGACCGTTCGACCGACGACCTGATCCGGGCGTACGAGCGTTTCCTCGACCGCTACATGCAGGATGTCGAGCACTTCGCCCGCACGGGTGAATACCCCGCGCAGGCAGGCCGGAGCGCGGCGCCGATCGACCGGTGGGAATACGACGCCGCGCTGCTCATGTCGGTGCTCGTCACCGATCACCGCTTCCGCATCATGGAGCTCGTGGCGGAGCAGCGCATCCCGTACGGGCACGTCGCCGTCGTCGGTGCAGGTGCCGGCCTCGAGCTCGAGCTGCTCGCATCCCCCGGCTGCAGACTCTGCGGCTGGGACGTTGCGCTCTCGGAGCGCGTGTCCGACCTGCACCCGAGGGTGATGCTCCGGCGCGCCGCGTTCCCGCAGGGCGTTACACGGACGTTCGACGCGATCTTCCTGATCGAGCTGCTCGAGCACGTCGCCGATCCGTACGGGCTCCTCGAGAGCTGCGCGCAGCGGCTGGCGCCGGGTGGCCGCATCGTGCTCACGACCGCTACGAACATCCCGCAGTTCGACCACCTCTTCAACTTTCCGCACGACCACGCCGAATTCCGTGCTCGCGCGCGCGCGGCAGGGCTGCACGTCGAGATGGAAGAGGACATCCCGCACCGCGCGCTCTCGACGGACATCGGCAGCCGCAACCGCTTCTTCGTGCTGACGGCCGAATGAGCGCGGATTTGCCGGAGACCCGCCCGGTCCCGAGCGCGGTCACTCGAGCCGTGCGTCCATGGTGATCTTCGCGTTCAGCACCTTCGAAACCGGACAGCCGCTCTTCGCCCGCTCGGCGATCTCGTCGAAAGCTTCGCGTGCGGCGCCCGGCACGCGCGCCGTCACGTCGAGATGCACCGCAGTGATCGCGAAACCCTCGCCGCTCTTTTCCAGTGTCACGGCCGCGGTCGTGCGGATGCGCTCGGCGCGCAGGCCCGCGCCTTCGAGCTGAGCGGACAATGCCATCGAAAAACAGCCCGCGTGTGCCGCGGCGATCAGCTCCTCGGGGTTCGTGCCCGTCCCCTGTTCGAACCGCGTGCCGAACGAGTATGCCGTGTTCGAGAGCACGCCGCTGTCGGTCGAGATCGTGCCCCTGCCGTCCCTGAGCCCGCCCTGCCATTCGGCCGATGCCTTGCGTTTCATGCCCTGTTCCTCCGTCGTCGATCCAGTAACAAGACCGGAGGCGTGCACTCGTTCCGGCGAAGGATCATTGCAGAGGTCAGGCCACCGACGCCGCGCGCGGGCATAATGGCGCGGGTAGGTCATCATCAGGAGGCGCTCTGCCGATGGGAGTCACGTTTCCCGATATTCCGCTGTACCGGGGCTGGGGTGCGCCGGTGCGCACCGAGTCGACCCTCCGCGATCTCGAGCTCGTGCAGGGTTCGGTGCCGCGCGAGCTGAACGGAACGCTCTACCGCTGCGGACCCGACCGTCAGTATCCGCCGATGACGGGCGACGACATCTTCATCGACGGCGAGGGCATGGTGCACATGTTCCGCTTCGAGGACGGGCACGTCGACTACCGCAGCCGCTGGGTGCGCACGGAACGCTTCGTACTGCAGGAGAAAGCACGGCGCTCGCTCTTCGGCCGCTACCGCAACCGCTACACCAACGATCCGAGTGTCGCGGGCAAGAGCATGGGCACGGCCAACACGAACGTCGTCTGGAACGGCAAGCGGCTGCTCGTGCTGAAGGAAGATTCACTGCCGATCGAGGTGGACCCAGACACGCTCGACACGCGCAGCCCCTGGGACTTCGACGGCGCCGTCCGGGCCGTGAGCCTGACCGCCCATCCCAAGCAGGACTGGCACACCAACGAGCTGCTCACGTTTTCGTACCAGGCGAAAGGCGACTGTACCCGCGACTTCGCGTTCTACATCGCGGACGCCGACGGCCGCATCGTGCACGAAATGTGGTTCGAGATGCCCTACCCGGGCATGGTCCACGATTTCGCAGTCACCGATACCCACGTCATCGTTCCCTTCTTCCCGCTCATCACCGACCTCGAGGTGCTGAAGAAGGGCGGCCCGTTCTATCAGTGGCATCCCGACAAGCCGAGCTACTACGCGGTGTTTCCGCGCCGCGGGCGTGCCGAGGAGATCCGCTGGTTCCGCGGCCCCACCGTGAGCGCGGGCCACATGATGAACGCGTACAACGAGGGCGACCGCCTGCACCTCGATCTCGCGCTCTACCAGGGCAACTGCTTCGAGTTCTTCCCGAGCGCCGATGGTTCCCCGTACAAGCCGGCGCCGCCTCAGCTCACTCGGCTCACCTTCGACCTCAGCGGCCGAAGCGAAACGCCCGAGATGAAGCTCATCGTGAGCACGCCGGACGAGATGCCGAGGATCGACGAACGCTGGATGGGCAAGCCGTACCGCTACGGCTACATGATCTGCCGCCAGCCCGGCGCGCGCGCCGGTGACATCGGCATGGGCGCGATCGGTCGCATCGACCATCAGACCGGCGAGCTCGTGACGTGGGCCCCGGGGCCGGATTGCGGCGTGCAGGAGCCCATCTTCGTGCCGCGGCGCCCCGGCGCACCGGAGGGCGACGGCTGGCTGCTGGTGCTGGTCAACCGGTTCGCCGAGATGCGCAGCGACCTCGTCGTGCTCGATGCGCAGAACCTGGCCGAAGGGCCTGTCGCTACGCTCCGCCTGCCCGTACGGGTGCGGATGACCTTCCACGGCTGCTGGGTCCCCGAGAGCACCGCCCGCACCGGCCGCTACGTCGCCTGAAACCTGTGAGGATCGAATGAGGACATACCGTCTGAATCCCGTGAGCCGCGCCGTGGTGCGCGCCGCCCTGCCCGCCGTTGCCGTGCTGCTCTGCGCCTGCTCTTCTCCGAACGCGTCGCCCCCGGCCGGGGCGGCGCACGATGCCGAGATGCAGGCGCTCCTCGCGCGCGTGCAGTATCTCGAGGACATGATCGCGATCGAGAAGCTCCAGTCGAAGTACGTCCATCTGCTCTTCACGCAGCGCTTCTCGCGCATCGTCGACGAGTGCTTCGCGCGGAAGACTCCCGACGTGTCGGTGGAGTTCTCGGACAGCGGCGTCTACAAGGGCATCGACAGCGTGCGCCGGCTGTACGCCGCGTTCGAGAAGGCGCGCGAGATCCCCGGCTGGTTCATCATGCACATGACCGTCAACCCGTACATCGAGATCGCGCGCGACGGGCAGTCGGCGCGCAGCCACTGGCTCTCGCCGGGTGCCTCGGGGCGCGATGCTTCCGCGAGCTGGATCTGGGGCCCCTACTACATCGACTACGTCAAGGAGGACGGCGAATGGCGCATTCAGCGCACAAACTTCGCGCCTCTCTTCCGCAACCGGTACGAGGAGAGCTGGGCGAAGGCGAAGGATCACGGCACCGTGCGCGGCTTTCTGCCCGAGCCCGACGCACCGCCGACGCTCTACAGGCCGTACAACGAGCTCAAGAAAGAGAAGGACATCTTCCGCAATCATCCGGACCTGCCCGAGCCGTACTGAGCCGGAAGGGCCGCACGTCCGGGATACTTCGGGCGACGGCGCACGGCGCTGCGCCGTCGCGTTCTTTCCGCGAGGAGCACAGGTGATCTCACTCAACGTCAATGGCAAGGTTCTCGATGCGGATGTGGAGCCGGACACGCCGCTCCTGTGGGTGCTGCGTGACCACCTCGGCCTCACCGGCACCAAGTTCGGCTGCGGCAAGGCGCTGTGCGGCGCGTGCACCGTGCACATCGACGGACAGCCGACGCGAAGCTGCGTGATACCGGTTTCGGCGGTGACCGGCTCGAAGATCACGACCATCGAAGCGATCGCCGAAACGCCCGTCGGCCGCGCCGTCCAGGAAGCGTGGATCGCCGAGAGTGTTCCGCAGTGCGGCTACTGCCAGTCGGGCCAGATCATGAGCGCGACCGCGCTGCTCGCGAGCAACCGCAAGCCCACGGACGCCGACATCGACGCAGCGATGTCCGGCAACGTATGCCGCTGCGGCACCTATTTGCGGATCCGTGCAGCGATCAGGCGCGCGGCCGAATCTCTCGCCTGAGGAGGAGCGCCGGGATGAACCTTCGTCGAGTCGAGGGAATCGTCAATGTCAGCCGCCGCGACGTGCTCAGGGGCGGCACCGCGCTCACGCTCTCGGTTGCCCTGCTGCCGGCTCTGCCGGGCTGTGCGGATGCTTCGCGCGGCGGAGCCGCGGCACCGTTCGAGCCCAACGCGTTCGTACGCATCACGGACGACGGCATCGTGACGGTCATATCCAAGCACGTGGAGCTGGGTCAGGGTGCGCACACGGGACTTGCCACGCTGGTGGCCGAAGAGCTGGACGCCGACTGGTCGCAGATCCGCGTCGAGGATGCGCCCGCGGATGCGCAGCGTTACGCCAATCTGGCGTTCCGGTTGCAGGGCACCGGCGGCAGCACGTCGCTGGCGAATTCCTACGAACAGTTCCGCACCGCAGGTGCTACGGCCCGCGCGATGCTCGTCGCCGCTGCAGCCAATCGCTGGGGCGTTGCGGCGGACGAGATCACGGTCACGGCGGGCCGCATCGAGCATGCGCCCTCGGGACGCTCGGCAGGCTTCGGTGAGCTCGTCGCGGAAGCGGCGCAGCTCCCCGTGCCGGGCGAGGTGCGCCTCAAGGATCCCGCGGACTTCCGCCTCATCGGCCGGCCCGTGACTCGCGTCGACGCCCGAGCGAAGTCGACCGGAACGGCGATCTTCACGCAGGACGTGCGGCTGCCCGGCATGCTCACGGCCGTTGTCGCGCATCCTCCCCGCTTCGGCGCCACGGTGAAGAGCTTCGACGCGATCGCGGCGAAGGCCGTGAAGGGCGTGCACGACGTCGTCGCGTTCGAGACGCCGGTGCATCGAGGAGTCGCTGTGATCGCGCGCGACTTCTGGTCCGCGCGCAAGGGACGCGATGCGCTGAAGGTGGAATGGGACGAGACGAACGCGTTCAAGCGGAGCAGCGCCGATCTGCTCGCGGAGTACCGCGCGCTGTCGGCGAAGCCCGGCACGCCCGTGCGCCGTGAGGGTGATGCCGATGCCGCGCTCGCGCGGGCGGCACGCCGGCTGGAAGCCATCTACGAGTTTCCGTTCCTTGCACACGCGCCGATGGAGCCGCTCAACTGTGTCGTGCGCCTCGGCGACGGCGAGTGCGAGATCTGGAACGGCGACCAGCTTCAGACGGGCGACCAGGCCGCGCTCGGCAAGCTCCTCGGGATTCCGCCCGAGAAAGTGAAGATCAACACCGTCTATGCGGGCGGCAGCTTCGGCCGTCGCGGCAACGCGCATTCGGACTACGTGGTGGAAGCGGCTGCCATCGCGAAGGCGGCGGGCCTCACCGTCCCGCTCAAGCTCGTGTGGACGCGCGAAGACGACATGCGCGCCGGCTTCTACCGGCCGATGTACGTGCACCGCATCGAAGCCGGCCTCGACCGCGCGGGGCGCATCGTTGCCTGGAGGCACAGGATCGTCGGTCAGTCGCTCGTCGCGGGAACGCTGTTCGCGCCGCTCATCCGCGATGGCGTCGATCCGACTTCCGTCGAAGGCGTCAGCAACCTCCCCTATGCCGTACCCAATCTCTCGGTGGACCTGCACACGACGGAGCTGCCCGTCACGGTGCAGTTCTGGCGCGCCGTAGGCTCCACGCATACGGCCTTCGCCGTCGAATGCTTCATCGACGAGATCGCGCGCGCGACGGGCGCCGATCCGTACACGCTGCGGCGCGAGCTGCTCGCCGCGCATCCGCGCCACGTGGCCGTGCTCGACGCCGTGGCCGAGCGCAGCGGCTGGCGTGCGGCGCGTGACAGGAACCGGATCCTCGGACTCGCCATCCACGAGTCCTTCGGCTCCGTCGTCGCGCAGGTCGCCCAGCTCGCGCGCACGGACGCGGGCGTTACGCTCGAGAAGGTCTTCTGTGTGGTCGACTGCGGGCTCGCGGTCAATCCGAACGTCGTCGCCATGCAGATGGAGTCGGGAATCGGCTACGGTCTCTCGGCCGCGCTCAGCGGCGCGATAACGCTGCGCGACGGCATCGTCGAGCAGAGCAACTTCGACGATTATCCGGTCGTGCGCATCGACCAGATGCCCGACATCGACGTGCACATCATGCCGTCGACGAATCGTCCGAGCGGCGTCGGCGAACCAGCGACGCCGGTGATCGCGCCGGCTCTCGCGAACGCGCTCGCCGCCGCGAACGGCAGGCCCGTACGCGCGCTGCCGCTCGCCGCACAGGGGATCACGCTCACCTGATCGAAACCGGCAGGAGGCCCCCCATGAGCACCGACGGTCTCGCCCTCTTCACGGACCTCTATGAGCTCAGGATGCTCGACGCGTATCTGCAGGAAGGCATGGAAGAGAACGCGGTGTTCAGCCTCTTCGTGCGCCGCCTGCCGCCCGAGCGCAACTATCTGCTCGCCTGCGGGCTCGCGACCGTGCTCGAGTATCTCGAGACGCTGCGCTTCACCGACGAGGACATCGCGTATCTCGACTCGCTCGGTGAGTTCTCGCCGCGGATGCTCGACTGGCTGCGCGGGATGCGCTTCACCGGCGACGTGCGTGCGGTGCCCGAAGGCACGCCGGTGTTCGCGAACGAGCCGATCCTCGAGATCTGCGCGCCGATCGGTCAGGCGCAGATCGTCGAGACCTTCGTGATGAACCAGGTGCACCTGCAGACCCTGCTCGCCTCCAAGGCGGCACGCGTGGTGACCGCCGCGCAGGGTCGCCCGGTCGTCGATTTCGGTGCGCGGCGCATGCACGGCATCGATGCGGCGCTCAAGGCCGCGCGAGCGTTTCACATCGCCGGCGTCGCATCGACGTCGAACGTGCTGGCCGGAAAGACTTTCGGGCTCAAGGTAGCCGGCACGATGGCGCACAGCTACGTGCAGGCGCACGAGACGGAAGCCCAGGCCTTCCGGGAGTTCGCGCGGCGTTTCCCGCGGACGACGATCCTCGTCGACACGTACGACACCCTCGAAGGCGTCCGCCACGTGATCCAGCTCGCCCGCGAGCTGGGGCCGGAGTTCCGCGTCGCCGCCATACGCCTCGATTCGGGCGACCTCGCCCAGCTCGCGCGCGACGCGCGGCGGCTCCTCGACGAGGCGGGGCTCGCCGAGGTGCAGATCATCGTGAGCGGCGGCCTGGACGAATATGTCGTCGCGGAGCTCGTGTCTCAGGCACCGATCGACGCATTCGGTGTCGGCACGGCGATGGGTGTCTCGGCCGACGTGCCGTCGCTCGACATCGTGTACAAGCTCGTGGAGTACGCAGGCACCGGACGGCTCAAGCTCTCGGCCGGCAAACCGGTGCTGCCGGGCCACAAGCAGGTTTTCCGTATCGAGGAGCGCGGCGAAGCGGTCTACGATGTGATCGCGCGCGCCGACGATCGGGTCGAGCGCGGCCGTCCGCTGCTCGAGCCGGTGATGCAGAGCGGGAAGATTCTGCCGGGAGCGCACCGCAGTCTCGACGAGATCCGCGACCACGCGCGGGCGGAGCTCGCGCGTTTACCGGCCGCCGTCCGCGGGCTCGAGCCGGCGACGCCTCCCTATCGCGTCGAGGTGAGCCCCGCGCTCGCGCAGGCACAGCACGAGCTGCGCGCGAGGATCGCCTCCGGCGCAAGCGGCGGCGCGCTGCAGGCAGGAGGAAGTGTCTGAGCCATGAGCGCAGTGAATTCCCTTCGGCGCGGCGACGCGCTGCTCATCATCGACGTGCAGAACGATTTCTGTCCGGGCGGTGCGCTGCCCATCGCGGAAGGCGACAAGGTGGTTCCAGTGCTCAACCGCTGGATCGACGCAGCGGTTGCGGCCCGCATACCGGTCTACGCGTCGCGTGACTGGCATCCCGAGGGCCACGTGAGCTTCAAGGAGAGCGGCGGGCCGTGGCCGCCTCACTGTGTCCAGGACACCGAAGGCGCCGCCTTCCGTGCCGATCTGCACCTGCCCGCGAACACCATCAAGGTGACCAAGGGCACCCGCTTCGACCACGACCAGAACTCCGCCTTCGACGAGACCGGGCTCGAAGCGCACCTGCGCCGGTCCGGCATCTCGCGTCTGTGGGTCGGCGGGCTGGCGCTCGACGTCTGCGTGCTGGCCACCGTGCTCGATGCCCGGCGGCACGGCTTCGACGTCACGGTGATCCGCGGCGCGACGCGCGGCGTCACGCCGGAAGGCTGCCGCGAGGCCGAGCGCAAGATGCTCGAGGCCGGCGCCCGCTTCATCGACGAGTGAGCATCGCGCACGCCGTTCAGGCGTGGCTGCTCACCCAGTCCTTCACCACGCGTTCGAGCACCGCGAGCGGCATCGGGCCTGCCGTGAGACCCGTGTCGTGGAAGGCCCGGATGTCGAACTTCGGCCCGAGCGCCGCGCGCGCCTCTTCGCGGAGCCGTACCCACACAGTGTGGCCGACCTTGTAGCTCGTCGCCTGACCGGGCATCGCGCAGTAGCGCTCGACTTCCGTGGTCATCGCGGCCGGGTGATCGCCGGTCGTCTCGACCATGTACTGGATCGCCTGCTCGCGGCTCCAGCCCTTTGAGTGCAGGCCCGTGTCGACGACGCAGCGCGCCGCGCGGAAGATCGTCGCCTGAAGCCAGCCGAGGCGGCCGAGCGGATCGTCGGCGTAGAGCCCCATCTCGTCAGCGAGCCGCTCCGCGTAGAGCGCCCACCCTTCGGTATTCGCCGAGAAGCCGCCGATCTTGCGGATGAGCGGCAGGTCGGGCATCTCGAGAACCAGCGCGAGCTGGAAGTGATGACCCGGCGCCGCTTCGTGATACGTGAGCGTGGGCAGCGTCCAGCGCGGCAGCTCACTGGTATCGCGCAGATTGATGAAGAAGGCGCCGGGCCTCGAGCCGTCGAGCGCGGGACGCTGGTAGTAGCCGCCAGGCGCGCCCGCCTCGGTGTACGGCGGAATGCGGCGCACTTCGACCGGCGTCTTCGGCAGCACGCCGAAGTACTGCGGCAGGTGCTTCTCCAGGCCGGCGATGAGGCCATTGCAGTAGTCGAGAATCTGCTGCCGTCCTTCGTCCGTGTTCGGGAAGAGATGCCGCGGATCCCTGCCGAGCGCCTGCACGCGCTCCGCGAGCGAGCCCTGCGTGAGGCCCTGCCCGCGCAGAATCTCTTCCATCCGCGCCGAGATCTCCCTGACCTGCTCGAGGCCGAGGCGGTGGATCTCGTCGGCGTCCATGTCCGTGGTCGTGAAGAAGCGCAGCGCAACCTCGTAGAACGCCGGACCGTCGGGCAGACGGTCGATGCCCGCGTGATGCACCGCGCGCGGCAGAAGGGATTCGAGCGCAGCCTCCTGGCGCTCGAGCGCCGGGTAGATCTCTTCCGTCACGATGCGCTGAGCGTCGCCGGCATAGCTGTCCGGAAGGCCCTTCTGCGCGGCGCGGCGCGCGAGCGACGTCGTCAGAATCGATTCCGTCACCGGGATGGCCCGCAGCGCGCGGATCTGCTGCACGGTGCGCTGGATGATGAAGTCGGGCGGTATGACGCCGAGCCCGGCGTCGTGCCGGATGCGCTCGGTTTCCTGATCGAGCATGTGCGCGAAGGCACGCAGCCGCGCAACGTAGCTCTCCGCGTCCTCGCGGTTCTCGATCGTGTGCTGCCGGTCGAGGAACGTCGGGATGCCCTCGTACGCACCGTCCATCTGATGGACGACGTACGGCGACGGCCCGTCGCCATACGGAAAGCGCGCGGCGCGCGCGCTCGTTTCCATCTGGAACGCCACCGTGTCGTAGTTGGCGAGCGCCAGTCCCGAGAGCGAGCTGCGGTCGAAGGCGCGCAGGCGGCGCAGCCGGTCGGCGTTTTCCCGCTCGGCCTCGCGCCGCCGCTCGAGCGAGACGTCATCCAGGAGAGACTTCGCCCACGCACGCTCTCCCCGGTCGAGCCCGAGACTCGTCACGAGGATCGGCCGCTTGTCGAGGATCTCCGCCATGAACTCGTCGAACAGCCGGTTGAGTGCCTCGACCGGATCGGCCGCACCGGCCGTCCCCTGCTGCGGGCGAGTGGAAAGCGGCGAGCTGCACCCGGTGGCCAGAGAACCGGCGAAGAGCGAGCCGGCTGCGGAGAGGAGAAATCGACGGCGATCCAGCATGCGGTCCTCCAGGCGGAGTCTCGATCCCAGGGAAAGCGCGAATGATAGCCGTCCGGCGCCGTGCGGCGTCACGCTTCGCTTCAGGCGCGCGCTTCCGCACGCGCGAGGTCCTCTCTCAGCGTCCGGGCGGCCAGGTGGAAATGAACGCCTGCCCACGTGAACGCGACGACGGCGAGCGTCAGGATCGAGTAGCGCAGGGATTCGGTGCCGAAGTGCGCGTTGAAGTAGTCGCTCGCCACGCCGACGATCAGCGGGCCCATTCCGAGCGAGATCAGATTGACGACGAGCATGTTGATGGCCGCGGCCATCGCGCGGCGCTCGACGCCGGCCAGACTCTGCACGGTGCCGTACGCGGGTCCCATCCACGAGTACATCAGGGTCGTCGTGCCGAGCTGCAGGAGCATTGCCTGATAGGCATCCGGCCAGAGGTAGACCAGGAACGAGAACGGCATGATCGAGACGCTGGCGATCGCCGGCAGCCAGACGTACCAGCGCCGATCGCCGCGCGCCGCGGCCAGACGGTCGGCGAGCACGCCTCCGAGCACGACACCGAGCGCCCCGCCGCTCCCGTAGATGAACGCGAGCCAGGTGGCGACCTCGCCGCCGTTCATGCCGTGAACGCGGACGAAGAACGAGGGCACCCAGATGCCGGTTCCGTAGGCGCCGAGCGTGAAGATGCTCGTCGCGAGCACGAGGTGACGGTAGGCGCGCACGCTCCAGAGGTAGCGCAGAGTTTCACTCAGAGGTGACGGCGCGCCGGCGGTGCGCTGCTCCGAGTGACCGCGCGGCGGCTCGCGCAGCGTGAACCGCACGAGGAGCGCCACCGCGATACCGGGCAGACCGACGACCATGAACGCCGCGCGCCATCCGTGGTACTCGTTCACCCAGCCGCCGACGAGGAATCCGATGAAGAGACCCACCGGAACGGATGAATTGAGGAGCGCGAACACCGTGCCGCGCTTCTCGGGCCGGACATAATCCGAGATCAGCGAATACGAGGGAGGTGCACCGCCGGCCTCGCCTACCCCGACACCCACGCGCGCGAGCAGCAGCGCGAGGAAGCTCTGCGCGAGACCGCAGACGGCGGTCATCGCGCTCCAGAGGCCCACGGCGGCCGCGATGATGTTGCGCCGGTTGTAGCGATCCGCGAGCCACGCGATGGGAATACCGAGCGTGCCGTAGAAGAGCGCGAACGCGAATCCGCTGAGGAGTCCGAGCTGCGTGTCGGAGACGCGGAACTCGGCGCGGATCGACTCGAGCAGAACGGCGATGATCTGCAGGTCCACGAAGCGCAGCAGCATCACCAGCCAGATGACGGCGATGACATAGCTGCGATAGGCGTTCGAGATCTCGAATCTCGTGCCCTCTCCCGCCGGACCTCCGTCGACGCTGCGCGTTCGGGATATCGCCACAGGCCCCTCTCGCCCGCTCTTATCGCCCATCCGGCCAGCGATGACAAACGCGTCTTACGCCGACGGGCGCGTATTTGTTCCCATCGGGAAAGAGTGTATTGAGCGGACGGCCGGGCGTGCCAGATGCCGCGCTTGACGGTGCGGCGCGAGCCGTGCCTTTCGCAGACCAGAGTGTCTATACTTCGCGGCCAGCTTGCGAAGCAGTTTCTTGAGTCCGCACGTCTTCAACCTGAGAGCCAGACAGCATATTTCCCGAGGAAGCAGCCGATGAACGTAGCGCAAGTGACGGCCGAGATACTCAAGCGCGAGAGCGTCGAGTACCTGCTGGCCTATCCACTCAACCCACTCACCGAGTCTGCGGCTGCCGCCGGCATTCGTCCGATCATCGTCCGCCAGGAGCGCATCGGCGTGCACATGGCGGACGCGATCAGCCGGCTCACCTCTGGTGACAAGGTCGGCGTGTTCTGCTGCCAGTCGGGTCCGGGCGTGGAGAACTCCTTCGGCGCCGTCGCGCAGGCGTACTCCGAGGGCGTGCCGCTCGTGGTGTTCCCCGGCGGTCCTTCGCGCTCGCTGGCGTGGGTCAAGCCTTCGTTCAACTCGGCGCTCAACTTCCAGCACGTCACGAAGTGGGCCGAGACCATCAACACGCCCGAGCAGCTCGTGCCGGCGCTGCGCCGTGCGTTCACGCAGGCGCGCAACGGCCGCCCCGGTCCGGTCCTCGTCGAGATCCCGGGCGACATGTGGAACGTCGAGGTGCCGGGCGAGATCAACTACAAGCCGACGCGCCGTGTCCTGACCGCGCCCGATGCCAGGGCCGTCGACGAGGCCGCGGCCGCGCTCATCGCGGCCAAGCGTCCGCTCATCTACGTCGGCCAGGGTGTGCACTACGCGCGCGCCTGGAACGAGCTGCGCGAAGTGGTCGAGCTCCTCGAGGCACCGGTCACCACGAGCCTCGAGGGCAAGAGCGCGTTTCCCGAGACTCACCCGCTGTCGCTCGGCTCCGGCGGCGTCTCCATGCCGCGCCCCGTGCACCAGCACGTGCAGGAAGCCGACGTCGTCTTCGGCACCGGCGCGAGCTTCACGGCGACGGGCTTCGGCATCCGCTTCCCGACGGCGAACAAGACGTTCGTCCACAACACCATCGACCCGATGGACATCAACAAGAACATCCCGACCGAGTACCCGCTCGTCGGCGATGCCAAGCTGACCCTCGCGATGCTGCGCGACGCCATCAGGGACCGCCTCGGCGGCAAGCCGCGCGGCCTCACGAGGGAAGTCGCGGCGCGCATCAAGCAGCAGAAGGATGCGTGGCTGGCCGAGTGGATGCCTCTCCTTACCAGCGAGTCGAAGCCGATCTCGCCCTATCGGGTCATCTGGGATCTCATGCAGATCGCGGACGTGCCGAACACCATCATCACGCACGATGCCGGCAGCCCGCGCGACGAGCTGTCGCCCTTCTGGCGGCCCGTCACACCGCTCAGCTACATCGGCTGGGGCAAGTCCACGCAGCTCGGCTACGGCCTGGGCCTCGCGATGGGCGCGAAGCTCGCGGCGCCGGACAAGCTCTGCATCAACGTGTGGGGCGATGCGGCGATCGGCATGACGGGCATGGACTTCGAAACCTGCGTCCGTTGCAACATCCCGATCCTGTCGATTCTGTTCAACAACTTCTCGATGGCGATGGAGATTCCCCACATGAAGATCTCCACCGAGAAGTACCGCTCCACCGACATCTCGGGCAATTACGCCGAGTTCGCGCGTGCGCTGGGCGGCTACGGCCAGCGCGTCACCGAGCCTTCGGAGATCGTGCACGCGCTGCTGCAGGGCATCGCCGCGACGCGCGAGGGCAAGCCGGCGCTGCTCGAGTTCATCACGACGCAGGAGAAGCTGTATTCCACCTTCCAGGGTGGATACGGCACCTGAAGCCTCTTGCTTCCCAGGCTCGCGCCGGCGTCTGCAGCGGGTGCCGGCGCGAGCGCGTGCGCAGCGCGTCGAGCGCCGCTGCGGGCTCACACTGACATGACGGACGCGCTGCGCAAGGTCCTGCCCGATCCCTTCATCGCCGTGCTGCTGCTCGCCGTCGCGGCGGCGAGCATCGTGCCCGCGAGCGGCGCGGTCTCGGTCGTCATCGGCAACGTGACGACCGCCGCGATCGTGCTGCTCTTCTTCCTGCACGGCGTGCGGCTGCCGCGCGAGAGCCTCGCCGCCGCCCTGCGTCACTGGAAGCTGCACCTCACCATCCTCGGCTCCACGTACGTCTTCATTCCGCTCGTCGGCCTCACTCTCGAGGCACTGCTCCCGGGTCTCCTGCCGCAGCCGCTGTGGCTCGGGATCCTGTTCCTCTGCGCGCTGCCGTCCACCGTGCAGTCGTCGATCGCGTTCACGTCCATGGCAGGCGGCAACGTCGCGGGCGCGGTGGCGTCGGCCGCGGCATCGAACGTTCTCGGCGTCGTGCTGACGCCGCTCATCGTGGGTCTGATGATTCAGGCGCAGGACGCGAGCCTCTCGTTCGCGGGCGTGTGGAAGATCGTGCTGCAGCTCCTCGTGCCGTTCACGATCGGGCATCTGTGCCGGCCGTTACTGGGCGCATGGGCTTCGCGCAGCCGCAGGCTCCTCTCGCTCACCGACCGCGGCACGATCGTCCTCGCGGTGTACAGCGCCTTCTCGGCCGCCGTGATCGCCGGCATCTGGCGTCAGCTCGCCCCCGCGCGTCTGCTCTTGCTCCTCGCCGTGTGCGGGTTCATGCTCGGGGTGATACTGCTGGCGGTACGCTACGGCGCGCGCCTGATGCGATTCTCGCGCGAGGACGAGATCGCCATCGTGTTCTGCGGATCGCAGAAGAGCCTGGTGAGCGGCGTGCCGATGGCACGCGTGCTGCTCGCCGGACCCGACGTCGGTGCCGCGCTGGTACCGCTGATGATCTTCCACCAGCTGCAGCTCATGGTCGCCGCCTGGCTCGCGCAACGCTATCGGAGCGCCGCCGATCCGCGGGCCGAGCCGGAGCTGACGAGGAACACCAGATGACGGACGAAAACGAGAATGCACCGAGCACGCCCGCGACGCCTCAGGCCGGCCGCGAGCGGATGATCATGCCTCAGCCCATCGCACTGGTCGGCACGGGAATCCCGAGCCCTCAGCCGGAGATGATGGCCCGCCTCGGTCCCAACGCCGTCTTCATGATGGGCGACAATCCGGCCCTGCCGCCCATGCCGAAGGCGCCGACGCTGCTCGACTTCTTCCGCCTGCGCTTCTCGGCCTGGGCCGTCCGGCACCTGCTGCAGAGCGCGAAGAGCGCGCTCGATGCGGGTCACGACGAGAAGGTCGTCATGGCCTGTCTGCTGCACGACATTTCGAACGGCGCGCTCATCCGCACGGATCACGGCTACTGGAGCGCGCAGCTCGTGGCGCCTTACGTCAGCGAGGAGATCGCGTGGGCGGTGAAGTATCACCAGGCGCTGCGCTACTTCCCCGACGAATCGGTGGGCTACGAGTACCCCGAGGAGTACATCCGCTTCTTCGGCCCGGACTACGTGCCGCCGGAGTACATCCGCCGCGATGCCGAAGAGGCCCGCAAGCACCGGTGGTACATGACCTCCCGGCTGATCACGCTCTACGACAAGTATTCCTTCCAGGAAGGCTGGAACGTCGATCCCGAGGAGTTCACGGACATCATCGGCCGGCACTTCAGGCAGCCGAAGGAAGGTCTCGGCTTCGACAACTCACCCGTGGCCCACATGTGGCGCACGATGATCTGGCCGAACAACTTCCTGTGATCGCGGGCCGGCGCCGTGCGTACCGCGGCGCCGGCTTCAGAACACCTTCCCCGGATTGAGGATTCCCTTGGGATCGAGCGCGCGCTTGATCGCGCGCATCATCTCGATCTCCTCGGGGCTGCGCGAGCACTGCAGGAAGGGTTTCTTGTGCAGGCCTATGCCGTGCTCGGCCGAGACCGAGCCGCGGCGCCGCGCGATGACGCCGTAGACGAGCTCCTCCACGTCGTGCTCCGACGCGGCGGCGGGCAGGCGCGCCGACAGGTGCAGATTGCCGTCGGCCACGTGACCGAAGAACACGAGCACGATGTCCGGCCAGCGTGCGAGGAGCACTTTGCGCAGCTCCTCGACGAGATCGCCGATCTCACCCGTCGGCACGCTGACGTCGAATCCGAGCTGCGGCCAGTGAATGCGCGGGAACTCCCCCGGACAGTCCCGGATGGCCCAGAGCTGCTGCGCCTGCGCGACCGACTGAGCGATCACCGCGTCCTCGAGGAGCCCGCTGCCGAGCGCCTCTTCGATCACCTTCTCGAAGCGGCTCTGGTCGGCATCCGGATCCGTGCCCATGGTCTCGATGAGCACGTACACACCGTGCTTCGGCTCGATGGGCGGCTGACGTGAGAGCGCCACCGTGCCGAGACGGTAGAACTCCGGCCACATCACCTCGAACGCGGTGAGCGTCGAGCCGAAGCCTGCCTTCGCGCGTCCCAGGAACTCGACGACGGCGGCGTAGTCGCGCAGTGCGCACAGGCCCGTGCACACCGAGCGCGGCTTGGGATAGAGGCGCAGCACGAGGCGCGTGATCACGCCGAGCGTGCCCTCCGAGCCGATGAAGAGCTGCCGCAGGTCGTATCCGGTGTTGTTCTTGATGTACTTGTGCAGGGCGTTGATCACCGTGCCGTCGGCGAGCACGGCTTCGACGCCGAGAATGAGGTCGCGCATCATGCCGTAGCGCAGGACGCGGTTGCCGCCCGCGTTCGTCGACGCATTGCCGCCGACCTGGCAGGAGCCTCGTCCGCCGAGGTCGAGCGGGAAGAACAGGTTCGCTGCGTCCGCCGCCTTCTGCACGGCCTCGAGCACGACGCCCGCCTGCACGGTCATGGTCGATGCCGCGGTGTCCACCTCCTCGATGGCACGCATGCGCTCGAGCGAGAGCACCACGCAGCGCGTAACCGGCACACCGCCTCCGACGAGCCCGGTCATGCCGCCCTGAGGCACCACGGGCAGATCGTTCTCGTGGCAGAAGCGCAGGATCCTGGAAACCTGCTCCGTGCTGCGCGGATAGGCGAACGCGACGATGTTCACGCCGGCGGGCGCCTGCACCACGAAGTCGCGCAGATGGCGACCGAATTCCCCGTCACCCGGCCCCCGGACGATGTCCTCGCCGACCGCTTCCGCAAGGCGTGTCCGCAGGTTCGCATCTGAGCTCATCGGTATCCCCTCTCTCTGTCGTCTCGCGCCCCGTCGTGGTCGGCCCCCCGGGCACGGCTGCATCATAGGCGATGCGCCGCGGCACCGCCCAATCCGCCGAATTGCGACCGCCCGGAAACAGACCTTTTCCGGTTCATCACCTGAGCACTGAATCGCCGGAAGCGTGAGACCGGAAGCACGCTTCGCAACGTCACTTCAGCTGGCGAGGCCGAGGAGTTTGACGCTCCGGCACGGGCTATGCTACTTCCCCGCGGATTCACCGGAGAGTCGAGCAAGAGGCGGTGGCGTCGGTGTCGAGAGAGTCGGTTGAACGTGCGCTGCGGCGCCATCGACCCGTCGCCCTTTCGAACGAAGCGGGCGCTCGTGCGCTTCGTGTCGTGTCGAGCGTCCTCGTCGCCGCCCTTCTCGCGGCGAGTGCCAGCTTCCTCGTTCCGGCAACCGTGGCGGCGCAGACGGCCGACGCCAACGCCGCGCCTCGAGCCTCGAGCGACCACTGGTCGCTGCTCGAGCGCTACTGCACCGACTGTCACAACGCCGAGGACTGGGCCGGCGGTATCGCGTTCGACACGATGACGCCCGACCAGGTGCCGCACGAGGCGGAGGTCTGGGAGAAAGTCGTCCGCAAGCTCCGGGGTCGGCTGATGCCGCCGCCGGGCAAACCGCAGCCCGACGAGACCGCGCTGCATGCCTTCGTCTCCTGGATGGAAGGCACGCTCGACGAGGCTGCGCGCCTGCGCCGTGCGCCTGGCCACGTGCCGCCGCACCGGCTCAACCGCAAGGAGTATGCGAACGCGGTCCGCGATCTGCTCGACGTCGAGATCGATCCCACGGAGCTCCTGCCGCAGGACGACGCGCAGGGCGGCTTCGACAACATCGCTTCCGCCCTCCAGGTCTCGCCTTCCTTCATCGATCAGTATCTGAGCGCCGCGCGCACCGTCGCGCTGCGGGCGATCGGCAATCGCAACGCGCGTCCGGCCGGCACTACGTACGTCGCGCGCGATGCCGGCACGCAACAGTTTCACCGCGAGGGTCTGCCGCTCGGAACGCGCGGCGGTATCGCCGTCGAGCACTTCTTCCCGGCCGACGGCACCTACGAGATCGACATCGCCAACATGGCCCAGGCGCTCTGGGTCTACAACATGGAATTCGAGAACCGCCTCGTCGTGGTTCTCGATGGACGGCAGGTCTACGAGACCACGATCGGCGGCGAAGAGGACATGAAGGCGATCGACCAGGAGCAGGACCCTGCGGTCGATCGCATCAACAAGCGCCTCAAGAACATCCGTTTCAGGGCGACCGCGGGTCTCCATACCCTCGCGGTTGCGTTCGTGCAGCGCACGTTCGCCGAGTCCGAGGACCGGCTGCACATGCACGTGCCCGGCGGCGGTCAGGATCGAGTGCTGCGCGTGAGCTCCATCGAGATCCGCGGCCCCTACGACGTGACGGGCATCTCCGACATGCGGAGCCGGCGGCGCGTGTTCTGCTGCTATCCGCGTTCTCCCGAAGAGGAGCTTCCCTGCGCCGAGGAGATCGTCACGCGGCTCGCGACGCGCGCCTACCGGCGTCCGCTCGAGAGTGCGGACGTCGATGCGCTGCTGCGCTTCTACCGCGCAGGACGCGAGGCACAGGACTTCGAGGAAGGCATCCGGCGCGCACTCACCGCGATCCTCGCGAGCCCCGATTTTCTCTACCGTGCCGCGTTCCCGTCGCAGTCGCTGACCGCCGGCTCGGTCTACGAGCTCAGCGACGTGGATCTCGCCTCGCGGCTGTCGTTCTTCCTCTGGCGCAGCATTCCGGACGAGGAGCTGCTGTCGGTCGCAGCCGCAGGACGGCTGCGCGATCGCGCGGAGCTCGAGCGCCAGGTGCGGCGCATGCTCGCCGACCCGCGGGCCGCAACGCTCGCCTCCGACTTCGCTTTCCAGTGGCTCGACATCGGAAAGCTCGATGAGATCGACCCCGATCCGCGCGTGTTCCCGCACGCGAGCGGTCAGGGGGACCTGCGCGCCGACATGCGCGAGGAGCTGCGCCTCTTCGTCGAGAGCATCTTCCGCGAGGACCGGAACGTCGTCGACCTCCTCACTGCGGACCACACGTTCCTCAACGAGCGTCTCGCCCTGCACTACGGGATCCGCACGGTGAAGGGCGATCGTTTCCGGCGTGTGAAGCTCGAAAACAGCGCGCGCTTCGGCCTCCTCGGCAAGGGGGCCATCCTGATGATCACCTCGTATCCGAACCGCACCGCTCCGGTGCTGCGCGGCGCCTGGATCCTCGAGCGCGTGATGGGCACACCGCCGGCGCCGCCTCCGCCCAACGTGGAGGCACTCGAGGAGAACGTCGCGGGCAGGCGTGCGCGCACCGTGCGCGAGCGCATGGCGTTGCACAGCCAGAACCCGCAGTGCTTCTCGTGTCACGGCGTGATGGATCCCCTGGGCTTCGCGCTCGAGAACTTCGACGCGGTCGGCCAGTACCGCACGGTGGACCGCTTCGCCGGCGACCCGATCGACTCCTCCGGCGTGCTGCCGGACGGGACCGTCGTCAACGGGCCGGACGACCTGCGGCGGGCGCTCCTCAGGCGCCCCGACCAGTTCGTGCAGACGTTCGTAGAGAAGCTCATGACGTACGCGCTGGGCCGTCCGCTCGACCATCACGACATGCCGCTCGTGCGTTCCGTCGTGCGCGAGGCCGCGCGCGACGATTACCGGTTTTCCACTATCGTGACGCTCATCGTCACGAGCGATGCTTTCCTGAAAAGCGCGGTGCCGGGCGAGGGGGAACCGCGCCCGCTCGTCACCCGGGCCGACACGCAGCAGTAGGTGCAGCCCATGTTCATCACGAAGAAACATCTGTCGCGGCGGACGGTGCTTCGCGGCCTCGGCGCCTCGATCTCGCTGCCGCTGCTCGATGCGATGATTCCGGCTGGCACGGCGCTCGCGAACACCGCGGCGAAACCCGCGCCGCGACTGGCGTTCGTCTACTTCCCGCACGGTGCCGTGATGGACCGCTGGTCGCCGACGGCGACGGGTCGCGACTTCGAGATCTCCCCGATCCTCGCGCCCCTGGAGCCGTTCCGCTCGCACCTCACGATCGTGAGCGGGCTGCGCAACAAGGGTGGCGAGAGCTCGGATCCTCACGGCATCATCGCCGGAACGTGGCTCTCCTGTGTCGGCCCGAAGGACCGCGACGGAACGGGCGACCGCGGCATCACGGCCGATCAGCTCGCGGCGCGCTACATCGGCCAGGACACGCCCCTCCCCTCGCTCGAGCTCAGCACCGAGACCGGCGGTCCCTGCAGCAGCGCGGTCGGCTGCGGTTTCGGCAGCACCGTTTCCTTCCGCACGCCCTTTCAGCCGCTGCCGATGGAGAACAATCCGCGCAAGGTCTTCTATCAGCTCTTCGGCCAGGGCGACACGAGCGAGGAACGCCGCGCGATCATCGAGGAAACCGGCAGCATCCTCGACTTCGTGACCGATCGCGCCGTGAGCCTGCAGCGGCGGCTGGGTCCCGCGGACCGCACGCGCGTGAGCGACTACCTCGACTCGGTCCGCGAGATCGAGCGGCGCATCCAGAAACTGATGCAGAGCGGCGCGGCGAACGCCGATCTGCCGGACGCGCCGGTCGGCATTCCTTCCGACTTCGCCGAGCATCTCGGCGTGATGTTCGAGCTGATGGCGCTCGCCTTCCAGGCGAATCAGACGCGCGTCATCTCGTTCATGATGGCCAAGGAAGTGAGCATGCGGACGTACAACCAGATCGGCGTTCCGGATGCCTTCCATCCGCTGTCGCACCATCAGAACGATCCCGCGAAGCTCGACAAGCTGGTGCGCATCCAGACGTACCACACCGACATCTTCGCGCGCCGCTTCGTGAAGCGCCTCGCCGAGATGGAGGACGGCGACGGCACGATGCTCGATCACTCGCTGATCCTGTTCGGCAGCAACATGTCGAACAGCGATCTGCACAACAACGACCCTCTGCCTTCCGCCATCCTGGGCCGCGGCTGCGGACGGGTGAAGGGCGGGCAGCACCTGAAGTACCCGCAGGACACGCCGCACGCGAACCTGCTGGTCACCCTGCTCAACCGCGCGGGTGTGCCGATCGAATCCTTCGCGGACGCCACCGGCGAGCTGTCCGAAGTGTGACGTTGGTGATCACCCGATGATGAGGATCGGCCGGCGGCGCTTCGTTACGACCGCGCTCGCAAGCGTCGTGGGCTCGGCGCTCTGCGGTACTGCCGCCGCAGGCCTTCGTTCCTCGAAACCTGCGATCGAGGTGACGCCGCTCGCGGACGGTCTGATCCTTCTCACGGGAGCGGGCACGAACGCCCTCGCCGCCCGGGGCCCGGAAGGCGTGGTGCTCGTCGACGGGGGGCTCGAAGCGCAAAGCGCTGCGCTCGTCGAGCGCGCGCTGCGCGAGCTCTCGGCTCGCCGCGTGGCGATGCTCTTCAACACCCACTGGCATCCCGAGTCGACGGGAGCGAACGTGCGCCTCGGCCGCCGCGGCACGACGATCGTCGCGCACGAGAACACGAAGCTCTGGCTCGGCAGGAAGATCTCTGTCGACTGGCTCGAAGGCGCCTACGGCCCGCTGCCCGCGGCTGCGCTTCCAAAACAGACGATCTTCTACGGTTCGGCGACGGTGCCGCTCGGCGATGAAGAGATCGAGTACGGCTGCATGGCGCAGGCTCACACCGACGGGGACATCTACGTCCACTTCCGCAAGGCGAACGTCCTCGCGGCCGGAGGAGTGATCTCAGGCGCAGGCTGGCCGCTCCTCGACTGGCAGACCGGCGGATGGATCGGCGGCCTGGTCGGCGGCATCGACCGGCTCCTGAAGGTAGCCGACGCGGGCACGCGCATCGTGCCGGCACAGGGTCCCGTCCTCAGCCGTGCCGATCTCGAAGCGCAGCGCACGATGTACTTCACGATCTACGAACGGCTCGTGAGTGCGCTGACGCGCGGGCTGAGCCCCGACGAGGCCGCTGCAGAGAATCCCGCCGGCGAGTTCGCCGCGCAGATGGGTGACCCGCACGACTTCGTGATCAGAGCGTTCAGGAGCATGTGGGGTCACTTCGCCCCCGACGCCTGAGAGTTTCCCGGAGACTTCACACAGATGAGCCGTCCGCATCCGATCGAGCTTCCGAGGTGCTCATGAGTTTCTCGCTGACGCGCCGTGGTCTGCTGCACGCCGCCCTGGGCGGAGCGGCGTTCCTCGGTCTGCGATCGACGTCGGGCTTCGCGAAGACCGGCTCCTTCACCATCCGCTCGGCGCCGCTCGCGGAGGGCCTGACGCTCTTCGAAGGAGCCGGCGGCAACGTCGTCACACTGTCCGGCCCGGATGGTGTGCTGATGGTGGACGGCGGCCTCGCCGAGGCGTCACGCCAGTTGCAGCGTGCCGTTGCCGACCAGACCGGCGGCAGCCCGGTGCGCTTGCTCTTCAACACGCACTGGCATTGGGATCACACCGGCTCGAACGAGTCGCTCGCCGCGGCCGGCGCGAAGATCCTCGCGCACGAGAACACCCGGCTCTGGCTCGGCACCGAGATCATCTCGAAGTGGGAGAACCGCACGTATCCGCGGCGCCCGGAGCAGGCGCTGCCGACGGAAACGTTCCACTACGACTCGAAGCGCATCGACTTCGGCGGCCGGCAGATCGAGTACGGGTATCTCATGCAGGCCCATACCGACGGCGACATCTACGTCCATTTCCCCGATCAGAACGTGATCGTCGCCGGCGACGTCGTGGCGACGGGAAGCTATCCGATCCTCGACTACTCCACGGGCGGCTGGCTCGGCGGAATGATCGATGCGCTGAAGGTGCTGATCGACAAGTGCGACGGGGAGACGCGCATCGTTCCCGGCAAGGGCCCGCCGGTGACGCGCGCCGCGCTCGAGGCGCAGCGCGAGATGTGCCTCACGGTGTACGAGCGCATCGGCGAGAGCTACTACAGAGGCGAGACGTGGGAAGAGCTCGTGGCGTCGCGGCCGACGCGCGAGTTCGACGAGACATGGGGTGATCCTGCCGTGTTCCTGCACACCGCGTACGAAGGCGCGTGGGGACACATCACCGAGCTGCGGCGGCCGCGTCGATAGGGTTTCAGATGCGAGTGAAGAACACCGGTACTCTGGCAGCCATTGCACTCCTCTCCTCTGCCCAGGTCTGGGCGGAAGGAACGAGCGCGCTCGAGCGTCACTGGGGCATGCTCGAGCAGTACTGCGTCGAGTGCCACAACGCCACCGACTGGGCGGGCGGCGTCGCGTTCGACACCATGCTGCCCGAGTCGCTGGCACAGGATGCGGAAATCTGGGAAGAAGCGGTACGGAAGCTGCGCGGAAGGATGATGCCGCCGCCCGGCGAGCCGCAGCCCGATGGCGAGCAGGTGCGTGCCTTCGTCAGCGCGCTCGAGAGTGCGCTCGATCGGGCGGCGAGCGCGCAGCCGGAGCCCGGCAGCGTCGGATTGCACCGCCTGAACCGCATCGAGTACGCGGCCGCGGTCGAGGAGATCCTCGGCGTCAGGATCGACGCAACCACGCTCCTGCCGCGCGACGATATCAGTCACGGGTTCACGAACATCGCCGAGGTGCTGAAGATCTCGCCGGCGTTCCTCGAGCAGTATCTGACGGCGGCCCGTCAGGTGAGTATCCAGGCAGTGGGCAATCCCGCGGCGCGCGCCACGAGCCACTTCTACCGCGCCTCTCCCCAGGCGATGCAGTACGTGCACGTGCCCGGCCTGCCGCTCGGCACGCGCGGCGGAATGCTGATCGAGCACGAGTTTCCGGCCGACGGTGAGTACGAGATCAGCATCAACGGGCTCGTGGGCGGCGGATACGTGTGGGGCGTCCTGGACCGCAACACGCTCATCGTCACCATCGACGGCGTGCGCGTCTTCCAGCGTGACGTCGGCGGCGAAGAGGACCTCGAAGCCGTGGACGTGCGTCAGGCGGAAGGCTTCACGGAGATCAACAACCGCTTCAGGAACATCCGCGTGCCCGTGAAGGCCGGCCGGCACAAGGTGGGCATCACATTCCTCGCCAAGACGGCGGCGGAATCGAACGAGATCCTCCACAACTTCGTGCCGGTCACCGGCATGGCCGTGCACGTGAACGGCAACTCGGTGGGCCCCCGCATCGAGAACGTGGAGATCAAGGGGCCGTTCAACCCGTCGGGCGTCAGCGAGACGGAGAGCCGGCGGAAGATCTTCATCTGCCGGCCGCAGAACGCGGCTGAGGAGCGGCCCTGCGCGGAGACGATCCTCGCGAACATCGCGCGCAAGGCGTTCCGCCGTCCGGTTTCGGCGGACGATCTCGCAGGTCCCCTCGCCTTCTACGAGGAAGGCGCGCGCCAGGGCGGCTTCGAGACGGGAATTCAGAAGGGGATCATGGCGATCCTCGCAAGCCCCAAGTTCCTCTTCCGCGCGCACACTCCGCCGGCGGGCATCGAGCCGGGCGAGACCTTCCGCATCAGCGATCGCGATCTCGCCTCGCGCCTCTCCTTCTTCCTGTGGAGTCGTCCGCCGGACGAGGAGCTCCTCGAGCTCGCTTCAGAGGAGCGGCTGCGGGATCCGAAGGTGCTCGACCAGCAGATCCGGCGCATGCTCGCCGATCCGCGCGCGCACTCGCTCGTCACGAACTTCGCGTTCCAGTGGCTGCACGTCGACGGGCTCGATCAGGTGGACCCGGATCCGGACATCTTCCCCGAGTTCACCGAGGATCTGATCCCCGCGTTCAAGAAGGAGCTCGAGCTCTTCATCGGCAGCATCTTCTCCGAGGACCGCAGCATCATCGATCTGCTCACCGCGGATCACACGTTCCTCAACGAGCGGCTGGCGATGCACTACGGGGTGAAGGACGTGCGCGGCGGCCAGTTCCGGCGCGTGCAGCTCAAGGAGTCGTACCGCCGCGGGCTTCTCGGCAAGGGCGCGATCCTGATGGCGACGTCCTACGCCAACCGCACGACGCCGGTGCTGCGCGGCTCGTTCATCCTGGAGAAGATCCTCGGCACGCCCCCCGCGGCGCCGCCGCCGAACGTCGAGGCTTTCCCGGAAACCCAGGAAGGCGGGATCGCGCTCACCGTGCGTGAGCGTCTGGAGCAGCACCGGGCGACGCCGTCGTGCAACTCGTGCCACGGCGTGATCGATCCGCTCGGCATCGCGCTCGAGAACTTCGACGCCATCGGCCGCTGGCGGCTGAAGGATCCCGACGCGGGAATGCCCATCGACGCGTCGGGGCAGCTCGCGGACGGCACGAAGGTCAGTGGAGTGGACGACCTGCGCGAGGCGCTGGTCGCGCGCTCGGAGCAGTTCGCTCAGACCTTCACCGAGCGTCTGCTCACCTACGCGCTCGGCCGAACCCTGAAGCACTACGACATGCCGACGGTGCGGGCGATCGTGCGCCAGGCCGCGCGCGAGAACTATCGCCTGTCGGCCATCGTCTCCGGTATCGTCAACAGCGCCGCGTTCCAGATGGACCGGCTGCCGGAGGTCGAACCCGCGCAGTCCGTCACGGCACAGGCCGCCGTGACGGCCGATGAAGGCACTGCTCCCCGGGGCATCCTTGAATAGGACTCGAGCCATGTTCATCACGAAGAAGCATCTGTCGCGACGGACCTTCCTGCGGGGCGCGGGTGCCGCCGTGTCCCTGCCGCTCCTCGATGCGATGATTCCGGCGGGCACCGCGCTCGCGAAAACGGCAGCGGCCCCGAAGCCCCGCATGGCGTTCATCTACTTCCCGCACGGCGCCGTCATGGACCGGTGGACGCCGAAGAAGGAGGGGCCCGACTACGACCTGCCGCAGATCCTGCAGCCGCTCAAGCCCTTCCAGAGGTACATGACGATCATCAGCGGTCTCGAGAACCGCTCCGCGATCGCCCCGCCGGTGCATGCCATCACTCCGGGAACCTGGTTGAGCTGTGTGCCGCCGCGCGTCAGCCACGACCCTTACGGCGGTGTGACCGTCGACCAGATCTGCGCGCAGCATCTCGGCAAGGACACTCCCCTGCCCTCGATCGAGGTCGCGACCGAGGAGCAGGGCGGCGAGGGTTCGTGCGACCGCAACTACGGCTGCAGCTACGGCAAGACGATCTCCTTCCGCACGCCGACTCAGCCGCTGCCGATGGAGCACAACCCGCGGAAGCTCTTCCAGCAGCTCTTCGGACAGGGCGACACTGCGGAGGAGCGTGCGCGGCTCGTGGTGGAGAACAGGAGCGTCGTCGACCTCGTGCGCCGCGACGCCGCGGACCTCGCGCGCACTCTGGGTCCGCGCGACCGCGCGCTGCTCGACGACTATCTGGAGTCGGTGCGCGAGATCGAACGGCGCATCGACAGGATCGCGCAGCGCGACCTGTCGCAGCTGCAGCTTCCGGATGCGCCGGCCGGCATCCCGAACTCCTTCGACGAGCACATGCATCTGATGTTCGACCTCATCGCGCTCGCCTTCCAGGCGAATCTCACGCGCATCGCGAGCTTCATGATGGCCGCTGAGGTCAGCAATCAGCCGTACACCCACATCGGCGTGCCGGATGCCTTCCATCCGCTCTCGCACCACCAGAACAATCCGGCGAAGCTCGATCGCCTCGCGAAGGTGCAGACATATCACTCCGAGGTGTTCGCGAAGTTCCTGAAGAAGCTCGCGGAGACCCCGGACGGTGAGGGCTCGATGCTCGACAACGCCGTGATCCTCTACGGCAGCAACATGTCGAACAGCAATCTGCACGACCACTTCCCGCTCCCGACGGCGGTCATCGGAGGCGGGTGCGGAAAGCTCAAGGGCAATCTGCACGTGCGCTACCCGGACCACACGCCGATCGCGAATCTCCATCTCACGCTGCTCAACCGCGTGGGCATCGAGACCGAGAGCTTCGGCGACAGCACGGGCGAATTCACGGAGATCTGAGTGCGCTGGCTGAAGCTCGCCGCCCTTGCGTGGCTCGCGTGTCAGGGGACCGCGCTCGGCGCGGAGTCGATCGTTGCCGCCGCCGAAGCCGGCGATCGTGAGACGGTGATCGCGCTCATCGGCAAGCGCGCAAACGTCAACGAGCGCTCCGCCGACGGCACTACGGCGCTGCACTGGGCCGTCTATCACGGTGACGCGGACCTCGTGCGGCGGCTCATCCGGGCGGGTGCGGACGTCCGGGCCGTCAACGACTACGGCGTCGCACCGCTCGCCGAAGCCGCGGAGCGCGCCGACGTGCAGATCCTCAGGCTCCTGCTCGATGCAGGCGCCGACGTCGAGTCCCCCAATCCCGAGGGACAGACGGCGCTGATGACGGTCGCGCGGACGAACCGCGTCGAGGCGGCGAAGCTCCTCATCCGGCGCGGCGCGAACGTCAATGCGCGCGAGAGCTGGCGCGGGCAGACCGCGCTCATGTGGGCTGCCGCTCAGAGCCAGCCGGAGATGGTGCGGCTGCTCATCCAGCACGGTGCCGACGTCAACGCGCGCTCGCACATCCGCAAGTGGAAGCGCCGCGTGACGGCAGAGCCACGGCCGCAGAACCGTCCGCTCGGCGGGCTCACGCCGCTCCTCTTCGCCGCTCGCGAGGGCTGCGTGGAGTGCGCACGTGCGCTCGTCGAAGGCGGCGCGGACATGAACATGGTCGATCCGGACGGCATCAGCCCGCTCCTGATGGCGACGCTCAACGCCCGGTGGGACGTCGCGGCGTATCTCATCCGTGCGGGGGCGGACGTCAACAAGTGGGACTGGTGGGGCCGCGCACCGCTCTACGCCGCCGTGGACTACAACACCGTGCCGCGCGGCGGCCGCCCCGACCGGCCTTCCATGGACAGGACGACGGCGCTCGAAGTCATCGAGATGCTGCTCGAGGCGGGCGCGAACCCCAACATGCAGCTCAAGCTCTTCCCGCCGTACCGGTCGCTCGGCGAAGACCGCGGCGGCGATTCCATGCTCACCATCGGCACGACGCCGCTCATCCGCGCCGCCAAGGCCGGCGACGTGGCCGCCGTGCGCCTGCTCCTCGAGCACGGCGCCGATCCCAACCTCCCCAACTCGCTGCGGATCACGCCGCTCATGGCCGCCGCGGGCGTCGGTTCCACGACGATCGACACGCGGGCGCGCTACCGCAACGAGGAGCAGTGCATCGAGACGGCGAAGCTCCTCCTCGCCGCAGGCGCGGACATCAACGCCGCGCGCGACAACGGCTGGACCGCGCTGCACGGCGCTGCGCTGTGGGGCTGGAACGCCTTCGTGCAGTTCCTTGCGGACAACGGCGCGAACCTCTTCGCGAAGGACCGCGACGGCCTCACGGCGATCGACGTCGCGCTCGGCAAGGCCGGAGGTCCCGGACGTTTCGGCCTGAGCCCGCCGGAGCCGCGCAGGGAAACGGCCGCACTGCTCGAGAAGCTGGCCGCACAGAGCCGCTCGTAACCGCGACGGGTGCGGGCATCGCACCCGCCGCGCCTGCCTGCGCCTGCTTCGCCGGAATCGGGCGCTTCCGGCGAAGCGGCCGCCCGGACGACAATCACGAGAATCACTGAACCCGTGCGACCGGAGACCGAAGACATGCAGATCAGTCGACGCGCGCTCTTTCTCGCAGGCCTCGCGTTGAGCGGAGCCGCCGCGGCCGCGGAGCCTATCGTCACCGACAACCGGGTGATCACCGACGATCGCCGGCTCGCGATTCTCGAAGCGAAGCTCGCCTCGCTGCAGAAACAGGTCGAGCTCCTCGAGGACGTGAAGGCGATCGAGCGGCTGCAGCAGGCATACGGCTACTACATCAGCGAAGGCATGGGCGAGGAAGCGGCCGATCTGTTCTCCGACAGCCCCACGGCGTCCATCGAGCTCGGCCTGCAGGGCGTCTACGTCGGCAAGGAGCGCATCCGTGCATTCCTCACGCACGAGAGCAATCGCCTGAAGGACGGCGAGATCCGCGAAGCGCCGATCATGCAGGGCGTGATCCACGTGGCGCCGGACGGCAGGACGGCGAAGGCACGCTGGCGCACGCTCGTCATGGGCGGCATGCACGGTGAGGACGGCACCTGGGCCGAGGGTCCCTTCGAGAACGAGTACGTCAAGGAAGACGGCGTCTGGAAGCTTTCGAAGGTCCACTGGTACGTGTCGATGATCGGCTCGTACGACGAGGGCTGGCACAGGAAGCCGTTGCCCGCGCCGGGGCCGCTCGCCGATCTCCCGCCCGATCGGCCACCTTCAGAGGAGTATCAGCCGTATCCGGCGTTCTATCTGCCGCCGTATCACTACGCGCATCCCATCACGGGCCAGCCGGTCGTCTGGGAGTGACCATGCGAATCGCTGCAAGCATCTCCGGACGTGGTCCGGCGCTCACCGTCGCGCTCGTTCTGCTCGCCATGAGCGGCGCGCTCCATGCGCAGAGCTCGTCGCCTTCGCTCTCTCCCGAGCTCGAGGAGCGGCTCGCGCGCGCGAGCGCAAAGGCCGACGCGATCGCGCAGCGCGCGGGGCGCGTGGCGGACATCAACGCCATACGCAATCTGCAGCGCATCTTCGGCTACTACGTCGACGAGGCTCAGTGGGACCAGGTGGCCGATCTCTTCGCCGAGAACGCGACGCTCGAGATCGCCGGCTACGGCGTGTTCGTCGGAAAGCCCAGCATTCGCCGCTATCTCCTCAGCCTCACCGGCGGCCGGGTGGGACTCACGTACGGGCAGCTCAACAACCACTTCCAGCTCTCGCCGGTGATCACGCTGTCGGAGGACGGCACGCGTGCGAAGGGACGCTGGCGGGTGCTGATGCAGACGGCCGAGCGTTACGAGGACGAATCCGGCGGCAACTGGGGCTCCGGTGTCTACGAGAACGAGTACGTCAAGGAAGACGGCGTGTGGAAGATCCAGAAGCTCCAGCTCTTCGTGCGCTTCTACGTGCCTTATCGCGACGGCTGGACGCGTGCCGATTCCCGCGCCACGCTGCGGTACGGGCGCAGCGGAGTCCGTCCCGATCGTCCGACCACCATCGCGGACTACGCGCCCTACCCGGCTCGCTACACCGCGCCCTTTCACTTCGAGCACCCGGTGAGGAGCGGCTATCGCGCAAGCCCGTCTCCCGCGACTGTCTCGAATGATGCGAAGTCCGAGAGCCTCGCCGAGCTCGAGGCGCGCGTGCGTGCCCTCGAGCTCGAAGTGCGACGGCTCCAGGCGCACGACCAGATCGAGCGGCTGCAGAGCATGTACGGCTACTACGCCGACAAGAACATGCAGGACGCCACCTCGGCGCTCTTCGCCGAGGACGCGACACTCGAGATTCTCGGTCGCGGCGTGTTCGTCGGCCTGGACCGCATCTACGAGTACATGCGGCGCCTCGGCGCGCCGGCCCCGGGCTCGCTCTTCAACCACATGCAGCTGCAGCCCGTGGTGCACGTCGATCCCGACGGGAACGGCGCCTCCGTGCGCTCGCGCCTCTTCGTGATGTTCGCCGCGCAGAACCGGGCCGCGCAGTGGGGCGAGGGCGTCTACGAGAACCGCTTCATCCGGGAGAACGGTGTCTGGAAATACAGGAACCTGCTGGGATTCCAGACCTTCTACACGAACTACGAGGACGGCTGGGCGAAGAAGGCGTCACCCATCTTTGCGCCCTTCCCCGGCTACCCCCCGGATCAGCCGCAGTCGGTCGCGTATGACCCCTACCCTGCGGTCTTCGTACCACCCTACCACTACCGCAACCCGGTCACCGGCAGGTGACCGGGTCGGCTTCGCCGCGCATGCTGACGGCACGCGGCGAACGCGGTATGTTCGAGACGCGTTCCGCTGCATTGAATCAGGAGGCCGGATGATGAAAGGGGTTCGGCTCTACGCCGCGATGCTCATCGGATCGTTCGCCGCCGCTGCGGCTCAGGCTCACCACTCGGTAGCCGGTCAGTTCGATCTGCAGAAGACGGTGCGGCTCGTGGGCGTCGTTTCAGAGGTCGAGTGGATCAACCCCCATATCTACATTCACTTCAGCGTCCCGAATGAAGACGGCAGCACCACGACCTGGATGCTCGAGACCGTACCGACGGCAATGACGCGCAAGGCCGGACTCACCAAGTCGATGCTGCGTGGAAACGGTGAGACCCTGACGATCGATGTGCATCCCGCGCGGGACGGCACGCCGAACCTCGGCTACATCATCAAGATCACTTTCCCGGACGGACGCTTCTTCCAGTTCAAGGAGAACAACACGGTCGCGGCCACGGGCAGCTGAACGACACACCGGAGGAAGAACCCATGCCGCAGCGAAAGACACCCGGTCTGCGGATCGCGCTGATGGCGAGCGCGCTGCTCGCGGCCGCGGCTCTCGTGCACGGCGATGAGAAGAGTCAGGAAGCCTCGTCGACGGGCGGCAGCTCCATCCCGCGCCTTCCCGACGGCCGCCCCGATCTCAACGGCACCTGGGACAACGGATCGGGAATCGACTTCGTCAAGCCGAAGACGCTTCCGGACGGTTCGATCTGCGTGAGGGGCTGCGAGGACGACGGCCCTTCAGGCATCACCCTTCCGCCCGACCGGCCGAAGTACCGGCCGGAGTTCGTCGCGAAGGTGAAGGAGCTCGAGGAGCGTCAGGTCGAGCTCGATCCCGTTCTGCGCTGCAAACCGCCCGGTGTGCCGCGCATCGGACCTCCGGACAAGATCGTGCAGATCCCCGGTCTCGTCGTGTTTCTCTACGACGACGTCTCGGGCTCGTTCTGGCGCATCATTCCCACGGACGGGCGTCCGCATCGCGACGACGTCGAGGAGACGTATCTCGGCGATTCGATCGGTTACTGGGAAGGCGACACGCTGGTCGTCGTGGCGCAGAACTTCAACGAGGACACCTGGCTCACGGACGACGGCGCGTTCCACACGAAGGAGCTGCGCGTGACGGAGCGCCTGACGCGCATCGGGGACACCATCGAGTACCGGGCGATCGTGGAGGACCCGAAGGTGCTCGCCGAGCCCTGGCACCTGCGGCCGCGCATCCTGAAGCTCACGACTGAGGAGCTCGTCGAGCCGCCGCCCTGCGTGGAGCGCGACCTGCGCCACGTGGTCGACGGATCGCATCACGACAACCCGCGCTAGCGCAGTTCCAAGAGGGCTAGTGAGTCATCGCGTACACGACGTAGTTGATTCCGAAGCGGTACGCGAGCGCTGTCATCGGCTCCGGGTACACCGGATCGTCGGCGTGCTCCCAGGCATCGCCCATGTCCATGTTGAAGTTGATGACCACCATCAGCCGTCCGGCGTCATCGTAGATACCGCGCCAGCGGGGCGGCGTGCCGTCCGGCAGCACGTAGATCTCACCTCCAGGCCCCATCCGCAGATGCCGCCGCCCGGGAATCTGCGTGCGCTCGTCGAGGTCGTAGAGGACATGGAGGATCGGATCGTCTTCGGGAATGTCCACGATGGGCCGGTCGGGGAACACCCTTTGCATGGCTTCCGCGAAGACTTCCCATTCGTAGGGGCCATGGAAATCGTCCGCGACCAGAAAGCCGCCGCGCATCAGATACTCGCGCAGCTTGAGCGTCTCCTCGTCCGTGAGGGCCCAGCGCCCGACCTGCTGGGCGAACATCCAGGGATGATCGAAGATCGCCTCGTCGGTGAGGCGCAGGTGGCGGCTGTCGTCGGCGATGTCGATGCGGGTGAGACGGCGCACGCCGTTGCGGAAGTGATATTCGGCTTCGGGGTAGTCGATGGCCCACCAGGGCCTCCCGAAGCCGCCGAAGCCGAAGCGACCGCCCCGGCTGGCGTAGATCATGCGCGCGATGTGCAGCTCGGCTTCCGGCGCACCGCCCGGGAGCAGCGCGTCACCGGGCACACGCCCCGACTGGCTGCGTGCCACGTGGAGCGCCCCCGCGGCCGCGACCAGCACCGTGACCACCTGCAGGACTGTATGCCGGGCGCGAGGCTTGCTGGATCGCTCCGTTCGCACGCCCGTACTATAGAAAATCGATCTGCGGCGAACCACAAGGAGCGCGCGATGCGCGGGAGTGAGCCACGATGATGCGCAGAGCGGCACGACTCACCGTCGTCATGCTGGGCGTCGTGGCGTCCGCGCTGCTCGCCGCCTCGGGCAGCGCCGATCCCTCGCCCGACGAAGCGGAGTTCCGCTTCGCACGCATGATCTACCGCAGCAATCCGTGGTTCTCGAGCGGCTGGGGCTGGGGTGCGCGCCCCGACTGGATGACCGACGCGCCGGAAGCCGAGACGCATTTCCTGATGGGCATCCGGCGCCTCACGCGCATCGACGCGGCGAGCCAGGGCACCGCCGTGAGCCTCACCGACGACGAGCTCTTCGACTACCCCTTCCTGTACGCGGTCGAGGTGGGCCGCTGGCTCCTCTCCGACGAAGAGGCCGCACGGCTGCGCGAATATCTGATGCGCGGCGGCTTTTTGATGGTGGACGACTTTCATGGCACGCTGCAGTGGGAGGGCTTCATGGAGTCGATGCGGCGCGTGTTTCCCGATCGGCCCGTGGTCGACATCCCCGATTCGGACGAAGTCTTCCACGTGCTCTACGATCTCGTCGAACGGCCGCAGATTCCCAACGTCTATCTCGCGATGACGGGCGGGCCCACCTGGGAACGCGACGGCTACACGCCGCACTGGCGCGGTATCTATGACGACGAGGGACGGCTGGCAGTGATCATCAACTTCAACATGGATCTCGGCGACGCCTGGGAGCACGCGGACACACCGCAGTATCCGCAGCCGCTCACCGCCCTCGCCTATCGCTTCGGGATCAACTATCTGCTGTACTCGATGACGCACTGAGCGACCCGGGTGTTCGAGCTTCTGCTGAAGCATTCATCCTGGGCCTATCGCACCGGCGAATTCGCATTCGCGAGCGGCTGGCCCATCTGGCTGCTCCTCGCGCTGATCCTCGCGGGTGCGGCGCTCATCGCGTGGAGCCTCGCCCGTCGCCGTTATCTGAGCCTGGGTCGCGCGCTCGCGATCGGCGCGCTGCAGACGGCGCTCCTCGCCCTGGTCCTGACGCTGCTCTGGCGGCCCGTGCTGATTGTCGAGCGCGTGCGCGACCGCGAGAACGTGGTCGCGGTGGTGATGGACGCATCGGCGAGCATGGCGCACGGCGAAGGCGATCGGTCGCGTCTGCAGGAGGCGGTGAGCGCGCTCGAGTCGGGTCCGCTCGATGCGCTGCGCCGGACGTTCGGCGTCAATCTCTTCGCGTTCGCCGCCACGACGGTCTCACTCCAGTCGCTCGATGAAGTTCCGCCTCCCGGTCCGCAGACGCGCATCGGCGATGCGCTGCGCAGAGTGCTCGAGGCGAGCAGCAGCGTGCCGCTCTCGGGCGTCGTGCTCGTGAGCGACGGCGCCGAGAACGGCCGCACGCTCACCGAGGAGCAGCTCGCCGAGATCGTGTCCTTCGGCGTGCCCGTTCACACCGTCGGCGTGGGACCCGAGCGCACCGAGAACGATCTCGAGCTCGATTCGATCGCGCTCGCCACGCAGGCCTCTCCCGGTGAGATGCTGCCGGCCGAGGTGAGCATCCGCCACGATACGAAGGGAAAGACCAGGCTTCGCGTCTACGACGGTGAGAAGCTCCTCGCCTCCACGGAGGTCGAGCTGTCCGCCGATGCCGGCGTCACGACGGCGACGGTGGAGATTCCCGCCGGCGAGCCTGGCGTGCGGGATTTGCGCTTCTCGCTCGACCCCCTCGAGGGAGAGCGCAACGTCATCAACAACTCCCGCCGCCACGTCATCGACGTCGCCTCGCGTCGCCGCAACGTGCTCTACGTCGAAGGCGAGCCGCGCTGGGAGTACAAGTTCATCCGCCGCGCGGCGGAGAGTGACGGCACACTGCGCCTCGCGAGCGTGGTGCGCACCACGCCGAACCGCTTCTACCGGCAGGGCATCGCTTCGCCCGACGAGCTCGCCGAAGGCTTTCCGAAAGACGCAGCCGCCCTCTTCGCCTACGACGCCGTGATCATCGGCAGCTACGAGGCGGCGGCACTCTCCGGCGCACAGCATCAGATGCTCCTCGACTTCGTCGACCGTCGCGGCGGCGGCCTGCTCATGCTCGCGGGACGCGACGGACTTTCGGATGGAGGCTGGTCGCGCGCGCCTATCGCCGAGGCCCTGCCGGCACTGCTCGCGAACCCGGCCACGAAGAGCTATGTGCGCACGCCCGTCACGGCGCGCCTGACGACCTACGGTGCGGAATCGCCGATCAACCGCTTCCACGACGATCCCCGGCGCAACGCGACGCTCTGGAGCGAGATGCCGCCGCTCGGCGACTTCCAGCCTGTCGGGCGGCTCAAGCCCGGCGCGATCGTGCTGCTCGAGGCGGTCCAGGGCGAGCGCGCGAGCCCGCTCCTCGTCTGGCAGCGCTACGGCCGCGGCAGGACGTTCATTCTGAGCACGGCCAGCACCTGGCGCTGGAAGATGCGTCTGCCCTCGACCGATCAGCGGCATCACACCTTCTGGCGCCAGCTCATGCATGCGCTCGCGGCAGAGTCACCGGAGCGCGTCTCCCTCACGACGGAGCGCAAGGTCTACGACGACGATCCGCGGGTGGTGCTCCATGCCGAGCTGCGCGACGAGCGCTTCGAGCCGATCACCGACGCGTCGGTCGAGCTGACGGTCGACTCCGACACCGGCGCGACCTACACGGTGCCCATGCGCCCTTCGGGTCAGGGCGACGGCCGCTACATGGGCGTCGTGGACGCGGCGAGGCCGGGGCTCTATCGCGCGACGCTGCGCGGCAAGGCCGGCGAGCGGGAGATCGAGGCCGTCGAGACGCACTTCCGCCGCAACGACGGCGTGCTCGAGCACTTCGGCACGCGGCAGAACCGCGCTCTGCTCGAGCGCATCGCCGCGGCGACGGGGGGCCGCTACTGGACGCTCGACGCGCTCGACGGACTGCCCGAGGCGATGCGGTATTCCAAAGCAGGTATCGTAGAGCGGCAGACGCTGGATCTCTGGAATCTGCCGGTCGTGTTCCTGCTGCTGCTCGCGCTCAAGGGCGCCGAGTGGCTGCTGAGACTGAGATGGAGGAGGCTGTGAACCGGGCATTCGCCGGCACGCTCGTCGGCTGCCTCGCGCTGCTCGCGACGGGGACCGCGCGTGCGGATCTGCGGGTGCTCGTCGTGAGCGGCCTCGGCGGTGAAGCGGAATACGAGCGCCGCTTCGCGGAACAGGCGGCGCGAATCGGCGAGGCCGCGGCCCGCGCCGCCGGCGGCCCGGACAAGGTGGTCGTGCTGTCGGGCGACGCCGCGCGGCGGGAGGCCGTCGAGCGCGAGCTGCGCCTGCTCGCCGAGCGCACGAAGCCGGACGATCAGGTGGCGGTGATCTTCATCGGCCATGGCAGCTTCGACGGCGAGGAGTACCGGTTCAATCTCCCGGGACCCGACCTCACGGGCACCGAGATCGCCGCGCTGCTCGATCGTCTGCCCGCACGATCGCAGCTCGTGGTGAACACGACGAGCTCGAGCGGTGCGGTGGCGGAGCGCTGGCGGCGGGACAACCGGATCGTGATCACGGCCACGCGGAGCGGCTCCGAGCGCAACGCCACGCGCTTCGCGCAGTACTGGGCCGAGGCGCTCTCCTCGCCCGAGGCGGATCGCGACAAGAACCGGATCGTCACCGCGGCCGAGGCCTTCGAGTTCGCGTCGCGCAAGGTGGCGGACGCCTTCAAGGCCGATGCCGCGATCGTCACCGAGCACGCACGCCTCGAAGGCCGCAACGCCGAGCGCTTTCTCGTCGCGAGGTTCGGGGATGCTCTCGATCTGCCGGCGGATGCCGAGCTCGCCGCGCTCCTCGGCGAGCAGGCCGAGGTGGAACGGCAGCTCGACGAGCTGCGAAGCCGCAAAGACAGTCTCGAGCGCGACCGCTACTACGACGAGCTGGAGAAGGTACTCGTCAGACTCGCGAAGATCGACCGGCGCATCGACCAGCGGCGCGATGCGCTCGGCCGCAACTCCGGAGGTACCGATGCCGGACGACTGCCGTGACGGCGTGAGAACACGCGACGGCGGTTGCCGCCGCATGCCGCGACTTGCAGCGCTCGCCGCGGCGCTCGCGTGCTGCTGCGTGGCGCCCGCCGCGCGCGCGCAGGACTTCGATTACGACCCGGGCCGCTCGGCGGCCCTCAGACCCTGCGACGAGCATCGTTACCGCGGCCGCATCGCCGAAGCCCGCGCCTGCTACGACGAGCTCACGCGCAGCGCGACCGACACGCTCGTACAGGCCGAAGCGGCGTGGGGAATGGGCGATCTGCGGCGTGCGAACGAGCTCTTCCGCGAAGCGTCGCGGCGTGCCGAGCGCTCCGCGCGCGTGCGCACACGCTGGGGACGGCTCTTCCTCGCCACTCACCAGTACGCCGACGCGCAGGCCCTCTTCCGCGAGGCGCTCGAGCGCGACGCCGCCGACCTGCAGGCGCGACTCGGCCTGGCGCGTCTCTTCGCGGACCGCTTCGAGGGGAACGCGCGCAGCCAGGTCGAGGAGATCGTCAAGCAGGACGACACGCTGATCGAAGCGCATCTCCTCGCGGCGCGCATGGATCTCGAGGAAGGCCGGCTGGCCGCCGCGGAGCGTTCGGCGAAACGTGCACTCTCCCTGGCCGAACGGCAGCGGCAGCCGCCGCTCGAGGCGTATGAGCTGCTCGCGGCACTCGATCTCATGCGCGGCGAACATCGCGAGAGCCGCTGGACGAAGCGCGCGCTCCAGTACAACCCGCGCTACGGCGGAGTGTTCGAGACGCTGGCGCACTACGAGATCATGCGCCGGCGCTACCGGGAAGCGATCGGCTGGCTGCGGCGTGCCATCGAGGTGCAACCCGACCGCTGGTCGGCGCATGCGGAGCTCGGCGTCAATCTCCTGCGCCTCGGCAATGTCGAAGAAGCGCGCGCGCATCTCGAGCGTGCGTACGAAGGCGATCCGTTCAGCGCCACCACCGTCAACACTCTGCGGCTGCTCGATTCGCTGAAGAACTTCGACGTCGTGCGCGTGAGCAGGCCCGACATGGTGCTGCGCCTGCATCGCAGGGAGTCGGAGGCCCTGCGTCCCTACGTGGAGGAGCTCTCGCGCGCGAGCATCGAGACTTTCGCGAAACGCTACGGATTCCAGCCGCGCGAGCCGGTGACGGTCGAGCTCTATCCCGATCACGACGACTTCGCGGTGCGGACCGCCGGGTTGCCGGGCATCGGACTCCTCGGCGTCACTTTCGGATATCTGCTCGCGATGGACAGCCCCTCGGGCCGAAGGACCGGCGAGTTCCACTGGGGCAGCACGCTGTGGCACGAGATGGCGCACGTGTTCACGCTGTCCATGACGGAGCATCGCGTGCCGCGCTGGCTGAGCGAAGGCGTATCGGTGTACGAGGAGTGGCGCACGGGTCCGGCGCCGGGTGTCGTCGTCTCGCCTTCCGCGCTCGAAGCGTTCCGCAGCGGCCGTTTCCTGCCCGTCGCGAGTCTCGACGAGGGATTCATCCGGCCGAAGTACCCGGATCAGATCCAGGTCTCCTACATGCAGAGCGGGCTCGTGTGTCTCTTCATCGAAGAGCGCTGGGGCTTCGAGCGCCTAGTGGCGCTGCTCCGCCAGTTCGAGCGGGAGACCACAACCGCCGCCGCGATCGAGGCGGTGTTCCGGATGCGCAGCACGGAGTTCGACGAGCAGTTCACCGCGTTCATGAAGGAGCGCTTCGCGGGAGTGCTCGGGGCCTGGGACGAATGGCAGCGTTCCATGCGCGCTGCGCACGAGGCGGCGGCCCGTGAGGACTGGCCCGCGGTAATCGAGCCGGCGCGCCGCGCCGCCGACATTTTCCCGGAGTTCACGATGACGGGCAGCCCGCACCTGCTGCTCGCGCGCGCGCTGGATGCGACGGGCAATCGGGCCGACGCGATCGCGGCCCTGCAGCGCTATCACCGCCTGGGTGGCTGGGATCCCGAAGCGCTGCGCCTGCTCGCGGGCTGGCTGGACGAATCGGGCCGGAAGGATCAGGCTCTGGAGGTGCGGCAGGCGCTGCTCTTCGCCGATCCGCTGGATCCCGCCCTGCACGCCGCGCTCGGCGATGGGTTTCACGCGGCGGGCAGGATGCGCGAATCGCTGCGCGAGTATCGCGTGCTGCTCGCGCTCGAACCGCACGATCGCGCGGCCGCGAATTTCGGAATCGCACGCGCGCTGCGTGCGCTCGGGGATCAGGCGGGGAGCCGACGGCACCTCCTCGACGCGCTCGAGACGGCGCCGCATTACAGACCGGCCCAGGATCTGCTCCTCGAGATGACCGGAGAAGACGTTCCATGAACGATGCCGCAGTCCCTCAATCCCTCGCCGGCGACGAAGCGCGCGAGCTCGTCGCCATCTTCCGTGACCGCATCGCGGCCATCCGGTCGGAGGTGCGCAAGATCATCGTGGGTCAGGACGAGGTCGTGGAGCACCTGCTGCTCACGCTCCTCGTCGGCGGACATTGTCTGATCACCGGCATGCCGGGCACCGCGAAGACGCTGCTGGTCCGCACGCTCGCGGACGCGCTGGGCCTTTCGTTCAAGCGCATCCAGTTCACGCCCGACCTCATGCCGACCGACGTCACGGGCACGGACATTCTCGAGGAAGATCCGACCACGGGTCGGCGGACCTGGACCTTCGTGCCGGGCCCGCTGTTCGCGCACGTGGTCCTGGCAGACGAGATCAACCGTACTCCGCCCAAGACGCAGGCGGCGCTGCTCGAGGCGATGCAGGAACGCTCGGTCACCGTGCGCGGCAACACGCGCACGCTGGAAGCGCCCTTCTTCGTGCTCGCCACGCAGAATCCGATCGAGCTCGAGGGCACCTATCCGCTGCCGGAAGCGCAGCTCGACCGCTTTCTCTTCAACGTGCTGCTCGATTACCTGAGCGCCGAGGACGAGCTGACCGTCGTCGAGCGCAACACGACCCGCATGGAGCTGCCCAGGGTCGAGGCCTGCACCGGACCCGAGGAGATCCTGAAGTTCCAGTGGCTCGTGCGGCAGGTTCCCGTCTCACAGAGCGTGCAGCGGCGGGCCGTTGACATCGTGCGCGCGACGCGCCCGGGCGAACCCGGCGCGCCGGAGGTCGTGCGCCGGTACGTGCGTTTCGGGGCGAGCGTGCGCGCGACCCAGTTCCTCACGCTCGCAGCAAAGGCACGCGCGCTCATGGCCGGGCGTTATCACGTCATGGAGGAGGACCTGAAGGCACTCGCGCTGCCCGTGCTGCGCCATCGCGTGATCACCAACTACCAGGCCGAATCCGACGGCGTGGACGTCGACAAGGTGCTGCGCGAGCTCCTCGACTGGAGCTCCCGATCTGGAGCGGTTGCGTGAGCACGCCTTCCGCGACCCGGCTCCTCAGGCCCGAGATCCTCGCCGGGCTGGCGAACCTGGAGCTGGTCGCGCGCACGGCGGTGGAAGGCTTCCTCACCGGGCTGCACCGCTCGCCGCAGTTCGGGTTCAGCCAGGAGTTCGCCGAGTTCCGCGCCTACACGGAGGGCGACGATCCGCGCTTCATCGACTGGAACGTCTTCGCGCGCACCGAGCGCGCGTACATCCGCCGCTATCTGGGTGAGACGAACACGCGGCTCTTCATCCTGCTCGATGCGAGCGCGTCGATGGGCTTCGCGTCGGGTCCGGTGAGCAAGCTCCAGTATGCGAAGTTCCTGGTCGCGGCGCTCGCCTGGCTCGCGACGCGCCAGCACGATCCCGTGGGGCTCATCGTCTTCGACGACGACGTGCGCCAGTACCGTCCGCCCTCGAGCCGGGCCGGCACTCTGCACAGCCTCCTGCACGCGCTGGATGCGACGACCGCGGGCCGGCGCACGGATCTCGAGGGCTGCTTCAGGCGGTTCCGCGAGCATCTGCGGCGCCGCGGCCTGGTCGCAGTCGTGTCCGACCTCTACTGCGATCCGGTGACGATGACTCGCGCCGTGCAGCCTCTCGCCTACCACGGCCACGACATCATGTTCTTCCAGGTGCTCGACCCGGCGGAGATCGAGCCGCGCTTCCGCGAACCGGTGCTGCTCGAGGACGTGGAGACGGGTCAGACGATGCCGGTCGCGCCGGAGTATCTGCGGTCGGGATACCGCACCCGGCTCGAGAGTCATCTCACGGGCGTGCGCCGCGCGGCGGCCGGCGTCGGAGCCGATCTGCTGCTCGTGCGCACCGACGAGCCGCTCGACCGCGCGCTGCGCGCGTACCTGCACTTCCGCAAGGGCAAGGGCTGAACGCGATGCTGCTCGCACCTGTCTTCCTCCTCGGGCTGCTCGCGATCGGTCTGCCGCTGTGGCTGCACCGCTTCCAGCGCGATACGCGCGAGAAGCAGCCCTTCGCGTCCCTCATGCTGCTCGAGCCGACCGAGATCCAGCGCAGCCGCAGGCACGCGCTGCAGTACCTGCTGCTGCTCGCGCTGCGCATCGCGCTCCTCGCGGCGATCGTCCTCGCTTTCGCGCAGCCGGCGCTCCCCTGGCGCACGCCGCTCCTCGAGCGTCAGCCCGGGATGCTGCACGTGATCGTGCTCGACACGTCCCTGTCGATGCAGCACGGGGAGCGATGGAAGCGGGCCATCGAGCAGGCGCGGCGCGTGATCGACCGGCTCAGCCCCGCGGATCGCGCCATGCTCGTGACGGCGGATGCGCGCATCCGGATCGTTGCCGGGCCGGTCGACGCCGAGGCAGCCGACGAGCTGCGTGCGGCGCTGAGCTCCCTCGAGCCCGGCGTCGGACGGCTCGACTACGGTCTGCTGATGACGAGCGCGGAGAACTGGGCGAGCGGCGAGGCGCTGCCGAAGCGTCTGCACGTCATCACGGATCTTCAGCAGTCGGCTACTCCGCTGCAGTTCGCCGATCTGGAGCCGCCGCGCGGGAGCGAGCTCGTTCTGGTCGACGTCGGCGACACGGAATTCGCCAACGCCTACGTGGCCTCCGCGGCAGTGTCCGAGCGGAACTCGGACGTGCTCGAGGTCGTCGTGCGGGGACTGACGTCCGGGATGCCGCCGCGCGAGGTGGTCCTCTCGATCGACGGCGAGGAGCGCGGGCGGCAGCGCATCGTGCCCGGCCCGTCGCGCGAGGAGCGGCTCGCGTTCGCGGGACTCGGGCTCTCGACCGGCGAATACCGCGTCGTGGTGGCGCTCGAGCCGGAGGACGCGCTTCCCGCGGACGATCGTTTCCACCTCGTGATCCAGCGCACCGAGCCGCGTGCGCTCGTGATCGCGGCGAACCGCGCCGGTGACGACGCGGCATACTTCGAAGCGGCGGTGGGCGCTCTCACCGCTCCGCGGCTCGCGGTCGAGCGCGTAGCCGTGTCTTCCCTCGCCGAAAGCCCCCTCGCGGAATACGCGGTCCTCATCGTCTCGGATGCCGGCATTCTGAGCGGCGAAACCGAACGGGCCGTCGAACGCTATCTCGCGTCGGGAGGCACCGTGCTCATGACAGCGGGCCCGCGCGCCGCCGCGCGCGAGACTCTGCCCCTGAGCCGGCACCGCATCGCAAGCGGCGCTCGCGACGCCCGGCGCGGGTCCAGCCGGGCCACCCGTGTTTCGGCGGTGGAGGAAAGCCATGCGGCGTTGCGAGACGCCAGCGGCTGGCGCAGCGTGCGGTTCTTCCGCCACGTGCCCATCGAGCCGCAGGCCGACGACTCGGTGCTGATCCGGCTCGAGAACGGCGATCCGCTCCTCGTCGAGCACCGGGTAGGTGCCGGGCGGCTGCTCCTCCTCACCTCGCCGCTCGGCCGCGACTGGAACGACCTGGCGATCCACCCGGTGTTCGTGCGCTTCGTGGGCGAGGCCGCACGCTATCTGACGGGTGCGGCCGCCTCGCCCAACGTCGTCGTCGGTGCCGTCCTGCCGACCGACGCCCGCGGCCGCAGCGGCGCCCAGGTCTTCGATCCGGACGGCCGGCGGGTGCTCACATTGAGCGATCTGGCAGGTGCTGCGCCGCGCGTGAGGGCCGAGAAGGCCGGTTTCTACGAGATCCGCGGTGGCGGGCGCAGCACGTGGATCGCGGCGAATCCGGACGCGCGTGAGTCCGACCTCACGCGGATGCCGCCCGAGAGCATCGAGCGCTGGCGGCGTCTGCAGTCGCCGGCTGAACCCCAACCGGCCGATCCGGCGGCCGCATCCGCGGGTTCCGACATGAAGGCGATCTGGCCCTGGCTGCTCGCTCTTGCGGTTACGCTTGCCTTCATAGAGCCGCTGGTGGCCAACTCTCATCTGTACGTGCGGCGCGGTGGGACAGCATGAGCGCACGAGAGCGTCTCGACCGGTATCTCGACGAAGCACGGCGGCGGCTGCGGGCGATCGCCGTCGCTCGCGCGAGCGCCGTGCTGGCCGTGTCCGCGCTGCTGCTGACGCTCGCCGCGGTCTGGTTCCTCAAGCGGACCGGGTTCGCGCCGGGCTGGGTCCTCGGTCTGCGGCTGACGCTGATCGCCGTGCTTCTCGCTGCAGCCGCAGCACTCCTCTGGCGTCCCCTTCTCGAGCTCCGTGCCCGGTTCCGCGCTCAGGCGCTCGAGCGCCGGCTTCCCGGGCAGCAGGGACGCATCGAAACCTACGTGGAGGCGACGCGGCGGCGTGATGAAGGGCTCGAGACTCCCCTCATCGACCTGCTGGCCGAGGATGCGCTCCGGATCGCCGAACGCGAGCCGGTCGACGAGCTCTTCCCACGCCAGCATGCGCTCGTGCCGGCGGCGATCGCCGGCGCCGGCTTTGTCGCGCTCGCATTCCTGATCGCGGTCGGCTCGGGAACGTGGGGACTCGGCAGCCGGCATCTCTGGCTCGGCGTACCGCTTCCTGCGGAGCAGATCGTCGTGCGCGAGATCGTCGTGGAGCCCGGCGACGCGACGGTCCGGAGAAACCAGGATCTGCCGATCCGCGCGCAGGTGAAGGGCTTCGATACCGGCGAGCTCACGGTTCACGTGCGCTTCGAAAGCGCCGAGCGCTGGGAAAGCGCGCCGATGCAGCCGCGCGAGGACGGCGGTTTCGAGTTCACGCTGTACGCGCTCCGTGAGCCCTTCAGCTACTACGTCAGCGCCGGTGCGACGAAGAGCGCCGAGCATCGCGTGACGGTCGCCGATCCTCCGCGCATCGAGCGCGTGCGCCTCACCTACAACTTCCCCGAGTGGACGGGCCTGCCGCCTCGGACGGTGAACGAGACGCAGGACATCGAGGCGGTCGCGGGCACACAGGTCACGTTCGACATCGAAACGAGCGAGCCGCTCGAGGCGCCCGCTCTGGACGTGAACGGCACGCCGACGCCGCTCGAGGTCGACGGCACGCGCAGCCGCGGGACTCTGGTGGTCAATGCGCCGGGACAGTACCGCATCACCACGCGGCTCGGCGACGAGCTGGTACCGCTCACCGACGAGCATCAGATCGCACTGGTCGCGGACGAGAAGCCGACCATCGAAGTCGCGAAGCCCGGGCGCGACTGGCGGGCGACGAGTATCGAGGAAGTGCCGGTGCTCGTGCGGGCTCGGGACGACTTCCGCGTGCAGGGCATCGAGCTGCACTACTCCGTCAACGGCGGCGAATGGCAGGTGGTGAAGCTCCCCGCGCGTGCCAGGGAGGTCGAGGCGAACACCCTGCTGCGTCTCGAGGAGCTCGCAACGGGGCAGCCCGCTTCGCACACCGGTGACATGCCGCGCCTCAAACCCGGCGACATCGTCACGTACTACGCCGTGGCGAGGGACCGCCGGCAGTCGGCACAGTCCGACCTCTTCCTCATCCAGGTCCAGCCCTTCGAGCGGCGTTTCACGCAGGCCCAGGGCGGCGGCGGTGGAGGAATGGGCGGCGAGCAGGAGAACGCCATCTCCGAAAGGCAGCGCGAGATCCTGCTCGCCACGTGGAATCTGCAGCGAGCGCGCGAATCCTCACGCGGCCGTGAGGCCGAGCGCATCGGCGACAACGCGCGCATGCTGGCGGAGCTCCAGGGCACGCTCGCGGCTCAGGCGCGAACGCTGATCGAGCGCACGCAGGCGCGCGCGCTCACGGCGGCCGATCCGAACATCCGCGCATTCGTCGAGAACCTGCAGCTCGCCGTGCAGGCGATGGAACCCGCCGCCCGGGACCTCGGCGAGATCAGGCTGCAGGAAGCCATTCCCTCCGAGCAGAAGGCGCTCCAGCACCTGCTGCGTGCCGAGGCGCTGATCACGGACATCCAGGTCGCATTCCAGCGCGACGGCGGAGGCGGCAGTCAGGCCGGTCGCGATCTCGCCGAGATGTTCGAGCTCGAGATGGATCTCGAGAAGAACCAGTACGAAACCGAGTCGAGAGTATCGGCGGATGCGTCCTCTTCGCGCGAGCTCGAGGAAGCGATCCGTAAGCTCCGCGAGCTCGCACAGCGGCAGGAGCGGCTCGCCCGTGAAGCCGAGCGCAACCGGCAGACGCCGGAGATGCAGCGCTGGCGCCAGGAGCAGCTCCGGCGTGAGGCGGAGGATCTGCGCCGCAGGCTCGCGGAGCTCGCTCAGCGGAGCGGAAGACAGCAGCAGCAATCCGGCAGCCGGCAGGGCCAGCAGTCCTCATCTTCCTCCTCCGGAGATCCGGCCGCGGAGGCGCTGAGCCAGGTCGAAAGCGCGCTCGAGACCATGCGATCGGCGACCGCGGGGGCGCAGGGCGGGCAGCAGTCCTCGCTGTCGCGCTCGGCGCAGGAGGCCAGTGAGCGGCTGCGGCGCGCGGCCGAGCAGATGGAACGCGGCCGGCGTGAAGGGCTCGCGAATCAGTACAACGAGCTCGCCGCGCGCGCTCAGCGGCTGCTCGAGCAGCAGCGGGAGAGTGAATCCGAGCTTCAGTCGGCGCTCGCGCAGGCCGGGCTCTCCGACTCGCAGGGCAACCGCCTCTCGCGTTCTCGCCTGCGCGCGCTCGACTGGGACCGGATGCAGGCACTCGCCGAGCGGAAACGGGCGCTGCAGAACGAGCTGCAGGCGCTCGAGCGCGACATGCGCAACTTCGCGCAGCGGAACCGCGAGCGCACGCCTCAGGCGGCCGAGCAGATCGGAAATGCGGCGGCGGAGCTCGGCGAACGGAACGTCAGCGGCGGACTCGCACGCAGCGCGCTCGAGCTCGAGAGAGGCCGTGTGCTCGAGCCGGCCGCACGCGATCCGCTCATCACGGAGGCTCTCGAATCGCTCGAGCTGCAGCTCGGTCAGGCGGCGCGCGTCGCGGCGACCGAGACGGAGCGGTCGGAACGCGGCGCGGCTCAAGCCGATCCCGAGGAGCTGCTCGCGGAGCTCGCCGAGCTGCGGCGCGCCTGGGCGCAGGCGCAGGCACAGGCGCGCCAGCCGGGACGCGGCGAGCGCGGAAGCAGCCGCGAAGGGCAGGCGGGCGAAGGTGAAACGCAGGACGCGCAAGCCACCGAGGGCGGACAGAGCGGCGAGCGGACGGCTCGCGGCGGGCGTACAGGCGGCCCGGGCGGCGACACCTGGGGTGGTGCCTGGAGCGCCATCGACGGCGGATACATCGGCGGATACGACGGCGACTACGCGCGTCACCTCATCGAAGGCGAGCGCGGCAGACGCGATGCGTGGAACCCGCCGCTCGCCGCGAATGCGGCGCGTCCGGCCGATCCCGAGGCGCTGCGGGAGCGCGCGGAGGAGATCGGACGGCGGCTTCGCGAGCTGATCGAGCGCATGCCGCGCGACGCGATGCCGGCGACCGATATCGCCGCGCTGCGCCAGCTCGCGGATCGCCTGCGTCGGGGCAACATCGATCCGATGGAATCCGAGTACGGCAAGATGCTGGCGCTCGTCGATCAGGTGGAGCTCGCAGCGCTCGGCGCCGTGGAGCGTGCCCGCGGCGACGCGGCCACGCGCGCCGGAACGCCGGCAGCCGATTCGCCGCAATACCGTGAGACGGTCGCCGAGTACTACCGCAGGCTCGGTGCCAGACGCTGAAGCCGCCCCTGCCCTTCAGACCGCTGCCCAGACGAGCGAGCAGATGCCGATGCCGGTGAGGACGCTCGGCCGGTCCCGGAGCGCGAACACGACGGGATCGTCGTGAAGCTGCCCGCGGTGCGTCTTGAGCCACACGCGGGAGATCCAGTAGAGGAGCGGCGGACAGACGAACCACAGCACCTGCGGGCGCGAGTAGTGCACCTGGGACGCTTCGTGGATGTAGAGCGCCAGCACGAGCACTGCGAGCAGTCCCGCGTTGGTTCCGCTCGCGAGCAGCAGCGGCAGATCCGCCACCGAGTAGCCCCGTCCCGCCGCCGCCAGCTCACCCCGCTCCTGCAGGCCGCAAAGCTCCACGTAGCGCTTCGCGATCGCCAGGCTCAGGAACAGGAACATCGAGAACGCGAGCAGCCAGAAGCTCGGCATGATGGCGACTGCGGCGCCTCCCGCCACCACGCGTATGGAGTAAAGCCCAGCCAGGCACAGCACGTCGACCATCGCCATGCGCTTGAGCCGCAGCGAGTACCACAGCGTGATCAGCACATAGCAGCCGAGAATTGCGGTGAACAGCACGCCGATGCGCACCGCGATCAGGAGCCCCAAGAGCAGCGCCCCCGCGGCGACGAGAAGTCCGTGGAGCACCGGCAGCTCGCCCGAGGCGAACGGACGGTGGCGCTTGCGCGGGTGTGCACGATCGGCGTCGAGGTCCAGGAGATCGTTCATCAGATACGTGGCCGACGCGCACAGGCCGAATGCCACGAACGCCGCGAGCAGCGTGACGGCGGTAGCCGGCTCCGCGATTCGATGCGCCATCGCGGCCGGCACGAAGAGCAGCAGGTTCTTGGACCACTGGTGCAGGCGCAGCGCACGCAGCCATGGCCGGAGCCTGCCCGCCGCGCGCGCCAGGCGTGACGCCCGTGCGCTCTCCGGTTCGCCGCGGACGTGCGGCACCAGCACGGTCTCGCGCGCGTGCCGCGCAACGGATCCGCAGGCGCGCGCGTCGCAGACGTAATCGAAGCCGTGCTCGCCGAAACGGCCGACCAGCAGCTCGGTCCGCGCGGGCAGCGTCGCATCCCGGTCGCGCCCGTCCGCGATGACCTCGTCGAATATGCCGAAGTGCTGCGCGAGTCTCTCCGCGAACGCGCGGTCGGTGCGCGTGCACAGAACCGGATACCGGCCGCTCTGGTGCGCCGCCTCGAGGAGCTCGAGCACCTCGCGGTTGATCGGCACCGACGCCGGATCCAGAGAAACGCGCTGCGCGACTTCCGCCTCGAGCACGCGTCTGCCGCGCAGCGCCCAGGCGGCGATCGAGAACGAGTGCAGCACGTTCTGCCGCAGGAGCCTGAGACACTCCTCGACGAGAACGCTCGTGCGGATGAGCGCGCCATCCGCGTCGACGCACAGCGGCGGAAGCGGCTCGTCGCGCCCGAGAACGGCGTTGCTCGCCACGTTGGTTTCTCCCGCAGTGTCCTGCGTGTCCTGTGTCGCTGCGTTCAGGTGCGTGCGACGAGCACGACACCCACGGCGATCAGTGCGATGCCGGTGGCGCGCGCGGCCGAGATCGATTCACCGAGCCAGATCGATGCAAAGAGCGCAGTAACGACGAATCCGATGCTGACCAGAGGGAATGCGTAGCTGACGTCCGCACGGCCGAGAACGATCAGCCATCCGAGCGTGGCCACCGCATACAGTCCGAGACCGACCAGAACGGCCGGGCTCGCGAGCGCGCGTCCCAGGAAAGCGGCACCCTCGCCCGCGTGCAGGAGCTGCGTGAGCTCGGGCACCGACACGGCACGCTTGAGCACGAGCTGACCCGCGGCAGTCATGAGCACGCACAGGAGCGCAAGCGGCAGCACCGGAACTCGAAACATCGCTCAGGCGCTCCTCGCGGACGTGGGCGCGAGGCCCGCGCGCCCTGCGAACCTCACCATCGCGAGCCGACGTGCTACATCGAGCAGCAGGATGCCCACCGCGACCGCTGCAGGCACGACTGGTGCGCTGTAGCGGCGCTCGAAGTGCGAGAACAAACCGTACGCCAGCACGAGACCGAACGCCGGAAGAACGAAGAGCGCCAGATCGCCGCGCCTCAGCCATGCGGCGGTGGCCAGGCCCAGCAGGAGCACGGGAAACACCAGTGCCGCCCCGCGCCACAGGAAAGGGACCGTCATGGCGAGGTGCCGCAGGGGCTGCTCCTTCAGCATCTCGAGCGCGCGGCGCCGCAGCTCCGCGTCGGCGGCACCGAAGGGATTCGGATGTCCCGCAGCCTCGAACTGCATGCGCAGCCGCACGCGCTCCGCACGCACCTTGCGGTAGTACGAGACCGCGGCATCGGGCTGCCCGAGCCGCTCCGCCTCGCGGTCGCTCGCATCGAAGCCGGCACTCGGTCTGTGGTTGAGCCGCTGCAGCGGGCCGCCGGCCTCGAGGTCCTCGGGTCCGAAGCCCGTGAGCGCACTCATCAGGCCCGACAGCGGCGGCGGGCTCCAGACATAGAACGCACCTCGCAGCTCGTCGCTGCTCATGCGGTTCTTGACCGCGCGGTACATGAGGATCAATCCGGCGCGCTCCGACAGCGAGAACGTCCCGAAGTGCGCGTAGTTGCGCGCCATCCAGGGAAGAGCGACCGCCACGAATCCGAGCGCGAGCAGGACGAGCTCGACGCCGACGAAACGCCATGGCGTGCTCTCGCGCCGGAACCGCTCGACGAGCGGCACGCAGAGGAGCAGCCCGACGAACACCCAGAGGAAGATGGCCTTGGTGAGCGCCAGCAGTCCGAAGACGACACCGGCGGCGAGCATCGGAAACCATCTGCGTCGGCTGCAGCCGATCGTGAGCAGCGCGCTTCCGAGCGCGAGCAGAGAGGCCGCGATCGGCTCGGAGAGCACGGTGTCCACGTGCGGCTGTGCCGTGCCGACCAGCACGGCTCCCGCGAGCGTGATGCCGTGCGATCCCGCGAGAAAGAGCAGCACCCAGTACGTCGCCGCGACGGTGCCTGCTTTCCAGACGACGTTGTGATACTTCAGCAACCGGGACCGCGGACCGGACAGGTAATCGTCAGTCGCGGCACCGCGCCCAATCAGCGCATCGCCGGCGAGCACGGCGATCGCCCCGGTGACGGCGGGCAGCGGCTCGCGGTACATCGTGGGTCGCGGCGCGTCGACAGCCTCACCGGAGATGACACCGTGATGGGCGAGGTTCACGGCCATTCGCACAGTTTCGACCGCGTCGCCGCGGATCTCGCTGGATCTGATGTCCGTGAGCCACGCCGTGATGAGCCACGCGGCGATGGCGGCGCACAACAAGGGCCAGCCGCGCTGGAGCCAGTGGGGGATGCGGGTCAGATGCGTGAGGTGCATGGTCGTCCCTCGCACCCGCCCTGCGCTGCGCAGGCACGCGCCAGGGCCCGGATCCGTCCGCGGACCGAGCGGGCGGTTCCGACACCCTGCGGCCCATGCACCTCGAGCGCCGGCATGGAGCCCTCCCTGGGAACTCCCCGATTGATTGGCCGGAGCGCTGCAAGAAACGATCCAGCCGCGATCGCGCTTTATCTGAGAGTCAGGATGCGTAACGTCTGCACGGTCAACGCGTCGTTCGCGCGTGTGCCGTGTAACTTCTGGCAACGCATGCACGCGCAGTTGCGGCGCACCGAAAGGCACTGCAGCCATCCTCGGCTGCGGCGCAACGGAAGCGAGGCTCGTTTCGCGTCCGCGAATGCGGCAGTGCGGCGAATTGTCTGACGCCGATCGTCAATCGGCCGCAGTGGCCTCGATCTCGACGAGGATGTCGGGGTGGAACAGGCTCGCGACGCCGAGCAACGTGCCGGGCGGACGGCATCCCGCCTTCTCCAGCCTGTCCTTGACGCTCGCCGACGCGCGCAGATAGGCGGCGACGTCCGTCGTGTAGTAGTTGAGTCGCACGACGTTCGCGAGCGTCATGCCCGCCTTGGCGAGCACGGTCTCCAGGTTGTCGAACGCCTGGTTGAGCTGCGCGACCATGTCTCCGGGATGGAGCGGATTGCCGTCGGCGTCGACCGAAGTCTGTCCCGCGCAGTAGAGAACGCGGCGCGCGCCGCTCACCTCGACGGCCTGCGCGAAGCCGAAGGCATCCTGCCAGGTCCAGGGATTGACTGCTCTGATCTCCGCCATGTCGTTCTCCTCCGTCGACGCGCCGTTCACAGCTCCACGCATCCGCCGTCGACGAAGAGATCGACGCCGGTGATGAAGCTCGCCTCGTGCGAGGCCAGGAACAGGATCGCACGTGCGACCTCTTCCGGCTCGCCCATGCGGTGCATCGGCACGTTGGCGATCATCTGTCTGCGCAGCCCTTCCACGGCCGCGTCGTCCATGCCCTGATTGCGGTAGAGAAGCGGTGTCTCGGTAGGACCGGGGCTCACGACGTTGACGCGGATGCCCTCGCCCACGAGCTCCGTTGCGAGAATGCGCGCGGCGGCCCTGAGACCCGCCTTCGCTGCCGCATAGACCGCGTTTCCGGGAATGCCGAGCACCGCGCCGATCGATCCGGTGAACACGATCGCGCTGCCTCGCTGCATGAGCGGCAGCGCCTTCTGTGCGGCGAAGAAGCAGCCGCGCAGATTGACGGCATGCACCTGATCCCACAGCTCCGGCGTGATCTGGCGCACCGGCGCGAACGTGCCGACCCCGGCGTTGATGACGAGCGCATCGATGCGGCCGAAGCGCTCCTTCACGGCCTGCATGAACGCATCGATTGCTTCGAGCCGGGCGATGTCGCACTGGCGTGCGAGCGTGCCCGCACCGATCTCGGAAGCAGCCGCTTCGAGCTTGCGCGCATCACGGCCCGCGATCGCAACCCGGGCGCCTTCCTGCGCGAAGAGCTTCGCGGCGGCGAGTCCGATGCCGGAATTTCCGCCGATCACGACGGCGACTTTGTCTGTGAAACGCATGCGGGAGTCCGCCATCGTGTATCGCTCTTTCAGAACATCGAATTGGGGTTCACGGGATTCGCGGGAACGTCCTGCACGACGTCCCAGTGCTCCACGATCTTGCCGTCGGCGACGCGGAAGATGTCGATCACCGCGAAACCGAGATCCTCCGGATGACGCTTCACGTGGTAGTGCAGGATCACGTGATCGCCGTCGACGAAAGCGCGCTTGAGATGCTGCTCGGCGTTCGGGTTCTCCGCGCGCACCCGGTCGAGAAAGGCCTTGAGACTCTCGACGCCCCGCGGCGCCATCTGACTGTGCTGGATGTAGTCGGGCGAGATGTACCGGTCCACCGCGCTCGAATCGAGCGGCACCAGCACGTTGTGGAACATCTCGAGCACCAGCTCGAGATTCCGCTGCTCTTCCGGCGTGCGCGACATTCGTCTTTCCCGCGTGGATCGATGCAGGCATGAAGACCCGGCGCGTGCGCCGCGCCGGGCCCTGTCTCATTCGAGCTTCAGAGCGCCTCCGCGGGCACCCAGTTGCCGTGCACGCCGCAGCGCAGGCGCAGCGGAATCTTCGCGCGCGCGATGGGTCCGCGGTCGAGGTGCTGCGCCTCGACGACCCACACCTCGGCCTGGTTCTCGTCGTGGCGGTCCACGATGAACGCGAGATACCCCTCGTGGCCCGGCTGCTTCGATGCGATGTGCACGTGCTCCTGCGCGGTGTTCGTAGCGCCCACGGGGAGCGTCGTGAGCTTGCCCGTCTTGAGCTCGATGCGGGTGACGGCGTTGAAGCCGACGTTCGCGGGTCCGGTGTTGATCGGCGGCCCGAACTCGGGGTTGTAGTTCATGTAGTAGCCGATCTCGTAATCGACCATCAGGTCCTTGTCCGCGACGCGCGGCATGTCGCCCGGCGGGCCGAGCGGCGTCTCCTCCACCCGATCGCCCGGCTTCGAGAGATCGAAGGTCCAGCGCACGAGCTGCCCACGGATCCGGTCCGGACCGATGTGCAGACCGCCCGCCTCCCGGATGAACGCGAACGCCGGCACGTCGGAATAGCAGGCATCGACGTGCACGCGGGAGCCTTCGGTGTAGCCGTTCAGGAAATGGAATACGAAGCACGGCGGCGCGCGGAACCAGCGCATGTCGCTCACCTTGCCGTCGCGCGGCATGACGCCGAACCACGTTTCCTTCGACGGATCCCACGCCCAGTGCGAGCCGCCCGCCTTGAGCCGCTCGAGATCGCAGGTGACCGGGAACACGGGGAACACCGCATGCTCCTTCGTCACGATGAAGTCGTGCATGAGCGAGCAGTACGGCACCTGGAACCAGTCCTCGCGCACCAGCTCGCCATCGCGGTTCGCGACGCAGTACGCGACGTCGCGCGTCGCGAGCCCTCCGGCCTCGTAGCCGAAGAAGTACAGCTCGCCCGTCTCGGGATCGAGACGCGGATGCGCGGTCATGGTCTGACTGCGCAGCTTCCCGTTGTAGTCGAACTCGCCGAGCGTCTCGAGCGTGCGAGGGTCGAGCTCCCATGCGCGGCTGTCTTCCTTGAGCGCGAGCAGCCGCCCGCCGTGGAAGATGGGCGTCGTGTTCGCTACGCCGCGGCCCTTGCCGCGCACGCTGGGATCGTCCGTGAACGGATTGCGGTACAGGCCGTACAGCGCGCGTCCGGCTGCGCGCTCGAGCTTCCAGCGCTCGGTCTGGATGTAGCGCTGCCTGAAGTGAATGCGGCCGCTCTCGAAGCGGAATGCGCGGATCATTCCGTCGCCGCTGATGTAGACGTCCTCACCGAGGAGCGGCGGGAACTGCGGATCGGGCACCAGGTGGAACCACGTTCCGTTGATTTCCTCGGGCAGCCGGCCCTCGATCACGAGATCGTGGATCTCGCACTCGATGCGCGAGGGCATGTTGTGGCCGATGAAGTCGAGAGAGCTCGGAAATGGGGCAGCCATGTCAGTCTCCGCCGTGCGCTCTTCGTTCGATTCCGGGAAACGGACCGCGCACGCGGGTGCGCGGCCTCGTTCGTTCTCAGTATCGCCGCCGGACCGTGCACTGTCGCCGGCGGCAGCGCCGCGTGCCGCCTCAGCGGCGGATCTGCAGCTCGGGCGGCCGCTTGCGCGGCGCGCGCTCGCCCTTGCCGGGGAAGCGCGCGAGCACGGGACCGTCCCAGAGCCGGATCACGCGCTCGAGGAACAACCAGCGGCCGTCGCGCTTGACGAGCTTGTCCTCGTAGTAGCCGGTGAATCGCAGTGTGTAGGGCGGCTCACCGTGACACTCCGTGACGAAGGCGAAGCACTTCGCGGACGCACGCTCGCCGTCGCCTTCCACGAGGCACTGGCTCACGTGATGCTGGCGGCCCGGGAATCCCGGCGCGTTGCGGTAATGCTCCGCAAGGCGCCGGATACCCTCGTGACCTTCCCAGCGATCCGGTTCCTCGAACACGTCCTCGATGACGACGGCCTCGGGCGCAAAGCACGCTACGAGCCCGTCGACGTCGCCCGTGTCGAGCGCCCAGGCGTAGCGCGCCAGAAGGTCCTGGATTGCGAGACGATCCTCTACGGAGAGCGAACCCGTCGCCGACACCTGCCCTCCGTCCGTCAGATGGCGATGCACACGGACTTGAGCTCCGTGTACATCTCGATGGCCGTGCGGCCATTCTCGCGTCCGAAGCCCGACTGCTTGTAGCCGCCGAAGGGCATGTTCGCGTCGATCATATGATGGCAGTTCACCCACACGGTGCCCGCCTTGATCTTCGGCACGAGCCGGTGAACGGCACGCAGATCGTTCGACCAGATGCTGGCCGCGAGGCCATAGGGAGTGTCGTTCGCCGCGGCGGCGACTTCGTCGAGATCGTCGAAGCGCTGCGCGACGAGCACCGGACCGAAGATCTCCTCGCGGAACACGCGCATGTCGCGACGCACGTCGGCGAGCACCGTCGGACGGACGAAGTAGCCCGGATGCTGCGGCGCATCGCCGCCGACGACCACTGCGGCGCCCTCCTCGCGGCCGGACTTGATGTAGCCCAGCACGCGCTCCTGCTGCTCGCGGGAAACCAGCGGACCCATCTGTGTCTCGGGATGGAGACCGGGCCCGAGCTTCATGGACTTCGCCACGCCTGCGACGCCTTCGAGCACCTTGTCGAAGACCTTGCGGTGCGCAAAGAGACGCGAGCCCGCGACACAGACCTGCCCGGAGTTGAAGAAGATCGCCTGCGCGGCTCCGCCGACGACGGTTTCGGGATCGGCATCCGGCAGCACGATGACGGGCGACTTGCCGCCGAGCTCGAGCGAGACGCGCTTCACCGTATCGGACGCCGACTTGTTGATGATCTTGCCGACTTCCGTCGAGCCGGTGAACGCGATCTTGTCGACGTCCGGATGCGCGACGATGGCGGCGCCGGTCGTCTCGCCATAGCCGGTCAGGATGTTCACCACGCCCGGCGGGAAGCCCGCTTCGATGATGAGCTCGCCGAGGCGCAGCGCGCTGAGCGGGGTCTGCTCGGCGGGCTTGAGCACACACGTGCAGCCGGCGGCCAGGGCCGGCGCGAGCTTGGTCGCCGCCATGATGAGCGGGAAGTTCCACGGCACGATCTGCCCGACGACACCGACGGGCTCGCGCACCGTATACGTGTGGTACTTCGCGCCGGGAGGCCCGGGCAGCGACGTCTGGAACGTGGAGCCTTCGATCTTGGTGGCCCATCCGGCCATGTAGCGGAACTGCGCGCTCGCGGCCGGAATGTCGACCATGCTCGCCATGAGCTTCGTCTTGCCGTTGTCGAGACTCTCGAGCTCAGCGAGCTCCTCGGCATGGCGGTCGATGAGGTCGGCGAGCCTCCAGAGCAGCGCCTCACGCTGCGCCGGCAGCATGTCGGGCCACGGACCGCTCTCGAATGCCTTGCGCGCCGCCGCGACGGCGCGATTCACGTCCTCGGCGTTCGCATCGGGAACCTCGGCGATCTGCTTACCGGTAGCCGGATCGAACACCGGGATGCGTGTCTTCGAAGAAGACTCGACCCACTCGCCGCCGATCAGCAGGCGCGGCTTGCGCGCAAGGAACTTCGCGACGGCGGGGCTCGGTTCGGGCTGAGGTGCGATCTCGGAGCGGAATTCGGGTGATGCGTTCATGACTCTACCTCGACCGCTGCGCGGTAGCTGATGGGCACCTTCGACAACCGAGTTTAGATAGCAAGGCGTCGGGCGCCGCGTCAATCCGCCGCATCATTCGACTCCGAATGCCAGCAGCACGTTGCCGGGCGGACCGACGAATCCGCCGACGCCCGAGTTCACGTACAGCATTCCATCGACGACGACGGGACCCGCGCTGTCCATGCCGCCGCCGCGGGCGGGCACACCGTTCACCGTCTCGAACTCACGGTTGGTGTCGAACATCCACAGGATGTTGCCGTGCCGGCTCGAGTACGCGCGGATGCCGCCGTCGAGACCGGCGCTGATCACCGCGCCCGGAATCGCGGTGAGCGGTCCGCCCTGCCCCGCGAAGCACGGCTGTTTGCCTTCGCACAGCTTCGGCTGGGGCGGCTTCGACCACACTTCCCTGCCCGTCGCGAGCTCGACCGCCCGCATGCCGCCCGGCGTATCCGTCTGAAGATCCTGCACGCCGAAGTAAGCGCGCTCTCCGTCGACAGCACCGCCCCACTGACCGCCCATCGCGCTGCCGCGTCCATAGCGGTATTGCCACACGATCGACCCGTCGTCGGGATCGAGCGCGAAGGCGACACCGGACTTCTGCGGCACGACGAGCAGCTCGCGCCCTGCCGCGCTCGCGAGCGCAGGAGGGGCAGCGAAGTCGAGATCCGGGCCGAGCTCCTTCGGACACGCGGGGTTGCCTTCGGGATTGCCGGGATTGCAGCCGAGGATCCACACGTCCTTCTCCAGGATCTGCCGCACCCACCTGACCGCCCCGGTCCTCAGGTCCATCGCGATGATGGCGTTCGTCGTCGGCTGCGGCGGATCGGCATAACCGTTGCCGGTGCCAACGTATACGAGCCCGCGTTTCGGATCGACCGTCGGTGCGGACCAGATGCTGCCGCCCGCGGGACCGAACATCGTCACTCCGGGCTTCACCGTCTCGCGCGGCCGGCTCTCAGGCATGGTGTAGGTCTTCCAGAGCACCTCGCCCGTGTGCGCGTCGAGCGCCACGAGGCTGCCGCGGAAGGTGCAGCAGGGATAGTTGTCGCGCGCGGCGCTGATCTCCTCGGCGAGTCCCTGCACGGGAACGAAGACGCGCCCGTCATGTACCGCCGGTGCGCCCGTGATCGCCGCAGAACGGTGGTCGTCCACCTTGCGCACCCAGATCTGCTCGCCCGTGTCGGCATCGACCGCGTAGGCGTTCGCCTGCGAGTCACCGAAGTACACCGCGTATCCGCTCCTGCCCGAGGCGCTGCGGTACGGGCCGACGGACGCCGCGGTACGGATGCCGGCCTGCGCCTTGAACGTCCAGTACGTGCAGCCCGTCTTCGGATTCAGTGCGTAGACGTCCCCGGTCTCGCTCGCGACGAAGAGACGGCCGCCCGCAATTGTCGGCTGCGCCTTCGCCGACTGCGCGCCCGGGTAGCCGAACGCCCACTTGAGCCTGAGGCGCGGCAGATCCTCGGCCGTGAGTCCTCCCGTCTCCTTCGGCTGGAAACGCGTGTTCGAGAGACCGTTGCCCCAGCCGTTCCATCCGGGCATCGAGCCCGGATCGCGCACGGGCGTGTCGTCCGTGCAGCGGTTGGCGCGCGCCATGGCCGGCACCACGGACTCCGCGAAGCTCTTGCCGGACGCGAACTGCGCGACCGCACGCCGCTCCGCCGGTGTGAGCGCCGAGCCCTGCGGCTGCATCTTGCCGTTCTCGAGCGAGCTCAGGATCACCTCGGGCGTCATCTGCCGCAGCATCTCGAACGGCACGATGCGCGTTCCGGCCGCAGCGCCGCTCGCCGTTTCCGTTGCCGCCGCGCGCGCCGCGTCCACGTGGCACGCGGCGCATGCGCGCTGAAAGACTTCCTCGCCGGAGACGGAATCCTGCGGCGCCTGGGCGGACCAGGCGGAAAAAGACAAGCCGAATACGAATGCGGCAGCGACGGCCGCGGTCCTTGTCTGCATCGGGATACCTCGCGCGTAGCGCGCGGCATGATAGCACTCGTTGACGAGGTCACCGGAAGGCGGACGGCACGCCTCGCAGGGGCTGCTAATATCGGCGATCGGGCCGTCGCAGGAGTGTCCATGAGCTCCAGACTTCTCGCATCCATCGCCGCGAGCCTGTGCATCGGAGTCGCAGCCTGCGGCTCTCGCAAGGACGAGGCACAGGCTCCGCAGCTCGCCGAGCTGCAGCGGACCCTCTCCACTCTCGAGGCACGCAAGACCCGCATCGAGGACATCGAGGCCATCAAGCGTCTGCAGCGCGCGTACGGGTACTACGTCGACGAGGGACTGTGGGACGAAGTCGTCGAGCTCTTTTCGAGCGACGGCTCGATCGAGATCGGGCTCGACGGCGTCTACGTCGGCCGCGACCGCATCCGCGAGTACCTCTACGCGCTCGGCGGCGGCAAGGCCGGCCTCAGCGAGGGTCAGCTCAACGAGCACATGCAGCTCATGCCCGTCATCACCGTTTCACCCGACGGAAAGACTGCACGAGGCACCTGGCGCGCGCTCATGATGGCCGGCGAGCTCGGCAAGCATGCCGTGTGGGGCGAAGGCCCTTACGAGAACGAATATGTCAAGGAAGACGGCGTCTGGAAGATCAGGAAGCTGCACTGGTTCCAGACCGTCATCGTGCCCTACGAAGGCGGGTGGGTCCGCCACGAGGATCCGACGCGCGGCAAGCACGTCTCCGGCACGCTGCCGCCCGACCGCCCGCCGAGCGTCGAGTACGGGACCTGGCCCGACACTTTCCTGCCGCCGTTCCACTTCATGGAGACGGAGCAGCCCGGCGCGATTCCGACGGTGACCACCACGGCATCGGCGGACGTCCAGGAATCGCTCGAGAGTCTCGCGCGCCGCGCGGCGAGGCTCGCTCACGAAGTGCAGCTTCTCGAAGACCAGCAGAGCATCGAAGCCCTGCAGCGCACTTACGGGTTCTATTTCGACAAGGCGCTCTGGACCCACGCGGCGGATCTGTTCGCGGACGACGCAGTTCTCGAGATCGCGGGGCTCGGCGCGTTCGTCGGCAGGACACGCATTCTCGAATTCCTGCGGCAGCTCGGACCCGAGTACCCGTCCGAGGGACGGCTGTACGACCACATGCAGCTTCAGCCCATCGTGCACGTGGCGCCGGACGGCAGGTCGGCGAAGGGCCGCTGGCGCTTCTTCGACCAGGCCGCGATTCACGGGAAGTTCGCCGAGTGGGGCGTCGGCGTTCTCGAGAACGAGTACGTGAAGGACGGCGGCGTGTGGAAGATCCGCCGCCTGCACGCGCTGCCGACGATGTACACATCGTACGAGGACGGTTGGGGAAAGAGCGCGCGTCCGCTGCCGACGTTCATGTCGAGCATCAAGCCGGATCGTCCGCCGTCGGTCTCGCGCTCGGCCTACCCTGCGGCGTTCGTGGCTCCGTTCCATTACGAGAATCCCGTGACGGGAGCGCCCGTCTACGACAGCGACGCGGTCGACCTGCCGGCCGTCCCGTCGGATCCGCTCGAGCTGCGCTCGTTCCTCGCGGATCTCGAGCGTCGCATCGGACGCCTGGAGGACGAGGCGCAGATCGAGAATCTGCACGCGATCTACGGGTACTACCTCGCCACGAATCAGTGGGACCGGCTCACGGAGCTCTTCGCGGAGGACGGAACCATCGAGATCGCGCTGCGCGGCGTCTACGTCGGCAAGGCGAGCGTGCGCCGGAATCTGAATCTCTACGGCGAGCAGGGCATCCATCACGGGCTCCTGCACAACCACATGCAGTATCAGCCCGTCATCCATGTCGCAGACGACGGGCAGACGGCGATGATGCGCTCCCGCGCGTTCAGCATGATGGGACAGTTCGGGCGCTATGCCATGTGGATGGGCGGCGTCTACGAGAACGAGTTCGTCAAGGTGGACGGCGTCTGGAAGCTGAAGAAGGATCAGGTGTTCAACACCTACTTCGTGCCGTACGACGTCGGCTGGAAGAATTCACCGCCGCGCCCGGCGCCCGGCATCACGGAGTCGAATCCGCCGGACCGGCCGCCGACGGTGTACTTCGAGATGTATCCGAAGCCTTTCCTGCCGCCTTTCCACTATCCGAACCCCGTGACCGGCAGGCCCGTCACGGCGCCGGAGACGGCACGCTCCTACGAATGAGGCGAGCACCTCCATGGCGCGCGAACCCGACATCCATTGCCCGCAATGCGGCTACCGCCCGAGCCCGCTCGATCGCTGATACTGCACCGTGGACTGCGGCACGCGCTGGCACACCTTCTGGACCGGCGGCGTATGCCCGGGCTGCGGTTACGCATGGCAGGAAACGCAGTGTCCCGCCTGCGCGCGCACCTCTCCGCATCGGAGCTGGTATCACTTTCCGCGCGAGGACGACGACGAGCTGGAGAGAAGCGAGCCGCTCGAGAAGGCGGACGCGATCCGCGGCTGACGGAACGCGCCTGCCTGCTCGATGACCGAGTTCGAATGCGCCGGTGTCGCGGGCTGAATGTTTTCGATCCTCCTTCACGGAGCATCCTCATGATTCACCGACATCCTCTGCGATGTGTACTGCTTGCGTGCCTGGTCTCGCTCGCAGCGCTTCCCGCGGCGGCTCAGATCGAAACGGTGAGCGTCACGGGGGGCGCGGTGCGCGGCGTGGTGAGCGACGGCATCGCGTCCTTCAAGGGCATTCCCTTCGCCGCACCGCCGGTGGGCTCCCTGCGCTGGAAGGCTCCGCAGCCAGTGAAACCCTGGACCGGTGTCCGGGAAGCCGACCGTTACGCACCTGCGTGCATGCAGGAAGAGCGCTTCGTCGCGATGATGGGTGCGCCTCCCGAGGTGAGCGAGGACTGTCTGTACCTCAACGTGTGGACGCCGGCGAAGTCGCCCGGTGAGAAGCTCCCCGTGATGGTGTGGATCTACGGCGGCGCCTTCGTGGGCGGCATGACGAGCGCCCCACTCTACGACGGAACGAACCTCGCCAGGCGCGGCGTCGTGCTCGTGAGCGTCGCCTACCGCGTGGGTCCCTTCGGCTTCCTGGTGCATCCGGCACTCTCGCGCGAAAGCGGCAAGGGCTCCGGGAACTACGGCCTCCTCGACCAGATCGCCGCGCTGCGCTGGGTGCAGGAGAACATCGAAAAGTTCGGCGGCGATCCGCAGAACGTCACGATCTTCGGTGAATCCGCGGGCGCGATCTCCGTCAGCATGCTCGCGGCATCTCCCGCGGCGAAGGGACTCTTCCACCGCGTCATCTCGCAGAGCGGCGGATCCTTCGCGCCCCCGAAGTACGAGAACGAAGGCGGCCAGAACGTTCTCCCGCTCTCCGTAGCGGAACGCAACGGAACCCGCTTCCTGAGCTCCCTGGGCGCGAAGGACATCAGCGCGGCGCGGAAGCTCGGCGCCGCAGCGATCCAGAAAGCCGCCGCTGCCCTGGGCACCGGCTCGTTCTGGCCGGTCGTCGACGGCAGCGTGATCGTCGGCGACCAGTACGAGCTCTATGTCGCCGGTCGCTTCAACGACACGCCGGTGCTCATCGGCACGAACTCGGACGAAGGCGCGCTCTTCGTGCCGCCGGGGAGCGTCACACCCGAAGCGTTCGCCGAGCGGGTCCGCGCCGGCTACGGCGAGCACGCGGACAGGATCCTCGCCGTTTATCCGCACGCAACGCCCGATGAGGCGCACGAGGCCGCGAAGGACATCTTCCGCGACTCCGCTTTCGCCTGGCACACATGGGCATGGGCCCGCCTGCACTCACGCAAGGCCGAAGGGCCTGCGTACGTGTACTACTTCGATCACCGTACGCCCTCCTCTCCGGACGGTGCGAACCATGCAGCCGAGATCCCCTACGTCTTCGGCAACCTCGGCGGACCCGATGGACCGCCGCGGCCCGAGGACGCGGCCATGTCGCAGCTGATGATGAGCTACTGGGTGAACTTCGCGCGCAACGGCGATCCCAACGGACCGGGACTCCCGAAATGGTCGAAGTTCGGAGAGTTCACGCAGCAGGTCATGCACTTCGATGCGATGCCCGGCATGCGGCCGGTGCCGAATCTGAAGCAGCTCCAGGCGCTCGATGCCTACTATGCCTGGCGGCGCGAGCGGCTGAAGAAGAAGCCCGCGAGCTGAAGGCACGGCGGACTTCGCTGGGTGCGTGCGGACGGCAGCCGGCATTCGCGCACCTCTCAGTACGACACGATGCGCGAGACGTCCGACGTGAGACCGAGCGGCGCCGCGGTGTCCTGCAGATGGAGCAGGCGATCGGGAGCGCGCGCATTCACGAGAGCGAGACGCGCCGCTGCCGGCGCCGCGCCCGGCGGACCTTCGCCGATCACGACGACTCCGTGGCCGATGCCGCTGAAATCGACGGCGTGCGGCACCTGATCCGGTGTTCCGAGACGGGTAGCGTTGCCGAACGCCCCGCGCACCGCGACCGCAAGCGCCCCGTCCGCCTGACGCATGACGACGGTTTCTCCGGTCGCATCGTAGAAACCGGAAAGCGCACCTGCGATGCGTTCGGGTTGAGCACCGGCGTCCGGCACGACCTCGGCAAGCTCCGAGCTGCCCGGGTCGGTGAGCGAGAACCGTGAGACGAGCAACGCGAGCCCGTCGCCGCGCCAGGCGATCGCCTCCGAGAAATCGCTGACCTGCCGGGGATTGGGCGACTCACCGACGTCGACGACGTGCACGCTCGGAATGCTGATCGCGCCGAGCGACGTCACCACGGTGTACGCCACGCGCGTAAGGTCCGCCATGCTGCCGCGTCCGGCGGGAAGTCCCACGGTGCTCGAGAAGATCGACTGCGTCGGGTTGAGATCATGACTGATGCGCGTCTCCGCTCCGGGCGTCGCGGAATCGACGATGTAGATTCCCTCGACACCGCCGCGCACCGCATGCAGCACGATGCGCGACTGATCGCGCGAAACCGAGTACCGCTCGATGTCGCCGACGTCTCCCGCCGCGTAAGGCGCGGACATCAGCACCGCGGGTGATCCCTCCGCAGGCGCGACGCGATAGAGGAGCCTGCGCAGCCCATCGGGACGATCCGACGTCAGGAAGTAGAGCTGTGTGGAGTCCGCCGAGAATCGCGGCAGCGTGACGCGCACGGTGCTCGCCGGCGCGACCCCGCGCACGGTACCGGGATCCTCCACGTTCAGCACGTAGAGCGACTGCCGCTCGCCCGACGGAAGCTGCCCCACGATCGCGATCCACCTGCCGTCCGGGCTCACGACGAACTGATCGCGCCCGTTGTCGTCCTGAACGGGCACCGCGCCGTCGGGCAGCGTGATCCGCACGGGCTGCTCCAGAGCCGCCGAGCGCACGAAAGCGAGATCCGACACCGCGGACGCGGTGTGCTGCCTGCGGTAGACGACCGTCGCTCCGTTGTCGGAGACCTCGAAACCTCGCAGGCGCATGGACCCTTCCGTCGCCGCCGACAGGCGCCAGGCCGGCGAGACGAAGTCCGTCATGTAGACCTCCGTCGAGCCGTCGCCCGCAACGTCTCCTGCGAAAACCGCGCGGAAGGGATCGGTGCCGACGAAGATCGCCGCCGTCGCGACCGAAGAAGCGCCGCTCGGATCGGTGACGCGATATCGGAATCGTGTGACGCCCCGGAACCCCGCCGGAAGATCTGCAAGGCTCACGCTTCCGTCCGGGTTCACGCTCACCGTGCCGACGAGCGCCGGCTCTTCGATGGTGACGGTGAGCGTCACGGAGCCCGATGCCGTGTTCCCCGCCGCGTCGGTCACCGTCACGGAGAACGAGTCGGTGCCCGCGAAATCCGGATTCGGCCGGTAGACGAACGTTCCGTCCGGCGTGAAGCCGGAAACCGTTCCCGATGCGGGATCGCTGGTTTTCGCGAAAGTGAGCGGGTCGTTCTCGGGATCCGTGGCACTCAGCGCACCGCTGACCTCACCGTCCTCCGCCGTCGAGAAGGCCGCGGGGCTCAGCGTCGGCGGCTGATTCGCGGGCGCGCCGCTTCCCCCGCACCCTGCAACGAGCGCACCGACTCCCCCGAGAACGAGTGTGTAAAGTATACGAGTCATCGCAAGCCCCACCGTCCGATTGGTCTGCCTCGTGCGTCCGATCCCGGCGTCAGCGGCGAAGCGCCGCGACGGCGGCGGCCGCGGGCCGCCTCACGGCGCCCGCGCGGGAGCTGGTCCTGTTCGCCGCAAGGGTCGTGCCGATCCGCGGCACTGACGGGGGGTTGTGGGTCGGTTCGCTTCGGTCCGGCGGTGTGTCAGGGACGGTACGCATCGCCGCTGCTCGAGCGGGTCGGCCGGTGCGAGCGCGCACCAGATTCCGCAATCAGAAAGGGGAAACGAAGTGTCGAAAGCGAGAGAGAGGATCGAGCAGATCTATCAGCAGGTGGTGCGGCGTAATCCGGGGGAAATCGAGTTCCATCAGGCGGTGAAGGAGGTCATCGAGTCCCTCGAGCCGGTGCTCGAGAAGCACCCCGAGTACGCCGAGCAGAAGATCATCGAGCGGATCTGCGAGCCGGAGCGGCAGATCATCTTCCGCGTACCCTGGCAGGACGATCGGGGCGAGGTGCACATCAACCGCGGATTCCGCGTGTGCTTCAACAGCGCGCTGGGACCGTACAAGGGCGGTCTGCGTTTCCATCCCTCCGTCTATCTCGGCATCGTCAAGTTCCTCGGCTTCGAGCAGATCTTCAAGAACGCGATCACGGGCATGCCGATCGGCGGCGCCAAGGGCGGCGCGGACTTCGACCCCAAGGGCAAGTCCGACAGCGAGATCATGCGCTTCTGCCAGAGCTTCATGATCGGCCTCTACCAGCACCTCGGCGAGTACACCGACGTGCCTGCCGGTGACATCGGCGTCGGCGCGCGCGAGATCGGCTATCTCTTCGGCCAGTACAAGCGCATCACCAATCGCTACGAGTCCGGCGTGATCACGGGCAAGAGCCCCGAGTGGGGCGGCGCGCTCGTGCGCCGCGAGGCGACCGGCTACGGCGTCGTGTACTTCACGGAGGAGATGCTGAAGGTGCGCGGCGAGAGCCTCGAGGGCAAGACGTGCGTCGTGTCGGGCTCGGGCAACGTCGCGATCTACGCCATGGAGAAGCTGCAGGCACTCGGCGCGAAGGTGGTCGCCTGCTCCGATTCGAACGGTTTCGTGTACGACGAGCAGGGCATCGACCTGCAGACGGTCAAGAACATCAAGGAAGTGCGCCGCGCACGCATCAGCGCGTACGCGCAGATCCACAAGCGCGCGAAGTACTTCGAGAACGGCAACATCTGGACGGTGCCGTGTCAGGTCGCCCTGCCCTGCGCGACGCAGAACGAGCTCGACGAGCGCTCGGCGCGCATTCTCGTGGAGAACGGCTGCATCGCCGTCGCCGAAGGCGCGAACATGCCGACCACGCCCGGCGGCGTGCGCGTGTTCCAGGAGAGCGGCATCGCCTTCGGGCCGGGCAAGGCCGCCAACGCGGGCGGCGTGGCGACATCGGCGCTCGAGATGCAGCAGAACGCGAGCCGCGACGCGTGGACGTTCGAACACACCGAGCGGCGCCTGCACGAGATCATGCAGAACATCCATCGCGACTGCTACGAGACCGCCGCGGAGTACGGCAGCCCGCGCAACTACGTCGTCGGCGCCAACATCGTCGGCTTCAAACGCGTGGCGCAGGCGATGCTGGCCTTCGGCCTGATCTGACGCGCGGCGGAGTCGGGCGCTCCGCCCGACTCCGCGGAGCGCGCGTGGAGACCTTCCGCCGCGCCGATCGTCGAAGCGCAAACGGCGGAAATCCGCAAGCTCCGCTCGAGGGCGGCGCAGGCTCTATACTGCGCGCCCTTTTTTCCTCCTCCCGGTCATGTGGTTCAAGAATCTCGTCGTCTTCCGTCTGCCCTCCGACTGGTCTCTCTCGCCGATCGAGCTCGAAGAGCAGCTCGCGCGCCGCGTGCTGCAGCCCTGCGGCCCGCTCGAGATGTCGAGCCGCGGCTGGGTCTCGCCCGGGCCGAGCGGGCGTCTCGTCCACACCGTCGGCGTGCAGCAGCTCATCGCGCTGGGCGTCGACCAGAAGCTCCTGCCGGCCTCCATCATCCGGCAGGTAGCGAAGGAGCGCGCGGAGGCGCTCGCCGCCGAGCAGGGTCATCCCGTCAGCCGGCGGCAGATGCGTGAGCTCAAACTGCGAGTGACGGAGGAGCTGCGCGCCCGCGCGCTCTCACGCCGCCGCGTCACGCGCGCCTGGATCGATCCCCAGGGCGGCTGGTTCGTCGTCGATGCGGCCGGGGCCGCGCGCGCCGAGGAAGTCGTGGAGACGCTGCGCGCGACGCTCGGCGGCTTTGCCGCCCAGCCGCTCGAGACTCAGCGCTCGCCTCAGTCGTGCATGGGGACGTGGCTGCGGGCCGGCGATGCGCCCGACCGCTTCCGCATCGACCAGGATCTGGAGCTCCAGGCGGCGGACAGGTCGCGAGCCACCATCCGCTACACGCGTCACCCGCTCGACGGCAAGCAGATTCAGTCCCACCTGCAGGCGGGGCTCTGCGCGACGCGCCTCGGGCTCACCTGGAGCGACCGCATCTCCTTCGTGCTGACCGACAAGCTGCACGTGAAGCGCGTGGAGTTCCTCGACGTGAGGCGCGAGTCGGCCGCCGACGAGGAAGTGGACCCGTCCGAGCAATTCGACACCGAGTTCGCGCTGATGGCCGGCGAGCTCTCACGGCTCCTCACCGATCTGGCTGCCGCACTGGGGGGCGAATCGCGGCGCCCGGAAGCGGCGGCGGCCTGACTGCGAGAGCGCCGCGCTCGGCGGTCGCCGCTGCCGAAGCGATTCGCGAGCGATGGAATGCTGGGATCGGGCGTGCCGGGCTTACTAACAGGAGGAGCGCTCGTCCGCGAGAATGAATCCGTTAGGCGTGACTCCGATCACATTGCTCGATATGAGTCGCGTAACTCATTGAGCAATCAAGGGGAAATGTCCTGGTCAATTTTTCGTCAAGTTAATAAATATGCAATATCGCCCGTGACTCAGAACGGCGACAGCCTTCTCATCCACAGACTTATCCACAGCTTCTGTGGATAACGGAACGCATTCCCCCGCAAGCAATTGACGCGCCAGCCGCTCGCTCGTAGCACTCGCGCAGACGGCGGACATGGGCATCGATTCCAAAGCGGTCCGCCGCCCGCTGCGCACGCGCCTGCCGAAGGCGCTCATCGTGCAGCGTCGGCCGCGCGAGGAGTCCGGACACGGCACGCGCAAAGGCATCCAGGTCGCCTTCCGGCACGAGCACACCGTCGTCGGGATGTTCGATCACCTCCCTGAGGCCACCCGTGGCGAAGGCGACCACCGGCAAGCCGACGAGGTTCGCCTCGATCGGTGCCCGTCCGAGTCCCTCGGACTGCGAAGGCACCACCAGGACATCGCTTGCCGCGAGCACTCGAGCGACGTCGCGCCGCGCACCGAGAAACCTGACGGCTTCCCGTACTCCGAGCTCGCGCGCCAGCGCCTCGCACGCCCGGCGCTCGGGGCCGTCTCCGGCGAGCAGGAGCCGCGCGTCAGGGTGCACCCGGGCGACCGAGCGCATGATGCGGAGCATTTCCCGGTGCCCCTTCTCGCGGTACATGCGGGCGACCATGGCCAGCACGGGCTCGTCGGGCCCGATCCCCAGCTCCGCGCGCATCTCCGCTCGTGCGCGCTCTCCGAGGCTCTGGTACGGCCCGAGGTGGATGCCGGTGTGCACGACGTGCGCGTGATCCGGCCGGATGGCGTAGCCGCCGACGGCAACCGGGACTACGGCCTGCGAGACGCAGAGTCCGAGATCGTTCTCACCGGCGAGCAGGCGGTTCGCGAGGCGCAGGGCGAACGGAGGCAGCTTCACGTCGTGCACGTGCACGAGGAGCGGCAGGCCCAGCCGGCGCGCGAGCAGGCGCGCGACAACCGTCGACTTGAAATTGTTCGCGTGGATGAGCGTACAGCCGTGGGTCTGCGCGATCTTCGCGACGCGCCCGACGACGAACGGATTGAGCCGGGCCGCCGAGAGAAAGATCGGCTCCACGCCGCGCGCCCGCAGCTCCTCGGCAGCCGGGTGGTACTCGCGCAGGAAGCAGGGAACGACTCGAACGCCGGCAGCGGCGAGCGCCGGCAGGGTGTCGAGGTAGTACGTCGTCGCGCCATGGACGACGCCGCCCGGGTAGCCGAGGTGGTCGGCGATGAAAAGTACGCTCGGCAACGGCCGTGCTCCCCTTCCCTGCTGCCTCCTCGCGACACGCCGACCGCAGGTTGGAGTCGGCTGCGCCTGCAACACAGCCGCGCTCGCAAGACTCGTACCGTGCGCAGGGGGATCGGTTGAGCACAGTCGAGGCAGATCGAGCGGGGGCAGGTACGAGCGTCGGGAGCGCCCGCAGAACGCTCGTGCTTCAGGGCTTCACGCGCAGGTGCCCCATCATGCCCGCCTCGGCGTGATCGAGGATGTGACAGTGGAGCATCCAGACGCCGGGGCGCTCGTCGAATCGAACGGCAATCCGCAGCCTGCTTTTCGCGGGCACGTTCACCGTGTCCTTCCATTCGGGGACGCGCGACTCGTCGAGCACCTGGAAAAAGTAGCCATGGAGGTGGAAAGGATGCGCGAAGTCGGTGTCGTTGACGATCGTCCAGACGTGCGTCTCGCCGATCCGCGCCTCGAGCTCGTAGTGATGCGCCACCCCGTTGATGCCCATCATGTTGCCGCGATTGCGGCTCATGATGGTGAGCTCGACCGTTTTCTCGATGGCACCCGCGAGGTCTATCGGCTCGATCCTGCGCAGCTCGCCCGAGAAGTGGACCGGCCGCACGGGCGCATCGGGCACGGTCTCGATGTACATCATGGGCTCGCGGCCGCGCGCGGTCGCCGTGCCGTAGCCGCGATCGAACGGGCGCCAGTAGAACGTCGTGCGCGTCCCCGGCTCTTCGTTCGGCGTGTAGACGAGATCCGCGCGCTCGCCGGGCACGACGAGCACACGCTCCGCATCGACCGCGCGCTCTGCAAACCCGGCGTCACCGCCGAGGTGTACCCAGGAATGCCCGCGCATGCCGAGCCAGAAATAGCGTGAGCGTGCGGCGTTGATCACACGCCAGCGCTGGTGCTTGCCGGCACGGACCTTGAGTGTCGGCATGACCCTGCCGTTGACGAGGAGCACGTTGCCTTCGCGGCCGAACAGGTCGCCGAACGCACCGCCTTCGTCGGTGGGGCGCATCGTGCCGTCGGGATCGAGGCTCATGTCCGAGAGCACGAGGACGAGCTCGTCCCCGAGCCCTGGCGGTTCATTCGGGTCCTCGACGATGAAGGCACCGTAGAGGCCGCGGGCGACCTGAGCCGACGAGTCGATGTGCGGGTGGTACCAGTACGTCCCGGGATCGCGCAGCTCGAACTCGTAGCGGAACGTGCCGCCCGGCGGCACGGGGTCCTGAGTCACGCCCGGCGCGCCGTCCATGTCGTTCGGCACGCGCAGCCCGTGCCAGTGGATCGTGGTCGGCTCGGGAAGCGAGTTCCTGAAATGCACGATCAGCCGGTCACCGACCCGCGCGCGGATCACGGGCCCGGGCAGCGTGCCGTTGTACGTCCAGACGCGAGTCTTCGTTCCGGGCAGGATCTCGAGCTCGGTGATCTTCGCCTCGAGCTCGATCTCGAGCACGCGCGGATCCGGGTTGAGATCCTGCGCTTCCTGCATGCGCAGCTCGTCGTCCCAGCCGGCAGGCTGTGCAACGTCCGCAGCCGAGAGCTGCGGCAGGACGTCGGCTGCCGCGATGGAAAGCGGGAGAAGCGCGCCGAGGGCTGCGAATGTGCTCAGTAACCGCGACCGGACTGCGGCGCTGCGAGTGGATTGCGTCACCCTCGTCCTTCGCCTCTTCTGGCAATGCAGGTGATTCTGAAGTCCGACCGCCTCCCGGCCATAGGTATTATCCGCAAGGGAGCGGCCCTCGGGACGCGGGCAGCAGGCAGCAGAGAAGATATCAGCCGCTGCGCGCGTCGCCGGTGCGCAACACTGAAGTGTGGACCCGGCGCACGAACGCCCGTACGTTGGCGCGCTGTCTCCCGTCACGACCGACATCCGCGAGGCATCGATGAGACTGAAGGGGCTGGCGACGATCGTCTCGTTCACGGGTGCTCTGCTCATCGCCACTGCGACTCCTGCGCAACGCTCCGACTCTTCGCAGGGTTCCGGTGGCGGTACCGCCGCAGCGGCTGCAGGCTGCACCGATCCTTCGAGCGGCGCGACCGCCGGATGCGTGCCGGAGACGTTCTCCACATTCGACATTCCATTCGACAGGCTGCCCGGCGGACGCCTCAACGCGAACGGCGAGCTCGATCCCACGTCCTCGCCGGAAGACGCGCACAAGGGCGCGTTCGTCGCCGCGAAGAGACTCGGCCTTTTCCGGAATTTCGAATGGGTCCACTGGATTCCGACCGTGCCGTCGGTGAAGGACCCGGCGACCGGCAAGTGGAGCGGCGGCGATCTCGACGGTTTCCCGACGGGCTGGGGCTCGACGGGACTCGGCATCGCGGGCGACTGCCTGTACTGGGGCCGCAGCAACTCCACCAACACGACCGGGCCCGGCGTCACGCGTGACGTGAAGATCTTCAGGATCCAGCCCGATCCGGAGAAGGATCCACCGGTCGAGGTCGGCACGATGCCGCAGCTCACCACGGACGGTGGCAGGACCGCGGTGCGCGATCGGGAGCTGCGGCCCTACAACTACACGTCGACGGACGGCAGGGAGCGCATGCTCCTCGTGCGCAGCGCCGCGACGGGAACCGGCGGCGACATCATCGTCTACACCATCGACCCCGAGACGTGCCTGCCCGTCGGCGAAGGCTCCGTGGCGAAGGGCGTGCTCGCGCACGAGTTCTATCTCTGGCACGACCCGAAGAATCCCAACCGCTTCCTCGTCATCTCGCAGACGTACTCGGCTCAGGACGAGGATCTCGTCATCACCGCGATCACGGATGAGAAGACCGGCGAGGTGCTGAAGGAACCGCTCTTCATCGCGTCCTTCACGCTCGAGGACATCGGCGGCCCGATCCGCAACGAGCGGCCCGACGAGACCGGCCTCTTCTCGAACGGACGCTACAACGACTACAGCCACCTCACCGATGCCTGGGGAAGGCCGGGTGCCTCGATGGCAAGCCAGCCGAACAACATGCACTCGGGCTCGATGTCGGACGACGGCGAACGCTTCTACGTCGCCGGCTCGAACACCGGCTTCTACATCCTCAACACCGAGAAGATCGCGCAGCACACGAACGCGGAGCTGATCTCCGGCAAGGTGTGCAACCAGCGTTCGACCAACGTGTGGGTGGACGGGAAGATCGGCGGCCTCGTCGACGTCAGGAAGCTGCCCGAAGTCGCGAACGACTGCGTGCATCCGGTGCTGAACTCGGACCCCGGCGTGCTCGCGATGCTGAAGTCGGACGAGCTATCCGACGTCGAGAAGCTCGTGCGCTACACGCGGCTCGAGACGCGCTCGCGCTTCACCTACACCCCGCCTCTCGTCTCGATGGTCGGTGTGCACAGCGCCGTGCCGGTGCCGAACCGACCCTCGCGCTCGCGCAACAACCCGAAGGGGCGCCCGGCTTACGTCGTGCTCACCGAGGAATGGCCTTTCGGCCCCTGCCCGGAGCGGGGCCTCAGGATTCTCAACATCGAGTCGGAGATCACGCCGATGATGATCGGCGCGCACGCGATGTCGGACAGCATGCTCGAGAACTGTCTCGAGCAGCCGAAACCGCCCGGCGCGACGATCCGGCCGATGATGCACGCTCACAATCCCACCGTGCTCGAGAACCTGGTATTCGTGGGCTGGCTGGGACACGGCGTGCGCGCCATCGACATCTCGAATCCCTTCAACCCGATCGAGGTCGGTCATGCGCGCCCCGTGCCCTGGGGCGACATCATGACCTACCCCGACATCCACAACGGGCTCATCTACGTCGGCGACAACCACACCGGCCTGCACGTCCTCAAGTACACGGGCCCGCGGGCGGACGAGGTGCCGAAGGACGTCGTGTACTCCTCCAACCGCACGAGCCCGCATCCTTCGGGACGCACGCGGTCGGCGAAGAACTGAACGGCACGATGCGTGCGGTGAGCGGCATCGGTGCGCGACTGACACGCGCGATCGTCCTCTCGATCGCCACGGCGGCGGCGGGCGTCGCATCGGCTGCGGATCACTCTGCACATGAGCATCAGGCTCATGGTCACGCGCCGGAGGAGAAGACGCCTCAGGGCCGTTCGACGTCGGACGCACTCTACACGCCGGACGAGCTGCGCTTCCTCACGCACATGATCGTGCACCATCAGCAGGCGCTCGAGATGTCCGCTCTCGTGCCGGCGCGCAGCGGACGCGAGGAGTTCGTCCGTTTCGCGCGCTACATCGAGTCGGGACAGGCGGCGGAGATCGCGCAGATGCGCGCGCTCCTCGACGCCGCACGCGAGCGCGGCATCGAGATCCCCGACCATCCGCTGCACGGCGATCCGCCGATGAACGGCATGCTGTCGTCGGTGCAGATGAAGGCGCTGGAAGAAGCGCGCGGCGCCGAGTTCGAGCAGCTGTGGCTCGAGGGCATGATCCGCCATCATCAGGGCGCGATCGACATGGCGCTCGAGCAGCAGCAACGGCAGTTCGAGAGCGGGCGCCGTCCCTTCGGCATCGATGTGCTCCTCGACGACATTCTCTCGGCACAGCGCGCCGAGATCGCGCAGATGCGCGAGTGGCTCGCGCAGTGGCGTCCGGGCGCCGGATCTCACTGACCGAAATCGAACAGATCGCGGACGCGGCGCGGCTGTGAGCGGAGGTACTGCGGCGGCGCCTTGACCTGCGCGCCGAAGTGCGCGGCGGCGTGCCAGGGCCAGCGTGGATTGAAGAGAATTGCGCGCGCCAGCGCCACGAAGTCCGCATCACCGGTGGCGACGATCGCCTCGGCCTGCTCGAACTCGGTGATGAGCCCTACCGCGACCACGGGCATGCGCGTCGCCGCCTTGACCGCACGCGCGAGCGGAACCTGGTAGCTCGGGCCGATCGGTATGCGCTGCTCCGGCACCAGTCCGCCGCTCGAGACGTGGATCGCGGAGCACCCGCGGGCCTCGAGCGCCTTCGCGAACTCGATCGTCTGCTCGACATCCCAGCCGTTCTCCATCCAGTCCGTTCCCGACACGCGCACCGTCACCGGTCTGTCCGCCGGAAACGCCGCGCGCACCGCTTCGAAGACCTCGAGCGGAAAGCGCATGCGGTTCTCGAGACTTCCGCCGTAGGCGTCTTCGCGCCGGTTGGAGAGCGGCGAGAGGAACTCGTGCAGCAGATAGCCGTGGGCCATGTGGATCTGAACCGCATCGAGGCCGAGCCGCCCTGCTCTGCGTGCCGCGGCGGCGAACGCCTCCCGGATGCGCGCGAGGCCGTCCGTATCGAGCGCGGCCGGTGGACGGTCGCTCTTCGCGTACGGTATCGGCGAAGGCGCCACCGTCTGCCAGCCGTGGAGCGCATCCGGCGCAATCTGTCTTCCGCCCTTCCACGGCACTTCCGTCGACGCCTTGCGCCCGGCGTGCGCGAGCTGGATCGCGATGGGCATGTCCGACCAGCGTCTCACGGTCTCGAGCACGCGGGCCATCGCGGCTTCGGTCTCGTCCGACCAGAGCCCCACGTCGGCGTAGGTGATGCGGCCCTCGGGCAGCACGGCCGTCGCCTCGATGGTGAGCAGCGCCGCGCCCGAGAGGGCGAGATGCCCGAGGTGAATCACGTGCCAGTCGCTCATGCAGCCGTCGACGGCCGAGTACTGGCACATGGGTGCGATGACGATGCGGTTCCTCAGCTCGAGATTGCCGACCCGCAGCGGGGTGAACAGTATGCTCACGGTGAACTCCTTCGCTCCACGCGTTCCGCGCAGTGCACCGGACGGCCTGCCGAGCGCAGCCGTACCGTCGGCTCTTCCGTTTCCGGCTCCGTCAGTTTCGCGCAGTCGCCTCGCTGCCGGCAGGCGACCTTCGCGGCGTCGTGGCGATGAAGTCGAGGACCTCCTCGACGAACATCGTGTCCCGCGTGCCGATGGAGAACTGCACGGAAAGGTGATTGTGCCCGGGGAGCTGCCGCAACCGCGTCTGGACACCGTGACGGTTGAGCAGCACGTGGTAGAGGTGCGCCGCCGACTTCTGGAACGGCATCGGATCGAACTCCGCAACCGTGGTGAGCACCGGAATCGACGTACGCTCGATGTTCTCGGGCACGAGCATGCGCTCGACCGCCGCACGGTCATTGCCGTAGTAGAGCGCAGCGGCTCCCGGATCGTTCCAGTCGACGACGAAGTTCGGCGAATAGAGGATCGCGCCGGCCACCTCGGGCGTGTCGGGCGGCAGGACGCTCGGCATGAACACGTAGCCCGCCACGTGCGTGGCGCCGGCCGAAGCGCCGAGCACGAAGATGCGCTCGGGATCGCCGCCATAGCGGCTCGCGTTGTCGCGCGTCCACCGGATCGCCGCACCGACTGCCTGCGGCCCGGCAGGGAACTTCGCTTCGGGCGCGAGCGGGTACGTGATGTTCACGACCACGAAACCGAGTCCCGCGAAGTGAGTTGCCGCATCCGCGAGACTCGCGAGACTTCCCGCCGTGAAGCCTCCGCCGTGAACCAGCACGAGCACGGGCGCCGGCACGGGAGAATGGCGGTTCCTGCCGACGTAAACGTCGAGCAGATGGCGGGCATGCGGGCCGTAACGGATCTCGCGCGTGACCTCGACGTCCGCAGGTCCGAACATGCGCGGCTCGCCTGCATAGATCGCGGCCGTCGCGGGCGGATCGATCACGGGACCGAGCGCGCGAATCCGCTCGGCGATGTGCGCGGGCATCCGCCGGCGCAGCGTGTTCGCATTCCAGGTCTGCATCTCGTGCGGGTCCGACCAGCGCCACCGCTGGCGGTACGCCGCATCTTCCGCGCAGGGCTCGAGCGAAATCGCACGCGAGGAGTACGGCGGCGCCGTCATCACGTCCGTGTTGACGTAGCGGCGCTCCGTCGAGAGCGTGAGGCACAGATTCGCGGCGCCGGCCGGGATCAGGCGGCCGCTGCTCTCGAGCTTCCAGGGATGCGCGGTGCCGCAGTCGACCGCATGGATGGCTGCACCCGCGGTCAGCGAGGCTGCCGCCAGACAACGGTCGAACGTCACCAGACGCAGGCGCCCTTCCTGCGTCTGCTCGACGAGCTCGTCGACGTAGAAGCCCGGGCGATCGTACTTGCAGCTGTGCGTCGCTATCGGTCCATCGAGCTCGAGGGACTCACCGAAGCCCGGCACGTCGATGCAGTAGCCGCGGGGATCCTCGAGCTCGCTCACGGAGCGCAGGAAAGCGGGTCCGGCGACCGCTGCGACCGGCAGCGAGACGCACGCAGCGAGCAGCAGAGCACTGTGCAATGCGCGGCGCATGTCGCACACCTCAACCCTGCATCTCGAGCCTGCCGTCCTTCACTCTGCCGCGCAGCTCGCGGCCCTCTACGGTCAGGACGACTTCCTCGCCGATCACCCTGCCTTCCACCGGGATGCTCCTGCCCTTCGCGCGCAGCGTTCCCTTGAGCATCTGGAATGTCTGCTCGAGCGTGAGCTCCCCCTGCGGGATCTGATGCGTGCCACCGACCTGCGCCGGCACGATCCACAGCAGCGCCGTGCACCAGGAGCCCTCGCATCCGCTTGCCCGGTCGAGCGTTTCCGTCGCGTCCGCTTCCCAGTCGTCCATCGTGAAGGTGTTCGACACGATGCGCGTGCCGGGCTTCAGCTTGAGAAGCGTCGGGCGCAGCTGAAGATTGATGCTCGGCAGGAGGAACATGGTGATGACGGTCGCCTGCGAGAGATCCGCCTCGAAGAGATCCTGCTCGACGAACGTCGCGCGGTCGGCGACGCCCTCGCGCTCCGCGTTGCGCTGTGAGAGCCTCACGAGGTTTCCGTCGTACTCGATGCCGAGCGCCCGCGCACCGCGCTTGGCGGCCGTGATCACCGTGCGCCCGTCGCCGGACCCGAGATCGATCACGAAGTCCTCCGGCGTGACTTTCGCCATGTCGAGCATCCTGTCGACGAGCGCCTGCGGCGTGGGAACCCAGACCACGTCCTTGCCGGGCTGACCGACGAACGGCTCGTACGGATCTTCCGTCGACTGCGCGAAGGCAGCTGCGTTCACTGCACAGAGAACGAGTGCCAATGCCAGCGGACGTGTGAATGCGGCGACGGTCATTGATGCCTCTCTTTCGTGGAGGTTTGTCGGCGACTCATTTACTGGAAACGCGGGACGTGGGCAACTTTCGTGCCCGCATGAACCAGGCACTGAATGGTATTCGCCGGGACGCTGCCGCGCACGCAGGCGGTGCATCACTCATCGCCTCGAGAGACGTGCGCCGCCGAGGGAAGGCGTCAGTTGGCGGACAGCAGCGTCTCGAGCCTGCGCTGGTACCGCTGCGCCCGTTCGCCGGAGGCGAGCTCGATCGCCCGTTCGAAGCTCTCGCGAGCCGCCTCCGTATTTCCGAGCCGCTCGTGCACGAGACCGAGCAGATAGTGAAAACGGTGCTCGCGGTCGTAGAGACGGATCGCCGCACGCGCGTGTCTCAGGGCAGATTCATAGCGCCCTTCCGCCAGAGCCTCCAGACCCTCGCGGTAGCGATCGTAGGGATTGCGTCGCTGCACCTGAGTCATGCGATGCGCCAGCGCCCGGGCGAGGCGCGTATCGCCATCCGCGGCGAGCGCTCTCGCGGCGTTCTTGATCGCCGTCTCGTCTTCGGGATCGAGCCGCATCGCCTTGACGTAGGCCAGCTTCGCCGCGTGGGCCTCGCCCGCGCGGCGGTACGTGGAGCCCAGATTGCCCCACAGATGCGAGGTACGGGGCGCGAGCTCGATCGCCCGGACGAGATGCTGCTGCGCCTCGCGCAGCCGGTCCTGCAGAAGGAACTGCACCGCGAGGTTGTTGTAGTACTGCGCGAGCGCTTCGCGGTCGCTCACCGGGCGCTGCGGAAAACTGGAGTCGTAGTCTTCGGGGAGTATGTCGACGACCTGCCAGTGCTCGGGACCGAGGCGTATGAGGGCATTCATGTGCCGGTAGCGGATGAGTGTGCCCGAGTCGGACAGGTCCCAGACCGGCGGCACGTCGACTTCGTTGAACTTCGCATCGAGTCCCACGTGCCGCGACAGGGCCACGAAGAGCGCCGTGAAGCTCAGACAATCGGCGCGCCGTCGCTCGAACACTTCGGCCGCACCGTAGGTCGCGTCCTCCGCGAAACGCAGTCCGAGCCGCGCCGGGTCGATGATCGCCTCGAGGAGTGCGCGGACCTTCCCGCGCGGCGTCGATGCGCCGGCGACGGCTTCCTCGGCAAACCGCTGCATCTCCGGCGTGATCGCGAGGAGGTGGTCTTCCGGAGGAACTGTCGCCTCCGTGACCTCTGCGGCAGGGCCGGGCAAAGTGATGCCCCCGAGCAGCCATGCCTCATCCGCGGGCGTCACGCTCGGCAAGGTGCTGCAGCCCGCGAGCAGCATCACCACCCCGAGAAAAGAGAGGCGCATACTGGGGCCATTCTCTGCCTCGATCCGGGCGCCGGCAAGCCACCCCCTGGTCCCGGGGCACGGATGCAGTCCACAGATGCGGCGGCCGGGAGGGCCGCTTGCTGGGAGGGTGAAATGAGTCCCGATTCCGTTCTCGAGCTCGCGATCGAACCGCCATTGCGTGACCTGGGCGATGGATTTCAGGTGCGCCGCGCCCTGCCCTCGCCGCATCGACGCATGGTCGGCCCGTTCATCTTCTTCGACCAGATGGGCCCTGCTGCCCTCCATGCCGGCCAGGGCCTCGACGTGCGGCCGCATCCGCACATCGGCCTCGCCACCGTGACCTATCTGTTCGAAGGCGAGATCCTGCACCGGGACAGCCTGGGCACCGTGCAACCGATCCAGCCCGGCGCAGTCAACTGGATGACCGCCGGCCGCGGCATCGTACACTCGGAGCGGTCGCCTCCTCACGCGCGCGTCGGTGGGGCGAGGATCTTCGGCATCCAGACCTGGGTCGCACTGCCCAGAGCCCACGAGGAAACCGAGCCGAGCTTCGCGCACCATCCGGCGAGCGCATTGCCGGTGCTCGACGACGCAGGCGTCCACATCCGGCTGATCGCCGGAACGCTCTTCGGCGCGCGATCACCCGTCGAGACGTACTCGGAGATGTTCTACGCGGACGCTGCTCTCGCGAAAGGCAGCCGACTGTCGCTCGATGCGGAGCACGAGGAGCGCGCCGTATACGTCGTGGAAGGCTTCGCACGGATCGGCGGAACGAGCTTCCCGTCCGGCCAGCTCGTCGTGCTGAAGCCCGGCGTCGCCGTCGTCATCGAAGCGCCGGAGCCCGCGCGGCTCCTGCTCCTCGGCGGTGAAACGATGGACGGCCCGCGTCACATCTGGTGGAACTTCGTCTCGAGCTCGAGAGATCGCATCAACCAGGCCGCGGAGGACTGGAAGGCCGGGCGGTTCGATCCGGTGCCGGGAGAGACGGAGTTCATTCCACTGCCGGAGCGGCATCGGGCACCCGTTCATTACCCGTGACGGCCGCAGCAGCGCGCGGTGAGCGCTCGGCCTCGCTGCGGCCTGACGAACGAGAGTGACAACTCGTCGAGTCACGGGCGACTCGGCGAACCGCACTGAAAACGGCGGGAATCATGCTGCGGTCTCGAGGGAGCGGCCCGCAGCTTCACACAGGGGTCTCGCAGGAACTCGAGACCTTGCCGTCAGAACCGAGAGGGGAAGTTGGTAGCGGGGGCAGGATTTGAACCTGCGACCTTCGGGTTATGAGCCCGACGAGCTGCCAGACTGCTCCACCCCGCACCAGGAAGGCCGCGCATTCTATGAAGGCTCGCACGGCATTGCAATACGTGCGACCAGGCTCGCGCGAAGCTGCGGCCGGGGCGCGACTGCCCGCCCGGGGCCGCCGGTTGGGCTCGGGCGGCCGCTTCCCCTCCAGGCCGCTCCGTCAGTGGAGCAGGCGTGCGCAGAGGTCGAGGAGCGGCCCCGGCAGGAGGCCCAGCAGGACGACGGCCGCGGCGTTGAGGCCGAGCGCGACGCGGGCGCCGGTGTTGCGCTCGGTCGCAGGCAGCTCGCCCGGGGGGTCGAAGTACATCAGCTTCACGACCCGCAGGTAGTAGAAGGCACCGACCACCGACATCACGATCGCGATCAGGATGAGCCACGGGTGGCTGGTCGCCCACAGCTCCTGGATGATGCGGAGCTTGGCCCAGAAGCCGACGAACGGCGGGATGCCGGCCGTCGAGAACATGAGCACCATCATCACGAACGCGAGCATCGGATCGCGCGCGTGCAGGCCCTTGTAGTGATCCAGCTCGTCCGCCTCGAAGCCCTTGCGGCTCGCGAGCAGTATCACACCGAAGGTGCCGAGCGACATCAGCACGTAGACGAGCGTGTAGTAGAGCGCGGCGCTGTAGCCCTCGGGCGTGCCGGCGACGAAGCCCAGCACGATGAAGCCCACGTTCGAGATCGTCGAGTACGCGAGCATGCGCTTGAGATTGCTCTGCACGATCGCGACGACGTTGCCCACGACGAGGGTGAGCACCGCCAGCGCGGCCAGCATCTGCGACCACTCGGCCACCGCTCCCTGGAGCCCCTCCGCCAGAAGGCGCAGCGCGAGCGCGAAGTACGCGATCTTCGGCGCGGTGCCGATGAACAGTGTCACGCTCGTCGGCGCGCCGTGGTAGACGTCCGGCAGCCACATGTGGAACGGCACGGCACCCAGCTTGAACGCCACGGCGACGACGATGAACACCAGGCCGAGGATCACGCCGGCGCTGAGCTCGCCGCGGAGCTGGCCCGCCAGCTCGTCGAGCGAGAGTGTGCCGGTGACGCCGTACACGATCGACATGCCGTAGAGCAGCGCGCCCGAGGCGATGGAGCCGAGCACGAAGTACTTCATGGCCGACTCGGCGGCGATGCCGGAATCGCGGTCGAACGCCACCATCGCGTACACCGAGAGCGCCAGCAGCTCCACGCCGATGTACATCGTGAGCAGGCTCGCGGCGGAGACCATCACGAAAATGCCGAGCAGCGCCGTGAGCGCCAGCACGTAGTACTCGCCCTTCAGGATCTCGCGCTGCTCGAGGTAGGTGCGCGAGTAGAGCAGCGCGAAGCCGACGAACACGAAGCCCGCGAGCTTGAGGAAATGACCGAGCTCGTCGGCGACGAACATGCCGTTGAAGAGCGTCACGCGCTCGGTCACCGCGCCGAACTGCGCGGTGAGCAGCGCGCCGAGCGCGAGCGCGGCCAGCGTCAGCGTCGGCGTCAGGCCGCGGCGCTTTTCGCCGTAGAAGACGTCCACCAGCAGCAGCACACAGACCGCGATCGCGAGGTAGATCTCGGCAATTGCGGGTGCGACGGTGGCCCAGGTCAGTGTCGTTTCGGATGCCATGTGAATCTTCTAGGGGCTCAGCTTGGTGCGCAGCGCCAGATCGACGAGGTTCTCGATCGAGGGCCGCATCATCTCGAGGAGCGGCGCCGGCCAGACTCCGAGCAGCAGCACGGCGACGGCGAGCACGCCCAGCACCGCGAACTCGCGGCCGTTGAGATCCTTCATGCTCGCGACGCCCTCGTTCGCCACGGGACCGAAGATCACGCGCTTGACGAGCCAGAGCGTGTAGGCGGCACCGAGAATCAGCGTGACGGCGGCGAGCAGCGCGTACCAGAAGTTCGCCTTGAAGCTCGCGAGGATCACCAGGAACTCGCCGACGAATCCCGAGGTACCCGGCAGGCCAGCGTTCGCGAGCGCGAACAGCACCATGAAGCCGGCGAACTTCGGCATGGTGTTGATGACGCCGCCGTAGGCGCTGATCTCGCGGCTGTGCAGCCGGTCGTACATCACGCCCACGCAGAGGAACAGCGCGCCGGAGACGAGGCCGTGCGAGATCATCTGCACCATGGCGCCGTCCATGCCCATCGCGGCGCCCTGCGTGCCGCCCGTGTTCGCCAGGATCTCGTAGGCCACGAAGGCACCGAGCGTCACGAAGCCCATGTGCGCGATGGACGAGTACGCGATGAGCTTCTTCATGTCCTGCTGCACGAGCGCCACGAAGCCGATGTAGATCACCGCGATGAGCGACAGCGCGATGATGAGCAGGTCGAGCTCGCGGCTCGCATCCGGCGCGATCGGCAGGCTGAAGCGCAGGAAGCCGTAGCCGCCCATCTTCAGCATGATGGCGGCCAGGATGACGGAGCCGCCGGTGGGCGCCTCGACGTGGGCGTCCGGGAGCCACGTGTGTACCGGCCACATGGGCACCTTCACCGCGAAGGCGAGCAGGAACGCGAGGAAGATCCAGATCTGCTCCTGCAGGGTGAGCGGCAGCGCGTGGAAGCTGGCGATCGAGTAATCGTCCGCCTTCAGGTACATGTAGATCAGCGCCACCAGCATGAACACCGAGCCGAAGAAGGTGTACAGGAAGAACTTGATGGTGGCGTAGACGCGGCGCGGTCCGCCCCAGACCCCGATGATGAGGAACATCGGGATCAGCATCGCTTCCCAGAAGAAGTAGAAGAGCAGCGCGTCCATCGCGGCGAACACGCCGATCATCAGCCCTTCCATGATGAGGAAGGAGGCGAAGTACTGCGCCGGGCGGGTCTCGATGACGTTCCATCCCGCGACGATCACGGGGATGGTCATGAAGGCGGTCAGCAGGATGAGCGGCAGCGAGATGCCGTCGACGCCGAGCGCGTAGTACGAGTTGAACGCCGGAATCCACGGCAGGCGCTCGACGAACTGGTAGCTCGCCGTGCCGGTGTCGAAGCCGGTCGCGAGCGGGATCGCCGCGAGGAGCGTCGCGACCGAGGCCCCGAGCGCGACCCAGCGCCCTGCCGCGATGTTGCGCTCACCGAGCGCGAGCACGACCAGGCCGGCCACGATGGGCAGCCAGATCAGGAGCGAGAGAAGTCCGAAGCCTTGCATGCGTGACCGTCTACGAGCGCAGGAGGAACCAGCCCAGGAGCACCGCGAGTCCGATGAACATCCAGAAGGCGTACGAATAGAGATAGCCGCTCTGGATCAGGCGCACGACGCCGCCGAAGCGCCCCACCGTTGCAGCCGTGCCGTTGACGAGCGCGCCGTCGATCAGCACCTGATCGCCGCCCCGCCACAGCGCGCGGCCGAGGAGCCGGCTGCCGCGCGCGATGACGTTCTCGTTGAACCAGTCGAAGTAGTACTTGTTGACCAGGATCGTGCGGATCGGCCGCAGTGCCTCCGCGGCTCTGTCCGCGAGCCCGGGCTTCCACAGGAAGAACACCCACGCCGTGACGACGCCGGCGAGCGCCAGCCAGAAGGTCGGCGTGATGAACCCGTGCAGCGCGAAGGCGACGGGGCCGTGGAACTCGTGCCCGAGCTCGGCGAGCACGTCGTTGCGCTCGAGCACGAAGATCGAGTCGCCGAAGTAGCCGCCGAACAGCACCGGCCCGACCGTGAAGAGACCGATGAAGATCGAGGGGATCGCGAGCGCGATGAGCGGCACCGTGACGACCGGCGGGCTCTCGTGCGGCTCACCTCCGTGGTGATGCGCATCGGCTGAACCGTGGGATTCGCCGTGTCCGCCCTCCCCTCCGTGGCTCGCGGCATGCGCGTGCGCGGTCCGGAAGCGCTCCTCACCGTGGAAGGTGAGGAAGAGCATGCGGAAGGTGTAGAGCGCGGTGACGAAGACACCGATGAGCACGCACCAGTAGGCGTACGGCGCAGCCCAGCGATGCGACGCCGCGGCGGCCTCGATGATCATGTCCTTCGAGTAGAAGCCCGAGAAGAACGGCGTGCCGATGAGCGCGAGCGCGCCGATCCAGCAGGTGACCGCCGTGACGGGCATGTACTTCGCGAGCCCGCCCATCTTGCGCATGTCCTGCTCGTGATGCATGCCGATGATCACGGAGCCGGCCGCCAGGAACAGCAGCGCCTTGAAGAAGGCGTGCGTCATCAGGTGGAAGATCGCTGCGCCGTAGGCCGAGACACCGAGCGCCACCGTCATGTAGCCGAGCTGCGAGAGCGTCGAGTACGCGACCACGCGCTTGATGTCGTTGTTCACGATGCCGAGCAGGCCCATGAAGAGCGCCGTCGTCGCGCCGATGATGAGCACGAAGTTGAGCGCGAGCTCCGAGTGCTCGAAGAGCGGCGACATGCGCGCGACCATGAAGATGCCCGCGGTCACCATCGTCGCGGCGTGGATCAGTGCGGAGATGGGGGTCGGGCCTTCCATCGAGTCCGGGAGCCACACGTGCAGCGGCACCTGCGCCGACTTACCCATGGCGCCGATGAAGAGCAGGATGCAGATGAGCCCGAGCGCCTCGACGGACGTCGTCGACGTGAGCGGGAAGGACTCCTGCGCGATCCGCGGCGCGGCTTCGAATGCCGCCGTGTAGTCGAGCGATCCCGTGTAGTAGAGGACCCCGGCGATGCCGAGCACGAAGCCGAAGTCGCCCACGCGGTTGACCAGGAACGCCTTGAGGTTCGCGAAGATCGCGCTCGGCCGCGTGTACCAGAAACCGATCAGGAGATAGGAGACGACGCCGACCGCTTCCCAGCCGAAGAAGAGCTGCATGAAGTTGTTCGACATCACGAGCATCAGCATCGAGAATGTGAACAACGAGATGTAGCTGAAGAAGCGCTTGAACCCCGGGTCGTCGTGCATGTAGCCGATCGTGTAGACGTGCACGCACAGCGACACGAACGTCACGACGGCCATCATGAGCGCGGTGAGCCGGTCGACGAGGAAGCCGACCTGCATGGTCACGCCGTCGCTCACCAGCCACGTGTAGACCGGGCCGTTGAACGCCGGCACGCCGTCCCAGTAGATCTGCTTGAGGACGATCAGCGACAGGACGCAGGAGATGGCGACTCCCGCGATGGTCACGTAGGCCGCAGCCATGCGGCTGACCAGGCGACCGCCGAGACCGGCGATGATCGCACCGGCGAGCGGCAGCAGGACGATGGCGAGGAGCAGATTCGGATTCATGGCAGCGCCGTCAGCCCTTCATGGTGTTCAGGTCTTCCACGTTGATGCTCCTGCGCGAGCGGAAGAGCACCACGAGGATCGCAAGCCCGATGGCGGACTCGGCCGCCGCCACGGTCAGGACGAAGAACACGAACACCTGTCCGTCGAGATTCCCCAGGAAGCGCGAGAACGCGACGAAGTTGAAGTTCGCCGCGAGGAGCAGCAGCTCCACGCACATGAGGAGCAGGATCACGTTCTTGCGGTTCAGGAAGATGCCCGCGATCGAGATGGCGAACAGGATCGCCGACAGCGTGAGGAGATGGGCGAGCGTGATCACGGGCGCTTCTCCGGATCCATCTTGACGATGCGCACGCGCTCCTCGCGGCGCACCGCCACCTGCTTCGCGACGTCCTGTACCTTGAGTCCCGGCCGGCGCCGCATGGTGAGCGCGATCGCGGCGATGATCGCGACGAGCAGCAGCATCGCCGCGAGCTCGAACGGATAGGCGAAGCGCGTGTAGAGCACGTTGCCGAGCTCGGCGGTGTTGCTGTAGTCCTCGGGCAGCGGCACCGTGCCGCGCGTGACGTCCACGCCGAGGTTGCGCGCGGTCACGACCCCGACGATCTCCACGATGACGACGCCGGCCGTGATCCAGCCGAGCCAGGCGTAGCGCGTGAAGCCGCTGCGCAGCTCCGCGAGGTCGATGTCGAGCATCATGACCACGAACAGGAACAGCACCATCACCGCGCCGACGTACACGAGCACCAGCACCACCGCGAGGAACTCCGCCTCGAGCAGCAGCCAGATCGCCGCCGAGGTGACGAAGCACAGCACGAGCGCGAGCGCCGAGTGCACGGGATTGCGTGCCACGATCACCCCGAGCGCCGAGGCGACGAGGAACGCGCCGAAGAGATAGAACAGTATCTGCACCAGCACCGGATCAGTACCCCCCACGCCTTCCCTAGCGGTACTTCGCGTCGGCCGCCTTGTCGGCGGCGATCATGGCTTCGTAGCGCTCGCCGATCGCGAGCAGCCTGTCCTTCGAGTGAATGTTCTCCCCCCGATGCTCCATGTGGTACTCGTGGATGCGGGTGAGCACGATGGCATCGACGGGACAGGCTTCCTCGCAGAAGCCGCAGAAGATGCACTTGAAGAGGTCGATGTCGTACCGCGTCGTGCGGCGCGTGCCGTCGGGCGCAACGTCGGATTCGATCGTGATGCACACCGCGGGGCAGACGGCCTCGCACAGCTTGCAGGCGATGCAGCGCTCCTCGCCGTTGGGATAACGGCGCAGCGCGTGCAGACCGCGGAAGCGCGGGGACTGCGGCGTCTTCTCCTCAGGGTAGTTCAGCGTGTACTTCGGGCTGAGGAAGGTCCGCCACGTGACGAGCATGCCCTTGAGCAGCTCGGGCAGCAGAAATGTCTTCAACGGATTGACGGCCATGGACGATCCTTCACGACGACCAGGGGCCGATGCGGAAGTGGGCCATGAGACCCTCGACCGCGATCCACACCAGCGTCACTGGAATGAGAGCCTTCCACCCCAGGCGCATGATCTGGTCGTAGCGATAGCGCGGAAAGGTGGCCCGGAACCACAGGAAAAGGAACAGGAAGACGAAGATCTTGAGGCCGAGCCAGAAGAAGCTCGGCTTCGCGAGGAAAGTGTCGCCGATGATCGGGTAGCCCTCGAAGGGACTCAGCCATCCGCCGAGGAACATCACCGACGTGAGGGCCGAGATGAGGATCATGTTCGCGTACTCGGCGAGGAAGAAGATCGCGAAGGCGATTCCCGAGTACTCGACGTGGAAGCCCGCCACGATCTCCGACTCGCCTTCCGCGACGTCGAACGGCGCGCGGTTGGTCTCCGCGACTCCCGAGATGAAATAGACGACGAACAGCGGGAAGAGCCAGAACCAGTTCCAGGCGAGCGGTCCGCCCTGCTGCTGGAGCACGATCTTCCCGAGATTGAGACTCCCCGCCGCCATCAGCACGCCGACGAGGGCGAAACCCATCGCGATCTCGTACGCGACGATCTGCGCGGCCGAGCGCATCGCACCGAGAAAGGCGTACTTGGAGTTCGCGGACCATCCCGCGAGGATGATGCCGTACACGCCCATCGACGTGAGCGCGAGCACGTACAGGAGACCCGCGTCGATGTCCGCGACGACGAGCTCCGGCGACAGCGGAATGACGGCCCACGTCGCGAAGGCCGGCACCAGGGCGATGATGGGCGCGATCCGGAACAGGAACTTGTTCGCGTTCGCCGGGACGACGACCTCCTTCATGAGGAGCTTGATGACGTCGGCGAACGGCTGGCCGAGTCCCGGCAGCAGGCCGAAGATGCGCACGCGGTTCGGTCCCCGCCGGAGCTGCATCCAGCCGATCACCTTGCGCTCCCACAGCGTGAGGAGCGCCACGCAGATGATGATCGAGACGGTGATCAGCAGGATCCACGCCGTCGAGCGCGCGTAATCCGGCAGAACGAACCACAGCGATGAGATCGAATCCAGCACGAGTCCCCGTCCTGTCGAATCAGTAGGTCACCGGCGCCCTGCGTCCCTCGCGGGTCCGCTGGAGCGCGGGTGCGCGGCGCACGAGCGCATCGATCTGATACATGGGCAGATCGACCACGCCGGCCGCGGGCGTCTGCACGCCGGCCCGATGTGTACCCCAGTAGCCTTCCGGCGCGGCATCGCCGCACTGCCCGCGCAGTTCCTCCAGCACGTCCTCGGACGACTGGTAGTCGAAGCCCTCGAGTCCGAGCACGTTGCCGAGCACGCGCAGCACCTTCCACCCCGGACGCGCCTCGCCCACGGGCTGGGCGGCACCTGCGAAGCTCTGCCACTGTCCTTCCAGATTCACGTACGTGCCCGACGTTTCGGCGAAGGTGCCGATCGGCAGCAGCACGTGAGCAACCTGCTTGAGCGTCTCGCTCGCGAACGGCGTGACGGCGACGACGAACTCCGATCCGGCGAGCACGCGCGTGCAGCCGGCATCGAGCGCATCGATCCACGGCTCGATCCCGCCGAAGAGCACATAGGCCTTGAGCGGCCGGCTCAGCATCTCGGCCGCATTGAGCCCGGCCGACGCAACGGGCCTGCCGCCTGCCGTACGATGCGGAACGGCGCCGGCGAGATAGGCACCGGCCGCATTCGCGCCTTCAGCGATCTCACCGAACGACGCGCCGGCGGCCTGTGCGATGGCCGCAGCGAGCGCGCGCACATCCGCGTAAGCCGGGTGCCGCAGCGCCAGCGCGCCGAGCCACACGGCGCGGCGCTCGCCGGTCGTGAGCTCGGATGCGAGCGCACGATGCGCGTCGGTGACGCGGGCCTCGCGCACGGCATCGGCGAGGTGTGCCGGAACGTTCTGCGGTGCGTCCTGAGTGAGCGCCGCGAGGATCGCAGCGAGCTCGGCAGCGAGCGCGGCGATCGGCGCCTCGAGATAGCCGGCGACCGGGAACAGGTACTCGAAGCGCGCGGGATTGACGAAAGCGATTCTGGCGCCGCCGCGAGCCGCCTTGCGCACGCGATGCGCGAGCATCGGCACTTCGCGGCGCAGATTCGAGCCGATGACGAGCAGAGAGCCGAGGCGATCGACGTCCGCGATGCGCATGCCGAGCGACGGATAGCGCGGATCGGCGTCCTGGTCGCGGAAGTCCTTCCGGCGCAGGCGATGATCGACGTTGTTCGAGCCGAGACCGCGGACCACCCGGTTGAGGAGATAGAGCTCCTCGACGGTGCTCGAGCTGCTCGCGAGCGCGCCGAGCTCGCTCGCACGCGCACGCAGGCCTTCCGCGGCGGCATTGAGCGCGGTCTGCCAGTCGACGGCTTCCCACCCCTGCTCGGTGCGGATCATCGGCGTCTGCAGCCGGTCCGCGCTGTAGATGCCCTCGTAGCTGAAGCGGTCGCGGTCCGCGATCCACGTCTCGTTGATCGCGTCGTTCTCGCGCGGCACCACGCGCATCAGCCTGCCGCGCAGCACGTGCGCGAACAGGTTCGTGCCCACGCCGTCGTGCGGCGAGACGAGCGGATGCGCGGTCATTTCCCACGCGCGCGCACGGAAGCGGTACGGCTTCGAGACGAGCGCGCCGACCGGGCACAGATCGATGACGTTGCCCGAGAGCTCGTGATCGACGGTGCGCTCGACGTACACGCGCACCCTCGCCTGCTCGCCGCGGCCGATCATGCCGAGCTCGGGATAGCCCGCGATCTCCTCGCTGAAGCGGATGCAGCGCGTGCAGTGAATGCAGCGCGTCATGTCGGTGGCGATCAGCGGGCCCAGGTTCTCGTCGGCCACCACGCGCTTGCGTTCCGTGTAGCGCGAGATGTCGCGTCCGAAGCCGACCGCGAGGTCCTGCAGCTCGCACTCGCCGCCCTGGTCGCAGATCGGGCAGTCGAGCGGATGATTGATGAGCAGGAATTCCATCGTCGCGCGCTGCGCGCCGAGGGCCTTCGCCGAGTTGGTGAAGATCTTCATGCCCTCGGCGACCGGCGTCGCGCAGGCGGGCATGGGCTTGGGAGCCTTCTCGACCTCGACCAGGCACATGCGGCAGTTCGCCGCCACCGAGAGCTTGTCGTGGTAGCAGAAGCGCGGGACGTAGATGCCGTTCGCGTCCGTGACGCGAATGATCATCTCGCCCTTGCGCGCCTTCAGCGGCACGCCGTTGACTTCGATGTTGACCAGGTCTTCTGCTTTGGGATCCAAAGTCTCAATCCTCAGCGCCAGTTCGCGCGCGCCGCCCGCGGCGCCCGTCAGATCTCACGCCGCCACCGTACCGAGCTGCTCCTGGACGATGCTCCGTCCGCCGTGGTCGATCATGTACTCGAACTCGTGGCGGAAGTGGCGGATGAAGCTCTGCACCGGCCACGCGGCGGCATCGCCCAGCGCGCAGATGGTGTGACCCTCGATGCGGTTCGCGACGTCGACGAGCAGGTCCAGATCCGTGCGACGCCCCTGCCCCGCCAGGATCCGGCGGATGGTGCGGTTGAGCCAGCCGGTGCCCTCGCGGCACGGCGTGCACTGTCCGCAGGACTCGGACATGTAGAAGCGCGAGAGCCGCTCGAGCACCCGCACCATGCACGTGGTCTCGTCCATGACGATGACCGCCGCGGAGCCGAGCGCGGAGCCCGCGGCACGCAGCGAGTCGTAGTCCATGTTGGCCGCGAGAATCTTCTCGGCCGGCAGAACCGGCACCGACGAGCCGCCGGGGATCACGGCCTTGAGCTTGCGCCCGCCGCGCACGCCGCCCGCGAGCTCGAGGAGATCGCGGAAGGGAATGCCGAGCGGAAGCTCGAAGTTGCCCGGTTTCGCGACGTGGCCCGAGACCGAGAAGATCACGGTGCCGCCGGAGTTGGGCGGCCCCAGGCTGGCGAACCACTGCGGTCCCTTGCGCAGGATCGTCGGGACCGACGCGTAGCTCTGCGTGTTGTTGATCGTCGTCGGCCGGCCGTAGAGACCGAAGTTCGCCGGGAACGGCGGCTTGAAGCGAGGCTTGCCCGGCTTGCCCTCGAGCGACTCGAGCAGCGCCGTCTCCTCGCCGCAGATGTAGGCGCCCGCGCCGTGGAACGTGTAGAGATCGAAATCGATCCCGGATCCGCGGATGTTCTTGCCGAGGAGACCCGCGTCGTATGCCTCCTTCAGCGCAGCCTCGAAGCGCGGAATGGGCTCACCGAGGAACTCGCCGCGGATGTAGTTGTAGCCGACCGTCGCGCCCATCGCGTAGCCGCCGATCGCCATGCCTTCGATGAGCGCGTGCGGGTTGTAGCGCAGGATGTCGCGGTCGTGGCAGGTGCCGGGCTCGCTCTCGTCCGAGTTGCAGACGACGTACTTCTGGCCCGGCACATTGCGCGGCATGAAGCTCCACTTCGTGCCGGTCGGGAAGCCCGCGCCGCCGCGGCCGCGCAGCCCCGACGCCTTGACCGCCTCGATGATCTCCTCGCGCGGCGGCTTCTCGGCGAGGATGCGCTCCCACACCTGGTAGCCGCCGATCTTGCGGTAGGTCTCCAGCGTCCACGAGCGCTCGTACTTGAGCGGCTCGAAGACCACGAGATTCATCTTGTCTTCGTAGGACGCCATCGTGTCACTTCAGCTCGTCGAGGATCTGATCGACCTTCTCCGGCGTCAGATTCTCGTAGTAGATGTGATCGACCATCATCATCGGCGCGCCGGTGCACGCCGCGAGACACTCCTCCTCGCGCTTGAGGAAGATGCGTCCGTCGGGCGTGCTCTCGCCGAGGCGGATGCCCAGCTTCTTCTCGACGTGCGCCACGATCTCGTCGGCGCCGTTCAGCATGCACGAGATGTTCGTGCAGATGCTCACGTGATGCCGGCCGCATGGATGCAGCTCGAACATCGAATAGAAGCTCGCCACCTCGTACACCTGGATCGGCGGGAGGTTCAGGTACTCCGCCACCGCGTCCATGAGCGGCTTGGTGAGGTACCCCTGGTTCTGCTCCTGCGCGGCGCGCAGCGCCGCGATCACCGCGGAGCGCTGCCGGCCCGGCGGAAACTTCGCCACCCAGCGGTCGATCTCCTGGCGCGTGTGCTCCGAGAGCAGCGCGGCCGCGCCTCCCGTGGTCTGCGTCACCGGTCGATCTCCCCGAAAACGATGTCCTGCGTGCCGATCACGGCCACGACGTCCGCCAGCATGTGACCGCGCACCATCTCGTCGAGCGCGGCCAGATGCGCGAAGCCCGGCGCACGCACCTTGAGCCTGTAGGGCTTGTTCGCGCCGTCGGAGATGAGATAGACGCCGAGCTCGCCCTTCGGCGCCTCGATCGCCGCGTACGTCTCTCCCTCCGGCACGCAGTAGCCCTCCGTGAAGAACTTGAAGTGGTGAATGAGCGATTCCATGTCGCCCTTCATGTCCTCGCGGCGCGGCTGGCGGATCTTGCGGTCGTCGATCATCACGGGGCCGGGGTTGGCCTTCAGCCACTCCACGCACTGGCGGATGATGCGGTTCGACTGGCGCATCTCCTCGATGCGCACCAGGTACCGGTCGTAGCAGTCGCCGTTCACGCCGACCGGAACGTCGAAATCCAGCCGGTCGTACACCTCGTACGGCTGCTTCTTGCGCAGATCCCACGCGATACCCGAGCCGCGCAGCATGGGTCCCGAGAAGCCGAGCTGCATCGCCCGCTCCGGTGAGACGACGCCGATGTTCACCGTGCGCTGCTTCCAGATGCGGTTGTCGGTGAGCAGCGTCTCGTAGTCGTCGATGCTCTTCGGGAATCGCTCGGTGAACGCCCAGATGAAGTCGAGCATGGTGCCCGAGCGCGCCTCGTTCAGGCGGTCGACTTCCTTCTGCGAGCGCCACTTGGACGGCTTGTACTTCGGCATCGAGTCCGGCAGATCGCGGTACACGCCGCCCGGGCGGTAGTACGCCGCGTGCATGCGCGTGCCCGAGACCGCCTCGTACACGTCCATCAGCTCCTCGCGCTCCTTGAAGCAGAGGAGGAAGACGGTCATCGCGCCGATGTCGAGCCCGTGCGAGCCGAGCCACATCAGGTGGTTCAGGATGCGCGTGATCTCGTCGAACATCACGCGGATGTACTGGGCGCGGATCGGCGGCTTGATGCCGAGCAGCCGCTCGATGGCGAGCACGTACGCGTGCTCGTTGCACATCATCGAGACGTAGTCCAGGCGATCCATGTACGGGATCGTCTGGTTGTAGGGCTTGGTCTCCGCGAACTTCTCGGTCGCCCGGTGCAGCAGGCCGATGTGCGGATCGGCCTTCTGGATCACCTCGCCGTCCATCTCGAGGACGAGGCGCAGCACGCCGTGGGCCGCCGGATGCTGCGGCCCGAAGTTCATCGTGTAGTTGCGGATCTCGCTCATAGTGTGTGCGGGCCGGCGTCAGGCGCGACGGCTTCCGATCCGGTCTTCCTCACTGCTTTCCCGTCCCGGCCGCGTCGCGCAGCGCCGGCGAGTAACGCTCGTCCCTGCGGATCACCTTCGGCACGACCACGCGCGGCACGATGCTCACCGGCTCGTACACCACGCGCTTCTTCTCGGGGTCGTAGCGCACCTCGACGTTGCCGATCATCGGGAAGTCCTTGCGGAACGGATGACCGACGAAGCCGTAGTCCGTGAGGATGCGCCGCAGATCCGGGTGTCCGCGGAACAGGATGCCGAAGAGATCGAAGGCCTCGCGCTCGAACCAGTTGGCCGACGCCCATATGTCCACGACCGAATCGACCACCGGCTCCTCGTTGTCCCGGCAGAGCACGCGCAGCCGAAGCCGCTCGTTGTGCGTGATCGAAAGGAGCTGGTAAGCGACGCCGAAACGGCGCTCCATGGTCGGCGGCCGCGGCCCGACGAGCCGGCGCGATCCGCGGCTGAAGCCGCTGCGGGTGGCGGACTGTGTCTGCCACTCGTCGCGCCCGTAGTCGAGGAAGTCGATGCCCGCGATGTCCATGAGCATCTCGAAGCGGAGCTCGGGGGCATCGCGCAGCGTGCGGCAGACGTCGAGGAGCGATTCCGGCTCGACCTCGAAGGCGAGCTCATCGGGGAGCGACGGAAGGCGGCGCACCCGGTCACCAAGGCGCGCGATCACTTTCTGGGCGAGAGCTTCGATGCGCTCCGTCACCGCGAAATCTCCTCGTTCAGCGTGCGATCGTGCTGGTGCGCGCGATCTTCTTCTGCAGCTGGATGATGCCGTAGATCAGCGCTTCCGCCGTCGGCGGGCAGCCGGGAACGTAGACGTCCACGGGCACGATGCGGTCGCAGCCGCGCACGACCGAGTACGAATAGTGGTAGTAGCCGCCGCCGTTCGCGCACGAGCCCATCGAGATGACCCAGCGCGGCTCGGCCATCTGGTCGTACACCTTGCGCAGCGCCGGCGCCATCTTGTTCACGAGCGTGCCCGCCACGATCATGACGTCGGACTGACGCGGGCTCGGCCGGAAGATCACGCCGAAGCGGTCGAGGTCGTACCGCGACGCGCCTGCGTGCATCATCTCGACCGCGCAGCACGCGAGGCCGAAGGTCATGGGCCACAGGGAACCGGTACGGGCCCAGTTGACGAGATTGTCGACCTGCGTCGTGAGGAAGCCGCGCTGCGCGAAGCCCTCTGCGCCTTCAGGATCTAGTCCCACTCGAGAGCTCCTTTCTTCCACTCGTAGATGAAGCCCACGACGAGTATTGCAAGGAAGATTCCCATCGCGACGAGGCCGAACGTGCCGATGTTTCCGAGCGATACGGCCCAGGGAAAGAGGAAGGCGATCTCGAGATCGAACACGATGAAGAGGATCGCCACGAGGTAGTAGCGGACGTCGAACTTGCGCCGGGTGTCCTCGAAGGCCTCGAAACCGCACTCGTACGGCGAGAGCTTCTCACGATCGCCGTGGAAGCGGGCGAAGTAGCGGCCGATGCCCGTGCCGAGGACGAGCAGCACCACGGCGACGCCCGCCGCGACGATCAGGAAGATCAGGATCGGGAGGTAATTGGACAGCATTTTCTCGACGCCCAAGCTCGTACGGGACAGCACGCCCACCGGCGCCTCGCCGCCCCTCAAACAAAGGCGCGCATTGTAACAGTCAGGCTCGAAAATTTGGTGCCGACGGTCGGATTCGAACCGACACGGCTCGCGCCGCTAGCCCCTCAAGCTAGTGTGTCTACCAATTCCACCACGTCGGCAGATTTTCGAGCTGGAGATCACTGCACAGGCCGGTCACCCGAGGATTCGCCCGCAGGCGCCGGAACCGGCGGAGATGCAGGCTCCGGCACGGCATCCGTCGCAGCAGGCGCGGCAGTCGCCGGCTCGGGCACGGACTCACCCGCCTGGTCCAGGATCGTCGCCGGCCTCTCTTCGGCCGCCTGATTACCGATGTACGCGAGCACCAGGCTGTTGACCATGAAGATCGCAGCCAGGATCGCGGTTGCCCGCGACAGAGCCGTGCGCGCACCCCGCGCGCCGAATACGGTTCCCGAGGCCCCGGCACCGAAGCCCGCGCCCGCGTCGGCGCCCTTGCCGCGCTGAAGCAGCACGAGGCCGATGATCGCGGCCGAGACGAAGAACTGCAGGATCGACAGTGCCGTACGCAACATCGCAGAACCTGCGCCCTATGAGCGGGCAGCCCCCAGAATAGCCAGAAACTCCTCGGCCTTGAGCGAAGCGCCGCCGATCAGACCGCCGTCGACGTCGGGCATCGCGAACAGCTCCGCCGCGTTCCCGGCCTTCACGCTGCCGCCATAGAGAATGCGTGTCTCCGCTGCAATTCTAGCATTACGTGCGCCGATCCGTCCCCGGATGAACGCGTGTACTTCCTGCGCCTGCTCCGGCGTCGCATTGCGACCGGTCCCGATCGCCCAGACGGGCTCGTACGCGATGACGGCACCTGCGAAGGCATCGGCACCGCACAGCTCGAGCACGGCATCGAGCTGACGCCCGACGACCTGGTTCGTGAGCCCGGCTTCACGCTCCGAGAGCTGCTCGCCGACGCACAGGATCGGCACGAGTCCCTTCGACTGCGCCGCCGCGAACTTGCGCGCCACGAGCTGATCGTCCTCACCGTACAGGGTGCGACGCTCCGAGTGCCCGACGATCACGTACGTGCAGCCCACGTCCCTGAGCATCGCCGCAGAGACTTCACCGGTATACGCCCCCTGCGCCTCGGCGCAGCAGTCCTGAGCGCCGAGCTCGATCTGTGAGTCGAGCTCCGCATCGCGCAGGAGTCTTCCGACCTCCTGCAGATACACGAAGGGCGGACACACGATGCATGCGGCGGCCGGCCGCTCCGGAAAACCCGCGGCGATCTCCTCGATCAGCCGCGCGTTCTCGGCACGCGAGCCGTGCATCTTCCAGTTTCCGGCAACGATGGGACGCCGCATCTCCTGTCCTTCCGCCGGCGCGAATCAACGCACGGGGATTCTCAAAAAAGGCGCGCGATGATAGCCACGCAGTGCAGCGGGCGCAACGCTCGCACTCACTCTCCCTCCCGCCTCAGGGCCTGCCTGCCCGGTGATACGCGCGAATAGGGATAAACCGAAAGGCCGCTACACGGCGGCCGCGCGCACCACGTCGGCGAGCTCGGTGGCGAGCGCGCGTGTCGCGGCTTCCTCTCTTCCCTCGACCATGACGCGGATGACGGGCTCCGTGCCGGAGGCGCGCAGCACGACGCGGCCTTCGCCGGCGAGGCGCTTCTCGATGCGCTCGACGGCCTCCTGAACCGCCGGCACGGTCTTCGGATCGAAGCGCCGCGCCACCTTCACGTTGAGCAGCACCTGCGGGTACTTGTGCATGCCCGCGGTGAGCTCCGCGAGCGAGCGGCCGGTCTGCTTCATGATCGCCAGCACCTGCAGCGCGTTGACGAGCGCATCGCCCGTCGTGGTCTTGTCGAGACAGAGGATGTGTCCCGACGTCTCACCGCCGAGCACGCCGCCGCACTCGCGCAGCATGCCGAGCACGTAGCGGTCGCCGACCGGCGCACGGCGGAACTCGATCCCATGCTGGCGCAGCGCGAGCTCGAGCCCGAGGTTGCTCATCACCGTGCCCACGACCGGCCCCTGCAGCGTGCCCGCCTGCTTGCGCGCGAGCGCCATGACGTACAGGAGCTGATCGCCGTCGACGAGCCGGCCCAGGTGATCGACCATCACCAGCCGGTCGCCGTCGCCGTCGAGCGCGATGCCGACGTTCGCCCGCACGCCCGGGACCGTGAGCTGCAGGAGATCGGGCGCGGTCGAGCCGCAGCCATCGTTGATGTTGCGACCGTTCGGTGACGAGCCGATCGGCACGATCTCGGCGCCGAGGTCGGCCAGCAGACGCGGCCCGACCTTGTACGCGGCACCGTTCGCGCAATCGATCACGATCTTGAGCCCCGACAGGTCGACTCCTGGCGGCAGCGTCGAAGCGCAGAACGACTGATACTCGACGCGTGCCTTGTCCACGCGGGTGGCGCGTCCGAGGCTCCGCGACGTAACCGTCACCGGCGGCTGGTCGAGCTCGGCTTCGATGCGCTCCTCGAGCTCGTCGGAGAGCTTCGCGCCGGATGAGTCGAAGAACTTGATGCCGTTGTCGTCGTAGAGGTTGTGCGACGCGCTGATCACCACGCCGAAGTCGCAGCGGAAATGGCGCGTCATGTAGGCGATGCCCGGCGTCGGCAGCGGCCCGATGAGCAGCACGTCCACACCGGCGGCGACGAAACCCGCCTCGAGCGCCGACTCGAACATGTAGCCGGACAGCCGCGTGTCCTTGCCGATGAGCACCTTGCCGCCGTTGGGCGCGAGCACGCGTGCCGCGGCACTGGCGAGACGCAGCGCGAAGTCCACCGTCATCGGGTGCTCGCCCACACGGCCGCGAACGCCGTCCGTACCGAAATACCGCCGACTCACCGAATCAACCTCCCTCTCGTACCGCGCTCAGCACCTTCAGCACGTCCACGGTGGCGGCGACGTCGTGCACACGCATGATCCGTGCGCCACGCTCGACCGCGATCATCGCGAGCGCGAGGCTCCCCGCGAGCCGCTCCTCGACCGGGCGGCCGAGGATCCTCCCGAGCATCGACTTCCGCGACAGACCGGCCAGCACCGGCCAGCCCGTTGCCGTGAGCTCGTCGAGCCGCCGCAGCAGCTCGAGGTTGTGTTCCACCGTCTTGCCGAACCCGAATCCCGGATCGATGACGATGCGCCGCTCGTCGATCCCCGCGTCCCGGCAAGCCTGCACCCGCTCGAGCAGGAATGCCTTGACTTCGGTCACGACCTCCTCGTAGGTGGGGTTCACCTGCATCGTGCGGGGCTCACCCTGCATGTGCATCAGGCACACGGCGCAGTCCGTCGCGGCCGCCGCCTCGAGCGCACCGGGGAGCCTGAGGCCGTAGACGTCGTTGATCATGTGCGCACCGGCGTCCGCGGCGGCGCGCATGACTTCGGGCTTGCTCGTGTCGACGGAGATGATCGCGTCGGTCTCGGCCGCGAGGCGCCGGATCACCGGTACCACGCGGCGGATCTCCTCCTCGGCCGGCACGGGCTCCGAGCCCGGCCGCGTCGACTCTCCGCCGACGTCGATGATCGCCGCGCCCTCCTGACGCATGCGCAGCGCGTGTTCCAGCGCGACGCCAGGATCGAAGAAACGCCCGCCGTCCGAGAACGAATCCGGCGTGACGTTGAGGATGCCCATGACGACGGGCCGCGAGAGATCGAGCGTGCGCGTTCCGCAGACGAGATGCATGGGACCGAGAGTCTACAACCCTCTCCCCGCGTTGCGGGGAGAGGGTTCACGCGTAGAAGGGCGCTGCTGCTCCCGCCGCTCCGGATGTGACGAGGAGCGGGTGCGCCGCGAGGGTCAGTGCTGACCGGCCGGCGTGCCGATGGGTCCCGGCTCGCCTTCGGGCTCCGGCCGCGGCGGCGTGCGGTTCGACAGCGTGTCGTCCCAGTCGCTCGGCGGACGCGGCGCACGGCCTGCCATGATGTCCTTGATCTGCTCTTCGTCGATGGTCTCGTACTTCATCAGCGCTTCGGCCATCAGGTGCAGCTTGTCGATGTTCTTCTGCAGGATTTCCTTGGCCCGCGCGTAGTTCGTCTCGATGACGCGGCGGACCTCCTCGTCGATGGCGTGCGCCGTGCCGTCGGAGACCTGCTTGTGCTGCGTCACGGAGCGACCGAGGAACACCTCGCCCGCGTCCTCGGAGTACGTCAACGGCCCGAGCCGATCCGACAGACCCCACTTCGTCACCATGTTGCGCGCGAGCTCCGTGGCGCGCTCGATGTCGTTGGATGCGCCGGTAGTGACGGCGTCGGGACCGAAGATCAGCTCCTCGGCGATGCGGCCGCCGAAGAGCGTGGCGATCGAGCTCTCGATACGCCGCTTGGAGAGACTGTAGCGATCCTGCTCCGGCAGGAACTGCGTGACGCCGAGCGCGCGGCCACGCGGAATGATGGTCACCTTGTACACGGGATCGTGCTCGGGGACGCTCATGCCGACGATGGCGTGGCCGGCCTCGTGATAGGCGGTCATGCGCTTCTCCGCCTCGGTCATGACCATGGAGCGCCGCTCGGCTCCCATCATGATCTTGTCCTTCGCGCGCTCGAACTCCTCCATGCCGACGACACGCTTGTTGGCGCGCGCGGCGAAGAGCGCCGCTTCGTTCACGAGATTCGCGAGGTCTGCGCCGGAGAAGCCCGGCGTACCGCGTGCGATCGTCGCGGGCTTGACGTCATCCGCGAGCGGCACACGCCGCATGTGCACGCGCAGGATCTGCTCGCGGCCGCGCACGTCGGGCAGCGGCACGACCACCTGACGGTCGAAGCGGCCCGGACGCAGCAGCGCCGGATCGAGCACGTCGGGACGGTTCGTCGCCGCGATGACGATGATGCCTTCGTTGCCCTCGAAACCGTCCATCTCGACGAGCAGCTGGTTCAGCGTCTGCTCGCGCTCGTCGTGGCCGCCGCCGAGGCCCGCACCGCGGTGCCGGCCGACGGCGTCGATCTCGTCGATGAAGATGATGCAGGGCGCGTGCTTCTTCGCCTGCTCGAACATGTCGCGCACGCGCGAGGCACCGACACCCACGAACATCTCGACGAAGTCGGAGCCGGAAATGGTGAAGAACGGCACCTTCGCTTCGCCCGCGATGGCGCGCGCGAGCAGCGTCTTGCCGGTGCCCGGCGGGCCGACCATCAGCACGCCCTTCGGAATCTTGCCGCCGAGCTTCTGGAACTTGCCCGGGTCCTTCAGGAAGTCGACGATCTCCGCGACCTCCTGCTTCGCCTCGTCGACACCGGCGACGTCGGCGAACGTGACATTGACCTGATCCTCACCGAGCAGCCGCGCCCTGCTCTTGCCGAACGACATGGCGCCCCGCCCGCCCGATGCGCCCTGCATCTGGCGCAGCATGTAGACGAACACCAGGATGAGGAGCAGCGCCGGTGCGAGTTGCAGCAGGAGCTGCGCGAGGAAGTTCGGCTGCTTCGGCGGCCGGCCCTCGATGGCGACGTCCGCTTTCTGGAGAGCGCCGATCAGCGCGGTGTAATCCGTCTCCGGGTTGTAGGTCTTGAACTGGGTCTTGTCCTTCCGGACCCCGTAGATCATCTCGCCCTGCAGCACCACCGATTCGACCCGGTTCGCCTTCACGTCCGAGAGGAACGTGGAGTAGCGGATCTCCTCGGGCTGGCCGACGGCCGGCATGTAGCGGCTGAACACCGCGAGCAGCACCAGCACGATGACGACCCAGAGCAGGATGTTTTTCGTCAGATCGTTCAAGGCAGGGACCTCATGTCGGGGAGCGCTGGGCGCCCGAATCGAACCTACACCATCGAGAGGTGCTTAGCCAGCAAGTACATCTCGGGGCTGCGCGCGCGCGAGGCTTCCGGTTTGTACAGCTTTACCTTGGCGTAGCTGCGGCGCGCGGCGGCGAGGAGCTCCTGGAACCCGGCACCCTGGAACACCTTGATCAGGGCACTGCCGCCAGGCTTCAAGACACGGCCGGCGAGGTCCAGGGCGAGCTCGGCGAGATACATCGAGCGGGGTTGGTCGATGGCGTCCACCCCGCTCAGGTTGGGCGCCATGTCGGACAGTACGACGTCCACGCCCCGCTCGGGAACCAGTGCCAGGATCCGGTCGAAGACCTCCTGCTCCCGGAAATCTCCCTGCACGAACTCCACGCCCTCGATGGGGTCCATGGGCAGGATGTCGGTAGCAACGACCCGCCCGCGGCGGCCGACCCGGCGCCGCGCGTACTGACTCCAGGCGCCCGGTGCGGCCCCGAGATCCAGGCAGACGTCTCCGGGGCGCAGCAGGTGCTCCCTGCGGTCGATTTCCTCGAGCTTGAATACCGCCCGCGAGCGCCAGCCCTCCGCCTGCGCCCGCTGCACGAACGGGTCGGAGAAGTGCTCGCGCAGCCAGCGGCCGCTGCTCTTCGAACGGCGTGTCATCCGTGGGTCTCCCGGCCCGCGAGGAGGCTCCTGCCCCATCGCTCATCGGCCGGTACAATGCAGTGATGGAACTCAGCGAAAGACAGCGGCGATACCTGCGCGGTCTCGCCCACTCCCTCAAACCCGTCATTCACATCGGCGCGGCCGGCCTCACCGAGGCGGTCGCGAAGGAAACGTCGCGCGCGCTGCACGATCACGAGCTCATCAAGGTGAAGGTGCGCGGCGCCGAACGCGAGGAGCGCGATGCGATCCTCGAGGAACTCGCGCGCCGCACCGAGAGCAGCCTGGTGCACCGTATCGGTCACGTCGCCGTGCTGTACCGGCCGCGACCCGATCTTTCCAGGATCGTCATCCCTGACGCCTGACGGACCGCGCTACTCGTAGCGCACGGCGACGATCTCGTACGTGCGGGTGCCGCCCGGCGCGGCAACTTCCACCACGTCGCCCTGCGACTTGCCGACGAGCGCGCGTGCGATGGGCGACGTGATCGAGATGCGCCCCTCGCGGATGTCCGCTTCGTCCTCGCCGGCGATCTGATACACCACGCGACCGCCCTCGTCCTGGTCTTCGAGCTCCACGGTGGCGCCGAACACGACCCGCCCGGTGTTGGGCAGCTTGCTCGGGTCGATGATCTCCGCGTTCGCGAGCTTGGCCTCGAGCTCCTTGATGCGGCCCTCGATGAATCCCTGCTGCTCGCGCGCGGCGTGATACTCGGCGTTCTCCGAGAGATCGCCGTGCGCGCGCGCCTCGGCGATCGCCTTGATGATGTTCGGGCGCGCCTCCGACTTCAGACGCCTGAGCTCGGCGCGCAGTGCTTCGGCCCCCCTCAGGGTCATCGGTGTGCGTTTCATGCCCCGTACGCCTCTCTGTGCAGATCCTGGATGCGGTTGACCGAGACTTCGTCGAGATGATCGAGCGCCTCGCACGTGGCGAGCGCTCCTGCAAGCGTCGTGTAGTACGTCACGCCATGGTGCACGGCCTCACGGCGGATCGAATTCGATTCGCGCGTGGCCTGCTTGCCCTCCGTCGTGTTCACGATGAGGTCGAATTCACCGTTCTTGATCATGTCCACGATGTGCGGCCGCCCCTCGCGCACCTTGTTGGCGCGGCGGCAGGGAATCCCGGCTTCCTCGAGCACCTTCGCGGTGCCCGCCGTGGCGACCAGCTCGAAACCGCGCTCGATGAGCTTGCGCGCCAGCACGATGGCGCCGGGCTTGTCACGGTCGCGCACGCTGAGCAGGCACACGCCCTTGCGCGGCAGGGTCACACCGGAGGCGGTCTGCGCCTTGGCGTAGGCCTCGCCGAAGGTGAGGCCGGTGCCCATCACCTCGCCCGTGGATTTCATCTCGGGGCCGAGAATCGGATCGGCCTCCGGGAACTTCACGAACGGGAATACCGCTTCTTTCACCGAATAGTAGCGCGGCACGCGCTCTTCGGTAGCCCCCAGCTCCTTGAGCTTCCGCCCGGCCATCACGCGTGCGGCGATCTTCGCCAGCGGCAGCCCGGTCGCCTTCGAGACGAACGGCACGGTGCGCGAGGCGCGGGGATTGACCTCGAGCACGTAGATGACGCCGTTCTGGATGGCGAACTGGACGTTCATGAGCCCGACGACGTTCAGGGCACGGGCGAGCTTGCGCGTCTGCTCGCGCAGCTGGTCCTGGATCTCCTTCGAGAGGCTGTTCGGCGGCAGCGAGCAGCCCGAGTCGCCCGAATGCACGCCCGCCTGCTCGATGTGCTCCATGATGCCGCCGATGAGCACGTCGTGACCGTCGCACACGGCATCGACGTCCACCTCGATCGCGACGTCGAGGAAGCGGTCGAGCAGCACGGGGCTGTCGTTCGACACCTTCACCGCGTCGGCCATGTACGCGCGCAGATCGTCCTCGTTGAACACCACTTCCATCGCCCGGCCGCCGAGCACGTAGGACGGACGCACGACGAGCGGAAAGCCGACCTCGCGCGCGAGTCTCACGGCCTGCTCTTCCGTGCGCGCCGTCGCGTTCGCCGGCTGCTTGAGACCGAGGTTCGTCACGAGCATCTGGAAGCGCTCGCGGTCCTCGGCGATGTCGATGGAATCGGGCGTCGTGCCGATGATCGGCGCACCGGCAGCTTCGAGCGCGCGCGACAGCTTGAGCGGCGTCTGGCCGCCGAACTGCACGATGATCCCCTCCGGCTTCTCCTTCGCGATGATCTCGAGCACGTCCTCGAGCGTCAGGGGCTCGAAGTACAGGCGGTCGGAGGTGTCGTAGTCGGTTGAGACGGTCTCGGGGTTGCAGTTGACCATGATGGTCTCGAAACCGTCCTCGCGCAGGGCGAGCGCCGCGTGCACGCAGCAGTAGTCGAACTCGATGCCCTGCCCGATGCGGTTCGGACCGCCGCCCAGGATCATGATCTTGCGCCGGTCGGTCGGGTTCGCCTCGCACTCCTCCTCGTACGTCGAGTAGAGGTACGCGGTCGACGTCGCGAATTCACCGGCACACGTGTCGACGCGCTTGTACACGGGCAGGATGCCGAGCTCGTGGCGCCGCGAGCGTATCTGCTTCTCCTCGACGCCCGCGAGGCGCGCGAGCCGGGAATCCGAGAAGCCCTTGCGCTTGAGGAACCTCAGACGCTCGGCGTCGAGTCCCGCGAAGCCGTGCTCGCGCACCTTCCGTTCCTCGTGCACCAGCTCCTCGATCTGCGCGAGGAACCACGGATCGATGTGCGTGAGCTCCGCGATGCGCTCGAGGTCCCAGCCCGCGCGGAACGCGTCGGCCACGTACAGCAGCCGGTTCGGACCGGGCGCGCGCAGCTCGTACGCGAGCTTCTCCTGCCCTTCGTCGGTGAGCGGCAGCGTCATCTGCTCGTTGAGGCCGTCGAGCCCCGTCTCGAGGCCGCGCAGCGCCTTCTGCAGCGACTCCTGGAAGGTGCGCCCGATCGCCATCACCTCGCCCACGGACTTCATCTGCGTGGTGAGGCGGTCGTTCGCCGACGGGAACTTCTCGAAGGCGAAGCGCGGAATCTTCGTGACGACGTAGTCGATCGTCGGCTCGAACGACGCGGGCGTCGCGCCGCCCGTGATGTCGTTCTTCAGCTCGTCGAGGGTGTAGCCGACCGCCAGCTTCGCGGCGATCTTCGCGATCGGGAAACCCGTCGCCTTGGAGGCGAGCGCCGAGGAGCGCGACACGCGCGGGTTCATCTCGATGACGAGGAGCCGACCGTCCTTCGGATTGACGGCGAACTGCACGTTCGAGCCGCCCGTGTCGACGCCGATCTTGCGCAGCACCGCGATGGAGGCGTCGCGCATGCGCTGGTATTCCTTGTCGGTCAGCGTCTGCGCCGGCGCGACGGTGATCGAGTCGCCGGTGTGCACGCCCATCGGGTCGAGGTTCTCGATGGAGCAGACGATGATGCAGTTGTCCTTGCGGTCCCGCACCACCTCCATCTCGAATTCCTTCCAGCCGATGACCGACTCCTCGAGCAGCACCTCGCTCGTCGGAGAGGCGTCGAGGCCGCGGGCGACGATCGTCTCGAACTCCTCGCGGTTGTACGCGATGCCGCCGCCGGTTCCGCCGAGTGTGAACGACGGACGGATGACGCAGGGGTAACCGATCTCGGCGACGCCCGCGATCGCCTCTTCCATGCTGCGTGCGATCAGCGAGCGCGGGACCTCGAGCCCGATCTCGCGCATCGCGTTGCGGAAGCGCTCGCGATCCTCGGCCATGTCGATCGCCTCGCGCGACGCGGCGATGAGCTCCACGCCGTGCTTCTCGAGCACGCCCTCGCGCACCAGATCGAGCGCCGTGTTGAGCGCGGTCTGCCCGCCCATCGTGGGCAGCAGCGCGTCGGGCTTCTCCTTCTCGATGATGCGCGCGACCGTGCGCCAGTTGACCGGCTCGATGTAGATGGCGTCGGCCATCTCGGGGTCGGTCATGATCGTCGCCGGATTGGAGTTCACCAGGATGACCCGGTAGCCCTCCTCCTTCAGCGCCTTGCAGGCCTGCGTGCCGGAATAGTCGAACTCGCACGCCTGCCCGATGACGATGGGGCCGGCGCCGATGATCAGGATGCTCTCGATGTCGGTTCTTCTGGGCATGTCGTTATCCACCGCGCCGCACGCGGTGGTGATGTGCTTGTCTCGTGCTCGTCCTCGTTCGCCGCGCGGAACTCAGGTTCCCTGACGCTCGCCCGCCTGCTGCTGACGCCGCGCCTCCCTTTCGACGGCTCGCAGCTGACTCTGCAGGCGCCTGAGCATGAGGTGGTTGAAGCGGTCGAACAGCGACCGCAGGTCGTGCGGCCCCGGGCTCGCCTCCGGATGTCCCTGGAAGCCGAACGCCGGCTTGTCCTTGAGCGCGATTCCCTGCAGCGTGCCGTCGAACAGCGACCGGTGCGTCGCCCTCACGTTGGGCGGCAGCGTCGCCTCGTCGACCGCGAATCCGTGGTTCTGACTCGTGATCAGCACGCGGCCGGTGTCGAGGTCCTGCACGGGATGGTTCGCGCCGTGATGGCCGAACTTCATCTTCACCGTGCGCGCGCCGGTCGCGAGCCCCAGGATCTGGTGCCCGAGGCAGATGCCGAAGATCGGAATGTCGGTCTCGAGGAGCTCCTGCGTGGCGCGGATCGCGTAGTCGCAGGGCTCGGGGTCGCCCGGTCCGTTCGAGAGGAACACGCCGTCGGGCGCGAGCTCGAGGACTTCCTTCGCGCTCGTCTGAGCCGGCACGACCGTGACGCGGCAGCCGTGATCGGCGAAGAGCCGCAGGATGTTGCGCTTGACGCCGAAGTCGTACGCGACCACGTGCAGCCGCTGGTGAGCGCGGATCGGCTGGCGCGAGCTCTCGGGCCACACCGTGCCTTCGTTCCACTGATACACGCGCTTCGTCGACACGACCTTCGCGAGGTCCATGCCCTTGAGGCCCGGGAACATGCGCGCGGCCTTGACGGCAGCCGCCTCGTCGACGCGTTCGCCCGTCATGATGCAGCCCGCCTGCGCGCCCTTGTCGCGCAGGATCCGCGTGAGCTTGCGCGTATCGATGCCGGCGATGGCGACGACGCGTCCGCGCTCGAGAAACTCGCGCAGACTCTCGCTCATGCGCCAGCTGCTCGCGCGCGGCGGCAGATCGCGGATCACGAGCCCCGCGGCATGGATCTGCGACGCCTCGAGATCTTCGGGTGTCGTGCCCGTGTTGCCGATGTGCGGATAGGTGAGCGTGACGATCTGACGGGCATAGGACGGGTCGGTGAGAATCTCCTGATAACCCGTCATCGCGGTATTGAAAACGACTTCGCCTGTTGTATTGCCTTTCGCTCCGATCGACTGGCCGCGGAAGATCGTTCCATCCGCCAGCGCCAGCACCGCGGGTACGCTCACTGACATGAATCCCCTTGAGTGGCCCTCACGAGCCGTCTTTCCAACCGGCGCGGCGCCGCGCACGCGTGTGTCCGCGCGCGCCGTCGAGCGCCGCGGATCGTGTCCGTCGCCATCGCCGCCGTAAACTGCCGTGTAGTTGTGCCCGAGTCTCCCGTGAATCGAGGAGCTTGCGGCACATATACAAAGCGGGAGGAGTTCTGCCGAACATCCTCCCGCCTTGTATGGACTAACCCTTTCGGATTGCGGCGAAATGATAGCCGGAGAGGCGCCTTCCGTCCACGGCGATGCGGCCCCGGACCCGGGTTCTGCGGGCTCCAGCCGGGCCGTCCGTATCGCGCAACTCATTGTTTCTTAATAAGAAAATCGCGCATCGAATAGCGCCCCGGCGGCTGGCCCGCGAGCCAGACGGCTGCCCGGAGGGCCCCCTGGGCGAAGATCGCCCGATCCGTGGCGCGATGCGTGAGCGTGAGCTGTTCGCCGTCGCCGGCGAACAGCACGGAGTGCTCGCCGACGATGTCACCACCGCGCACGACCGCGAAGCCGATGTCTCCGTCACGGCGCGGTCCACTGTCCGCGCGGTTCTTCACGGCAACGTCATCGAGCGAGACACCGCGACCCTGAGCGGCGGCACGTCCGAGTGCGAGTGCCGTGCCCGACGGCGCGTCCTTCTTGCCGCGGTGATGTGCTTCGACGATCTCGATGTCGAACTCGCGCGGAAGCGCTGCGGCCGCCTGACGCACGAGCTCGATCAGCAGTGTCACGCCGATGCTCGTGTTCGGCGCCACGAGCAGTGGAATCTCCTTCGCCGCCGCATCGAACGCCCGTTCGAGCTCCGCCGCGAAGCCCGTCGTGCCGACGAGCAGCGGCTTGCGCATGGCGCGGCAGGCTGCGACGTTCGCCGATGTCGCCGCAGGCTGAGAGAAATCGATCACGACGTCGGCACGCTCGAGCACCGCGTCGATCTGCGTATCGACGGGCACGCCGAGCGTGCCGCAACCTGCGAGCTCTCCCAGATCGCGCCCGCGCTTGTCGCTCGAAGGCGAAGCGACGGCGGCCGTGATGCGTACGTCACTGGATCGGGAAGCGGCGCGCGCGATCGCGAGTCCCATGCGTCCCGTGGCGCCGATGATGGCTGCGCGAATCATCGATCCCCCTGCCGTCGGCGGCATCAGGCGCTGCCGCTCGAAAAGAAGCGCTTCACGCCTTCGAGGAAACCCGTGGCGCGCGGTGCGTGCTTGCCGCTCTCCCTCTTCAGCGACTCGTCGAGCTTGCGGATGAGCTCGCGCTGCTCGGCCGTGAGGTTCACGGGCGTCTCGACGACGACGCGGCAGAACAGATCGCCGCGCTGTCCGCCGCGCACCGGCTTCACGCCTTTCTCGCGCAGGCGGAACACGCGGCCCGACTGCGTCTCCGGCGGAATCTTGATCGTCACCTCGCCGTCGAGCGTCGGCACGGTGAGCGTGCCTCCGAGCGCCGCGGTGGCGAAGCTGATGGGCAGCTCGCAGGAGAGATGCTCGCCATCGCGCTCGAAGATCGGGTGCTCGCGTACGGTGATCTCCACGTAGAGATCGCCCGGCGGACCGCCGTTGCGCCCCGCCTCGCCCTCTCCTGTGAGACGGATGCGGTCGCCCGTGTCCACGCCGGCGGGCACCTTGACCGACAGTTTCTTCGTGCGGCGCACGCGCCCCTGACCATGACACCGGTCGCAGGGATTGCGGATGATCGTTCCGACGCCGCGGCAGCGCGGGCACGTCTGCTGGAGCTGGAAGAAGCCCTGCGCGATGCGCACCTGACCGGAGCCGCCGCACGTGTCGCACGTGACGGGTGCACTGCCCTTCGCCGCTCCCGTTCCGTTGCAGGAGTCGCACTCGACGAGCTTCGGCACTTTGATCTCGACCGTGTGGCCGAACACCGCCTGTTCGAGATCGAGCTCGAGCTCGTAGCGCAGATCCGCGCCGCGGAACACCTGCGTGCGCGCACGCCGGCCTCCGCCGAAGATGTCTCCGAAGACGTCCCCGAAGATGTCGGCGAACGCGTCGCCGGGCCCGAAGCCGCCCGGCCGGCCTCCGCGCGCGGCCGCCTCGACGCCCGCGTGTCCGAACTGGTCGTAGGCCGCACGCTTCTCGGGGTCGGTGAGGACCTCGTAGGCCTCCTTGACCTCCTTGAATTTCTCCTCGGCTTCCTTGTCGTTCGGATTGCGGTCCGGGTGGTACTTCATCGCGAGACGCCGGTAGGCCTTCTTGATCTCGGCCTCCGTCGCGTTCCGCGGAACGTCCAGGATCTTGTAGTAGTCGCGCTTCGTCGTCATGGGTCGGGGACGGGCTCCTGATACGCGGAAAGCCGCCGGACGTTCCCGCACGTCCGGCGGCCTCTCGAGCTCACATCGATTCTGCCCCGAAGCTTACGAAGCCTTCCGGTCCTTGTCCTTCACTTCTTCGAACTCGGCGTCCACGACATCGTCGCGGCCCGAGCTTCCGCGCGCGCCGCCCGCCGTGCTCGAAGAAGACCCGGCGCTCTCGCCGCCCGCCTGCTGCTGGGCGTAGGCCTTCTGCGCGATGCTCGCCGATGCCTGGGCGAGCGCCTCCGTCTTCTTCTCGATGACGGCGCGGTCGTCGCCCTTCAGCGCCGAGCGCAGATCGGAGATCGCGGACTCGACGTTCGCACGCTCCGACGGTTCGACCTTGTCGCCGAGGTCCTTGAGGGACTTCTCGACGGCGTGGATGAGCGCGTCGGCCTTGTTGCGCGCCTCGACGAGCTCGCGGAAGCGCCTGTCCTCCTCCGCGTGCGCCTCCGCGTCGCGGATCATGCGCTGGATCTCCTCTTCCGTGAGGCCGCTCGATGCGCGGATGACGATGCGCTGCTCCTTGCCGGTCGCCTTGTCCTTCGCGGAGACGTTGAGAATGCCGTTCGCGTCGATGTCGAAGGTGACCTCGATCTGAGGCACTCCGCGCGGCGCCGGCGGGATGTCGGTGAGATCGAACTTGCCGAGGGACTTGTTGTCCGCGGCCCGCTCGCGCTCGCCCTGCAGCACGTGGATGGTCACGGCCGTCTGATTGTCCTCGGCCGTGGAGAACACCTGCGACGCCTTGGTCGGAATCGTGGTGTTCTTCTCGATGAGCTTCGTCATCACGCCGCCGAGCGTCTCGATACCGAGCGAGAGCGGCGTGACGTCGAGCAGCAGCACGTCCTTCACCTCGCCCGCGAGCACGCCGCCCTGGATCGCCGCACCCACGGCGACCGCCTCGTCGGGGTTCACGTCCTTGCGCGGCTCCTTGCCGAAGAAGTCCTTCACGTACTTCTGCACGAGCGGCATGCGCGTCTGGCCGCCGACGAGGATCACCTCGGAGATGTCCTTCGGCGTGAGGCCCGCGTCCTTGAGCGCGATGCGGCACGGCTCGATCGTCTTCTGCACGAGATCCTCGACGAGGGACTCGAGCTTCGCCCGGGTGAGCTTCACGTTGAGGTGCTTCGGACCCGAAGCGTCCGCCGTGATGTACGGCAGGTTGATCTCGGTCTGCTGGCTCGAGGAGAGCTCGATCTTCGCCTTCTCGGCCGCCTCCTTGAGGCGCTGCATGGCGAGCGGGTCCTTGCGCACGTCGACGCCGGACTCCTTCTGGAACTCCTCGGCGAGGTAATCGATGATGCGCTTGTCGAAGTCCTCGCCGCCGAGGAACGTGTCGCCGTTCGTCGAGAGCACCTCGAACTGGCGCTCACCGTCCACCTCGGCGATCTCGATGATCGAGATGTCGAACGTACCGCCGCCGAGGTCGTAGACCGCGATCTTGCGATCGCCGCCCTGCTTGTCGAGACCGTAGGCGAGCGCGGCCGCGGTCGGCTCGTTGATGATGCGCTTGACCTCGAGGCCCGCGATGCGCCCGGCGTCCTTGGTCGCCTGGCGCTGCGAATCGTTGAAGTAGGCCGGCACGGTGATGACCGCTTCCTTCACCGGCTCGCCGAGATAGTCCTCGGCGGTCTTCTTCATCTTCATCAGCACGCGCGCGGAGATTTCGGGCGGGGCCATCTTCTTGCCCTGCACCTCGACCCAGGCATCGCCGTTGTCGGCCCTGACGATCTTGTAGGGGACCATCCTGATGTCGCGCTGCACGACATCGTCTTCGTACTTGCGGCCGATGAGGCGCTTGACTGCGAACAGCGTGTTCTGCGGATTCGTCACCGCCTGACGCTTCGCAGACTGGCCGACGAGGACCTCGTTGTCCTTGGTGAACGCGACGATCGACGGCGTCGTGCGGTCGCCTTCGCTGTTCTCGATCACGCGCGGCTTACCGCCCTCCATGATCGCGACGCACGAGTTCGTCGTGCCGAGGTCAATGCCGATGATCTTTGCCATGGGAATCTCCGCGTTTTCTCTGGTCCCTCATGCCGGCACTTGTTGGGTGCACGTCATGCCGATTCAAGTCAGAACTTTCAGCTTTCCGGGGTCTTCCCGGACGAATCGTCCGTCCCGGACGTCTTTTCCGGAGCCTTCGCGACGATGACGCGCGCGGGACGCAGCAGTCGTCCGTTGAGCTCGTAGCCGCGCTGCACCACCTGCAGAACCGTGCCCGGAGCCGCAGTCGTCGACTCCTGGGTCATCATCGCTTCGTGCTTCTCGGGGTCGAACGCCTGGCCGAGAGGATTGATCTCGAGGATGTCGTGCTTCTCGAACGCGCGGGAGAGGAGCTTGAGCGTCGCTTCCTGGCCCGCGAGCAGGCTCTGCGGATCGCCCTTGCCGGCATTCTGGAGCGCGAGCTCCATGCTGTCCTTCACCGGCAGGAGCTCGAGCGCGAACCGCTCGAGCGCGAAGCGCGTGACGTTCTCGATGTCGCGCTGCGCCCTCTTGCGCACGTTCTCCAGCTCCGCGACGGCGCGCAGATACTGCTCCCAGTGGTTCTTCGCGCGCTCCTCGGCCTGCGCGAGAGCCTGCTGGAGCTGCTCCATCTCGACGAGCTGAGCGGCGGTTTCCGGCAGCACGGCAGTCGCTTCCGCGACGCCTTCGACCTCTTCGGGGTGGTCGCTCGGGCGCCCGCCCTCACCAGCATTCGTCATCACATCCTCCTGAAAAACAAAAACTTACCTCCGCAATCTCGACGGAGGCTTAGATTCCGGGAGACCTTCGAAGCGTGGAAATGGGCGCTACCGGCGGGAGTTCAAGGCCGCGCCCAGGAGCTTGGCGGTAACGTCCACGATCGGGATGATGCGCTCGTAGGCCATGCGCGTCGGCCCGATGACCCCGAGCACACCGACGATGTTGTCCTCCGACCCGTACGGCGCCGTGACCACGCTGCAGTCGTCGAGGATCTGATATCCCGACTCGTGGCCGATGAAGATCTGCACGCCCTGAGCCTTGAGGCTCTGGTCCAGGAGGTGCAGGAAGTCGCGCTTCTCGTTGAAGGCCTCGAACAGCCGGCGGAGCTTCTCGACGCTCGAGAGCTCCGCGACACCCATGAGATTGGTCTCGCCGGCGATCACGTACTCGAGCTGCTCTTCCTCCTGCTTCTCGAACACCTGCTGCGCGACCGAGATCGCGTCGAGCATGATCTGGTTCATGTGCTCCCGCGTCTCGTTGAGCTGGCGCACGATCTCCTGGCGCACCTGCTGGAGCGTGCGGCCGCGGAACTGCTCGTTCAGGTAGTTCGAGGCGCGCTTGAGCTGGTCCGGAGAGAAGTAGCGGTCGAGATGGATGATGCGGTTCTGCACCTCGCGGTCGTTGAACACCAGGACCGCGAGCACGCGATTGTCGGACAGCCCGAGGAATTCGATCTGTGTGAGCGACGCCTGCTCGCTGCGGGGCAGAGTGACGACTCCCGCCAGGTGCGTGACGGTGGACAGGAGCTGCGAGGCGGCAGCGGCCACCGACTTCGAGCTGTCGAGATTCGAGTCAAGCTGCCGCTGGATCTCGATGACCGCCGCGCTGTCGAGCGGCTGAACCTTGAGCAGCGTGTCGACGAAGAAGCGGTAACCCTTGTCCGTCGGTATGCGTCCCGCCGAGGCGTGGGGCGAGGTCACGAAGCCGAGCTCCTCGAGATCCGCCATGACGTTGCGGATGGTGGCCGAGCTGAGATTCAGCCCCGACTCGCGGGACAGCGTCCGCGACCCTACCGGCTGTCCGTCGCGGATGTAGCTTTCGATGAGCACGCGCAGCAGGTGCTGGGCACGCTCGCTGAGCACCTCCTCGCGCGCTTCATGTCGGCCTTCGTGCGGCATAGACTCAAGACAGCGGTCGTAACCTCGTGATTCCGTTCACTTAACCGGCTGACAACCTATCTTTGGGGCTGCGAGCCGTCAAGCAAGGCTCTCCCCGCCTGAGAGACTGCGCAAAGGCTCCCGATTCGCGCATTGGCGGGACTCGAGGGCCATGCTACAAAGGCGCCGCGCACCGGCACCCCACCAGGTCTGCAAGCTCGAGGCTCCTGAATGGCCTTTCCCGTCCGCGTATGCGCGCTCGTCGGCCGGTTCACCGACCCGCGAGTCGCGGAATCCGCCGCAACGCTCGTCCCACACCTGCGCTCGCGCGGGGTGGACGTGCTGCTGAGCGAGGACGCCGAGCTCGGGGGCCGGCAGCTCGACGCGCGGCGGGTGCCCGAGACCGAGTTCGGCCGGCGCGCCGACCTCGTCATCGCCATCGGGGGCGACGGGACGCTGCTCTATGCGGCGCGGCTCGTCGCGCGCCACGACGTGCCCCTGCTCGGCATCAACCGCGGACGGCTCGGGTTCCTCACGGATGTGCTGCCCCAGGACATGCTGGCCTGCGTGGACGACGTCCTGCAGGGGCGCTGCGAATCCGACCGGCGACCGCTGCTCGCGGCGTGTCTCTACGGCAAGGACGGCGCGATCGCCGAAGCCCTGGCGCTCAATGACGTCGTCGTACAGAAGCTGGCGACGGGACGCATGCTCGACTTCGAGACTTTTCTCGACGACCAGTACGTCAACTCGCACGCGGGTGACGGCATCGTGATCGCGAGCGCTACCGGCTCGACGGCCTACGCACTCTCCTGCGGCGGTCCCATCGTCCACCCCAGTCTCGACGTGCTGGTGGTCGCACCCATCTGTCCGCACACGCTGTCCGATCGTCCGATCGTGGTCTCGGGACAGTCGACCGTCGAGGTAAGGCTCATCGAACGCCCGGACACCCGCGCCCAGGTCGCGTGCGACGGCAGCGTGCTCGGCGAGCTCGAGCCGGGCGCCCGGCTCCAGGTGAAACCCGCACGGCAGCACATCACTCTGCTGCACCCGACCGGGCACGACTACTACCGCCTGCTGCGCTCGAAGCTCCACTGGGGACGCGGAAGCCTCGATCATTCGCGCTGACGGTCCCGAACGCAGAAGAAGCCGCCCCATGCTGACGTATCTGCAGATCCGCGACCTGGCCATCATCGACTCGGTCGAGATCGAGTTCAGGCCCGGCCTCACGGTGCTCACCGGCGAGACCGGTGCCGGGAAATCGATCGTCGTCGACGCCCTGCAGCTCATCGCCGGCGGTCGGGCGGGCGGCGAGGTGGTGCGTCATGGCGCGGAGCGAGCCGAGGTTTCCGCTACCTTCGACCTCACTCACGCGCCGCGTGAGCTGCGCCGCTGGCTCGACGAGCAGTCGATCGACGGCGACCGGGACGAGCTTTCCGTCCGCCGCGTCGTCGCCCGTGACGGCCGTTCGCGTGCCTATCTCAACGGCCAGGCGGTGCCGGTTCAGCTCCTGCGCGCGGCGGGAAGCTTTCTCGTCGACATCCACGGGCAGCACGAATTCCAGTCGCTCACCCGCTCCTCCACCCAGCGCGAGCTGCTCGACGGCTACGGCCGTCTCGAGCCGCTCACCGAGCAGGTGGCGATCGCCCACCGGGTGTGGCTGGAGCTTCTCAATCGCACGCTCGAGCTCGAGAGCAAGGCGCGCGATCGCGACGCGCGGCTCGATCTGCTGCGCTATCAGGTGCAGGAGCTCAAGGCGCTCGAGCTCAGGGAGGGCGAGCTCGCGGCGCTCACCGAGGAGCGGGAGCGACTCGTGAACCGCGGTCGCCTCGCACAGGCGGCGCAGAGCGCGCTCGGTCTGCTCTTCGAAGCGGAGAACGTGAGCGCTCACGCGTGCGTGAGCCGCGCGCTGTCGGCGCTGCGTACCGTTTCGAACGTCGACCCGATGCTCGCCGCCGTGATGCCGCTAGTCGACAGCGCCGGCATCCAGATCCGTGAGGCTGCGCGGGAGCTGCAGCATTACCTCGAGAACCTGGATGTCGACACTGCACGCCAGGACGAGGTCGAGAAGCGGCTCGCGGCCATCGAGGAGCTCGCGCGCAAGAACCGTGTGACACCGGATGAGCTGCCGAACCGCGCCGCGCAGCTCGAAGCCGAGCTCGCCGAGCTGGAGCGCGCCGAAACGGATCTTGCCTCCCTGCGCCGCGACCTCGCGTCCGCGCTCGAGAGCTACCGCTCCCTCGCTCAGCAGCTCTCGGCTCGCCGCGCGACCGTGGCGCGAGCGCTCGGCAAGGACATCACGACGCGTATGCAGACGCTCGGCATGGCAGGCGGCCGCTTCCAGGTCGAGATCACGCCTCTCGATTCCGCCGAGCCTGCCGCGCACGGCATCGATCACGTGGAGTTCCGCGTCACGGCGAACCCGGGGCAGCCGCTGCGGCCGCTCGCGAAGGTGGCATCGGGCGGTGAGCTGTCGCGCCTCTCGCTCGCCGTGCAGGTCTCGTGCGCGGCGCGCGAGACGCGCTGCATGGTGTTCGACGAGGTCGACGCCGGCATCGGCGGCGCCGTCGCGGAGATCGTCGGGCGCGAGTTGCGCGCGCTCGGCGAATCGGCGCAGGTCCTGTGCGTGACGCACCTGCCGCAGGTGGCCTCTCAGGGCCACCATCACCTGCGGGTGACGAAGCTGACCGACGGCCGAACGACCCGCACGAGTCTCGCCGAGCTGTCCGAGGAGGAGCGCGTGGAGGAGCTCGCGCGCATGCTGGGCGGCATCGAAGTCACTTCGAAGGCGCGCGAGCACGCGCGGGAGATGCTCAAGGCGGCGAGGAATCAGCCTCGTCCTGCGGGGGCGCGCCCTGCGCGGCGTCGGCCCTCCTCCTAGGCCGGCGCCCGGGCACGGTTACTTCTTGCCGCTTTCGTTCGCGGCCGCGCGGTACGGACATGCCTTGCGGCGACAGTGCCCGTAGAGAATCAGCGAGTGGTCGCGGATCTCGAAGCCCATCTTCCCCGCGACGGCCGTCTGGCGATCCTCTATCCCGGCATCCATGAACTCTTCGACGCGGCCGCAGTCGAGGCACACGATGTGGTCGTGGTGCATGCCCTGGTTCAGCTCGAAGACGGCCATGCCGTTCTCGAAGTGGTGGCGGGTAACCAGGCCTGCGGCTTCGAACTGCGTGAGGACGCGGTAGACCGTGGCGAGGCCGATGTCCTCGTTGGACTCCAGGAGATTGCGGTAGATGTCTTCGGCAGACAGATGCCGCGTCGCGCTGCTTTCGAGGATCTCCAGGATCTTGAGGCGCGGCAGCGTCACCTTCAGGCCGGCTTTGCGAAGGTCCTTGCCTTCCAAGGAGCAGCTCCCCCGACGTGACGGGCACGCCACGCCGAAATCCAATACGGTTATGATTCGCGGAATTATCTCTCAACCGCCTCAGGATATGCGACCACTGATTTCCGGGCTTCTGCGTCCGGCACGTCTGGTACTTGCCGCCGCGGCGCTCGCGCTGCTGTCGAGCGGCTGCGTGTACCGCATGACCATCCAGCAGGGGAATTTCCTCGAGGAGCGGGCCGTCGAGCAGCTCCAGGTCGGCATGACGCGCAGCCAGGTGCGCTATCTGCTCGGCACACCGATGGTTCCCGACGCGTTCAACAAGGACCGCTGGGATTATCTCTACTACCTCAAGCGCGGGCGGCTGAAATCACCCGTGCAGCGCCACCTCGTCGTCTATTTCGAGGACGACAAGGTCGCGCGCATCGAGCGCCACGATCCCGCCACCGCCACGGCTCGCGCGGAAGGCAGCGAACCGGATCGGAGAAAGGGACCGAGTCGTGAGCAGCTCGAGGAGCTGAGTCGCGCGGCCGAAGCGACCGCGCGCTCAGGCGGCTCCTGAGCGGCCCGCCCGCAGGCGCCTTACACGCTCACGCCGGCTCTCGCGCGGATCCGCTGCGAGCGGCCGGTAGAGCTCGATCCGGTCGCCGTCGTGCGGCACGTCAGAGCGCCGCCTGAGCTCACCGAAGATGCCCACCGGCGCGTCGTCCCACGGCACCGGCTCGAGTGCGGCCTGCTCGCGTGCGGCCCGAAGAGCGTCCTCGATCGTTGCTTCGGGCGGAAGCTCGACCTGCCAGAGATACTGGCGGTCGCGCGCGGCGAACGCCACCAGACAGCGCTTGACGGGCAACTCAGACATGGAGCTCGCGCGCACGCGTGACGAAAGCATCGACGAGCGACGCCACGGTCTGTTCGAAGAGCGGCTCGAACATCATCGCGGCAAGAGAGCTCGCGAACTCGAAACGCATCGTGAGCTCGACGCGCGTGCCGACATCCCCGATGGGCGTGATCAGCCATTCGCCTTCGAGGGTACGGAACGGCCCGCGCAGCAGGTGCATGCGCACACGCCGCGGCGGCTCCAGCTCGTTGCGCGTCGTGAACTCCGCCTGCAGCGGCCCGCGGCGCACGCCGAGCGTCGCCACGATCTCTTCGGCGGATCGCGACTCGACGCGCGCGTAATGGCACCACGGAACGAAGCTCGGATAGCTTTCGACGTCGTTCACGAGCGCATACATCCGGCCCGGCGTCTGTGCGACGAGAGCCGAGCGCTTCACTTCCCGCATGCGGCAATTCTCACCGCAGCACGGCCGGAGCCACAACCGCGGCAGCTACAATAGGTCGAGATTCCACGAATCCACGGCCCGAAAAGAGCGACATTTCATGGCCCGCACCGAAACGCAGAACCGCCTGATCGCGGAGAACCGCAGGGCACGGTTCGACTACTTCATCGAGGACCGCTACGAGGCGGGGCTCGCGCTCGAGGGCTGGGAGGTGAAGGCGCTGCGCGCGGGCCGCGCGCAGATCAGCGAGGCGTACGTCTACCTGCGGGGCGGCGAGGCGTTCCTGATCGGCGCGCACATCACGCCGCTCGCGTCGGCCTCGACCCATGTGAACGCCGACCCGGTGCGCACCCGCAAGCTCCTCCTCCATCGCAGCGAGCTTCAGCATCTCATCGGTGCGGTGGAGCGGCGCGGGTACACGCTCGTTCCCCTCGAGCTCTACTGGAAGAACGGCCGCGCAAAGCTGCAGATCGGCCTCGCGAAGGGCAAGAAGCAGCACGACAAGCGAGCGGCCGAGAAGGACCGCGACTGGCAGCGCGACAAGGCCCGGATCATGCGTCGCGGGGTCTGACGGCGCCGGCTTCCCGGTCCCTCGCCTCTCTCACGCCGCACGCCCGGGCGGGGCGCCAGGCAGGAGCCGGACGAGGCAGATCACTCGATCCGGTAGACGAGATTCACCGTCGTCAGGGTGTCCTGCTTGTCCATCCCTTCCGGCGGCTTGCTGTTGCGCCGTACGCTGAGCCCGAGACTGAGCGCGAGCACCTCGGTCATCTTGACCTCGAGGGCGAGGTCGTTCTGCATGCGCGTGTTGTCCGCGCCCGATTCCACGATGAAGCTGTCGAGCACCCGGGTCGCGTCGTTGAGCGCGTGCTCGAACTTGAGCGTTCCGTTTCCGACCGCATTGCCCTCGGGCTCTCCGAGGATCCGGTCGATGACGAGTCCCGCCTCGTCCCTGACGAGCACCTCGGGCCGCAACCGCCGGTAACCGGCACCGATCTGCGCGAAGAGCTTCGTCCGTTCCGTGTCGATGAACGCCCGGCCGATACCGAGCGACGCGCTGCCCTGGTAGTCGAAGCCGCTGAAACGGTCGTCCTCGTAGCGGAGCGCGCCGAACCAGAAGAATCCATCGTAGAACCGATACTCGGTCTGCCAGCGCGCGTCCCAGCGCTCGGCCGTCGTGGCGTGACTCGTGCGGCCGTAGAGGGCGCTGGTTCCGAACGTGTTCTTCCACTTCTCGAGCTGCTTCGTGAGCTCGAGCTTGACGTTCGCAGTCTCGGTTTCCGCGTTTCCGCGCGCCATGACGAAACCGGCTTCCGTGCGCCCGCTCAGGTCGGCGAACGCGGCACCCGCTCCACAGAGAGAAACGGCTGCGAACAGGAACAGGCTTGGCCGAGCGGTCATGATGATCCCCCCAAGGGTCCGTGTCTGGTTCTTGACGATGGATGCAGCAGCCCCGGCACGCAGTCCCTGCGACGGGTGGTGAGACCAGCGGCCTGTCCCGATGAGCGGAACCTCGCTGCGGCGGCGGATTATGCCCGCATCGGCCCGCGGATGGGAGCGATACCGGGAACAAATGAGCCGCAGTTCGCGTCTTAGGGTATGCTCATACGCGACTTCTGGGGGCGACCGGTTTCGACGTGGGTCGCGAAACTTCAGGGGCGTACCGAGGTGCAGCGGGCCTCGTAAAACTCTGCTGCAAAAACATAGTTGCCAACGACGACAACTACGCTCTGGCTGCCTAACAACCGCAGCTGACCTCTGACCGGCTCGTGCCTGTGCGACCGAATCAGGGGACGCGCTCACAGGCTCGCGAACCGGCGTGCGACGGGCCGTTTCGCTAAGAGTCACCGTCCGCTGGCGTGACGCCTTCCCTGCTCCTCGGGTAGCGGCACGCGAGAACCAAAGAGAGAGCTACGTGCGTAGATCCTGGAGCGTAGGGCTTGCGGACGGGAGTTCGATTCTCCCCGCCTCCACCATCTTCCTGCCGGATCGGGCGACAACCGGTCCGGATTCCGAATCCAGCAGTCTTCTCCTGCTTTTTCGAGCACCGCGAAATCGCCCGACTGCGGCCCGATCAGGGCCGCAGCGCGGACGGTGTCGCGAGAGCTCCGGCAAGTGTCAGCACCGCGACGGGCAGCACGTGCCCGACGAGCAGGTGCAACTGATCGCCTGAAGGGCAGAAGAGGAACACCGCAAGACCTGCCCACGCGCCCGCCGCTGCACCGAGCGCCCCACCGCGCAGACGGCTCGCGACCGGAACGGCGCGACGCAGAGCCATGGTCAGGCCCACGAGCACCGTAACGCCGACGACGCCCGCGATCGTCACGCAGCGCAGACCCCAGGGCGAGATCACGACACCCGCCACCACGGGATCGTCGACATGGACGGGATCTGGAACGGTGAATGCCGCGTAGAGCGGCGCGACGAGCGCCAGCGCGAGCGCGAGACACAGTGCGCTCGCCCCGAAGCCCCGCTGGCCGCGCCACGCCGCGATGAGCGTGGACGCAACGGTCATCGCGACGAGCGGCGCCAGCGCCCACAGCAGCCTCATCGCGGACTGCGCGCCGACATCGAGCCCGGCCGCCGGTCGGCCGTACACCCACTCGGACACGCTCCAGACGACGAGCGCAGCCAAGAGCGGTATCACTGCGAACGCCGCCGCGAGACGTGTCCGCGTACCGATCGACGAAGACTTCGTTACCGAGACTGACTCGCGTATGCGGGTGCGCAGCGCCTCGCCGGGCTCGACGTCACGAGCCGGTCGGCGATGGATCTCTGTTCGCATCATTTCGGTTTTCCTTCCAGCCTGCATCGCCCAGCGCCGCTCTGAGATGCTCGTACGCACGGTGGGCGCGCTGCTTCACCACGTCGACCGTCGTTCCGAGCAACGACGCCGCGTCCTTCGCACTGAGGCCCTCTTCTCGCAGCAGGATGTAGGCGCTCCGGTTCTTCTCGGACATCCTGCCGAGCTCGACGGTCAGGACGTCGAGCAGGTGCTCCGCAGCGAGCTGCGCCTCCGGCGTGCTCAGCTCCTCGGACTGCAGCTCGTCGCGCTGTGCGACATCGCTCGTCGCGTCGGTCGCCTCGGGGCGACGCCGCGAATAGCGCAATCGCGTGAGATAGACGGATCGGGCGATCGCGAAGGACCAGTGCAGCGCGTTGGATCCGGGTGCATACGTGGCACGCGCGCGATGCAGCTTCAGAAAGGTTTCCTGAAACAGATCGTCGGCCTCATGGCGCCGCGCGGTGAGACGCAGGCAGAACCGGTAGAGCGGCGGCGACATCGCATCGTAGAGCCGATCGAAGACCGAATCATCGCCTGCGGCGTAGCGTTCCATGAGCTCGCCCAGCGACGCGGCAGCCCGTCCCATTCCCGCGGATGCTACGAGCCGTGACCCCGCAGAGGAACGCCGTTCCTTGCCCGGCCGCGCCCCGAGCGGAAGCTGAGTCTCACCGGAAGAGACCGTCGATCCGAATGCGCCATCCATGGGCATCGCCCGTCGCGAGGGTGTGATCCGCGCTGAAAGATCCGTGGTGAATTACGCCGCCGATGCGTGCCGGTGACATCGCGAGATCGTGAGCGCGTGCGGAACCGTACGTTGCCGCGTGCCGAAGCCTCCGATGTCGATGTCACCGATCGCCGTCCGGATCGTATGGCTCGGCATGTACGGACAGGTGGTCTCGGCATGATGAGTCATCTCCGCAATCGCGCACTCTGCGCGGCGGGTGCGATCGCACTCACCGCTCTTTCGTCGGCGCCGATCGTGTTCGCCGTGCGCATCGGTGAGCGCGCCCTGGTCACTGACATCGCCGCAGACGATTCGACGGTCGAACACGGCCGCTATCTCGTGAAGATCACCGGCTGCAACGACTGTCACACACCCGGTTACACCGCGAGCGCCGGGAGAGTCGCCGAATCGCAGTGGCTCGTGGGCGATCGGATCGGCTGGCACGGTCCATGGGGCACGACGTATCCGCCGAACCTGCGGCTCCTCGTACGCGACATCACGGCGCAGCAGTGGCTGGAAGTCGCACGGCGGCCGATGCGCCCTCCCATGCCTTGGTTCGCACTGCGCGACATGAGCGACGAGGATCTCCTCGCGATCTATCACTTCGTGCGCTCGCTCGGACCGGAAGGCGTGCCCGCGCCCGCCCATCTGCCGCCCGGCGAGCCTCCGCAAACCCCTGTCGTCAGGGTGCCCCGTGGCTGACGCAGGACGTCCGCGATCTCGCCCGCAATACCCGGGATGCGACCGTGCTCGACGCGTACGGCGCCATGGAAGTCAATCTCAGGAACCGGATGCCCGCGCAGACGGCCTCACCTGCGTCTGGCCTCCATGAACGGCCGTCACGAGGACGTGCTCAGCCCGCCCGCACGGAACGGCGGCATATCCTCCGCCTCTGCGGATGAGCGGGCTCGCGGCGCAGATGTGGCGGTCGAAGCTCAGGGTCTGTACGACTCGAGGAAGCGCCTGCGTCTTTCGATGCAGCCTTCGGTCAGCGCGAGAACCGCCAGGTATTCCTCGAGGAGGCGTTCGCGCTCCGCCGGCGGTGCGCTCAGCAGACGCCTGAGCGCCGCTTCCTCGGAGCGCTGAAGCGGAGCCAGCTCCTGTGCGAGCTGCTCGAGGACCTCGTAGAAATCTTCGCGCTGGATCCTGGTCATTCGGCCACCTCGTCCGTGCACCACCCGTCAGGAGGGACGCCTGATCCACCAGTCGGTGAACTCGCCGAAGTCGATCTCGCCGTCGCGGTTGAGGTCGATCTCGGAAAAGCACGCGCGACGCTCCTCCTCGTCGGTGAGCTTCACTCCGGCGATCTCGAGCAGCCGCTCGAACTCGCTGAAAGCGATGCGCTCGTCGCCGTCGGCGTCGCAGGCGTGGAAACGGTCCTCCAGCTCGCGCAGCTCGTCTGCGCTCGGCGCGATCACCCGGCTGCGATCCGAGCCGTCCGGCCGGGTGACGGCGTCGTCTACATCATGATGCTCGATCATCGATCGAACCTCCAGAAGCGGTCGATACGCCACACGTAGCGAAAGACGTGCCCTGCGGCACGCACTGCCGAGTCACCGTTTCGGCGGTCACGAAGCGCACCGCTAGAATCCCACGAGGCTTACCGCGAGCCGTTCAATCGGAAGAGGGAATCCGCACATGAGCACACAGGTCGAAGCCCGTCCTCCGTTCCCGCCCTTCACGCGCGAGACGGCCACGCAGAAGGTCCGCATGGCCGAAGACGCGTGGAACACCCGCGATCCCGAGCGCGTCGCGCTCGCGTACACGATCGACAGCGAATGGCGCAACCGCGCGGAGTTCCCGCGCGGGCGGCAGCAGATCATCGAGTTCCTCAGGCGCAAGTGGGCGCGCGAGCTCGACTACAGGCTCATCAAGGAGCTGTGGGCCTTCGAGGGCAACCGCATCGCCGTGAGATTCGCGTACGAGTGGCACGACGATTCCGGCAACTGGTTCCGTTCCTACGGGAACGAGAACTGGGAGTTCGACGAGAACGGACTGATGCGCAGGCGGTACGCGAGCATCAACGACCTTCCCATCAAGGAGAGCGAGCGCAAGTTCCGCTGGCCGCTCGGCCGGCGGCCCGACGATCACCCGGGTCTGAGCGAGCTCGGGCTCTAGCCGCGGCGCGGGCTGCGGAACTCAGTGCGGTTCCGGACCATTGAGACAGCAGTGAGCGCTTCGGGAATGCCTCGATGGCCGGACCGCGTGATTCCACGGATGCCGGGCGGCACGTCGGTCGCGTCGGTCGCGACGTGCCGCCCGGCGGCGCGACTGACGGAACCCGTACCCTCACCTCGCTGGATGAGCTGCGTGAGGCGGTGAACGCCTGCCGCCGCTGCGCACTCTGGAGGGCGGCGACACAGGGGGTTCCGGGCGAAGGCGCGTCGCCTGCGCCGCTCATGCTGGTCGGCGAAGCGCCCGGCGACGTGGAAGACGAGTCCGGTCATCCGTTCGCCGGACCTGCCGGCGCCGTGCTCGATCGCGCCCTCCAGGACGCGGGGATCGGACGCGACGAAGTTTTCGCCACGAACGCGGTCAAGCACTTCAAGTATCAGCTCCGCGGCAAGCGGCGCCTGCACGTGAAGCCCTCGGTCGGCGAGATCAGGGCATGCCACTGGTGGCTCGAAGAGGAGCTGAGGCTCGTCGATCCGACGCTCATCATCGCGCTGGGCGCGACTGCCGCACGGAGCCTCCTCGGCAGACCGGTGACGGTCTCGCACCTGCGCGGCACGCCGATGCCGCTCACGACGAGCGCTCACGTCTGGGTGACGATCCATCCGTCTTATCTGCTGCGTCTGCCGGAAGAGGCGCAGCGGCGCGCGGAATACGGCCGCTTCGTGCAGGACCTGAAGGACGCCCGCGAGTGGCTGCGGCGTCAGAACCCTGGCTGAGCTTTCCAGCCTCGGCTGTCCCTTCGGTGCGGCTCGCTCAGGAACGTGCACCCTGCCCGTCGAGCGTGAGGAGCACGCCGTAGAGATCCGGTCGGCGGTCGCGGAACACGAACCAGTTGTTGCGCATGTCCGCGAGCTCCGCGAGATCGAAGGTCGCGGTCAGCACCGCGTCGCCTTCCTGCGGCGCCTCGGCGACCTTCGCGCCCATCGCATCGGCGATGAAGGAAGAGCCGTAGAAATTGATGTAGAGGCCTTCCGGATTCTGCAGAGAGCGCTCGAGGCCGTAACGGTTCGAGGCGACGAGCGGCATCAGATTCGCCGCCGCGTGGCCCTGCTGCGTGCGCTGCCAGTGCTCGCGGGAATTGACGGGCGGTGCGGGCGGCGGCTCGCTCCCGATCGCCGTCGGATAGAAGAGCAGCTCGGCACCCATCAGCGCCATCGCGCGCGCGCATTCGGGGAACCACTGGTCCCAGCAGATGCCCACGCCGATACGCGCATAGCGGGTGTTCCAGACGCGAAAGCCCGTGTCCCCCGGGCTGAAGTAGTTCTTCTCCTGGTAGCCCGGCCCGTTCGGAATGTGGGACTTGCGGTACACACCGAGCAGTGATCCGTCGGCGTCGGCGATGGCGATCGAGTTGAAGAACGCCTGCCCTGCCCGCTCGAAGAAGCTGATCGGCAGCACGACCTCGAGCTCCCGCGCGAGCTGCCGGAAGTGCCGAACCACGCGGCTCTCGTCGACGGAGCGTGCGAGCCGCAGGTGCCTCGAGTCCTGCTCGATGCAGAAGTAAGGCGTCTCGAACAGCTCCGGCAGAAGGATGATCTGCGCGCCTCGCGCCGCCGCCTCGCGGACGTGCCGCTCCGCCTTTGCGATGTTCGCGTCGATGTTCCAGTCGCAGGAGAACTGGGTCGCCGCCACGGTGACGGGACGGGGTGAGCTGCGGAAGTGATCGGGCTGCATGGCGGCTCCTGCGCTCCTCGAGCGGCTCGAATCGATGAGAACGAAGGGTAGCGCGCCGGACGTCTCGAGTTCGAACGTCCGACGGATTCATGAGGCGCCGTCAGTGAAGCCGCCGCTTGTCCTCGCGGAGGGGCAGCTCGGGAAAGAGCGCCTGGTCGAGTGCCTGCAGGTACGTCGAGACGTCCGCAGGCCCGGGCACGAGGATGCGCCCGTTGATGAGCAGATTGGGCGTGCCCACCACGCCGAAGCCCCGCAGACGCTTCTCCTCGGCGATGACCTCCTCGCGCCCCTCTGCAGGATCCGCGAACGCCGCGAGCGTGTCGGCGCTGAGGCCGCATTCGCGGGCCACGTCCTGGAGCACCCCGACGTCGCCGATGTCGCGGCCCTGCTCGAAGAAGGCGCTGAAGAGCGCGTCGACGACGTCTCCCTGACGCCCCTCCCGACCCGCGAGCTTCACCAGGCGATGCGCTTCGCGGGTATCGGGCACGGTGCGCAGGCGGTCGAAATCGAACTGGATTCCGAGCGCGCGGCCGGCCTCGCGGAGGGAACGCTCGGCGTACTCCGGCGTGACGCCCCAGGGGAGGCGTTTCGCGAGATGGTCACGCCAGGCGATCTGCTGGCCCTCACGCACCTCCTGCAGGGGCAGACCGTGCCAGCGCAGCGGACGGACCGGCGCGCCGATCAGGTTGGCCAGCGCCCGCTCGAGGCTGCGCTTCCCGAGGAACGACCAGGGGCAGATCAGATCCGCAATGAGGTCGAGCTCGACGGCAGACCGGGGACCGACAAGTGTGACCAGTTGCGTGTCCATGCCGCGTTATCTGGAGCGGCACGGGACGAATTCAAGCCCGCTCAGGTCGAGGCGGCCGGCCCCGGGTACCCGGTCTGCACGCCCCTCCGCAGCCCCTGCTGCACCTGCTCCGTGATGCGCATCGCAGTCTCGAGGGCCCGCAGCCCGGCCTCCCCGGGCACGATCGGCTCGCGACCGGTGCGGATGCAGTCCAGGAACGACTCGATCTCCGCCTTCAGCGCGTCCCCCTGATCGAAGCTGCGCTCCTCGATCGTGACCGGAAGCTGGCCGGGCTCGAGCACGCCGCCGGGCTTCTTGCGGATCAGGGTGAGGATCTTCTGCTGCAGGTCGATGGAGAGGTAAGCCTCGTCCTCGAAGATCCGGAGCTTGCGCTCGGTCTTGAGGCTGACGCGGCTCGCCGTGGCGTTCGCCACGCAGCCGTTCTCGAACCGGATGCGCGCGTTCGCGATGTCGATCTCGTCGGAGAACACCGGCGTTCCGATCGCGTCGATCGAGGCGATGGGCGCGCCGACGATCGTCTGCACGATGTCGATGTCGTGGATCATGAGATCCAGGACGACGTTGACGTCCGTGCCGCGCTCCCGGTACGGCGCGAGCCGGTGACACTCGATGAAGCGCGGTGCGCGCAGGTACGGCTCGGCAGCGAGGATCGCGGCATTGAAGCGCTCGAGGTGCCCTACCTGCAGGATGCGTCCCTTGCGCCTCGCCAGCTCGATGAGCTCGCGGGCCTGCTCGGGCGTATCGGTGATGGGTTTCTCGACGAGCACGTGGGCGCCCGCCTCGAGGAAATCGCGCGTGATCGCGTAATGCGCCGGCGTCGGCGTCACGACGCTCACCGCGTCCACCTTGCCGAGAAGCTCCCGATGATCCGATACCGCACGTACGCCCAGCTCCGCGCCGACGGCGGAACGCGTCTCGTCGCGGGGATCCACCACGGCGACGAGCTCACAGCCTGCCACTGCGGCGTACTTCTGCGCGTGGAAGCGCCCCAGATAACCCACGCCGATCACGGCGGCTCTGATGGTTTCCATGACACGGTATTATGCCCGCGTCGGCCGGCTCCGCCCGGCCAGGCACAGCCGAGGAACCGCCGATTGAGCACGATGAACGACGCCCGCAGCCTTCTCACCGCGCAGTCGCCCGTCCGCCGCGAGCTGCTGATCCTCGCTCTCGCTCTGCTGTGCGGAGTCCTCGTCCTGCCGCTGCTGATCTGGTTCGTGGGTCAGCTCATCCTCGGTCCTTACGACAACGGCGGAATGGCGGCACTCTTCGCCGACTTCCTTTCAGGGCTGGCAGGCGGTTCGCCCGCATTCTGGATCGTGGCGCTCGGTCCCTACGTCCTGACGCAGTTCATCCGCGGCGTGATGTACGTCCTCCGCCGTACCGCGCCGGCCGAAGACTGAAACCCGTCGCTGCGTGACACTTCCGGAGGACTGTGAAGCCCTTCACAGGTGGAGGGGTCGCGAATGTGACATGCTTCGCGAAACAACGATAACGACCATCAGAAGAACGAATCGATGAAGAACCCCACCCGGGGAGCCGCGGGCAGACCGATACCCGCAGGCACCCCACCCGAAGAAGAAGCCCGGTCGAACGGCCTGAGCCGCGTCACACTCGCTCTGCTCGACGAGTACACCGCCTCGAACGAGAGCCAGGGCTACGACCCCTACAACGCCAGCACGAGCGGCCGCTGGAAGACTCTGCTCGGACGGCGTCGCGGCTCCGTCTGATCGGTGCCCGGCAAGCAGGCTCGGGCTGGAACACGACCGGCCTGCCGGGCTGCCGGAAGCTTCCGTGACGCCTGCCGGCTCAGCGCGGCCAGTAGGTCCAGACCGCGAGCGCCAGGGCACCCACGAGGGCCAGGTGGGCCGCGGTTCGCCAGGGGCGGCGTCGCAGGTCCCCATAGAAGCTCAGGACCGCCACGGCGGCCAGCAGGGTGAAGATGCCGATGGCCTGCGCCAAGGGCGCGCGCTCCGGCGCCAGACGGTCGGAGTACTCCGGCAGGAACAGGAAAACGACCCACGTCAGCACCAGCCCGACGGCCAGGGAGACCGACGAGCCCATCACGATGCCGATCAGGACGGTCAGCGGGCGCATTCTGACGAACGGACGTGCAGGATGAGCACTTCGGACTGCAGGGTGAGCACTTCGGACTAATGTACTTGATGCAGAGGACCGCGCGCTCTAGCCTTGCATGCAAAGCTCTGTGAAATTGCGAGCAACGATGCCGAAGTCTCTCCACCGCCCTTCCGGCTGGTTCGCTACCTCGGTCCTGGCAGTCATGGTGCTCGCACTCGCGAGCTCCTCACAGGTGCCTGCGGGCACCTCGATGCTGCCCCCGGGCGCCATCGCCCCGACGGAACGCCAGCGTGACATCGCACGGCGCGTCGGCGCGATCCTCGAACAGGCCCATTATCGCCGCGCCTCCATCGACGACAAGCTCTCGGCCGAGGTTTTCGAGCGCTACCTCAAGTTCCTCGACGGTCAGCGCAGCTACTTCCTCGCGAGCGACATCGCCGAGTTCGAGCAGTGGAAGCTGCGGTTCGACGACATGATCCGCAGCGGCGACCTCGAGCCCGCGTTCTACATCTTCGCGCGCTTCCAGCAGCGCAACCGCGAGCGCATGCGCAACGCGATCGAGCTGCTCAAGACGGAGCCCGACTGGACGGTGAACGAGTCGTTCCAGTTCGATCGCGAAGGCGAGCCGTGGATCGCGAGCGAAGCCGAGATGAACGAGCTGTGGCGCAAGCGCGTGAAGAACGATGCGCTCTCGCTGCTGCTCACCGGCAAGGAGTGGCCCGAGGCCGTGGAGGTGCTGCGCAAGCGCTATGAGCGCGTGCTCAAGCGCATCGATCAGCTGACGGCCGAGGACGTGTTCGAGAACCTGATGAACGCGTACGCGCGGACGTTCGATCCGCACTCGAGCTACTTCTCGCCGCGCAATTCCGAGGAGTACCGCATCCAGATGAGCCTCAACTACGAGGGCATCGGTGCGTCGCTCCAGCTCGTGGACGACTATGTCACGGTCATGAGCGTCATCGAGGGCGGACCTGCGGCCGTGGCGGGCACGCTCAACACGAACGACCGCATCACCGCCGTGGGCCAGGGCCGCGACGGAGCCTTCACGGACGTGATCGGCTGGCGCCTCGACGACGTCGTGCAGCTCATCCGCGGCAAGGCCGGCACGATCGTGCGCCTGCAGGTTCTGCCCGCAGGTGCCGCCCCGGGCACGCCGGAGAAGACCCTGGAGTTCGTCCGCAACAAGGTGACGCTCGAGGCACAGGCGGCGAAGAAGGAAGTCCGCACGATCGAGCGCGACGGCAAGACGCTCAAGGTCGGCGTGATCAAGATTCCGGGCTTCTATCAGGACATCGCTGCACAGAGCGCGGGCGACGAGAACTATCGCAGCACCACGCGCGACGTGCGGCGTCTCCTCGGCGAGCTGCGGGAGGAGAAGATCGACGGGCTCATCATCGACCTGCGTGACAACGGAGGCGGGTATCTGCCCGAGGCGACGGCGCTCACCGGGCTCTTCATCGACCGCGGTCCCATCGTGCAGCTCAAGGACACGACCGGCCGGCTCGAGGTGCTCGAGGATCCGGAGCCCGGCGTGGCGTACGACGGCCCGCTCGCCGTTCTCGTGAACCGGTACAGCGCGTCGGCGTCGGAGATCTTCGCGGCCGCCATCCAGGATTACCGGCGCGGCATCGTTCTGGGTCAGCGCACCTTCGGCAAGGGCACGGTGCAGAACCTGGTGCCGCTCGATCGCTGGTCGCAGCGCCCGGTCAACGGTCAGCTCACGGTGACGATCGGCAAGTTCTACCGCGTGACCGGCGAGAGCACCCAGCATCGCGGCGTGGAGCCGGACATCGTCCTGCCCTCCGACATCGACATTGAGAAGGTCGGCGAAAGCGCGCTCGAAGCGGCGCTGCCGTGGGATCGCATCGCGAGCGTTCCCTTCCGTCCGGTGTCCCAGGTTCCGCTCATCAAGACGCTCGCTCTCGAAGAAGACCTGCGTGCGCGCGAGGATCCGGACTTCCGCTGGTACGTGGCGGACATCGCGGCTCGTGAGGCGCTCCGCTCGCAGCGCAGCGTCTCACTGAACCTCGCCCAGCGCCGCGAGGAGCGCGCCCGTATCGAGCGCGAGCAGCTCGAACGCGAGAACGCGCGGCGCGCGGCGAAGCAGCTCCCGCCGCTCAAGTCCAACGAAGAGCTGGAAGGCGAAGAGCCGCCCGATGTGATGCTCGCTCAGGCTACGGAAGTGATGGCCGACATGGTCGCCGGCAGGCTCGGAGAGCAGACGGACCGCGCTCGCGACCGCCAGACGGTGCGCCGCAATGAGCCGCCCGTGCCGCGCGCGGCGGATGCCGTGGCTCCCGCGCGCTAGCGCAGCAGCACGCGGAACAGGTCCCAGGTATCTTCGGCGAGCACGTTGGGCATGCGCGCGGCCGACGCGCCGATCGGCCGGCCCGCGAGCGCGTCGCCTTCCGAGAAAGCGAGAGATTCCGGAGTGGGCGCCGTGTCCGAGGGATATCTGTAGCGCGCCAGCTCGCGCAGTCGGTCCGCACGTTCCTTCACTTCCCTGGCGACGTTCGTGCGATCGCGCAGCATGCGGCGCGCACGCGCGATCTCGGCCATGAGTGCCTCGCATTCCGCCCGCGAGCCGTATTCGTCGACGACCTCGCGCCGTGCGGTCGCCTCACGCGCGAGTGTCACGAGCGGCGTGTGCGCGAGACGCAGACACAGCACTTCGGCGTAAGCGATGGCAGCGAGGTTGATCGCCCGCCTCGCCTCGAGTGACAGCCCCGGAAACTCCGGCACGGGCTCCTGCTCGAGCCGCTCCGCCGCCGCGCGTGCCTCCTCGAGAGCGAGATCCGCGCTGCTCGCCTCCACGCGCGCAGCCTGCAGCTGACGCTCGATGTCCCTGCGTTTGAAGAAATGCCAGATGCGCGTGAGCGAATCACGCGTGCGCTGGAGCTCGGCGACCTTCGCCTGCGCTTCCGCTGCCCTGGTTTCCGCGCCGCGCAGGCGCTGGGTGATCTGCTGCCGCCGCGCGAACTGACGGCGATTGTGCTCGGCGAGAAGCAGCCGCCGCTCGCGCTCCTGCTGCTGGCGTGCGAGATCCGCCACGAAGCGTTCGAGGAGCTCGTGCCCGTCCTGCCACAGTCGCCGGAGCTGATAGAAGACGAGAGCCGGATAGGCGGTTTCGGGTTCCGAGAGTCGCGCCTCGAGCGTCGCGAGCATTTCCTGAACGCGGGCGGTTGCGCCTTCCTGCTGCTTCATGCGGTCCCGCAGCCGGAAGAGCTCGTCCTGCAACTCGCCGTAGGCCTTCTTGAGCTCGGCCCGGTTGCGGAAGAGCAGCATGACCCGCCGGTCCTCTACGTCCTCGGGACCGGGCTGGCGGAAGTTGAGTCGCAGGAAGCCGAGTTGCCGCAGCGCCTTCATGAATGGCCCGGCGCCGGCCCACGACGCGTCAGGGGCCGTCGCCGATCCTCGTGGCGGACGAGAAGCGATGACCTCGCTCCACACAGTACTCCAGCCACTTGTTTAACATGATGTTGCGGCCCCAGCGCTGATCCAGTTCACGCTCCGCCCGGCAGCGCAGGGCGCGCAGAACGTCCGACGAGTGGACGCTGGCCCACGCCTGGGCCTCGGCCAGACGGGCGTCGTGGTAGACCCGTACCCGCATGTCCGGGTACTCGATGTCTCGCTCCTGCCCCGGCAGCAGATACGTCAGGTTGAACGTGCTGGTATACGGCGAACGCTCGGTCAGCGTGAGAAGGAGATCACAGTCTCCCGCGACGACGGATCGGTGATGGCCTTCGATGGCACGCAGATCCCCCGCCAGCCATCCGAGCCGGATGTAGTTGCTCTCGTAGAGGCCCATGAGAGCAACGAAGCTGCGCGGTCGCGCGCGCCACGAAACGATTGTGAGTGTGTCGTCATGCATCTTCCCCCGACTATAACGCACGAGGGGGGCTTCGCAAGGGAGTTCGCATGTCTGATCGGATGTGATAGAGCGGCTTCGGGGACGGAGTTCACGGGCGCAGTCGCCGCTCGATGCCCGTATTGTTGAGGATGCGGCTCGCGATCTCCTCGATCGAGCACTCCGTCGTGTCGATCACGGGGATACCGTAGCGCTGAAAGAGCGCCTCGGCGGCGCGCAGCTCGAACTGCACCTGCTGCCGCGAGGCATAGCGGCTCTCGGGACGCCGCTCGCTGCGGATCTGATGCAGCCGCTCGGGCTTGATGGTGAGGCCGTAGAGCTTGCGACGGTGCGCCTCGAGACGCGCAGGAAGCGTGCCCGCCTCGAGATCCTCGTCGGTGAGCGGATAGTTGGCCGCGAAGATGCCATACTGCAGAGCCATGTAGAGGCACGTCGGCGTCTTGCCCGAGCGCGACACGCCGACGAGGATCACGTCCGCGTGCTCGTAATCGCCGCCCGCTCCGTCGTCGTTCGCGAGCGCGTAGTTCGTGGCGTTGATGCGCGTGGTGTACGCCGCCAGGTCCGCGATGCCGTGGGCGCGCCCCGCGCGATGCGTCGAGCGGGTCTGCAGCTCGGCCTCGAGCGGACCGACGAAGGCGGCGAAGAAATCGAGGAACAGCGCGTTCGCGCGCGTCACGAAGATCTCGCGCAGCTCGTCCTGCACGAGCGTGCTGAAGATGATGGGCCGGGCGCCCTCTTCCGCAGCGGCGCGATTGATCCTGCGCACGGCTTCCTCTGCCTTGTCAACAGTCGAGATAAATGGCAGAGTCACCGCCCTGAATTCGAGCCCCTCGAACTGCGTCAAGAGACTGTGGCCCATCGTCTCCGCAGTCACGCCGGTCTGGTCGGAAACGAAGAATACGGTTCGTCGGCTCACGGCTTGCGACCCACCAGGTCGTACAGCGGAAATGCGAGTCTTTCACTCTGCCGCGCGAGCGGCAAGTGGCACGCCTGACGAGGAACTCCATTGAACGCGTACGTCATTCCCTTCGAACGCCTCCGCATGCGTGACGTCCCGCTCGTGGGCGGGAAGAACGCATCGATCGGCGAGATGATCGGCTCCCTCGCTTCGCTCGGAGTGCGCGTACCGGACGGCTTCGCGACGACTGCGCACGCCTATCGCGAGTTCCTGCAGCAGGGCGGCCTCGACGAGCGCATCCGCAAGGCGCTCGCCGGGCTCGACGTCGACAACGTGGAGCAGCTCGCTGCCACGGGTGCGCAGATCCGCGAGTGGATCCTGGCGACGCCCTTCCAGCCGGAGCTCGAGCAGGCGGTGCGCGCGGAGCTGCGCCGCCTGAGCGGCGGACAGGATATCTCGGTCGCGGTGCGGTCTTCCGCCACTGCCGAAGACCTGCCCGAGGCATCGTTCGCGGGACAGCAAGAGACATTCCTGAACGTGCGCGGCGAGGACGCGGTGCTGAAAGCGATGCACGAGGTGTTCGCGTCGCTCTTCAACGACCGCGCGATCGCCTATCGCGTGCATCAGGGATTCGATCATTCCGCGGTCGCTCTCTCGGCAGGCGTTCAGCGCATGGTGCGCTCCGATCTCGGGACGAGCGGCGTGATGTTCACGCTCGACACCGACTCGGGCTTCCGCAACGTGGTCTTCATCACCGCGTCGTACGGGCTCGGCGAGACGGTGGTGCAGGGAGCGGTGAATCCCGACGAGTTCTACGTGTACAAGCCCGCGCTGCGCGCCGGAAAGCACGCCATCCTGCGCAGGAACCTCGGCGGCAAGGCGATCAAGATGGTGTACGCCGATCCCGGTTCCGGGGAGCGCGTCAGAACCGTCGACGTTCCGCCGGCCGATCGCGCCCGCTTCTGCATAGACGACGCCGACATCATCGAGCTCGCGAAGCAGGCGCTCGTCATCGAGGAGCACTACGGCCAGCCGATGGACATCGAGTGGGGCAAGGACGGCTCCACGGGCGAGATCTTCATCCTGCAGGCGCGTCCCGAAACGGTTCAGAGCCGCGCCGGACGCACCCTCCAGCGCTACTCGCTCAAGAGCCGATCCCGCGTGCTCGCCACGGGCCGCAGCATCGGGCAGCGCATCGGCGTCGGCCCCGCCCGCGTGATCCGCAGCGTCTCCGAGATGTCGCGCGTGCAGCCGGGCGACGTGCTGGTCGCGGACATGACCGATCCCGACTGGGAGCCCGTCATGAAGCGCGCCGCGGCCATCGTCACGAACCGCGGCGGCCGCACGTGCCACGCCGCCATCATCGCGCGCGAGCTCGGAATTCCCGCGGTGGTGGGATGCGGAGACGCAACGTCGACCATCCGCGAAGGCCAGGAGGTCACCGTCTCCTGCGCCGAAGGCGACACGGGATACGTGTACGAAGGGCGGCTCGAGTTCGAGCACCAGCAGATCGAGCTCGACAGCCTGCCGCAGATCCCCGTGAAGATCATGATGAACGTCGGCAACCCGGACCGCGCGTTCGGTTTTGCCGGCATCCCGCACCGGGGCGTCGGGCTCGCGCGGCTCGAGTTCATCATCAATCGCATGATCGGCGTGCATCCGCGCGCGCTGCTCGAGTTCGACCGGCTCGACTCCGGCCTGCGAGAGGAGATCCGCGCGCAGATGGCGGGCTACTCCGACCCGGTGGGCTTCTACGTCGAGAAGCTCGCCGAAGGCATCGCGCAGATCGCCGCCGCTTTCGCGCCCGAGCCCGTGATCGTGCGGCTGTCGGACTTCAAGTCCAACGAGTACGCGAACCTCATCGGCGGGCGTGCGTACGAGCCCGTCGAGGAGAACCCGATGCTCGGTTTCCGGGGCGCCTCGCGCTACGTCGACGAGACGTTCCGCCCCTGCTTCGAGCTCGAGTGCCGCGCGCTGCGCAAGGTGCGCGAAGAGATGGGACTCACGAACGTGCAGGTCATGGTGCCGTTCGTGCGCACGGTCAAGGAAGGCAGGCAGGTCGTCGAGCTGCTCGCTCAGAACGGACTGAAGCGCGGCGAGAACGGCCTCAAGGTCATCATGATGTGCGAGCTGCCGACGAACGCGCTGCTCGCGGATCAGTACCTCGACCACTTCGACGGAATGTCGATCGGGTCGAACGATCTCACGCAGCTCACGCTCGGCATCGATCGGGACTCCGGGATCGTCGCGAAGAGCTTCGACGAGCGCGACGAGGCCGTGCGCGCGCTCATCTCCATGGCGATCTCGGCCTGCCGCAGGCGGGGGAAGTACATCGGCATCTGCGGACAGGGACCTTCGGACCACCCGGATCTCGCCCTCTGGCTCGTCGAGCAGGGAATCGAGAGCATCTCGCTCAATCCGGACACCGTCGTCGAGACGTGGCTGTTCCTCGCGGAGCACGCGAAGCGCTCGTGAAGAACCGGCGCCGCGGCGCCGCCTGAGCGATCCGCACCGGATGCGGTTCGAGTTCCATGTCCCCGTCGCAGGATAAGCTGCGCACGCGCGCCACGGGGATCGGCGCGCTCGCGGTGCTCATGTGGTCGCTGCTCGCACCGCTCACGGTCGCAGCGGCAGGCGTGCCGCCGCTGCAGCTTCTCGCGACGAGCTTCGCGCTCGCCTGCGCGTTCGGGTTCGTCTGGCTCGCCGCCACCGGGCGCTGGCAGCGACTCAGGCAGCCGCTCGCCTTCTGGCTGTTCGCCACGGCAGCGCTCTTCGGTTATCACCTGCTCTACTTCGTGGCTCTCTCGCTTGCGCCGCCGGCGCAGGCGAACCTCGTCAACTATCTCTGGCCCCTCCTCATCGTGCTGCTCTCGGCCTTCGGCACGGGCCAGCGTCTGCGCGCGCGGCACGTCGCAGGCGCCGTGCTCGCGCTCGGTGGAACCGTGCTCCTGCTGCTCTCGCGCGACGACGTGCAGATGGCGGCGCCGAACCGCACCGCGGGGCTGCTGGCTGCGCTCGGCTGCGCGATCGTGTGGTCGACGTATTCGGTGAGCAACCACCGCTTCCGGCAGGTGCCCAGCGAGGCGATGTTCGGTGTGTGCGGTTTCGTCGCGCTGCTCGGCGCGGTCTCGCATTTCCTCGCGGGCGAGGAAACGGTTCACCCCGCCACTTCGCAGTGGCTCGCGATGGCCGGTCTCGGCCTCGGTCCCGTGGGACTCGCGTTCCTGGCGTGGGATTTCGGCACGAAGCACGGCAAGCTCGCGCTGCTCGGCACACTCGCCTACGCCGCGCCCGTGCTCTCGACACTGCTGCTCGTGGCGCTGGGACATGCGCCCGCAACCGTCGAGCTCTTCGCGGCATGCCTGCTCGTCGTCGGCGGAGCATGGGTCGCCGCGACGGCGCGCGAAGCGCCGGAGAAACACGCCGGAGAATCGGTGACGGGCATCGACGAAAAGGGGACTCGCACATGACGACGAACGACGTGGCGCCCGCCACGTGGGACGACTTCCAGCGCGTGGGCCTGCGCGCCGGCACGATCCGCCGCGTGGAGCCGTTCCCGGAAGCGCGCAAACCGGCATACAAGCTGTGGATCGACTTCGGCCCTTTCGGCATGCGCCAGTCGAGCGCACAGCTCACCGCGCTCTACTCACCCGAGTCGCTGCTCGGTCGCCAGGTCGTGTGCGCAACGGGACTCGGCCTGAAGCGCATCGCCGGCTTCAGGTCCGAAGTGCTCGTGACCGGCTTCGTCCTCGAGGACGGCTCCGTCGTGCTCGCGACACCTGATCGGCCGGTGCCCGATGGCACCCCGCTTGCCTGAGCGAGCTGCTGATGCCGCGCGAATGAGATCCGCCGGCGCGCCGGCTCAGCCGACTCGTTCGCCGCGCAGGAAGGGACACTGCGTGAGATCGACGTTTCCGCCGGAGAGCACGATACCCACCTGCTTCGCTGCAGCAGGCAGACGACCACTGAGGAGTGCCGCGACAGCGACTGCAGACGACGGCTCGACGAGGAGCTTGAGATCCTCGAGCACGACACGCATCGCTTCGACGATCTCGCGTTCGCTCACGGTGACGACGTCGTCCGCGTGACGGCGCAGGAGCTCGAAGTTGAGCACGCCGATCGAGCCGCGCAGCCCATCCGCGATCGTGCGCGGATTCCCCGCCGCCTGACGCACGCCGGAGCGGAACGAGCGCGCAGCGTCGTCCGCTTCTTCGGGCTCGGCGCCGATGACCGTGCATCCCTTGAGGGCACCCTTGATCGCAAGCGCCGTTCCGCCGATGAGCCCGCCGCCGCCGACCGGCACGCAGACGACGTCGAGCCCCGACACCTCTCCCGCCAGCTCGAGCGCGGCGGTTCCCTGACCCGCGATCACGCGCGCATCGTCGAACGGATGGACGACGTGCGCGGACTCGCGCTCGATGAGCGCGGCGAGCGCCGCCTCGCGCGCCGCGATCCCCGGCTCGCAGAAACTGAGCTCGCCGCCCGCGCGTTCGATCGCTGCGACCTTGGCGCGCGACGCATCGCGAGGGACCACGATGAGCGCACGCAGTCCGCACACCCGTGCTGCAAGTGTGACGGCGAGCCCATGGTTGCCGGACGAGTGCGTCGCGACGGCGCGCACGTCCTGCCGGCCGGCGAGCGGGAGAATCGCGTTGAGCGCACCGCGGTACTTGAAGGCCCCGCCGCGTTGCAGGTTCTCGCACTTGAAGAACACGCTGCGGCCCACGCGCGCGTCGAACGCTTCCGAGCGCACGACCGGTGTACGCCGCACGTGCGGCGCGATCCGCCCTGCCGCAGCGACGACGTCCGCGAACTCCGGGACGGAGCGTGGATCAGTACCGGTCATTCTCCGGGAACCTGGGCCCCGCGAACTCGGGAGCGAACAGCCGTGCACGGTAGTAGCGCAGCTCGCGGATCGACTCGCGGATGTCGGCGAGCGCCTGGTGCGCGCTCTCCTTGCCGAAGCCTTCCGCCACCCTCGGCGCCCAGCGCCGCGCGAGCTCCTTGAGCGTGCTCACGTCGAGATTGCGGTAGTGGAAGAACCGCTCGAGCTCGGGCATATGGCGCGCGAGGAAGCGGCGGTCCTGACAGATGCTGTTCCCGCACATCGGCGAAGTGCCCGGCGCGACGAGCGGCGTGAGGAACGCCAGTGTACGGCTCTCCGCCTCGCGCACCGTCACCGTGCTCCTGCGGACGCGGTCGATCAGCCCCGAGGCCGAATGCGTCTTCTGGTTCCACTCGTCCATGGCGGCGAGCACGGACTCGGGCTGGTGAATGGCCAGCACGGGACCCTCCGCCACGATGTTGAGATCGCGGTCCGTGACGATGGTGGCGATTTCGATGATCTCGTCGACGTCGGGCCTCAGGCCCGTCATCTCGAGATCGATCCAGACGAGGTAGTCGGCGCTCGGCATGCATCGGCCCCGTGTGTTGAGCACGAGTTTAGCAGACGCTAACCTCGTTCCGCGCAGCCGCTGCGCGGCACACCCGCTCGAGGAGGAATGCAGAACACGTTCGACGCGCGCGTGATCGCGGCCTTCGGCCGTCACCTGCGCGTGCGCGACGCGCAGGGCCGGGAGCACGCGGCGCGCCCGTTCGGAAGGCGCCTCAACGTCGTGTGCGGCGACGAGGTGCGGTGCCAGTTCGATCCGCGCCACGGCGAAGTGCACGTCGTGGCCGTGCATCCCCGCCGCACCGCTCTCTACCGCTCGAACCTGCGCGGCGAGCCGGAAGTGGTCGTCGCCAACCCCACGCTGCTGCTCGTGGTGCTCGCACCGGTTCCCGAGCCCGATCTCTTCATGGTGGATCGCTACATCGCCGCAGCCGTCTCCGACGACATCGCGGTGCGACTGGTCGTCAACAAGTGCGACCTCGGCATCGCTCCCGAGCTGCGCGCGGAGCTCGATGCGTACGCTCGCATCGGCTATTCCTCGATCGAGTGCTCGGCCCGGACGGGTTTCGGGATCGACGCGCTGCTCGACGCGTGCGCGCGGGCCACGGCCGTGCTGGTCGGGCAGTCCGGCGTCGGCAAGTCGTCACTCGTCCGCTGCCTGGTGCCGGATGCCGAGGTCGAAACGGGCGAGCTCGTGCGCGGCGTGGAAGGCCGTCATACGACGACCGTCTCGAGGATGTACGACCTGCCGCATGGCGGGGAGCTGATCGACTCGCCGGGCGTGCGTGATTTCGCGCCGGCGATCGACGAGCTCGAGCCGCGGAACCTCGGCTTCGTCGACGTCGCACGGTTCGCGCCGGCCTGCCGCTTCCACGACTGCGTGCACGTGCGCGAACCGGGCTGCGCGGTGCGCGCGGCAGCGGAATCCGGCGAGCTGCACCGGCGGCGCTACGACAGTTATCTCCGCATGCGCCGTCTCTATCAGGAGCTGGCGGAAGCGCGCGGACCGGCCTGGCGTCCGCGCCGCTCTTCGTCGAAGCCTTCTAGCTGATCGCGTGTCGTCCAGCGAGCGCGTGCGCCAGCGTGCCGCCGTCCACGTATTCGAGCTCGCCGCCCATCGGGACGCCATGCGCGATGCGCGAGGCGCGCACGCCGCGGCGTGTGGCGAGCTCGCCGAGGAAATGGGCGGTGGCCTCACCTTCCACCGTCGGATTGGTTGCGAGGATCACTTCGCGCACCTGCCCTTCGGCGAGTATGGCTTCGAGCTCGCGTACGCCGAGCTGCTCGGGTCCGATGCCGTCGAGCGGTGAGAGATGTCCCATCAGCACGAAGTAGTGCCCGCGGTAGCTGCCCGAGAGCTCGACGGCGAGCACGTCCGCCGGCGATTCCACGACGCAGAGCAGGGTCGCATCGCGCTGCGGAGACGAGCAGATCGAGCAGAGCTCGCCTTCGGTCAGCATGCGGCAGCGCTTGCAGCGCCCCACGGACTCGAGCGCCTGCGTCAGCGCCTCCGCGAGCGCACGTGCGCCCGTCCTCCCGTCCTGCAGCAGGTGGAACGCCATGCGCTGCGCGGTCTTCGGACCCACGCCCGGCAGCGCGCGCAGCGCGTCGATGAGTTTCGAGAGACTGGGTGAGAGCTTCATCAGAACGGCAGCTTGAATCCGGGCGGCAGCTGCATGCCCGCCATGAGGCTCGCCATCTTCTCCTGGATGCGCGCCTCCACGCGCTGAACGGCGTCGTTCACGGCGGCGGCGATCAGATCCTCGAGCATCTCGCGATCATCGGCAACGACGATGGACGGTTCGATCTGCACGCGCTTGACCTCGTGACGGCCCGTCATCGTGACCTTCACCATCCCGCCGCCGGCGGAGCCTTCGACCTCGATGCTGGCGATCTCGGCCTGCGCCTTCTGCATGCTGGCCTGCATCGCCTGTGCCTGCTTCATCAGATTGTTGAAGTTCCCGCGCATGGCTTGCCTCTTCGGGGTTGGCGTGTAATCCGTCGTTCGTCTCGCTGCAGGATCGAACCCGCCCGAACCGCCGCCTCGGTCACTTGAGGGGACGGACGGTCTCGGGAATCAGTGTCGCACCGAAGCGCTCCTTGAGCGCACGCACGGTGGGATCGGCTTCGAGAGACTGTCGCGCCGCATCGAGCTCCTGCTGTGCCGCGCGCTGCTCGGCCTGGGCCGGTGTCAGCGCCCCGCTCTCGGCGACCTCGAACTCGAGCCTCACGGGCTGACCGAAGAAGCGTGAGAGCGCCTGCGCGAGCTTCTCCTCCTGCGCACGCGTGCGCACGAACTGGTTGCGCGGATCGAGCGCGAGCCGCACGACGGAGCCTTCGCGACCGACGAGCACGCAGTGACTCGCGAGCTGGCGTGCCGCGCCCTGCAGTTCGAGCTGGCTCACGATCGCGGCCCATGATTGATCCGCCTCTGATCGCACGCCCGGCTGCGCTCCGCCGGCTGCCGATGGCGCAGGCGCGGCGCTTGCTCCTGCTCCGCCCGTTCCGCGCCGTTCACCCTGCGCGCTCGGCCGGATCGCGGGTGCGCCTGCCGGAGCCGCAGCGGCAACGAGCTCGTCCGTCGGGCGGAAGGCGAGCATGCGCAGCAGGGTCATCTCGAATCCCGTGCGCGGATCGGGCGCCAGGTGCAGATCCCGCCGGCCCGTGATCGCGATCTGGTAGTAGAGCTGCACGTCCTCGGGCGACATCTCGCGCGCGAGACTCTCGATGAGCTCCGGTGCATAGAGATCGTCGCTCTCCACGTCCGGCACCGTCTGAGCGAGCGCCACGCGCACGAGGAGCGAAGCGAGCTCGTCGAGCACCTGCGCATAATCCGGCGCCCATTCCTCGAGCGAACGCGCATGGCGCACGAGCGACGTCGCATCGGCCGACGCGAGATGCCGCGCGAGCTGCACCACGTGATCGCGCGCGACCGTGCCGAGCATCGCGCGCGCCTCCGCTTCGCCGACCTTGCCGCCCCCGAAGGCGATGAGCTGATCGAGGAGCGAGAGCCCGTCGCGCACGCTGCCGTCGGCCGCCTGCGCCACGAGGCGGATTCCCGCGGGCTCGTACTCGATGCCCTCCGCTTCCAGGATCTGCCGCATGCGCTCGGCGATGAGGGATGCGGGCAGCCGCTTGAGATTGAACTGCAGGCAGCGCGACAGGACGGTGATCGGCAGCTTCTGCGGATCGGTCGTCGCGAGGAGGAACTTCACGTGCGGCGGAGGCTCCTCGAGCGTCTTCAGCAGCGCGTTGAAAGAGTGCGTCGAGAGCATGTGCACCTCGTCGATGAGGTACACCTTGAAGCGGCCTCGCGTCGGCGCGTACTGCACGTTGTCGAGCAACTCGCGCGTGTCGTCGACCTTCGTGCGCGACGCCGCGTCGACCTCGATGAGATCCACGAAGCGGCCGGCGTCGATCTCGCGGCAGCTCGAGCATTCGCCGCACGGGTTGGCGCTGACGCCCGCTTCGCAGTTGAGGCACTTCGCCAGGATGCGCGCGATCGTCGTCTTGCCCACGCCGCGCGTACCCGTGAACAGGAACGCGTGGTGCACCCGTCCGGAGTCGAGAGCGTTCGCCAGCGCACGCAGCACGTGCTCCTGCCCGATCAGCTCGGCGAATCGCTTCGGGCGCCACTTGCGCGCCAGTGCCGTATAGCTCATCTGGTTCTCGTACGGGGCCCGCCCTCCGGACGAACCCCGCGATCGTTCCGGCCGTCAGGCCGGAGCAAGGGAGGCGGCCCGCACCAGCCGGACTCCGGCACCCGACATCATCGCTACCGCTGCTCCCTTCCGGGCCTGACGGGGTTCACGACTGGTCGTCGCGGAAGGAGCCGATGCGAGCCACCATGCTTGGCGGAGAGGGTGGGATTCGAACCCACGAACACCCGTGAAGATGTTACTGGAATTCCAGTCCAGCGCCTTCGACCACTCGGCCACCTCTCCAATCAATGACTTATGCTCGATATCTCGACGGCGCCGAGGCACGCGCCGCATCTCGCGTGAGGAGCGCATGATACTACGAAGCTCCCGCAGATGGACGTTCCGCAGCGGCCGTGCACGAGGCTATGCCTGGGGCGGCACGGGCTTCGGAGTCGAGTACGGCGGCGGCTCGTCGAGGCACTTGTCGCCGCGCTTGCGGGGCGGCGGCGCAGGCTCGTTGAGCTCCGGTATGCGGAGCGCGCCGCGTGTATCCGGCGCCTCGAGCCCGGGCGGAATCCTGAGCGGCGGAATGCTCTTCGCTTCGGTGTACGGCGCGGGATCGTGACACGAGCTACGCAGTGTGGAGCAGCCGGCGAGCGCCAGCGAGAACGCGACTGCCGCCAAGAGTCTCGCTCCCGTACCGATCATCGTGCAAACCCCCGCGGCGCTCTCGAGCGCCTGACTCTTCTCAGCTCAGGGCTCCTGCGCGCCGCAGCGACGCCAGGAGCTTCTCGTGATGCCTCTGCGACAGCTCCGTGAGCGGCAGTCGAATGCCGCTCTCGATGAGCCCCATGCGCGCGAGCGCCCACTTCACCGGAATCGGGTTCGGCTCCAGGAAGAGATCCCGGTGCAGCGCACTGAGCGGCTCGTCGAGCGCTTTCGCGCGCTCGCGCTCTCCCGCGATGGCCGCGGCCGACATCGCCGACATCGCCGCCGGCACGACGTTCGCCGTCACGGAGATCACGCCGCGCGCCCCTGCCAGCATGGCCTCGCACGCCGTCGCGTCATCGCCGCTCAGCACGGCGAAGCCCGGCGGGCACATGGCGCAGAGCTGCCGCACACGGTCGATCTGAGCGACGGCCTCTTTGACTGCGACGACCCCGGGAAGTTGCGCCACGCGCGCGGTCGTTTCGGGCAGGAGATCCACTGCCGTCCGCGAAGGAACGTTGTAGGGAATCACTGGAACCCGAGCGGCTCTCGCCACGGCCTCGTAGTGCCGGTAGAGCCCTTCCTGAGTCGGACGGTTGTAGGCCGGTGTGACGACCAGGAGTCCGTCGACAGGCAGCTCGGAGAGCCAGCGGACACGCTCCACCGTGGCAGCGGTGCTGCTCGTACCTGCGCCGGCGATGATCTGTACCCTGGACCGCGCCTGTGCACAGGCCCGGCTCACGAGCTCGCGAAGCTCCGCGTCCGTGATGGTCGCCGACTCGCCCGTCGTGCCCCCCACCACGATGCCCTGGGTACCGCTGCCGACGTGGAAGTCGATGAGCCGCGACCAGGCCGCGAAATCGAGCGAGCCGTCGGCGTGCATCGGCGTGACCAGAGCTACCAGGCTGCCTGTGAACATGCGGGTACGCGGTTTTCCGGGCGGCGAGCGAGCGCGCGATGTTACGAGCCCGTGCTCGGCCTAGGCAAGCAGGAAGCGGACCGCGGCCGGGCCTTCCGGGGCCCGGTCGCAAGCCGCCCTCGCTCCCGGTACACTGCCGCCACGAAAAGGATTCGATTCGGAAGATGAAACAGTACCTTGCCGTTTCCGCTATCGGCAGCGACCGAACGGGGATGGTTCACGAGCTGACCCGCGTCATCAGTGACTGCGGGGGCAACATCAGCGAGAGTCGCATGGTCAATCTCGGCTCCGAGTTCGCCATGCTGCTGCTCGTCTCGGGCAACTGGCATGCGCTGGCGAAGCTCGAAACCGAGCTCAAGCGTCTTGCGGAGACCAGCAACCTCAGCGTGCACCTGAAGCGTACGGAACCGCGCCCCGCACGCACGGACATGCTGCCGTACTCGATCGACGTGGTCTGCCTGGACCAGACGGGCATCGTTTCGGGGCTCTCCGGCTTCTTCGCGAGCCGCGGCATCGACATCGCCGAGGTATCGACCCGAAGCTACCCCGCGGCGCACACCGGCGCGCCGATGTTCTCGGTCCAGATGATCGTCAACGTTCCGAGCCGCATTCACGTGGCGCATCTGCGCGAGGAGTTCATGGAGTTCTGCGACTCGCTCAATCTGGACGCCATACTCGAGCCGGTGAAATCGTGAGGTAGCCGGCACAGATGGCAACGAAGATCGCCGTAGGACGCAAGGTGCCCGATTTCTCTCTTCCCGCCACTGGCGGCACGACGTGGCGGCTGTCGAAGGACGCCGCCGGGGCTCCTCTCGTCATCTACTTCTATCCCAAGGACATGACCTCCGGATGCACCCGGGAGAGTCAGGACTTCCGCGATCTGTACGCCAGGTTCCGCAGGGCGGGCGTGCAGGTCGTCGGCATCTCGCGCGACAGCATCAAGTCGCACGAGAAATTCCGGGAGAAGGAACGTTTGCCCTTCCCGCTCCTTTCCGACGAGGAGGAGAAGGTGTGCCGGATGTTCGATGTCATCCGCGAGAAGAACATGTACGGCCGCAAGGTGATGGGCATCGAGCGCAGCACGTTCCTTATCGATCGTGACGGTGTACTGCGCCGCGAATGGCGCAAGGTGAAGGTCGACGGTCACGCGGAGGAAGTGCTTGAAGCGGCGAAGTCTCTCTGAATCAGGATCCGCCGGCGCAAAGGCCGGCACCTCCCTTCACGGAGCGAAGGGCGCCCCGCAGGAACAGCGCAGGCTCTTCGTGCTGGACACGAACGTGCTGATGCACGATCCCACCGCGATCTTCCGGTTCGAGGAGCACGACATCTATCTCCCCATGGTCGTGCTCGAGGAGCTCGACGCGCACAAGAAGGGTCTCTCGGAAGCCTCGCGCAACGTCCGTCAGGTCAGCCGCTTCCTCGACGACATGATGCGCGACGCCACGAAGGAGCAGATCGACCGCGGCCTGCCCATTCCGTCCGGTCTCTCGGTCAACGGCGGCAAGCGTCCCGCGAGCGGCCGGCTCTTCTTCCAGACGCGCCAGCTCACGAGCGTGCTGCCCGAGAGCCTGCCCGGGCACGGCGCGGACAACGCCATCCTGGCCCAGACGCTCGCCCTGCAGAAGGAGCATCCGCACGACCGCGTGGTGCTCGTCTCCAAGGACATCAACCTGCGCATCAAGGCCGCGGTGCTCGGCATCCACGCCGAGGACTACTACAGCGACAAGACGATCGAGGACACCGACGTCCTCTACTCGGGCATGGCGCCCCTGCCCGCGGACTTCTGGGAGCGGCACGGCCGCGACCTCAGGTCCTGGAAGGAAGGCGATCGCACCTTCTACGAGATCGAAGGGCCCGCCGTCCGGGAGTGGCAGCCGAACATGTGCGTGTACGAGGACAGCCCGGAGGGCATCGAGGCGATCGTGCGCAGGGTGAGCGGAGATCGCGCGGTGATCGAGCTGCTGCGCGACTACCGCAGCGAGCGGCACAGCGTGTGGGGAATCACCGCACGCAACCGCGAGCAGAACTTCGCCCTCAACCTCCTGATGGATCCCGAGGTCGACTTCGTGACGATACTCGGGCCCGCGGGCACCGGTAAGACACTGCTGACACTCGCGGCGGGGCTCGTGCAGACGCTCGAGGCGAACCGCTTCGTCGAGATCATCATGACGCGCGTCACCATCCCGCTCGGCGAGGACATCGGATTCCTCCCGGGCACGGAGGAGGAGAAGATGGAGCCCTGGATGGGCGCGCTCATGGACAACCTCGAGGTGCTCACCCAGAGTCAGGAAGGCGGCAACTGGGGCCGTGCGGCGACCAACGACCTGCTGCGCAGCCGGATCAAGATCCGCTCGCTCAACTTCATGCGCGGCCGCACGTTCCTCAACCGCTTCATCATTCTCGACGAGGCGCAGAACCTCACGCCGAAGCAGATGAAGGCGCTGATCACGCGCGCCGGTCCGGGCACGAAGCTGGCGTGCCTCGGCAACATCGCCCAGATCGACACGCCGTACCTCACGGAGACCACGTCCGGGCTGACCTATGCCGTGAACCGCTTCCGTGGCTGGCCGCACTCCGGGCACGTCACGCTGCTGCGCGGCGAGCGCTCGCGCCTCGCCGAGTTCGCCTCGGAGAACCTCTGACGGGGCCTGCGCGCCGCCCGCCAGACTGAAACTCCGGCCGTGGAGGACCGGTCGAACCCGACAGTCATGCGTACGAAGCTCCTCACACTGCTCGCCTGCGCTCTGGCGACGGTCGCCTCGGCCCAGACGGGATCCGACCTGCCGGACATGGGCAGCCCTGCGAGCGCCGTCCTGAGCCTCAACGAGGAGTACCGGCTCGGCGCGATGATCGTGCGCAACCTGCGCGATCAGAATCAGATCATCGAGGACCCGGAGCTCGACGAGTATCTTCAGGCGCTCGGCTCGCGCCTGGCGGCGCACGTGCCGGAAGGCGGGCAGCGTTTCCACTTCTTCGTCGTCCGCGATTCCACGATCAACGCTTTCGCTCTCCCCGGCGGCTTCATCGGCGTCAACTACGGCCTGATCCTCGCCACCGCGAACGAGTCCGAGCTGGCGAGCGTCCTGGCGCACGAGATCGCGCACGTCACGCAGCGGCACATCGCGCGCATGGTGCGCGCGCAGGGCCGGCAGAGCATCGCGACCACGGCGGCCATCGTTGCAGCGATCCTGATCGGCGCGATGTCAGGGGGCGCGGGCGGCGACGTCGTGCAGGGCGCGATCGCGGCCGCGCAGGGCGCCGCGGTTCAGCAGCAGATCAACTTCACGCGCGCACACGAATACGAAGCCGACCGCGTCGGTATCGGCATCCTGGCGGCCGCGGGCTTCGACCCGAAGGCGATGGCGGACTTCTTCGAAACCATGGGCCGGCGCGTGGGACTCGCTCAGGCCCAGGTGCCCGAGCTCCTGCAGACGCACCCGGTCACGACGAACCGTATCGCCGAGGCGCGCAACCGCGCCGCGCAGTTCGATCATCCCAAGTCCCCCGAGTCGCTGAGCTACGCGCTCGCGCGCGAGCGGCTGCGCGTGATCACGGCGCCGCGCGAAACTGACGTGCACGCCTACTACGCGCGGCTGCGTGAGCAGCGCGAGCCGGGGCTCGGAGAGCGTTACGGCGAAGCGCTGGCGCTGATGAACGCCGGCCGTCCCGCCGAGGCGGCGCGCATCCTCGACGAGCTGTGGTCGCAGCACGAGAGCGTGCCGCTCCTCGCCGCGGCGCTCGGCCAGGCGCAGATGGCGGCGGGGCTCACGAACGACGCGATCGCGACCTTCGAGCGCGCGATCACGCTCTCGCCGCGCAACGTACCCATCACCGTACGGTACGCGGAAGCGCTCATGCGCATGGGCGACGCGAAGAAGGCGCACGCGCTGCTGCTCGATCTCTTCAACAACGTGCCGCCGACGCCCGATCAGATCCGTCTCACCGCGCTCGCGGCGAGCGCCGCCGGCGACATCGCGGACGCGTACTACTACATGGCCGAGTACCACATCGCGAGCGGGGATCTACCGCTCGCCATGCAGCAGCTCGAGCTGGCGCTCGCGGTGCCGAACCTCACCCCCGTGCAGCGCCAGCGCTTCGAGGCGCGCCTCGAGATGCTGCGCGAGGCGCGTGCGAACCAGCCGCGCCGCATGCGTTCCTCGGACCACGAACGCTGAGTCGGCGGCTCGCGACAGCGGTCGCCCGGAGGAGCAGGACTGCTACAATCCGCGTCCCTTTTTGACTGCCGATCGCTGCGCCATGAATCGAACGCTGACCGTCGCGCTCGCCTTGTGCTGCCTGCTCGTGACCGGCTGTGCTTCAACGCCTTCGGGACGCACCGATCCCCGTGATCCGTTCGAGCGCGTCAATCGTGCCGTGTTCAGGTTCAACGACGCGGTCGATCGGACGGTCGCGAGACCCGTCGCCCGCGCCTACCGCAGGGTGACGCCGGATCCCGTCGAGACCGGCGTGTCCAACTTCATGGACAACATCACCTACCCCATCGTGATCGTGAACGATCTGCTGCAGGGCAAGTTTGCTGCGGCGGCACGCGATACCGGGCGGTTTCTTCTCAACACCACCCTTGGAGTCGCCGGCGTGTTCGATCCGGCCACCGCCGTGGGACTCGAGGAGAACGACGAGGACTTCGGGCAGACGCTCGGCGTCTGGGGCGTGCCCCCGGGCCCTTATCTGATGCTGCCGCTTCTGGGTCCATCGACCGTGCGTGACGGCATCGGTCGGATCGCGGACGAGTATTCCGATCCGCGCAACTACATCGAGCGGGACGCCGTCCGCTACAGCATCCTCGCGCTGCGCGTGGTGGATACGCGCGCACGGCTCCTCGACGCCGATGCCGCACTGGACCGCGCTTTCGACCGGTACGCTTTCGTGCGCAACGCCTATCTGCAGAGGCGCGAGTACCTCGTGCGCGACGGTGACGTCCCCGAGGAATCGATCGAGGACGAGCTGCTGAAGGAGCTCGAGGAAGAGTCCGAGCCCGAGCCGCAGGAGTAGCGGTCCGCGGCAGGTGAGCTGCGGCGGGTCAGCTACCGGACGCGCCGTCTCGCGGCGCCGCGGCCGTGCCCTCGAGCAGCGGCTCCACTTCGCTGATGCGCGCGACGGCGCGGATCTCGGAAGGAATCTCGGTGAAGCGCATCTCGCGCCCCTTTCGGCGCGCGAACGCGAGCCAGTCGAGCAGGACCGCAAGCCCCGCGCTGTCCGCCGCCGTGACGCCGCCGCACCCGATCGAAAGCCGCTGTGCGCCGCTCGCCTCGAACGCGCGCAGACCTGCTTCGCGCGCGCGACGCGCCGTAGCGAACGTCAGCGCACCGCGGACTTCGAATCGTCCCGGGGAGGTCTCCAGGACCTCGACGCCGAGGCCGGGGACGTTGCGCCGCGCCCTCGGGCTCATGCAGCCGATGCGGGCTTGCCGCCCTTCTCGAGACGCTCGATCACCGCGTCGAGGCCCTTCTGGTCGATCTCGGCCCCGAAGTCGTCGCGGAAGCTCTTCACGTAGCTGATGCCCTCGATCGTGACGTCCCAGGCCTTCCAGCCCTCGGGCGTCTTGCGCAGGCTGTAGTTGACGGGAATGCGCGAGCCGTCGCTGCGCACCACTTCGGTGCGCACCGTCGCGCGATCCGCGTTGGGATCCGTCTTCGAGGGCAGGATCCGCAGCCGATCGCCGGTGAAGTCCACCAGCGCCGAGCCGTAATTGTCGAGCATCGACTTGTAGAACGCCTGCACGAAGCGCTCGCGCTGCTCCGGCGTCGCCGTGCGCCAATGCCGTCCCAGCACCAGGCGCGCCGCGTAGTCCGTATCGAAGTGCGGCAGCAGATACTTGTCGACGAGCGCCCGCACTTTCGAGGGATCCTTGCGGTACTCCGCGCGATTGGCGTCGAGCTCCTCGAGAATCGCCCGAGCGGCGCTCTCCACCACTTCCGTCGGGCCCTTCTCCGACGCTTCCGCCGCGAGCGATCCGCCCGCAGCCGCCATCCACAGAGCTGCGAGGAAGCCTGCCGTGAGCCTCCGCATCGTGAGCGTTCTCATGGGGTCTTCTCCTCCGTCGATCCCTTTCCGTCCCCGCCCTCTTCGCGGCTTCCGCCCGCGAGGCGGGCGAAGAGCTGGTTCACCAGATTCTCGAGCACGAGCGCGGGCTGCGTGAATTCGATTCGACTGCCGTCCGTGAGGTAGGTTTCCGAGCCGCCCGGCCCGATGGCGATGTACTTGCCGCCAAGGAGCCCCTGAGTCTGGATGCTCGCGTCGCTATCGTCGGGGATCTGGTCGAATTCGGGCGCGATCCGCATCGTGACCACCGCCTTGAACTGCTGCGGATCGAAGCGGATGGACTCCACTTCGCCGATGCGCACACCCGCCATCGTGACCGGCGCGCCGCGCTGCAGGTCCCCGACATTGGTGAACTCGGCCGTGACGACATAACCCTTGCCGTCTGCCAGCCTGAGCCCGCTTCCGGGAAGCTGGGTGGTGAGGAAGAAGAGCGCCGCGAAACCGAGCAGCACGAAGAAGCCGGTTCCGAGCTCGAGTGTCCGATTGGGTCGCATGGATTTCCCCGCCTACAGGAAGAACGCGGTGAGCACGTAATCGAGGAGCAGCGTGAGCACCGATGAGGCGACCACCGTACGGGTCGTGGCGAGCCCCACTCCTTCGGCGGTCGCGTCCGCATGATAGCCCTCGTACACGGCGATCAGGCTGCATGCCACACCGAACACGCCGCTCTTGATGATGCCCTCGATGGCGTCGTCGATCTCCACCGCCGACTGCATCTGGGACCAGAAGGCACCGGAGTCGACGCCCATGAGCTGCACGCCGACGAGCTGCGCACCGAAGAGACCGATGATGTTGAAGACGGCCGCGAGCAGCGGCATCGCGATCACGCCGCCCAGGAAGCGCGGCGCGACCACGTAGCGCAGCGGATCGACCGCCATGATCTGCATCGCCGTGAGCTGATCGGTCGCGCGCATGAGCCCGATCTCGGAAGTGAGCGCGGTACCCGCGCGGCCGGCGAAGAGCAGCGCCGTGACCACGGGCCCGAGCTCCTTCAGCAGACCGAGCGCGGCGGCCATGCCGAGCGCATCCTCGGATCCGAAGCGCTGCAGGAGATCGAAGCCCTGCAACCCGAGCACCATGCCGACGAAGAGACCCGACAGCATGATGATGATCACCGAGCGCGCACCCGCGTTGTAGATCTGCTGGACGATGAGACCCGGGCGCGCGAGCGCAGGCCCGCACTGCGCGAGGATGCGTACGAGGAACACGGTGACCGCGCCGATGCGCTGCACGGGCCCGAGCAGGGAGATTTCGGACCGGCTGCTCACGGCGTCTCACCGAGCAGCTGGGCGTAGTAGTCCGGCGCCGGATAGTGGAACGGCACGGGCCCATCGGGCAGTCCGTTCATGAACTGCCGCACGACGTCGGAAGGATCCTCGCGCAGCTCGCGCGGCGTACCTGCCGCGACGACGCGGCCTTCCGACAGCAGATAGCTGTCGTGCGCGAGCTCCGCGAGCTCGTGCACGTCGTGGGACACCACGATGCTCGTGATGCCGAGCCCCTCGTTCAGGTCGCGGATGAGGCGCATGATCATGCCCATCGAGATGGGATCGAGCCCGGCGAAGGGCTCGTCATAGATCAGGATCTCCGGGTCCATGACGATGGCACGCGCCAGCGCGACGCGCCGCGCCATGCCTCCCGAGAGCTCCGAAGGCATCAGCCGCGCCGCGCCCCGAAGACCCACCGCATGGAGCTTGGTGAGCACGAGCTCACGGATCAGCGGCTCCGGCAGATCGGTGTGCTCACGCAGCGGAAAGGCCACGTTCTCGAACACGTCGAGATCGGTGAGCAGCGCACCGTTCTGAAAGAGCATGCCCATGCGCTTGCGCAGGGCGAAGACCTCGGAAGACCCGAGCTGCGCGAGATCGCGGCCCCACACGAGGACCTGGCCCCTGTCGGGCGCGATCTGCGCGGTAATGAGCCTGAGGAGCGTCGTCTTGCCGGTGCCGCTCGGCCCCATGATGGCCGTGATGCGGCCCCGTCTCACCCGAAGGCTGAGGCCACGGAAAACGGGTCGCTGCGCGACGGCGTAATGCACGTCGCGCACGTCGACCACTGCATCGTCGGCAGGCGCCGCCGACGCATTGTGAAGCGGCTCCGGAGCTGCCACGCCGGGAATGTACCGCCGTCAGGCGGCCTGCTTCTCCATCTCGAGCGTATAGCGGCCGGTGGTCGCGAGACCGTTGAGCTTCGCCCGCTTGGCGAACTCTTTCTGCGCGGCCTGGAAGTTCGCAGGATTGCCGGCCCAGGTCTTGAGCGCGGACTCCTGCAGCGCACGTCCGTAGCTGAACGTGAGATTCCACGGCAGGGGACCGAGCTGGTTGATCAGCGACAGATGGAGCGTCGCCTCGGTCTCCGACTGACCGCCCGACAGGAACGCGATGCCGGGCACGGCGGCCGGCACATAGCGCTTGAGGCAGCGCACGGTCGCCTCGGCGACCTGCTCCGGGCTCGCCCGGTTCGCCGCCTTCTTGCCCGAGATCACCATGTTGGGCTTGAGCACCATGCCTTCGAAGTAGATCCGGTGCGCATGGAGCTGGGCGAACACGGCCTGCAGCACGGCTCCCGTCACTTCCTCGCAGCGCTCGATCGAGTGGTCGCCGTCCATCAGGACCTCGGGCTCGACGATCGGAACGATGTCCTGCTCCTGGCACAGCGCCGCATAGCGCGCGAGCGCGTGCGCATTCGCCTCGATCGCGAACGTCGTCGGGATCCCCGGTCCGATGTCGATGACGGCACGCCACTTCGCGAAGCGTGCGCCGAGCTTGCGGTACTCCGTCAGGCGGTCGCGCAGCCCGTCGAGACCCTCGGTGATGGTCTCACCCGGGAAACCCGCGAGAGGCTTCGCACCCGTGTCGACCTTGATGCCCGGGATGATGCCCTGCTTGCTCAGGTACTCCGGGAAGGGTACGCCGTCCCGCGTCTTCTGGCGGATCGTCTCGTCGAAGAGGATGACGCCGCTGATCGACTCGGCCGCACCGGGCGTCGTGAACAGCAACTCGCGATAGCTGCGGCGGTTCTCCTCCGTCGACTCCAGCTTGATGCTGTCGAACCGCTTCTTGATGGTGCCCGTGCTCTCGTCAGCTGCAAGAATTCCCTTGCCCTTTGCCACCATCTCGCTTGCCGTTCGCGCGAGCTCGCTGCGATTCATGTCATTCCTCCGACTGATGGATCACACGGTCGCGGAAGCTCCCTCCCGCGCCGCGCAGGACGTTCTAGTACGACAAGCATAGCAAATCGGGTACCCACGCCGCCGCGGAGGACGGTCGTGCCGCCGACGGCGCTTGGTCCGACCCCAAATTAGCACTAAAATAGTCCTACTTCAGAGAGGCCACGGAAATGCTGCGCATCAGCCGCCTGACCGACTACGCCACGGTGCTCCTCGCCACGCTGGCAGAGGAGCCGACGCGCGTGCAGACCGCCACGGCGCTCGCGGAGCGCACACGCATTGCCGCGCCCACGGTGAGCAAGCTCCTCAAGCAGCTCCATCGGGCGGGACTGGTGACCTCCACCCGCGGCCTGCACGGCGGCTATCAGCTCGCCCGCCCCGCGGGCGAGATCAGTGCCGCGGCAATTCTCGATGCGCTCGAGGGCCCGCTCGCGCTCACGGACTGCGCCGCGGGAAACGGCCACTGCGGCATCGAGCAGACCTGCAGGGTCGGACGCGCGTGGCAGCGCGTGAACCTCGCGATCCTCCGCTCACTGCACGAGGTGACGCTCGCGCAGCTCGCGGGCCTCGACAACACACCGCTTCGTCTGACGGGCCTTGATCGGGAGTTCAGGACCTCGACCTCCAGGATACCCATCCGGACGACCACGTCGACGAGCTGAGCAGCAGCACCATGAGTGAAACCGCAGACAATCTCCAGAACCTCTTCTCAAGGCGCTACCGGCACGGCTTCGTCACGGAGATCGAGGCCGATACGGTCCCGCCCGGCCTCGACGAGGACGTCGTCCGTCTGATTTCGCGCAAGAAGAAGGAGCCCGCCTTTCTCACGGAGTGGCGCCTGAAGGCGCTGCGCCACTGGCTGACCATGCGCGAGCCGCACTGGTCGCACGTGAAGTACGACCCCATCGACTATCAGGCGATCTCGTACTACTCCGCCCCGAAACCCAGGGCGGACGCACCGAAGAGCCTCGATGAAGTCGACCCCAAGCTCCTCGAAACCTACGAGAAGCTCGGCGTGCCGCTGCACGAGCGCGCGCGCCTCGCAGGCGTAGCAGTCGACGCCGTGTTCGACAGCGTGTCGGTCGCGACGACGTTCAAGGAGCGCCTCGCGGCCGCCGGCGTGGTCTTCTGCTCCTTCTCGGAAGCCGTGCAGACGCATCCCGAGCTCGTCGAGCAGTACCTCGGCACGGTGGTGCCGTACACGGACAACTTCTTCGCCGCGCTCAACTCCGCGGTGTTCAGTGACGGGTCCTTCGTCTACGTGCCGAAGGGCGTGCGCTGCCCGATGGAGCTGTCGACGTACTTCCGCATCAACGCCGCGAAGACCGGTCAGTTCGAGCGCACGCTCATCATCGCCGACGAGGGCAGCTACGTGAGCTACCTCGAGGGCTGCACGGCGCCGATGCGCGACGAGAACCAGCTCCATGCGGCGGTCGTCGAGCTCATCGCGCTCGACGATGCGTACATCAAGTACTCCACGGTGCAGAACTGGTACCCCGGCGACGAGCGCGGCGTCGGGGGCATCTACAACTTCGTCACCAAGCGCGGCGAGTGCCGCGGCCGCAATTCGCGCATCTCCTGGACGCAGGTGGAGACGGGCTCCGCGATCACGTGGAAGTACCCGAGCTGCATCCTGCGCGGCGCGGGCTCGATCGGCGAGTTCTACTCCGTCGCGACGGTGAACAACTTCCAGCAGGCGGACACCGGCACCAAGATGATCCACATCGGACCGGATACCCGCAGCACGATCGTCTCCAAGGGCATCTCCGCCGGCCACGGTCAGAACACCTACCGCGGCCTGGTGAAGATCCTGCCGAGCGCGCACAACGCGCGGAACTTCACGCAGTGCGACTCGCTCCTCATGGGCGACAAGTGCGGCGCCCATACCTTCCCGTACGTCGAGGTGAAGAACCCGACGGCGACGGTGGAGCACGAGGCGAGCACCTCGAAGATCAGCGAGGAGCAGCTCTTCTACTGCCTGCAGCGCGGCATCTCGGAAGAGGACGCCGTGAACATGATCGTGAGCGGCTTCTGCAAGTCGGTCTTCAAGGAGCTGCCGATGGAGTTCGCCGTGGAAGCGCAGAACCTGCTCGCCGTGAGCCTCGAGGGCGCGGTGGGCTGAAACGGAATCGGGACACGGCAAATGCTCATCATCGAAGACCTGCACGTCACCGTCGGCGGCAAGAAGATCCTGAACGGCCTCACGCTCGAGGTCCGCGCGGGTGAGGTGCACGCCATCATGGGCCCGAACGGCTCCGGCAAGAGCACGCTCGTTCACGTGCTCGCAGGACGTCCGGGCTACGAGGTGACCCGCGGGCGGGTCACGTTCGACGGGCGCGATCTGCTCGCGCTCGCCCCCGAGGAGCGCGCTCGCGAGGGTGTGTTCCTCGGCTTCCAGTACCCGGTCGAGATCCCGGGCGTGAACAACGTGTATCTGCTCAAGGCAGCGGTCAACGCCGCGCGCAAGCACCGCGGGCTGCCGGAAGTCGACGCCTTCGAGTTCCTCGATCTCGTGCGCTCGAAGATGAAGCTCATGCAGATGGACGAGAGCTTCCTCTCCCGCGGCGTCAACGAGGGTTTCTCCGGCGGCGAGAAGAAGCGCAACGAGATCCTGCAGATGCTGGTGCTCGAGCCGCGCCTCGCGCTGCTCGACGAGACGGACTCCGGGCTCGACATCGACGCGCTCAAGATCGTCGCCAACGGAGTGAACAGCCTGCGCAGCCCCGAGCGGGCGTTCGTGCTCGTGACGCACTACCAGCGCCTGCTCGACTACGTCGTGCCCGACCGCGTCCACGTGCTCGTGCGGGGGCGCATCGCGCGCAGCGGCGACCGCACCCTCGCTCTCGAGCTCGAGAAGCGCGGTTACGAATGGGTAGCCGGCGAGGCGGCGTGAAGATGACGGCCCCGCTCACCGCACGCATCGCCGAGGAATTCCGCGCAGCCGCATCGCGGCTGCCGGCCGGCGTCGTACCGCCGCAGCGGCGCGAGGAGCTGCTCGCGGTGCTCACGCGCGAGGGCCTGCCGACGTCGCGCGACGAGAACTGGAAGTACGCGAACCTGCGTGCGCTCGAGCGCATGCGCTTCGCACCCGTTGCGCCGCGTACGGAGCCTTCGCTGCTAGCCGCTGATCTGCCCGCGCCGATCCAGGGTTACGCGCGCTACACGTTCGTCGACGGCGTGTTCGCCCCCGCCCTCTCCTGCCCGCTCGAGAGCTCCTCGGGTGTCACACTCTCGGTCGCCAGCCGTTCGCGGGAGGCATCGGAGCGCCTCGCTGCCGCGAGCGCGCTGCCCGCTCCGGCGGACGCGCGTTTCGCCGCGCTCAACGAGGCGTTCGCGCTCGACGTCGCCCGCATCCGGGCGCGGACCGGAGCGCAGTGCCCGGCGTGCATGGAGCTGCTCTTCGTGTCGACGGGCGATGCCGAATCCGGCGCCGCCTATCCGCGCCTCGAGCTCGACGTGGAGCCGGACGCGCGCCTCGGTCTCATCGAGCGTCACGTGAGCCTCGGCGCCGAGTCGAGCTTCAGCGCCCCTGCCGTCGACATCGTCCTCGGCCGGAACGCTGCGGTCGACCACTACCGCGTGCAGGAGATGGGACCGAAGGCGCTGTGGATCGACACGCTGACCGCAGGCATCGCGCACGGTGCCGCGTATCGCCTGTACATGGTGAGCCTCGGCGCAGCGTCCGCGCGATCGACGATCCAGGTGCGGCTCACCGGCGAGCTCGCCGAAGTGGGGCTCCACGCCGTCTGCGTGGCGGACCGCCACCAGGTCCACGACACGTTCGCGCTCGTCGAGCACGCGGCGCCTCGTGCGAAGACCGAGCAGACTTTCAGAGGCATCGCGGGGGGCCGCGCGCGCGCCGCGTTCAACGGCAAGGTCATCGTGCGCGAAGGCGCACACGGTACGGACTCGCGCCAGTCGCTGCGCGGCCTGCTCGCCGGCCCCGAGGCCGAGATCGACGTGCGGCCGCAGCTCGAGATCTACACGGACGACGTGCGCTGCAGCCACGGCGCCACCGCCGGCAAGCTCGACGACGACATGCTCTTCTACCTGCTCTCGCGCGGACTCGAGCGCGACACCGCTCAGAGACTCCTCAAGTGGGCGTTTCTCGAGGACGTGGTCGCGAAGATTGCGGTGCCCGAGCTGCGGCGGCAGATCGAGCGCAGTCTCGCCGGACAGATGAACGAGACCACTGCATTGAAGGAGTTGCTCTGATGGCGGCTACGCTGCCGAACGTTTCGCGGCCGGGCGCCTACGACGTCGAGCGCGTCCGGCGCGATTTTCCGATCCTCGCGCGCGAGGTCGGCGGCAAGCCGCTCGTGTACCTCGACAACGCCGCTTCCGCCCAGCGCCCGCTCGCCGTCCTGCGCGCGGTGGAGCACTACGAGACGCACTCCCACGCGAACGTGCACCGGGGCGTGCACGCGCTGAGCCAGGCGGCGACGGAAGCCTTCGAAGGCGCACGCGAGCGCGTGCGGCGCTTTCTCAACGCGCGCAGCACGAAGGAGATCATCTTCGTGCGCGGCACGACGGAGGCGATCAATCTGGTCGCGCAGTCGTATGCACGGCCGCGGGTGGGCCCGGGCGACGAGATCCTCATCACCGCGCTCGAGCATCACGCGAACATCGTGCCGTGGCAGATGCTGCGCGAGCAGACCGGCTGCACGCTCAAGGTGGCGCCGATCAACCGGCGCGGAGAGCTGATCTGGGACGAGTTCGAACGTCTCCTCTCCCCTCGCACGCGGCTCGTCGCCGTGGCGCACGTGTCGAACGCGCTCGGCACGATTCTTCCGGTCGAGCGGATCGTGGAGGCGGCGCATGCGCGCGGCGTGCCGGTGCTGCTCGACGGTGCGCAGGCCGTCCCGCACATCGCCGTCGACGTGCGCGCGCTCGGCTGCGACTTCTACGCCTTCTCCGGCCACAAGCTCTACGGGCCGACCGGCATCGGAGTGCTGTACGGGCGCGAGGAGCTGCTCGCCGAGATGCCGCCGTGGCAGGGCGGCGGAGACATGATCCTCACGGTCTCCTTCGAGCACACGACCTACAACGACCTGCCGTGGAAGTTCGAGGCGGGCACGCCGCACATCTCGGGTGCGGTCGGACTCGCGGCAGCGATGGATTACGTGGAAGGGCTCGGACTCGATGCGATCGCCGCGCACGAGCATGCGCTGCTCGAGCTCGCAACAAGGGAACTGAGCCGGATCGACGGGCTCGAAATCATCGGCACGGCCGAGCGCAAGGCCGCCGTCGTGTCCTTCACCATGCGCGACATTCACCCCCACGACATCGGCACCATTCTCGACAGCGAAGGCGTCGCGGTGCGCTCCGGGCACCACTGCGCGATGCCGGTCATGGAGTTCTTCGGCATCCCGGCGACGGCGCGCGCGTCGTTCGGCTGCTACAACACGCCGCAGGACGTCGAGCGGCTCGTGGCGGCGCTGCACAAGGCGCGCGAGGTGTTCGGCTGATGGAGCTGAAGGATCTCTACCGCGACGTCATCCTCGACCACAACCGCAGGCCGAGGAACTTCGGGCGTCTCGAGCCGGCGGACGCCGTGGCCGAGGGCAACAACCCGCTGTGCGGCGATCGCCTGTCGGTCTATCTCAGGCTCGACGGCGATCGCGTGACGGACGTGCGTTTCGAGGGCAAGGGCTGCGCGATCTCGACGGCATCGGCGTCGCTCATGACGGAGGCCGTCAAGGGCAAGGACCGCTCGGCCATCGCGGAGCTGTTCGAGCGGATCCACGCGCTGCTGACACAGCACGACGCACCGGTGGACCCCGAGCTCGGCAAGCTCGCCGCGCTCTCCGGCGTGCGCGAGTACCCCGCCCGCGTCAAGTGCGCGAGCCTGTGCTGGCACACGCTGAACGCCGCGCTCGAGCGGAGCGCGGCCGTCGTCTCCACGGAGTAGCGATGCGCTCCTACGAGAACGAACCGGTCATCATCAGCCGCGAGGTCCGCGCCGTCATGGTGCCCTCGGGAATCGAGATGACGCTGAAGCCCGGCCAGGCCGGCTTCATCACGCAGGCGCTGGGCGGCAGCTTCACGCTGTACATGGAAGGGAATCTGTTCCGCATCTCCGGCGAGGACGCCGATGCCATCGGCAAGGAGCCGGTGAAGCCGCCCGAGCTGCCGCCGAACGCCACGGAAGACGACGTCCGGCGCATCGTGTGGGACCAGCTCCGTACGTGCTACGACCCGGAGATCCCGATCAACATCGTCGATCTCGGGCTCGTCTACGACTGCGATCTGACGACGCACGAGGACGGCACGCGCACGGTCAACGTCACCATGACGCTCACGGCTCCCGGCTGCGGCATGGGAGATATCCTCGTGCAGGACGTCAAAGAAAAACTCGAGCGGATCCCCACGGTGCGGTGCGCAAACGTGGAGCTCACTTTCGATCCTCCGTGGGACCGGTCCATGATGTCGGACGCCGCCCGCCTGCAGACGGGCATGTTCTGAAGGGGTCCAGCAACCGTCGGAGAAGTCGTCACCGTGTCCGGGAACTGGGTCGACGTCGGGCCGATCGAGGCAGTGAGCGAGACCGAGCCGCTCTCGGTGGAAGTGGACGGTTTCGGGGTCGTCGTCGTGAGATGCGGCTCCGAGCTCTACGCGGTGGAAGATCGCTGCACACACGACGGTGAGCCGCTGACGGGTGCCGAGGTCGAGTCGTGCGAGATCATCTGTCCGCGCCACGGTGCGCGCTTCTGCCTGCGCACCGGCGAGGCGCTGACGCCGCCGGCCTATGAGCCGGTCCGCACCTTCCGTGTTCGCGAACGGGACGGTCGCGTGCTGATCGAGCTGCCCCCGTGATCCGGCTGACCCTCCTGCGCCACGCGAGCGCTCAATGGAAGAACACGGGCGGCGATTTCGATCGTCCGCTCGATCGGCGTGGCGTTGCGGAGGCGGAGTACATGGCGCGCAGGCTCGCGGAACTCGAACTGCGCCCCGATCTGATGCTCACGAGCCCCGCGCGGCGCGCGCAGCAGACTGCGGAGATCCTGGTGCGCGAAGCGCGTATCGACGGCAGACGGCTGCGCTTCGAGGAGCGCCTGTATCTCGCGCGGGCGAGCGACGTCCTGCGGATCGTTCACTCGACCGGCCCGCGCATCCGTCACCTCATGATCGTCGGCCACAACCCCGGCATCTCCGAGCTCGCGCGGCGCCTTTCCGCGGAATGGTTCGAGGGAGAGCTCGCGACCGCGGCACTGTGCAGCCTCTCCTTCGAGGACGGCGAATGGAATGCCGTCGGCGCTGCGCCCGCACGGGACGTGCTGCACGAGGCGCCGCGGCGCATCCTGCCGCTCTGGAGCTAGCACTCCGGAACGTTGACGGCGAGCCCGCCCTGCGAGGTTTCCTTGTAGATGCTCGACATGTCGGCGCCGGTCTGGCGCATGGTGGCGATGACCTGATCGAGCGTTACCTTGTGCGTCCCGTCGCCGCGCATCGCGAGCCGTGCGGCGTTGATCGCCTTCACCGCACCCATGGCGTTGCGCTCGATGCACGGAATCTGCACGAGCCCCGCGACGGGATCGCAGGTGAGCCCGAGGTTGTGCTCCATGCCGATCTCGGCGGCGTTCTCCACCTGCTCGTTCGTGCCGTGCAGCGCGGACACGAGACCGGCTGCCGCCATGGAGCATGCGACACCGACCTCTCCCTGGCAGCCCATCTCGGCGCCCGAGATCGAGGCGTTCTTCTTGTAGAGCATCCCGATCGCGCCGGCGGTGAGCAGGAAGCGAATCACGCCTTCGTCACTCGCACCGGGCTCGAACTGCCGGTAGTAGTGCAGCACTGCCGGCACGATGCCCGCTGCTCCGTTGGTCGGTGCGGTGACTACACGTCCGCCGGCGGCGTTCTCTTCGTTCACCGCGAGCGCCCAGGCATTGACCCAGTCCACCGCGTCGAGCGGTCCGCGCGAGCCGCCTTCGCTCAACATCCGATAGAGCTTCGGCGCACGGCGGCGCACCTTCAGCACGCCAGGCAGCACGCCGGACTGACGGAAGCCGCGCTTCACGCACTGCTGCATCACCTGCCAGATGTGGAGCAGCCCCGTGCGGATCTCGTCCTCCGTTCGCCACGTGCGCTCGTTCGCGAGCACGAGCTCGTGAATGTCGAGCCCTGCCTCGCGGCAGTGACGCAGCAGCTCCTCCGCCGAAGAGAACGGATACGGCACGTCCGCTTTCGATCCGCTCGACTCGATCGCCGTCGGCTCCCCGGCGCGCGCGATGAAGCCGCCGCCGATGGAGTAGTACTCCTCCTCGCGCAGCAGCTTTCCAGCGGCATCCAGCGCCGCGAAGCGCATGCCGTTCGAATGCGCGGGCAGCCGCTCCTGCCGCATGAAGAGGAGCTGCATGGGCTCGTCGAAGGGAATCTCGTGCCGGCCGAGCAGGTGCAGCGTGCGCTGCGAGCGGATGCGTGCGAGCGCCGGCTCCATTCCGTCGGGATCGATGGTCTCGGGCTCGGCGCCTTCGAGGCCGAGCAGCACGGCGCGATCCGTGCCGTGGCCGAGCCCCGTGAGCGCCAGCGAACCGTAGAGCCGCACCGCGATCTCACGGGTTGCCGGAAGCAGCCCATCGCGCTCGAGCCCCAGCGCGAACTCCCGCGCGGCGCGCATGGGGCCCATCGTGTGCGAGCTCGACGGACCGATGCCGATCTTGAAGATGTCGAATACGCTGAGTGTCATCGGCAGGAATCCGTTCCCCTATTCGTCCGCGAGCGACAGCAGGCTCGCGTTGCCGCCGACCGCCGCCGTGTTGATCGTGACGGTCTGCTCGGTCGCGAAGCGCAGCAGATAGTGCGGACCGCCGGCTTTCGGACCCGTCCCCGAGAGCCCGCTGCCGCCGAACGGCTGCACACCGACCACGGCACCGATCATGTTCCGGTTGACGTAGACGTTGCCCACCCGCGCACGCCGCGCGATGCGCTCAGCAACCGTATCGATGCGCGTATGGACGCCGAGCGTGAGGCCATAGCCCAGGGCGTTGACGGCATCCACCACGGCATCGAGCTCGCTCGCGCGCCAGCGCACGACGTGCACGATGGGTCCGAACACTTCGCGTTCGAGCGCGCGCAGCGAGCCGATCTCGGCCACGAGCGGTGCGAAGAAACGGCCGTGCCGGGTCTCGGGCGGCAGCGTCACGCGGTGAGTCCAGCCTGCCGTCTTCGAGAGCTTCTCCGCATGCGTCTCGAGCATGGCGAGCGCGTCGCGATCGATCACGGGACCCACGTCCGTCTCGAGCAGCGCGGGATCGCCGACACGGATCTCGTTCATATATCCGGCGAGGAGCTCGAGCACCCGAGGCGCGATCTCCTCCTGAAGCAGCAGCACGCGCAGCGCGGAGCAGCGCTGGCCGGCGCTGTTGAAACCGGAGACGACGGCGTCGAGCACCACCTGCTCGGGCAGTGCCGAGCTGTCGACGATCATCGCGTTGATGCCGCCCGTCTCGGCGATCAGCGTCGCGATAGGCCCCGGCCGCTCGGCCAAGCTCCGTTCGATCAGGCGCGCCGTCTCCGTGGAGCCGGTGAAGGCGACTCCGGCGATCCTCGAGTCGCGCGTGAGCGCGGCGCCCACGGTGCCGCCCTCGCCCGGCAGGAACTGCAGAACGTTCCGCGGCACGCCGGCGCCGTGCAGTATCTCCACGGCGAGCGCCGCGGTGAGCGGCGTCTGTTCGGCAGGCTTTGCAATCACGGCATTGCCCGCCGCGAGCGCGGCGCTCACCTGCCCCGTGAAGATCGCGAGCGGGAAGTTCCACGGACTGATGCACGCGAACACACCGCGGCCGCGCAGACGCAGCGCATTGCGCTCGCCGGTCGGTCCGGGCAGCACCAGCTCATGGCCGAAGAGGCGACGCGCCTCGCCGGCGTAGTAGCGCAGGAAGTCGACCGCCTCGCGCACTTCGGCGATGGCATCCGGCAGTGTCTTCCCGGCCTCGAGCACACAGCGCGCGACGAGCTCGCCGCGGCGCCGTTCGAACTCGTCGGCCGCGCGCTCGAGGATTGACGCCCGCTCCGCTGCGGGACGTTCGTCCCACTCGCACTGCGCAGCCGCCGCGCTCGAGAGGGCGCGTTCGACGTCCGAAGTCGACGCCTGCACGACCGTGCCGACCACCCGTCTCTCGTCCGCCGGGCTCACGAGCGTCACCCGCTCGCCGGTGCCGGATGCGCCATCGATGAGGGCCGTCGCGGTCCAGGTATCCGCCGCCGCACGCTCACATTCCCGCTTGAGCGCCTCGAGCTCCCCGCCGTCGGCGAGATTGACTCCGCGCGAGTTGACGCGGCTCTCGCCGTAGAGCCTTGCCGGCTCGGCGATGCGAGGATGTGAGAGCTCCTCGAGCCGATCGACCTCGGCGACCGGATCCGTCACGACGGCTTCCGCCGGAAGGCGCGCATCGACGATGCGGTTGACGAAAGACGTATTGGCGCCGTTCTCCAGCAGGCGGCGCACGAGATAAGGCAGCAGATCCTCGTGCGCACCGACCGGCGCGTAGACGCGACACGGGAACGGCTCTTCGTCCGAGACGAGCTGTGCGTACAGCTCCTCGCCCATGCCGTGCAGACGCTGGAACTCGAACGCCCCCGGCCGACCGCCGAAGAGCTCGATCACGTAAGCCACCGTGTGCGCGTTGTGCGTGGCGAACTGCGGATAGATGACATCGCCCGCGCCTGCGAGCAGCCGGGCGCATGCGAGATAGGACACGTCCGTGTTGCACTTGCGCGTGAAGACCGGAAAGCCCGCGAGCCCCCGCTCCTGCGCGCGCTTGATCTCGCTGTCCCAGTACGCGCCCTTGACGAGGCGCACGTTGATGCGCCGTCCGAGCGAGCGTGCGCGCCCGATCAGCCATTCGAGCAGCGGCCAGGCGCGCTTCTGGTAGGCCTGAACCGCGAGCCCGAAGCCGTCGTAGCCGTCGGTCACGGGACTCGCGAGCACCCGATCGATGAGCATCAGCGAGAGCTCGAGCCGGTCGGCTTCTTCCGCATCGACCGTGATGCCGATGCCCGCTGCGCGTGCGAGCTCGACGAGCGACAGCAGACGCGGACCGAGCTCCTCCAGCACTCGCCGCCGCTGCGAGAACTCGTAACGCGGATGCAGCGCAGAGAGCTTCACCGAGATGCTGTGGCGCGCGGCCATGTCCCGGTCGGGACGCTCACGACCGCCGACCGCGGCGATCGCCTCGCGGTACTTCTCGAAGTAGCGATCGGCATCCGCGCGTGTGAGCGCCGCTTCGCCGAGCATGTCGAACGAGTAGCGGTAGAGGCGTTCGCGGCTGCCGCCGGCGCGCTCCAGCGCTTCCTCGATCGTCCGGCCCATCACGAACTGGTGCCCCATGATGCGCATCGCCTGGCGGAGCGCCGCGCGTGCAAGGGGTTCGCCGATGCGGCTCGCGAGCCGGCTGAACCAGCCGCGAGGGCTGCCGATCTCGTTGCGGTCGATCTCGACGATGCGCCCCGTGAGCATCAGCCCCCAGGTGGAGGCGTTCACGAGGAGCGAGTCCGCCTCGCCGAGATGCTCCTCCCAGTCTCCCGCCGGAATCTTGTCCGCGATGAGCCGGTCGGCCGTCTCCGCATCCGGAATGCGCAGCAGCGCTTCCGCGAGACACATGAGAATCACGCCTTCGCGTGAACCGAGGTCGTACTCGCGCAGGAAGGCGTCGAGCCCGCCGCCGCTCTTCGTGCGGCGTACCGCCTCCACGAGCTCGAGCGCGCGGCGCTGCACGGCTGCGGCAGCCCGCGGTTCGAGCCGGGCGCGGTCCGCGAGCCGGCGGACGACCGGCTCTTCCGGAGCGAGATACAGCGGGTTGATCGCCTGTCCTGCGGGGGATTCAAGAGGCTCGCCGGCCCGTACGACGAAAGCCGGTCGCGCCGGGGAAATATCGTTCATGGCGCATAGTGTAGGCCAGCCCGGATTCGCCCGCCGCTTGATCCCCGGCAATGAGCCACAATGATCTGAACCAGCAGTTCTCGACGGAAGCTGAGCGCATGACGGCGGATATCCGGGCGGTCACCACCGCACAGTTCGAGACCGAAGTGATCGAGGCCTCGCGCACGCGTCCCGTGCTGGTCGACTTCTGGGCACCCTGGTGCGGACCGTGCCGCATGCTGGCGCCGGTGCTCGAGGAAATCGCAGCGGAGCTCGGCGAGCGGCTGCGCGTGGTCAAGGTGAACACGGACGAGGAACCGGAGCTCGCGCAACGGTTCGATATCCGCGGCATTCCCGCGGTCAAGCTGTTCCGCGACGGGAAAGTCGTCGCCGAGTTCGTCGGTGTATACCCCCCGGCCGCAGTGCGGGCTTTCATCGCCCCGCATCTGCCGCGCGAGTCCGATGCGATGCGGACGGAGGCGCTCGCGCGTGCCGAAGCCGGTGATCCGGAAACCGCTGCCAGGATGCTGCGTGAGGTCTTCGAGAAGGACCCCGAGAACGTTCCAGCCGTGTTCGACTTGATCCGCGTGCTCACCCGGGCGGGTCGGCCGGATGAAGCTCGGAAGGTGCTCGATTCGCTGCCGGCGGCCGTTCAGCTCCAGCCCGAGGCGCGCACAGCCAGAGCTCACATCCATGTCGCCACCGTGGCGGCGCTCGCACCGGAGTCTGCCGCCGAGTCGTCCGATACCACGTCCCGACGTGCAGCGGCCGCACGTGCTCTGCTCAAGGGCGATGTCACGGGCGCACTCGACCGCTGGCTCGAGCTCATGCAGACGGACCGTCGCTTCGCGCGCAACGAGGGAAAGGAAGACCTCCTGCAGGCCTTCGAGCTCGTGGGTCACGAGGATCCGCGCGTGGCGCAGTACCGCCGGCGCATGGCTTCCCTCCTCCACTGAGCCACGGCAGCGGCTTTCAGGCGGCGGCCTGCGTGCGGAGCATCCGGGCGGCTTCCACGCCCAGATATCGCTCGATCAGCGCGCGTGAGACGTAGAGCAATGGAATGAGCGCGATCGCTGCGAGCATCTTGTACGCATAGTTGACAGTTCCGACCGCGAGGAACTGCGGCATGGGCCACTGCTGCGGCCCGAGCACGAAGGCGATGTAGAGGACGATGTAGCTGTCGATGAGCTGCGAGACGGCCGTCGAGCCCGTCGCCCGCAGCCACACGAGCCTTTCTCCGGTCGCACGCCGTATGCGCCTGAAGACCAGCACGTCGATGAGCTGACCGATGAGAAACGCGGTGATCGAGCCCGTGATCGTCCACAGCCCCTGACCGAAGACGATCGCGTACGCACGCTGAACGTCCGGCACGCCGAGCGCCGCGTTCTCGGCGACCCAGAAATCCGCCGGCGCGAGCTCTATTGCGGCGTACGCGGCCAGAAACGCGTACGCGATCAGCACCACCGCGAGCCAGGAGATGAAGCGGACGCCGCGTACCCCGAAGTATTCATTGATGACGTCCGTCATGATGAAGACGAACGGCCAGAGGAGCACACCGGTGGTGAAGTTGAGCGTGCCGGTGACACCGAGCAGGCTCCATTCGAAGGGCTCGAGCCCGAGCGTCGCCTCGAGCGAGAAGATCTTCACGCCGGCGAACTCGGCCAGCAGCGCATTCGTCAGAAAGAAACCCGAGAGCACGATGAAGAGCCGCGTGCTCCTGACGTCCGTCGCGTTCACGTGCCCCCCTGAATGGATCGGTTCTTCGCCGCGTCAGTCGCGCCCGCGCAGGCGCCTCAGCATGCGGCGCTCGTGCTTGTCCGGGCGTGCCGCCGGATGCGGTGCCGAGGCGACCGCGAGGCGCATGCGCTCCTGGTGCTCGGCGCGCCGCGCACGGCTCTCCGGCGTCTCCTCGTAGCACCGCATCGCTTCGCGCGCAGGCCCGCGCCGCTCGGGCAGCGCGAGCACCGTGCACTCGAAGGTCACGCCACCGCGCACGAAGCTGACGCGATCGCCCGCGCGCACGGCGCGCGACGGCTTCACGCGCTCGCCGTTGACGTGCACCTTGCCGCCGCTCACGGCCTCGGCCGCGAGCGAACGCGACTTGAAGAAGCGCACCGCGAACAGCCAGCGGTCGATGCGCATCGAACCGTCGCAGCGGTCGTCCGACTCGTCCTGCATGGGGCGCGAGTATAATCGCGTCATCCTTTCCACGGCGGCACTTCCCGTGAACGAAAAATTCCTCGAACGCCTGCGAGCGCAGCTCGAGAGCCTGCGCGATCAGGGCCTTTACAAGACGGAACGCGTCCTCTCGAGCCCCCAGTCGGGCGTCGTGACGACGGGAGGACGCGAGGTCATAAACCTCTGCGCCAACAACTATCTGGGGCTCGCGAACCACCCGGCACTGCGTGAGGCGGCGCACCTCGCCATCGACCGTTTCGGCTACGGCATGGCCTCGGTGCGCTTCATCTGCGGCACGCAGACCGTGCACCGGGAGCTCGAGGAGGCGCTGAGCCGGTTCCTCGGCACCGAGGACGCGATTCTCTACTCGTCGTGCTTCGACGCGAACGGCGGCCTTTTCGAGGCCCTCCTCGACGAGCAGGACGCGGTGATCTCGGACGAGCTCAACCACGCGAGCATCATCGACGGCATCCGGCTCTGCAAGGCGAAGCGCTTCCGCTACGCCAACAACGACATGGCGGATCTGGAGCGGTGTCTCAAGGAAGCGCAGGGCGCACGCACGCGTCTCATCGCGACCGACGGCGTCTTCTCCATGGACGGCATCATCGCGAACCTCGCCGACATCTGCGAGCTCGCCGACCGGTACGACGCGCTGGTGATGGTGGACGATTCGCACGCCACCGGCTTCATGGGCCCGACCGGACGCGGCACACCCGAAGCCTGCGGTGTCGCGGATCGCGTCGACATCGTCACGAGCACGCTCGGCAAGGCGCTCGGGGGCGGGACCGGCGGTTTCGTGGCGTCGCGCCGGGAGATCGTGGAGTGGCTGCGACAGCGCTCGCGCCCCTATCTGTTCTCGAACAGCATTCCGCCGGTCGTCGCGGCGGTCAGTCTCCGGGTGCTCGATCTCGTGCAGCACACTCCGGAGCTGCGCGAGCGGCTCTTCGAGAACGCCGCGTATTTCCGTCAGGGGCTCGAGCGCGCCGGTTTCAACGTGAAGCCGGGACAGCATCCGATCATTCCCGTGATGCTCGGCGATGCCGCGCTCGCCGCGCGCATGGCGGACAGACTGCTCGAGCACGGCGTGTACGTGATCGGCTTCTCCTACCCCGTCGTGCCGAAGGGCCAGGCGCGCATCCGCACTCAGATGTCCGCCGCGCACACCCGCGAGCAGCTCGACCGCGCGCTCGAAGCCTTCACGATCGTGGGCCGCGAGCTCGGCGTCGTGCGCTGAAACACCGGAAAGGACGCCACATGAAAGCGCTCGTGAAGAAGGAAGCGCGGCCCGGCATCTGGATGGAAGACGTTCCCGAGCCGACCGTCGGTCCCAACGACGTGCTGATCAGGATCGTGAAGACCTCGATCTGCGGCACGGACATGCACATCTACAACTGGGACGCGTGGGCGCAGAAGACGATCCGCGTGCCGATGGCGGTGGGTCACGAATACTGCGGCCGCATCGTGGAGGTCGGCTCGGAGGTGCGAGGCCTCAAGGTCGGCGACCGCGTCTCGGGCGAAGGGCACATCACCTGCGGCTACTGCCGCAACTGCCGCGCCGGGCGACGCCATCTGTGCCGCAACACGGTAAGCGTCGGCGTGGACAGGCCCGGAGCGTTCGCCGAGTACCTCGTCATACCGGCCGTCAACGCGTTCAAGCTGCCGGATTCCATTTCGGACGACATCGCGTCCATCCTCGATCCCTTCGGAAATGCGGTGCACACCGCTCTCTCGTTCAACCTCGTCGGAGAGGACGTGCTCATCACCGGCGCGGGGCCGATCGGCATCATGGCGACCGCGGTCGCCCGTTTCGTCGGCGCACGCCATGTCGTCGTCACCGACGTGAACGACTACCGGCTGGATCTCGCGCGAAAGATGGGTGCGAGCCGCGCCATCAACGTGATGCGCGAATCGCTCGACGAGACGATGGCGTCGCTCGGCATGCAGGAGGGTTTCGACGTCGGACTCGAGATGTCGGGCAATGCTTCGGCGCTGCGCGAGCTCCTGCGCACGATGCATCACGGCGGCTCCGTCGCGCTGCTCGGCATTCCGCCCGAGGAAACCGCCATCGACTGGAATCAGGTGATCTTCAAGGGCCTGACGCTCAAGGGCATCTACGGCCGCGAGATGTTCGAGACCTGGTACAAGATGGCGAGTCTCCTGCAGAGCGGCCTCGAGCTCGATCCGGTCATCACGCACCACTTTCCCGTTCAGGAGTACGAGCGTGCCTTCGCGACGATGGGCTCGGGCCAGTCGGGCAAGGTGATCCTCGACTGGACGACACTCTGACGGCGATCTGCACGCAGGCAGTTGAAGACATGCGCGGCGATGCGCCGCGCATGCGTCAGAGAACTCGACTTCCTCTCAGCGGGGAGAGCAGAAGCAGTAGGCGTACAGCCGGTTGGGCGTGGTGAAGCGGCGCAGCCGCTCGATTTCACGCTGCAGCGGATCGAGGGTGCGCGCCATCGAGGCGAGCGCGCGGCTGCGCTCGTCGCCCGCGAGGAGCGCACGCACGAGGCGCACCTTCACCTGCAGGGCGAGCGCCTGCGCCCACGAGAGATCCGGCTCGATGAACTCGACCTCGTAGTCGGTGAGCTCGGCGCGCCGTGCGGCAGCCTTCACGGCCGCATCGAACGTACCGAGATGGTCGACGAGCCCGATGCGCTGGGCTTCCGTGCCGGCCCAGACACGACCCTGTGCGATGGCATCGACCTGATCGCGCGACTTGTTGCGACCCTGCGCCACGCGCGCGAGGAATTCCTCGTAGCCGCGCTCGATCGTCGACTGCAGAAGCGTGCGCACCTCGGCACCGAGCGGACGGTCGATGCGAAGCTGTCCGGAAAGAGGCGTCGTGCCCACGCCGTCGACGTTTACGCCGAGCTTCTCGAGGGTGCGGTTCACGGTCGGAACGACGGCGAAGATGCCGATCGATCCGGTGATGGTCGCCGGGCTCGCCCAGATCTCGTCGGCCGGCGCGGCGATGTAGTAGCCGCCCGAGGCCGCGACGTCGCCCATCGAGACGATGAGCGGCTTACCGTCCTGCTTGAGCGCGAGGAGCTCCCGGTAGATCTGCTCGGACGCGAGCACGCTGCCGCCGGGGCTGTCGATGCGCAGCACCACGGCCTTCACGTTCTCGTCGACGCGCGCCTTGCGGATGAGGCGCGCGAGCGAGTCACCGCCCACGGTTCCCGGCGGCTGCTCGCCGTCGAGAATCTCTCCCGACGCGACGACGACGCCGATGCGCGGTGTTCCATCGCGCCGCAGCCGCCGCTCGGCACGTACGACGCGCACGTAATCCGCGTGGCGCACGGCGTTGTAGGAGCCCGTCTTCGGATCCTCGCCCACGAGCTCGATCAGCCGCTGCTCGACCTCGATGCGCGACTTGATGCCCGTGACGAGGCCCGCCTCCAGCGCCACCCGCGCGGTGTCACCGCGCGCCTGCGCGGTCGCCTGAGGCAGAGCGGCGACGTAGCTCGCAATGGCATCGGGCTCGAGCTTGCGCGCCTCGGCCAGCGCGTTCTGATAGCTCGACCAGAGCGAGTTGAGATACGCGAGGCTCGCCTGCCGCTCCTCCGGCGACATGTCGTTGCGCGTGTAGATCTCGACCGCGCTCTTGAACTCGCCGACACGGAACACGTTCATCTCGACGCCGAGCTTGTCGAGCGCTTCCTTGAAGAACATCCGGTAGCGCTCGTAGCCGTCGATCAGCACGAAGCCGTACGGATCGAGGTAGATCTCGTCGGCATGCGCGGCGATGTAGTACTGGTCCTGGAGGAAATCCGTTCCGTATGCGATGACTTTCTTGCCGGCGGCGCGGAACTCGCCGATCGCGGCTGCCAGCTCCTCGAGCGTCGGCTGGCCTGCGCCGCTGAAGTACTGGAGATCGAGCACCAGCGCCTTGATGCGCCGGTCCTCCGCCGCGCCCCGGATGGCATCGACGAGGTCCCACAGCAGCGTCTCCGTGCGGCCCCGACCGCTCGCCTGATCGATCGCGCGCTGGATGGGATCGCCGGAGAGCTGCTCGACGATCTCGCCTTCGGGTGCGATGACGAGCGCCGCCTGCTCGGGGATGACCGGCAGAGTGCCGCGCAGCGCCCCGAGCACGAAACCGAAGATCGCGAGCAGGAAGACGAGATGCAGGAACTTGCGCAGGCCGTCGAGGCCGCGCCACAGACCCTGCAGAATCGAGCGGAGTGCGCTCATGGAGGCTCAACGCCACCGCGGCAGCCCGGCCGCACCCGCTGCGGGTGCGGACCGGCGCCGGATGCAGGCTTTCACCTGCCGGATCAGACCTTCTCCTCGATGCGTGCGGCCTTGCCCGACAGATCGCGCAGGTAATAGAGCTTCGCGCGGCGTACGTTGCCGCGGCGCTTCACGATGATGTCGCTGATCGAGGGGCTGTACGTCTGGAACACGCGCTCGACGCCTTCGCCGTGCGAGATCTTGCGCACGGTGAAGGAGGAATTCAGTCCCCGGTTGCTCTTGGCGATGACGACGCCCTCGTATGCCTGCACGCGCTCGCGGTCGCCTTCGGTCACCTTCACCTGCACGACGACCGTGTCACCGGGCTTGAAGTCCGGGATCTTGCGGTTCATCTGCCGCTTGTTGATTTCCTGAATGATCTTGTTCATTTCCGTCACCCTCGATCCGAGCTCCGCCGCGCGCCGCGCGCTCGGTCAGGAACTCATTCAGTAACTCGCTCGCCTCCGCCGAGAGCCCCCGTCGCACGATGAGATCCGGCCGCCGCTGCCACGTCCGCGCGACGGCCTGTTTGAGCCTCCAGCGCCGGATCTGCGCATGGTTGCCCGACAGCAGCACTTCGGGTACCGCGAGCCCGGCGTACACTTCCGGCCGCGTGTAATGCGGCCAGTCGAGAAGCCCCTCGGCGAAGGACTCCTCCTCGCTCGAGCGCTCGTCGCCCAGCGCGCCCGGCAGCAGCCGTGCCACCGCATCGATCACGACCAGAGCGGGCAGCTCGCCGCCCGACAGCACATAGTCGCCGATCGACAGCTCACGGTCGATGCCGAGCGTGATCACCCGCTCGTCGAGCCCTTCGTAGCGGCCGGCGACGAGCACGAAACCCGGAAGCTCCGCCAGCTCCCTCGCATGCGCCTGCGAGAACACCTCGCCCTGCGCCGACAGGTAGATCCTGGGGCTCCCCTTCGGGAGCCTCGCGCTCGCCGCGGTGATCGCTGCCAGCATGGGCTCGGGCTTGAGCACCATGCCCGGTCCGCCGCCGTAGGGCCGGTCGTCCACGGTGCGGTGCACGTCGCTCGTGTGCGACCTCGGATCCTCGGTGCCGACCTCGAGCAGGCCGCGCTCCAGCGCGCGCCCCACGATGCCGTACGTCAGCGCTCCCCGGACCATCTCCGGGAAGAGCGTCACGACCTCGATCCGCACCGCTCGCTCCTATTCGAGCTCCGCGGGCCAGTCCACGAGGATCAGGCCCGCGTCAAGATCCACCGAGCGCAGGTGCACCGGCGTCACCGGCAGCCAGTGCTCCCGCTCGCCCCGCACCACCATCACGGCGTTCGCGGGCGCGTCGATGAAGTAATCGACCCGGCCGAGCTCCACGCCCTCCAGGTTTCGCACGACGAGGCCGATCAGGTCCGCGCGGTAATACTCGCGCTCGCGAGTCGGCGGCAGCTCGCCGCGTTCGATCTCGATGACCGCACCCCTCAGCGCGGCGGCGGCATCGCGATCCTCCACGCCTTCGAGCCGGGCCACCAGGCGATTGCCCTGCAGGCGGCCCTCGGCCAGCCGGCGCTCGACCCGCGTCCCGTCAGGATTCCGCAGAGTCCACGTGCGGTACGAGATCAGCCGCTCCGGCGGGTCGGTGTACGAGGTCACGTGCACCCATCCCCGCACGCCGAACGGGCTGCCGATGCGGCCGAGCTCTACCCAGCGAACGACCGGTTCCAGAAGCGCCTTACGCCGCCGTCTGCTGCTGCTTGCGGTACTGGGCAACCAGCGAACGCACGCGCTCGGACTGCTGTGCGCCCTTGCTCACCCAGTAGTCGATGCGTTCCAGATCAAGCCTCAGCTTCGGCTCGCCGCGACGTGCGATGGGGTTGTAGAACCCCACCTGCTCCAGGCTGGCGCCGCCCTGCCGCTTACGGCTGTCCGTCACGACGACGTGATAGAAGGGCTGATTTCGCGCCCCGCGCCGCGTCAGGCGAATCGTTACCATAGGTCTTGTCGCTCTCGTTCGGTCAATCAACGGCCCCCGCAGAATGAGGGGGCCGTTCAAAAAAGAGCGCGGATTCTACGCAAAGCCCCGCTGCGGCGAAAGTCTTAAGGGGTCTTAAGGGGCCCGCGGAGCTTTCAGCTTCCCGGGAAGCCCGGCGGCATGCCGCCGCGGAAGGCGTTCATCATCCTGCGGAGCTTGCCTCCCTTGAGGCTCTTCATCATCCGCTGCATCTCGTGGAACTGCTTGAGCAGGCGGTTGACGTCCTGGACCTGTACCCCCGCGCCCTTCGCGATGCGCCGCCGGCGCGAGCCATCGATGATGCCCGGCTGACGCCGCTCGCGGGGGGTCATGGAATTGATGATCGCGATCTGGCGGCGGATCTCCCGGTCACCCTTGTCGGCCTGGACACCGCCCTTGGCGGCCGCGACCGGCAGCTTGTCGAGCAGCGCGCCGAGCCCGCCCATCTTCTGGAGCTGCTCGAGCTGGCTGCGCAGGTCGGTGAGATCGAAGCCCTTGCCCTTGACGACCTTGCGGGCGATCCGCTCGGCCTCACCGGTGTCCACGCTGCGCGTGACCTGCTCGACCAGGCTCACGACGTCGCCCATGCCGAGGATGCGCGAGGCCATGCGCTCGGGATCGAAGGGCTCGAGCGCTTCGGTCTTCTCCCCGACGCCGAGGAAGACGATGGGCTTGCCGGTGATCTGCCGGACGGAGAGCGCTGCACCGCCTCTCGCATCGCCGTCGGCCTTGGTGAGGATCACTCCGGTGAGATCGAGCGCGGAGCCGAAGGCGCGCGCCGCGTTGACCGCGTCCTGACCGGCCATCGCGTCGACGACGAACAGGCGCTCCGTCGCAGCGACCGCGGCGTCGATCTCGCGGACCTCGTTCATCAGCTCTTCGTCGACGTGCAGCCGGCCTGCAGTGTCGACGATCAGCACGTCGAACACGCCGCGCCGCGCCTGCTCGAGCGCCGCGCGCGCAATTTCGGGCGGCGAGGCGCCTTCAGGCGCCGCGAAATACTGCGCGCCCACCTGCCCTGCCAGGCGCTCGAGCTGCAGCATCGCCGCGGGCCGGCGGATGTCCGTGCTCACGAGCAGCACGCGCCTGCGCTCGCGCTCGATGAGCCAGCGCGCGAGCTTCGCCGCCGTGGTGGTCTTGCCGGCACCCTGCAGTCCCGCGAGCAGGATCACGATGGGCGGCTGCGCACGCAGATTGATTCCCGCGCGCGGCCCGCCCATGAGCGCCACGAGCTCCCGATGCAGGATGCCGATGAATGCCTGTCCCGGGGTCAGACTCGAGGCGACTTCGGTGCCGAGCGCCTTGGTCTTGACCGACTCGATGAAGCTGCGCACGACAGGCAGCGCGACATCCGCCTCGAGCAGAGCCACGCGCACCTCGCGCAGCGTGTCGGAGATGTTCTCCTCCGTGATGCGCCCGCGACCGCGCAGGTTCTCTATCGTGCGGGAGAGTCTCTGGGTCAGATTCTCGAACATTGATCCATCCGTTCGGCGGGCGGCCAGCGTGTGCTGCAGGGCAACACTTCACATTATAGGGGCAGCGCTCTGGTTTTCCGGGGGCTGCGCATCCAGCCTATCCTAGTCGGCCCGCGAGCGGCACTGCCGCGAGGATGCCGCCCGGCTCATACCGCGAGGATCGAGACCCTTGAACGACGCACCATCGACCGTCCTTCTGATCGCTCTCTTCGTGCTCCTCGTCGTGATCGCCTTCTCGTCCGGCACGGAAGTGGCGATGCTCTCCGTGAACCGCTATCGGGTGCGCCACCGGGCGCAGGCCGGTCACGGTACGGCGAAGGTCCTCGAGAGGCTGCTGCAGAAGCCCGACGACTGGCTGGGCGTGAATCTCGTGATCCTCGCCGCCGCGAGCGTATTCGCCTCCTCCATCGCGACGATCCTGGCCCAGCGGACCGGCTACGAGTACGCCGTGCCGATCACGGGTGCGGCGCTCACCGTCGTGATGATCGTCTTCTGCGAGCTCGCGCCGAAGATCTACGCGGCGAGCCGGCCGGAGTCCGTCGCGTTCGGTTCCGCGCACATCTATCGCACACTGGTGCTGGTCGCACGGCCCGTGCTGTGGCTCACCAATACGCTCGCATACGGTTTCCTGCGCCTCTTCGGCGTGGTGAAGTCCGCCCGCGGCGGCCAGACGCTCAGCTCCGAGGAGCTGCGCACCGTCGTCGCGGAGGCCGGTCCGATGATCCCCGCGCGCCACCGGCAGATGCTCCTCTCGATCCTCGATCTCGAGCGCGTCACCGTGAACGACATCATGATTCCGCGCCACGAGATCGCGGCGATCGATGTGCGCGACGACTGGGAGGACATCCTCGACCAGCTGCGCCAGACCCCGCACACGAGACTGCCGGTCTACGATGGCGAGCTGGATCAGATCATCGGCACCGTTCACATGAAGCGCGTCGCGCAGGAGCTCGCGCGCGGCACGCTCACGCGCGAGAAGCTCATCGAGATCGCACACAGCCGCGAGCCGTACTTCGTGCCGGAGGGGACGCCGCTCACCGTGCAGCTCGCGAATTTCCAGCGCAACCGCCGCCGCCAGGCTTTCGTCGTCGACGAATACGGCGACATCCTGGGGCTCGTGACGCTCGAGGACATTCTCGAGGAGATCGTGGGCGAGTTCACGAGCGATCCGGCGACCGTCGTGCACAAGGACATTCACGTCGAGCGCCCCGGCGTGTACATCGTGAACGCGAGCGCGACCATCCGTGCGATCAATCGCGCGCTGCAGTGGGATCTGCCGACCACCGGACCGAAGACTCTGAACGGCTGGCTCCTCGAGCAGCTCGAAACCATTCCCGAGCCCGGTACGCAGCTCAGGGTGGATGGCTATCGTTTCGAAGTGCTGCAGGTGGGAGACAACGCCATCCGCACGGTACGTGTGTACACGCCTGAGGCGGCTCCGGAGCCTGCCGCACAGAGTCGCGCGGCGTCCTGATACGACGGGACGCTTTCAGCGGCGCGAAGATGACGCGGTGCTCCGCGCGGCCGCCTCGAACGCAATCTCGAGCGCATCGTCCACGCGGCTCACACCGAGAACCTCGACGCCCTCGAGCGCCTTGCGCGGCGCGTTGTCGCGCGGCACCAGCGCCATGCGGAAACCCTGCTTCTGCGCCTCGCGCAGCCGCTCCTCGCCGAACGCCACGGGGCGCACTTCTCCGGTCAGTCCGATCTCGCCGAACGCGACGAGCGACGTCGGCAGCGGCCGATCCTTGAGACTCGAGGCCAGCGCGAGCACCACGGGAAGATCCCACGCCGTCTCCCCGATCTCGATGCCACCGACCACGTTCACGAAGACGTCGTGCTCCTGCAGCGAAACGCGCGCGTGGCGATTCATGACGGCCAGCAGCATCGCGACGCGATTCGCGTCGAGGCCCTGCGCGATGCGGCGCGGCGCCCCGAAACGCATGCGGTCGACGAGCGCCTGCAGCTCGATGAGGAGCGGACGGCTCCCGTCGCGCGTGACCGTCACGATGCTGCCTGCGGCAGGCTCGGCCGAGCGCGCGAGGAAGATCGCCGACGGATTGCGAACTTCCCTGAGGCCCTGCTCGGTCATCGCGAAGAACCCGAGCTCGTTCGCCGCACCGAAGCGGTTCTTCGTCGCGCGTACGATGCGGAAGCGGCTGCCGGCTTCACTCTCGAAGTACAGCACCGTGTCCACGAGGTGCTCGAGCAGGCGGGGCCCGGCGATTGCACCCTCCTTCGTCACGTGCCCCACGATGATCACCGCCGTGCCCGAGGACTTCGCGAAGCGCACGAGCTCGGCGGTGCATTCGCGGAGCTGTGTCACTGCCCCGGCGCTCGCCGCGACGGACGGAAGCTGCACCGTCTGAATGGAATCGACCATCAGCAGCGCCACCTTGCGTTCCGTCGCGAGCGCGAGGATGGCCGCCAGATCGTTCTCCGTGACGACCTCGAGCCCCTCGGCGGTCACCCCGAGCCGCCGGGCGCGCAGTCCCACCTGCGCCGCCGACTCCTCCCCGCTCGCGTAGAGCGCTTCGTTGCCTGTGGCAACGTGCGCCGCAACCTGCAGCAGGAGCGTCGACTTGCCGATACCGGGGTCGCCGCCGAGCAGGGTCACCGACCCGGGAACGATTCCGCCGCCCAGGACGCGATCGAGCTCCTCGAAGCCGCTCGCCATCCTGCGCGTGGCGTCCGCGAGCCGGGCGTCGAGACGCCTTGCCGTTGCGGCAGGGGTGCGGCTCGAGGCTGCCGTCGGGCGAGCGGCCGCACGCTGCTCGAGAGAGTTCCACTCCGCACAGTGCGGGCACTGCCCCTGCCACTTGAGGGTCTCGCCCCCGCAGGCGCTGCAGACGAAAACGACGCTGGATCGGCTCATGTGGATGGAGGACGTCCTGCGGTGCACGCGCACCCCGACTTGGCTACGATGCCGCCCCGCGTGCCCGGTTTGTGATCACCCGCTCATGACAGATTCGCGGGCAATGCTAGCTTAGGCCAGATCGAATCGGGGACGGGGAAACCGGAGCGAGCGGCACGTGTTTGCGACATGGGACACTGATTCCGTGAGCTTCGACCACACCCACACCCGTTCGTTCGGAGGCGGTGCCCATTGCCGGCGGCACGAACCCGGTGTGATGCACTTCACACTTCCTGCCACGTGCGATGGCCGGTGCGGAGTGACCCGATGACCCTGCGCGGCAAGCTGCGCTGTGTCGGCATGACCGACACGGGGAAGGTCCGGGAGCACAACGAGGACACCATCGCGTTCGATGCGGACATCGGCCTGCTGGTGCTGGCCGATGGCATGGGCGGCTACAACGCCGGTGAGGTCGCGAGCGGCATTGCGGTGAAGACCATTCTGAACCTGGTGCGCGAGTCGGTCGAAAGGGAGGATCTCTCGGCCGGCGACCGCGTGACCGGCATGTCCCGGCCCTGCATCATCCTGCGGGACGCGATCCAGCGCGCCAACAAGATCATCTACCAGACCGCGCGTACCCAGCCGCAGTGCGAAGGCATGGGCACCACGGTGGTGAGCGCGCTCTTCTACGACAACAAGGTGGCCGTGGCGCACGTCGGCGATTCGCGCATGTATCGCTGGCGCGACGACAGGTTCGACCAGGTCACGATGGATCACTCTCTCCTCCAGGAGCTGGTCGACCGCGGCTTCTACTCCGCGGAGGAAGCGCAGCGCGCCGCGAACAAGAACTACGTCACACGTGCGCTCGGCGTGGAGCCGAACGTCGAGGTCGAAGTTCAGGAATTCCCGGTTCAGAAGGGCGACATCTACGTGCTGTGCTCCGACGGCCTGTCGGACATGGTCGAGGACGACGATATCCACTTAACGATCAGCACCTTCAGTGCTAATCTGGATATGGTCGCTAAACAGTTGATTCAGTTGACGAACGACAACGGGGGTCGCGACAACGTCTCGGTCGTCATGGCGCAGGTCGTAGACACGTTCCCGGCCCGCAGAAGAGTTTTCGACAGAATCCTTGGCTGGTTTGGCTGACACGAGGCGCTCAAATGGCAAGGTTGATTCTGAGCCTGGACGGCCAGGTACTTGCGGAATACAACATGAACAAGGAGCGCTACACCATCGGGCGCCTCCCTGACAACGACATCCGCATCGACAATCCTGCGGTCAGCGGGCATCACTCGCTGATCATCAACATCCTCAACGACTCGTTCCTCGAGGATCTCAACAGCACGAACGGCACGTACGTCAACGGCAAGCTCATCAAGAAGCACGCCTTGCAGCACGGCGACGTGATCACCGTCGGCCATCACCAGCTGCGCTTCGTCGAGGACGACGAGCAGCAGGACGAGTTCGAGAAGACGATGGTCATCCAGCCGTCCATGCGCCCGGTCGAGAAGGTGCGCCATGCCACCGAGGCCGTGGAGAAAGCCGCACCCGCGCTGTCCGCCACGGGTACTCGCAGAGCGCTCGGCAACGGCCATGCGGTGAAGAAGGCGAAGCTCCAGGTGCTCTCGGGCGCCTTCGCCGGTCGCGAGCTCGAGCTCAACAAGGCGCTGACGACGCTCGGCCGTCCGGGCATTCAGGTCGCCGCCATCACGCGTCGTGCCGACGGTTACTTCATCGTCCACGTCGACAGCGAGAAGGAGAACGACTTCCCGCTCGTCAACGGCACGCCGATCGGCCCCCAGGCCACGAAGCTGAAGGACAACGACATCATTCAGCTCGCCGGCGTGAAAATGGGCTTCTTCGAGACCTGAGAGGTCACCCGCTTCACTCTTCCCTCCCCGGCGCGACAGCGCTGCATGCGCCTCCGGGGCGCGTGCCGCGTTCAGCCGACGAATTCGCGCGGCACGCGCTGGCGCACGCCGCAGAGGAGCTCGTAGGGAATGGTGCCCGCGAAGCGGGCAATCTCCTCGACCGGCAGCCCTTCTCCGCCCCACAGCGTCGCGGGCGCGCCGACACGCACCGGCGGAAGCTCCGAGACGTCGACGGCGACCATGTCCATCGACACCCGTCCGACGAGCGGCGCGCGGCGGCCCTCGATGAGCACCGGCGTACCGCTCGGCAGGCAGCGCATCACTCCGTCGCCGTAGCCTGCTGCCACGATCGCGATGCGCGCATCGCGCTCCGCGCGCCAGGCGCCGCCGTAGCCCACGGTTTCTCCCTGAGGCACGCGACGCGTCGCGATCACCGTGGCTTCGAAGCTCATCACGGGCCTGAGACCGAGATCGGATCCGCGCCGCTCGGCGAAAGGCGACACGCCGTAGAGCGCAAGCCCCGGCCGTACCCAGTCGGCACGGATGATCTCGGGCCCGAGAATGCCGGCGGAGTTGCAGATGCTGGTCGCGTATCCCAGACCGCGCACGAGCTCGGCGAAGCGCGCGCACTGATCGCGCGTCATCGGGTTCTCCGGCTCGTCGGCGCGCGCGAGATGTGTGAGCAGCCGGATCTCGCGCGGCGCGCTGCGCAGCCGCTCGATGCGCTCGAGCGCCTGCGGAAACTCGCCCGGCCGGAAGCCGAGGCGGTTCATGCCCGTGTCTATCTTGATCCACACCACGCAGCGGCGCGTCTCGCTCGAGCGCTCGAGCAGCTCGATCTGCAGCGGATCGTGCACCACGAGCTCGAACGAATGACGTGCGGCTTCGGCGAGCTGACCCGGCGTGAAGACGCCCTCGAGCAGCACGATGGGGCGGGAAATGCCCGAGGCGCGCAGCGCGAGCCCTTCCTCGAGGCGCGCGACCGCGAAGGCATCCGTGCCCGCTTCGTCGAGCGCGAGCGCCGTCGGCACGAGTCCATGGCCGTAGGCATTCGCCTTGACCACGGCCATCACGCGCGCGCCGTCGGAGCGCTCGCGCACGATACGAAGATTGTGGCGAAGGGCTTGCTTGTCGATGACGGCCCGGATGAGCCGGCTCACCTGAGGATGCCCTCGGCGTAGGAGTCGGGCACGTAGTTCACGAAGCGCGTGAACTGACCCTGGAACGTGAGGAGGAAGGTGCCGATCTCGCCGTTGCGGTGCTTCGCGAGATCGATCTCCGCGATGCCCTTCTTCGTCGTGTTCTTGTCGTAGACCTCCTCGCGGTAGATGAGGAGGATCATGTCCGCGTCCTGCTCGATGGCGCCCGACTCTCTGAGGTCGGACATCACCGGCTTCTTCTCCTGGCGCTGCTCGACGCTGCGGTTGAGCTGCGAAAGCGCGATCACGGGAACCGCGAGCTCCTTCGCGAGCGCCTTGAGGCCGCGCGAGATCTCCGAGATCTCCGTCGCGCGGTTCTCCTTGTTGCCCGGGACCTGCATGAGCTGCAGGTAGTCGACGACGACGAGATCGAGTCCGTGCTCGCGCTTGATGCGCCGTGCGCGGGCACGCAGCTCCGTCGGCGAGAGACCCGGCGTCTCGTCGACGAAGATCTTCGCCTCGGAAAGCTGGCTCGTCGCGCTCGTGATGCGCACCCAGTCCTCGTCCGAAATGCGGCCGCTGCGCAGGTTCTGCAGCGGCACACCGCCGATGGAGGACAGCATGCGCGTGATCACCTGCTCCGCGGGCATTTCCATGCTGAAGATGGCGACCGACGCGCGGATCTCGGGATGGATCGCCGCGTACTCGGCCATGTTCACGGCGAGCGTGGTCTTGCCCATCGATGGACGGCCCGCGACGACGATGAGATCACCCGGCCGCAGCCCGCCCGTGATGCGGTCGAAGTCCGTGAAGCCCGTCGGCAGGCCCCGCATCTTGTCGGGATTCGTGTGCCACTCGTCGATCTGGTCGATGATCTGCGGCAGGAGGCTCCGCACCGCGATCGCTCCATCGCGACCGCGGAAGCCCGCTTCCGCGATCTCGAACACGCGCTGCTCGGCGCGGTCGACGAGCTCGCGGGCCGTCAGGCCTTCGTTGTTGAAGACGGATGAGGCGATCTCGGAGCCGATGGAGATGAGCTGCCGCATGAGCGAGCGCTCGCGGACGATCTCCGCGTAGGCGCGCACATTGGCCGCCGTGGGAGTGTCGCGCGCGAGCGCACCGAGATACGCCAGGCCGCCGGCGGCTTCCAGCTCACGCGTGCGCTCGAGCTGCTCTGAGACCGTGACGACGTCGACGGGCTTGCCTTCCTGCGCGAGCGCGCCGATGGCGTTGAAGATGAGGCGATGGTCCGGCCGGTAGAAATCCTCGGCACGGAGGACGTCGGCCACGTTGTCCCAGGCCGACGCGTCGAGCATGAGGCCGCCGAGCACGGCCTGCTCCGCCTCCACCGAGTGCGGCGGGGTACGGACGTCGATCAGCGCGTCCGTACCCCGGGTGGCTTTGGCAGGGCTGGCCAACGGCAGCCTCGCGCGTGTGTCTGCCCGTTACTCTTCCGGAACGATCGTGATGTGCAGGGGCACGTCCACGTCGGCGTGCAGGTGCAGGCTCACGACGTGCTCACCGACCATCCGCAGCGGACCGTTGGGCAGGCGCACCTCGCTGCGCGCGACCTCGTGGCCGGCGCGGGTGCACGCCTCGGCGATGTCCGCCGTACCGATCGAACCGAAGAGCCTGCCTTCGGTACCGGCCTTCGCGGTGATGGTCAGCCGGAAGTCCTTCAGAGCCTCCGCGCGCCGCTGAGCGTTCTCCAGCTCCTCGCGCGCGATACGCTCGAGCTCGGCGCGGCGCGCCTCGAACTTCGCGACGTTCTCCGGAGTGGCGAGCGTCGCCTTGCCCTGCGGCAGCAGGTAGTTGCGGCCGTAACCGGGCCGCACCTTGACGCGATCACCGATGTTGCCGAGGTTGGCGACCTTCTGCAGCAGAATCACTTCCATGGCTGCAACCTCAATGCTGATCGGTGTAGGGCAGCAGCGCGAGGTAGCGCGCCCGCTTGATGGCGGTGGCGAGCTGGCGCTGATAGAACGACTTCGTGCCGGTGATGCGGCTCGGCACGATCTTGCCCGTCTCCGTGATGTAGCTCTTGAGGGTAGCGAGGTCCTTGTAGTCGATGGACTTCACACCCTCGGCGGTGAAGCGGCAGAACTTCCTGCGACGTGAAAAGCGGCTCATGTTGGTATCCTAACTCGCTCAGGCGCGCTCGGTGGTGGCGGCTGCTTCGCCGGACGCGGCAGGCGCCGGCGCTTCCTCGCGGCTGCTGCGCTCGCGGCGGCCGTCGTCGTCCTCGGACTTCGCCATCGGCGAGGGCTCCGTGACGGCGGAATCCATCTTCACGACCAGGTGCCGCAGGACCGCGTCACTGAAGCGGAACGCGCCCGTGAGCTCGTTCAGCGTGTTCTGGTCGCACTCGATGTTCATCAGAACGTAGTGCGCCTTGTGGACCTTGGCGATGGGATACGCGAGCTGGCGGCGCCCCCAGTCCTCGAGGCGGTGAATGCGTCCGCCCCCGGCCGCGATCATGCCCTTGTAGCGCTCGATCATGGCGGGGACCTGTTCGCTCTGGTCCGGATGGACCAGAAACACGATCTCGTAATGCCTCATGTGTCCTCCTTACGGATTAAGCAGCCACCCGATGCGAGGCCTGCTCCGGTGTGGCAAGGAGAATCGGTCGGAACGCCCACCGCGGGCGCCGCCCCGGCCCTTTGTCGAAGGGGCGCGCAGCATACTCAAACGCCGCCGGAACCGCAACGTCGGATGAGGGGAGCAGATTCGAAAAATCAGGCACTTAGCCTGAACCTGCCGCGGCGAGCGACCGCTGGCGGACTGCCTCATAGAGGAGCATTCCGGTCGCAACCGACACGTTCAGGCTCTCGACGGCCCCGAGTCGCGGCAGGCGGACCATGAAATCGCAGGTCTGACGTGTGAGCTGCCGCAGCCCCCTGCCCTCTGCGCCCATGACGACGACGACGGGGCCGGTGAGGTCGACCTCGTAAGCCCACTTCGGCGCGTCGGCATCGGCGCCGACGACCCAGAGCCCGCCGTCCTTGAGGAGCGTGAGGGTGCGGACGAGATTGGTGACGGCGACGACCGGCACCGTCTCCGCGGCCCCGACCGCCACCTTGCGGACCGTCGCGGTGACCTGTGCCGCGCGGTCGCGCGGGACGATCACCGCGAGCACTCCGCAGGCATCCGCGGTGCGCAGACAGGCCCCCAGGTTGTGCGGGTCCTGCACGCCGTCGAGCGCGAGGATGAGCGGCCGCTCGGCGGTCTGGAGCGCCGTCAGCAGGTCGTCCTCGGTCCAGGGAGGCAGAGGCTCGATGTCCGCAGCGACGCCCTGATGGGCGACATCGCCGAGCAGGCGCTCGAGCGTCTGCGCATCCACGCGCTGCACGGCGCGGCCGTGCCGCTGCGCGAGCTCGAGGAGCGCGCGCACGCGCGCGTCGTCGCGCCGCTCGGCTATGCGGACGAGCCGCACCCTCTCGGGATGCCGCTCGAGCAGGCTCTGCACCGCGTGCAGACCGTAGATCGTCTCGACCCCGCGCATCACTCCGCCAGATCGAGATCGACCAGACCTTCGATGGGATTCACGGCCGTGACGATCACGCTCACGTGAGCGCCGGTGCGGAGCCTCCGACCGGTGCGCCGTCCCACCCAGCCGTGACCGTCCGGCTCCATCACGTAGTCGTCGTCGCGCAGATTGTCCATGTGGAGCAGCCCGTCCACCGCCACGTCGAGAATCTGCACGAAGCAGCCGAACTCGACCACCGTCGTGATGAGACCGCGGAACGTCTGGCCGATGCGCTCACGAAGGTAATGACACTTGAGGAACGTGGCGACGTAGCGGTCCGCCTCGTCGGCACGCTTCTCGAGTCTCGAGAGGCTCTCGCCGAGCGGTGCCAGCTCGTCTTCCGAGTAATTCACCGCGCCGTCGCGCGCGCCGATCAGCGCCTTCAGCGTCCGGTGCACGACGAGATCCGGGTAGCGGCGGATCGGCGACGTGAAGTGCACGTAGTGCTCGAGCGCGAGTCCGAAGTGCCCGATGTTGACCGGCTGATACACCGCCTGCGGCATCGCCCTCACGATCAGCGACTCGATGAACGGCCGCTCCGCGGAGTCGCCGAGCCGGCGCGTGATCGCCTGCAGATCGCGCGGCGCCACGGTTTCCGGAATGCGCGCGTCGATGCCGAGAGCGGCGAGCGTCGCCGTCAGCCGATCGAGCTTCTGCTCCTCGGGCTGGCCGTGCACACGGTAGAGCGTCGGCTTCCCCGTGCGCTTGAGCTCGCGCGCGACGGCGACGTTCGCGAGGATCATGCACTCCTCGATCAGCCGGTGCGCGTCGTTGCGCACGCGCAGCTCGATCGCGCGCACGCGCTCGGCCGAATCGATCTGGAATTCCGCTTCGGCGGCGTCGAAATCGAGCGCGCCACGGCGCATGCGCGCACGGTGCAGCGCGCGGTACACGTCGACGAGCGGCAGCAGACGCTCCACGAGCGGACCGATCTCGCGCCGTGCGGCGACCCGCCCTTCGAAGAGCGCTTCGTTGACGAGCGAATAGGTGAGCCTCGCCGCCGAGCGCATGACCGCCGGATAGAACTTCGCGGACTTCAGCGCTCCCCGACGCGAGACGATCATGTCCGCGGCGAAGCACAGGCGATCGACGTGCGGCGCAAGAGAGCAGAGATGGTCCGACAGCGCGGTCGGCAGCATCGGCAGCACGCGTGTCGGGAAGTACACCGACGTGCCGCGTTCCTGCGCCGCGCGGTCGAGCTCGGTGCCCGGCCGCACGTAGTGGCTCACGTCGGCGATCGCCACGACGAGCCGGAAACCGCCCGGATGCGGCTCGGCGTACACGGCGTCGTCGAAGTCGCGCGCGCTCTCGCCGTCGATGGTGACGAGCGGCATGTCGCGCAGGTCGACCCGGCCCTTGAGAGCACGCGGATCGACGCGGTCTCCGAAGGCCTGCGCCTCGCGCAGTGCCGCCGCGGGAAATTCACACGGCAGATCGAAGCGGGCGATCGCCGACTCCGTCGCGAGCTCCACCGGGCGGTCCGGATCGAGCCGTTTCTCGATACGGGCGACTCCGGGCGAGGCCGGTCCCGGGCGGCGGACGATGCGGGCAATGACCCAGTCACCGTTGCGCGCGCCATGGAGATCGGACGGCGCGACGGAGCAGCGAAGCTGGAGGCGGCGGTCGGCGGCCGTTACCCAGGCGGCCTTCCCGTACACCTCGAGCGTTCCCAGGAAGGCGTTCACCGCGTGGCCGACGACGCTGTCGAGCTGCCCGACCCACCGGTCGAGCGCATCGCGCGCCAGGCTCACCCGCACCCGGTCGCCGTGCATGACGCCGCGCATCTGTGCCGGGGGCAGGAACACGCTGTCGGCCAGGCCTTCGACGCGGACGAAACCGTAGCCGGCACGGTGCGCGGTCACGGTGCCTTCCACAACACCGCCCGCACGAGCGTCCGTGGAGCCCGCGGGGCGGCGCGGGCTCCGGGCTTCCCGCTCCTGGCGGCGCTCGCCGGCCTTGGAATGCCGGGATTTTCTGGTTGCGGCGCGCCGATCGCGGCGGCCGAACCGGCCTCGTCTAGACTTCAATTGACAGCTCCCGACCCCCTGCGTACATTTCGCCGCTCGCTCCGGAGCGGCCAAGTTCCGGGCTTTGCGGTACCTGCCCAGGTGGCGGAATTGGTAGACGCACTAGTTTCAGGTACTAGCGGGTAACACCGTGGAGGTTCGAGTCCTCTCCTGGGCACCATCCCTCTCTTCGCGTTTTCGCCGCGAACCGTCCCGCGCCGCTCCCTGAAACGCCCGCGTAGACGCTCAGATTCTCGGATCCTGCGGGACGACCGCGACGTCGCAGTGTGCCCTTGCCACCGTGGCATGGGTCGAGCTGCCGAGGAACAGCTCGCTGAGGAGCGAGTGTCCGTGCTTGCCCATCACGATGACGTCGGCACCCTGCCGCTTCGCCTCCTCACTGATCAGGAACTTCGCGTCACCGTCGTCGACTGACCACGTCACCCTGGGGTCGCCCGGGAGCGCCTTGCCGACGAGTCCCGTGACGTTCTCCAGCGCCGCGTTGCGCGACGCGGAGCGGTGCTTCTCGATGGCTTCCCGGGGAGCGTCGGCGAGGAACAGCGTGCCTTCGGAACGATCCGAGTGGGCGTGGAAGACGTGGAGCTGCGCGTCGGGTGCGAGGCGCCGTGCGAACTGCAGCGCGGCGATGGAGTGGACAGAGAAGTCCACGGGCACGAGCACCTTCGCGTAATCCTTCACCGGGTCATTGCGAACCACGAGAATCGGACGGCGGCCGAGGTACAGCATCCGGTCGGCGACCGTACCGAGGAGCGCTTCCCGGGTCCGGCTCGTTCCATGCGCGCCGACCACGAGCAGATCGGCATGGTCGGCCTCCGCGAGAATCTCGTCGCGCACTCTCCCCGAGCGCACGACGCATTCCGCCTGAACGTTCGACGCCTTCTGCAGCTTCTCCGCAATTGCTGCGAGGCGACGCCCCGCGTCTTCGCTCAGCCTGTCCTTGACGTCCGCCGCCAGACCCAGCCGCGTGCGCAGCTCCTCGAGAGCATCCGTCTGCACGACGTGCAGCAGTCGCAGTCGCGCTCCGTGGCCGGCCGCGAGCAGGGCCGCACGGTGAGCGGCGCGGTCCGCGTCTTCCGAGAAATCGGTTGCCGCAAGAATCGTCTGGATCGAGGTCATCCGACCCACCTCCTTCGTCGCACGTACGCACCGGGCCGGCCTGGGATCGAAGCTTCAGCCGTCCGTGGCGCGACGGCAATGCAGCCGCCGCGCCGGATGAGCGTGCCCATCAGGACTTGCGGCCCTGCGCCCGCTGACAGAGCCTGCGGTCCCGCTCCGCGGCGTAGATCTGCGGACCGGCGATCATCCTGCCGAACGCGATGCGCTCCTGCGACGGATTCACGTCGAGCGGTATCGAAGCGAGGATGGCCTCGCCTCGCGCTCTGAAGTCCTCCTCGAACTCGGGCGTCGTCAGCACGTACAGATCGTTGTTCTGCATGCCGCGCAGCACCCGCTGTCCTGCCTCGAGAGGATCCATCCCCGGCGCCGGACCGCTCGGAGGCGGCACCCCCTCCCGCGGACGCGAAGGCGGCGGAGGCGGCGGACGGCCACCGCGATCGTCGGAGAGCTCCGGCGGACGGTTGCGCTCCGAGTTGGCGATGTTCGTGTTCACGACGCCCGGGCAGAACACCGTCACGCCGATGTTGACTCCCGAAGTGATGAACTCGGTACGCAGCGCTTCCATCATGCCGACCACCGCGAACTTCGACGCGGTGTACACGCCGAGCGCGCCGTGACCGATGAGTCCGGCGAGGGAAGACGTGGCGATGATGTGCCCGCCCTCGCCGTGCGACTGAATGCGCGGCAGGAAGGTCCGGATTCCGTTGAAGACGCCGTTGAGATTGACGCCGATGCCCCAGTCCCAGTCGTCGTAGGTCGCCGTGCTGAGTGGTCCCGCGACACCGACACCGGCGTTGTTCACGAGCACGTGCACCTTGCCGAATACGCGCACGGTTTCCTCGGCTGCTTTTTCCATCGCCGCGCGGTCGGTGACGTCGAGGTTTATCGCGTGCACGCGGTTGCCGGCGCTGGCGAGATACTTCATCGCCTCGTCGAGGTTCGACTTCGTGCGGTAGGTGATCACCACCTTCATGCCCGCATCGGTGAACGCCCGGGCGATGCCGAGTCCGATACCGCTCGAGCCGCCGGTGATGAAGGCGACCTTGCCCTCGACCTCCCGCATCGGCGTGGGCACCGACGGGCAGTTCGCCGGCGCGGCGGAGGGTGCGGACGACGACGATTGCGCGCTCACCAGCACCGATGCGGAGGTTCCGACCGCGGCGAGCGCGGTGCTCTCCAGAAACCGGCGGCGGGCGCGACCGGACTCCGACAGTGAACGCCTGATCGAATCATCGTGCTCGGACATGACAATTCCCCTTCAGCGACGGGTCGTGCCGGCCGGTGAGCCTGTCACGCAGCCCGTCATGGCCTCATCGGTATTCGTGACGCGCCCGACGGATGGCGGGCCCCTACTTCACCTGCTTCACGCGCACACCGCGGACGGGCTCGCACGCGACCTCTCGACCGATCGTCGATGGAGCGAGGCGGGCCGGCCGTTTCGGGCGCATCATACTGGCAGTCCGCGCACCTGACAGCCCGAACGCCGGTGCAACCGAATCGACCGAGAAGGAAAAGCTCACGAGACGAGGATTTCTGTCGCGTCCGGCCGAGCTGGATGCGCAGCGTGACCGGATGATCCAGGCGTGGATTCCACAGTGGAACCGGAACCCCTCGTTCGCGGAGAATCTCTTCGTTCATCATTGCACGCTGTGACGAACGAGGACATCGATCATCTTGAAACCGCTTCTTCTGCCCATCGTGCTGCTCGGAGGTCTGAGCCTCGCCGCGAGCGCTGCCGAACCATCCGCGACCGAACTGGATACCATCGCCCAGCGTGTCCGTGCCTGCACGCCCTGCCACGGCGCGGAGGGGCGTGCGACGAGCGAAGGGTACTACCCGCGCATCGCGGGCAAGCCCGCGGGGTACCTCTACAACCAGCTCGTCAACTTCCGTGACGGCCGCCGTCACTTTCCGATGATGACCTATCTCACCGAGCGGCAGACCGAGCAGTTCCTGCTCGAGATGGCCGCGCACTTCGCCGCACAGGAGCTGCCCTATCCGCCTCCGCAGCGTCCGAACGTCGACGCGGCGCTCCTCGAACGCGGCCGCGTGCTCGCGACCGAAGGCGACGCGCAGCGCGAGATTCCGGCCTGCAGTGCATGCCACGGCAGTCGATTGATGGGAGTCGAGCCGTCCGTGCCCGGCCTGCTCGGTCTGCCGGACGATTACCTCATCGCCCAGATGGGATCGTGGCGCAGCGGCTCACGCCGCGCGCACGAGCCCGACTGCATGGCCGAGATCGCGCGGCGACTCGAGCGCGAGGATCTCGCAGCGGTAGCGGCGTGGCTCGCCGTCCAGCCGGTGCCCGAGAACACTCGACCGGATCCCGCCTTCGAGCAGGAGCCGCCCATGCGCTGCGGCAGCATCCCCGAGAACACGCAGGCGGCACCATGAAGCGCAGGATCGTTCTTGCGGTGATCGCGCTCGCGATCCCGGCCCTGGTGCTGCTTTCGCGGCTGCGTGTCGAGGACAGAACCGGGGGCGAAGCGCCTCCGCCGCTCTTCGCAGACACCGCGAACGAAGTCGAGCGCGGCCGCGCGCTCGTGCTCCTTGCCGACTGCGGCCCGTGCCACACGGCGCGCGGTGGTGAACCGTTCGCGGGCGGACGCGCCATCCCCACTCCGTTCGGCACGTTCGTGACACCGAACATCACGCCCGATCCCGAGACGGGCATCGGCAACTGGACGTCGGACGATCTCTGGCGCGCGCTGCATGAGGGGCGCGGCCGCGACGGGCGGCTGCTGTACCCGACTTTTCCCTACACCAACTACACGAAGATCAGCCGGCGCGACGCGGACGCGATGTTCGCATACCTCCGGACGCTGAAGCCGGTACGGCGCGAGAACCGTCCGCACGAGCTGCGATTCCCCTACGACCAGCGCTGGCTGCTCGCGGCGTGGCGTGCGCTCTTCTTCCGCCCCGGCGTCTACGAGCCCGATCCGGAGCGGAGCGCGGAGTGGAACCGTGGTGCCTATCTCGTTCAGGGCGTCGCCCACTGCAGCGCATGCCATGAAGCGCGCAATGCGCTGGGCGCCATTCAGTCGAGCGACAACCCTGCCGGCGGCCTCGTGCTCGACTGGTACGCCCCGAGCCTGACCCGCGCGCGCGAAGCCGGCGTGCAGCACTGGAGCGAAGAAGACATCGTCACCTTCCTGCGCACGGGCCGTACGCAGTCGGCACCGCACGCCTCCGCGCTCGGGCCGATGGCGGAAGTGGTCTACGAGAGTCTGCAGCACGTCCATCCGGGTGAGCTGCACGCGATGGCGGTATATCTCAAGTCACTGCCGGTGGACGGCGCTCCGCCGGATGCAGGTGCAGGTTTCGCATCGGCACCTCTCACGGGTTCCCTCGCGCGCGGACGCGAGATCTACATGGAGCATTGCGCGGACTGCCACGGCGAGAGAGGCGAAGGCCGGCTTCCGGCGGCCATTCCCCTCGCGGGCAATCGTGCGGTGTGCATGGATTCGGTGGCCAATCCCATTCGAATCGTGCTCTACGGCGGCTATCCTCCGGGGACGGAGGGCAGTCCGCGGCCGTTCGGCATGCCGCCCTTCTATCCGACGCTCCGCAACGATCAGATCGCGAGCGTGCTGAACTACGTGCGCACCGGCTGCGGCGCGGACGTGCCGCGCGTGACGGCCGACGAAGTGGAGAGGAACCGCGGAGGGCCGCTGTGGTGAGTCCGCGCGTCCGGCGCGGCGCGGAACGACGAGCATGCAGAAGCTGCTTTCCGACCCGGTGTACATCGAGATCGCACTGCGCCTGATCGCAGCCCTGGTGATCGGCGGCCTGATCGGTCTCGAGCGCAGCTATCACGGCCGGCCCGCGGGCTTCCGCACGCACGCACTGGTGTGCATGTCCACCGCGCTGCTGATGATGGTCACCGTGTATGAGACGCGCTGGTTTCCGCAGCTCTTCCAGGGACGCGTGGCGCTCGATCCGACGCGACTCGCACAGGGAATCATGACGGGAATCGGATTTCTCGGTGCCGGCACGATCATGCGCGAGGGCCTGTCCGTGCGCGGACTGACGACCGCCGCGTCGATCTGGACCACCGCGGCAATCGGCATCCTGGTCGGCATCGGCTTCTACGTTCCGGCCGTCTTCGCGACGATCCTCACGTTCGGCACGCTCTCGATCTTCCGCTGGATCGAGAACCGCATTCCCTCGCAGTTCTACGCGCAGTTCCTCGTGAGATTCGCCCGCGGGGAAGTGATGCCCGAGGCCGACATGCGCAGGCTCCTCGCCGAGCACGGCTTCACCATCGCGAACCTCAACTACCGGCTGGACGCCGTGCAGAACTACTTCGAGTACCGCATGACCATTCGCACGGACCGGGCCGAGAACGCGAGCCGGCTCAGCGTCGCGCTCAGTGCGCTGCCGTCCGTGAAGCGGTTCCGTGTATCCCCGACGGGCGATTGACGAAGCGGCAAGGAGAGTCCCGCATGCGATCCCTGGAGAGACGTGCCCGATCCCTGAAGCTCGCCGGAACCATGACCGTGCTCGCGACGCTTCTCGCCGCCTGCGCGCCCGACTCCGGTGGCGCTCCGGGTCGCACGTCCGGCACGACCCGGCCGATCGAGCTCACGCAGTTCCGCCTGGGCGCAGAGCTGGGGAACGACGGCGCAGTGACCGCGCTGTCCGAGAAATCCACCTTCAACATCGGCGAGCAGGTGCACCTCTCCATGCGCGTCGTCCATGCGCCTCCGGGCACACCGATCGAAGTGATCTGGCGCGGACCGGAGAACGAAAAGCTCGGCGGTGAAACGAAGACCGTGCGTCCCGGGCAGGTGCACGTGCACTTCTCCGCCGACACGAGCAGCCTCCCGGCGGGCAAGGCGTACAAGGTTGCGGTGGCCGTGCAGGGCCGCAGCATCACGCAGATCGAGTTCGATCTCGAGGATCCGTTGGCCTCACAGCCGTAGGCCGTATACGGGCGCACGGTTCCACGAAAAAGAAACGCCCTCCGGCGCTGGCACACCGGAGGGCGGCGGTCATCGTTCCGCAGCGTCGGATCAGAAGCTGCGACGCACCGTGAACGACCACTCGCGCGGAGGTGCGGGCTGCGCAGCCGTCCAGGCGCCCGAGGTCGAGATGTCGAACACGTTGTAGAAGTAGTACTTGTCGGTGAGGTTGGTCACGCCGAGCGCCGTCTCCCACTCGCCGTCCGCGGAGAGCCACGTCACCCGCGCATTCACCAGACCGAAGGCGGGCACGCTGGCCGCGTTCGAGACCGCAGGCTTGCGCTCCGCTTCGTAGCTGTAATCGATGCGCGGCGTGAGCGTGCTGCCGTTCGGCAGCGCGAAGCCGTGCTGCACGCCGAGGCTCAGCTTGTACTCGGGAATGCCGGGAGGTGCATCCGGATCGCGGATGAAGTTCGGATTCTCGAGCACCGCGGGATCGATGCGCGTGTATTTGGCGTCGATCCAGCTCGCCGAGAAGTCGATCAGCGTGGCCGGCGCCGGCCGGAAGGTGGCCTCGAGCTCCGCACCCCTGTACTCCGAGTCCTGCCCATTGACGATCGCGAGGCACGGTGTCGGCGGATCGAGACCCGGGCAGACGCTGCCCGGCGCACCGATCTGCTGATCCTTGTACTTGTTCAGGAACAGCGCACCGTTCAAGCGCAGGCGCCGGTCGAAGAGGTCGGACTTGAAACCGATCTCGTAGGCGTCGAGCTCCTCCATGCCGAACGGCAGGATGTGCGTCGCGTAGAAGAACCGCGGCGACACGCCGCCGCTCTTGAAGCCCGTCGAGTTCGTCACGTACGTCATGAACGAGTCCGACCACCGGTAGTCGATGCTGATGCGGTAGTCGATGCGATCGTCCGCGAAGGTGACGACCGGCGCGTAGCCGCCCGCTTCGTAGAGCGAAGACAGCGGGCTCGGCGCGCCGAAGCAGGCACCGAAGCCGACCGCGTACTTGAATGCGCACAGCTCCGAGGCGGTCAGGCCTCCGTCGCCCGAATTGAGGCGCGAGAGGAGCTGATTCTTCTCCTCGTCGCTGTAGCGCAGGCCCACCGTCACGTTCAGCCGGTCCGTCGCGTGCCACACGGCGTGCGCGAAGGCGGCGCGGCTCTTCGAGTCGGCGACCTCGTCGCTGATGAAGTCGAAGCCGCCTTCACCGAAGATGTAGCCGATGTCGATGCGGTTGCGCTGGCGGTTCTTCTGCGTGAAGTAGAACAGGCCCAGCGTGAAATCGACGGGACCGGCCGTGCCATTGAGGCGCAGCTCCTGCTGGAAGGCGTGCCCGTCGAGCCAGTTGAAGCCCGTCTCGCCGGCGAGCGGAGACCCGTCGTGCGCCGTGGCGAAGTCGTTCTCCAGCTCGCGGTGCGACGTGATCGACTTGATCGCGAGGCTGTCGTTGATCGTGTAATCGACGACGAGCGCCGTGCCCCAGCCCTGGAAGTGGTTGATCGGCGGCGTGCTGTACGGCTGCCGATCGAAACCGCTGAACGGATTGAAGCCGCTCGTCGTGGAGGCGAAAGTCTCGTACGTGTAGTACCCACCCTTGCTCACGTTGAACCAGGGCCCCCATGCCGGACCGAGGGCGGGGATGTCGTGCGCATCGAGCAGCACCATCGCCGATGCTTCCGAACGGTCGTTCGTCAGATCGCCGATCAGGTTGATCTCGAGATCGTCAGTGGGAAGCCAGCGCAGATGCGCGCGGCCCGCCGTATACGACTGGCCTCCGAGTGTTCCGAGCTCACAGCCGGTCTGTCCCGTGCTCGACGACGAAATGCCGAGCTGGGCGGCGAGCTCCGGGTTCGCGCAGGCGAAATCGATGCGCTTCACGTAGCCGTCCTGCGTATTCGAGGCACCGGTGACACGCAGGAACAGATTGTCCGCGAGAGCGAACTCACCCGCCGCCTTCGCACCGAGACGGTCGAAACGGCCGACGGTGACTTCCGCGTATCCGCCGCCGTCGCCCGTCGGCTTGCGGGTGATCAGTCGCACCGAGCCGCCGATCGCGTTGCGGCCCTGAAGCGTGCCCTGCGGACCGCGCAGCACCTCGACGCGCTCCAGATCGATGATCTCGAACGCGGAACCGGTGAGCGTCGGGAAGTACACGTCGTCGATGTACATGCCCACGCCCGGCTCGAACGCGAAGTTGTAGTCGGCCTGTCCGACACCACGAATGAACGCGGAAGTCGAGGCGCCGTACGGTCCGGACGCCTTCTTGATCTGCACGTTCGGCGCCTGCTGGGTGACTTCGAAGATCGAGTCCTGACCCCGCGCGCGCATCATGTCTTCGGTCACCGCGGTGATCGCGAGGGGCGCGTCCTGCAGACGCTCCTCACGGAACTGTGCGGTGACCACGACTTCCTGCAGGCCTTCGCTCTCCGTGCTCGCCGCTTCCTGCGCCATCGTCACGATCGGTGCGAGCGCGACGGTGGATGCGAGCGCAGCACGGACGCTCAGACGAACGGCAGATGCTGATCGACAAGAACTCATCAAGCTTGCCCCCTTGTTGCAGAAATGCCTCACAAACTCTCAGGGATGTTCGGCCGACGAAGCTGTCGCGCATGTATCTTCGTTGCGTTCACGCGACAGACGGCGGACGAACGGCCATTTTGTTGTGCCGCACAACGTTGAGTCAACCTGTTCATCCGTCTGCCTCGAGCGACTCGAGTGAGCCCCTCAGTCGCTCGAGTGCGTGCGCGGCCCTCGGTGCCGGGGTGCGTCGGGTATATTCCGGCGGCCATTCGGCGAGGGAGGAAACTCATGACGGAGGTCCAGCGCCGCCCCGTTCGGCGGGCCGCGGCATGCCTGATCGCGGCTCTCTACCTGCCCGTGACGATCACCGCGCAGCAGCCGGACATCGGCATCGCGCCCGTGCAGCTCACCGAGCCGAGCTACGTGTTCGACACGGCCGAGCAGCACCGGATCCGGGTGGTCGTCGTCGCCAAGGGACTCGATCATCCCTTCGCTTTCGCGATCCTCCCGTCGGGTGATGCGCTGGTCGCAGAGCGCGGCGGACAGCTGCGCCTCGTTCACAATGCCGTGGGCCAGCCTGGCCGTGCTTCCGCGCTCGACCCCGAACCCGTGGCCGGGGTGCCTCAGGTCGTTCCTCCCTATCGCGGCGGCGGATTGCACGACATCGCGCTGCATCCCGGCTTCGAACGGAACGGGTTGGTGTACTTCACGTACAACCGGCCCGTAGAGCCGCCGAGCGGCTCGACGCCGCCCGCAAGACGTCAGGGCTACGTGTCGCTCATGCGCGGCAGACTCGAAGGCAGGACGCTGAAGGACGTCGAAGAGCTGTTCTCGGGCGAGCTCGGCGGCTCGTTCGGATCACGGATCGCGTTCGGCAGGGATGGAACGATCTACATGACGACCGGCGCGCCGTTCGACGATCGTGCGCAGCGGCTCGACAGCGTGTACGGCAAGGTTCTGAGACTGCGCGAGGACGGTTCCGCCCCACCCGACAATCCGTTCGTCGGCAGGCCCGGTGCGCGGCCGGAGATCTATACGCTCGGCCACCGCGATCAGCTCGGTCTCACCGTGCATCCGGTCACCGGCGCCGTGCTCGCCGCGGAGCACGGCCCGAACGGCGGCGACGAGGTGAATCTGATTCTCCCGGGGAAGAACTACGGCTGGCCGGAGTACAGCTACGGGCGCACGTACGAAGGCAAGCGCATCTCGGAAGTGCCCATCGTGGAGGGAATCGAGCAGCCGCTCCTCATATGGATTCCGTCGATCGCGCCCACGGGACTCACGTTCTACACCGGCGACCGCTTCCCCGCATGGAAGGGAAACCTCTTCGTCGGCAGCGCGCGCCGCGGCGAGATTCCGCGCACGGGCGGGCTCGAGCGCGTGGTGCTCAACGATGAGCTGGAAGAGCTGCGCCGCGAGACGCTGCTCACGCAGCTCCACCAGCGCATCCGCGACGTGCGTCAGGGGCCGGACGGATTGCTGTACGTCGTGACCGACGAGGACGACGGCGCGCTGCTCAGAATAGAGCCCGCACCGTGAAGAATCCGCGTCACTCGAAGGGGTGACGCAGAACGATCATCTGGTCGCGATCGGGTCCCGTCGAGATCAGATCGATCGGCACGCCGACCAGACTCTGAATGCGCTCGAGATAGAGCTGCGCATTGCGCGGCAGCGCGTCGAACTTCGTGAGCCCCACGGTCGACTCCCGCCAGCCGGGCAGCTCCTCGTACACCGGCTCGGCGTCCGCGTAAGCGTCCGAGCACAGCGGCGGCTCGGCGACGACCTGACCGTCGATCCGGTAGCCGACGCCGATGCGGATGGTGTCGAGCCCGTCCAGCACGTCCAGCTTCGTGATGCACAGACCCGAGACGCTCGAATGCACGATCGCGCGCCGCAGCGCCACGGAATCGAACCAGCCGCAGCGGCGGCGCCGGCCCGTGACCGAGCCGAACTCGTGACCCACGCGCGAGAGGTGCTCGCCGTACTCGTCGAACACTTCCGTCGGGAACGGACCCGCGCCCACGCGCGTGGTGTACGCCTTGACGATGCCGATCACCGCGTCGAAGGCCCGCGGCCCGATGCCCGTGCCGGTGGCCGCGAAACCGGCCGTCGTGTTCGACGACGTGACGAACGGATAGGTGCCGAGGTCCACGTCGAGCATCGCACCCTGCGCACCTTCGAACAGCACGTTCGCCCCCTGCTCGCGCAGCTCGTGCAGCGCCTGCGTGACGTCCGCGACGAGCGGCGCGATGCGTTCGCCGTACGCGAGCTGCTCGTCGAGCGTCTTCTGGAAGTCGACGGGAGGATGGCGGTAGTAGTGCTGCAGGACGAAGTTGTGGAAATCGATGAGCTCGCCGAGCTTGGCGGCGAAGCGATCCCGCTGGAACAGATCCGCGACGCGCACCGCACGGCGCGCCACCTTGTCCTCGTACGCCGGACCGATGCCCCGCCCCGTCGTGCCGATCGCGTTCGCGCCGCGGGCCTGCTCGCGCGCGCGGTCGAGCGCGACGTGCGACGGGAGGATCAGCGGGCAGTTCGGCGAGATGCGCAGCCGCTCGAACACCGGCACGCCCTGCCGGATGAGCATGTCGCTCTCGTTGAGCAGCGCCTCGAGGCTCAGCACCACGCCGTTGCCGATGAAGCAGCGCACGTGCTCCCGCAGGATGCCCGACGGGATCAGCGACAGGATGGTCTTGCGCCCGCCGATCACGAGCGTGTGGCCGGCGTTGTGACCGCCCTGAAAGCGAGCGACGGCAGCCGCACGCTCGGTCAGGAGGTCGACGACCTTGCCCTTGCCCTCATCGCCCCATTGCGTCCCGATGACGACGACGAACTTGCCCATGGCGGTGGGTCTCTTCAGCGGACCAGATACAGCAGCACGAGCCCGACGAGCATGCTGCCGAGCCCGGCGATGCGCAGCTCGCGGTCGCCGATCTCGAGTATGCGCGCCAGCGCGCGCTTCATGCCGGCCGGGTTCAGGAACGGAACGATCCCTTCGATCACGAAGAACAGCGCGAGAGCGCCCAGCAGGTCGGAAAGATCGAGCGACACGAGACTTTCCTGCGACGGTGCGGGAATCGAGGCGGATCAGCGTCCGCCCGATTCGGGGCTCTTGAGATACTTGAAGAACTCGCCGTCCGGCGTGACCACCAGTACGTCGCCTTCCCTGCCGAGCGAGCGCTCGTAGGCCTGAAGGCTCCGGTAGAAGGCGTAGAACTCCGGGAACTTCGAGTACGCGCGCGCGTAGATGGCGGTCGCCTGGGCGTCCGCGTCGCCGCGGATGCGCAGCGCCTCGCGCTCGGCGTTCGCGAGGATCTCGGTGCGCTGGCGCTCGGCCTGTGCGCGGATCTGCAGCGCGGCGCTCGCGCCCTCCGCGCGCAGGCGGCTCGCGAGCTTCGCGAAGTTCTGGTTCATGCTCTGATAGACGCGTGCCGCGACGTCCTCGGGCAGATCGATGCGCTGCACGCGCACGTCGATCAGCTCGACCCCGAGGTCGCGCACGGCCGCGCTCGCGCGCTCGAACATGTCGCCCGTGACCGCCGCGCGCTCGGCCGTGACGATCTGCTCGAGCGTGCGCTGAGCGACCACGCTCTTGATGCCGTCCTTGACGATCGCCGCGAGACGATCGCCGGCGATTTCCTCGCGCCCGCCGGTCGCGCGGAAGTACGCGGGCGCGTCGTCGACGCGCCACTTCATGTAGAAGTCGACGATCAGCCCGCGGTTGTCGTTCGTGAGGAAGGTCTCGCCCTGGAAGGACTGCGTCAGGATGCGCTTCTCGAACTTGACGACGCGGTCGATCGGCCACTTCCAGTGGAGCCCCGCACCGTAGCCCATGCCGACGATCTCGCCGAAGCGGGTGCGGATGGCGAGCTCCGTCTCGCGCACCGTGAAGAGCGAGGTGAGCGCGACGAGGACCGCGATGCCGAGGAGCACGACGACGGGGAAGGCACGCGAGGACATCAGCGTTCTCCTCGCGAGCGGCCCTCGATGGTGACCGACTCGGGCTCACTCGACTGAGTGCTCGTCGGGGTCTCGGTGGTCATCATGTCGGAATCCGGCACGCGACGTTCCATCAGCTTGTCGAGCGGCAGGTACAGGATGTTTCCTCCCGCTCCGCTGCCCGGCTTCGAGTCGAGCACCACCTTGCGCGAGCGGCTCAGCACGTTCTCGATGGCATCCATGTAGAGGCGCTGCCGCGTCACGGCAGGCGCCTTCGCGTAGGCCTCCGCGAGCTGCTCGAAGCGGGCGGCCTGGCCTTCGGCGAGCGCGATCGTGCGCGCGCGATAGGCTTCCGCTTCCTGACGCATGCGCGCGGCCTGGCCCTCGGCCTCCGGCAGGATGCGGTTCGCGTAGGCCTGCGCTTCACGCACGACACGCTCCTGATCGGCGAGCGCCTTGTTCGCATCTCGCTGCGAGGGCACGACCGCCTCGGGCACCTGCACGTCCGTGAGGTTCACGGTCGTCACCACGATGCCCGTGTTGTAGTAGTCGAGCGTGCGCTGGATGAGCTCCATCGTCCTGCGCGTGATCTCGGGGCGCGTAGCGCCAACGAGCACGGCGTCGAGCTCGCTCTGCCCGACGATCTCACGGATGGCGCTCGCGGCCACCTGCTCGAGCGTCGCTTCCGGATCGCGCACGCGGAACAGCACCTTCTGCGGATCGCGGAGCTGATACTGGACGGCGAAGCTGAGATCGACGAGATTGATGTCGGCCGTCAGGACGCGCGAACGGAAATCGCTGCTGTTGACGTTCGCGACGTTGACCTTGGTGATCGTCTCGATGGGCCACGGCCAGCGCCAGCCCCACCCCGGCAGCCGTTCTTCGACGAAACGTCCGAAGCGCAGGATGATGCCGCGCTCGGCGGCGTTGACCTGGTAGAAGCCGGACAGAAGCCAGAGACCGAGTACGACGAGTCCCACCGCCAGAAACAGTGAGCTTCCCCCGCCCTCACCCCGGGAGCCCGGCCGCAGCATCGACTCGAGCCGCCGCTGCCAGTCCTTTACACGCTCATCGAGGCTGGTGCCGCCCTGTCCGGGGCGCCGCCCCCAGGGGTTGTTGTTCTGACCGCCAGGTTGATTCCACGCCATAGTGGGTCTCGCGCGCTCAAGCGCCCGACATAATGCAGATTAGCGCAGCTTGGACGCGCCGAGAGAAGTGGGCGATTGTAGGTACCCGTTCCTGGGCACACAAGGCATATCGGACTCCCGCAGCTGCAGGATCCTGACACCTGCGCTGCGCGCCAGCGCCATGAGCTCGTCGTCCGGCAGCTCGACATCGAGCTCGAGCGAGCCGTCGCCGTGCGAGCGCTCGGCGCGCACGGCACCCGAGGAGTAGAGTTTCGCGCGCAATGCACCGGCGCTCGCGGGCAGACCGAGCACCGCGCGTCGCACGCTGCGCGAGAGCCGCTCGGCGATCACGCCGACGAGCGCGTCGAGCCCCAACCTCTTCTCCGCGGAGATCCACACGGTGTGCGCTCTGCCCTCGGCATCCCGCTCGACCCGGGGCGGCACACCCAGCCGGTCGATCTTGTTGTACACCAGCACCTGCGGAATGCGGTCGGCGCCGATCTCTGCGAGAACCTTGTTCACCTGTTCGACGCGCTCCTCGCGCCGCGGGTCGCTCGCGTCCACGACGTGCAGCAGCAGGGTCGCCTCGCGCGCCTCCGTGAGGGTCGACTGGAACGCCGCCACGAGCTCGTGAGGCAGCTCGCGAATGAAACCGACGGTATCTGCCACCACGACACCCGCGCCGCCGGGCAGCATCATGCGCCGGACCGTCGGATCGAGCGTCGCGAAGAGCTGATCCGCAACGTAGGCCTCCGTGCCCGTGAGCGCACGGAACAGCGTGGACTTGCCCGCGTTCGTGTAGCCGACGAGCGCGACCGACGGCACGGGGATCTCCGCGCGCATCTGACGCCCCGTCTCGCGCTGCTGCTTGAGCTTATCGAGACGCCGCTCGAGCACGTGAATGCGCTTCGCGACGAGCCGCCGGTCCGTCTCGAGCTGGGTCTCGCCGGGGCCTCGCAGGCCCACGCCGCCGCCCCTCCCCCTCTGGCGTTCGAGGTGAGTCCAGCCGCGCACCAGACGGCTCGAGATGTGCTTGAGCTGCGCGAGCTCGACTTCGAGCTTGCCTTCGGCGCTGCGGGCGCGCTGCGCGAAGATGTCGAGGATCAGGCCGTTGCGGTCGAGCACGCGCCTGCCGATGAGCTTCTCGAGATTGCGCTCCTGGCTCGGAGAGAGCGCGTGATCCACGAGTATCACCTCCGCGCCTTCCGACTCGGCGACGGCGCGCAGCTCCTCCGCCTTGCCACTGCCCATGAAGTAGCGAGGGTCGGGCCGGTCACGCCGGCCGGTGACCGTCGCCACGGGCTGCACCCCTGCCGACAGCGCGAGCTGCCTGAATTCCTCGAGATCCTCGGGGTCGACGGGTGCGCCTATGCCGAGGCGCACGAGGACCGCGCGCTCACCGGTGCGCGGGCGCTCGAACACTCGGCGACTCCGTCGGCAGGAACATTACTCGGAGGAGCTCTCCGAGGACTGGGCGGATTCGTCGGCCAGAGGCAGGCGCACGTTGCGGGACGGTACGACCGTCGAAATGGCGTGCTTGTAGACCATCTGGCTCACGCTGTTCTTGAGGAGCACGACGAACTGGTCGAACGAGTCGATCTGCCCCTGCAGCTTGATGCCGTTCACCAGATAAATGGATACGGGCACCCTTTCCTTGCGCAAAGTGTTCAGAAAAGGGTCCTGCAGCGACTGGCCTTTGGCCATCGGGTTCTCCTTGTTTTGGCGGGTTCTGTAGTTGTTGGGTCAGGATCGCACGCGACCTTCCGTGAGGTGGATCCAAGCAAGCTCCGTGCCGTACAGGGGCGTGGCACGGCGGGGGATATTACCACGCCGCCCGGATCAGCGGCCAAGCTTGCCGAGACGCGACCGGAGTTTCGTGCTCCAGTTCTCGTACGCGCCCGGCTCGGCCGGGTCGATCCACTCGATTTCACGCTCCGATCGGATCCACGTGAGCTGCCGTTTCGCGAGCTGACGCGTCGCGGCGATGGCGCGGCGAACGCCTTCCTCCAGGGAGTATTCGCCTTCGAGGTACCCCCAGAGCTGCCGGTATCCGACGGCGCGGATCGCCGGATGCCGGGATGTCAAATCGCCACGCTTGTGCAGGTTTGTCACCTCGTCGAGGAACCCGCGCTCCATCATTTCGAGGAAACGCCGTTCGAGACGCCGGTGCAGGGCGGCGCGATCGGCAGGCACGAGCGCCCAGCGCAGGAGGTGCGGCGGGGGCTGCGTGGCCCGCCGCTCGCGCTGCAGCTCGGTGAGCGGCCTGCCCGTCGTGTAGTACACCTCAAGCGCCCGCTGGATACGCTGCGGATCGTTCGGATGGATCCGTGCCGCCGCTTCGGGATCGACGCGGCCGAGCTCCGCGTGCAGTGCCGCCCATCCCTCGCGTTCGGCGCGGCGATCGATCTCCTCGCGCACTTCCCGGGATGCCCGCGGCAGCTCCGACAGTCCCGCGCTGAGCGCCCTCAGGTACAGCATCGTGCCGCCGACGAGCAGCGGCAGCCGCCCGCGCGCGGAGATCTCATCGATGAGACGCGTAGCATCCGCGACGAACTGACCCGCGGAATAGCTCTCCGCGGGATCGCGGATGTCGATCAGGTGATGCGGTATGCGCGCACGGATCTCGCGCGAGGGCTTGGCGGTGCCGATGTCGAGGCCGCGGTACACCTGCGCCGAATCGACGCTCACGATCTCGACCGGCAGCTCCTCGGCGAGACGCAGCGCCCAGTCCGTCTTGCCGGTGCCCGTGGGTCCCGTGAGGACCACCGCGGGTGCGCCCTGCTGCGCCATCGTGCGTCCTATCTGCCGCGCAGGAACAGCTGATCGAGCTCACCGAGCGTGAGGCGCGTCCAGGTAGGCCGGCCGTGATTGCACTGGTTCGCCCGGTCCGTCGCTTCCATCTGACGCAGCAGCACATTCATCTCGGGGATCGTGAGTCGCCGGTGCGCGTGAATCGCGGTGCGGCACGCGAGTGTGCCGAGAAAGCGATCCGCCGCGTCGTCGAGATGGTGCACGCCCGTATCGAGCTCGAGATCGCGCACGACGGAACGCACGATCTGCGCGACGTCCTGTCCCGAGAGCAGCGCCGGAACGCGACGCACCACGAGCTTTTGCGGACCGAGCGCATCGATGTCGAAGCCCGCCCTCTCCCATGCCCCGCGATCCTCGAGCACCGCGTCCACTTCGTGCGGCTTGAGCTCCACGACCACGGGCTCGAGGAGGTGCTGCGCGGGCACCTCGCCCTGCGCGTACTGCGCCTTGAGCCGCTCGTAGAGCACGCGCTCGTGCGCGGCGTGCATGTCGACGAGCACGAGACCTTCTCGGTTCTGGGCGAGGATGTAGATGCCGTGGAGCTGCGCGAGCGCTGTTCCGAGCGGCTGATCGACATCGGTCGCCGGACGATCCGCGACGGACGATGGCGTCGGCGCGGAGGTACCGACTGCCTCGGCGATGGCCCAGGGACTCCGTGAGTCCGATGGGCCGTCGAGATCGAGCTCGCGCGTGAATCGCGGCACTGCGGATGACGGCGCGTGCGTGCCGCCACGCGCCGAACGGGGTGATCCAGATTCCGGCCGGGATTCACGAGTCGGAGGCCATGCGGAAACCGCAGGCGCTGCGGCAGCGCTCGGCCGCGTCGCGGCGAGCGCCTGTTCGATCGCGCGGAATACGAAATCGTGTACGTGGCGGCTGTCGCGGAAGCGCACTTCCAGTTTCTGAGGATGCGCGTTCACGTCGACCATGCGCGGCTCCAGCCACAGATGCAGGACGTACGCGGCGTGCCGGCCGTGATACAGCACGTCCCGGTACGCGAGGCGCACCGCGTTCATGAGCAGGCGGTCGCGCACACTGCGTCCGTTCACGAACCAGAACTGCTCGTCGGGCTGCGCACGCGCCGCTGTCGGCAGTCCGATCCAGCCGGAGACACTCACGGGACCCGCGGAATGCCGCACCGGCACCGCCTTCTCGAGGAACGCCGCACCGAGCACCGAAGCGATGCGCGTGTCCTCCGCATCGGTGGCCGGCGCGTCGAGCAGCACGCGCTCGCCGTTCCTCAGGCGGAACGCGACGTCGGGGCGCGAGAGCGCGAGGCGCTCGACCAGCCTCACGATGTGACCGACCTCGGTCGCGTCGCTTCTCACGAACTTGCGGCGCGCCGGCACGTTGAAGAACAGATCGCGCACTTCGACCGTCGTCCCCGGCGGATGCGCTGCCGGTCGCACCGCCGAGAGATCGCCGCCGTCCGCGCTCACTTCCGCGCCCCGCTCTGCCGACGCCGTCCGCGAGGCGAGGCGCAGCCGTGCGACGGATGCGATCGACGGCAGCGCTTCACCCCGGAAGCCGAGCGTCGATACGTTCTCGAGGTCCTCGAACGACCCGATCTTGCTCGTCGCGTGCCGCGCGAGCGCGACGGCGAGCTCGTCGGCGCTGATGCCGCAGCCGTCGTCGCGCACGCGAATGAGGCCGACACCGCCGCGCTCGACGTCGATCTCGATGCGCCGGGCGCCCGCGTCGAGGCTGTTCTCGACCAGCTCCTTCACGACGGAAGCCGGCCGCTCGATCACCTCGCCGGCGGCGATCTGATCGATCAGCTCTTCGGGAAGGATGCGGATGGGCATGCGCGGGACACGACGGGCAATCGTGCCCTGCAGTTTACAGGCGATCAGGGCGTCGTGGTTCCCGCGACGACGCCTGCGAGATTCGCGCGCCGCGCCTGCGCGAAGCGCGTCCCGGGCGGCGGATGCTCCTCGAAATACCCGCGGATGCCCTTGAAGATCGCCTCGGCGAGCTTGCGCTGATGAGCGCTCGTGCTCAGGCGCTTCTCGTCGCCGGGATTCGAGATGTACGCCGTCTCGATGAGGAGCGAAGGAATGTCCGGCGACTTGAGCACGAGGAAGCCCGCCTGCTGCACCTGAGGCTTGCGCACCTCGCCGACGTCACGGAGCGCCCGCAGAACGCGCTCGGCTGCCGCCATGCTCGCGCTGATGGCTGCCGACTGGGAAAGATCGAGCAGCACTGAGGCGAGCACGTCGTCCTTGTCGCTGAGCGAGACGCCGCCGATCAGGTCCGCCGCGTTCTCGCGCTCGGCGAGCCACCGCGCGGCTTCGCTGCTCGCGCCGTCCAGCGACAGGATGTAGACCGATGCACCCGAGACGTCCCGATTGCGGATCGAGTCCGCGTGCACCGAGATGAACATGTCCGCGTTCGCCGCACGCGCACGCCGGATCCGCTCGCGATGGCTGATGTAGTAGTCGCCGTCGCGCGTGAGCACCGCACGCATCCCCGGGGCGTCGTTGATGCGCTCGGCGAGCGCCCGTGCGATCGCGAGCGCCACGTCCTTCTCGCGCGTTCCGCCGCGGCCGATCGCGCCGGGATCCTTGCCGCCGTGTCCCGCGTCGATCGCGATGACGACGTCGCGGTTCGTGTCGCGAGGCGCGTGAACTGCGCGAATGGGCTGAGGTTCCTTCCGAGGCGCTGCAGCAGCGCTCGCGGCAGACTGCGCGGACGTCGCGTCGTTGCGCGCGAGACTTGCCGCATCGCCGAGCTCGACGACGAGCCGGCGGCCGCCACGGGCGCCGTTCTCCCAGCGCGCGCGCGGCTCGACGGAAGCTTCTACGTCGAGCACGACTCGCAGGGTCCTGCCGGGCTGCGTGCCGGTACGGATCTCACGGACGATGCCCTGCCCCTGCGGCACGCGCACGCCCTTGGCGAGCTCGGCGTTCCTGAGATCGACGACGACGCGTCGCGGCTTGTCGAGCGTGAAGAGTTCATGAGACGTGCTGCGCGAGAGATCGAGGACGAGGCGTGCCCCGCGCCTCGTGCCCGTAAGCTCGAGGCTGCGGACCTCGGCGGTGCTCGAGGCGGCCCGTGCGCCGCTCCAGCCGCACGTCAGCAGCGCGAGAACCCCTAGCAGAAAGATCTTTATTTTCATGTACTTCGCGGCGTAATTTGCCGCGTAATCTACGATCCTTCTCCCTCGAGATCAACCGCACGTGCGAGCCATGAGGCGCCGGTCGCACTTGCGGCATCGACGGTGACGCGATGTCCTCCCTCTTCGATCGAGAGCCGGATGGCGAGATCCGGTGGCGGCAGCCGGCCCTGCGCGCACTCCGGCCATTCCACGAGCCACACGTGCCCGGGCTGCGCCAGATCGCGGAGGCCCAGCGGTTCGAGCTCGTCGGGATCGCGCAGCCGGTAGAGATCGATGTGAACGACCGTGCCGAGCGGTACTTCGTAGGTCTCCAGCAGCGCGAACGTCGGGCTGCGCACGGGGCCACTGACCCCGCACGCGCGCAGGAAGCCGCGGGCGAGCGTCGTCTTGCCTGCACCGAGGTCCCCGCTCAGATACACGATCGCCGGTCCGGCATCGATCGGAGGCCGTGCGCGTGCGAGCCTTGCACCGATGAGCTCGGTCTCATCCGGCGCGGGAGAGAGCCACGAGGCGCGTCCGGAGCTCACGGCGCGCCGGCCACTCAGAGATTCACGCAGGTACGCAGCTCGCGTGCGACGTCGCTCGCAAGCAGACCGCGCTCGCCGGTACGTGCCACTGCATCGCCCGCCATCGCATGGACGAGCACGCCGACGCGTGCCGCGCGCCAGGGATCGCGGCACTGGGCGAGAATGCCGGCGATCGCACCCGTCAGCACGTCGCCCATTCCGGCGCTCGCCATCCCCGGATTTCCCCGTTCGCACAAGCCCGGCGTCCTTCCCGTGCCGCCGACCAGCGTACCGGCGCCCTTGAGGACGACGACGCCACCGTAACGTGCGACGAGCCTGTCGAGCGCAGCGAGTCGATCGCGCTGTATCTCGTCGGAGCGCACGCCGAGGAGCCGGCCCGCCTCTCCCGGATGCGGCGTCAGGATCCAGTCCTCACGCGGCGATGTTCCGGTCTCGGCGATCAGATTGAGCGCGTCCGCGTCGAGCACGAGCGGCTTTCCGGAGCCGAGCACGGCATCGAGCATCGCGCGCGCCCACTCGCTGCGGCCGAGACCGGGTCCTGCCGCGATGACATCGGCACGATCGATCGCCTCGGCGATCTCGTCCGGCTTCGTCACGCCGAGACAGATGAGCTCCGGACGGCCTGCCACGATGGCCGCGACGTTCTCCGGCGCAACCGCTACCGTGACGAGCCCCGCTCCCACGCGCAGGCACGCCTCGCCGGCGAGCCGCGACGCACCTGGCATTCCGTATCCGCTCCCGACGATCAGCACGCGTCCGAAATCGCCCTTGTGTGCGCCACGCGGACGCCGCGGCAGCGCTGCATGGATCTCGGCTTCAGTGATGCGCTCGAGACGCGGCGCGAACTCGGGCGTCGGCGGAACGCTGATCTCGAGATCGTCGAAGAACACCGTTCCGGCGTGCACGGGCCCGTCGCCGATGAAGAGCCCGGTCTTGAGACCGACGAAAGTGACGGTGCAGTCCGCGGTCACGGCCGCCCCGAGCGCGACGCCTGCATCGCTGTCGAGCCCGGAGGGCACGTCGATGGAGAACACGGGACGCTGTGCCGCGTTGATGGCACGGATCACCTCCGCGGCTTCGGGGCGCACGGTGCTCTTCAGTCCGGTTCCGAGCAGCGCATCGACGATCACCTCGCCTTCGCCGAGGAGGTCCGGCGAGAAAGGCACGATGCGGCCGCCGCTCGAGGCGAAGTCCTCGCAGGCCTGGCGCGCGTCGCCCTGCAGCTTCTCGGGCGGCACTGCAGCGAGCACCGTGACAGTGAAGCCTGCGGCCTGAGCGAAGCGCGCGAGCACGTATCCGTCCCCGCCGTTGTTGCCGCCTCCGCAGACGATCACCACGCTGTACGCGGTAGGCCAGCGGATGCGCAGAAAACGCAGCGCCGCCTCGCCCGCGCGCTTCATGAGCGTGTAGCCGGGAATGCCGAGCGTCTCGATCGCGTAAGCATCGAGGGCGCGCACCTGCGCAGTGGAATACACGACCGTCGGCAGTGCCATTGCCTGATTATACTGAGCCCATGACACATCCTGTCGCATCGGGTGCGACGCTCGATCTCGCCGCAGTCAAGCGCGAGCTCGTCGAGCGCGCCCGCGCGCTCGGCTTCGATGCCGTCGGCGTGGCGGGAATCGATCTCCCCGAGGACGAGCGGCATCTCCTCGACTGGCTGGCCGCGGGCTTCCACGGCGAGATGGGCTACATGGAGCGCCATGGCGTCATGCGCAGCCGGCCGCAGGAGCTCGCGCCCGGCACGGTGCGCGTCGTGAGCGTGCGCATGAACTACTGGCCGGCGGACGCCGCCGATGCGCGTGAAGTGCTCGCGGACGGTGCACGTGCCTATGTCTCGCGATACGCCATGGGCAGGGACTACCACAAGGTGATGCGGCGGGCGCTCGCGAAGCTCGCCGAGGAGCTGCGCGGGAAGGTGGGACCCTTCGGCTATCGGGTGTGCGTGGACAGCGCGCCGGTGCTCGAGAAGGCGCTCGCACGCAACGCGGGACTCGGCTGGATCGGCAAGCACACCAACCTCATAGCGCGCGACGCGGGTTCGTATTTCTTTCTCGGCGAGATACTCACCGACCTGCCGCTGCCGATCGATGCGCCCGCAAGCGCGCACTGCGGCACGTGCCGGGCGTGCATCGACGCCTGTCCGACCGGCGCGATCGTCGCACCCTACCGCCTCGATGCACGGCGCTGCATCTCGTACCTCACCATCGAGCACCACGGGTCCATTCCGGTGGAGCACCGCAAGGCGATCGGGAATCGCATCTACGGCTGCGACGACTGCCAGCTCGTCTGCCCGTGGAACAAGTTCGCGCGTGCGGCGACACATCCCGACTTCGCGGTACGCAATCGCCTGGACAGCGCGAGTCTCGTCGCGCTCTTCGCGTGGACCGAGAGCGAGTTCGAGGAGCGCACGCGCGGCTCCGCGATCCATCGCATCGGCTACGAGCGCTGGTCCCGCAACATCGCAACGGCTCTCGGCAATGCGCCCACGAGCGAAGCCGTGATCGCCGCGCTCGCTGCACGGCGCGACGACCCTTCGCCGCTCGTGCGCGAGCACGTCGCGTGGGCGCTCGCGCAGCACGGTGCGGCTGCGTGACACCCGGCGGGAAGCGCTGCTTCAGCGGCTGACGCGCAGATTGTCGATGAGGCGCGCCCTGCCGATGCGGGCGGCGGTGAGCACCACGAGCTCGCGCGCCCCGGGTTGCGGCTCCGAGAGATCGTCCGCGGTGCGGACGGCGAAGTAGTCCGGCCTGAAGCCCACGCGCTTGAGCGTCTCGTAACCTTCGCGCTCGATCGCGGCGTAATCGTCGCTGCCCTGAAGCAGCCGATCGACTGCGACCCGCAGCGCGCGATGGATCGCAGGCGCGATGCGCCGCTCTTCTGCAGTGAGGTACTGGTTGCGCGAGCTCAGCGCGAGACCGTCGGGCTCGCGCACGGTGGGCGCGCTGACGATCTCGATCGGCAGACACAGATCGGCAGTGAGCCGGCGGATGATCGTGAGCTGCTGATAGTCCTTCTCGCCGAACACCGCGATGTCGGGCTGAACGATGTTGAACAGCTTCGTCACGACCGTGGCGACGCCTTCGAAGTGCCCGGGACGGAACTCGCCGCACAGAATCTTCGAAAGCCTCGGCACCTCCACGCGCGTCGAGTTCTCGTAGCCCGCCGGGTAGATCTCCGCGACGTCGGGCATGAACATGAGATCGCAGCCCGCGGCCTCGAGCATGCGCTCGTCCTCGCGCGGCGTACGCGGGTAATGCGCGAAGTCCTCGTTCGGTCCGAACTGCATCGGATTGACGAAGATGCTCGCGACGAAGCGGTCTCCGCGGCGCCTCGCGACCTCCATGAGACTGAGATGACCCGCGTGGAGATTCCCCATCGTGGGGACGAAGGCGACGCGTTCGCCCGCACGCCGCCATGCGCGCACGCGCTCTCGAACCGCCGCGATCGTGGTCACGGTGTCCATGCGCGCCTGCTTTCGGTCAGAAGCAGTGCTCGGGAGCCGGGTACTCGCCCGACTTCACCGCCCGCACGTAGCGTTTGAGCGCGTCGAGGTTGCTCGATGCGCCCTCCATGAAATTGCGTACGAAACGCGGCTTGCGGCCCTGCGTGATGTCGAGGACGTCGTAGAGCACGAGGATCTGGCCGTCCGTGTGCGGACCCGCTCCGATACCGATCACGGGCACCTCGAGCTCCGCCGTGATCGCCTGCCCGAGCTGTGCCGGAACGCATTCGAGCAGCACCATGTCGGCGCCTGCGGCCTCGAGCTCGCGCGCGTTGCGGAGCATCCGCTCCGCCGCGTCCGGATCCCTCCCCTGCACCCGGAATCCTCCGGTCTTGTGCACCGACTGGGGCTTGAGTCCGAGGTGCGCGCACACCGCGATGTCGTGGTTCGCCAGGAACTCGACGATCTCCACCTGACCCGGCCCGCTCTCGAGCTTGACCATCTTGGCGCCGCCCTCCTGCATGAGCCGCACGGAGTTCGTCAGCGCCTGCTCCTTCGACGGATAGCTCATGAAGGGCATGTCCGCGATGAGGAACGGCCGATGCAGACCGCGTGCGACCGCGCGGCAGTGGTAGACGATGTGGTCCATCGTCACGGGCACGGTCGTGTCGTGTCCCTGGATGACCATGCCGAGGGAATCACCGACCAGGACCACGTCCGTGTCCGCCTCGTCGACCAGGATCGCGAAACTCGCGTCGTAGCACGTGAGGCAGGCGATCTTCTCGCCCCTCTGCTTCATGGCGTCGAGGGTGGCGAGGGTTACCGGCGGTCGCGCGGAATCGCGGAGCTGCAGATGGGTGTACATAGCTTTGCCTGTGGCGCCGGCGCCGCAAGCATGACGCACCGGGCGCGCGCGTTCAACCTGCGCCGCCTAGAACGAGCGGTGACGCATGGGATTGTAGTACAAGCGGCCGCGTCTCATCCGCGTGATGGCGGCGAGAAGCTCTTCGTAGTCCGCCTCGTTGTTGATGGGGTCGATGGACGCCGCATTGACGATGAGGAGCGGCGCGTCGTCGTACTCGTGGAAGAAGCGCGCATACGCCTCGTTGAGCCGCTCGAGATAGCCGCGGTCGATGTTCTGCTCGTAGTCGATGCCGCGCCGGCTGATGCGCTCCAGCAGCACGCCGACCGGAGCCTGGAGGTAGACCACGAGATCCGGCTTCGGCGCGTTGATGCCGAGCTTCTCGTACACCTGCTCGTAGAGCTGGTACTCCGCCTCGTCGAGCGTGATGCGCGCGAAGAGACGGTCCTTCTCGAGGAGATAGTCCGCCACGCGCACCGGCGCGAAGAGGTCCTGCTGCGACAGCGCCGAGAGCTGCTGCGCGCGCTGGAACAGGAAATAGAGCTGCGCGGGGAAGGCTCCCGCACGCGGATTGCGGTAGAAGCGTTCGAGGAACGGGTTCTGCTCGGCCTGCTCCAGAACCAGCTCCGCGGACAGGCTCCGACCCAGACGGCGCGCGAGACTCGTCTTGCCGACGCCGATGGGACCTTCGACCACGATGAACCGGTGCGCGACCTCCCCGCCGCGGGCGCCGATTCCCGACGTGGCCCTCGCGCGGGTGTCGGTGCCTGGTGCCTCTTCGTCGGTGACAGTCATGAATGCGCCGTGCGGTCCTGAAGGAGCCAGATTCCGTCGGGTGCGACGCGACTTGCGAGCTCGGCAACGCGTCCGAGCCCGGGGACGTCGAGATCCGGAGCGATTTCGGCGAGAGGATACAGAACGAAGTTCCGCTCCACTATCCCGGGATGCGGCAATGTGAGCTGCGGCTCGTTGCGCCGCTCGTGCCCGTACACGAGCAGATCGAGATCGATCACGCGCGGCCCCCAGCGTTCGCGTTGCTCGGGTCGGCCGAACTCCGCTTCGATGGCGCGCAGCTCCCGAAGGAGCCGCAGAGGCTCGAGCTGCGTGAGGAGCCCTGCGACCGCGTTGACGAAGTCCGGCTGCGGCACCGGGCCGAAAGGACGCGATCCGTAGAGTCTCGACATCGCGACGAGTCGCGTCGCTGGCAGCGCCGCGAGCCGCTCGCGCGCCTCGAGGACACGTGCGGCAGGCTCACCGAGATTGCTGCCGATCCCCACGTACGCGGGAAACCAGGTCGCCATGTCCGCGGATCAGGTGGGATTCGAGGGACGCCGCCGGCGCCGCCGGCGGCGCTTCCGCGGCGCTTCCGGACGGCTCTTCTGCCCTGCGAGCTCGTCCGCCATCCGCACTCGCTCTTCCGCGGAAACCTCCTGGATGCGCGTCCACCACTGCGCCATCTCGGCGGGAGCGAGCCCCTGCTCCGCGCGCAGGAGCAGGAGGTCATACGCGGCCCTGAAGCGCGGATGCTCGAGCAGGCGCAGCGCGCGCCGGCCGCGCGGATGCTCGAGCCGCGGCTGCAGTGCGATCATCTCGCGCACGCCGAGCGTGAAGCGACGCGGGATGGCGATGTGCACCTGCGCTTCGCGGATCGCACGGTCGCACGCATCGAGAATCGTCGCCTGCTCGTGCCAGCGCTCGGGCGGCGCGCTCTCGATGGCCTGCGCTATCGGCCCGTAGAGCAGGACCGCGAAGAGGAAGGTCGGCGTGACGGGCTTGCCTTCGAGCACGCGCGAGTCGGTGTTGCGCAGTCCCTGCATGACCAGTTTCTCGACGAGACTTCCCGGATGCGCGTCGAGATACGCCGCGACGGTGGGCAGCAGCGTCTCGAGCAGACCGCGCCGGCGCAGAACCTCGAGACTGCGCGCACCGTGTCCGGTGAGGAAGAGCTTCAGCGTCTCGTCGAAGAGCCTCGCTGCGGGAACTGCGGCGAGGAGCCCTTTCAGGCGCGGGATGGGCTCCGCCGTCGCCTCGTCGACGGTGAAACCGAGCTTCGCTTCGAAGCGGGCGGCGCGCAGCATGCGCACCGGGTCCTCGCGATAGCGCGTCTCCGGATCGCCGATGAGCCGCAGGCGCCGTGCGGCGATGTCCTCCACCCCGCCGACGTAATCCCACACCGAGAAGTCGGCGATGTTGTAGTAGAGCGCGTTCGCGGTGAAATCGCGCCGCCAGACGTCCTCGTCGATCGTGCCGTAGACGTTGTCGCGCAGGATGCGGCCGTGCTCGTCCAGGACCCGCTCCTCGCCGTTTCCCGAATCCTCCTCGAGCTCCGTCGCGAGAGGCTCGTCGATCTCCGGCGCCTCTCCGTCCTCGGGATCGGCATCCGGCAGCGGCTCTTCGCTCTGCAGGGGAGCGCTCGAGGCGCGGAAGGTCGCCACCTCGACGATCTCGCGTCCGAAGTAGACGTGCGCAAGGCGGAACCTGCGCCCGACGAGACGGCAGTTGCGGAAGAGCTTCTTGATCTCCTCCGGCAGGGCGTTCGTGACGACGTCGAAGTCCTTCGGTGGAACCCCGAGAAGCAGGTCACGCACGCAGCCACCCACCAGGAAGGCCTGATAGCCCGCGTCCCGCAACCGGTAGAGCACACGCAACGCGTTCGGCGAGATTGCCGAGCGGGAAATGATGTGCTCTGACCGGGGAATGATCCGTGGACCGGGCGCTGGTGTATTGGCCTGCGCGGTAGGGGCGTTCAATCTCGTAGCTTTCTACACTTGAGCAAGCAGTGAAGCCCCATATAATAGCGCGCTCTCCGGATCAGGCCGGAAACTGCGCTCCCTTCGTCTAGAGGCCTAGGACACGGCCCTCTCAAGGCTGTAACACGGGTTCGAATCCCGTAGGGAGCGCCACATTTTCAACGACTTACGGGGGCTCAGGCGACGCCTGCCCCCGTAGGAAGCTCCAGGATGGCGGGCTGGCCGGCAGATCACCTCACGGCCCCAGAACGTTGCGGTCGAGATGGGCACCGATCGCCCGCAGGCGACGGTTGAGCCCCCGCCCTTCCGCGGGAACCGCACCCTCGAGCGCCGACAGGAGCAGTCCGTAGAGCGGCGCCTGCTCCCTGAGGTCCTCGTTCTCGTACAGCGAGGAAAGCGCCGGAAGCAGGTAGTGGGGCGGGTTTCCCGGTGCGTGCGGAAGCAGCGCGGAAAGCACCTCGCTCTCGCTCGTGACGTGCGCTACGAAGGCCGCAGCAGCGTCGAGGCACTCCCCGGTGCACAGGGACGAGATGGCGAGGGAGTCCACCCGGACGAACGGCCGCGCTCCCTGCTCCGAGAGCGCCAGCGGCCTGACGGCGATCCGGTCGAGCGCAACGCACTCGCGCGGCTCGCCCTCCTCGGCGCGCCTGCACTCCTTCATCACGTGATCGCTGACGAAGTACAGCAATTCCGAATGGCCGGCCAGCGCGCGACCGCGCCGCTCCGCGAACTGCCTCGCGTAGAAGTCGGTCGGTCGTGATAGTCGTCGTTCCGGCAGAACTCCCTCTCGCAGAGCTCCCGGGCACCCTTGAGCGCTGCCACCGCTTCCGGATGAAGCGCATCCGGAACCAGGAACCGCTCGACGTTCTCCAGTGAGCTCTCGTGGTCGATCACTGCGTCGAGGTCGAAGACCGATTGCGGCGCAGCAATCGGTCGGCACGGAACTTCCCGCATCGTATGAAACCCATGCTCATGGATGCGCACCGCCACACATGCACCCTGGCCACACGTTCCTCCGGCTCAAGCTCACGCATGCGATTGAACGCACGCCGCGCTAACTTCTCGCTCGTTCCAATCGATCCAGTCGTGTGCGGTCGAGTGCCGGCACGTGCCAGCTCAGGGAGGGAAAGGCCGTGTACAACACGTCGTCTCGTTGGATGATCCCCTGTGCGCTCTGCGTGCCGCTCGTCATCGCCAGCAGTGCGCTGCCTGCCAGAGATTCGGAATACGCAGCTGTCGCGAAACACCACCATGCGCAGCAGGCTCCGAAGGTCGAACAATCGCCGCTCGTGGAGCTCCTGCGCAAGGCGACGGCACGCTACCGCGACATCAACGTCGCGCTGTCCGAAGGCTGGGTGCAGGCGACGCCGTGCGTCAGCGGTCCGATGCTCGGCGCGATGGGCATTCACTTCACGCTCCCCGGCCGCATCGGCGACGGACAGCTCAAGGCGGACGAGCCGGAGCTCCTCATCTATGAGCCGATCGGCAACGGCAAGTACCGTCTCGTCGGCGTTGAGTACGTCGTCCTGAAGGACGAGTGGGAGCAGAGCAATCCGAACGGAGGAGCATCTGTTCTCGAAGGACATCTTCTGAACTTCGTGGGTGAGCCGAACCGTTACGGGCTGCCCGCCTTCTACGAGATCCACGTGTGGGCGTGGCGGGACAATCCGCTCGGCACCTTCGCCGACTTCAACACCCGCGTGAGCTGCGAAAAGCAACCGCTGGCGGACGGTACATCCTGATCGGAGCACCGCTGCCAGCCGGGCGCGGAAGGGCTCTATGCGTCCTCGCTCTGCGTGAGACGGCGGTAACAGCCGCGGTGGTGGACGGCGTGCTCCGGGTAGCCGAGCCGCTCGTAGAGCTGTGCGAGTCTCAGGTGCGCTTCGGCGAGACGGGGGTTCACGTAGAGCGCTTTCTGATACGTTTCCAGCGCCTCGGCGGTGCGCCTTCGCTCCTCGAGGAGCACGGCGAGACTGAAAAGCAGATCCGCATCCGGCGGGCACGTCTCGCGCGCCTTGCGATACACGCGCTCCGCGGCTTCGAGGTCGCCGATCCCGTGGAGCACGCGGCCGAGACTCACGTATGCGCCGACATCGTCCGGGTTCTCCCTGACGCGTCGCTCGCATTCCGCACGCGCGTCAGCAGTTTCGCTTTCCTGCCGCACGAGCGACTGCCGATGGCGTTGCTTCGGCTCGGTGACCGGGCTTCGCTCCAGCACGTGCAGCGCGCCACCCTGCACCGAGACTTCGAGATCGAGCAGGTACTGGCCCGAATCGGCACGCCAGTGACCTCTGCCGTCACGGACGACGACCGTGTCGCCGTGAGCGCAGATGCGCAGCCCCGAGAGTGGAACCGACTCCGGGAGTCTGCGCCTGAGCTCGCGAAGCGCGCCGCGGATCCTGGACCGCGTGAGGCGCGCCTCGCTCAGCGAGCGAGCGAGCCGCAGGACGATGAGGTCCTGGAAGGTGAATCGATACTCACGCCGCGGACCGCACGACGGGGTAACGAAGCCGCTCCTGACGAGGCCGAGGATCTGATTGCGGGACAGCCGCAGCACCCGCTCGATGTCTCTGACGCCGTACGACGCCGTCATCGCGTCCGACTCACGCCCCCATCCGCACACCGACTCGCGCTCCGGGAGCGGAGTATAGCCTCGAAGCTGCGGCCTGCCGCAGCCTGCGGCGCCGTCGCGATCGTCAGTGGATCTGCGCGGCCGGCGCGTGCGCGGGATCCGCGTGCTCCCCGACCGGGCTCGAGCGCACTGGCGGCGGCACCACGAGAACGTCGCACGAGATCTCACGCATGACGTCTTCGGCCAGACTTCCGAGCAGCGCGCGACGGATGCCGGTATGGGCTCTGGTCCCCAGCACCAGAAGATCCGGACGCGTGCGGTGAACCGAGCGTCTCACCGCACGCAGCGGCCGGGCATCCTCGAGCAGGATGCGAAGCTGCGAGGCATCCACGCCTGCAGCATCGACGTAAGCCAGCAGCTCGCGGAAGCGCGCGACGTTCCAGCCCAGTGCGTAGCGCTCGACGTGCGTCTCCGCGATGCCGGCCTGCGCGACCATCCCTCTGTAGGGCACCTGGAACGCGTGCATGACCGTCGCACGCGTCCCCTCGAGCAGACCGAACGCGTTCACCGTGCGCAGCATCCGTGCGGATGACGCGCACAGATCGACGGCCAGCAGCAGATCGCGATACGGTCCCTTCGGCTCTCGATTCACGATGAGCACGGGCCGCCCCGCGGAACGCAGCAGCCGTGCAGGCGTGTCGGCCGTGAAGACATGGTGCCGAGCCCGCTGCGGCCCCAGCACGAGGAGGTCGGCGTCCATCTCTTCGCTGACGGCGGCGATCGCATCTGCCGCATCGCCGCGCCGTACCAGAAGAGAAGGCGCGGTTCCGAGGATTCGCGACACGGTTTCGAGCCGGGCCGTGAGGAGCGACTCGGTCCTTTCGCTGTGCTCCGGCGTGAGCGGCGTCGGCTTCTCGACGTCGATCAGATGCAGTACGCAAAGCCGCGCGTTCAGCTGCCGCGCAAGGTGCGCCGCGCGGCGAAGGGCGCGATCCGACCCGGGTGAGCGATCGACCGCACAGAGAATCGTCCACGGCCGCGCGTCGGACCTGCGCGTCAGATTGCGCTCGTGCCGCGATTCCGTATCCCTGAGCGTCACCACCCTGCCCATCACCGCCCTCCTCCATGCAGAGCCGACTTCCGGCGCCTGCTCCTTTCTAGGCCGGAACATCGATTAGGTCCATTAGAATTACTGTCCCGCATATTTCGGGATTCTGGAAGTCATGGGGCGAGGCCGGCGACCGCGGAACGCCGTGCCGGAACGATCGTCGGCGGGAGGGGGCTACTTGCGGTTGCGCAGGCGGCCGCGGTGAATCGCCGCCCGGATGAGCAGCATCGCCGTGACCGGCGCCGTCATCACGACGAACAGGGTGATCAGCAGCTCGTGCACGACGGGCCGGTGCATGAGCGCCGAGGAGACGATCATCGATGCGATCAGCACGCAGCCCGCTCCCAGTGTCGTGCCCATCGTCGGCGGATGCATGCGCGAGTAGAAATCCGGCAGGCGCAGCAGCCCGAGTGAGCCGATCACGGTGAGCAGACCCCCGAAGATCAGCAGCAGGGTCGCGGGCACCGAGGCCCAGAGCGGCAGCTCGATCTCGGTCACGGCTCTATCACCTCGCCGCGCAGCAGGAACTTCGCGAGCGCGATGGAGCTCGCGAACCCGAAGAGCGCGATGAGCAGCGCCATGTCGAAGAACACCGTGGAGGTCGACCGGATACCCAGCATGAGCAGCGTCAGCATGCCGTTGATGTAGAGGGTATCGAGTGCGAGCACACGATCCTGGGCCGCCGGCCCCCTGAAGAGCCGGATGAGCGCGAAGATCATCGCCAGCACGAAGCACAGCGACGCGAACGTCACCGCGTAGTTGAACACCGTGTTCATGATTCGAAGATCCTCATGAGCGGCCGCTCGTAGCGCTCCTTGATGAGACGGATCCATGCCGCCTCGTCCTGCAGATCGAGGACGTGGAGCGTGAGGCGGCTCCCGTCCGGCGAGAGATCCACCCACACGGTGCCGGGCGTCGCCGTGACGATCGCAGCGAGCGCGGCGAGACCGTGCGGATCGCGCATGTCGAGCGGGATCTCGAGAAACCCGGAGCGCACGTCGCGGTCCCTGACGAGCCCCAGAACGATGCGCGCAACCGCGATGTTGGAGCGCACGATGTCCCGCAGCACGACGAAGACGAGACCCACCGCCACGTGCAGGTTGCGCGGCCGCGGCTGCAGGGGCCGCAGCGTCGAGGCTGCCCACGACAGCCCGACGGCGAGCACGAACCCGAGCAGGATCTGACCCGGCGCGAGCGTCTGATTGAGCAGCAGCCACATCCCGGTGAGACCCAGGACGAGCATTGGCGGCAGTCTTCGGGTGGTCGGCGCCCTCATGGACTCGCTCCATGCGCTTCGGCGAGCTGCGCCTCCGCAGCGAGCACCGTTCGGATGTACGTCTGCGGATCGTGCAGCGAGCGCGCCGTCGATTCGAGATAGCCCATGACGGGACCCGCCGCGGCGCCCAGCGTGAGGCATACGAGCACGAGCAGCGCGACGGGAGCGGCTTCCAGCACGTGGAGCCTCGGCGTCGTGCGCTCCGTGACCGTCCAGAACAGACTCATGCCGATGCGGGTGAGCGCTATGGCTCCCGCGAGACCCGTGGCGAGCACCGCGGCCGTGAGCACCCAGACGGGCTTCGTCATGCCCGCCGCGGCCGCCTCCCCTATCGCCGTCGACAGCAGCGTGAACTTCGCAACGAAGCCCGGCAGAGGCGGCAACCCGGTGACGAGCAGCACGCAGCACACGAACATCAGACCGAGGAACGCCATCGCGGCCGGAATCGCGACACCGACTTCCTCGTCGGTTCCGTAGGGGTCGGGCTCCCTGACGCCGAACGCGACGTAGTACGGCAACGCGGGTGTCTCGCGCGGCTCATCGTGCATCGCCGTGGCGATCGCCGAGTCACGTGCCCGCGTCCGCTCCGTCATGCCCGTCAGCAGGAAGAAGGCGCCGCTCGTGAGCACCGAGACGATCAGATAGAACAGGACGGGCGGTGTGAGCGACTCGATGCCGAGGCCGAGCGCCGCGAGCATGATGCCGGTCGACACGATGAGGGAGTGGCTCACGAGCCGCGCGAGATGCAGCGCCGAGAGCATGCCGATGGTGCCCGCCACCAGCGTCGCAAGTCCGATGTAGAACAGCGCGGGGCCGAGCAGCGACGCGGCCGCCTGGTCATGGCTCATGAGCGTCCCGACGCGCAGCACCGCGTAGACGCCGACCTTGGTGAGCATGGCGAACGACGCGGCGATGGGCGCGAGCGCCACCGAGTAGGTCCCCGGCAGCCACAGGTTGAGCGGCCAGCTTCCGGCCTTGACCAGGAACGCGATACCGAGAATGGCGCCGCCGACGTCGAACAGCGCCCGATCGGCCGGAGACAGCGCGGCCACGCGTCCCGTGAGCTCCGCCATGTTCAGCGTGCCGGCAATGCCGTAGACCATCGACACGCCGATCAGGAACATGAACGACGCGACCAGATTGACGACGATGTAGTGCAGGCCCTCCTTCACGCGCGTGGCCCCTGTACCGCGCAGCACCAGGCCGTAGGAAGCGGCGAGCAGGACTTCGAAGAAGACGAAGAGATTGAACAGGTCGCCCGTCAGGAACGCGCCGTTGAGCCCCATCATCAGGAACTGCAGCAGCGAGTGGAACGGCTGCCCGGGGCGGTCCCAGCGCGCGATCGTGTACACGAGCACGCAGAAGCCGAGCGAGGCGCCGAGCGTCACCATGAGCGCCGACAGTCGATCGACGACGAGCACGATGCCGAACGGCGAAGGCCAGTTGCCGATCCGGTAGACGCCGATGCCCTCGGACCAGACGTGCGGCGCGGCATCGCTCGCGAGATAGAGCAGCGCCCCGCCGACCGCGAGCTGCACGACCATGGACGTCAGGGCGATCGTGGCCCGCGCCGCACGCCGTGCCTCCGACAGGAACAGCATCAGCGCGCCTGCCAGCAGCGGCACGACGATCGGCATGACGGGAAGGTGATGCAGCAATCCGCTCACGATTCGGGCTCCCTTCCGTCGACGTGGTCAGTGCCGGTCAGGCCGCGCAGGGCGAGCAGAACGACGAGGGTCAGCGCGGTCGTCGCGAAGCCGATGACGATCGCGGTCAGGACGAGCGCCTGAGGCACCGGATCTGCGTAGAGCGAGGGATCGGTTGCTCCGGCCTCCTCGATGATCGGCGGCCGATACATCACGAGCCGCCCCATGCCGAAGATGAAGATGTTCGTCGCGTAGGACAGGAGCGAGAGCCCCATGAGCACCTGGAAGGTGCGTGGACGCAGCAGCAGCCACACGCCCGAGGCCGTCAGGACTCCGATTGCGAGCGCGTAGACGATCTCCATCAGCTCACCACCGCGCTGCGAGGCTCCGCCGCCTCCTCGTGCTCCACCGGCGTGACGACCCGGCGCGGGCTGCGCAGGGACTGGTGCGCGAGCGCGACCAGCATCAGGATCGTCGCACCGACGACGAGCATGTAGACCCCGAGGTCGAACAGCAGGACGCTCGACAGGTGCACGTCACCGATCAGCGGGAGATGCAGGTCGAGCGACCGCGACGTGAGGAACGGCAGTCCCGCCGTCCAGGCGCCGAGCCCCGCGGCCGCCGCTGCGAGCAGACCCAGCGCGATCCAGAGCTGCGGATGGATGCGCAGCCGCGCCTCCACCCACATCGTTCCGCCGACCATGTACTGCACGATCACGGCGGTCGCCATGACGAGCCCGCCGACGAATCCTCCACCCGGTGCGTCGTGACCGCGGAACAGGAAGTACAGTGAGACCATCCCCGCCATCGGCAGCAGCAGACGCACCAGCACCGCCGGAATCTTCATGTAGCCGCGCGGCAGCGGATCGTCGAGCCGCTCGGGAAGCGCACCCTGCAATACGTCGTCGCGCTGCGCGCGCGGCACGCCGATGCTTTCGGGCGCAGGCCTGAAGCGGCGCAGCAGTGCGTAGACGATGAGCGCCACGATGCCGACCACGGTGATCTCGCCCAGCGTATCGAAGCCGCGGAAGTCGACGAGAATGACGTTCACGACGTTGCGCCCGCCCGCCTCCTCTACCGAGCGATCGAAGAAGAAGGCGGCGAGCCTCGACTGCCGCGGACGCGTGAGCGCCGCGAACGAGAGCGCCGCGATGCCGATGCCGGAGGTGACCGCGATGATCGCGTCGCGAGTGCGCCGTGCACGTGCGCGCAGCGTCTGACGGTCGACCGTATCGAACGCGAGCCGCCGCGGCAGCCATCGGAGCCCCAGCAGGAAGAGCACGATCGTCACCACTTCCACCGCGATCTGCGTGAGCGCCAGATCCGGCGCCGAGAACCACGCGAAGGTGAGGCACGTGACGAGACCTGCGCCTCCGAGCATGATCAGGGCCGCGAGGCGGTGGAACTTCGCCTGCAGCGCCGCGCCGATCGCGCACGCCGCGCCCACGATCCACAGCAGCGCGAAGAGAGGATCGGGCGGGGTGAGCGGCATGTCGCCCCGTGTCCACTCCGTCACCAGGAACGGCAGCACCGCGACGCCGAGCGCGAGCAGCACGATCAGCAGCAGCTGGGTCTGCAGGCGTCTTGAGAACAGAAAGCGCGCGAGCCGGCCCGCACCGCGTACGATCGCGACGTTGATGACGTCGAACGCGCGCTTGGCGTCGAGCCGCGACAGCAGCGGCGTCGGCACCATCGTCTTCTTCCGGAAGCACAGCAGGACGTACAGCGCGACGCCGCCCGTGAGCGCCACGAGACTCATGTAGAGGGGAACGGTGAAACCGTGCCAGACCGCGAGGCGGTAGGCCGGCAGGTCGGGCCCGAGAATCGAGCGCATTGACGTTTCGAGCAGCGGTCCGACGGTGCGCGACGGCAGGATTCCCACGAGCAGGCACGCCGCGACGAGCAGCGCGCTCGGAACGATCATGCCTCGCGTCGGCTCCTGCGGCCGGCGCGGAAGGTCTTCCGCGGGCGGCCCGAAGAACACCTGGTGAATGAAGCGCACCGAATAGGCGACGCTGAAGACGCCCGCCAGCGTCGCAACGGCAGGAAGCGTGAAGCGCAGCCCGCTCTCGCTCCCCGCGATGATGGATTCCTCGAAGAACATCTCCTTCGAGAGGAAGCCGTTGAGCAGTGGTACTCCGGCCATCGCGCTCGCGGCGACGATCGCGACCGTCGCCGTCACCGGCATGCGGTATCGCAGCCCGCAGAGCTTCTTCAGATCGCGCGTGCCGGTCTCGTGATCCACTATGCCCGTGGCCATGAAGAGCGACGCCTTGAAGGTCGCGTGGTTCATCATGTGGAACACCGCCGCCACCAGCGCGAGCGGCGTGTTCATTCCGAGCAGCAGCGTGATGAGCCCGAGATGGCTGATCGTCGAATACGCCAGCACGCCCTTCATGTCGCGCTGGAACGTCGCGCAGAACGCGCCGAGGAGCAGCGTCGAGGCACCGGCACTGCAGACGATCCAGAACCACTCATCGGTGCCAGCCAGCACGGGCCACAGCCGTGCGAGCAGGAAGACGCCCGCCTTCACCATCGCGGCCGAGTGCAGATAGGCGGAGACCGGCGTCGGCGCCGCCATCGCATGCGGCAGCCAGAAATGGAACGGGAACTGGGCGCTCTTCGTGAGCGCTCCGAGGAGCACGAGCACCAGTACCGGCGTGTACCACGGGTGCTCGCGGATCCCGTTGCCCGCGGCGAGCACCTCGTCGAGGTCGTAGCTGCCGACGATCTCGCCCAGCATCAGCGCGCCGAGGAGCAGGCAGAGCCCGCCGGCTACCGTCACGGTCATGGCCATGCGGGCGCCACGACGCGCGTCTGGGCGGTGGTACCAGTAGGCGATGAGCATGAACGAGGTGAGGCTCGTCAGCTCCCAGAAGACCACGAGCTGGATCAGGTTGCCCGACAGCACGATGCCGAGCATCGCGCCCATGAACGCCAGGAGGAACGAGAAGAAGCGCGGGACGGGATCCTCCGGCGACATGTAGTAGCGCGCGTAGAGCACGACCAGCGCGCCCATGAGGGACACGAGCATCGCGAACAGCCACGCGTAGCCGTCCATCCGCAGGTAGAACGTGAGACCGTACTGCGGAAGCCACGGAATGATCGCCCGCACGACTTCGCCGTCGGCGACCTGGGGATAGAGGCTGGCAACGAGCGCCAAGCAGGCGACGGTGACCACACCCGAGAGCCAGCTCTCGGCGTTCCGGGCGTTGGCCGGCAGCAGTGCCGCGCACACACTGCCGAGAAAGGGCAGCAGGACGATCAGAGTGAGCAGCATCGCTCGCAGCTGCCCCGCTGTTGTTCATCGAGACGAATCAAGTTTCGATCCCGCACGCTTCCGTTCTTCGACTCGTTGCCTTTGCCCGGACCGGGCATGCGCCGCGGAACGGCCTGCGCCGCCCGCCTGCGTCACCCACGACAGCGTTGGCTGCGCCCCCCGCAGGGGCCTGCGGGGGCTCCGGCAGAGAATACCGCAGCACCTGCCGATCACAATGCGTGATCGGCAGACGCAGGTATGGCAGTGGAGCTGCGAAATGCGCGATGACCGCGACCCGGAAAAAGTCGGAGCGCCGCGGTCGGGACGGCAGTGCTTCAGGCCGGAAGGGAAGGCTCGGTGCTGCCCGCAGGCTCGGACGCGGCAGTCGTCGCCTGGGTGCTCTTCGCACCCGGAACGTCGCGGGTCACTTCGAGGATGCGCACGCGGCGCACACCGCCCGGCATGCGCCACTCGATCTCGTCGCCTTCGCGATAGCCGAGCAGCGCGGTCCCGAGTGGTGCGAGCACGGACAGGCGCCCCGACGCGATGTCCGCGTCGTGCGGGAACACCAGCGTATACGTCCAGCTCTCGCCTGTCGCGACGTCCTGCACACGCACACGCGAGTGCATCGTCACCACGCCGGCGGGAACGTCCTCCGCGTCCACGACGACGGCGCGCTTGAGCTCGCCCTGCAGATCGTGCAGGTGCTCCTGGTCGAGCCCCGATGCCTCGCCCTGCGCGCGCAGCAGCGCGGATAGTCGTCCGAGGTCCTTCTCGGTCACGATGATGGATCTGGCATTCATCTGAAAACTCCTTCGTTGATTCTGGCCGAGCGTGCGGCTTCGGGGAGCAGCTCTGTGACGTAGGGCGGCAGTGCGAACGCGGCCAGGTGCACCTGCGGCGTGTAATAACGCGTCTCGAGCCCCACGTCGGCGGCCCGGCGCTTGAGCTCCTCCAGCGGAATCGCCGGAGTGAGGCTCTCGCTCGCCCACGCGAGCGCCATGTGTCCACTCGTGTAGCTCGGCACCGCGATGAGGTAACAAGTCACGATCGGGAACACGGCCGAGAGCGCGTGCATCGCCGCGGCGAAATGCGTGCGCTGCTGGAACGGCATGCCGCACTGGGCCACGAGCACTCCCCCCGGCTTCAGGCGCGCGCGAACGTTCCGGTAGAACTCCTCGGTGAAGAGTGCCTTTCCGGGCCCGATCGGGTCGGTCGAATCGACGAGCACGGCGTCGAAACGCTGCTCCGTCTGCGCCACGTACTTCGCGGCGTCGGCGTACTCGATCCGGAACCTCGAGTCGGCGAACGCCCTGGCGTTCATCGCGGAGAAATGCTCGCGCGCGAACTCCACCACGTCCGGATCGATCTCCACCTGCGTGAGCTCGACGACACCGCGGTGCTTGAGCACCTCCTCCGCCAGGCCGCAGTCGCCGCCGCCGACGATCATGACCTGCTTGGCCGCACCGTGCGTGAGCAGCGGCACGTGCGCCAGCATCTCGTGATACATGAATTCGTCGGCGCTCGTCACCTGGACGGCTTCGTCCAGGAACATCATGCGGCCGTATACCGGGTTTTCCAGGGCGACCATCTCCTGGTACTGCGTCCTGCGGCGCGCGATGATGCGCGTCGCCTCGTACTCGACGCGAATACCCGGGGTAATGGTCTCGGCGACCCAGGCGTTCTCGCTCATCGCGTTCTCCCGCGGAGGATCTCCTCGACGGCGATCGACTCCGGCGTGAACGCGTTGCGCAGCACGTCGACGCAGCGCTCGGGCTTCGTCCGACCGCACATGAAGACGTCCACCGCCGCGTAGCCGTGCTCCGGCCAGGTGTGGATGGAAACGTGGCTCTCGGCCAGCACGGCGACGCCGCTGATGCCGCCGTTCGGCTCGAAGGGATGCAGGTACACGTGCAGCAGCGTCGCACCCGCAGCCTCGACGCAGTCGATCAGCGTCTGCCGGATGAACTCCAGATCGTCCAGGCGCTTCGCACCGTACAGATCGACGATGAGGTGCACGCCGGCGCAGCGCACGCCGTTGCGCTCGACGAAGAACCCGGGGCTGTTCGCCGCGACGCGTGCGGTCGGCAGCCCGTGTTCAGGCGCCTGCTCCGCAGGGCGCTTCGTTTCACGAACCGGAGCGATCCGGTGCAGTGCCGTCGTCTTCATTTCTTTCCTTCTCCTCGATGGCGGCGCCATCTGGCCGCTGAACCTCCGGGTGGCCCGTGCTCCACTCAGGCGCAGTGGATGGGCCACGACGTGTGCCTGGTTCTCCCGTCAGCCGGCTCCTCGAGCCGGCGGGAGAACCCGAGCAAAGCGGCGAGCGTTCCCGTCGCCCGCGTGACTTCGAGATGCGCGGTCGCCTCTGCCCCGGCGTCAGTCGCGCCGCGGGACTCGGGCTCGCAGATCGTGTCCTCGGTCCGTGGCAGCAGCTCGGCCGCGTGTCGTGCGAATCCGAGCCTGAATCGCACCTGGCGGTGCGAGCACCTGCATTCGATCGGGTACTCCGGTCGCATCACACTCCTCCTGCCACGAAGGCGTTGCAGCGTTGCGCAACGGCACGGCCAAACCGCGGGGAGCGTCTCGAGGTGACGTCCCACGCGGTCACGACTGCGGCACTCGAGCCGCAGGATGTGCGAGTCTGGGAGAGCCCGGCCCTGACGTCAGACTTCCGCCAGGGCGGCGAAAGTCCTCAACTGAGGTGCCGGGCGGAAGAGAGCCAGGCCGTGTTTCCCACGCTCGCGGTCGCCGGGTCCGGCATCGCTCTGCGTGCTGCGGAGCCAGCCACGGCGACGAGGCCCGCGAAGGGGCGTGCACGTAGTTTCAACGGAAACCGATCAAGCATGGCGGCGCCAGTTATAGCGCATCCGGCCTCGATTGCAAGGGCAGATGCACATGAAATCTCCGAACGACGGCAGCCTGGACTCGAGCGAAGGCGCTCGCGAGCCTTCGAAGCCGCACCTCTGCCGCGGCTCCGGACGTGTCGAGAGTGCTCTACGCACTTACCGAGCCTCGTCTGAGGAAGCTCGCTCCGCACGCACGCACTCCGATGGGGCGGCCGGCCCGTTCGCGTGATCCGCGGAGATGCGAATGCTTTGCGCCCTCTCCTTCTGTCTCCGGTCGACGATGAACCCGGCGACGCAGAGCACGGCCGTGACGGCCACCGCGGCAAAGGCGAGGATCTGCCCCTTCATCGGAATCGGTCTTCTCGTTCTGATCGAGAACTACTGCCGCGAGAGACCGCTCTGTCTCAGCCGGCAGTCGAGCGATCGTCCCTGCCGGGCTATGATCGGCATCCGGATGAACGCTTCCGCAATTGAATCGGCTCTCCGCGGGCGTCTCGCGCCGCTGATGCTGGCGGCAGCCCTGTGCGCGTCGTGCGCGGGTGCGCCGCGCGTCCTCGAGCCGGAATGCGACGAGCCCGCTCCGCTCCAGGGCTCCTGGGATCGCCGCACGCCCGGCTATCTCATCGATCTCGATCCCCGCATCAAGACGCCGCCTCTCGCGGCGGCGATGCTCGCCGACCGGTACGGATTCGTCATCAACACGCAGTACTCGAGCGGCACGATCTTCGTCGAGGAGCTGCCGCCGGAGACGCTGGCCGCCCTGCGCTGCGCCTCCGAAGTCGAGCGCGTGACCTACAACGCTGCCGGCACGATCGTCCTTCCTCCCTGATTCGCGCGCCGCCGATCGGGTACGCGGCTTGCGTCGCGAACGGCGGACATCGCTCTCGAATCGAGGAAATCCGCGAGATGCCCAGTTTCGAGGAACACACCCGGCTTCGTGACGAGCCCGTGCCTGCGCCGTGGCTCGTGCGCTATTACGTGATCGACGGCCCGGGAACCCGCGAGCGGCTCTCTCCCTACTGCCGCACCGAGCAGGAAGCCGGTGAGCACCTCCGTACGCTCCGCGACCGCCATCCGCAGGCGCACGTGGTCGCCGCGTACTTCTCGCCGCGGAGCTTCAGAGAGGACGAGCGCGGGCAGCTCGTGCGCACGGACCGACCCACGATTCCGCACTGAGCGGAGAGCCCGCGCCGGCAGGACACCCGCCGCAACGAAAAAGGGGCAGGTGGATGCCACCTGCCCCTCGTCCGGTAACGCCTCGCCGGGCGCTTACTTCTGGCGCGTACGCCAACCTTCCGCGTAGTGCTCGCGGGCGTCCCGGGCATACGGGACGGGCGAGACCTTCACGCGGACCTCGAGCTGCTTGTGGCGCTCGACGGTGACCTTCTCCGTGCCGCCGTTCTCCTCGCCCCACACGAGCGTGAGCACGTCGCCGATGTTGATGTTCGGGTCGACGACGCCCAGCGACAGAGCGGTGCGCTCGTTGTAGCTGTAGCCGGCGAACATCGAGTAGCCGACCACCTTGTCGCCCATCATCACCTTGTCGAACGACGAGGAGCCGTAGTTGGCGAGCGGCAGGTCGAAGAACTTGTAGTTCTGCTCGCCCGGCAGGAACAGCGAAGCGAAGATCTTCGCCATGTCCTCGTGGTGCCACGCGAAGGTGACCTTCTTGCGGTGCTTCTCCGGCTCCTTGGCGAGCTTCTCGAGCGCCTCACGGCCGATGAAGTCGTGGTCGAACTTCACGAACGGACCGTAGCCGAGGTCGTACGGCGTCGTGTAGTAGTCCTCGATGTTGTCGGAGACGAAGCTGCCGGCGATCGAGCAGGTGGCCTCGTAGCTGTCGGCGCCGAGCCACTCGCGGTACTTCTTCATCTTCTCGCCGGTGTACACGGCGGGCAGCGGCGACGGAATCCAGCCGGACTCCAGCGTGTTGCTCGGGTAGGCACGCGAGCCGACCGGCACGATGCCGAACTCCTGGCCCGCCTCGAGAATCGCCTCGCGGATCTCCTCGCGCTCCTCGTAGGGCCCCCAGATCTCGAGACCCGGCGCACCGGCCATGCCGTGGCGCAGGGCGCGGACCTTGCGGCCCTTGATGTTGATGTAGTCCATGTTGAAGAACTTGATCTCCGGGAGCGGCCCGCCGTTGAGCTTCTCCAGGATCTTCCAGGCGTTCGGTCCCTGGATCTGGTAGCGGTAGTGACGACGCACGACCGCCTTGCCCTTCGGGTTCGACGGCGAACGGTCGTCACGGATGTAGTCGACCTTCCAGTTGCCGGTCTCGCAGTGGAACTGGATCCAGTTCACCGAGGGTGCGCGGCCGACGAACAGCAGCTCGTCCTTGTCGAGATAGAACAGAATGCCGTCGCCGATGACGTACCCGTCGTAGTTGACGGGGACCATCTGCTTGGCCTTGTTCGGAGTGAAATTCTGGAAACTGTTGATCGTGAGGTAGGAGATGAGCTTCAGCGCGTCCGGACCCTTGACGGTCATTTCCGCCATGTGGTGCGACTGGTCGAACAGCACCGCCGTTTCGCGCCATGCGCGCTGCTCGTCGCGCCAGTTATGGAACTCGCTGGGGACTACCGGATAGACATAGGCCCCGATCTTCGAATTGCGCAGCAGTTTGACCGGGTTACCGGCGGCCTGCAGCACGTCCTCCAAGCTCTTGCGACTCATGACTGCTTGATTCCTCGTTAACTGTGCGTTCTGACGGAAGCTGACGCTCGGCGCAGGTGATGCGCTGAATGCTTAAGTCTAGCACCGGGGTCGGGGACGCTCGCGAATAGCCCGTATTCGAAAAGCAAATACTCGGGCTGCGCGGCGGAACCTCGTGTCGAATCGACTCCCCTTCGTTGACGCGGCCAACCTTTGCGCGGCCGATCAGTTCTCCGCGGCCCCGGCACCCCGCCTCTCCTCCGGCGGCGGCTCGATCTTCGTCAGCGATCGCAGCGGGCAGCGCTGGCCGTCGACGATGATCGAGGAGAAGCGATCGAAGCTGCCGGCCGGCCTGATCTCGAAGCCGATCGCGACCTTGTGGCGGAGCCCGATGCATGGCCCCATGAGCTCCGCGCGATACCACTGGCCGCTGCGCCCCTTGATGTAGAGGGTGTCGTCGTCGACGGGCCGCCAGCTGTCGATGCCGCCGTACTCCGGGAACGGTATCCGCGCTTCTTCGCCTGAAGCCGTCGCACCGCGGCGAGGCTGGGCGGCCTCATCCCCGCCGGCGGCCGGAGTTGCCGCACTGCCATCGCCGCGCTCGACGGGTTCGGATTCCGTCCCCGTCCCGGAACGTGGATCCGTGGCCGCCTGCGGCGGATTGGCCCCGGATGCGGTCCCGCTCTGCCGTCCGGCCGATCGACTCTGGGGCGGCCCCGCGCTCTCGGTCAGCGAGCGCACGTGACATTGACGTCCTTCCACGACAATGGACGAGAATCTGTCGAAATGTCCCGTCGGCTCGACGACGAAACCGATGGCATCAGCGAAGTTGAGCCCCAGACAGGGCATCATGAGCTCCGCGCGGTACCACTTGCCGTTGCGGCCTTCGATGTAGAGCGTGTCTTCGTCCACCGCGCGCCAGTTCCTGATGCCGCCCATGTTGGCGAAAGGAATCGACGCCTGACCGCCTGCGCCTGCGGGTGCGTCTGCCGCGAGCGCGGCCGCTGCCGCAAGCACGATTGCCATTCCGGATACCGCTGCTCGTTTCATGACCGTTCTCCTCGGTCCGGTTCCGCTGTCCCTTCCTCGGACAGCGGAGACGAACGGATGTGCCGGGAAGCGGTGTACCTGACGCCCGAGAGCGCCGCCAGAAGGAGTTTCCGAAAGAAAGGCCTGACGTCGAGCTCGGCCGCAGCGCCCCGCGGCCGCCCCGTTCAGCGATCGGAAAGAGAAACGGGGCCGGTCAGTGACCGGCCCCCGAGGCGAAAGGATGAATCCCGTAGCGAACCGATGAATGCCGTGGCGGCTTACTTTCCACCGGCCCTCTGAAAGGCCGCGTCCACGGTATTCGAAAGGAGCATCGCGATCGTCATCGGACCGAGACCACCCGGGACCGGCGTGATCCACCGCGCGCGCCTGGCAGCCTCGGCGAACTCGACGTCGCCGACGAGCTTGCCGGACTCGAGGCGGTTGATGCCGACGTCGAACACTGCAGCACCCGGCCGGATCCAGGCGCCCGGGATGAAGTTGGGCTTTCCGACCGCGACCACGACGAGATCCGCACGCTCGACCTCGGCCTGGAGATCACGCGTGCCGGTATGGCAGACCGTGACGGTCGACCTCGCGAGCAGCAGCTCGAGCGCCATGGGACGGCCGACGATGTTCGAAGCTCCGACCACGGTCGCCCGCAGGCCGGCGAGCTCGATGCCGTAGGCTTCCGCGAGACGGATCACGCCGTACGGCGTGCACGGCCGCAGGCGGGGCCGCTTCTGCGCGAGCAGTCCCGTGTTCATCGGGTGAAAGCCGTCGACGTCCTTCGCGGGATCGATCTCGTCCATGATGCGCGTGGCGTCGAGACCTTTGGGCAGCGGGAGCTGCAGCAGGATGCCGTCGACGCGGTCGTCGCGGTTGAGCTTGCGGATGAGGTCGAGCAGGTCGCTCTGGGACGTGCTCGCCGGCAGATCGTAGGCGAAGGACTCGATGCCCGCCTCGGCGCATGCGCGGCGCTTGTTGCGCACGTACACCGTCGAGGCCGGGTCGTCACCGACCTGGATCACCGCGAGTCCGACTGGACGTCCGTAGCGCGAGGCGAACTCGCGACCGCGCTGCGCCGCCTTCTGGCGCTCCTGCGCCGCCACTGCCTTGCCGTCGAGAATGATCGCCCCGCTGGGCTCTGCTGCTGCCGTTGACATGGTTCGAGGAGCTCTTTCCGTTCGTGGTTCGTATCGTGGATGCGGAGAGCGGCCGTGCTAGAGCGCGCCCTCCGGCAGCGCGCTGCCGAAGCTCGCGCGGTACCGCTCGGCGAACTCGGCGCGAGTGAAGCTGTGGTTCTGCGTGCCGCGCGACTCGATCTTGATGGCGCCCATGAGCGAGGCGATGCGCCCCGTCACCTCCCAGTCGAGCCCGCGGAGCAGACCGTGGATGAGGCCGGCTCTGTAGGCGTCGCCGCAGCCCGTGGGATCCACGACTGCCTTCGGCGGTGCGCACGGAATGAGGTAGTCGCGCTCGCGGGTGTGGATCACCGAGCCGCTCGCGCCGCGGGTCACGATGAGCGCCTGCACGCGCTCGAGCACGTCGCGCTCCGACCAGCCGGTCTTCTGCTGCATGAGCTGCCACTCGTAGTCGTTCACCGCCACCCAGGTGGCCTGCTCGATGAACGTGCGGAGATCCTCACCGCCGAACATCGGCAGCCCCTGCCCCGGATCGAAGATGAACGGGATGCCCCGGGCGGCGAACTGAGCGGCGTGCTGCACCATGCCGTCGCGGCCGTCCGGGGCGACGATGCCGATCGCGACGTCCGTCGCGTCGTCCACCCGGTTCTGGTGCGAGAGCTGCATCGCTCCGGGGTGGAAGGCCGTGATCTGGTTGTCGTCGAGATCGGTGGTGATGAACGCCTGCGCCGTGAGCTCGCTGTCGATGACTCGCACGTAGTCCTGCGGCACGCCGCACTTGCGCATCCACTCGGCGTAGGGACCGAAGTCGCGCCCCACGGTCGCCATCGGATAGCCGGGATCGCCGAGCAGGCGCAGGTTGTACGCGATGTTGCCCGCACAGCCGCCGAACTCCCGGCGCATCTGCGGCACCAGGAACGACACGTTCAGCATGTGGATCTTGTCCGGCAGGATGTGCGCCTTGAACCGATCCTGGAACACCATGATCGTGTCGAAGGCGATCGAGCCGCAGATCAGCGCTCTGCCGCTCGACGCACCGCCTCCCGCCGCCGGGCGGCCGGGCGGAGCAGCATCTTTCACCATGGACGCCTCGTACGCCTTCAGGCGCGCATGACGAACTTGTCCGAGTTCGGCTTCAGATCGAACTCGCCCGCGGCGACCGCACGCATCCAGCGCGCCGTGGCGACGGCGCCGCCGAGCGCGAAGAAGTGCGGCTTCACGAGCAGCTTCGTGTCGCGCTGGATCATGCCGCGCACGATGCCGGTGAGCATCTCGTCGGGCGTCGCGGCGGTGCCCGTCACGTGACCGAGCAGGCTCGTGTTCTTCATCAGCGCGTTGAGCGAGGCGCCTACGCCGCAGGCCATCGCGTACTTGATGAGCTTGGTGAGCGGAGTGGGTCCCGCGAGACCGAAGTACACCGGCAGATTGATGCCGTTCGAGCGCAGCTCGGCCTCCCAGTTGAGGAACACTTCGGGCTCGAAGGCGAACTGCGTGACGATGCGCACCTGGGTGCCCGTACGCTCCGCGAAGGCCTGCTTCTCGCGCAGCGCCTCCCACAGAACCGGCGTTTCGACCTGCTTGTGGCCTTCCGGATGTCCGGCGACGCCGATCGACTTGATGCCGGCATCGACAGTGGCACCCGTCGCGAGCACCTCGAGAGAGCTCCTGAAGGGCCCCGCCGGCGGATCGCGGTCACCCGCGAGCGCGAGGATCGTCTCGATGCCTGCGTCGCGCGCCGCACGCAGCGCGTTGCGCAGCGCCTGCTCGCTCTCGATGCGACGGGCGACGATGTGCGGGCACGCGCGCACGCCCATCGACTGGATGCGGGCCGCGACACGGATGACGTCGTCGAGCGTCGCCTTCGGCGTGTGTGCGACGTACACGGTGCAGTCGGGCGGCAGCTCCCTGACGATCTCGGGCAGGATGCCGTCGTCGTGCGTGGTCACCTCGGTGGATGCGCCGCGCATGACTTCCACGATGCGGCGCTTCAGCTCCGCGCCGTCGACCGGGACCGCGGCGGTGTTTGCTTCTGTCATTCTCGAACTCACCTGAGTGTTCGTTTGTGATGGGGTGCGGATGGAACCACGCGCGCGGGGGACGCGCCGCCCGCGTGCCTCGTTCAGGACTTCGCGGTTTCTGCGCTCTCGCTCGCGAGCAGCTCGACGGCGCGGCGCGGCACGTCGTCCAGCCCGGCCCCGCCGTTGCGGAGATGGGCGATGATCGCCTCGCGCATGCGCCGCTCCCAGAAACGGCGCAGGTGCGATGCGACCTCGCGCGCGGCCTGCTCGCGATCGGGTTCGGCGGCGAAGAACGCGCCGATCTGATTCGCCATCTTGACGAGATGCTCGATGTTCATGGTTCTTCGAATCTTCGAGTGTCGTTCACACCAGCCGGTCGGGCCGTGCGTACACCACGTGCTGCTCCCGGCGTGCGAAACCCACCAGCGTCACACCGGTCTCGCGCGCCACGCGGATCGCGAGCGCGGTCGGCGCGGAGACCGCCGCCAGGAACGTGATTCCCACGGCGGCGCTCTTCTGCACCATCTCGAAACTGGCGCGGCTCGTGACCAGCATGCAGCCCGCGCTCAGATCCTCGCCCGCGCGCACCAGCGCGCCGATCGTCTTGTCGAGCGCGTTGTGGCGCCCGACGTCCTCGCGCACGCAGCGGATGCCCTTGCCCGGCACCAGCCAGGCCGCGGCGTGCACGCTGCCGGTGACTGCGTTGAGCGGCTGCAGCTCGCGCAGCCGCTCGAGCGCGTCGTGCAGCTCGGTTGTGCTCACCTTCGGCCCCTCGCGCACCGGCGCCAGAGGCCGCACGGCCTGCTCCACCGTCTCCGCGCCGCAGACGCCGCACCCGGTGCGTCCCGTGAGGTTCCGCCTCCGCTGCAGGAGCTCCGTGTAGCGCTCCCAGGCGATGGCGATGCGCACCTCGATGGCCTCGCCGCCGTGCGCGACCTCCACCGACCGGATCTCTTCCGGCCTTGCGACGAGTCCCTCGCTCAGGGTGAAGCCGACCGCGTAGTCCTCGAGATCGGCGGGTGTCGCCAGCATCACGACGTGCGGCACGCCGTGATACACGAGCGCCACGGGGACCTCGTCCGCGACGCGGTCCGTCGTGCGCGTCGTCGTGCCGTGCGTCCAGCGCTCGACCTCGACGGTCGCGCTCGCCTTCTCCGGGCTCGCCGCGCCGATGAGGGCGAGCGGCTGCGAGCCGGCGCCCACCGCCGGTTCGCCGGCGGTGACGTTCAGCTTCTCGTCATGCTGGCGCGACATCGCGGCGCGGCCGTGCTGGCGCCGTGTGCCGCGCCTTCGCACGCTGCTGCCACGCATCGCGCTGATTGACGAGCACCACCTGCACGGCCGTGACCTTGTACTCGGGGCAGTTCGTCGCCCAGTCCGAATTCTCCGTCGTCACGACGTTCGCCGCCGTCTCGGGGAAGTGGAACGTCGTGTAGACGACGCCGGGCTGGATGCGATCGGTCACCTTCGCACGCAGCACCGTCTCGCCGGTGCGGCTCATGATGCCGACCCAGTCGCCGTCCTTGATGCCGCGCACGTCCGCATCGTGCGGATGGATCTCGAGAACGTCCTCGCTGTGCCACGCGACGTTCGCCGTGCGGCGCGTCTGCGCGCCCACGTTGTACTGCGTGAGGATGCGGCCCGTCGTGAGAATGAGCGGGAAGCGGCTCGAGGTCCGCTCGTCCGTGGGCACGTACTCGGTGCGGAAGAACTTGCCCTTGCCGCGCACGAACTCGCCCACGTGCATCGTCGGCGTGCCCTCGGGCGCCTTCTCGTTGCACGGCCACTGGATGCTGCCCAGCCGGTCGAGCTTCTCGTAGCTCACGCCGGCGAAGGTCGGCGTCGTGCGCGCGATCTCGTCCATGATCTGCGACGGGTGGTCGTAGTGCATCGGGTACCCGAGCGCGTTCGACAGCATCATCGTGACCTGCCAGTCCTCGTACCCGGCGAGCGGCGGCATCACCTTGCGCACGCGCGAGATGCGCCGCTCGGCGTTGGTGAACGTTCCGTCCTTCTCGAGGAAGGACGAGCCGGGCAGGAAGACGTGCGCGAACTTCGACGTCTCGTTGAGGAACAGGTCCTGCACCACCACGCACTCCATCGCCGACAGCGCGGCGTAGACGTGGTTGGTGTTCGGATCCGACTGGGCGATGTCCTCGCCCTGCACGTAGAGACCCTTGAAGGTGCCGTCGAGCGCGGCCTCGAACATGTTCGGGATGCGCAGTCCCGGCTCGGACTCGAGCGGCACGCCCCAGACGGACTCGAAGAGCTTGCGGGTGGCCGGATCGGACACGTGCCGGTAGCCGCTGAACTCGTGCGGGAAGGAGCCCATGTCGCACGAGCCCTGCACGTTGTTCTGACCGCGCAGCGGATTCACGCCCACACCCTCGCGTCCGAGGTTGCCCGTGGCCATCGCGAGGTTCGCGATGCCCATGACCATGGTCGTGCCCTGGCTGTGCTCGGTGACGCCGAGGCCGTAGTAGATCGCGGCGTTGCCGCCGGTCGCGTAGAGGCGCGCGGCGCCGCGCACGAGGTGCGCCGGGACGCCGGTGATCGACTCCGTGGCCTCGGGCGAATTGCGCTCCTCGGCGACGAAGGCCCGCCACTTTTCGAACGAATCGACTTCGCAGCGCTCCCTGACGAACGCCTCGTTGACGAGCCCTTCCGTCACGATGACGTGCGCCAGCGCATTGATGACCGCGACGTTGGTGCCCGGACGGAGCTGCAGGTGGTAGTCCGCCTTGATGTGCGGCGACCGCACGAGACCGATGACGCGCGGATCGATGACGATGAGCTTCGCACCCTGACGCAGGCGGCGCTTGAGCTGCGAAGCGAAGACCGGATGCGCGTCCGTGGGATTGGCGCCGATCACGACGATGACGTCCGACTTCATCACTGAGTCGAACGCCTGCGTGCCCGCCGACTCACCGAGCGTCTGCTTGAGGCCGTAGCCCGTCGGCGAATGGCACACGCGCGCGCAGGTGTCGACGTTGTTGTTGCCGAAGGCTGCGCGCACGAGCTTCTGGACGAGGAACGTCTCCTCGTTGGTGCAGCGCGAGGACGTGATGCCGCCGATCGAGTACTTCCCGTACTGCGCCTGCAGCCGCTTGAACTCGCTCGCCGCGTAGTTGATCGCCTCTTCCCAGCTCACCTCCTGCCACGGATCCGTGATCCGCTTGCGGATCATCGGCTTGAGGACGCGATCGGGATGCGTGGCGTAGGTGTACGCGAAGCGGCCCTTCACGCAGGCATGGCCGTGGTTGGCGTGGCCGGTGCGGTCCGGCGCCATGCGCACGACTTCCGTACCGCGCACCTCCGCCTTGAACGAGCAGCCGACGCCGCAGTACGCGCACGTCGTCTTCACCGCACGCTCGGGCGGCGCGCTGAGCGAAAGCAGCGACTTCTCGGTGAGCGCGCCGGTGGGGCATGCCTCGACGCACGCACCGCAGGACACGCACTCCGACTCGAGGAAGGGCTCGTTCTGGCTCGCCGCGACCTTGGAGGCGAAGCCGCGGCCCTGGATGGTGAGCGCGAAGGTCCCCTGCACTTCGTCGCAGGCGCGCACGCAGCGCGAGCAGACGATGCACTGCGACTGATCGAAGACGAAATACGGATTGCTGTCGTCCACGGCTGCGCCGCGATGCGTCGCGCAGTCGTCACCGTACGGGTGGGAATCGACGCCGACGAGCTTCGCCATCTCGCGGAACTCGGTCCGCGGCTGCGACTCGCTCCCGCCGTGTCCGAGCGGATGGTCGGAAAGGTAGAGCTCCATCACGCCGCGGCGCAGCTCGCCGAGCTTCTCGCTCTGGGTGCGGATCTTCATGCCGTCGGCGACCTCGGTCGTGCACGACGCGGGGTAGCCGCGCCGGCCCTCGATCTCGACGAGGCAGAGCCGGCAGGAGCCGAATGCCTTGAGCGTATCCGTGGCACACAGCTTGGGGATCTTCACCCCTGCCAGCGCCGCGGCACGCAGCACGGACGTACCGGCGGGAACCGTGATCGGCTTACCGTCGATCTCGACCGTGACCTGAGCCTGGCTCTGGCTGGGAGGGGTTCCGAGATCTTCGTAATCGATGGCGTACATAGCTGCTCACTCCGCCGGGCCCGAGGATCCTCGTGCCTCTACTTGACCGGTGCGCGAAAGTCCTCGGGGAAATGCCGCATGGCGCTCTGGACCGGATACGGCGTCATGCCGCCGAGACCGCACAGCGAGCCGTGGAGCATGGTCTCGCACAGTTTCTCGAGCTGACGCAAATTCCGCTCCCGCTCGCGTCCCGCGATGATGCGGTCGATGACCTCCACGCCGCGCGTGGAGCCGATGCGGCAGGGCGTGCACTTGCCGCACGATTCGAGTGCGCAGAACTCCATCGCGTACCGGGCCATCCGTGCCATGTTCACGGTATCGTCGAAGGCGACGATACCTCCGTGCCCCAGCAGCGCCCCGATCTCCGCGAGCGCCTCGTAGTCGACCTTCACGTCGAACTGCGACTCGGGGATGTAGGCTCCGAGCGGTCCGCCGACCTGCACGGCCCGGATGGGACGCCCGGTAGCCGAGCCTCCGCCGTAATCGTACAGCAGCTCGCGCAGCGTGACACCGAATGCTCTTTCGACAAGCCCGCCCCGCCGGATGTTTCCCGCGAGCTGGATCGGCAGCGTGCCGCGCGAGCGGCCTACACCGAAGTCCTGATAGAACTTCGCGCCCTTGTGCAGGATCGTCGGGACGGTGCCGAGCGTCACGACGTTGTTCACGACCGTGGGCTGGCCGAAGAGTCCCTTGACGGCCGGCAGCGGAGGACGAACCCGGACTTCGCCACGGCGGCCCTCGAGGCTCTCGAGCATCGAAGTCTCTTCACCGCAGACGTAGGCGCCGGCACCGAGGCGCACCTCGATGTCGAAGTGCCGGCCGCTGCCCAGGATGTCGCGGCCGAGATAGCGGGCCTCACGGGCGGCGGCGATGGCTTCCTTCAGCGCCCGGTGTGCATGCGGGTACTCGACACGGAGATAGATGTATCCCTGCGTCGCACCGACCGCGAGGCCGGCGATCGTCATGCCCTCGATGAGCGAGAGCGGATCGCCTTCCATCAGCATGCGGTCGGAGAACGTGCCCGAATCGCCCTCGTCCGCGTTGCAGGCGATGTACTTCTGCGTCGCCTTCTGCTCGAGGACCGTCTTCCACTTGATGCCGGTGGGGAACGCCGCGCCTCCGCGCCCGCGCAGACCGGAGTCGATCACGGCCTGCACGATCTGCTCCGGGGTCATGGAGAGCGCGTTGCGCAGTCCCTGGAATCCACCGTGCGCGACGTAGCTCGCGACACTGGTCGGGTCGATCACACCGACGCGCGCGAACGTCAGGCGCTGCTGGTTCCTGAGATAAGGAATCTCTTCGGTCGGCCCGAGGCGCAGCGCGTGAGCGCCGCCCTGGAGCAGACCGGCATCGAGGAGGCCCGGCACGTCGCTCGCCTTCACGGGCCCGTAGGCGATGCGGCCCTCGCCCGTCTCCACCTCGACGAGCGGCTCGAGCCAGAACATGCCGCGCGAGCCGTTGCGGACGATGGTCGCGTCGAGACGCCGCTTCTCGATCTCGCGCGCGAGCGCCTGCGCGACGCTCTCCGCTCCGAGCGAGAGCGCGCTGGCGTCGCGAGGAACGTAGATGGTGACGCTCACGGCCGGCCCTCCCACTCCTTCACGAGCTCGTCGAAGCGCTCGGGCGTGACGCGACCGTACAGCTCACCGTCGATCATGGCAGCGGGCGAGCATGCACAGTTGCCGAGGCAGAAGACCGGCTCGAGAGTGAACTTGCCGTCCGCGGTCGTCTGATGGAAATCGACACCCAGACGCTTCTTCGCGTGCGCCGCGAGTCCCTCGGCGCCCATCGACTGGCAGGCCTCGGCGCGGCAGAGCTGTACGACGTGACGTCCCGGAGGCGCGTGCCTGAAGTGGTGATAGAAGGTGACCACGCCGTGCACTTCGGCGCGCGAAAGATTGAGGCCGTCGGCGATGAGCGGGACGGCGTCCGCGGGTACGTATCCCAGCGCGTCCTGCACCCCGTGCAGCACCTCCAGCAGAGGACCGGGACGATCCTTGTGCTGCGCAATGATGCGGTTGACGGTTTCGCGCTGGGTGGGGTCTAGGGCTTTCATGGTCAAGATCGAAACGTTACCGGTTGAGGCGCGACGGGGGCAATCATTTTTCCGGATTCCGCCTATTTGGACGGAGTATAGGCGTCATCGGTCCCCTGCCCCTCATCGACGTGCGCAGACCTGAGCGCTGCGTCGCGCCCGAAGCGGTACGTTCGACGTCGCGGCACGCCTCCCCTTTTTCCGGCAACGGAGGAGAGACTCCACGCTTCCATGTCTCGTCGCCCCGCAGGCGGGAAGAAGAAGCGAAGTCTCAGGCTTCGCCCCAGACCTCACGTGCGATCTCGACGACGAGCCTGAGTTTGGCTGCCTGCTGATCGATCTGCAGATCGT